>OFEU01000004.1_pt1 | contig 692706 bp, 628 predicted proteins | sample 1521221 | NCBI WGS metagenome assembly OFEU01 (sample SAMN03766357, study PRJEB24113) | microbial mat metagenome | isolation source: enrichment culture HLUCC-O from microbial mat sample contains cyanobacterium... | reverse complement strand
TATGCCCGGTGATGTGGGAGGAGAGGCACCGTGAGGGGCCTCCCTATCCCGATTACACCTCCCTGATCCGGTCTTGAGTTTTGTACGGCATCGCCGTATATTCTTGTGATGCTATTCATCGAAACGTCAACGTTCACCAAGTTATTGCCGAACTACCTCACGGATGAGGAATATCGTGGGCTTCAAACCTACCTTCTACAGAAGCCGGATGCGGGAGATCTGATCAAAGGTTCGGGTGGTGTTCGTAAAGTTCGATGGGCACCGGCGGGTTCGGGAAAGAGCGGTGGTATCAGAGCTATTTATTACTGGAAGAAGTCTGACCACGAGATATGGATGCTCACGCTGTACAGTAAATCAGAGCGCGCCAGCATTCCTGGCCATACGCTCAAGCAGATAGCGGAGGCAATCAAAAATGGGTGACAGGAACCTAGGGGCAGAGATTCTTGATGGCATCAATGAAATCAAGCAGTTCAAAAAGGGCAAATTGGCTCTACGAACCCATGAGCTATCAGAGCCCTCACCGCCTAAAGTGATCAGGCTGAAGTTGAACATGTCGCAATCTGCGTTTGCCGGTCTCATGGGAGTGAGCGTGCGAACTCTTCAGGATTGGGAGCAGGGGCGCAGGGAGCCACAGGGTCCAGCGGTCGCTCTTTTGCGCATTGCTGAACAACACCCCGAAGTTTTTAATCAACTTCACTGAGCAAGGTGAGGTGTAACCAAGCCATGCACCGGATGCCAAACCCTCCGCTTCGCTGCGGTTTTGTCACCGGTGATGGCGGGCGTTAGGGCTTCCTGCGAGGCTTCTTCCAGTATCCTTACCGTTCGCACTGTTACTGGCCTAACCTCGCTCGCATCTTTGTCCGGAATTCTTCACGGCTGAGCAGTGTAGCCTTACCGCTTTCGACCTTGGCTACGCGCCGAATAATTTCATCATTCCAGGCCTGCTCAACAGAGTCGTCACGGGGGCCGTCTAGGCTCATTATGAGCTCTCGAGCCAACGCAGCACGTTCCGACTCGGAGAGAGTCGAAATCTGAGAGCGTAGGTGATTTAATGTTTCGGTAGTCATGGTGCCTCCGCGAGTGGCAATGCAACTATGCTATCCCGATTCAAAGGCCCTAACAAGGCCAGCCACGGCGACGGCTACTCCATTGCGGCTTCGCCTCCATTCCGCAGCCGCGCGTGCTGAGCGGCGTTATGCAGAGCGTTCGTCTTGACGTACGTACCTATAGGCGTACACTTGGTTAAAAGATAAACACGCAAGAGGTGCGTCATGACCGGAATCACAGCAACTGAGGCGCGCAGCAACCTATATCGGTTGATCGACGAAACCGCCGAGTCTCACCAACCAATCGTTATCATGGGGAAGCGGAACAAAGCGGTTTTGGTGTCCGAGGAAGACTGGTCTGCAATTCAGGAAACACTTTACCTGCTTTCCGTGCCAGGTATGCGAGAGTCTATTCGCGAGGGGATGGATACCCCCGTGAAGGAATGCGATGAGGAGCTGGACTGGTGACATGGAAGTTGGTTTACACCAAGCAAGCCCAGAAAGATGCAAAAAAGCTGGCCTCCAGCGGTCTCAAACCAAAAGCCCAGGAATTGTTGGCGCTTATAGCAGAAGATCCATACCGCAAGCCCCCTCCGTTTGAGAAGCTCATAGGGGATCTTGCTGGTGCCTATTCACGCCGTATCAATATTCAGCATCGGCTGGTCTACCAAGTGCTCGAGGAAGAGCGTGTGGTGAAAGTCCTCAGGCTCTGGAGCCACTACGAATAATGCATAACCAGCCGCTGTTGCCGGCAATTTTTCCACCGCTTCGCGGCTCCAAAATTGCCGCAAAGCTCGGCGTTATGCACAGGGAGAGATCGAGCACGGTGCAATTGTTTGAAACAGAGAGGTTGGTTGCAAGGAAGTTATTCCATCAGGACGTTCCGGTGCTCACGGCAATGCTCAGTGATCCGGAAGTTATGAAGTTTTCGGTTCGCGAAGTTTGCGATGAAGAAGCTATCCGGAAATTTGTTGATTGGTGCCTTGGGTGCTACGCCACTCATGGAATCGGGCCATGGGCATTCTGCGAGAAAGACTCAGGGGATTTTATCGGCTTCTGTGGCGTTGGGCCGGAGTTGGTTGGTGATGTTGAAGAAGTCAATCTAGGTTATCGCATGGCGCGCAGATTCTGGCATCAGGGGTTTGCGACAGAAGCTGTCAAAGGTGTCCTCCAGTATGCTTTCGGTCAAAAGCTCTGCGAGTCGGTAGTTGCTATCATCGAGCCGGAGCATACATCATCCGTTAGGGTGACGGAGAAGGTAGGGTTTGGAGACTACAAACTTCAAGAATTCCATAACCGACCGGTGCGGGTGTATCGAATGACGTGCGAAGACTGGGCATTGCATAACAAATTGTTGTAGTGCGTTCCGGGCCTGGCGGCCCTACACCAGACGCCTACTGCGCTCCGTTGCCGCCCATTACCACTGGCGTTAAATGCCGGTGATAGCTAAGTCCAGAGCCCCAACAATCTGGTCTCTGAAATGTGAGAGGGAACCAATGGGGCTCTTGAGGTGTTTTTCGGGCACGGAGGAAATTTGCGGAGTTAACAGCAACAACTCCTGATCCGCAAAGCTGATTTCCGGAGTGAGCCCTTGCATGGCTTCGCCACCGAAGGCAGAACGTTTGCCCAAAGGGATAACTATGCGAGTTGCCAAATCGTTCAGGAGGCTGCTCTGAATATCCACAAGGTAAGGGTAGTGAGCCTTGCTGACTTTGCTCGGGTTGGGGTATACATCGAACTTTGCCATCAGAACTCCCTGAATTCGTCGCCGAAGCATCCATGTTGTTCGACGAAATCGTTGTAACTTTTTATCGCAGCGCGATTTTCTTCAACCCATTGTGCGGCTTCGCGTTTCGAAAGCTCGTCTTTTAGAGCTCGTTCCAGGGTGGCAGACAAATTAATGTTCAGTTCCCGGGTCTTACGCAGCAGATCGCTGTTGATTGAGAGGTTCGTTGCTTTTTTGGGGGCGGCTGAATTATAGAGTTCGGCCATGAGGGCCTCCGATAAAATCTAGAATACATAGCTTGATCGTATGCGCATTGCCATGCGCATGCAAGCATTTACCCAATGGCTGTTGTCGGACGCGCCTGCGCTGGCGCTTCGGCACGCCGCAAAGCCAGGGCTTTAGCTGTGATTGCCTCACCTGAAAAGTGATACTATAGTGTCACTATCAATTTGGATCAGGGTGAGCCCATGAAAGTTGAGCTTGTTACAAACCTTAAGCGCCAAGCCACAAAAATCTTGGCAGATCTGCATCTGTCCAAAGAGCCGGTACTGATCACTGAACATGGCCAGCCATCCGCTTATCTTGTTGATGTACAGGATTACGAGTTCATGCAGCGCCGGCTTGAGCTGCTTGAGGAGCTCTCACGAGGAGAGCGTGCTGTACTTGAGGGAAGAACGTACAGCCAAAGTGAGGCCAGGGAGAAAATGAGTAAATGGCTGAAGTAATCTGGACTGAGCCGGCTCTTCAAGAATTAAACGCAATCGCAGAGTACATTGCTCTGGACAATCCTGACGCTGCAAGCCGGCTGGTAGAAGAAGTTTTCGATAAAACCGACCGTTTGGAAGATTTTCCCCAATCTGGGCGCATTCCTCCAGAGCTCCCTAATTCGGTGTACAGGGAGGTGGTGGTTCCACCGTGTCGCATTTTTTATCGTGAGGATGAGAAACGGGTTCTCCTCCTCTATGTCATGCGAGAAGAGCGGCAGCTTCGTGCGTACATGCTTGGGAACAGCTAACCAGGCGCGTCACCCGGATGCCCTTGTCTGCGCTTCGCTACGTCAAGGTCACCGGTGCGCTCTGCGTTAGCAAGATGCCAATATCCACCCGTGTCACCATTGAATGACACGTGAACGAGAGGTTTCCTGTGAAAACAATAGGTTTGATCGGAGGAATGAGCTGGGAGTCTACTCAGACTTATTACCGGATGATAAACCAGAAAGTGAGAAACCAGCTTGGCGGGCTTCATTCGGCAAAACTTGTTCTTTACAGCGTGGATTTCGCCGAGATTGAGGCGTTGCAGCACCAGGGTGATTGGCAGGCAACGGCGGAAATACTTGGTTCAGCGGGCCGGGCGCTTGAATCAGCAGGCGCAGAATTTCTGGTTCTCTGTACAAACACGATGCATAAAGTCGCTTCCCGGATTGAAGAGGCAGTAAGCATCCCTCTTCTTCATATAGCAGACGCTACGGCCAGTGTGCTGGAAAAGGATGGGGTAACCTGTGTGGGCCTTCTGGGAACAAGGTTTACCATGGAGCAAGAGTTTTATATTGATCGTCTCCGGGGCCATGGTGTTCAGGTTGTCGTGCCAGATGCGGCCCAAAGAGAGTGTGTTCATTCTGTGATCTACACGGAGTTGTGCCGGGGTGTCGTTGAATCTGATTCAAAAACCGCATATCTGGATATCGTCGCATCATTGTCTGAACGCGGTGCTCAGGGAGTCATCCTAGGGTGTACGGAGATAGGGCTTCTGATCCAGGGCACGGATACACAGGTCCAGCTTTACGACACGACAGAAATACATGCCGACCAGGCAGTTCAGTTTGCCTTGGGCAGGCGTGCTGGCGGCAGCCGCAGTAGCAGCAGGACTTCCCCGAAATTGTCGAAGGGTTGATGCCACATACCAAGACGAAGGGCGGTAAAAACTGGATAATGGCGAGCATTCAGGGCCGCAGCGCGCCAAATTCTCCAATCCGGATACTTCGTCATGGAAATCAACGTCAATTTTCTCGACAACCTCAGGCTTGAAGCCAAGTTTGACGATTTCACTGTCGTTACCGACCAGCCCATCCGCTACAAGGGTGACGGGTCGGCACCCAGCCCCTTCGATTATTTTCTCGCATCTTCAGCCCTGTGCGCGGCTTATTTTGTTCGCGTTTACTGTCTGGCGCGGGACATTCCCACCGAGAATATCCGTCTGTCCCAGAACAACATTGTTGATCCGGAAAATCGCTACAACCAGATTTTCAAGATCCAGGTGGAATTGCCGGAAGATATCTCCGACAAGGACCGGCAGGGCATTCTGCGTTCCATTGATCGCTGTACCGTCAAGAAGGTGGTGCAAACAGGCCCGACATTCGAGATTGAAACCGTCGAGAACCTGGGGGCCGATGCCCAGGCGTTGCTGATGACCAGGCCGGAGGGTGGCACCAATACCTATATCGAAGGCAAGGATCTGCCCCTGGAGCAGACCATCGCCAACATGACCCGGATCCTTGAGGATCTGGGGATGAAAATCGAGATTGCGTCCTGGCGCAATATCGTGCCTCACGTGTGGTCCCTGCATATCCGCGATGCAGCGTCGCCCATGTGTTTTACCAACGGCAAGGGCGCCACAAAGGAAAGCGCACTGTGTTCTGCCCTCGGTGAATTCATTGAGCGGCTGAACTGTAATTTCTTCTATAACGACCAGTTTTTCGGGGAAGACATAGCCAACAGTGAATTCGTCCACTACCCGAACGAAAAGTGGTTCAAGCCCGACCCCGAAGACGAGTTGCCGGAAGGTATTCTGGATGATCATTGCCTGGCCATATATGACCCGGAAGGCGAGCTGTGTGGTTCCAACCTGATCGATACCAATTCCGGCAAGACGGAACGGGGGATTGTGTCGCTGCCGTTCGTGCGCCAGTCCGATGGCGAGGTGGTTTATTTCCCTTCCAACCTGATCGAGAACCTGTACCTCAGCAATGGTATGAGTGCGGGTAACACGCTGCATGAAGCCCAGGTGCAGTGCCTGTCGGAAATCTTTGAGAGGGCGGTGAAGAAGCAGATTATCGAGGAAGAGATTGCACTGCCGGACGTGCCCCGGGAGGTGCTGGAAAAGTATCCGGACATTCTGGAAGGTGTGGAAGCTCTGGAAGCGCAGGGCTTTCCCACCCTGGTCAAGGATGCGTCTCTGGGCGGCCGGTTTCCGGTGATGTGCGTCACTCTGATGAACCCCCGAACCGGTGGCGTGTTCGCTTCATTCGGTGCTCACCCCAGCCTGGAAGTGGCCCTGGAGCGCAGCCTTACGGAGTTGCTTCAAGGCCGGAGTTTTGAAGGTCTGAACGACGTGCCGCCGCCCACGTTCAACAGCCTTGCGGTAACAGAACCCAATAACTTTGTGGAACACTTTATTGATTCCACCGGTGTGGTGTCCTGGCGTTTCTTCAGCGCCAGGTCGGACTATGAATTCTGCGAGTGGGATTTCTCCGGCACCAACCAGGAAGAGGCGGCGTGCCTGTTCGGAATACTCGCGGAGCTGGAGAAGGAAGTCTATGTTGCGGTTTATGAAGAACTGGGGGCTCCTGTATGTCGTATTCTTGTTCCCGGGTATTCGGAGGTCTATCCCGCGGATGATCTGATCTGGGACAACACCAACAAGGCTCTGGACTACCGTGAAGATATTCTGAACCTGCACACCCTCAGCGACGACCAGTTGAGGGGCCTGGTGGAGCGCCTGGAAGAGAGCCAGATGGACGACTACACCGACATCATTACCCTGATCGGTATCGAGTTTGACGAGAATACGGTCTGGGGCCAGCTCACGATTCTTGAGCTCAAGCTGCTGATCTACCTGGCTCTTCAGCAGCACGAGGAAGCTCTGGAAAGGGTAGAAGCCTTCCTGCAGTTCAACGACAACACAGTGGAGCGCAACCTGTTCTACCGGGCAGTCAATGCGGTGCTGGAGATTACCCTTGATGATGAGTTGGAGCTGGAAGACTATCTGGTCAACCTTCAGCGAATGTTTGGTGAGGAAACCATGGATGCCGTGGTAGGCTCGGTCAATGGTAGTGTTCGGTTCCATGGCCTGACCCCGACCAACATGCAGCTGGACGGCCTGGATAAGCACCTGCGTCTGGTAGAGAGCTATAAAAAGCTGCATGCGGCCCGTGCACGAGGTAACGCTCATTCTGTGGAGTAAGGCTTTATGAAGAATCCCGTTCTGGTAACGATGCTTCTGGCAGCGTTGAGCTTCAGCGCTTCGGCTCAGGATGTCGATTACGACAAGCGCAATATGCATATTTTTTGCGCAAGCCATCTGACACTGCTCAGTGACTCACTCACCGAGAAAGGTGAAGAATACAAGGCATTGGTTTTCATATCTGACGCCCATGGCGACGAAGCGAGGAAGATGGGCGCAACTGACAAGCAGTTTTCCGATGTAAACAAGTATCTGAAAACCGTACGTAGCAGCAATAAAGGGAAGTGGAGCAGGCTGACTTCCCGCAGCCGGGAAGTTTGCTTCCCCGAATCCTGAATGTACCGAAATTCGCAGTACCTTAATGTGAGGATGATTGAATGACTGATGCCAGCTACACGCCCCCGAAGGTATGGAAATGGGACGCCGAGAGCGGTGGAGCCTTCTCGAAAATCAATCGACCGATTGCAGGCCCTACCCATGAAAAGGAGTTGCCGGTCGGGAAGCATCCGTTCCAGCTTTATTCACTGGCAACCCCAAATGGGATAAAAGCCACCATTATGTTCGAGGAGTTGCTGGAGAAAGGCATCAAAGAGGCAGAGTATGATGCCTGGCTGATCCGCATTACCGAAGGCGACCAGTTTGGCAGCGGCTTTGTGAAGGTGAATCCCAACTCCAAGATCCCGGCGATGATGGATCACACTCACTCGCCGGCTGTTCGTGTGTTCGAGTCCGGTTCCATTCTGCTTTACCTGGCAGAAAAGTTCGGTGAGTTCCTGCCGAAAGACATTGTTGCCCGCACCGAAACCATGAACTGGCTGTTCTGGCAGATGGGCAGTGCGCCTTTCCTGGGCGGCGGATTTGGCCATTTCTATGCATACGCACCGGAAAAATACGAGTACCCGATTAATCGTTACACCATGGAAGTGAAGCGCCAGCTGGATGTGCTGAATCGTCAACTGGCGGATAACCGTTATATCGCAGGGGATGAATACACCATCGCTGATGTGGCCATCTGGCCCTGGTATGGTGCGCTGGTTAAAAACAGGGTCTACGAGGCGGCCGAGTTCCTTGAGGCGCATACCTACACCAACGTCGTGCGCTGGGCTGACGAAATCGGGGCACGTCCGGCCGTCAAGCGCGGGCTGATGGTAAACCGCACCTGGGGTGAAGAGAGCAAACAGCTGCATGAAAGGCACGACGCCAGTGACTTCGAACTGCGGACCCAGGACAAGCTGGAGCCTGCCGGAGAAAAATAATGGCTGCACCTGCCCCCTGGTGGAAAGTGGTTCTGGCATTCGTGGTTGCCGTGGTGGTGGGCTCGGTGCTCGGCAGCCTTGCCCAGACCCAGTTCAACCTGCAGGCGCTGGAAGGCCTGGGCGTTGACATTGGTGCCGCCACCCGGCTGGAAACCACTGCTCTTGATCTGATCAATTTTGCACCTTTATACGCCATTCTGTTCGGAACAAGCCTTCTGTGTTCCCTGGGAGTTGCAGGGTTGGTGGTCAGGCAGACAGGGAATTCCGGCCGTTACTGGTTGTACCCGGTTGCTGCGGCGGTGGGGCTCTGGCTGACTTTGATCATTGTGAATACCCTGGCGCCAATGCCCACGCTTATTGCTGCAACACGGAGTACGGGAGGCTTGATGGCTATGCTGGCAACAGCTGTGGTATCCGGCTGGCTGTTTGCGGTGCTGGTTGGCCGTTCCGTGAGCCGGGGGCAGGGGATCTCTGCCATGCCGGCCCTGGCGATCATGCTGGCAGGCGGTCTGGTATTGCCGGAATCGGATGCAGTGGCAGACGAGCAGCCCGGCTACAATATCGAGACACTGGCCCGGGGTCTGGAGCATCCCTGGTCGCTGGCGTTCCTGCCTGATGGTCGGATGCTGGTTACCGAAAGGCCAGGCAGGCTGCGGATACTGACAGCTGAAGGCGAGCTGCTGCCGGATGCCGTGGATGGTGTGCCGGAAGTCTTTGCCTCGGCGCAGGCCGGGCTTTTCGATGTGCTTCCAGCCGGTGACTTCGAGAAGACCGGTATGATTTACCTGAGCTATGCCTGTGGTACGCCGGAGGCCAATCATGCCTGCCTGGCCAGGGGAAAACTTGTCGACCGGGGCCTGGAGAATGTCACCGAGATATTCCGCGTTCAGCCGGCCAAGGAGGGGAACGCCCATTATGGGGGCCGCCTGGCATGGTTGCCGGACAACACGCTGGTGCTTACTCTGGGGGATGGTTTTGATTACCGTGAGCAGGCCCAGCGCCGGGAGAACCATATTGGCAGTATTGTTCGCCTGAACCCGGATGGCAGCGTGCCGGAGGACAACCCGTTTGCCGGCTCCGGGCAATATCAGGGCGAAATATACAGCTATGGCCATCGCAATGTGCAGGGACTGGTCTACGATGATGAGCAGGACCGACTGATTGCCCATGAACACGGGCCCCGCGGCAGTGACGAGATCAATGTCATCCGCCCGGGCGCCAATTACGGCTGGCCCGTTACCACCCACGGGCTGGATTATACCGGCGCACGGGTGACACCGTTCCAGCAACGGGATGGTATCGAGCCACCGTTGTTGCACTGGACGCCTTCCATTGCGCCGTCCGGCATGACGCTGTATACCGGTGAACTGTTTCCCCGGTGGCAGGGTGAGTTGCTGGTCGGGGGGCTGGTGACCAGGCAGGTGCATCGGGTTCGCCTGGAAAATGGCCAGGCGAGGGAAGTGGGTGTTCTGTTCGGAGAGCTGGAAGAACGCATCCGGGATGTGCGCACCGGCCCGGATGGTGCGGTTTACCTGCTTACCGACAGTGATGATGGCCGTGTTCTGAAAGTAACACCGGAGTAGAAAGGAAGCCCATGTCTGACCTGAAAGACCCGAGAGTTCTGTTTGCCGCTGAGCGAACCCTGCTGGCATGGAACCGCACCAGCCTGTCCTTTATTGCGTTCGGCTTTCTGATCGAGCGGGCGGGCCTGCTACTGCATGTTCTGGCGCCCGACAGCGTGGGCGTGATCAACGCCATGCTGGGATTCTGGATTGGTATTCTGTTTATCCTGCTCGGGGCCTTTGCTGCCGTGTGGTCTTCACGCCAGTTCCGCGCCCTGTTGCGTACCCTCAGCCCGGCAGAGTTCCCGGCCGGATACGGGTTCCGCTGGGGCCTGGCCGTCAACATGGTTGTGGCGTTCCTGGGGCTTGTGCTGGTAGGCGCCTTGTTTATCGGCCGCGGGTAGGGCCCCACCCGCGGCAGGTTGTTGTGCCTTGCTGTTATCGTGGCCTGCGGTCACCCTCCATGATCTTGGCCACGAAGACGGCTTTGCCGTACTCCTCGAATGACCATTTCATGGTATCCGACAGCACCCGCATGACCTCATCATACTCCCCGAATATTTCCGTGCTCATGCGCCCGGGATAGACTTCCAGCCCGCTATTCTCCAGCCGTTCGATAAGCGCCCGGATGGGTGGTTTGTAGTCGTCTGCGAGCGGGTAGCAACTCAATTGCACTGATAAGAACATAAAACCTCCCGGGTTCAGTAACCCATGGCTGACGATGTGCTACGGCGAGGGTCTGCACCGCCGTGCAGGGTTCCCTCGTTATCGATCAGTATGCTCTGGATGGCCCCCATGGCGCTACCAGGCACTACCTCATGGCCCTTGTCCTCCAGCAACCGGACGGTGTCGGGGCTGATGCCCTGTTCAATGAGGATTTCATCCGGTAGCCACTGGTGGTGGATTCTCGGTGCGCTGACCGCAGACTGAATGTTCATGTCATGATCAATCACATTCAGCAGTACCTGCAAGGTGGTGGTAATGATTCTGGAGCCACCGGGGCTGCCGGTCACCAGGAAGTTCTTGCCATCACGCCTGACAATGGTGGGCGACATGGAGCTCAGCATGCGCTTGCCCGGTTCCACTTTGTTGGCTTCGCCGCCGATGAGCCCGTAGGCGTTGGGTTCACCGGGTTTGGCACTGAAATCGTCCATCTCGTTGTTGAGCAGAAAGCCGGCCCCGGTAACTGTGATACCGGAGCCATAACTGAAGTTGATGGTGTAGGTGTTGGAAACGGCATTGCCCCAGCGATCGACAATGGAAAAATGGGTGGTTTCCGGGCTCTCCCAGGCGCCCGGATCCCCGGCGCGGATGTCCGACGCTGGCCGTGCCCTGTCCGGGTCGATGGTTTTGCGTAAGGATTCGCCATAGGCCTTGCTGATCAGGCCGTCCAGGGGCACCTCCACGAAATCCGTATCGCCCAGGTATTCCGCACGGTCGGCATAGGCCAGTTTCATGGCTTCAGCCATGTGGTGGATGCCGGCAGCGGAATTATGGCCAAAGTCCGAGAGTGGGAAGCCCTCGAGAATATTGAGAATCTGCACGATGTGAGTTCCGCCGGAAGAGGGCGGCGACATGGAATAGATGTCGTGGTCACGATAGCTGCCATGGACCGGCTGGCGGACCTGGGGCCGATAGTTTTTCAGGTCGTCCAGGGTGATCAGGCCGTTGTGGCGTTCCATTTCGTCCACAATCAGTTGCGCGGTCTTGCCTTCGTAGAAGCCGTCGATACCCTCATCGGCAATGCGCTGGAGGGTCTTGGCCAGTTCTGGCTGCCGGAAGCGTTCTCCCGGTTGCCAGGCAGAGCCGTCTTCCTTATAGAAGGTATCCAGTGTGGCGGGCCATCGTTGCAGCCGTTCACGGGCCTGTTCAAGCCCCTCGGTGAAGCGGTCGGGTACGTTGAACCCGTCCCGGGCCAGCCTGATTGCCGGTGCCAGTGCCTCCTCCAGGGAAAGCGTGCCATGCCGTTCCAGTGCCATGGCAAGACCGGCGACGGTGCCGGGCACGCCGGCTGCCTTGTGGGTGAAGCGACTGCGGTCCGGCACCACGTTGCCGTCTTCATCCTGGAACATGGTTTCCGTGGCAGCTGCAGGAGCTGTTTCCCGGTAATCGATGGCTTCCACGGCGCCTCCGTTGCCGGGCGCGTAAAGCATGAAACCGCCACCGCCGATGTTGCCGGATCGTGGCTGGGTAACAGCCAGGGCAAATCCGGCGGTCACTGCTGCATCCATGGCGTTTCCGCCGTCTTTGAGAACTTCCAGCGCCACTTCGCTTGCCAGCGTATGGCTGGTGGCAACCATTCCGTTCTTTGCCTTGACCGGGTGATGCCGCTCACCCTCGAGAATGGCGTCCCCTGCAGCCGGTTGCAGCGGCAAAAGCAATGCCAGGGCGATGAGCAGCCTGGTGGCCAGTGAGTGGCCCGGAACGGGTTTTTCTGTGCAAGCCTGTAGGGGGTGTCTGTCCATGTTATGGTGCCTCGTTTCTGATGCTCAGATAGGCTATCATAGCCGGTCATTTTTCAGGGTGTGAACCTGCACGCCCGCTTTCCCGGATCAGATTAAGGAAAGGCTTCCATGGAGCATACCTATCGTCTTGTGATTTCCTGCCCGGACCGGGTCGGAATCGTCGCCAAGGTCAGTAACTTCCTTTCGACCTACAATGGCTGGATTACCGAGGCGAGCCACCACTCGGATACCCAGACAGGCTGGTTCTTCATGCGGCATGAGATCAAGGCCGATTCGATTCCGTTCGGGCTTGAACAGTTCCGCATCGCTTTCGAGCCGATAGCCCGCGAGTTTGACATGAACTGGCACATTGCCGATTCGGCTCGTCCCAAGAAAGTGATCCTGATGTGCAGCAAGGAATCCCACTGCGTGGCAGATCTTCTACACCGCTGGCACAGCAAGGAGATCAATGCCGAGATCGTAGCCGTTATCTCCAATCACGAGGATCTCAGGCGCATGGTGGAGTGGCATGACATACCCTACCACTATATCCCCGTGGACAAGACCAACCGTGATGAGGCCTTCGGCGAGGTTGACGGCCTGATTGAAGGGTATGAAGCCGATGTGGTTGTCCTGGCCCGATACATGCAGATATTGCCCGCAAGCCTGTGTGAGAAGTATTCAGGCAAGGTGATCAATATCCATCACAGTTTTCTGCCTTCCTTTGCCGGTGCCCGGCCATACCACCAGGCCTATAGCCGGGGTGTGAAGCTGATCGGTGCTACCTGCCACTACGTGACGCAGGATCTGGACGAAGGCCCCATTATCGAGCAGGACGTCATTCGCGTCAGTCACAGCGACTCGATAGAAGACCTGGTGCGCCTGGGCAAGGATGTGGAGAAAAACGCCCTGTCACGGGGTCTGAGGGCACACATTGAAGACCGTGTGATCACCTACGAAAACAAGACCGTGGTTTTTGACTGACAGGCACCGCCATATGCCCCGCTAAGAGGTTGAATGTGGTAGTATTGGCCGCTTGTTAAAGAATAACTATGGGGCGCTCTGAAGGGCCCTGAAACGACTTCCAGCAAATGCAAAGGAACCTTTCTCGATGGGTGAGTTAGCCAAAGAGATCCTGCCGGTAAATATTGAAGACGAGCTGAAACAGTCCTACCTCGATTACGCCATGAGCGTTATCGTTGGCCGTGCACTTCCCGACGTGCGGGACGGCCTCAAGCCGGTGCACCGTCGTGTGCTGTTTGCCATGTCCGAGCTCAATAACGACTGGAACAAGGCTTACAAGAAGTCCGCCCGTGTGGTGGGTGACGTTATCGGTAAATACCATCCCCACGGTGATTCCGCTGTTTACGACACCATTGTCCGTATGGCCCAGCCCTTCTCCCTGCGGTATCCGCTGGTGGACGGCCAGGGCAACTTTGGCTCCATCGACGGTGATAACGCAGCCGCCATGCGTTACACCGAGATCCGCATGGAGAAGATCGCCCACTCCCTGCTGGCGGATCTGGAAAAGGAAACGGTTGATTTCGTACCCAACTACGACGGTACCGAACAGATCCCGGAAGTGCTTCCCACACGGGTTCCGAACCTGCTGGTGAATGGTTCCTCCGGTATTGCCGTCGGTATGGCAACGAACATTCCGCCCCACAACCTCACGGAAATCGTCAATGGCTGTCTGGCACTGATCGACAACCCGGACATGACCATTGACGATCTCATGGAGCATATTCCGGGGCCGGATTTCCCGACAGAAGGCATAATCAACGGCCGCGCCGGCATTGTCGAGGCGTACCGTACCGGCCGTGGGCGCATCTATATCCGTGCCCGCCATGAAATCGAGCACGACAAGAAAACCAACCGCGACGCCATCATTATTACCGAGCTGCCGTACCAGCTGAACAAGGCGCGGCTGATCGAGAAAATTGCAGAGCTGGTCAAAGAAAAGCGCCTGGAAGGTATTTCCGAGCTGCGGGACGAGTCCAACAAGGAAGGTATCCGGGTAGTGATCGAGCTGCGTCGCGGCGAGAACCCGGATGTCATCGTCAACAACCTGTTTGCCCATACCCAGCTCCAGACAGTCTTCGGCATCAACATGGTTGCCCTGATCAACGGCGAGCCGAAGATCCTGAACCTGAAGGAAATGCTGGACGCGTTTGTTCGCCACCGCCGGGAAGTGGTAACGCGCCGGACGATTTTTGAACTGCGCAAAGCCCGTGAACGTGGCCATATCCTTGAAGGCCTGACGGTTGCACTGGCGAATATTGACGAGATTATTGCCCTGATCAAGGCTTCCCCGGCTGCGGCCGAGGCGAAAGAAAAGCTGATGGCCCAGGGCTGGGCGCCGGGTGATGTGCTGGCCATGCTTGAGCGCGCCGGTGAGGATGCCTGCCGCCCGGACGACCTGCCGGAAGCCTATGGCCTGCGTAATGGCCTGTACCATCTTTCCCCGGAACAGGCCCAGGCAATCCTGGATCTGCGCCTGCATCGCCTGACCGGTCTCGAGACCGAGAAGCTGCAGAACGAATACAAGGAGATCCTCGAAAAGATTGCTGATCTGCTCGAGATTCTTGGCGACCCGGACCGTTTGATGCAGGTTATCCGTGAAGAACTGGAAGCCATTGTCACCGAGTTTGGTGACAAGCGCCTGACTGAAATTACCAGCTCCAAGCGTGACCTGACGATCGCCGATCTGATCGACGAGGAAGATCTGGTGGTGACCATCTCCCATGGCGGTTACGCCAAGACCCAGGCCGTTGAGGACTACCAGGCCCAGCGCCGTGGTGGCCGGGGCAAGGCCGCGACGTCCATGAAAGACGAGGATTTCGTCGAGAAGCTGCTGGTAGCCAACTCCCATGACACGATTCTGTGTTTCTCCAACCGGGGCAAGGTGTACTGGCTGAGGGTATTCGAGATTCCCCGTGCCAGCCGTGCGTCACGTGGGCGCCCGATGGTCAATATCCTGCCGCTGGAAGAAGGTGAGCGCATCACAACCTTCCTGCCGGTACGTGATTACCCGGAAGACCAGTACGTGCTGATGGCAACATCCGCCGGTGTGGTCAAGAAAACCCCGCTGCCGAACTTCTCCCGTCCGCGCAGCAGTGGCCTGATCGCGTTGAATCTCGACGAGGGCGACACCCTGGTTGGCGCGGCCATCACCAGGGGTGACGCGGAAGTCATGCTGTTCTCCTCGGCGGGCAAGGCCGTTCGCTTTAACGAAGAAGCAGTACGTCCCATGAGCCGGACAGCCCGTGGTGTTCGTGGTATCAAGATGCCGGAAGGGCATCATGTTGTGTCGCTGATCATTCCCCAGGAGGGTGGAGTGCTGCTGACCGCCAGTGAAAACGGTTATGGCAAGCGCACGACGTTCGACGAATTCCCGACCTACAGCCGTGGCAGCCAGGGCGTGATTGCCATGCAGTGTTCCGAGCGTAACGGTAACCTGGTAACGGCATTGCAGCTGTTCGAGGGCGATGAAATGATGCTGATCTCGGACAAGGGCACGCTGGTACGTACCCGCACCGACGAAGTATCGGTTCTGAGCCGTAATACCCAGGGTGTTCGCCTGATCAAGCTGAGCCAGGAAGATGAGCGCCTGGTGGGTGTAGAGCGAATTGCTGAAACCGATGCCGAAGAGGTAGACGGTGAGGAAATGCCGGAAGCCCCGGGGGATAACCCGGACGACTCAGGTAGCGCAGAAGAGGGTGCCGGCGAGGAATAGGCCGGCATCTCAATTGGCAGGAATTGAGAGATCACAGGATCATGACCAGGGCGTATAACTTTTGTGCAGGCCCGGCAACCTTGCCGGAGCCCGTGCTGCAACAGGCGCGGGACGAAATGCTGGACTGGCGCGGCAGCGGGATGTCGGTGATGGAAATGAGCCATCGCAGTGATGAGTTCGTGGAAATCGCTGAAACTGCCGAGAGGGATCTCCGGGAACTGGCCGGCGTGTCAGATGACTATGCCGTGCTCTTTATGCAGGGTGGTGCGTCCAGCCAGTTCGCGACCATTCCGTTGAATCTGTTGGGCGACAAGGCTTCTGCGGACTATGTGAACACCGGCATCTGGTCGAAAAAGGCCATTGCCGAGGCCAGCCGTTATGCGCAGGTAAACGTGGTGGCCAGCAGCGAAGCCGATGGATTCACCAGCATTCCCGACCAGGGGGTCTGGAACACCAGTGCCGATGCGGCCTACCTGCACTACACGCCGAATGAAACCATCGGCGGCCTGGAATTCGATTTCGTGCCCGACAGCGGTTCCGTGCCACTGGTTGCGGATATGTCGTCTACCATGCTGTCGCGGCCACTGGATGTGTCGAAGTTCGGCCTGGTCTACGCCGGTGCCCAGAAAAACATTGGCCCCTCGGGGCTGGTGGTGGTGATTATCCGCAAGGATCTGCTGGGCAAAGCGCTCAGGATCACGCCAACGATGATGAACTATCAGGTGATTGCCGATAACGGCTCCATGTACAACACCCCGGCAACCTATTCCTGGTACCTGGCCGGGCTGGTGTTCAAGTGGCTGAAACAGCAGGGTGGCGTCAGCGCCATGGGTGAGATCAACCGTCGCAAGGCCAGCAAGCTTTATGGGTTTATCGACGAGAATGATTTCTATGCCAATCCCATCGCCCCGCGTTTTCGTTCCTGGATGAACGTGCCTTTCACCCTGGCGGACGAGGCATTGAACGATGACTTCCTGCAGGGGGCCAACGAGCGCGGCTTGCTGAATCTCAAGGGGCATCGCTCCGTGGGCGGTATGCGAGCCAGTATATACAACGCCATGCCGGAAGCCGGTGTTGATGCGTTGATTGATTACATGACCGAATTTGCGAAGGAGCTGGGCTGATCATGAGCGCTGATGAGCAGGCCCGCCTGGGGCAGTTAAGGGAAGAGATTGACCGGCTGGACCGGGAGATCATGGACCTGATCAGCAAGCGTGCGGAATGCGCCCAGGAAGTGGCTAGGGTGAAGATGGAAGCCAATCCCGGTCAGGATGTGTTCTTCTACCGTCCGGAGCGGGAAGCCCAGGTATTGCGGCGCATCAAGGAAAGCAATCCGGGCCCGCTCTCGGGCGAGGAAATGGCGCGGCTGTTCCGGGAAATCATGTCTGCCTGCCTTGCCCTGGAAAAACCCATGCATATTGCTTTCCTGGGGCCCATCGGTACCTTTACCCAGGCGGCGGCGCTCAAGCACTTCGGGCATTCCGTGGTGAGTGTGCCATTGCCGGCCATTGATGCGGTGTTCCGTGAGGTGGAATCCGGTGCGGCGCACTATGGCGTGGTTCCGGTGGAGAATTCCACCGAGGGCATGATCAACCATACCCTTGATATGTTCATGTCGTCACCGCTGAAAATCTGTGGCGAAGTCCAGCTGCGTATTCATCACCACCTGATGGTGTCACCAAAGCACAAGGGCCAGGAGATTGTCCGCATCTACTCCCATCAGCAGTCCTTTGCCCAATGCCGGCAATGGCTGGATGCGCACCGCTACGGCATCGAGCGGGTCACGGTCAGCAGCAATGCCGAGGCGGCCCGGCGCGCGGCGGAAGAGCCGGGCACGGCCGCCATCGCCGGCGATATGGCCGCGGAGCTGTATGGTCTCGAGATGCTCGCCACCCGCATCGAAGATCGGCCGGACAACACCACCCGCTTCCTGATTATCGGACGCGAGGAAGTGCCGGCCAGCGGAAACGACAAGACTTCTATCCTGGTGTCCATGCGCAACAAGCCCGGTGCGCTATACCAGTTGCTGGAGCCATTCCACAGGCACGGCCTGAGCCTGACCCGTATTGAAACCCGGCCATCGCCAAGCGGTACCTGGGCGTACGTGTTCTATATCGATTTCGAGGGCCATGTGGATGACGAACAGGTCAGCAAGGTGCTTTCCGAGATTGATGAGGAAGCGGTGGAATTGAAGCGCCTGGGTTCCTATCCCATAGGGGTTCTGTAACAAAACACGATTTGCCGAGGAAGGGTGAGATGTCGATTGATTACCAAAGTCTGGCGGTCAGAGGCGTGCAGGCGTTATCCCCTTACCAGCCGGGCAAGCCGATTGATGAGCTGGCTCGGGAACTGGATCTTGACCCGGACAGCATCATCAAGCTGGCGAGCAACGAAAACCCGTTGGGGCCCAGTTCGAAAGCGCTTGCGGCCGTCAGGGAAACCCTGAATGACCTCTGCCGTTACCCGGATGGCAATGGGTTCGAGCTGAAGCAGGCGCTGTCAGCACGATATGGGATCCGGCCGTCGCAGATTACCCTGGGTAACGGCTCCAACGACGTTCTGGAAGTGATCACCCGATGCTTTGCCGATCAGGCTTCCGAAGTGGTGTTTTCCCAGTACGCTTTCGCGGTTTATCCGCTGGTGACTCAGGCCATCGGGGCCACGGGCGTGTCGGTTCCCGCCCGGGATTATGGCCATGATCTGGATGCCATGGCCGCGGCTGTCACCGGGCGCACCAGGCTGGTATTCGTGGCCAATCCCAATAATCCTACCGGTACGGTGCACGGGGCGGAGGCCATTGAGCGCTTCCTGGCCAGTATCCCCGAACAGGTACTGGTGGTTCTGGATGAAGCCTATTGCGAGTACCTTCAGGGTGACGGCTATGTGGATGGTATCTCGCTCCTTGAGCGTTTTCCCAACCTGATCGTCACCCGTACCTTCTCCAAGGCCTGGGGGCTGGCATCCCTGCGGGTTGGCTATAGCATCAGTTCCCCTGAAATTGCGAATGTTCTCAACCGGGTGCGTCAGCCTTTTAACGTGGATTCTCTCGCTCTGGCCGCTGCCACTGCGGTGCTGGGTGACGAGTCCTACCTGCAGCGCTCCCGGGAGGTGAATGCCCGGGGCATGGCGCAGCTGGAGTCTGCCTTCAAGGAACTGGGGCTGGACTATATTCCCTCTGCCGGCAATTTCATTGCGGTTGACGTGGGAGAGCAGGCCGGACAGATCAATCAGTTGTTGTTGGAGCAGGGGGTGATTGTCAGACCGGTTGCGGGCTATGGCATGCCCCGGCACTTGCGGGTGTCCATCGGCCTGCCCGAGGAGAATGACCGTTTTATCGAATCCCTGGCGCGCGCCCTGGATACTGTGTCGGCCTCCGAGTTCGGGCAGGGAGCTTAAGGTGTCTGACGTCCAGCCACTGTTTCAGCGCGTTGCGGTGATCGGCCTGGGCCTGATCGGTGGTTCACTGGCAAGGGCCATTCGTGATAACGGCCTTGCCGTCAGTGTTGTCGGCGCTGACAAGCGTGAGGATGAGCTGGCCCTTGGCAGGGAGCTGGGTATTATTGATGAGGCCGCCGCCTCTGTTGCCGAAGCGGTTGCCGGGAGTGATCTGGTGGTGCTGGCGGTGCCGGTAAAGGCGACCAGGGCAGTGCTGGAACAGATCCGGCCGCATCTGGGCAGTAATGCCGTGCTCACGGATGTGGGCAGCACCAAAACCAGTTTCGTGAACGATGTCATCGAGGTGTTTGGTGAGCTGCCTGCAAAGGTGATCCCCGGCCACCCCATTGCCGGTTCCGAGAAAAGTGGCATTCGGGCGGCGGACCCCGGCCTTTTTGCCAACCACAAGGTCATTCTGACCCCGGCGGATAACGTCAGCCAGACAGACCTCGAGAAGCTGAAAGCGCTCTGGGAAGGCTGTGGTGCGACTGTGCTGACCATGTCCGTGGCCTATCACGACGAGGTGCTGGCCGCCACGAGTCACCTGCCACACCTGATCGCTTTCTCACTGGTAGACACCCTGGCCGGCGAAGACGAAAATCTGGATATATTCCGCTACGCAGCGGGCGGTTTCAGGGACTTCACCCGGATTGCAGCCAGCGACCCGGTAATGTGGCACGACATATTTCTATCCAACCGTGAAGCGGTGCTGCGGGTGATAGACCATTTCACCCACGATCTGGATCAGCTCCGCACCGCCATTGCCGATCAGGACAGTGCAACTCTGTTACGGGTTTTCAGTCGCGCCAAAGCGGCGCGGGAACATTTTTCAAAGATGCTTTCAGGACAGGCTTACGTGACAAACAACAGTCAGAAACAGGTAACGTTCCGTCTTCAGCCCGGTGGCCGCATTGCCGGCGAGATCCGTGTGCCGGGCGACAAATCCATTTCCCACCGTTCCATCATGCTCGGTGCCCTCGCGGATGGCATCACTGAAGTGAAGGGTTTCCTGGAAGGGGAGGACAGCCTCGCCACCCTCCAGGCCTTTCGTGATATGGGTGTGACCATTGAAGGGCCCGACGAAGGTTTTGTGCGCATTCATGGTGTTGGTATCAATGGCCTTCAGGCGCCCCGGGGCCCGCTCTACCTGGGCAACTCCGGTACCGCCATGCGCCTGTTTTCCGGGTTGCTGGCTGCCCAGCCTTTCGACTCGGAACTCACCGGTGACGAGAGCCTGTCCAAGCGCCCCATGGGCCGCGTGGCGGACCCTCTGCGGGCCATGGGCGCGGTGATTGATACCGCCGAAGGCGGCAGGCCACCGCTCAAAATCCGCGGTGGTCATGCCCTGACCGGCATCCACTATGAGATGCCGGTGGCCAGTGCCCAGGTAAAATCCTGCCTGTTGCTTGCGGGGCTCTATGCCGAGGGTGTCACTTCGGTGACCGAGCCGGCGCCAACCCGGGACCACACCGAGCGCATGCTGGAAGGTTTCGGCTATCATGTCCACCGTGACATGGCTACGGCCAGCGTGACCGGGGGTGGGCGCCTGACCGCAACTGCCATTGATGTACCTGCGGATATCTCCTCCGCCGCGTTCTTCCTGGTAGCTGCCAGTATCGCTCCGGATTCGGACCTCACCATTCGTCATGTGGGCATGAATCCGACCCGCGTCGGCGTTATCAACATCCTTCGCATGATGGGGGCCAATATTGAAGTGCTGGAGGAGCGCGTCATCGGTGGCGAACCGGTTGCCGATCTTCGTGTTCGTTCCGCGGATCTCAAGGGTATTGATATCCCGGAAGACCAGGTGCCCCTGGCGATTGACGAGTTCCCGGTGCTGTTCATCGCCGCCGTATGCGCGGAGGGCAGAACCGTCCTGCGTGGGGCCGAGGAGCTACGCGTCAAGGAAAGCGATCGGATCCAGGTAATGGCTGATGGCCTGGACGCCCTGGGAGTGGAAACCACTGTCACGCCGGATGGCATTATTATTGATGGTGGCCAGACCATGGGCGGCGGCTCCGTGAACAGTCACGGTGACCACCGGATAGCCATGGCGTTCTCGGTGGCGTCCCTGCGGGCCAGTGGCAGCATCGAAGTAACCGATTGCGCCAACGTTGCCACGTCGTTCCCCGATTTCGTGGAGCTGGCGAAGCGCACCGGTATCAATATCTCGGCCGAGGGAGCCTAGTCGTGGCTGAAAGTAAGGCACCGGTTATTACCGTGGATGGCCCGGGCGGCTCCGGCAAGGGCACCGTTACCCAGATGCTGGCCCGCAAGCTGGGCTGGCACCTGCTCGATAGCGGGGCGCTTTATCGTCTTACCGCCCTGGCAGCCGAGCGGAAGGGGGTTTCACTGGATGATGAGCCGGCACTGGTGGAACTCGCCGCCAATCTGGATGTATCGTTCGAGCCCACACCCCCCGGCGAGCCGGCGAAGGTGCTTCTGGGTGGTGTTGATGTGACCGCAGATATACGTACAGAAACCTGTGGCGATAATGCCTCGAAGGTGGCGGTCATGCAGCCTGTTCGCGATGCGCTCTTGCAGCGCCAGCGTGACTTCCGCAAGCCCCCGGGGCTGGTTGCCGACGGTCGCGATATGGGTACGGTGGTGTTTCCTGACGCTCCGGTGAAGATATTTCTCACCGCCAGTGCCGAGGAGCGTGCGCAAAGACGTTACAGCCAGTTGAAGGACGCTGGGGTCGATGTTAATATTGACGCCCTTTTAGAGGAGATACGGGTGCGCGATGAGCGGGACATGAACCGCGCCGCCGCCCCGCTTAAGCCTGCAGACGATGCGCAAGTCATTGATTCGACAGGTTTGAGTATAGAAGAGGTGCTAGTCAGGGTTATGGCCGCAGCAGGTCAGGCCTGACTACACCTTTTTGTCGTTGAAATTCCGGATTCGGCGTTATCGGCCAGCCACTGGCTGGATCCGGATTGAAACTAACAGACCGTGTTGCTGGTAGCACGGAGTAAACTTGCGTTGATCACATAGGACACATAATGAGCGAGAGCTTTGCGGATCTTTTTGAAGAAAGCCTGAAAGAAATTGACATGCAACCAGGTTCCATCGTCCAGGGAACCGTCGTTGATGTTGATAACGACTGGGTCACCGTTAACGCCGGGCTGAAGTCCGAAGGCGTTATCCCCGCCTCCCAGTTCCTCAACGAAAAAGGCGAGTTGGAAGTTGCTATTGGCGACGTTGTTGACGTAGCTCTCGACGCTGTTGAAGACGGCTTCGGCGAAACCCGTCTGTCCCGTGAGAAAGCCAAGCGTGCAGAAGCCTGGAAGGTACTCGAGAAGTCCTTCGAAGCTGAAGAAGTGGTTAAGGGTGTTATCAATGGTAAGGTCAAGGGCGGTTTCACCGTCGATCTGGCCGGCATCCGTGCCTTCCTGCCGGGCTCTCTGGTAGATGTTCGTCCGGTTCGCGACACCGCGCACCTGGAGAACAAGGAACTCGAATTCAAGGTTATCAAGCTCGACCAGAAGCGTAATAACGTGGTTGTTTCCCGCCGCGCCGTTCTGGAAGCTGAAAACAGTGCCGAGCGTGAAGCTCTGCTCGAAACCCTGACCGAAGGTCTGGAAATCAAGGGTATCGTCAAGAACCTGACTGACTACGGCGCGTTCGTGGATCTCGGTGGTGTTGACGGCCTGCTGCACATTACCGATATGGCCTGGAAGCGTATCAAGCATCCGAGCGAAATCGTCAATGTCGGTGACGAGATCAACGTCAAGGTTCTGAAGTTTGACCGTGAGCGTAACCGCGTATCACTGGGTCTGAAGCAGCTGGGCGAAGATCCCTGGGTCGATATCAAGGGTCGTTATCCGGAAGGCACCAAGGTTACTGCACGTGTAACCAACCTGACCGATTATGGCTGCTTCGCTGAGCTTGAAGAAGGCGTTGAAGGCCTGGTTCACGTGTCCGAAATGGACTGGACCAACAAGAACATCCATCCGTCCAAGGTCGTTCAGGTTGGCGACGAAGTGGGCGTGATGATTCTGGATATCGACGAAGAGCGTCGTCGTATCTCCCTGGGTATCAAGCAGTGCGTTGCCAACCCCTGGGAAGATTTCTCCAGCAGGTTCAACAAGGGCGACCGTATCTCCGGCAAGATCAAGTCAATCACTGACTTCGGTATCTTCATCGGCCTGGACGGTGGCATTGATGGACTGGTTCACCTGTCAGACATCAGCTGGAACGAGACTGGCGAAGAAGCCGTTCGTGAATACAAGAAGGGCGACGAAGTTGAAACCGTCATCCTGTCTGTTGATCCCGAGCGTGAGCGTATCTCCCTGGGCATCAAGCAGCTGGAAAGCGATCCATTCGCCGAGTTTGTACAGCTGAACGACAAGGGCTCCATCGTGAAGGGCACGGTATCTGCGGTTGACGCCAAGGCAGCCACCATCACCCTGAACGACGAAGTTGAAGCGGTACTGAAAGCCTCCGAAATCAGCCGTGACCGTGTTGAAGACGCACGCAACGCCCTGAACGAAGGTGATGAAGTTGAAGCGAAGATCATCAGCATCGATCGCAAGAACCGCGTTATCAACCTGTCTGTGAAGTCCAAAGACGTTGAAGATGACAAGCAGGCACTGGAAGGTGTACGTGCGAAAACCGCTGAATCTTCCTCTGGTGCGACCACCATCGGTGATCTCATCAAGGAGCAGATGCAGCAGCAAAACGCCAACAAGGAATAAGATTTCCGGTTGGTATGAAAAAAACGGGCTCTAAGAGCCCGTTTTTTTTGTGTTTTTTACTGGTTTGGCTAAACTAGAGGCATGGAGCTGGTAACCGGCTATCCGATAATAATGTAAAGAGGGATGAGCCCAATGACGAAATCTGAACTGGTGGAGCTGATTGCGTCCAAACAGACGCAGCTTTCAGTGAAGGATGTGGAGCTGGCTGTAAAAACCATTATCGAACACATGTCCCAGTCTCTGGCGGATGGCCAGCGGATCGAGATTCGTGGGTTCGGCAGTTTTTCTTTGCACCACCGCGCTGCCAGAACCGGGCGAAATCCCAAAACGGGTGAGGCTGTTCAGTTACCGGCTAAATTTGTTCCGCACTTCAAGCCTGGCAAGGAGTTGCGGGAACAGGTTAATGACAGCCTGAAAAAGGGTTTCTGATTACCCTGACAGGGAAAGACTTTAACCAGGTCCTGATATAAACACTCAGGTCCGCTTGGAGTGTTGCAACTATGGCCGGATTACAGAAGGTCCTTCTCATTCTGCTGGTGTTGTTTCTGGTTCTGGTAGCACTGGTTTTCTCCCTTAATAATCAGATGGCTGTGTCCCTCAACTTCCTGCTTTTTGAAACCCAGCCCCATGGTGTTGCGGTCTGGATTATTATGTCCTTTGTGATCGGCGCTTTGATCGGAGTTCTGATTACCATGCTTGCAACCGTTCGCACATCGGTTTCCCGCCGTAACCTCGAGAAACGACTTGCTCGTACCGAGCAGGCATTGGAGAAATCCAGGGCCCAGAACGACCGGACGCTTTAATGGATATAGTGCTTCAGTGGCTGCTGCTCACGGTTGCGGTAGCTGCAGGTTGGTTTGTCGGGCGTATGGGCAACAGCAGAGACCGCTCCAAAACGCCCATTTCGGATGAAGAATCGGTCAAGGATCGCCTGCAGTTTCTGTTTACCAACTATTCCGATCAGGCCGTTGAGAACTTTGTTCAGTCCCTGGCGGTGAACAAGGAAACGGTGGGCCTGCACCTGTCTATCGGTGCGCATTTTCGCCACAAGGGCGAAACCGACCGGGCTATTCTTATTCACCAGAACCTCCTGGCTCGACCTGAGCTGCCGCCGCGTTACTCCCAGCAGGTCACCTATGAGCTGGCCATTGACTACCTGAACGCGGGCCTGCTGGACCGGGCCGAAGCCTTGCTTCATCAGCTGATGGGCGACCGCGAGTATGGTCGTAAAGCCTCACTGCAGCTTATCGAGCTTTACCAGCAGGAGAAAGAGTGGGGCAAGGCCGGCCAGGTGGCCAGAACCCTGACCACCGGCGACAATGACCCGGGCATGCACAAGATGCTGGCTTACATCACCTGTGAACTGGCTGAAGATGCCCTCAAGCACGATGACCGCTGGATGGCGCAGAAACAGACCAGGGAAGCGCTGGAGTACGATGCGTCCTGCGTAAGGGCCACGTTCATCATGATGAAGCTTCTGGTTCGCCAGGGTAGTTACAAGGATGCGGCCAATCAGAGCCTGAAAGTGTTCGATCAGAATCCCGAGTTTGGCTCCGAAGCCGTGGACCGGTTAATGAAGCTTGAGCGGGAACACGGTGATGTCGGGCGCCTGTCCAAAAAGCTGGGAAAATTCTACGAATCCTGGCCCAGCACCAGCCTGTTGCTGGCACTGGTGGAGTCGGTTGAACGCACCTCGGGGCGGATGGCGGCTATTGAATTGCTACGCCGCGAACTGGAGGTACGTCCCAGTGTGCGGGGGCTGTTACGCCTGGTGGAACTGGCCGGCTATGAAAAGGGCATGACTACCGACGAAGGCCGTCTGGTCAGCCGTATCGGCCACCTGATACTGGCCAACCGTCCGGTGTATCGCTGCGTTAACTGCGGCTTCTCGGGCCAGCAACTTCACTGGCTTTGCCCGAGCTGCAAGCAATGGGAAACCGTTCGCCCGATTCAGGGTGTGGAAGCCGAATAATCCGATTACACGACATTCTGCAGGAAACTGACTGTGCAAACCCCCGATAACCCCCGAATCATTGTTGCCCTGGATTTCCCGTCAGACCAACCGGCCCTGGCGCTGGTTGACCAGCTGGACCCGTCGAAATGCCGTCTGAAAGTCGGCAAGGAGCTTTTTACTCGCTCCGGTCCCGGGCTGGTCCGGGATCTCCAGAACCGCGGATTTGATGTGTTCCTGGATCTTAAATTCCACGATATTCCCAATACCACCTCTGCTGCAGTGGCGGCCGCAGCGGATCTGGGTGTGTGGATGGTGAACGTGCATGCATCGGGCGGTGAAAAGATGATGACGGCTTGCCGCGACCGCCTGGAAAGCTTTGGCAGGGACCGGCCGTTGCTGATCGCGGTTACCGTGCTGACCAGCATGGACGCGGCCGACCTTGCCGGCATCGGCATCACCGATTCCCCGGAGGCCCAGGTCTCGCGCCTGGCAACCCTGACCCGCAACTGCGGCCTGGACGGCGTAGTGTGCTCAGCACAGGAGGCCCCGGGCTTAAAAGCAGAGCAGGGCGCCGAGTTCAAGCTCGTCACCCCTGGCATCCGCCCGTTGTCCGCCGACAAGGGCGACCAGCAACGCATCATGACCCCCACGGATGCCATCAACGCCGGTTCTGACTACCTGGTCATCGGCCGACCGATAACCCAGGCGGCGGATCCTCTGGCTGCTCTGGAAGCTATTCATACTGAGGTGATTGGTCTCTAAATCGTCTGTTCCTGGTTTAGTCTGGCCCTAGCCTGCTGGTTTGTTGCCTCGGTGCGGTGGGGGCGCCCTCACAAAAACCGCTTCGAGTACATCCATGTACGCTTGGGCTCCGCCATCCATGGCTCCGCACATTTTTGTGAGGGCGCCCCCACCGCACCGGTTTAAACATTTCAGATATCGCCGTAGGCATGACGTAGGTCGGATTAGCGAAGCGTAATCCGACAAATGATGGCTCACTCACAAATCGAACGTGCCTATGGTTTGTCGGATTACGGCTTCGCCTAATCCGACCTACATCATTTGTCGCGATAACTCTAGAGGCCGGAATCGGCGGGGAAGGAAGTCCTACCCCGCCGTGGCACCACAGTGACCAGGCTGGGCCCGAAGCCAAATCAAAAGAACCAGAACGAAAAAAGCCGCCAATCCAGTGGACTAGCGGCTTTTCGGAATAGTGGCTCCCCGAGCTGGGCTCGAACCAGCGACAAACGGATTAACAGTCCGTTGCTCTACCAACTGAGCTATCGGGGAACGTCGTCTTGTGACGAGGCGCGTATATTAAGGTTACCCCACGGCCTCGTCAACCCCTTGCCAGAAATTTTAGCCGAGGGCCTTTTGCAAACGCTCAATGGCCTGCTTCAGTGTGTCCAGGCTGGTTGCGAAACTCAGGCGCATGTGGCCCGGAGCGCCGAAGGCGGAGCCTGGTACCAGGGCAACGCCTGCTTCTTTCAGCAGTTTCTCCGCGAACTCAACGTCGTTGCTGACGTCGGAATCCGCATCAATGGCCCCCTGGAAACTCGGGAACACATAGAAGGTACCGTCGCCATGCAGGCATTCAACGCCGGGCAGGGCGTTCAGGGCTTCCACCAGGTAGTCATGACGTTCCTTGAACGCGGTGACCATCTCCTGCACACAATCCTGCGGGCCGTCCAGGGCGGCTGTCGCGGCTGCCTGGGAAATGGACGCCGGGTTGGAGGTGCTCTGGGACTGGATCTTCTTCATGGCACCGATGATCTTCGCCGGGCCTGCGGCATAGCCGATGCGCCAGCCGGTCATAGAGTAGGCCTTGGAAACGCCATTCAGCACGAAGGTGCGGTCATACAGCTCCGGAGTGGCGTTCAGGATGTTGCAGAACGGTTGGCCGGTCCACAGTATGGGCTCGTACATATCATCCGTGGCAATCATGATGTTCGGGTGCTTCTTCAGCACCTCGCCGATCGCCTTCAGCTCGTCCATGCTGTAGGCCATGCCACTTGGGTTGGACGGGCTGTTGATCACGAATAGTCGGGTGCGCTCGGTAATGGCGTTTTCCAGCTGTTCCGGGGTGATCTTGAAGCGGGTTTCCGCGCCGGTTTCGATGATCACCGGCTTGCCTTCGGCTACCAGCACCATGTCCGGGTAGGAGACCCAGTAGGGGGCCGGGATGATGGCTTCGTCACCCTTGTTCAGGGTGGCCAGGGCGAGGTTGAAAAAGCTCTGTTTGCCACCACTGGATACCAGTATCTGGTTGGCTTCGTAGTCCAGGCCGTTGTCCCGTTTGAACTTCGCGATGATCGCCTTCTTGAGGGCGGGCGTACCATCCACGGCAGTGTATTTGGTCTGGCCGTTGTTGATGGCCTCAATGGCTGCCTGTTTGATGTGGTCCGGTGTGTCGAAGTCCGGCTCGCCGGCGCCAAGGCCGATGATATCCTGGCCGGCCGCGCGCAATTCCGCCGCCTTGTTGGTAACCGCGAGGGTGGGAGATGGCTTGATTGCCTGTACTCGGCTGGAAAGTTGAAGGTCCAAACTTGCGCTCCTTAAAGCTGCGTCTGATAGGTATCCGGCGGCCAGGGGGTAGTGGTTTTCACCAGTATCGGGCCGCCTTGAATGGCACAGATGGTATCATGAAGCTTGCGTGACGATAAGTTTCTCTGCAGATTGCAACCTTTGCCATTGGCACTTTAACTCACTGTCCAACTCGACATTGAATGAACGGAGGACATCCCCCGACTATGGCCACTTCAGAAACCGGCGCGCTCATGAAAGACGGTGCGTTCAAGGTGGATTCCCCGTTTCAGCCTGCCGGGGATCAGCCCAAAGCGATTGAAGAACTGGTGGATGGTATTCACTCGGGCCTGGCGCACCAGACCCTGCTGGGGGTTACGGGCTCGGGCAAGACCTTCACCATCGCCAATGTCATCCAGCAGGTGCAGCGGCCAACCATCATCATGGCCCATAACAAGACCCTGGCGGCCCAGTTGTACGGGGAGTTCCGGGAGTTCTTTCCGGACAATGCCGTGGAATACTTCGTTTCCTATTACGACTACTATCAGCCGGAAGCCTATGTACCGTCTTCCGATACCTTTATCGAGAAAGACGCCTCCATCAACGAGCATATCGAGCAGATGCGCCTGTCTGCCACCAAGGCGTTACTCGAGCGCCCGGACGCCATCATCGTGGCCACGGTATCTTCTATCTATGGTCTGGGTGATCCCCAGTCCTACCTGAAAATGATGCTGCACCTGGACCGGGGCGACCAGATCGACCAGCGCTACATTCTCCGCCGCCTGGCCGAGTTGCAGTACACCCGCAACGATGTGGAATTCCACCGGGCCAATTACCGGGTGCGTGGCGATGTGATCGACGTGTTCCCGGCGGAATCCGAGAAAGAGGCCATTCGCATCGAGCTGTTTGACGACGAAGTGGAAAACCTGAGTTACTTCGACCCGCTCACGGGCGAAGTCCTGCGCCGGGTTCCCCGGGTCACCATCTATCCCAAGTCCCACTACGTCACGCCCCGGCAGACGGTGCTGGATGCGGTCGAGCACATCAAGGTGGAGCTGGACAGCCGCCTGCAGCAGTTGCGGGACAACAACCGGTTGGTGGAAGCCCAGCGTCTGGAGGAGCGTACCCGCTACGACATCGAGATGATGCTGGAGCTGGGTTACTGCAACGGCATCGAGAACTACTCCCGCTACCTCTCAGGTCGTCAGCCGGGAGAGGCACCGCCCACGCTGTTTGACTACCTGCCGCCCAACGCGCTGCTGGTGGTGGACGAATCCCACGTCACCATTCCCCAGATCGGCGCCATGTACAAGGGCGACCGCTCCCGCAAGGAGACCCTGGTGGAATACGGCTTCCGGTTGCCATCGGCCCTGGACAACCGGCCCATGCGATTTGACGAGTGGGAACGGATTGCACCACAGATGCTGTTCGTCTCCGCCACCCCTGGCAATTACGAAGCGGAACATTCAGGGCAGGTGGTGGAGCAGGTGGTCCGGCCCACCGGCCTGCTGGACCCGGAAATCGAAGTGCGACCGGCCTCCACCCAGGTGGACGACCTGCTCTCGGAAATCCGTCTGCGCACGAATGTGAACGAAAGGGTGCTGGTCACTACCCTGACCAAGCGTATGGCGGAAGATCTCACGGACTTCCTGATGGAGCACGACATCCGCGTGCGTTACCTGCACTCGGACATCGATACAGTCGAGCGGGTGGAAATCATCCGGGACCTGCGCAGGGGGGAGTTTGATGTTCTGGTGGGCATCAACCTGCTGCGTGAGGGCCTGGATATGCCGGAAGTGTCTCTTGTGTCTATTCTGGATGCCGACAAGGAAGGCTTCCTGCGTTCCGAGCGCTCTCTCATCCAGACCATCGGCCGTGCGGCTCGTAACCTCCATGGCAAGGCTATTCTGTACGGCGACCGTATCACCGGCTCCATGCAGCGGGCCATTGACGAAACCGAACGCCGCCGGGCGAAGCAGACGGCCCATAACGAAGAGCACGGTATTACGCCCCAGGGCCTGAACAAGAAGATTGCCGATATCATGGAAGGCGCCGGTGGCGGCAGCGGCCGCGGTCGCCGCAAGGCAGAGCGCCCGGGCGAGAAGGCCGCCGAGGAAGCGGAGCGTTACCGCGCGAAGACTGGCAACCGCTCTCCGGAGGAGATTCTCAAGGAGATCACCCGCCTGGAAGACGACATGTACAAGGCCGCCGCCGACCTGGATTTTGAGACGGCTGCGCGGTTACGGGATGATATTTCGGAGCTTAAAGAGGCGGCTTTGCGGACTGGCTAATTCGTGCCTATGTAGCCTGTTGCTTATGTGGCTTCGCCCTGCCGGGCACCCCTTGCAAAACACGCCCGTGAATACGTCCCTGTAGGGCTCGGTCGCGCCATCCCTGGCGCTCCACGGTTTTGCAAGGGGTGCCCGGCAGTGCTTGTTCCAACATCGGAGTTATCGCCTTGGGTGCACTGCTTGGTTCACGTAGGTCGGATTAGGCGAAGCCGTAATCCGACAAATGGTGGTCCACGAAAAGACTAAACGTGCCTACGGATTGTCGGATTACGCTTCGCTAATCCGACCTACGTTTATCGGCCTTAACCATCGCGATATCCCCAATGTGCAAACGCACGAGACGGGGGAACCTGTTCAGGAACGTGGAGCGCCAGGGATGGCGCGACCGAGCCCTACATGGACGTATTCACGGGCGTTTCCTGAACAGGTTCCCCCGCCTCGTGCAGCCCGGCAACTCGCAGGCTACTAAGGCAGACTACGCACCACGCTTGGGCCCAACAATAACCGCCGCCTGCAAAGGCTGGTTCTTGCCATAGCGGGACATGCGGTCGAAGACGCGGCGGTCCACCGGGAGGTACTGCTTGTCGGCGACGGTTTCGCCGATGTCGGTGTCGATCTCCGGGTCGTGGAGGTAGACAAACTGGTCGTCAATGGCGCAGACAGTGACCCAGTGGGGCACGCGGCTGCGGTTCAGTTGCCAGGTGCTGATCAGGATCACCGGAACACGGCCATCGTGGAGTGCCGCCTGAAGGCCGTCCAGGGTCAGCGGGTCGTGGTGGAGTTCGATGCCGGTCTGGCCGATATCATGCAGGAAACCCTCGTGCACCAGTTCCAGTACCCGTTTCTTGTCGTCATTGCGAACCGTGTCCTTGAACAGAGCCCCTTCCTTGCTGATATAGGCGCTGGCATGGAAACCCCGGTGCCAGGCGGCCAGCGCCAGGCCGTGGGGGCCGCAGCCGCCGTGGCCGGCGAGCATGAAGATGGTGGTGGCTTCGCGCCAGAGTTTCAGTTCTTCCAGGGTGGTCATGGGCTGCTGTTCATCCAGCGTGGCCATTGCCATGATCAGGGCGGCCGGGCCGCAGGAGAATTCGGTGGTCTGGGGGTAGTAGGGCACGGCGGGGAATTCCCGTGACGGGGCGTAGTAGAGGATACGCCGCTCGAAGCGCAGGGCAGTGCCGTGGTCTTCGTAGTAGTCCCGGTAGGTGCCGAACTGGCGATAGCCCAGGCGTCGGTACAGGCGGATGGCAGCTGCGTTGTCTTCCCGAACTTCCAGGCGCATCACGATACGGCCGGCGTCGGCCGCGGCGGTTTCGGCCTCGCGAACCAGTTGCTCGCCAATGTTACGGCCCCGCTCTGATGGTGCCACGGCAATGGAATAGATTCGTGCCAGCCTGGTAGCTGCACTCATCAGCACCAGGCAGTAACCGACCAGTTCCTCTCCATCCACCGCAACAATCAGCCTGTCACGGGGCATGTCCAGAAAGCGGCGGAAGCTGCGTCGGGAAATCCGGTCTTCACTGAAGCAGCGATTTTCCAGTTTTACCAGAGCATCCAGGTCTTCACTGGTGGCGTGACGGAATCGAAGTGCTGTCATGGTTAAAGGCTCTGGATAACGCAAAAGTGGCGGCTTGGCCGGATTCATTGGTGGCGGCTATTATGAGTGAGTGCCGACCTCGCCGGAAGCAGGCAAACATGAGTAAAAGCACGCATTTGCTGCTAATTGTAGACCAGTGCTTTCCGGCGTATGGTTGCGACATTCAGCAGGCGTCGCCATTACGGAGTCGTCCTGTTATTCATCTGTTATCCGGCTTCGCTTCAAGGAGGAGCGCCGCTGATGTCACGTTTACTGATTGTTGTTGACCGGGCCAGGGACTGGGCACCTTATTACCCCAGCGAAGATGTGCTGACATTTGATCAGTATCTTCAGTTTACCGCGCCGGCCTCCAGCCGGGTACGGGTTATTAACCTGTGCCAGAGTGCCCGTTACCTCAGCCGGGGCTATTATTGCTCGTTACTGGCCGAGGCCCGTGGCCACCATGTTGTCCCCTCGGTCATGACACTGAATGATCTCAGCCGCAAGGGGCTGTTCTCCCTGCAGCTGGATGAACTGGATGACAGCGTCATTAACTGGCTTGAGGCTTCGGCCTCCGAAATCGAGCCTGCCGGAGACAACAGCCATGCCACTCATGAAGTGCGCATCCGTACCTACTTCGGCCAGGCGGCCCACGCCGACCTGAAGCCGGTTGCACGGGCGCTGTTTGACCGTTTTCCGTGCCCGATTCTCGAGGTTGTGTTCCGGCGGCGTAAAACCTGGCAGATCGCTTCCATGAAGCCCGGCTGTCCGGCCGACCTGAAGGGGAAGGAGCAGGACGATTTTGCCGCGGCGTTTGACCGGTTCAGCAGCATGGTCTGGCGCAAGCCCCGTACCCGTCGCCGCTATCGCTTTGATCTGGCGATGCTGGTGAACGAGGAAGAAGAGATGCCACCGAGCGACAAGGAGGCGCTGGGCAAATTCGAGAAGGCCGGCCGTAAGCTTGGTATCAACGTTGAGCAGATCAACCGGCGCGATTATATGCGGCTGCCGGAGTACGACGGCCTGTTTATTCGCGAGACCACGGCCATCGACCATCACACCTACCGTTTTGCCCGTAAGGCTGAAGCCGAGGGGATGGTGGTGATTGATGACCCCGTGTCCATCCTGCGTTGCACGAACAAAGTGTATCTGGCGGATCTTCTGAAAAATAACAAGATCCCGACCCCCAGAACCCTGATCCTCTCCAAGGACCAGAAGGACAGCGCCGAGCAGGTCATCCGTGAGCTTGGCTTTCCGGCGGTTATCAAGATCCCGGACGGTGCCTTCTCAAGGGGGATTACCAAGGCAGAGGATGAAAAGACATTGCGCGCGGGCCTGAAGGAGCTGTTCAAGCAGTCTGCGCTGGTGCTGGCCCAGGAATACCTTTACACCGACTATGACTGGCGTATTGGTGTGCTCGGCGGCCGTGCCATCTATGCCTGCAAGTATTTCATGGTTCAGGGACACTGGCAGATCTACCAGCACGGTGGTGCCGAAGTGGACAGTGGCGGCTTTGAGACCATGCCTACCTACGAGGTTCCGAGGAACGTGATTCAGGCGGCCCTGAACGCCACCCGGCTGATCGGTAACGGGTTATACGGTGTGGATATCAAGCAGTCCGGTAACCGGGTGGCGGTGATTGAGGTGAACGACAACCCCAGCATTGATGCCGGTGTGGAAGACCGCTTCCTGGGAGGCGAGTTGTACACGCTGATCATGCAGGAATTCCTGTCCCGCATGGAAGACAATCGCCGCCGTTAGTGATGTTCCGTGTGGGCATGCCAGATGCGCAGGCTTCCGAACCAGGGGTAGTGCTCCAGCTCCCGGCTGATCCGGCGGGCATCAGGCAGGGGTTCGGTTTCGGGGATCTCCATAAATAGTTCCATGTGAACCTTGTTGCGCAGATAGTGGAGCCGGAGCCGGCTGTCAGGGGGCAGCCTGTCAATATGCCGGCTTAATAACTCGCGGATTTCTTCTCGGCCGGGTAACTGCTCCGAAGTCTGGGGGTGGTCTTCGTCATTCTCGGCATCGATATGGAAATTGATGTCGAGAATATTGTCGAGCTGCTCCCGCATGGCGGACACCATCTGCATCCCGATCTGATGCCCTTCCGATACACTGATTTCCGGCCGCACCACCAGGTGCACGTCCAGCATTATGTCGTGGCCCATGCGGCGGCTGCGGAGCTCGTGTACGTTCCGCACGCCATCGATAGCCAAGGCGGTTTCCTTGAGCAGCTTTGTGTCCTCCGGGGACAGGCCGGTGTCGACCAGCTCCTTGACGCTGTCCCAGGTAAACTTCCAGCCAATGTGGATAATGATGACGGAAATAACCACGGCGGCCAGCACATCAAGCCAGATGTAGCCGAGCATGGCGCCCATTGTGGAGAAGAGTACGATCACTGAGGAAAAGGCATCGGTACGACTGTGCCAGGCGTTGGCAATGATGAGGTCCGAGCGAATTCTGATGCCTATGTGACGGGTGTAGCGGTAGATCCATTCCTTGCTGCCTACGGATACGGCAGCGGCTACCAGTACGGGCCACTCCGGAAGATCCGTGGCGCCTTCTCCCATAAGGCGAAGGGTATTGTCCCACGCCAGTGCCGCACCGACCGCAATCAGGAAACTGCCCAGCACCATGGTGCCCATTGTCTCGATACGCTGATGGCCATAGGGGTGGTCGGCATCAGGCCCCTGTCGGGATACGCGCATGACACCCAATACCACAAAATCCGACATCACATCGCTGAACGAGTGAATGCCGTCGACTACCAAGGCCTGGGAATGGAAGAGGGCACCGCCGATGATCTTGATGACGCCCAGAACGGCATCCAGAATCATGCCGATGATGGTGACTCTGGAGGCCGCTCTGCGTTCCTCTGAGAGGTTTACCTGTTGTTTTGCGGATTGGCTCCGGTGTTCTTTCATTCTTTTGCTCCGGCGGCTGAGAAGGCCAGTATAACGACGTTATCGGCAAGTGCTTCAGGCCATTCGTCAACACCTGGCCTGGATTTTTATGCACATTGCCGGGGAAAGACTCTAAAGTAACATCTGGTGTTCCCTGTGCTTTCCCATGGATAAAAACAAGTATAACCTATTGATATATATATAAAAATAAACTGGTTAAAAATTGATCAATCTGTAGGCTGGCGCGGATATCAAGGGTTCGACGGCGTTGCCCAGCAATTTTCAACAGGGTTATCCACAGATTCCGTGGAAAAGGTCACAACACCTTAACGCTACAGACATTTAGCCGTCATATAAGCGGTGTAGGGCGATGCTGTGGAAAAGTTCCGGTATACTCCGCGTCATTCTCGAACAGGGAGATCCTCTATGTATGGCATTATGCGCGAATTGCTGTTCCGACTGCCACCGGAAACCGCCCATAATCTGACCCTGTCTGGCCTGGATCTGGCTGGAAAACTTGGTCTACTAAAGGCTTTTGTGTCCCGGCCGGACCCATTACCCGTGCGGGTGATGGGGCTGGATTTTCCCAATCCGGTGGGGCTGGCTGCAGGCCTGGACAAGAATGCCGATCATCTCGATGCGCTGGGCGCGCTGGGTTTCGGTTTTATCGAGGTGGGCACTGTTACGCCTCTTGCCCAGCCGGGCAACCCCAGACCGCGCATGTTTCGGCTCCCCGAGCATCAGGCGCTCATTAACAGGATGGGTTTCAACAACCAGGGTCTTGAACACCTGATTGAGCGCGTGGATAAAAAGCATTATTCCGGTGTTCTTGGAATCAATGTGGGTAAAAACAAGGTAACACCCAACGAGGAATCCGAGTCGGATTACCGTAAGGGCATAGCGGCGGTCTACTCCCGTGCCGACTACATTACTGTGAATGTGTCGTCCCCCAATACGCCGGGTTTGCGGGATCTGCAGTTTGGCGATTCGCTGAAAGGCCTCATGCATGCCATCAAGGATGAACAGGCCCGCTGTGAAAAGGAGCATGGCCGTTACGTGCCGCTGGCGGTAAAAATTGCCCCGGATATGGACGACGAGGGTATCCGGTTCGTTGCCGGGGCACTGAAAGAGTCAGGGCTTGATGGCGTTATTGCAACCAATACCACCATCAGCCGTGATGCTGTCGCCGGGCACCGGTATGCAGAAGAGGCGGGTGGCCTCAGTGGTGCACCGGTACGGGAGCCTTCAACACGGGTGATCGAGGCGCTTTATGCAGAGTTGGGTGAATCCTTGCCGATTATCGGGGTAGGCGGCATTACCGACGGTGACAGCGCGGCGGCAAAGATCCGGGCCGGGGCGAAGCTGGTGCAGATATACACAGGCTTTATCTATCGTGGGCCGGCACTTATCCGGGAGTCGGTTGAAGCAATTCGCCGGTTGGGGTGAAAGCAATCTGAAAACGGTGGGGCCAGAAATAGAGTGGGCCCGCTTAGCGGGCCCGTGCGGGGAATTTACCCCGTGGCGCTTCATCGCATGATACGGGTCGGGAGGACCCGTTTGGGTTGCTCTGAGTACTGCGTCAAATTGTGTGTTGTTGAAAGATCAGATTAAAGATTCGGGGCTTTGGCAAACAGCGTCATGCCGTTACGTTTGCCAGCTTGTGGATGCCGGATACGCCGGTCATGCCCTCCCATTGATCTGTGCGGCCTTCTCGCCACCCGTTAAGCCATTCCTGGCGTACTTCTGGTTGTTCCAACGGGCAGCTGTCTTTTGCTTTACCGGACACGCCGGCCAGATAACCCCGTTTGAATGCACGAGCGTACATATCTCTTTTCTGTCTTTTCATGCCGTTCCTCACTGATGGATTAACAGAACAAGCGTGTACACATCTGCAGTGGCCGAGACTGGGGCAACCCTTCCGGGGTAACCCACTATTGTCAGGTATGGCCAGAGCAGTCAGGATCCTGTTAACAGAGAGCCTTTTTTCGGGCTCCCGGAACGACGCGTCACTTACAAGGTAAGACCAAGCCGCCGCCGTTGTACACTATTTATTTCATCTATATGAAGCTTCTCTTATAGTTGTGTGACATAACGAACCGGGTAAAACCCGGGATAATGCGCTATGCCACGACTTTAGCCACACCAGAAACGACTCAGGAGTCGAACGTGTCAGACCTTAACTTTTTTGTAACCTGCCCAAAGGGCCTGGAGTATCTGCTGGAGGACGAGCTGCGTACCTTCGGTATGGACCCGGTCCGGAACGCACCGGCAGGTGTCTGGGCCAACGGCACCCTGGAGAGCGGCTACCGGGCCTGCCTGTGGTCGAGGCTGGCAAACCGGGTGATCCTTCACCTTGCGGATGTGGACGCCACTTCCGGCGATCAGATGCTCGGTGGCGTCACGGACCTGGAGTGGCAACAGCACATACCTGTCAACGGCAGCTTTCGCGTCAACTTTGTGGGCCAGAACGAGGCCATTCGCAACACTCAGTTTGGCGCCCAGCGTGTCAAGGATGGCATTGTCGACCGTTTGCGCAGTGCCAGCGGCGAGCGGCCCTCGGTGGATGCTAAAAATCCTGACGTCACCGTGTCTGCCCGCCTGAATCGCGGTACCTTGTCTGTGGGCATAGATCTGAGCGGTGACAGCCTGCACAAGCGGGGCTACCGCACGGAAAAGGGGGCGGCGCCACTGAAGGAAAACCTGGCGGCAGCCCTATTGATGCGGTGCGGGTGGCCCGAGCTGGCGAAGGCGGGTGGTGACTTTGTCGATCCCATGTGTGGTTCCGGCACCCTGGTGATTGAAGCTGCCATGATGGCGCTGGACCTGGCCCCCGGTCGCAAGCGGGAGCGCTTCGGTTTTGAGCGCTGGCTGGGCCACCAGCCGGACCTGTGGCTGGCGTTGCGCCAGGAGGCCGAGAAACGGGCCTACGAGGGCAGGCAGGGCATCGATGGCCGGGTGCCCATCTTCATGGGGTTTGACCAGGACCGGGCTGTGATACAGACCGCCAGGAATAATCTCCAGCGTGCGGGCCTTGAGAGTATCGTGAACGTTGAACAACGGGCTGTAAGCGCATTCTCCCGCGGTGAGGACTGGGCAGCCAGGGGGCTGGTGCTGGTGAACCCCCCCTATGGCGAGCGCCTGAGCGAGCGCAAGGAGCTGGGTAGTCTTTACAGGAGCCTGGGCGAAGCCGTGAAGTCCGAGTTACCGGGCTGGCGGCTCGGAATATTCACCGGCGCGCCTGAATACGGTAAATCCATTGGCCTGCGCAGCTACAAGCAGTACCGGTTGTACAACGGCAAGTTACCGGCACAGTTGCTGCTGTTCAATGTGGACGATGTCAGTGCCATGACGCCACGGGAACCGGATGTGCCCGGCCAAGTCACTCCCAGGATTACCAACGAAAAACGCGCCGCCATGCTGCGCAATCGTCTGAAGAAGAACCTGAAAACCGTAGGCCAGTGGGCCCGCAAGCAGGGTATTGGTAGCTATCGCCTTTATGACGCGGATATGCCGGAGTTCGCCCTTGCCATCGATATCTATGAAGGCCGTGTACACGTACAGGAATATGCAGCCCCCAAGTCAGTGGATGAACGCTCCGCCCGGGAACGGCTGGCAGAGGCGCTGGCGGTGATTCCCGAGGCTATCGGCGTGGATCGCGAGGCGATGGTGTGCAAGCAGCGCCAGAGGCAGTCCGGCACCAGCCAGTACGAAAAACAGGCAGCCAGTGGCGAGTTTTTCAATGTTCACGAGCATGGCTGTGTACTGAAGGTGAACCTGAAGGATTACCTGGATACCGGCCTGTTTCTTGACCATCGGCCGGTGCGGCACTGGATTCAGCAGCATGCCGCGGGCAAACGGTTCCTGAATCTGTTCTGCTATACCGGAGCGGCCACGGTTCATGCCGTGGTGGGTGGTGCAACCCGGTCACTGAGCCTGGATATGTCAAAAACCTATGTGAACTGGGCGCAGGAGAATCTGGCGCTGAATGGGGCGGATGCCTCCCATCACAGGGTCGAGCAGGCAGATTGCCTGGAATGGCTGGCAGCGGGGCCAACCCCCGACCAGCGGTTTGACCTGATCTTCATGGACCCGCCCACCTTCTCCAATTCGGCGAGGATGGCTGGAGTGCTGGATATCCAGAAAGATCACGGGCGGATGATCCGGCAGGCAATGCAGCGGCTGACGTCCGAGGGGTTACTGATTTTCTCGACAAACTTCCGGCGGTTCCGTCTGGATGAGAACCTGCAGGAAGAGTTCGCCATTGAAGAGGTAACCCGCGATACGCTCGACCGGGATTTTCAGCGCAATGCCAGGATTCACCGTTGCTGGCATATCAGAACTCATATCTGATACCGGTTGAGAACTGGAAGGTGTTGGCGCCGGTTTCGGTATCTTCGAAAAGCCTGCCGCCTTCCAGCACGATGAATCCGCTATCAATCACCTCGAAATCCAGGCCCACCAGCCAGCTGACACTGAAGGAACTGTCCGGGTACTCGTCAGCAAGCGAGGCGTAGGGGGAGCGGTCTTCAGGATCCGCCTCCCGGGCCTCGCCGAGGGGGGTTAGCCGGGCTTCACCCTGTACATGGGAGAAGCCGAACTGTGCGTAAGCGTTGGCGTAGTCGGTAATCGGGTAATGGCCACCGATGTACCAGCTGGCGAAGTATTCGATGTCCAGCTCCAGCTCTTTATCGATTTCACCGGTTGTCGTGCCTGCACCAGCGCGGATTTCCACATGGAAATGATCGGAAATATGGGTGCCCAGTACCATCGAGCCGGTGGAGGAGTTGGTTGTCTCCAGCGTGTTTCGGCCCACGGAGCGGTGGTTGAGAATGCTGCCCAGAAGCCCGATGTAGGTCATGCCCTCCCGGGATTGTTTGTCCTGGGCCGTGGCGGTTGTTGTTGTCAGCAGGGCCGCTGTGAGCAGGGCAGCCGTGGGGATATCTCGCAACAGCGTGTTCATTGTTATCGGGCTTCCTGGCATTGTCGGATTCCGACAGATTCTGCCTTCTGTAACTGTTTGTTACGTCGACACAAGTCACAGTTCGCCCTGCTCGGCGAGTTATAGAATTGGGGTTAGTCGAAAAGGCCCTCTTCCCGGGCTATCAGGAGCAGCGCATAAACGCCGTTTTCCGGCAACTGGGGTTCCAGGCCTTCGTCTGACAACAACTGGCGGCGGCGGTCGTCCAGATCTTCCCGGGGCATGGTGGTGATGAGTTCCTCAACGCCAGCGATTTCGAAGGGGGCATCCATGCTGACGGCGGTGAAAATAAGATCCACCAGGATTTCATCCGGGTCCATGCCGTCTACGTAAACGGTCTGGTCGGGCAGATCCTGATGGAGTTCGTGAGCCAGTTCTATCAGCGGTACGCCCTGTTCTTCCAGATAGAGCAGGTCAATATCGCCCAGATCGGCGTCTTCGGGGATCCATTCATCGGCCGGGGCAATAACGACGGTTTTCATCTGGCCGTCTTCCAGGGACCAGGCCATGGCCACGGGAAACAGCACGTCGTCGGTCTGGCAGTATTCGATATCGAGAAAACGCGGTGCGGGCAAGGTACACTCTCCGGTTAGCCGGGCTGCACCAGGGCAGCCGTTTGGTACGGATATGACGTCGGGCGCCATCATGCCATACTGGCGCCGCAATTATCAGTTTATCAGGGACATCATGGAACACGCTGAATTTAACAACGAACTGCTTGGATTTCTCAATTCTTCACCGACTCCATGGCACGCGGTCGCCACCATGAAACAGCGTCTGGACAAGGCCGGTTTCCGTGCCCTCGACGAAAAAGACGACTGGGACCTGGAGGCTGGCCAGGGCTACTACGCCATTCGCAACGGCTCATCCATTGTCGCCTTCCGTACCGGCCGCCGGAACGTGGCGGAATCGGGTATTCGTATGGTGGGCGCCCACACTGACAGCCCGTGCCTGAAGGTAAAGCCGAACCCGGAACTGCGCCGAAAGGGGTTTTTCCAGCTGGGCGTGGAAGTCTACGGCGGGGTGCTGCTCAACCCCTGGTTTGACCGTGACCTGTCCCTGGCGGGGCGGATTACCTATGTGGATGAGTCCGGCCGGGTGAACGACACTCTGGTCGATTTCCGCAAAGCCGTAGCCTATATCCCCAGCCTGGCCATCCATCTGGACCGGGAGGCCAACAGTAACCGCACTGTCAATCCCCAGACGGATCTGCCTCCGGTGCTGATGCAGGTGCCGGAGGACGATACCACCCGTTTTGTGGATCTGCTTGCCAAACAGCTTTCGGAAGAGCAACCGGGCGTTCGTGTGCGAAAGATCCTGGGCTACGAACTGGGTTTCTACGATGCCCAGCCCGCTTCGCTGGTGGGGTTGCGGGACGAGTTTATTGCCTCGGCCAGGCTGGATAACCTGCTCAGCTGTTATATCGGGCTGCAGGCCCTGATCGAATCTTCCGGTGATGAGCCGGCCCTGCTGGTGTGCAATGATCATGAAGAAGTGGGCAGTATGTCCGCGGAAGGTGCTCAGGGCCCGTTCCTGTCCGCCGTTCTGGACCGCTGGTGTGGAGCGGGCAGGGCAAGAGCCATTGCCCGATCGATGATGATCTCGGCTGACAACGCCCACGGTATCCACCCCAATTACATGGACAAGCATGACGAAAACCATGGCCCTGTTCTCAATCAGGGGCCGGTGATCAAGGTCAATCACAACCAGCGCTATGCCACCAACAGCCGCTCTGCGGCCCTGTATCGCCATATCAGTGACGAGCTGGATCTGCCATACCAGACGTTTGTGGTGCGCAGCGATATGGGCTGTGGCAGCACCATTGGCCCGTTGACGGCTGGCAACCTGGGGGTGACAACGCTGGATATCGGTGTGCCGCAGTTTGGCATGCATTCGATTCGGGAGCTGGCCGGAACCAGGGACGGGGTAACTCTGTTCAGGGTGCTGCAGGCGTTCATGCAGCGGGGAGAGGTGCTGTAAGTGGCTCCCCGAGCTGGGCTCGAACCAGCGACAAACGGATTAACAGTCCGTTGCTCTACCAACTGAGCTATCGGGGAACAAAGTCGGAATGGCGCGCATGATAGGGATTTTCCCGGGTGGCGTCAAGCCCATGAATTGAAAGGTTAAATCTTGCACTACCAGCATTCGGATTACAGACCACCGCCCTGGCTGCGCAATGGCCACATTCAATCGATATGGCCGACACTGTTTCGCAAGGTGGCCCTTGCCGAGCCGGAGCGTGAGGTGTTGCCCACCGATGATGATGACGAGTTACACCTTGACTGGTATCGCCAGGGCAGTGATCGCCTGGCGGTGTTGTCCCATGGCCTGGAGGGCCACAGCCGTCGGCCCTATATGCTGGGTCTGGCCCGCGCCCTGCTGAATGAAGGATGGGATGTACTGGCCTGGAATTTCCGCTCCTGTGGCGGTGTGATGAACCATCAGCCCCGCTTTTACCACAGCGGGGCAACCGGTGACCTGGATCAGGTCGTCCGGCATGGCCTGAGCAAGGGATACAACACGGCCTTCCTCTCTGGCTTCAGCATGGGGGGCAACCTGACCCTGCTGTATCTGGGCCAGCAGTCAGAACGTGTGGACAGCCGCATCTGCGGTGCCATCACCTATTCCGTGCCCTGTGACCTCGCTGGCAGTGCCGATACCCTGGCTTTGCCCAGCCGTCGCATATACATGCAGCGTTTTCTGCGGGACCTGCGTGTAAAAATGGAAGAGAAATCCCGGCGATTTCCGGATCTCATCACTACCGAAGGCTTTGAGTCGATTCGAAGCTTTCATGAGTTTGACGATCGCTACACCGCTCCTTTACACGGTTTCCGGGATGCCAGGGATTACTGGGCGAACTGCTCGGCGTTGTGGAGACTAAAAGACATCCGGGTGCCGTCGCTGATCGTCAATGCCGGCGACGATCCGTTCCTGTCCCGACAGTGTTTTCCCGAATCCCGTTCGGAACTCGGGGCCCATGTCCGTCTGGAGTCTCCCCGCTGGGGCGGGCACGTGGGCTTTGTGGAACATGCCCGGGATGGTTATTACTGGTCGGAACGCCGGGCTGTCGCCCATGCCGGTGCAATTCTCACCTGACAGCAATGGTTTATTGGCGCAGCATGGGTTCCAGTACCGGCCACACGTTGTCCAGCAGCCGGCCCTGGGCCTCGGCGGTGGGATGGATATCATCATCCTGCATCATGCCCTCCTGGTCGTAGATGCCATCCAGGAAAAAGGGCAGAAGTTCGGTTTCCTGTTCCTCGGCCAACTCGGGATAGATGTCGGCAAAGGCGCGGGTATAGCGCTGGCCATAATTGGGAGGAATCTGCATGCCCACGAGCAGGGCTCGGGCACCGGCGTCATTGACCTGTTCAATCATGCTGGCCAGGTTCTGGCGGATGACATCGGGCGGGAAGCCACGCAGTCCGTCGTTGCCACCAAGTTCGAGAATAACGATATCAGGCTGGTTCTTGTCCAGCAGTCGCGGCAAGCGCCGCAGGCCGCCGTCGGTGGTTTCTCCGCTGATGCTGGCGTTGACCACCTGCCACTGATCAAGGCCTTCCTCTTCGAGGCGCTCCTCCAGCAGCGCTACCCAGGCCTCCTCGGTCTGCACGCCATAGGCGGCGCTGAGGCTGTCACCGAATATCATCAGGGTGTTCTGGCTGGCCTGCGCTTGCGCACAGACACAAATTAAAGCGAGGAAAACTATTGATCTCAGGCGTAAAAGTACCGTATTCATGAAGGACCTGTTCCAAATACAACCGTTGCGGAGAGCCAGTGAGCGACTTAAGTGATCACAAACCTGAAAGCCGGCGCCCCATGCTGAAGGTCAGTAACCTGACGCACAAGGTAAGCCTGGAAACTGATACGTTGACGATCTTGCAGGGGGTCAGTCTGGAAATCAACCGCGGTGAATCCGTGGCGATTGTCGGGCGCTCCGGTTCCGGGAAGACCACCTTGCTGGGGCTCCTGGCGGGGCTGGACACACCCTCGGAGGGCACTGTTGAACTGGATGGCTCCGTGATCAGTCAGCTCAGTGAGGATGAACGGGCCAAGCTCCGTTCCCGCCGGGTCGGCTTTGTATTCCAGTCGTTCCAGTTATTGCCCGCACTGACGGCGCTTGAAAACGTGATGTTGCCCCTGGAACTTGGCGGTTTTGACAGCCCGGCAGCAAAGGCCCGGGAACTGCTTGAACGGGTCGGCCTTGGTGAGCGGCTTTACCACACGCCCAGGCAGCTTTCCGGCGGCGAGCAGCAGCGTGTTGCCATCGCCAGGGCCTTCGCCTCGGAACCGGCCATCCTGTTTGCCGATGAACCCACCGGCAACCTGGACAACCGCACCGGCGCCGATGTGTCAGACCTGCTGATGACCCTGAACCGGGAACAGGGCACCACTCTGGTGATGGTCACCCACGATGAGCGGCTTGCCGCCCGTTGTGGCCGGCAGTTCAATATTGAAGCCGGCATACTGACAGAACCCTCATCGGCCCAGCAGCAGGAAACGGTGAACTGATGGCAGCGTCGAAGAAACTGATGTCGGTCCGGCGCGACTGGCGTGAAAGGGACGTTCGCGTTGTTCTGTCCGCGTTGATCATTGCCGTTGCCACGGTTGCCACCATTGCGCTGTTCGCCAGTCAGTTGCAACGCACGCTGGTGTCCTCCGCGAGTTCCTTTCTCGCCGCAGACCGGCAACTGGAAGCGGAAAACGGCCGCCCGGTTCCGGAAGCCTGGTTACAAGAAGCACAACAGCGGGGCCTTGAAACCGCCCGCATGGTGGAATTCTCAACCATGGTATACGGGGCTGATAATTTCCAGCTGGTGTCCATCAAGGCAGTGAACAACGAGTACCCGCTGCGTGGCCAGGTGGAATACCAGGAGGGTGCCGATGCGCCCAGGCAGACCGTCGGCCATGGACCCGGGCCGGGAGAGGTCTGGGTGAATCCACGCCTGCTGCGGTTACTGGAACTAGAGGTCGGCGACAGCCTGGAAGTGGGTAATCACGAGCTGACCATCTCGGGTCTGCTGGTGCGCGAACCGGATGGCGGCTTCCGCATGTCTTCACTGGCTCCACGGGTCATGATGCACGTGGACGACGTGGAACCCACCGGTGTGATCCAGGAGGGCAGCCGTGTTGAGTATGTGTACCTGTTTGCTGGCGAAGAAGCCGCTCTCGATAACTATTACAGCTGGCTGCAACCCCGGCTGGAACCCAGTCATGAATGGGAGGGTGTGCGCGATGGCGAAACCTTCTCCCAGTCCCTTGAGCGGGCCGAACGCTTCCTGTTGCTGGGTGGCAGCCTGGCCGTCATGCTGGCGGCGGTGGCCGTTGCCGTGGCCAGCCGCCAGTATGCGCTTTCCCAGAGAGACACCGTCGCACTGCTGAAAACCCTGGGTGTCAGCAGCAAAGGTATCGGCCGGCTTTACCTGCGGAGGCTGGCACTATGGGGTGTTGTTGGTGCTGTTGGCGGGCTTCTGGTGGCCCTGCCTCTGTATTGGCTGCTGTCCAGTGTGCTGGGAGACGTGCTGGAGCAGCAGATCGATTACCAGCTCGATCCCAATGCACTGGCACCGGCGCTGTTGACGGCGCTGGTCTCTCTGTTTGCCTTTGCCTATCCCCCCATACGCCGGCTGCGGAATGTCCCGGCCATGCGGGTATTGCGGAGTCAGCCGGGTGAATCCGGCCGTGAAGCCATTCCGGACCTCGTCATTGCTGTGGTGGCAGTGTTTGGCCTGGTGTGGATGTACGCCCGTGAAGTTTCACTGGTGCTGTCACTGCTGGGCGGGCTGGCATTGCTGCTGGGCACACTCGCCCTGCTGGGCTGGTTGCTGGTCAGTACCCTGCGCAGGATCAGTGGCGGAGGTAATGCCTGGAGGCTGGCACTTGTGGGGCTGTACCGACATCGCCGGGCAAGTCTGTCCCAGATAGCCGTGTTTGCCATGACTCTGATGCTGGCAGCGACGCTGATTCTGGTAAGGACATCATTGCTGGACGACTGGCAGGCACAGTTACCCGACGATACCCCGAACCACTTCCTGATCAATATCTCGCCTCAGGCGGTGGATGAAGTCGATGAATTCTGGTCAGAGCGGGGGCACCCGCTGGAACAGTTGTACCCGATGGTCCGTGGCCGCCTCACCGAGTTGAACGGGCAGCCAGTCAAGGAAGCCGTCACCAAGGAAGAGCGGGTAGGTGCCCTGAACCGGGAGCTTAACCTGACCTGGATGGACCAGTTACCGGACGACAATAAGATTGTGGCGGGAGAGTGGTTCGCAGACGGCCAGAAAGACGGTGTATCCATTGAGGCGGAGCTGGCCGGCAAACTCGGGGTCAAAGTGGGTGACGAACTTGGCTTTACCATTGGTTCGGATACGGTGACGGAAACCGTAACCAGTATCCGCACTGTGCAGTGGGACAGCATGAAGCCCAACTTCTACATGGCCTTTCCACCAGGTGGCGGGCTGGAGGACATGCCCGCAACCTGGATTACGGCGTTCTTCCTGCCTTCGGGTATGAAAGGGGAGCTCAACGAATTCTCCCGCAGATTTCCCACGGTCTCGGTGCTGGAAATTGACCACGTGATTGAACGCATTCAGGAAATTGTGCGTCAGGTGACCCAGGCCATCGAAGCGATACTGGCGCTGATTCTTGCAGCTGCCCTGGTGGTCATGGCGGCGGTGGTCAGCGCAACCATGCAGGATCGTCAACGGGAGGGGGCGTTGTTACGAACCCTTGGGGGCAGGCAGTCGCTGCTGGTGAGAAGCACCATGCTGGAGTTTGCCTTGCTGGGCTTCTTTGCCGGAATTCTCGGGGTTGCAGCGGCAGAGGGCGCTGTATGGGCGTTGCAGTTCAGGATGTTTGAGGGGGAGTTCCGCTGGCACTGGCAGGCCATTCTGCCTATTCCGCTGCTCAGTGCCCTGGTGCTGGCGCTGTTCGGACGCTGGCAGCTGAAGCCGGTATTGAGCGTGTCACCCATGTTGTTGCTCAGGCGGCTGGAATAGAGGCAGGGCGGCGGAGCCATGCGGGAGTTAGCGGTAGTTCGACAGGATTTCGTCCAGCTCGCCGCTCTCCCGCATCGTTTCAAGCTCATGGTTGAAGTCTTCGGCAAAGTCTTCCCAGTCCTTTCTGAGCATCACCCGGAAGCCGTATTCGCTCAGGGTTTCAGGGGTGCTGCGAAACTCTGTCTGCATGTTTTCTTTCATCAGAATCCACCGGCCAACAAGGCGGTCAGCAACGGCGGCATCCATGTCGTCGCCATGGAGCACATAGTCGAACATGTCTTTATCGCGGGACACATCAAAGCGCCGGATCTTGCCGGATTCGAAATGGGGCTGCAGGGCCGGGTAGTGGTAGCCCAGGTGGGTCACCAGTGTATGTGAAAACAGGTCTTCGGGTGTTTCAAATTCCAGGTCCGAGTCTTTGGGTACGAACAGTACCTCCTCGATATCCACCACGGGGTCGGTAAAGGCATAGTCATCCGGGTTGTCTGTCCATTCCTTTGCCCGGGTGGTGGCGTCGATGTAACCCTCCGCAAGCATCTGGTCCACACGTTTGCGGGGTATCTTTTCGGGTACCACCCGGTAATCCAGCCTGCTGGCAATCTTTGTGACCACATCCCACATGATGCCGGATTGCCTGCCGTTCTCGCTGATCAGGTAGGGTGGGTAGCCATTGGGGGAAACATTAAACCGGATAACACGTTCACTCTCACCGGGGGCGGTATCCTCGGTAGCGAGTGTGTCTGTGCCAGACCCGAAAGCGAACAGAAAGGTAAGCGAGGCAATGGCTACCGGCAGGCGCCGGCTGGAGGATGCATTGTGCATAGATGCAAGGCCCTGATTTCATCAAAAGATCTGACCCGGCTACATCCCTGCCAGTGAGAAGGAATTGTCACTTTTTCCATTATTGATTTCAATGATTTCAATAGAATGTTTTCGTCAACCTTTGCAAAAGCCGGAGCCCGCAAAGCCCCGGCAACCGGTGTTATCCGGCTGCCGGGGCGGTAGGCTCAGGCCCAGGCTGTTTTCAGAACGGCCCGGGCATCCTCAAGTGTGACTTCTTTCGGATTGAACATCATGGAGCCGTCATCCATGGCCAGTTCGGCAATGGTATCCAGTTGGTGTTCCTCTACGCTGCCGGTCTCCTTCAGGGTTCGGGGAAGCTTGCAGCGTTTGTAGAGCTCATCCCGCAGCTTGCGGAGTGCGGAAATGCTCGCTTCGGCACGGCGGCTGGCCGGCGTGCTGGAATACACTTCCGGGCCTTCCAGATACAGCAGGAGCTCCCCCAGGGGTTCACGGATGGTTTCCAGGTTGTACTCCAGCACATAGGGCAGGTACAGGCTCATACACAGGCCATGGGGCAGGTGACAGATAGCACCGGTGGCATGGCCCAGCGCATGAACCAGGCCGACCATGGAATTGGAAAAGGCAATGCCGGCCATGGTGGAAGCCTGGGCCAGTTCCAGCCGGTTGTCCCGGTCCTTCGGGTTATCCATCACCTTAAGCAGCGATTTACTGATTTTCTTGATTGCCGCCGTTGCATAGGCATCACTGAGCGGGTTCTTGGCCATGCAGGTAAAGGCTTCGGTGGCATGGGTCATGGCATCCATTGCGGTTGCCGCGGTGATGTGCGGCGGCAACGTCAGCGTCATCCGCGGGTCAATGACTGCCGCATTGGGCAACAGGAATGACGACGTGAACGGCAGCTTCACTGACTTGGCGGTATCTGTAATAACCGCCACAGAGGTGACCTCTGACCCGGTACCCGCGGTTGTGGGAACCACCAGAAATGGCTTCAACGGGTGTTTGATAACGCCCGCGCCACTGTACTTTGCAATGTCGTCACCGCCTTCAGAGACCAGAATGTTCACGGCCTTGGCGGTATCAATGGCGGAGCCGCCGCCTACTGCAATCAGGGAATCGCACTTTTCCCGGCGATAGATGCCGGCGATGTCTTTCACCACCCCGGTGGAGGAGTCCGGTGGCACATCGTCGTAGATACTGATGATTTCCAGCCCACTCTCTTCGCAGGCAGCAAGTACCGGGTCCAGGAGGCCGGCGGCACGAACGCCTTTGTCCGTGACAATCATCGGGCGTTTCGCACCCAGGCCGGTCAGCTCATAGGGAATGTGCTCCAGAGCCGCTTTGCCGGCAATCACCTTAACCGGGCAGAAAAACTCATAGTATTGATTGGTCATTATGCTCTCACCGTCTCGACGAAATTGGTTGCTACCTTGAGGTAAATACGAGCTGCACTGAGAAGTTTTTCGGGCAGGTGCAGGTTCGAGGGGTATTCCTTTACGGCCCTTTCCGCCACCAGCCTGGGCAGGATAAAGGTTTCCAGCCGGTTCAGAATCCGGGTCATGCGGATGGCGTAACTGATATCCCCGTCCACCAGCATGCGGTCGTTGGCAAAGGCGACGGATGTCTTCTCCTGGAACGACAGCACCAGGAAGGCGTGGGCGATATGTTTGAACTGGATGGACAGGTCCACCGGGCGGGGGGCTGAATCACCGTGGTAATGAAAACGGCCGTCGCCGGTGTGCTCAACGATCAGCCGTGAGCCATCCGGCATCACCATCATTTCAAACAGGAAGCCCTCGGGCAGGGCCCGGGCTTCCTTCTGTACAGAGGCATCTATTTCGCTGACAGCCTGAAGCGCACGCCCCATGACTTGGAACATAAGCTCTACATAAAGCCGGCGGGCCTGAAAGACCATCGGCTGGATACGTTTCGCGAGCATGGCAATCGTCCGGTTGTTGTTTCGATACCTCGATTTTTAGAGTTATTGCTCTAAAAGTCAATGCGGACGATGACGTTAATTCTCCGTCAGCCGGGCCAGTTTCTGTTTTGCTTCCTCGGCGATATCACCTTCAGCCTTCGCTGCGGTGCTGTAATACTGGATGGCGTCGTCCCGGCGATTCTGCTTGACCGAAATATCACCGAGGCGCAGATAGGCAATGGAGGTCGGGACGGTTTCGTTGGCTTTGTTCAGGCGCTCTTTTGCCTTGTCCAGTTTGTTAAGCGCCAGGGCATTGAGGCCGCTGTGCAACTGGTAGGTGAACATTTCCGGGTAAAGGGAGGTGGCCTTGTCGAAGTCGGCCTCGGCTTTTTCCGGCTCGTCCCGTGCCTTGTATATCTGGCCACGCAGGGAATAGAACGCAGCTTCTTCCGGCTCGATCTTGATGGCCTCGTTGATTTTTGCAATGGCCTCATCGAACTTGTCGTCGCTCGCCAGTTTCATGGCTTCGTCATGGGCGTCGTAGGCAGGTTGCCGGCTGCGCAGGAATTCGGTTTTCTTCTGGTATTCCTCGCGCCCGCGGAAGCCCCCGGCGCCAATGTCGTCAACGAGTTTCTGGTTTTCGTTAACACGTTTCTGTGAAGGTGGGTGAGTGGCAAACATGCCCTCGATAAAGCTGGTTTCGCGGCCTTCGGAGAGCTTCACAAAGAGCTCCTGAAGTTCCACGGCCGCCTGAGGATCATAGCCGGCTTCCTTCATGTATCGTATGCCGAAATGATCTGACTCAAGCTCATCACCCTGGCTGTACTGTGCAAGGGCAAGCTGGGCACCCATGGCTGCGCCCCCCATGATCAGGCCTGCCCATTCATTATCTGAAAGCGCAAAGCCCAGCCCGGCCACGCCGGCGCTGATCAGCATTCCCTGTTGCATGCGCTGAACGCTATGCCTTGCAGCCGCATGGACGATTTCGTGCCCGAGCACGGAGGCCAGCTGGGCTTCATCATCAAATTCTGTCAGCAGGCCACGATTGATTGCGATCTTGCCGCCCGGCAGTGCCCAGGCATTGGGCACACTGCTGTTCAACACCACAAATTCGTAGGGAAGGTCCGGGCGGTCGCTGACTTTCGCCAGCTTCTGGCCCACTTCCTCAACGTATCGGTTCAGATCCGGGTCCAGGTAGAAACGGCCGCCCTGGGTTTGCTGGGTGGGCTTGTACTGCTCACTGCCGATGGACAGTTCCTGGCTTTCGGGAATCAGCGACAACTGCTTTTTGCCGGTAACCGGGTTTACAGCGCATCCGGAAAGGATGGCCAGCATGATCACGATGGTGAGGTATCGAAATCCAGCAGAGATGTTCACGGATAGTGCTCCTTGGTCTGTGTCCCCTGGCGAGTCCTTCGGATGGTTAAAATCGCCCTGTCAGTCAATGGTACCTTTATAGCATACCCACCCGGCAGGCTGCGTTACTTCAGTGCGTTGCCACCCGTATGGAGGCCCTGGCACTGTTGCGTTATCATTGCCCCCTGTTTACTCCTCTGTTCAGCCATTGACACCCGGAACTCCTCCCACTCGTACGTGATCTGACGAGCCAGACTTTATGAAAAATTCCATACGAAAGGACCGGGTTCGCCGGTTCATCGGAACCCTTAACCAGGGCCGCGAGCTGGGCCTGACCGTCACATCGGCGAAAGAGGAACAGCTTACCCTGTGCCTTCCGTACAGCGATCGGATAATCGGCAACCCGGATACCGGCGTGATTCACGGTGGCGCCATCACCACACTGATGGATACCGCTTCCGGCTCGGTCATCATGTGTGCACTGGAGGATTTCGAGCTGTGCCCGACGCTGGACCTGCGGGTGGACTACATGCGCCCGGCCGAGCCTCACAAGCCGGTGTATGCCCGGGCCGAAACCTACAGGATTACCCGCAATATTATCTTCACCCGTTGTGAGGCGTTTCAGGAGCCGGGCGAGACCATCGCCAATTGTGTGGGTACTTTCATGCGCATCGGCAAGGAGGCAACGCCCAAATCCTTCCGTGACCTGATTACCGGAGGCGAAGAATGACCAATCCGGAAATCCTCCGTTACACCCAGGAAACCGGTGATTTCTCCCGCATGCTGGAAAGCATCCCTTACGCCCGCTTCATCGGCCTGGAATGCGAACGGTTTGGCGACGACCTGATCTTCCGTCTGCCGAAGAAGGAAGAGAACCTGGGCAACCCGATTCTGCCTGCGATTCATGGTGGTGTGATCGGTGGGTTTATGGAGCTGTCGGCGGTTATCTACCTGATGATGTCCCAGGAGACCCTGCGCATGCCCCGTATCGTTGATTTTTCCCTGGATTACCTGCGGGCCGGCCTGAACCGGGAAACCTTCGCAGAATGCCAGCTCACCCGCCAGGGCAATCGCGTTGCCAACGTGATGATCACCGCCTGGCAGAAATCCCGCTCCCAGCCCATCGCCACGGCCCGGGCCCACTTCCTGCTGGCGGACTGAATTCGCCCTTTTGGGGTTGAAATACCGCCTGTTACCCCCATTTCTGAGATCAGTTATTCAGGCATTGGTGCAGGCAAGCAGTTGAGGAAGTATTTACGAAACACGCCTCGAGACGTCCCTGTGCGGCTCGGGCTCCGCCATCCATGGCTCCGCACGGTTTCGTAAATCCTTCCTCAACTGCTCGCTCCAGATCCGTGCCATAACCGGTTTTACTCAAAAGTCGGGCGGTGTGGGTACGAAGCCCTGTCCAAAACCCTGCGGAGCCATGGATGGCGGAGCGGAGCGTACAGGGACGTATCCACAGCGTGTTTTGGACAGGGCTTCGTACCCGCACCGCTCCACCGAACCAGACCGAACTAAACAAAGCAGGAGACAAAACAAGCCATGACGGTTGAATCGCAAAAAGAGACGCTCGGGTTTCAGACAGAGGTCAAGCAGCTGCTTAACCTGATGATCCACTCACTGTATTCCAACAAGGAAATCTTCCTTCGTGAGCTGATTTCGAACGCTTCAGACGCCGAAGACAAGTTGCGTTTCGCTGCCCTCAAAGACGACAGCCTGTTCGAGAACGATCCGGAGCTGAAAATACGCCTGGACTATGACGCCGAGAAGAATACCGTCACTCTCGCTGATAACGGTATCGGCATGACCCGGGACGATGTAATCCAGAACCTGGGCACCATCGCCCGGTCCGGCACCGCCGAGTTTCTCAAGCAGCTTTCCGGAGACGAAAAGAAAGACAGCAAGCTGATCGGTCAGTTCGGTGTGGGCTTCTATTCCTCTTTTATCGTGGCCGATTCGGTGGAGGTCTTTACCCGCCGTGCCGGTGCGCCTGCTGAAGAAGGTGTGCACTGGGAGTCCAAAGGCGACGGTGAGTTCACGATCGAGAATGTCGACCTGCCAGAACGCGGTACAAAAATTGTCCTCCACCTGAAGGATGACGCCAAAGAGTTTGCCGACGGCTTCCGCCTGCGCAATCTGGTGAAGAAATACTCCGATCATATTTCCTTCCCCGTGGTCATGAAGTCCGAATCCGAGGAAGAGGGCGAAAAAGGCAAGGATGAGACCGTCAATGACGCCACTGCCCTGTGGACACTGTCCCGCAGCGAGATCAAGGATGACGAATACAAGGAGTTCTACAAACACATCGCCCATGACTTTGAAGACCCGCTGACCTGGTCCCACAACAAGGTGGAAGGCAAGCTGGATTACACCAGCCTGCTGTACATTCCCGGCCGTGCACCGTTTGACCTGTACAACCGGGAAGCCCCCCGTGGCCTGAAGCTGTACGTGCAGCGCGTGTTCATCATGGATGACGCCGAGCAGTTCCTGCCCCTGTACCTGCGCTTTACCAAGGGCGTGATTGATTCCAATGACCTGTCGCTGAACGTGTCCCGTGAGATTCTGCAGAATGACAGCACGGTGGACAGCATCCGCACGGCGGTGACCAAGCGGGTTCTGGACATGCTCTCCAAGCTCGCCAAGAAAGAGCCAGAGAAGTACCAGCAGTTCTGGAACGAATTTGGCACCGTACTCAAGGAAGGCCCGGCAGAGGACTTCAGCAACCGCGAGAAGATTGGCGGTCTGCTGCGGTTTGCTTCCACGCATACCGGTGAGAAAACCCAGAATGTGTCTCTGGACGAGTACATCGGCCGCATGAAGGAAGGCCAGAACAAGATCTACTACATCACTGCAGACTCATTCATGGCCGCCAAGAGCAGCCCGCACCTGGAAGTATTCCGCAAGAAGGGCGTTGAGGTGCTGATCCTCTCGGATCGCATAGACGAGTGGATGATGGGCTACCTGAACGAGTACGACGGCAAGCAGTTCCAGGACGTTGCCCGGGGTGATCTGGACCTGGGCGATGTGGAAACCGAGGAAGACAAGAAGCACAAGGAAGAAGCGGCCGAGGAGCACAAGGATCTGTTGGAGCGTATCAAGACCGCTCTGGAAGACCGGGTTCAGGAGGTACGGGTTACCAATCGCCTGACTGATTCACCAGCCTGTCTGGTGGTGGGCGACTTCGACATGGGTGCCCAGATGAAGAAGATCATGGAAGCCGCTGGCCAGAAGGTTCCGGACAGCAAGCCGATCTTTGAAATCAATGTGGATCATCCGCTGGTCCAGCGCCTGGAGAAAGAGCAGGGCGAAGACCGCTTCAAGGAGCTGTCCGCAGTCCTGCTGGACCAGGCCACACTGGCCAGCGGCGAGCAGCTGCAGGATCCGGGCGCGTACGTCAGCCGCCTGAACCGGCTGCTGCTTGAACTGGCCAACTAAGGCCTGATCACGCAGGTCGGATGTAGGTCGGATTAGCGAAGCGTAATCCGACAAAACTGGCGTACATCTCGGGCTTCGGTTGTTGGATTACGCTTCGCTAATCCGACCTACGTTAATGCAACCTGCGATCAAGTTTTCATGCAGCAAATCATTGTGGACGTCGAGATCAGCCCTGATGAGTGGATAAAGCTCTATCAGGGCGTTGCCACTGATGTCCGAACCACGGCCCGGGACGGGCGCTCTGTCCGCTTCCCGGCCCGTATCCTCTCCCGCTTTTACCTCAAGGACGGCATTCGCGGCAGCTTCCGTATTCTGTTCGATGACGCCGGAAAGTTCGTGTCTATCGAAAGGCTCTGACCTTTCGCACTGCTCTATCTATTGATAAAAGCTTTCAGAAATTTATTTTTAATTAATTGTATTAAGCTTTCCTTTGCGCGTTAACGTATAACCGTTCTCGTTGGGCAGGAGCATATCCATGTCAGATCTATTGTGCTCGAAACGCCCGCGGTAGATCCGATAGGCAATCACTATTCGGGACATAAGAAATACTCAGAGCAGAGCGCTTTTTCTGTCCTATAGTTAGTGTTGCCCGACTCAAAGTAGTGCGTTTTTGCCAAACCGAATGAGGAGAGAGGAATGACCGATAACAACAGCCAGGGTGGTAAGTGTCCTGTAATGCATGGCTCGAACACCCAGGAAAAGGCCGACGTAAGTGCCAATTGGTGGCCTGAGAATCTAAACCTGGACATCCTGCACCAGCACGACCGAAAGACTAATCCGCTTGGTGAGGATTTTGACTATCGGGAAGAGGTCAAAAAGCTCGATTACGAAGCCCTTGAAAAGGACATGCACGAGCTGATGACCAACAGCCAGGAGTGGTGGCCTGCAGACTGGGGCCATTACGGCGGCTTGATGATCCGCCTTGCCTGGCACGCAGCGGGTACTTATCGGCTGGCAGATGGCCGCGGTGGTGCGGGCACCGGAAACCAGCGATTTGCACCGATCAACTCCTGGCCGGATAACGGTAACCTCGACAAGGCACGGCGCCTGTTGTGGCCGCTGAAGAAAAAGTACGGCAACAAGGTAAGCTGGGGCGATCTGTTCATTCTGGCGGGCAACGTTGCTTACGAATCCTTCGGCTTCAAGACCTTCGGTTTCTCCTATGGCCGCGAGGACATCTGGCACCCGGAGAAAGACATTTACTGGGGTGCGGAAAAGGAATGGCTGGCGCCGTCAGACAGCCGTTATGAGAATCTCGATAAACCCGACACCATGGAAAATCCGCTTGCTGCGGTCCAGATGGGTCTGATTTACGTCAACCCTGAAGGCGTGAATGGTGTGCCCGATCCGCAGAAGACCGCTGAACAGGTACGCGTTACCTTTGCCCGTATGGCAATGGATGACGAAGAAACTGTCGCACTGACCGCTGGTGGTCACACCGTTGGTAAAACCCACGGTAACGGTGATGCTGAGGCGCTTGGTCCAGAGCCCGAAGGTGCCGACGTTCACGAGCAGGGACTTGGCTGGCGCAACCCGCACCTTGATGGCAAGGCCACCAATGCTGTTACCTCAGGCATCGAGGGTGCGTGGACAACGAACCCGACACAATTCGACATGGGCTATTTCGATCTCCTGTTCGGGTACGAGTGGGAACTGAAGAAGAGCCCTGCAGGCGCCCAGCAGTGGGAGCCGATCGACATCAAGGAAGAGCACAAACCGGTCGATACCACTGACCCATCGATTCGCCGTAATCCGATCATGACCGATGCGGACATGGCGATGAAGGTGGACCCGAAGTACCGTGCAATCTGCGAGAAGTTCATGGCAGATCCGGAGTACTTCAAGGACTGTTTCGCCCGCGCCTGGTTCAAGCTGACCCACCGCGATATGGGGCCGAAGTCCCGCTATATCGGTCCGGACGTACCGGCTGAAGACCTGATCTGGCAGGATCCCGTACCGCAGGGCGAGACCAATTACATTGAAGAGGTGGTCAAGGAGAAGATTGCTGAGGCCAACCTGAGCATCAATGAGCTGGTCTGCACCGCCTGGGACAGTGCCCGCACCTACCGTGGTTCAGACATGCGTGGCGGTGCCAACGGTGCCCGTATTCGCCTGGCGCCCCAGAAGGACTGGGAAGGTAACGAGCCGGATCGCCTGGCCAAGGTGCTGAAGGTCTACGAAAAGATCTCGGCCGACACCGGTGCCAGCATCGCGGATGTTATCGTGCTGGGTGGCAACCTGGGCATCGAGATGGCGGCGAAGGCTGCCGGCCATGAGGTTCATGTGCCGTTCCTGAAAGGCCGTGGCGACGCTACGGACGAAATGACCGACGCCGAGTCCTTCGATCCGCTGGAGCCGCTGGCTGATGGCTTCCGCAACTGGCAGAAGAAGGACTATGTGGTCAAGCCCGAAGAAATGCTGCTGGACCGTGCCCAACTGATGGGACTGACAGCGCCGGAAATGACCGTCCTGATGGGTGGCATGCGAGTACTTGGTACCAACCATGGTGGCAGCAAGCATGGCGTGTTCACGGATCGCGTAGGTCAGCTGACCAACGACTTTTTCGTGAACCTGACCGACATGGCCAACACCTGGGAGCCGACTGGCAAGAACTCGTACAACATCGTGGATCGCAAGAACGGCAACACCAAGTTCACCGCGACCCGTGTTGATCTGGTGTTCGGTTCCAACTCCATCCTCCGCTCCTATGCCGAGGTGTACGCCCAGGACGACGCTAAAGAGAAGTTCGTGAAGGACTTCGTTGCCGCCTGGACCAAGGTCATGAACGCCGATCGTTTCGACGTCAAGAAGTAAGACCTGCCGACGACTGGGCACCCCGGTAACGGGGTGCCCGTCTACCAACTTCCCGCCAAATTACTTACAATCCGCCCCGCCTGATTTTTGATCAGCCTCAATCTACACAGATAGCCTTGTTACCGGAGCATCCATGCGCATCATCCTCGCCCCTATGGAAGGGCTGGTCGACGCACCCATCCGTGAAACCCTGACCCAGGTCGGTGGTATTGACCGGTGCGTGACGGAATTCATTCGCGTAACCCACGGCATGCTGCCACCCAGGGTGTTCTACAAGTACGCTCCGGAACTCCATAATCAGTCGCTTACCCGGGCAGGCATACCCGTGGCTGTCCAGTTGCTGGGGTCAGACCCCGACCAGATGGCCCGTCATGGCGTAAAAGCCGCTGAGCTGGGCGCAACCCGGGTGGACATCAACTTCGGCTGCCCCGCCAAAACCGTCAACAAACACAAGGGCGGTTGTGTACTGATGCGTGAACCGGAACTGATGCACGGGATAGTTGCTTCGGTACGTCAGGCGGTGCCGTCAAACGTGCCGGTCACCGCCAAAATGCGTCTGGGGTACGATGATCGCTCCATGGGCGTTGCCTGTGCCCAGGCACTGGAAGCCGCCGGCGCGGAGGAAATCGTCATCCACGCCCGTAGCAAGGTGGATGGATACAAGCCGCCTGCATACTGGGAGGAAATTGCCCGGGCCCGGGAAGCGGTGAAAACCCACATCATTGCCAACGGTGAAATATGGACCGTCGCCGATTACTGGCGTTGCCGCGACGTGTCCGGCTGCGAAGATGTGATGATCGGCCGCGGTCTGATTGCCCGCCCGGACCTGGCCCGACAGATCAAAGCCAGCCAGCAGGGCAGGGTCGTACCGGATATGACCTGGCCGGAAGCCGTTGCACTGGTTCGTGAATACGCCACCGTTTTACAGGGCTGGCTGGAAGACCGCTATGTAACCGGCCGTATCAAGCAATGGCTCAATTTCCTGCGCCAGGGCTTTGTGGAGGCGGAAGCCCTGTGGCCAGAGGCCCGCAAGATCCGCCAGGTGGCTCCCATGATGGCCTGTCTTGAGAAACCGGTGTCCGAAACACGAACCCGCGCTGCCTGACGTTATCTTCTTACCCCGATTCCCTCTGCGGTCTACACTGGTACCAACGGCGTTGCCTTTCGTATCAGTACAGGGACCAACAATAAACGAGATAAAAAAGGGGGGTACAACATGTCACCAGGTTCTGTTCGAAATACCCTGGCTGTTGCGGGGGCAGCTGGCTGCCTGATGCTCGCCGCAGCTTTGCCGGCCAAGGCGAGTGAGCATGTGGTCAAGGTCACGCCGCTTGGCAGCCACGATGGTGAATTCTGCAGCCGCGATCGGGCGCTGGTATTTGAAGATCCGAATGGCACGCGCATTCTGTATGACGCGGGCCGGACGGTTGCCGGGCCGGAGGACCCCCGTCTGGGCGACATTGATGTGATTCTTGTCTCTCATATGCACGGTGACCACGTGGGCGATCAGCGCATTCGTGAGACCAACCAGGGCAGTTGCGCATCCCCGGACACCGGAGTATCAACACTGCCGCAATCCAACACAGTCGATATTGCCGTCAAGAAGAATTCAAAGATCGTCACCGGCAGTGAAATGCCGGCATTTTTTGCGGCCAAACTGAAAGATAACGGTGGTGATGCCGCAAACTCCCTGCTGGTGCGTTTCGGTGGCGAGCGCGAAGTGGGTGGTGTGGCGATCACGACCGTTCCGGCGGTTCACAGTAACGGCGTTGCCCCGTCATTCCTGACAGGGCCGCTGGCGGAACACCTCAAAGCCGCTGGCGTAGGGGCCAGTGTTGGGCCGCCTACCGGCTATGTGCTGACTTTCTCCAACGGGCTGGTGGTGTATCTGTCTGGCGATACCGGCATCACCGCCGAACAGAAACTGGTGGTGAACGAGCATTATGGCGCCGAACTGGTCGTAATGAATATCGGTGACACCTTCACCACCGGGCCAAAAGAAGCGGCCTATGTGATCAATGACCTGATCCGTCCGAAGGCGGTGATCGCGTCCCATGCCAATGAAGCGGCCACGGAAAAGGGCAAGGTGCGCGAAGATACGCGCACCGGAGAGTTTGTCAGCCTGTCTTCAGTGCCGGTGCATGTGCCTCTCAGCGGGAAAACCTTGAGCTTTGACGCCGATGCAGGTTGCACCGAAGGGTGCTAGATCCGAAGGCTGACTCGGGGTCAGCCTTCCTCCATGTCCGCTGAGTAGCGCCCCAGGGTTGCCAGGCTGTTGAGTTTTGCCCTTTTCAGCAGGGCTGTCTGGGCCGCTGCCTTGTTTGAGGAAATGCCGGCCCAGGCTTTCTGTGCCGGCTCCTGAAGGGCTCGGCCGTATGAAAAGCTCAATACCCAGGGCTGGGATGCGCCGCTGTTGATGGCGTTGAGGTTGAGGGTGGCTTCCTCGGGTGTCTGGCCGCCGGACAGGAAATTGATGCCGGGAACCGCTGCCGGCACCACTCGCCGGAATACCCGCAAGGTATGCTCTGCGACCTCTTCGGGGCTGGCTTTCTGGCCGTTGGCATTGCCGGGGGTGACCATGCTTGGCTTGAGAATCATGGTTTCCGGTTCAACCCGGTGGCGTCGCAGGGCCCGGAACACTTCGCCAATCACCGCCTCATTGACATCGGCGCTGCGCTCAATGGTGTGGCTGCCGTTAATTAGCACTTCCGGCTCCACGATCGGCACAATGCCGCAGGACTGACAGATTGCCGCATACCGGGCCAGCACCTCGGCATTGGCCTCAATCGCCGCGAGACTGGGGTTCATATCGGTGATGTGGTAAACGTTCCGCCATTTGGCAAACCGTGCCCCCAGCTCCTTGTACTGTTCCAGCCGCTGGGCCAGGCCGTCCAGGCCTTCGGTAATCTCGTCACCCGGTGCATTCACCATCGGGCCCTTGCCCTTGTCTACCTTGATGCCGGGAATGACACCCTGGCTGGCGGCAATCGATGGCAGCGGCTTGCCGTCGTCGGATTTCTGGCCCAGGGTTTCTTCAAAGAGAATCACGCCACTGACGAAGTCGCCCAGCCCCGCCGTGTCCAGCAGCAGGTTGCGGTATTCGCGGCGTTTTTCTTCGCTGGATTCAACACCAACCGCCTTGAACCGTTTGGCGATGGTTGGGTGGCTTTCATCCGCCGCGAGTATTCCCTTGCCGGGCTGAACCAGTTCCCGGATTGTGGCGTCAAGTTCTTCCTGAATGGTCATAGTGAGCTCCTGATTGATCCGTAACGGTCTGAGCGTGAATTTGCGCTGTTATCTCATTGTAGACGGTGATTCGCGCTCTGGAATTTGATCTGGGCTAAGGCAAAATCGGATGCTGTGAATTAGGCTGTGAGTGATAACAACAGTAAACAGGGAATGGGTGAAAATGAAAACCGTTGTCAGTGTCAGCCAGGGATCCACCGAGTACGACTACGACCTTGAAACCGAGTTCCTGGGGCAGCCCTTCCGCATTATCCGCATAGGTACGGACGGCGATCTTTCCAGGGCGGAAGCGGCGCTTGAATCGGTTCACTCACAGGCAGACGCCATCGGCCTGAGCATGATTCATGATCACTACGAAGTGGGCCGGGAGCAACTGGAACACCCGGACACTGCCCGTCTGGAAGCCTGTGTGCCTGACAAACCGGTTACCACAGGCGCCGGCCTGCGCGCGATTCTTCAGGAGTGGGCGGTACGGCATACGCAATCGGAGCTGGGGCATTTCTTTGATAACGCCCGGGTGCTGTTCATGAACGGCCAGGCCGGATATCGCATAGCCAAAGCCCTTTCCGAGCATACGGATAACCTGTTCTTCGCCGACCCATACACCGATTTCGGTGTGCCCAGGATGCTGACATCACTGAAGCAGCTGGAAACCTATACCTCACTGACGGCTCCGATCATGTTCAGGCCGTCAGCGGTAAAAGCCATCGAGACCATCCTGCGGACACCGCTGTACCGGCTGGGTGAGGGGCTTGTCAAAGGCTCCCTGCACCATGCGGTTTCCGAGGCCCATGTTATTGTCGCGGCCATCGGCGATCTGGAGCATTTCACCCACAAGGAACTGGATGGCAAAACAGTCATCACCTCCCGGGTAACCGAAACCGCACTCGACTGGATGCGTTCCCGCCGTGTCGCCATGGTGGTTGACTACAGCCCCTGGCTGGAAGGCCGGCCGGTGGGTGTCAACGTGATGGAAGCGATGATCAGCGCAGCGCTTTCCCGGACGCCGGAGCAACTGGGGCCGGATGACTTCCTGGATGTCATCCAGAGCCTTGGTATCGAGCCCCGGATTCTGTACCCGAACGGTTATCGCCGGGTAAACCGGTTCGCCTTTGTGATTCATCCGCTCTCGCAACAGTACCTCACCAAGACCCCACCGCTGGACTGGATTGCAAGTGTGTCGCCGCCAGCGGTGATGAACCTGGTGGAAAAGGCCATCGCCTATACGCCGCCGTTTATCTATTCAAAGATTTCCGGCATCCGGTCGCCCACCGGCGATGAAGTGGAGGGGTGGCTGATCACCGTGGGGGGGACACCCCGGGAAATCATGGCCCACGGGCCGGAGTTCACCTATTCGAGGCTGCTGCAGGCCGCGAATCTGGCGAAGAAAATGGGCGCCCAGGTGATGGGGCTGGGAGCCTTCACCAAAGTGGTGGGGGATGCCGGCATTACCGTGGCGAAGCGGGCACCGTTGCCGATCACCACCGGAAACAGCTACAGCGCCTCTGGCGCGCTCTGGGCCGCCCATGATGCCATGAAGAAAATAGGGCGGGTGAGTATCGGCCCCAGCGGGAAAGTCGCCGGCAAGGCCATGGTGGTTGGCGCAACCGGTGCCATTGGCTCTGTATGCGCACGCCTGCTGGCCAAAGCGGTGGATGAAATCTATCTGGCCGCGCCAGAGCCTGCCAAACTGCTGGCGCTGAAAGAAAGCATCGAGCAGGAAACACCGGGGGCCATTGTGCATGTGGCCGGCTCTGCAGAGCGGGATCTGGCGGAGATGGATATGATCGTTACTGCCACCTCCGGTGCGGGCAAGCGCATTCTGGACATCATGAAGGTAAAACCGGGCTGCGTGATCACAGATGTTGCCCGGCCGCTGGACATTCCAGCCGAAGACGTGGCCCGGCGACCGGATGTTCTGGTGATCGAGTCCGGAGAAATCCAGCTGCCGGGGGAAGTCCGCATGAAGGACATCGGCCTGCCCAGGGGCATCGCCTACGCCTGTCTGGCGGAGACCATCGTGTTGGCGCTGGAAGGGCGGTTCGAAAACTTTACCCTCGGCCGTAATATCGAGTGGGAGAAGGTGCGGGAAATCTACAAGCTGGGCCTGAAACACGGCATGAAGCTGGCCGCCATCTCCGGGGTGAATGGTGTATTCACCGAGGAAGATTTCGAACGCGTGCGAACCCTGGCAGCCAGCAAAGATACTCAGGCAGAGGAATCAACCACGCCGGCCTAAGGGCCCTCCTTGCCGACCTGGTCCTTGTCGAACTGGTTGTGGGTACCGTCACAGTAGGGAGCGTTGCCGGTATACTTGCACTGGCAGAGCACCGCATCCTCGTCTTTCTCCGCCACGAAGCTTTTGGGCTTGAAACCGGTTCCCTTGTGGGAACCGTCACAGAAGGGTTGATCCCCGGAGCGCCCGCAGGTGCAGAACAGGTACTTCTCGTCCTTTTTCAGTGTCACTTTCCTGGGTTTGTTGTCTGCGATGACCGGATTGCTCATGAGGTGGCTCCTTTCTGATTTCACAAAGTTACGCCAGTGCCCGGGTATTGGATTGTAAGGCCCTTAAAGGCCCTGGGCACCCCGTCGCAGCCAGTCGTGCACAAAGGCAAGCTTCTGGCGCGCGAAGCTGGAGAGTACGAACGGATACAGGTCCGACAGCCCCATGGAGCGGTTCACGTGGTTCACCCCTACGGCAATAGAGGCGGCAATGTGAATCAGGCGCTGGGCATCGGGTTCTGAATAGGGATCCCAGCCGGGGCCCGGGACTTCCGGCGAGGTCAGGCCGGACGCTACGAAACTGTCGGTCAGGTCCGTCAGGTGCAGCAAGTGCGCAGCCGTCTCGGCCCAGTCTTCATGGGGATGGGCAGAGGCGTAGCTGGTCAGGTAATACCGCTTCCAGTCCTGCGGTGGGCCATTCTCGTAGTGGTGCTGCAGTGCGCCGGGGTAGCTGATCCGTTCATCACCGAACATGGCCCGGAAGGCGTCCATGAAATCCTCGCGCAGGCTGAGCCGCCACCACAGCATGTGGGAAATCTCGTGGCGCATATGGCCAATCATGGTCCGGTAGGGCTCTTCCAGCGCTTCCCGCCGGGCGGTTCGCAACACGGGGTCCGCCTCGGCCACACTGATGGTGACGACACCCTGGGCATGGCCCATGGGCACGGGCGTGGGGCCCTCGGCCAGCATGTGGAAAACCGGCCGTGCACCGGGATCTTCCGGCCGGAACCAGTGCCAGCGCCCCAGGTTATCAATTGCCCAGCGCTTGGCCGCCTCGGTTTTGGCCCAGTTAGGAATGGCATTGGGAATGGACGGATCCGGCGCCAGCGCTGTCATGGCACAGGAACGACAGAAAGCACCTTGTTCGGGCGCAATCCAGTTGCAGCCAATTACATCCCGATTGGCGCAGAATGGCGGCATGGGCAGGAACGCCCTTGCCTGGGGGTCATAAGCGACAGGGGTTCCGTCAGCGGTGGCAAGATTATCAAACCAGAGTGAGCCGGAACCGACCGGGTTTGCGAATACGCGCATAAATAAGTCATCCAGCTGAGTGAAGTTTCAGTATAGGAGCTGCCGGAGCGCAGTGTCGAACCTGATGGCTACCCCGGCGAGCTATTCCTGTTTTTTCCATGCCAGAACCGGGCAATGGCAGGCTTCACGCTAACGCCATGTACCAGGATCGACAGGGCGACCACAACCAGGGTCAGGTGAATCAGCTCCAGGGCTATGTCTTCCGGCAGTCCATGCTGGATGGCGTACATCAGGTAATAGAGTGACCCGATACCCCGAACACCAAACCATCCGGCCATGTTACGCAGGCGAGCGGGTGTTCCGCTCCCCAACATGCCCAGATGAACACTGACAGGGCGGGCAACAAAGAAAAGGAAAGCTGCGAAGCCGACTGCCCGCCAGCTCCATGAATCCCAGAACAGTGAACCACCAATCAGCAGAACCAGCACAATCTCGGCCAGTTTTTCGAGGTGTTCATTGAAGACAAGGGAGCTTTGATGAATGTGCGCAATGGGCTGGGGCGGATCACCCGGCTTTGTCTCTCCGGATGTAGCGTCGGAATAGCTCTGCTTCAGCCCTGTCAGCTTCAGTTCTGTGTGCCGCAAGGCCACGGCAGCGCTGAAGACCGCCAGGAAACCCCAGGCGTCTACCAGCAGGCTGATGCCATAGGCGAACGCGATCAGCCCGAGCCCCAGAAAGCTCTCCATGAACTCGGTGCCGGAATAGGTGGTGCGCATCTTATGCACGAGCCAGCCCACGCCAATGCCCGCCAGAATGCCAATGCCAATGCCAGCACCTGTGGCCCATACCACATCCAGTGCCAGCCAACGCCAGCCACTGTCGCCCAGGTCGTGCAGCCCCAGCAGTCCCAGACCCAGCATCACAAAGGGAAAGGCACTGCCATCGTTGATTCCCGCCTCGCAGGTCAATCCGAACCGCAGCTGGTCCGGGTCATCGGCGTGCCGAATCTGTACTTCCGTGGCCAGCACGGGGTCTGTGGGGGCCACCACGGCACCGAGCAAAACGGCAGCACCAAGGGGCAGGGCAAGCCAGTAGTAACCAAAGAGGGTGACCAGGCCGACCGTCAGTGCCATTGACACAACAGCCAGCCTGAGCGGCGTGCGCCAGCGCCTGAACGTGACCGGTGCGGGCATTTTTACACCGGTACAGTAGAGTGAGATGAGGACCGCGATCTCTGTCAGTAATTCCAGTAGCGCGGATTCTTCCAGGGGATTGAAATGAAACAGGTTCAATCCCATTGGCCCGACCACGAATCCGATGCACAGATACACAATGGCCGAGGTGGCTGGCACGGTTTTGATGTAGGAGGCGGTAAAGCCCACTACCAGCAGCAGTGAGCCAAGTAATATGAACCAGGTAGCTGTGGTCATGGTTAACTCAGTGTTGATGTGGTTTCGTCAGGGCCTGATGACTATTACGGCACGCAACCATGCACCCTTTATCGGGTATTTGCCAGCCGATAACCCGGTACTTTGTTTACGTTTCGGTAATCACCGGCGCAGTGGTAGCGTGAGTAAAGAGCCCAGGCGCTGATCGTCCGCCTCGGCAAACTCCGCAAGACCGAATGAGTCGGGTTCCGGGTGCCGCCGGGGGCAGGTGAAAGTGCCAAACACTCTGTCCCAGATCGTCAATACCTCGCCAAAGTTGGAGTCCGTCTGGGGCTGGAGCCTGGAATGGTGGAATTGGTGGGAACCCGGGGTGACGAAAACAAGGTTGATCAGGGATTCTGCGCGGGCATCCAGGCGAATGTTCGAGTGCGCCAGCAGTTGGGTTACTTTCAGAGCGACCACATAGGGGATTACCTGCAATGGCGTCAGTGACAGCGTCGCCATGACAATATAGATAACCACCAAGCTGACGATCACTTCCCCCGGGTGATGCCGAAACGTGGTGGAAAAATCCAGCTCGAGATCACAGTGGTGAATCCGATGCAGGCGCCAGAGTGCTCTGAAATGATGATGGGCACGGTGGAGCCAGTAGCTGGCCAGATCCAGGATCAGGAAGGCAATCAGCGCTCCGGCGATCGGGTGCAGGGAAGAAGAGGAAGACGCTGGCAGCAGCAGAACCGGAATCAGAACCGGAGATGCCAGAAGAACCGCTTCATTGATAAACCCCAGGCTCAGGTTGTTAAACCAGCGGTCAAAGCGATCATGGATAAGCGCCCTTCGGGAGAAACGACACTCTGCCGCGAGAATCAGCGGAATGCAGATCAGATAAAGAATCTGGTAGGTGGCCATGGCTCTCTATCCGGGGCAGTCAGGTCAGCGTCCCTGCTGTATTGTCCCTTGGTCTTCTCACAGCCCCTGCTACTTACGGAATTTCCGGGCGATAAAGAGGGCGGCCACGCTGGCTGCGAACAGGCCCAACATGCCGGGTTCAGGAACCACTACCGCGGTTCCTGCCATTGCTGAGGTAGAAAGCAGTGAAACGGTGAGTCCGGTCATCAGGTTTTTCATAGCGAATCTTCCATGTAATGGATTCAGTATGGAAGCAGCATATTTCAGGCCAGAGGTGTAGATGCACACAGAATCAATGATCTGTATTTTTTGGAAAATGGGAGGTGTAAAAATATCCGGCGGTTTGGAGGCAACTTGTTGCGTCAACGGAACAGGTATGTCCCCTTATCATGGGTTTTCTATGCTAGATTAGGAACTGTTAAGTGAGCGGTAACGCCGGGTAGTTCAAGCAGTCACCGAAACAGGTAGTGTTTTCACTAACCACAATATCTCAGAAGAGATTTAAATGACTGATACACCTGGACCACTGCACAACAGGCTGCTTGCAGCACTGTCGGAAGATGCCCGGCAGCGAATATTTCCGAAACTGAAGCCAGTAGAAATGTCGCTTGGTGACGTTATCTATGAGTCTGGCCAGACCATAGACTATGTCTACTTTCCGGTGGACTGCATTATTTCCCTGCTGTACGTAATGATGAACGGTGCTTCTGCCGAGATTTCAGTAGTGGGAAGAGAGGGCATGGCCGGCGTTGCCGTTGTGATGGGTGGTGAAAGCACGCCGAACCGGTTGATTGTGCAGAGCCATGGGCATGCCTATAGAATGCCCGCTGCCGAACTGAAACAGGAATTCAACGATTATTCGGAAGTTCGCGTTCTCACGTTGCGTTTTACCCAGGCACTTATCACCCAGATGTCCCAGACGGCTGTGTGCAACCGCCACCACTCCATCGACCAGCAACTGTGCCGCTGGTTGCTGCTGTCCCTCGATCGCCTGGAAAGCAATACACTGAATATGACCCAGGAACTGATCGCCAACATGCTCGGCGTGCGCCGTGAGGGCGTGACTGAAGCGGCGGGCAAACTCCAGAAAAAGGGAATTATCACTTACCAGCGCGGACATATCACGGTGATCGACCGTGCGAAAATGGAGTCGTTGAGCTGCGAATGTTACGCCGTAGTTAAACGTGAAACAGACCGTCTGGAAGCCACAAGTGCAAACCTTCAGGCGGTTCGTCCGTGATTCGGTATCGGGGCATCCCGTAATTTGTTCCTGCGCTGTTTGCGCGATGTCTTGACCCGATACATGGCAGCGTCCGCGTGGGGCAGCAATGCCTCCAGTGTTTCGCCATCGTTGGGGAACAGGCTTATACCGACGCTGAGTTTGACTGAGGGCTTATAACCACCAACCCGCAACAGGTCGGCCGCGGCTTCTCGTACCTTGTCGACCACGGCAAAAGCCTGTTCATGTTCTGTCAGGTCGCTTAACAGCACGACAAATTCATCGCCGCCATGCCGGCACACGTGATCCGTGGCACGCACACAGCCCAGCAGCCTTTGCCCCAGCGCTTTCAGGATCTCGTCGCCGACGCTGTGGCCCAGGGTGTCATTCACTTCCTTGAAATTGTCCAGATCGATGAACAACATCACCATTTTCTTGCCGTGCCTGCGGGCCAGTGCTGCTGCCTGCTCGAAGCGCTCTGCGAAGGCGTAGCGGTTAAGTAGGCCCGTGAGCGAATCATGTTGCGCCAGATACGCCATTCTGGCGGTTGTTTCGGCGGAATAGCGGGAATCATGAAACTTGATCAGCGCGCCAATTACCTCGCCGTTCGCGTTGTAGAGTGGAGTGGCTGCATCTTCGATGGCCAGCTCACTACCGTCGCGTGTTCTGAGCAAAGAGCTGTTATGCAAATCAACCGCCAGGCCACTGTCCATAACATGGTGCGCGAGATTGGCCCTGGTTACCCGGGTAGCCACGTCAATGACCCGGAATATCTCGTCCAGAGGCCGGCCGATCGCCTCCTTGCGGCTGAATCCGGTCAGCTTTTCCGCCGCGCGGTTCATGTAGGTGATCGTTGCCTGGGTATCCGTACCCAGTACGGCATCGCCAACAAAATCGAGTATTGCATCCGCCCACTGGTTGTCCACGCAGGAAGTCTCTTTTCTGTTGGTGGCCGTGAGTTTCGTGTTCTGCGATTCACCATTGCAACCAGCGCTGTTCACGCCGTTGCCGCTTTTTCGAGCCGCAACAGGCACAAAAGGTATTGTCCTGGATGATCCCAACATGGCTGTGATCCCTAGTTCTCGATAATGACTTCGACGCGGCGGTTCTGTTGACGTCCGGTTGCAGAGTCATTGCTGGCAACCGGGCGATCAAAGCCCAGCCCGGATACATCCAGCCGGCGGCTCTGCACGCCATGGTCAATCAGATAACGGCGCACCGACTCGGCTCGTTGCCTTGAAAGCGTCTGGTTGAACTGTGCGCTGCCAACGTTATCCGTGTGGCCTTCAATCAGAACATTCCTGTCCGGGTATTCATTGAGAAAGTCCACGAGCTTTTCCAGGTTGCGGTTGGAGCCGCCCTGAAGCTCGGCGCTGCCAGTGGCAAACAATACGTCTCCCAGAGTCAGCACGAGGCCACGCTCGGTGGCTTCGGCCTCAAGCTCGTCAATCTGTCTCTGCATTTCCTCGGCGGCTTTTTCTGACATGGCCGCCGCCGCAGACTCGGAGCTGCGTGCGCTTTCCGCATCTGCACGGGCGCTGTCTGCCTCAAGCGTGCGGGCAGCAAGCCTGGCGGCATCCCGCTGCTCAGCCAGGAGCTGCCGGTCTGCTTCTGCCTTGCGGGTGGTGGCTTTTGCCCTGGCGATTTCCACCATGCGGTCCGCCATGTAAACGCGGTGGTCAGCTAGCTCGGCTTCGTCTTTGTCAACCGGCTGTTCAGCCAGTTCGACAGCGGCTTCTGCATCGCGAAGCTCGGTGCGAGCGTTATTGGCCATGTCGGGATTACGCTGCAGTTCCGTCAGCTTTTCACGTACATCCAGTGCAGCGGGTGGGGTTTCGGGCGCCATGGCGCACGCAGTCAGCAATAACGAGGACAATACGATCGTAGCGCCGGCTTTGCCGCCAAACGGTTTTTTCAGTAACGATATGGTATTCATTTCTGCTCTCCCTGCCGCCCCATTTCCACATCCAGGGCATCGGCATCGCGCTCGAACTGGCGATTGATTTCCGTTGCCTTGGCGGCCTGTGTTCTTGCAATGGCCAGTTCAGCGGCCACCCGCGCCTGCTGCGCCAGTTGGTCAGCCTCGGTCATGGCTTCTTCGGCCACGGCTTTCTCCGCCATGACGAGCATTGCGCGGGCTTCTTCCAGCTCCGCAGGGGCGTATTGCCTTGCGTCTGCCTGCTCGGCACTTTCGATCGCGTCGTTTGCGGCATTCAAAGACTCTTCAGGGGGTAAGGGTGCCGAAGCACAGGCCACCAGTAGTGATACCAGTGCGAGGCCGAAAATCAGTGGCATTCGTCGGCCTGGGAAGTGAAAGATCTTCATAGCGATGCTCCCGGTTAATCCGGAGCTATCAGGTACCCCCTTTGGGGGCCAGATACTTGCGAATCGATTGCGCTCGCAGACTCTCCTTATTTCACTGAATTTAACAATTTGGCGCCAGTGTTTCGGTACGCTAACGCACACAGGGCGCTGAATCTGATGTTTATGTTACCGCCACTGTCTAAAGCCTGTTGTGCGGAGTAGTATGAATAGCAGTAACGGCTGAAAAGCCTTAACAAGGAGCCACTAATGACAACCATCGAGGAGATGTCCTGGGCCGAGAACCGGGCCCACCTGCGCGATTACGCCGAAGCGCTGATCAGCGATGGGGCTGCTGCTGCATCCAGAATCGGGGGTGGAGCTCTGGGGGTTGAGGCCCTGGAACTTCTGTACCGACGGGCCAGCAACCCTGATTTTGCCGCCGATGCGTTGAAGCTCCTTCACGAGCTGCAGACCCACCAGGTAGAACTTGATATTCTGCTTGAACAGATCCAGGCCAGCGAATCCGAACTGACCGAGGAACTGGCCCATTATCAGACGCTTTACAAGCTCGCCCCGATGGCCTACCTGGTGGTATCCCGCAATGGCCGGGTTGTTGAAAGTAACGCGGCCGCGTGCAGTCTGTTGGGTTTTGCGCCGGAACATTCGGAAGAGCAAACACTGACCCAGTACCTGGCATCCCCGGGGCGTGCCGATGTGGCAAATATGATTGAGTCGCTCAAGGTCCCGGGTTCAACCGGAACCTGCACCGCGCAACTTGCCGGACAACCGGAACTCCATCTGTCGATCAGGGCCAGCCTGAGCCCGTCCGGAGATAACGTCTTGATGGTGGTTTCCCCTTGTCCGGTGCCTGACACTGACTCCGCCCTGACCTGATGCGTATTGTAGGTATCGGAGCATCCGCTGGCGGCCTTGCAGCACTTGAGGACTTTTTCCGCCACACGCCAGCGGATACCGGGATGGCGTTTATCGTTGTTCAGCATCTGGACCCGACCCAGAAAGCCCTGTTGCCGGAACTGCTGCAACGGTTTACCGACATGCCGGTTCAGGAAGCCCGGCAAGACCAGCACATCCAGCCCAATACCGTTTATGTTATCCCTTCCAACGCTGAGCTAACGGTGACGGATAATCTGCTGAAACTGCAGCAGCCCCGTGAGCCAAGGGGGATGCGCTTACCGATCAACGTGTTGTTTTCCTCACTGGCCAGCGCCCGGAGCGAACGGGCCATTGCTGTTGTACTTTCAGGAATGGGTTCTGACGGCACACTGGGCCTGCAGGCCATCAGGGCCACCGGCGGACTTGCCGTTGTACAGGAACCGGGTTCCGCGGAGTTTGATGCCATGCCGCTAAGTGCCATCGCTGCCGGTTGCGCGGATATCGTTGCCCCGGCCAGCGAACTTCCCGGGCGGATACTGTCTTACAATACCCACGTTACCGAACCGGACGAGAGTAAGCCCCCGGCCAGGTCGCTGGAGCCCATCGATGCGATTATCGGGATACTACAACAGAATACCCGGCACGACTTTTCTCTTTACAAGCCCAGTACGCTGTTGCGGAGAATAGAACGCCGTATGGCGATTCATGGCATCGCGACCATGCCTGACTACATTCGATACCTGGAAGAGAACAGCCAGGAAGTGCAGTTGCTGTTCAAGGAATTGCTGATAGGGGTAACTTCCTTTTTCCGCGACCCTGATGCCTGGGATTATCTTTGCAAGGAAGCGCTGCCGGCGCTGATTGAACGGAATCGGAGTGGCACGGGCCTGAGAGCATGGGTTGTGGGCTGCTCCACTGGTGAAGAGGCCTATTCCCTGGCGATGGTAATCACCGAAGTTCTGGAGCAGGTGAAGCCGAAGCAGGATATCGGCTTCCAGATTTTCGCTTCGGATCTGAGCCTCGAGGCCATAGCCGTAGCCCGTGCTGGTCGATACCCTGAAAGCATCGAAGCACAGGTATCGAAACAGAGGCTTGCCCGTTTCTTCACCAGAAGCGATAACGGTTACCAGATCAATCAGCCCATCCGCGACAAGGTTCTGTTTGCCCAGCATGACGTTATTCTGGACCCGCCGTTCACAAAGCTTGACCTGCTTGCCTGTCGCAATCTGCTGATTTATTTCGACCCCATGCTGCAGCGTCGGCTGCTGCCATTGTTTCACTACAGCCTGCGGGAGAATGGCCTGCTGATGCTGGGCAATTCGGAGACCGTGGGCAGGCTGAACCATCTGTTTGAGCCCCTGAAGCAGAGACTGCGCCTTTACCGAAGGTTGCCGCACGATTCCATCAGCGGCTCCAGTTTCCTTTTAAAGTCCTTTCCTCCGTTATCCACTCTATCCAAGGAGCAACCCGTGCCTGTGCCCACCGTTCCCCACAAGGGCAGCGAGAACCTGCAAACTGCTGCCGATCATCTGTTGTTGCAGGTGTATGCTCCGGCGGCAGTGGTGCTGAACCGGGATGCCGACATCGTCTATATCAGTGGGCGCACCGGCAAGTATCTTGAGCCGGCGGCCGGCAAAGCCAACTGGAATATCCATGCCATGGCGCGGGAGGGGTTGCGTACACCCCTGTATACAGCGTTGAAACAGGCGGCGGCCCAGCGCGAACCGGTGGAGCTCCACAATGTGGCCGTCGAGACTGGGGCAGGGGTGCAGCATGTGGATGTAACGGTACAGGCGCTGAGCGACCCCGCAGCGCTTAAAGGCATGACCATGGTGGTATTCCGTGAGGCACCCGCCGTCGCCCGGAGCAAACGCTCAAAGCGGTCCCCGGCAGCGGTCAACGACCAGTCGGAGGAAATCCTCAGGTACCAGCAGGCCATCGAGCAGCTGAGCGAAGAAGCCAGGCTCTCCAGGGAAGAGCTTCAGGCCTCCAATGAAGAACTGCAATCCACCAACGAGGAACTCCAGTCTGCAAATGAAGAACTGACCTCGTCCAAGGAGGAAATGCAGTCGATGAACGAAGAGTTGCAGACCATCAATGCCGAATTGCAGGCCAAACTGGACGACCTGGCGCTGGCACAAAGCGACATGCAGAATGTGCTCAACAGCATTGAAATTGCCATTCTGTTCATGGACCAGAATCTGAATGTGCGCCGCTACACCGCCCGGGCATCCAACATTATCAGCCTGCGGGAAAGCGATGTTGGGCGTCCTCTCAGTGAGCTGACCACCATCCTCGACTACCCGGAGCTGGAAGAGGATGCACGGGAGACGCTCAATACCCTTGTGGTTTGTGAAAAGCAGATTGCAACCAACGATGGCCGCTGGTTTTCTATCCGGATCATTCCTTACCGCCGGCTCGACAACGTCATTGACGGCGTGGTTATGACCATGGTCGACATTACCGACACGAAAGAACTGGAATCGAGCTTGCGTAAAGAGTCCGCGTCGCCGCCGAGCTCACGCTAGGCTCGCCCCTCTTGGTGTTTTAGCGAACAGACCGGCCGGTTCTCCCGGGGTACTTTGAAACCTCATCCTGAATCTGATGTTGAGCCTTAGTTCAGACCGTTCCCGGCAATGAAGCCGGAATGGGGAAAGCCGTGATGAGGCGACAGGTCGGAGCATTTTCTCTGGCTTGCATACCCGATTCGAGGAGAATCCAATGAAAACACTACATTCACTTGCCTTTTATGCACTGGTCACACCGGCAATAGCCCTGGGTTCAGGCGCTGTGTTTGCAGAACAAACTGACGACAAGGATGCTGCTATGGAGGAAAAGAGCACCCAGGATGACCAGAAAATGAGCGATCAGTCCGGCATGAAAAGTGAGAGCTATATGGACTCTGTGCCGGCCGGCGGTATACAGGCGAGTGACCTGATCAGCGCCGAGATCAGAACCAATGATGAAGAGGAAGTGGGTTCGGTGACTGACCTGATTATTGACAAGGATGGCAAGGTTGCTGCCGTGGTAGTCGGGGTTGGCGGATTCCTGGGCCTGGCTGAGAAAGACGTCGCGATTGGCTGGGATGATGTAACCATGTCACGCGCCACGGACGATTCTGAGGAGCTGGACCTTCGCATTAACATGACTCGTGATGATCTGAACGCTGCGCCGAGTTATGAAGATATGAGTGAGTGAAAGCCAGGTCCACCCATGAATGTCAGGGTGGATTGATTAAACGGGAGGGGCCTCTGTCCTGAATTCAGGGGCCGAAAATTCAGCATTCCGGCGCACAGCGTTGATATCTTCCTGAAGCGACATGGAGTGCTCCGAACGTGCCAGAGCCATTCGTGAATGCTTTCTGGCAGCGGCGGTCATCGCATCGTCATCAGTTTCCGCCAGAGCCCGGAGAGCTTTCTGCAGTCGAATGGACACTTCAACCATGCCCGCTCCGTCGCGGGCAATTGCGGTAAAGGCATCGTCAAACAAGTCATCGATCACCAGCTCCGGAACCGATACGCGGTTATAAGCGATCGCCTGCAACCTGTCCCCTTCACGCGGGGATTGCCAGAGCGTAAACAGTCGCACCAGTGTGCCAATGACGTTGATTGCAGTTCCAGGGTCATTGATGCCAGGCGACAGCGCCTTGTCGGCGATCTCTGACAACGCAAGAAGCCCGAAGCGGGGATCATCTTCAAAGGTACGGCTTGAGCCAATGGTGAAGGCGCCTGCGAAAGCATCCGGCCTGAACGCTTCGCCCAGCTTAATATCCCCCTCGATACAAAGCAGTGGCCGGTGTCCGCTCACAAATGCGCCCGGAAGTGCCTCCACCGTTACGTGGCAATCGAGAGCTTCCGCGCAGGATTGTAACGTCTCCAGATCAATATGCTGGACATAGCCAACCGTCGAAGAAAATACCGGAACACCGTTGTCAGCAGCCGGGTGAGGGGAGGCGGTCAGTGCACCGAGCGTGGGGGAGTGCCGGCGACGGTCCAGTGCTTCGCCCGCTGCCCTCTCCGCTTTCTCAATGGTATTGACCACTCTGCCGAGCCGGGCAATCCTGTCCACCCAGCGAACGAACGTGATGATGACAATGGCGAACACCAGAAGGGTGAGCGTGAAGATCGCAAACCGGCCGGCAGCGTCAAACATGTCATTCTGAACGGTTATCAGGGAAACAATACTGAAGATGAAGGCGCCTATAAACGCAGACAATGCGTTCTGGGTAACATCATCAGCGATCACCAGTGGTATCGAGCGAGGTGTACCGCCGGCGCTGGCCGATGCGTAGGCGGCAACCATGGAGCCCACGGCAAAGGTCGCAATAACCAGCATGCTCGAAGCCATGATGGACAGCAGTGACTTGATGGATTCCGGGGTAATGTCGGGCACCACACTGGCAAGACCCATATCGTCAGCCAGCATGGCGATGAATGTGCCGCTAACAGAAAGCACGCAAAGTACCAGTGGCTTGACCCACAAACGCTCGCTCAACCGATTGATAATAAAGCGCAGTTTGTCCCATCCACTGAATATCATCTTGTTGGTCCTGCTGGCTGTCGTTAATGAATTTTCAGGATTGCCCTGACCCCTGGTATCAGCTTTCAGTAAACAATCCCTTACCAAACTACAACCGATAACTGTAATGGTTGCCAGTATTCTGTTCCGATGAATCGAGTCCTGGTATGGCGGAAACGCCGCTTTCCCTTCGGGTATATCATCAGAGCACTGACAGTGGCTGCACTCTTGCCACTGTCGCTCCCATTGCTTGCTGCAGACGCGAAAGACGGGTATCGGCTGCTTGAACTGGAAGGCTCCAAAGTCAAATGGGGTGAGCAGACGCTAGGTGTCGGAGCGAGCATCAGCTACGCCTTTGCTGACGAAACAATGCGGTTTGACGATGCGCGCAACTGTGGTGTTCTGGCCCCCATGAAAGCGCTTTCGGGCGAGGACCTGCCCTTCGAGACGCTGGTGCGCGAGACGGCAGCGGCGTTTCAGGTATGGGAGCGTGCTGCCGATCTCTCTTTTCATCGGGTTGCGGATGCCCGGGATGCGGATATCATTCTCGGAGCGCAGGGCCAGCCGCGCCGGCGGGCTTTCGCCAACGTATCCTACGCACCTGATGAGAAAGAGGGCGTGCGCACCATCACCCAGTCGCTGGTGTGCCTGAACCCCGAACAGAAATGGAAAGTCGGGTTTGGTGGCGATAAGGAAGTCTACGACATTCGCTACACGCTGATTCATGAGATTGGTCATGCCGTTGGCCTGGACCATCCCGGCCCATCCGGGCAGCTGATGGGGTTTCGCTATACGGAAGACTTCCCCGGGCTGCAGCCCGGGGATCTGCTTGGCATCCGGCGGCTCTACGGGCGCGGAGCCAGTGGCAGCCAACTTGCCGATGGCCCGGGTGGTCACATTCAATAGCAAAAGCTCTTCAAGGCTCTCAGGTGGTGGTTTTACTGGTCCCACTCCTGCGGATCAATAGCGTACAAGGCTTCGCTGTCAAGGGAGTTCTCCGAATACTGCAGAGTTGAATGGGCTTCCACCCAGGTGCCGGTGTGTTCCTGCATCAGGAAATTTTTCGGAGATTGCTCCGGTGTTTCCGCGAAGATCAGGCTGAACACAAGGACGTGCAGGGCACCAATGATTTTCCCGAGAATCCAGACAAGGAACACCAGGGTGCCCATCAGGGTGATTGTATTGATGGTGGCGAAAGCGTAGCGGAATGTCCGTTGCTTGCCGGACTGAAAATCGACAGGCGTTATCCTCTCGGATTTCATGAGTTTCCCTCTCTTTTATGCGTCTCACCAACCTATTGGCGGCCCGTGAGCCCTGGGCGCGGTTCTCAGGTTGCGAAACTGTCACTCCAGCTTGAGTGTGGCCGGGTTCCTTGTCAGTGCGCTGGCGCACCTAACAATGTCTTTGTGCCTATTCGCCGAGCTGAGTGAGGGAAGGGCACCGATCAGGCACCGGATCATCGAAAAGATCGAGGTTCAGAGAAGGTCGGGAGAAGGGTGGCGCTGTTTTCCCCGGCGGGCCTGGCCCATGCTATACCGTTTACCGCCATCCCGTTTTGCCACATACATGGCATCGTCGGCGTGCCGAATCAGGTGCAGGTCGTCGTGGCCGTGCTCAGGGTATATCGCAATGCCCAGGCTGGGGGCGGTATTGAGTGTTTCCCCATCTACGTTGTATGGCTCGCTCAGCGTGGCGATAATTTTATCCGCTACCACAGTAGCGTCTGTCGGTTCGCTGATGCCGTCCAGCAGAACGGCGAATTCGTCGCCGCCCAGGCGGCCAATGGTATCGGAGTCCCGCACACTCCGGATGAGGCGGTGGGCGACTTCCCTAAGCAGATGGTCACCCGTGGTATGGCCAAAGGTGTCGTTGATCTCCTTGAACCTGTCCATGTCCAGATAAAGCACTGCCAGCTTGGTTGAATCCCTTGCGGCCTTTTTCAGCGCAATTTGCAGACGATCCAGGAACAGCGCCCGGTTGGGCAGTTCCGTCAATTGGTCGTGCTGGGCAAGGTATTCCAGGCGGGAGTACATCTGCTTGCGCTCGGTAATATCCCGGGCGACGCCTATTCGCACCTGCTCTTCCTCCAGCCATTGGGTAGCCCACATGATCTGGACAATATGGCCGTCTTTATGCACATAGCGATTTTCATGATCGGTGGAGGGCTGGCCTGAATTGATACGTTCGACGACTGTCCGGGTAATGGAATGATCGTCCGGGTGTATGAATTCAAAGACGCTCCGGCCGATCATCTCATCGGGCCGGTAGCCGAAAACCCGTTCGCTGGCGGCACTGACAGACAGAAAACGACCCTCTATATCCACCACGCAGACTACGTCCAGGAGCAGATCCAGAAGCTTGTCGTTAGGTATGGGGGGATTTTTGTTCATGACGCTAACTATACTGCCAGGCATGCCGGCTTAGCCAGTGGGGGGAGAATGTTTAACAATTGGCCAGACCTGGTGTTGAGCTTACCTGCCACCGGCAACATCCAGAAAGGTTCCTGTCACATAGGTTGCCTCATCTGATAACAACCAGGCGATGGCGTTGGCAACTTCCTCCGGTTGTCCGCCCCGTTTGAGGGGAATGGACGGCGTCAGCCTGTCAACCCGGCCGGGTTCGCCACCATCAGCGTGGATATCGGTATGAATGAATCCGGGGCGAACCCCGTTGATACGAATATTTCGCTCCGCAGCTTCAACAGACAATCCCCTGGTAAGCGCGTCCATGGCGGCTTTGGAGGCGGCGTAATCCACGTATTCGAACGGTGAGCCCGTGCGAGCAGCCAGAGAGGAGACGTTCACGATCGCACCACCATCAGGCATGCGACGCATGGCTTCGCGACAGCACAGGAAGCAACTGGTCGTATTGGTGGTCATTACCCGGTTGAATCGTTCCACATCCATATCCACCAACCGGGACTGCGTGAACAGCACGCCCACGTTATTCACCAGGGCGGTTACCGGCCCGAGAGCCTTTTCCGTTGCATCAAACAGGGCAATAACGTCATGCTCCTGGCTGACGTCTGCCTGACAGGCAAGGGCGCTACCGCCTTGATCGGTAATCTCTGAAACCACGGCCTCCGCCTGGCTCGCACCGGAGCGATAGTTTACGCATACTGAGTAACCTCTGGCGGCCAGAAGCCTTGCTGTGGCGGCTCCGATACCGCGGCTGGAACCGGTGACGATAGCAACTTTGTTCATGGCTTATACTCGGTTGGGTGCATCTGGTCCTCCTGAGCGCAGCACCCGCCTTACAAGCACCGGACCAATCAGCTCAAAAATGATCGTTGAGGCGACCACTACCGGAAGAATGGTGTCACGCAGCTCCGGGAACCTCTCGGCTGCCAGCAAGGCCATGCCGATGGCCACGCCGGCCTGTGGTGTCAGCGCCAGGCCAATATTCCGGGGAAGCGCCTGGTGCCTTGCGCGATCGAACATTACCGCAACAAAGCCGCCGAACAGCCGGCCGGCCAGTCTCAGAAGAATATAGGCGAGCGTGAGAAGTATTGCATCGTCCGCTTTGTACAGATCAATACTTGCCCCGGATAGCACGAAGAAAAACACCAGAAATGGCCATTCAATGTGCTCGATTTCCCGGAATGACCGGGTATGGTGATAGGACAGGTTGGCGACCAGGCAACCGGCGACCATGGACGCCAGCAGCGCGGAAACCTCGAGCAATGAGGAAAGCCCGGCCAGCAGAAGTATCAGTGCAATGGCTTCAACCTGCGTGGGTTCTCCCGGCCGGAGGCGCCCGGTAAGCCAGGCGGCGGGCAGGCCAATGGCGAGGCCGATCAGTATTGCGCCACCCAGCTCCCAGAAGGCATGCAGCAGGGCCATTTGGCCATCGCCGCCCAGCACCCAGCCCAGCACGGCCATGCTCAACCCGAAAACGACGATACCCCAGCCATCATCAATCGCGACAATGCCCAGCAGGACGCCGGGTAGTAGCCCGGTACTCCTGTTCTCCCTGACGGTTTCACGCACAGCGGCGGGGTCGGTTGCCACTGAAATAGCGGCCAGTGATACAGCAACCACCAGAGGAAACCCGAGCAACATCAGCCCGGCTCCTACCAGAACGCCGCCGCCGATAATCACGAACAGTGATATAACCAGTATCAGCGGGCCGGTATTGCGCAGCCGGTCTGCCTTCAATTCGCTACCCAGCAGAAATGCGACCATCACCAGGGCCAGCTGGATCAGTGGCTCACTCAGACCACCGAGCAAGTCGCCGTTCCTGTCGCCAAGCCACACCTGTTGCACGAAGGCAATGCCAAGGCCCACGAGCATCAGAATGGAAATTCTCGGGATGCTGGTGCGCCTGGCAACGGTGTCGGCAAAAATGCTGGCAGACAGGATGACCCCCAACAGAATAATGTTCAGGGTGGACCGGGAAGGGTCCGCAGGTAGCCAGCCCGGCAGGTGATCAATCAACGGCACATTGTCTCTCCTGTTGGCCCTGAGTGCACCGTGGGGGACAAACGACTGCGTTCAGTAGCAGGAGTTTGGCGAAGAATCCGGGTTGATTTCCCCGGCCACTTCCTCGGGATCAATACCATGGCTGACCAGGACCTCCCTCACAAAATTCACCTGGGCCAGGATCCTGTCGGCATCGTCGCCATATTCGAAACGATTGATCTCCACCGGCTGGGGCATGAAGGTGAAGGCGGTTTTCAGGGCGGTGAGGGTGTCTGGGTCTGCCATAAAAGTAACCTCTATCGTGTGTGCCTGGGATGAATTCCGGCCTGATATCATAGTGGAAAGCAGTGTCGTGAACAGCCCCGCATCCGTTCTCAGGCTGGCAGGTGCGCCAGTGGCAACGGCGATTGGGGTTTAACCGTCTGAATTGCGAAGTTACTGCGAATATCACGAACACCCGGCAACTTGAGCAGTGTCGTGGTCAGAAAGTTCTCATAGGCGCGGAGATCCGGCACCACCACCTGTAACATGAAGTCGGACTCCCCGGAGACGAGGTGCGCCATAACCACTTCCGGTAAAACACTGACCGCTTCGCGAAACGCCTCTGCTTCTTTCTCCCGGTGGCGCTCGACCTTGATGCCCACGAATACGGTGAGCCCAAGCCCTACCTGTTCCTGATCCAGCACGGCACTGTAACCCTTTATGACGCCCCTTTCTTCCAGGAGGCGTACCCGGCGTGAACAGGGAGACGGGGATAGGCCGATCTCCGCTGCCAGATCGATGTTCGGCATGCGGCCGTCAGCCTGCAGTTTTTCCAGAATTTTCCGGTCAAATCGATCTAGCTTGTCAGTTGGCATAATTGTCATTATTTGACTGTTGAGTTGGTGATAGTGACTAAATACTAGTCATCCTGTGGCTCAGAAAGCAACCTTTCGCTACCGGGGCGTCGGTATACTTATTGTCTCGGTTCAGGGAAAACACCACGGATATGAACGAATTATTCCTGTTCTCTACCGCCCTTGTTGCAATCTATCTGGCTCCCGGCCCGGATATGATTCTGGTTCTCGGTACAACCGTGAGGGATGGGCAGAGGCAAGCCATTGCCACGGCTGCGGGGCTTGCAGTGGCACGCTCGATACATGTGTTGCTGGCGGCGGTTGGGCTTGCGGCGCTTTTTGACTCGCAGCCCTGGAGTTATCACACGGTTCGCCTGCTCGGTGCTGCCTATCTGCTTTACCTGGGCTGGCAGTTTCTGCGCAACAGTGGTGCCTTGCCAGAACAGAGCGCTCTGGCGGCTGGCAATAAAAGGCGAGGTTACCTGGCAGCCTTCCGGCGTGGATTGGCAACGAACCTGCTCAACCCGAAGTCTCTGATCTTCTGCTCTGTGCTGCTCCCCCAGTTCATTCACCCGGAGCTTTCCGGTGTGGCGGAGCAATTTGCAGTTCTGGCAGTGATACTGGTTCTGACCGGCTTTGCTTTTGACCTTGCCTTTGCGTTCCTCGGCAGGGGATTGTGGGCACTGACAGCCGGGAATGCCCGGTATCAGAAAGTCCAGAACAACGTCTTCGCTTTGCTGATGATGGGCATCGGGCTGAAGGTGGCCCTTTCCTAGAGCCGCCAGGTAAGGCGCCCTGTCCGGAGCGGGTTATTTCCCGGCCAGAATCCAGCTAGCCGCTTTCTCCGCAATCATCAGTGTCGGCGAGTTCGTATTGCCGCTGGTAATGGTGGGCATCACGCCAGCGTCCACAACCCTCAACCCGGAAACACCCCTCACTTTCAGGTGAGAATCCACAACGGCCATGGGGTCATCCGCCCGGCCCATCCGGGTGGTACCGACAGGATGGAAGATGGTGGTGCCAATGTCGCCGGCCAGGCGGGCCAGTTCGTCGTCGGTCTGGTACTCAACGCCCGGTTTGAATTCTTCCGGCCGGTATCGGGCGAACGCCTGCTGCTCCGCAATACGGCGGGTAACCCGCAGGGAATCGGCGGCTACCTTGCGATCTTCCTCGGTGTTCAGGTAGTTCGGGGCGATCACAGGCGCTTCCCTCGGGTCGCTGCTGCGAATACGGACCGTGCCGCGGCTGCCGGGGTTGAGGTTGCACACACTGGCGGTGATTGCCGGGAACTCGTGCAAGGGCTGACCGAAGGCATCCAGGCTCAGGGGCTGAACATGGTACTGGATGTTGGCGTAGTCATATTCCTCCGAGCTGCGGGTGAACGCACATAGCTGTGACGGTGCCATACTCATGGGGCCGGAGCGCTTGAACAGGTATTCCAGGCCAATCCGCGCCTTGCCGAACATGGAGTGGATCATTGTATTGAGGGTTTTGGCGCCATGGAGCTTGTACACTGACCGAATCTGCAGATGGTCCTGCAGGTTTTCGCCGACGCCCGGCAAATCCGCGACAACAGGAATGTTGTGTTGCTTCAGAAGATCGGCAGGGCCGATTCCGGAAACCTGCAACAACTGCGGTGAGCCGATGGAGCCGGCAGACAGGATGACTTCCTTCGCAGCCAGGGCCTCAACTTCATCACCGCCTGCCCTGGCGACCCTGACCCCCGTGCAGCGGGGCTGTCCATCTTCCGCAGCCGTTGTGTTCAAAGCCAGTACCTGGGTGGAGTGCCAGAGCGTAAGGTTGCCCCGGCTGATGGCACTGCGAAGAAACGCCTTGGACGTATTCCAGCGCCAGCCGGATCGTTGGTTGACCTCGAAGTAATCGACACCTTCGTTGTCACCCCGGTTGAAGTCATGGGTGCGGGGAATACCGGCTTGCACTGCCGCCTCGGCGAAATCCTCCAGTACCTGCCATTTCAGGCGCTGGTGTTCGATGCGCCACTCGCCGCCGTGGCCATGGAATTTTTTGTGGTCGGGGTCGGCATCGCTGCCTTCATCTAGCCGGTAGTGGTCCTCGTGGCGCATAAAATCCGGCAGGCAGTTTTCCCAGTTCCAGGCCTCGTCGCCGGTCACTTCCGCCCAGTGGTTGTAATCCCGGGCCTGGCCACGGATATAGAGCATGCCATTGATGCTGGAGCACCCGCCCAGGGTTTTGCCCCTTGGATAGATCAGCGAGCGCCCGTTGAGCCCGGGAACGGCGTCGGTACGAAAGCGCCAGTCGGTGCGGGGATTATCAATGCAGTAAAGGTATCCCACCGGAATGTGGATCCAGTGATAGGTATCCCTGCCCCCCGCCTCGATCAGCAGCACCCGGTTATCCGGGTTCTCGCTGAGGCGGTTGGCCAGCAGGCAACCAGCCGTGCCGGCACCCACCACAATGTAATCAAATTCCGTTGCCTGTCCTTTGGCTTTGTTATTGTCGGACATGCTCAAACCTCGTGGCGTTAATTTCGGCCTGTGGGCAGACGCCTGCCTGGAAAGGCTGAGAATAGCCTAAAAGCACCACAGCCGCCATTGGGCAGGTATCCACGACCAGTTACAGAGGTGCTGGCATCTCGGTTTTCCACGGTCCCTGCGCCTTGTAACCATGGGCTGCAATGCTCAGCCTTGTGGGTAATATTGTTTTCGATAAGAGGTGGGCCAGTTATCATGGAACCCGTTACCAAGAAACCCTGCATCGACATCTGCGAATTCAACAAAAAGGCCGTCTGTAAGGCCTGTGGCCGCACCAGGCAGGAGAAGAAAGAGTGGAAACAGCTCTCCGCTGATGAAAAGCAGGCAATCTGGACGCGGATTCTTGATTCCCATGGTTCTGGCAAGGGTAAGCATCCGAAAGCGTTGCGGGAGCTTTATGAAAAAGCCAGACGCAAGCAGCGCAAGAAGAGCTGAGCCCGCTGACTTATTCCCCCGCCCGCAGAAGCCGCCAGTGCCAGGGCTCGAATTTGATGCCGTTGTTATCCTCTTCCGGGTAGGAGAGCTTGAAACAGTAATCCGCCGCGTTTTCCTCAAGCCACCTGAATGCTCTGGTTTCGGCAAAGGCCTCAGTGAAAGGCTCCACGTCCGTGGTCATGAAATCGAGGGCATCGCCTGTGTGATGCTCACTGAAGCCGGGAGGTGTGCTGGTTTTCAGGACAGTTTCAATGGTCTCGCCGTTTTTCAGTCTGTCGCGTAGCAGCTGCTCCTGATGCTCCAGGGAGCGAAAAGCGGAAACCAGCGTGAGGGTTACGTCATCGACCATGGCGGCGGCCTGCATCTCCCTCCAGGCATCCCGGGCCTCACGGGACATGAAAAACACTCCCTGACCGGGGTCGATATCCGCGACAACCAGATCGTCCTGCTGTATCTGAAGACTCAGCCCCCTGTTTTTTATAGAGGTGTCCGAAATGCCCAGGCCGGTATTGATTGCCTCCACGCGGGCCCGGTAATCAGCGGAGGGGTCGGGCAGGGCATCGGCCTCACAGCGTGGTTCTGCCAGACTGGCCAGGGGGACCAGCAAAAGCAGCAGGGCCGGACGACAACGGTTGATCAACGGGTATACTCCTGTCATGCGCACTCAGGTAAGGCAGAAAATATACCAGCCCCGGCCGCCTCATGCTCATTACGAGCGTACTTCTGATTTAATGCCTTACAGTTCCATGGCAGCAACCCGTCCTCGAAAAAGGTGCTTTTGTGTCTCTGATCGCCTTTACCACGCTGTTCATTGGCGGGCAGGGGGTTTCCCTCTGGCTCACCCCTCTGCTGCTGAGCTGGCTGTTTGCGGCGTGGGGCCAAAGCAGTGGAGAACAGTGGCTTTGCCGATCGTAACTTTGCCCGGCGGCTGGCGCTGAAGCTGCCGGCCGGCGACCTGTGGTGGCTGGGCGCGCTGGTGGCCGGCACGGTCAGTTCGCTGGCCCTGCTGGCAGGGCTGATACCGACACTGAGGGCCATGCGGTTGAATCCCGTGCTTTTGCTGCGGGATGGGTGAGCGGGTCAGCTGCCCGCCATCCCTGAATCCATCATCCTCTGAATCTCCTCCCCGGTATAACCGCACTCCGCCAACAGGGTGCGGGTGTGCTCGCCGAGGCGTGGCGCGCCCTGCCAGTGCTGATCCGGCGTTGCTGAAAACCGGGACGGGCCACGGGTCTGGCGGATGAGGCCGGCCTGTGGGTGATCGTAGTTTACCAGCAGGTCGTTCGCCTTAACCTGGGGATGGTCCAGCATCTGGGTGCGGGTCAGGACCGGGGCGCAGGGCACCTGTTCCTCTTCCAGCCTGGCCAGCCAGTGTTCGGCAGAGTCGGTGCGGATAACGGACTGGATCAGGTCAAGCCGGGCATCGATGTTCTGCTGGCGCAGTTCTGCGGTCAGAAACCTGGGATCCTTGGCCCATTCCGGCCGGTTCAGGGCGCGGATGATCGCCTGCCACTCGCGGTCATTCTGCACAGCGATGGTAATGTATCCGGTGGTGGTTTCGTAGATCAGGTCCTGGAAGCTGGCGGCTTCCTGCTGTGGCAACTCTGTATGCACAAAGGTCTGGCTGCCCATGTCGGAACTCCACAGGAACGCAATGATTGCATCCAGCATGGATAGCCGCACATGCTGGCCTTCACCGGTTCGTTCACGGGCAAAGAGGGCTGCAGTAATGGCCTGGGCCGCGGTCACGCCGGTGAGCTTGTCTGGCAGTATGGTTCTGACCAGCTGTGGGCGCCGCTCATCTGCTCCGGCCTGCACAGTGGCCAGTCCGGACAGGCCCTGAATCAACGGGTCGTAAACCGGGCGCCGGGAATAGGGGCCGGTATCCCCGAAACCACTGATCGACACCATGATCAGGTTGGGAGCCACCTTGCGTAACTCGTCCTCACCCAGGCCCATTCGCTCAATAACCCCCGGGCGAAAGTTCTGTACAAATACATCGGCCGTGGCTACCAGTTTTAACAGCGCCTCTCGCCCCTGTGGCTCCTTCAGGTTAAGCGCAACAGACTTCTTGTTGCGGTTGTTATTGAGAAACAGCACCGACATATCGCCCTGACGGTTGGCTGCAGAGCGGGTGAAATCGCCCCCCGCCGGGTTCTCGACCTTGATGACTTCCGCGCCCTGATCGGCCAGTATCATGGTGGCCAGGGGGCCGGATATCATGGCTGTCAGGTCGATAATACGGATCCCAGTGAGAGGAGCGGTCATTCTTTCACATCCATGAATCGCCGGGCCCATTCCCGGTTCTCCTCAAGGGTAGAGTAGCGAGTCGACAACTCGGAGGCGGTGAGAGTACCTTCGGAGACCCCGCGCTGTTCCCGCAGCCAGTCGTAGGTTGCTTTAATGGCGGCAAAATAGGCCCCGTGGCCGTTCACCACGATGCGCACACCATTGGCGATCAGTCTTTGGTGGTCCTCCAGCTGGGGGTTATCGAAGGCCACAAGCATCACGGGAACCGACACATGGCTGCTGATGGCTTCCAGGTGCTCGAAATCCCGGATGCCAACCATGCAGAGCCCGTCTGCTCCTGCGGCTTCGTAAGCCACAACCCGTTCGATGGTATCGTCAATACTGAGTTCGCCAGCATTGGTACGGGCGAAGATAGCCATGGCGGGATCAATGCGGGCTTCCAGGGCCGCCTCAATCTTGCCCACGGCTTCATCCAGTGGAATCAGGTCCGTTGATTTACGTCCGTACTTGGCCGGCAGCAGGGTGTCCTCGATGGTCAGGGCGGCGACACCGGCCCGCTCGAGTTCCGTGATTGTGCGCATCACATTGAGCGCATTGCCGTAGCCATGATCCGCATCGGCGATAATCGGCAACCGGGCGACACGCCCGATACGGGTTGCCTGTTCGGTAAATTCACTGAGGGTGATCAACGCAAAATCCGGAGCCGCCAGTACCTGCAGGGAGGCCACAGAGCCGCCAAAAATGCCTACTTCAAAGCCGAGGTCCGCGGCAATCCGGGCAGACATGGGGTCAAAGGTCGAGGCTGTGTAATAGCAGTCCCTGGTGTCCAGAAGCGCGCGAAACTCTTTGCGAAGGTCGTGCTGGGAAGGGGTTGCCATGCCAATGCTCCTTGAAACAACGGGGGCCAATTGCCCGCAAAACAGGAAGGACTGAAAGTATAGCCGGCTTACCTGGGTTCATCCTGTGCAGTCAGGCCTGCAGTTGTTACCGGGAAGCCGCCGAAGGCAGATTGCCACCGAGCATGTTTTCAACCACAGCGGCATTATAGAAGGCTTCGACCGTCTGTATCTTATCGTCCCGGACCCGGAACCAGACCGCAAGGCGCACATCCCCGATGAGTTCAAAGTGGGTCTGGTAATCCAGAATCGCAAACACGTGTTCCCCGTCGGCACTTAGCTGGCGGACGATCAGGTCTTTCTGAATGGCGGCCATGCCGAACTGATAGCCAAGCATGTCATCCCGGTTCAGGAAGCGCATGTTCGGCCCCACGTATTCAAACCCCTCCTCTACCAGCAAGGCCTTGGCCTCATCAAACCGCTGGGCATGGATGTCGGCGATAAACTGCGCAACGATGTCTTTTGGCTGCATTGTCAGGCTCCGGGTGTCTCAGCATTCATGGTGCTTTCCGCTATGACGGATTGCGCTTGGAGGTTGTGACTATCTTACACGGATTGATTTGGCGGCGATGCTCCACATTAGTCTTTGCCTACCTTCCCGTTATTGCCTGTGGGTGACCGGGTTCCGGAGGAAAGAAGCTGTGTCAAATCTGTAACAGCAGTGTCGAAAAACTTTACACATCATGTTTTTCCATCTGCAGGCGCAATCGACAGGGTACGGAAACAGAAGCTAAAAGATTGCTATGGCCCCTTTAATGCAGGTTTTTAATTGATGGTTGGTTTTTGTGTTTCGAGTGAAAAGGCCGTGGTATTGACCTTTCTCCAAGAGGCGACAGAGATACTTGAAACCTGGAAACGGACGTTCCCTAAAGTCGCTTCATCGAGGTGTTGTATGTTCAAGAAAACGCATGAATCAGGTCTGGCAATAACAATCCTGGGCGCCAGTTTATTGGTAAGTGCCTGTGGCGGCGGAGGTGGGGGCGGAAGCGATTCAACCAGTTCCAGCAGCTTAGGCGGTGATGTCACAGGGCTGAAAGCCGGCCTGTATGAAACAGAGATAACCCGTACTAAGCTCGACTCTGCTACCCAAACGGCGGTGAGTTATCTCAGCCCGACAGGAGCCCTCACAACGGTCTTCCTTAAAGGTGCCGGGCTTTCGTTTGGAACGTTGGAATTTGATGGTTCCGATATCAGCGGAACCAGTAGTGACTATCGTCAGCTGGACCCTGACGAACGCGACCCTGAAGGCTTTGTCGAGAAAAAAGATGACGAGCAGGGGACAATAAGCGGAACCGTCGAATCGCGAGAGTCTGGCAGGTTTACGACGGCCGACGCGGAAGGCGAAATCGATACGAAAGTGAAACTGAAGCGGCAAAACACGATCAGCGATATTGGAGTATCACTGGAGGAATTGGCCGGCACTTATACAACGGAGGATTCCGGGGTCGCCCTTACCGTGGAAGCAGATGGTACAGTGAACGCCGAGTATTACAAGAAAACCACCGGTTGCCACCTCCAGGGAATCCAAACCCTCTCTGTGCCCGACACTTCAATCAACATGTTTGAAATTGCCTACACCATGTCCGAATGCAACGACGAATACAAACATCGAAATGGTGACTACACGGGCCGCGGCTTTCTCGGGCCGGCCGAAAACCAGCAAATGGTATTTGCAGCCCAAAACGGGACGGTGGCCATGCAGTTTGACGGCACCCGGTAGGCTGGACGGGGTGGGCTCTCCAGAGAGGAACCACCCCTTTCGCGGGTTACAACAGGGCTCCATTAACAATAGCCCGTAACTCCTGGCGGATCGGGTAGGTCGACGAGGGGATCAGCTGTGTCATGAAGATCATCACCAGCTCCTCTACGGGATCGATAAAAAAGTTGGTGCTTGCCAGGCCACCCCAGCCATACTCGCCAACCGATCCGTTGATGTGGGATTTGGCGACATCGGTCTTTACCGAAAAGCCCAGGCCGAAGCCACTCCCGGCATAAGGTGTCTCGCTGAACGCACCGACGGAAAGGCCGGGCAGGTCCTGATTGCCGGGCAGATGGTTACGGCGCATGAACTCCAGGGTTTTCCGGCCAATAATTCGCCGCCCCCCAAACTGTCCACCCTGACAGAGTGCCTGGGCGAAGTGGAAATAGTCGTCAATGGTGGAAACCAGCCCGCCACCGCCAGACATAAACTCTCTTTTACTCCGGAAAGGGGACGTCTGCGGATCATCCTGCAGCTTGAGCTGATCGACGGGGTCGTACTGATAGCAGGCGGCAAAGCGGTCAAGCTGCTCGTCACGAACCCGAAAGCCGGTGTCAGGCATGTCCAGAGGTTCAAAGATATGCTCGCGCAGGTACTCATCGAATGGCTTGTCAGCCAGCAACTGCACCAGGTAACCCAGCACGTCCGTGCTGACCGAATAGTTCCAGGCCGTACCCGGTGAGAACTCCAGCGGCAATTCTGCCAGCTGATTGACCAGGGCTTCCAGCGTCATGCTGCGGCTGCCATCCAGCTTCAGTTCACGGTAGGCAGCATCGACGTTGGTGCGATTCATGAATCCGTAGGTCAGGCCCGACATATGCGTGAACAGATCGCGAATGGTCATGGTGGTGGTTGCAGGTGTGGTCAGGAAATCGGGATAGACACCGCTCTTATAAACCCGCAGGTTCTTCCAGGCCGGAATATACTTGTGTACGGGATCATCCAGCAGAAACCGCCCCTGCTCATAAAGCTGCATCATGGCAATCGAGGTGATCGGCTTGGTCATGGAATAAATGCGGAAAACCGTATCCCTGCAGACAGGTTTGTTGCGCTCCAGATCCATCATCCCCTGGGCTTTCACATAGGCAATTTCACCGTGCCGTGCCACCAGTGTCAGCGCACCGGGCAATTTTCCGGGCTTGATGTAGCGGCGTTCAAGGTGGTTTTCAATATGAGAGAGATGGTCTGCTGAGAGGCCGGCGACCTGTCTGGATTCTGTCATATCTTTTCTGCCTTGTTTGCCATAGATGTGATCCTGACGTGCTGTCACAGGGTTCCGGACAACGGATCCTCAATACTAGCTGATGTGTTCCCAAGAGTACTGGGAAAAAGTTCAAACCAAAAGCCGTCCGGCCAGGCGCTCCTGCTGGGCCCTGACCGCCTCAGTGAGAAAATCCATCAGGGCATGAATCCTCACCACGCCCCGCAAATCCGGGTGCACCTGCCAAGCACAGCAGGCCGTGGGTTGAGAGAGCAGAAATGCGAACCTGAAACCTCCTTTTTGTCCGAAGCAGCTAAGCTATACTGAAGTAACGGTGTCGTCGATCAGATGTGCTGGATTGTGCCGTGACTGAATGCCGGAATCAGGGAGGGGCTAATGGACGGGGAGGATATCGTTCGCCGGAACAACGTCCATCTTGAAGGCAGAGGTGCTCGCACCGTGATGCTCGCCCACGGGTTTGGCTGCGACCAGACCATGTGGAGGTATCTGACACCCCGGTTGAGTGCGCATTTCAGGCTGGTGCTGTTTGATTATGTTGGCTCCGGCGGCTCGCAAATGTCCGCCTTTGATCCCCAGCGTTACGGGACACTGGAAGGCTACGCCAAAGATATCCTGGACATCTGCCGGGCGCTTGAACTGCAGGACGTGATTCTTGTGGGGCATTCTGTCAGCAGCATCATCGGGCTGCTTGCGGCCCAGTCCAACCCGGCCTTCTTCTCGCGTCTGGTGCTGATCTGTCCGTCTCCATGCTTTCTGAACATCCCGCCGGACTATTCCGGTGGTTTTGAGCGCGAGGATCTCCAGGAACTGCTCGACCTGATGGAGAAGAATTACCTGGGATGGGCCAGTTTCATGGCTCCCCTGGTGATGGGCCCTGAAGCACCGCCGGATCTGGTGGATGAGCTGAACCGGAGTTTCTGCGCAACGGATGTCCGGGCAGCGAGAGCCTTTGCCCGCGCAACGTTCCTTTCCGATTACCGCCACATCCTCGGCGACACCAGACATCCAGCGCTGATACTGCAAAGCGAAACCGACACCCTGGCCCAGCCAAACGTTGGCCGTTATATGCATGAGCATATGCCTGGCAGTACATTTTCCCTGATTCAGGCGGAGGGTCATTGCCTGCACATGACGCACGCGGCTGAAGTGGCTGAGGCCATTATTGGCTTCTGCCATGAGCGGGGTGGCTGAATGCAGCAGGTGCCGGCCAGAGAGACCGAAAAATTCCCCTGTGGCTGCCTGATTACCACCGGCCCGGGCCAGCCCGGCGAACGCAAAATCCTGTTCGCCAATGCGTACTTTTATGGCCGGCTGGGTTTCGAAGAGGGCGCGCTGGTGGGGCGCGCAGTCACCTCCCTGCTTACGCCCGCTTCCGGTATCATCTTTGACAGCTACATGCTGCCGATGCTCAAGCACGAAGGGAAAGTGGAAGAAATCCTGCTTGAAATCCTCATCCCTGAAAACCGGCGAGTTCCCGTGGTGGTGAATGCGATTATGGACCAGCCGGGAGACGGGTATATCTACTGGAGCCTGTTCCGGGCCGTTCAGCGTAACCGGCTTTACAACGAACTGAACAAGGCCCGGGATATGGCCGAGCAGGCCAACAGGGCCAAATCCCGATTCCTGTCGAGCATGAGCCACGAGCTGCGCACCCCGATGAACGCCATTCTTGGTTTCAGCCAGAATATGGAGGCCGACCCCTCACTGCCCGACAGGCACCGCAGCCAGGTCGCTGAAATCATCAAGGCCGGCAATCACCTGCTGGAACTGATCAACGACGTTCTGGATCTGGCCCGGGTGGAAGCGGGACAAGTCGATCTGTCACTGGAAAACGTTGACGTCAACAAGGCGATCGAAGACGTCCTGGGGCTGGTAAAACCCCTGTCCGAACACCGTGAAATACAGTGCCGGATGACGTCCCCGGAAAGCCTGTGGGTAAGAGCCGACCGCACCCGTCTGAAGCAGGCGCTGGTAAACCTTGTCTCCAACGCCATCAAGTACAACCGCAGAGGGGGCGAAGTAAACGTGGCCGTTGAGCGCACCCGGGACGACGGCCAGCGCCGGGTGAGGGTGGCCGTCACCGACACCGGGCAGGGCATAGCCCCCGAGGACCTGCCCGGGCTGACCAGCCCATTCAACCGCCTGCCACAGGCAGACAGCCATATCGAAGGCACGGGTATCGGGCTGACCATTACCCGCCAGATCATCGAAGCCATGGAGGGCAGGCTGGGTATTTCAAGCGAGTTGGGTGTTGGCAGCACCTTCTGGATTGAACTGCCGGAGTGCCCGCCGGAACCCCGGGCCTCTCCACCGCCGGCGGAAAAACCGGCTGCAGAAATGACCGCATCGGAGCAACAGCCCTGCACAGTACTCTACATCGAGGATAACCCCGTTAACCTCAAAGTGGTGGAGCTGTTCATCCGCCGCCATGGAAAGGCCCACATGGTGCCTGCGGAATCCCCGGAGAAAGGCATCGAACTGGCTGCAACCGTGAAGCCGGCGCTGGTCCTGCTCGACATCAGCATGCCCCGCATGGATGGCTACCAGGTATTGAAAGCACTCAAGGAAAAACCGGAGCTGAGCGATACACCCATCATTGCCATGACCGGCTTTGCCTTGCCGGAGGAGGTTGAGCGGGGCAAGGCCGCAGGCTTTGATGACTACCTGACCAAGCCCATCAGAATGAACCAGTTTTTTGAGGTTCTGGACCAGTATCTGCCACAGCTAACGTGATGGTACCCCGGTTTTCGCCGAGAAACCCTGGCCGATCTAGTCACCGAAGCTGGTCGTGTCGGGCAAGGTCATTGGAACGTATCAGGGCCCGCACCCGGGACACGTATTCCTCTCCCTGCGCAGAATAATCTTCAAGGCCCTTCGCCAATGCGGTTCCGGTCACCGGTTCATCCTTGCTGCGCAGGTCTTCACGAATACGTCGCAATGGTGCGTAGCCCCTGTGTCGGTTCAGGTTTCGCATGTAGGCTTCGACGGATTCCTCGGCCGAGGCGAACACTGCGACTTCATAGTCTTCGTTCGGGGGGCGCTCCTCCGGTACCAGCCCGCAGCCTTTTTCAAAACACCATTGCCCGAAGAAATTATTGCCTTCGCGGGCAAAGCCGGATGTCCCCCAGGCACTTTCCTTGGCTGCCTGGGCAAGCGCCAGAGAGGGCGGGATTACATCCACCCGCCGCAACAGGCGCTTCCAGTCATCCGGGGAGCCCGGCTCAAAATCCTCGATGCCGTATTCGGCCGCAACGTCCTGAATGTCATTGCTGCTCCAGCCATCCACTGCCTCAGGATCGTCCTGCCATTGTGCGAGCTTTTTTCTGATTGCCAGAATTTCACTATTACGCTCCTTCACAAGGGGAAGAAAAAAGCTGAAAAAAGCCTCTTTGCGCTTTTCGACCGATTCATACCTGGTGAAGTCCGGGACGGCCCAGACCTGAGCCGAAAACAGCATGGCGATTGCCATGAACGCCGGATACCTGGCTCGCGGCCTGAATAACGGGATTGTTTTAAGCATTCACGCTCCTTTTGGTTGACTCACAGGGCTCAGCTTTCAGAAATTCGCTTACATTGCCCTTGCGAACAATCCAAAGGGCATGGCCTTCAACACGTAACTGAGCGGTGTCCAGGGCCACCAGGGCACATAGGCGCGGCGCTTTTCGGAATCGATGGCTTTCACCAGTGCCTTCACGCCGGTTTCCAGGTCCACCCGGAAGGGGGCATTCTTCGTGTCACGGTTGATATCGGTCAGAATATAGCCGGGCATAATGTTACTGACGTTGATGGGTTTGCCTTTGGTATCCAGTTGCAGGCCCTCCGCCAGCGATGCCACAGCGGCCTTGGTAGCCGCGTACACGTTGATAGCGCCCCGGAAACCGCGAATGCCGCTGACTGAAGACATCAGCACCAGGTGGCCGCTGTTCTGTTCCCGGAAAATCTCCATGGCCGCCTCGCTCTGGGCCAGGGCGCCGATAAAGTTGGTTTCCGCGGTGTGGCGGTTGGCGGCAAAGTGTCCGCGCCCAACCGGCTGGGAACTGCCGATGCCTGCGTTCACGACAACCCGGTCAAGACTGCCCAGCTCATCCCTGAAACCCCGGAAAACCGCGAATACCTGATCGTAGTCGCACACATCCAGGCCCCGGACCAGCACCCGTATGTTTGGGTAGGCCTGTTGCAATTCACGCTGCAGCGCTTCCAGTTTGTCGGCCCGCCGGGCACAGAGCGCGAGATTGCAGCCCTTTGCCGCCCATTCGCGGGCCATACCTTCACCGAGCCCGGAACTGGCGCCGGTAATCAGAATGTTCTTTCGCATGGTTGATGCCTTGGATGGATAAGGTTGTTTGTCACCAGACTAGCATGATTGGGTTTCCCGGCCCGAAACGAAATAGTCCAGGCCGGCATATGTACTGAGATCTGTTTTCCCAAATGGTCCATATAATAGAAAAAATAAGCATCTTCTTGGGCACCCATTGCCCGGTAGCACGCAGGAAAAATTCCCCATGAAAAAAATTACAAGCTCACTGTTGATTATGTTCCTACAGACCTTTTTATTTCAAACAGCCTTGGCGCAAGATGAAAACAAGGCTCTGGTTCCATTGCCCTCACTCGACGACTTTACCCGAGGTGAGGACGGCTGGGGGTTCGGGCTAGGTCTCACTATTGAATATGAAACCGCCTACGAAGGATCGGACGAATTTGAATTTGAGCTCCAGCCTGCAGGCGCCGTGCAGTGGCGTAAAGGGGATAACATCTTCTACTGGGCCGGTGAAGCACTAGGCTGGCGTGGCCTCCCTGCTGATACCTGGTTACTCGAAGCCCTTGTGGGCTTTGATGAGGGCCGTGAAGAAAGTGATTCCGACAAGGGCTATCTGGACGGACTTGGTGACGGCGATGAAGGGGTTGAACTCGTATTGCAGGCACGCCATACGTTCAGCGCCGACTGGCGTTACTGGCTGGTTGGTCGAGTGGTGACCGGCGAAAACGGCAACCTGGGCCTGTTTGGCGTAGGCCGCCGCTTCGGTGACCAAATCGACGGCACCGGGTCCGAGATTAACCTTGTTGGGGTATTTCACGATAGCGAATTCGCCAATAAAGACTTCGGCATCAACGCCGAGCAAGCAGCTGCATCGGGGTTGGACGAAACCAGATTGAGCAGTGGGCTCCGCTCCGTTGGGGTCGATTACAATTACCGTCACAACATCAACGATAATTGGCAGATCTACGGCGAAGCACTCTACGAGTACTACAGTAGCGACGTTCGCTCCAGCCCAATCGCCCGCAGCAATTACGAGGCCGAAATAGGCGTCGGGTTCATTTACATCTTCTAGGTTGGTTAACGTTGTCCTGCTGCGCGTGTGCGGGTACCAGATAACCGCCGCGCGCTCGACCTTACTTGCGATGAAGCTCCCTGTAGCGTTCCTCGAGTTCGGCACGAATGGCACGGCGCTCCTTACCGTTGGCAAATCGCCGGATCTGATCATCGGTGCGTGGAGTCAGCTGCGGCACCGGGACGGCCTTGCCGTTGTCATCAACGGCCACCATGGTAAAAAAGCAGCTGTTGCTGTGACGAACCAACTTGTTGCGGATATTCTCGGTGACCACCTTGATGCCGATCTCCATGGAGGTGCGGCCGGTGTAGTTCACACTCGCCAGGAAGGTGACCAGCTCGCCAACGTGGATGGGCTGGAGGAACATCACCTGGTCGACGGACAGGGTAACAACATAGGTCCCCGCGTAACGGCTGGCGCAGGCATAGGCGACTTCATCCAGATACTTCAGCAGGGTGCCGCCGTGCACATTGCCGGAGAAATTGGATTTGTCCGGCGTCATCAGGACGGTCATGCTCAGGGTTGCTGTATTGTTTTCCATGGTGCTTCTCTGGTGGTTTACTGTGCAGTATAGGCGCCATTCGCCGGATTCGTCGCTTACCGCAGTTGGCTGTCCTTGCTGCCACGGCGGTTAATGCCGCCTGAATAGGTCTCCTGCTTCTCAAGAGTCGACTGACACGCAACACACAACCGAACCCCGGGTATTGCCTTGCGGCGGGGCTCCGGAATGGCACTGCCACACTCTTCACAATAAACGGCGCTCTCACCGCTCACCAGTTGGCTGCGTGCGCGTTGCACCGCATCATCAACGCTGGCATCAATCTGATCCTGAACGGCGCCATCCTTTGACCATCCACCTGCCATATAGCATTCTCCAGTGGTTGAGTGAATGATGCAGTCGGGTAACCTTGAATGCCCGGCTAGCTTGCTGCTACGAATCGGCCTCGTAACTGATTAAATCCACATCCGCTGCCTGCCTACGCAAAGGAACCAGCGCCTGATACGCGGCGGAGTCGTGCCATTTGACCAAGGACTCCATATCCGGGAAGCGGATTACCACAGTATCCGTATGGGGGTGTTGTCCGCTCAGTACCTTCGCCCCTGTGCCGCGAAGCACAAGTTCGGCACCCCAGGGCGTCAGGGTCTCGGGGACCCGCTTGCGGTATTCTTCCCATTTACCTGGGTCTTTTACGGTGATCTGGCCGATTACGTAGGCTGTCACTGCTTTTTCACCTTGGTTCTTGTTGATGACTTTCTGGCCCGGAGCGCCGCATCGAACGCGAGAGCCGCCCATTCCTTCGCCTGTTCGGGATCCTCGAAAATGCTCTCCGGTGCCATGTAGTAAGACATTTTAATCATGGCATCATTTTTCTGGTACTCGAACGGCTCCAACCCAAGCTCTATAAACCGACCAACCGATTCCCCGTCGACCTTCAAATACAGTACATCATCGGCGACGAGACCAAACATCAGGCCATCGTGGTATACACCGTAGCCTCCGAACATGCGCCGAACCGAGACAGGGCCAAATTGGCAAAATACATCGTTGAGGTTTTCGACGAATTCGCTCATCTGATCTTCTGTCCTGAAGCCGGGTTGCAGCGGTTCAATGCCTCTCGTATGAAATCTGCCTTGGCCGCAGTCTGGATGACTGATTTCATTAAAAGTTATCATTTGGGCTCTTATGCTCAAACGTTGCCTGCTACTTGCGGAGTAAACATTATGCCGTTTGACAGCCAATATACACCTGAATCCATAACTCTGGAGGAGGTGACCCATAGCCAGGGCCCCTTATTGTTAGAGTTCGGCACAAACTGGTGTGGCTTCTGCCAGGCAGCGCAGCCACACATAAAGGCCGCCATGGAAAGCTATCCCGGGGTTGAACACGTGAAGGTAGAGGATGGAAAAGGACGCCGGCTGGGCCGGGCGTTTGGCGTGAAACTGTGGCCGTCGCTGATTTTCCTGAAGGATGGAAAAGAGATCACACGGCTGGTTCGCCCGGACAACCGTAGTGACATCGAAGACTCACTGACCAAGATCCAGTAAGTGCTTCAGCATGGAAGTAATTAAAGCGGCGTGTTTTCGTCGCTCGCTCATCGCTTTTCCAGTTGTTTCAGGAACAGCACGATGGCCGGTGGCGCGTGAGCCACCCCAAAGGCCGTTAAAAAGGCCGCCAGACCGCCGCCTTCTTCAGCGCGCATGTAAACGCCTGAGATAACCCAGGCAAAGCCAGCCGCCACCAAAACCAATAGTACGTGGCCAAGCAAGCGCTGAGGAAGAGGCTTTACCTGACGGTATAGCTGCCAGTGGGCATACCCCGCCGTCGCGAGGGTTGCCAGAACCAAAACCAGTGCCAAAATAAGGCGCAAGTGCTTCTCCTCGGTAAACCCGAACCACTCAAACACAACCTATCAGGCTAGTGGTCGAGGCTGTTAGCTTTCTGAGAACTAAATGTTGTCAGCAAGGCGTTTAAGGGATTCGCCATCAAGGAAATCGGAGTCAATCTTCAGCAGCTTTGAATCTTCGCCAATAACAAACAGGAAGGCCTTGTTCCCGTGGTCAGAGTAGGCGAGGGAATAGGTATCCTGTGACCAGGTCGCCACATCCCGGCCAACGACAAAGTTCTCTTGCATGGCTTGGATCAACGCCTGATCGCACTCGGCTGCATTTGTCTCGAAAAAAACAGCCTCAAAAAATGTGCCTACGGGGCAGCCGTAATTCACCGTTTGATCATCGGTCATGTCCGAAAACGCGAGGAACTGTTTGCCGGGCTCATCGCCATATCGGAATACCAGCATGTTCTGGCTGTCGCCAATATCACCAACAACGGTGAAGCCTGCCGGGATGTTGAATCTCAAATCGGAAAAAACGACTTCGATGTGATCACCAGCTTGAACTCCAAAGGACAGAATTAAAGCAACAGCGGCCAATCCAATCTTGAACATATCAAATTCCCTTTAGTGCCATGTGGATTTCAGAGCGGAAGTTCTGGCTGACCTGAAGCTTGCAGATGTGATAAGTCTCGCTATTGCCGGTAGCGATATTTTTACCAATACCCGCCACTTGCTTCACGATATAAGTAATGCCGGGCTTACCACCGCTAGGCCTTGGTACCAGGTCCATGGATGCTGAGCACGATTGCGACTCGGATACTGCGGTATAGACGACCTCAGCGGATCGTTCATTGACGGATTCAGGTGAGGCAGTACCATCACCCCAGAAAAAGTTGATGGCGGCAGAGACGTACTCACGGTCACTGTGATCCATGATCCAATTCCTTTTGTGCATTGACAGATAATGTCCTCCTGGACGGTTTGAACGTTAGCAAATGATGGTCGCTGGCACCAGTCGATCTGAGATCTCAACGCCCGCAGCAGGGGGGCTCAGGAATGGAGGCGAAGCCGCGATGTTCCGCAGAACAGATCTGTCCAGGTTTTCCCCTGGTTAAATCCTGCCCAAGGCAAGCTGAACCGCCTGCTCGGCATGTATTTCTGTAGTGTCATAGAGTTGGACATCTGTATCCGAGCCCTGGATCAAAAGACCTATCTCCGTGCACCCCAAGATTACCCCTTGAGCACCGCGCTCTGCCAATGATGCCACTACATCCAGATACATGGTTTTTGAATCAGACTTGACCACACCCCGGCACAATTCATTGTAAATCACAGAATGAATACACTCTCTTTGGGGCTCATCTGGCACAACAACCCGTATACCATGGTCCTGTAGGCGACCAAGATAAAACGTCTGCTCCATCGTAAATCTTGTCCCCAGAAGCCCTACACAGGTTACCCCGTCCTTTTTGAGCACGTTGGCCGTGGCGTCTGCGATGTGAAGAAGGGGGATGCTTACTGCCCGTTCAATTTGGGGGGCGACTTTATGCATCGTGTTCGTACAGAGAACCAGAAATTCCGCTCCTGCCGATTCAACCGACCGCGCGGCTGAGCCAAGTATTTCCGCTGTTGCCTGCCAATCCCCCTGGTGCTGCAACGCCTCAATCTCAGCAAAATCCACGCTGTAGAGAACGAGCCTTGCTGAATGGAGCCCGCCGAGATCGTCTCTTACTTTCTGGTTTAGCAGCCGGTAGTAAGTCTGAGTTGACTCCCAGCTCATTCCGCCGATCAGACCAATGGTTTTCATGGGGAACCTCCGTGTTGGTATCTCGATTTAACGCCCGCATTTGCGGCTGGTTTGGAGCGCAGCGGAAAACCAGTCCGACAACATGCGCTTGCTAGCTTTTATTTCCCATGATGATGCTTGTGGTGATTTCCGTGCCCAGCACGGTTGTAGCCTCTCAGATCCATATACTCAGATATCTGTTCATCATTGAGAATTTCAGTCTGCTGCAAATGCGCACCGAGATGGACTGCACGCAAACGGGATTCAATATTGCCAATATCTTCCACAAGCTTCGACAAGGATGATTCGTCGATCTTCTTGCTTCTGAATGCCTCATCAAGTGCACGCTCTGCTGCCACCAGATCAGCACCTATGTCTTTGGCGGAATCTTCCATTTGGGAGAATATGACTTCGGTCTCTCTCCGCTGATCGGCTGAAAGCGACAGCTCTTCGCTGAGCTCGAGCACATGAGCAGGACCTGGGTACCCGCTCAGTTCCGCTGCCTTTGCGTAACCCATACCTTTTCCAGACAATAGACCGTCAACCTCTGCATTTGACAAGGATTTAATTTCTCGGGCTTCTTCGCCAATATAAGGGGAGCTTTCAGAAGCTAGAGATTTTCCTCCTAGCATCGCCAATATCATTACGAAAACGGCTGTCATTTTGCTACTCATTCGATCTCCATTGTTTCGCCAGAAAGCTAACGCCTCAAACACCGGCGCGGCTTTGCTGCGTTGGACTTACTCCGGGGTAAGTCCAATCATAGGCTAGGAGTGTCTACCGCACCGGGGTAAGTCCAGAGTTATCGATGCGTGTCTACTGAAGTGGGGGAAGTGCAGAACGAATTTGATGCACTGGTTAAATGCTCACAAACTCCGATGCCTAGCCCAGATACTGGAGTGGAAAAACTCCACGTCATCACCGATGTCTAGGTCATCGAATGCATCTGGGTCATCAATGAACCGGCTTACAGTACCCTCGTAAGAATTTCCGTTGATGGTATCGACGGTGACATTTACTCTACTTCCATCAACCTTGAGCGTTACCTCATCACCAGGCTCGATAGTTTGCGACAGGCTCGTTCCGGGCTCATAGTCGCCGGAATACATGAGCCCTGAGTCGTCGTCTGAACGATAATCAAATTCCATGGCTGCCCCTCCGATTGATGATCAGTGTTGTGAGCTTTTAACACCGGAGCGCACCGGCGCACTTTAGTGCGTCCGAGTGGCACGATTTGTTATGAAAACATCGAGTTCACGGCCAGTAACTTCTTCCCAGTCGCCTCGACTGTGGAACTCCCCTCGCGGACATAGGCTATATCACCAACAAAAGACACTTCTTTTTGTTTGGGTACCCTCACACGAATAACCGTATTTCCTCGATACTCGATTGTATCTACCTGGCTTAGGATCTGACTTTTTAGCGGTTCAGATAACTGAGACTCTCTTACCGCAGACAACACCTTTGCCACATAGCTTTCTAGATCACATCCCAAATGTCCAAGCTCGCGATCTATTCCAACCACATATCTCTCACCAACCTTGACAGGCTTTATGTCGTCCAAGTCTTTTATCCGGTCTGAGTCCGCCTGATTATCGGCCACGCCCAAGAAAAGAAATCCATTCTCATCTGGTCCAACGTTTGCAATACCACAAATGGTCTCAATCACTCGAGGAAGAAGCTTTTTGTCCTGTTTTCTCGCAGGCGAAAGATCAACGATCCCTTGCTTGCATTCATATCTTGAAGTTTCAATCTTCGACCTTCTCAACGAATTCTCTAGGTCAAGGGCCAAGCCTGCGCCATGCTTCAAAAGAGGAGGATCCTTTTTAACAAAGAACTTCTGTATAAGGCCTTTTGTAATGGATACGTTTCGAACACGGTCATCTGTCTTCGAATACTTTGCGGTCGTACGCATTGTACGTTGCAACCCGGATATTGCATCCATGATTGCCTTGTAATTATCAGGCGTTTTTTCTTCTTTTACTACGATTTCGTGCAACGCTAAAAAAAGACTAAAAAAAGCTGCCTTAATAGGATTCGTAGATTTTGGATTAATAGCACGTCGGAGTGCATTTTGCCCGGAGTCAACATTCTCTATGATTTCATTCAAGACTGAGAATGTAACCTTGATTTCTTGTCTGACCCTATTTTCACCATAGGTCGCCAGCGATGACCTTATGTCTTTATAAACCTGAGTTTCCGAATTGTAGATATCATCTAGCAAGTCTTTGCTTTTTGCAATCGGACTTCCAAAAATCAAAGAAGCAATGACATCTGCTATCATTTCCTCGTCTTCGCTATCCCTAAGTTGTTTTACCCATAAAACGCCTTGTTTACACCAAAATATTTCCTCTGCTTTTAACTTATAACCAAGATCGAGCCGTGAGGAGTCGATGCTAATTTCCGGCATGTCAGCCAGGGGCAAAGTATCTTGCGATGAGTCACCACGCACTTCGGAGGATATAACTCTTACAAGATTAGAAAAAGAATCAGTCATTCCTGCTTGCCGTTTTTCTTGCCAACTTAACTGACGTCCGCCAGAGTTGATTCGTGCAAAAACATCCGTTACCTGAGCATCATCTTCAGCAGGAAATATCGTTACCGCTAATTGATAATCGAGATAATTGGCGCACTTGTCGGGAGCTAAAAGGTCGATATCAGACTCAAGAGCTGGAAAAAGTCCAGCGTCCTGTGCTTGCTTGGCTCTAGAAAACTCCCTCACGTCGAAGTACTCCCCATTCAATGCAAAGCCATTCTCTATATATGAAAAAATAGCATTCAGCCTCTGCATTCCATCAAGGATTTCGTATCGGGACTTTCCTTTTTCTTCAGCCAAAAGAATTAATGGGATAGGGTAATCATTTATGATGCTGTCAATCAAAGACTGCTTTTCTTCTAAGGTCCATACTAGTTTTCGTTGATACTTTCGATTGACCTCAATCTTGTCATCTCGATATAGGCGATAAGCTTCCTGTATGCTCATACCTCTCGGAGTAATGCTCATTATTTATTCCTTATTTTTCCTCATAACAGTAACTAGACCGACTCCAAATCCGCGACACAAATTTGACCGCTTCATTATTGCGCTGAATAGAATCGCCATCCCTTTGATATGTTCTCAAAATAGCCACAAAAACAGCGTATTGAAAGCCAACCAGACAACCCTTCTTTATCAACTCTCCGCAATAACGAAGCGGTCACATTTCCGGTCAAAATGAAGCCTTCTCGATTTTCGCAATATTAAAGCGATCAAATAATTCCGGCCGCCAGTAATAAAAAAGGCCCGAAGCTTTCACCCCGGGCCTTCTCATCACTCATCGCGGTCAATCACCTCAACCGCACTTACTATCGCCACAAGACAGGCACGTCGCGCACCCGTCCATCACAATCACCGCCTTGGTGCTGCACTTGCCGCACATGGTGGCGTTGGGCGGGAAGTCGCTGGCTTTGTCGTCGTTCGTTGCCGTGCTGTGGCTGGCTTCGAATTCGGCGCGTTTTTCGGCGAGGATGCGCTTGGTGGTTTCGCTCATTTCCTCGCTTTCCATCAGGCCGATGGCCTTCAGGTGCTTTTCGATCACGGCGCCGATTTCGGCTACCAGGGACGGCATGAACACGCCGCCTTTCTTGAAGTAGCCGCCGTTGGGGTCGTACACGCTGCGCAGTTCTTCCACCAGGAAGGTCACGTCGCCACCCTTGCGGAATACCGCGGAGATAACGCGGGTGAGGGCGATGACCCACTGGAAGTGTTCCATGGACTTGGAGTTGATGAACACTTCGTACGGCTGCCGGCTTTCGTGGTCGGTGCCTTCGTTGAGCAGGATGTCGTTGATGGTGATGTACATCGCGTGCTCGGCCACCGGCGGCTTGATCTTGTAGGTGGTGCCCAGCAGGAAGTCTGGCCGTTCGATGTATTCGTTCATCTGAACAGGTTTGATTTCCTGGGGCGCCGCTGGCTGCGTTGCTTCAGGGTCGGCTTTCTTGACGCGGTAGCCGACGATTTTGTTGCTGATTTTAACTGTCATGGTCTTGTGTCCTGTGTCGGTTGTACCGGATCAATATTTGCCGTAGGTGCCTTCTTTAAGCGCATCGAAGAGGTTCGCGGCGTTGTGGATTTCGCCGTCGTACTCCACTTCTTCGTTGCCTTTGAGGGTCACTTTGCTGCCATCGTCCAGGGTGAACTCGTACAGGGTGTTTTCCAGATCTTTTTCCTGGACGAGTACGCCCTGGAACGCTTCCGGGTTGAAGCGGAAGGTGGTGCAACCCTTCAGGCCCTTGTCGTAGGCGTACATGTAGATGTCTTTGAAGTCCTTGTACGCAAAGTCCTGGGGCACGTTGGCGGTCTTGGAGATGGAGGAATCCACCCACAGCTGTGCGGCGGCCTGGATGTCCACGTGCTGCGCCGGTGTCACGTCTTCAGACGTGGTGAAGTAGGGCGGCAGGCGCTTGTCTTCTTCTTCGGAGAAGGGCATGGCACCGGGGTTGACCAGGTGGCGGTAGGCCAGCAGCTCGAAGGAGAATACGTCGACTTTTTCCTTGGTCTTGCGCCCTTCGCGGATGATGTTGCGCGCGTAGTGGTGCGAGAAGCTCGGCTCGATACCGTTACTGGCGTTGTTGGCCAGTGACAGGCTGATGGTGCCGGTGGGCGCGATGGAGGTGTGGTGGGTGAAGCGGCCACCTTTCTCGGCCAGTTTTTCCACCAGTTCCGGCTCCACGCCGGCAATCCGCTGCATGTACTTGCTGTATTTGGCGTGCAGTACCTTGCCCTTGAGCTTGTCGCCCAGTTTGTAGCCGTCTTCAGCCAGCTGCGGGCACTTGGTCAGCATCTTGGGGGTGATTTCAAACTCGTCGTCCATGATGGGCGCCGGGCCTTTCTCTTCGGCCAGGGCCAGGGACTGGCGCCAGCCTTCCACGGCCATTTCGCGCACAACCTCTTCGGTGAACTGTACAGACTCTTCCGAGCCGTAGGGCATGCGCAGCATGGCGAGGGTGGAACCCAGGCCCAGGATGCCCATGCCGTGGCGGCGCTTGTAGGTGATTTCGTGGCGCTGTTCTTCCAGCGGCAGGCCGTTGATTTCCACCACGTTGTCCAGCATGCGGGTGAAGATGGCCACTACCTTGCGGTATTTCTCATAGTTGAAGCTGGCCTTGTCGGTGAACGGGTAGTCCACGAACATGGTCAGGTTCACAGAGCCCAGCAGGCAGCTGCCGTATGGGGGCAGGGGCTGCTCGCCACAGGGGTTGGTGGCGCGGATGTCTTCGCAGAACCAGTTGTTGTTCATCTGGTTGACCTTGTCGATCAGGATGAAGCCCGGCTCGGCGTAGTCATAGGTGCTGGTCATGATGGTGTCCCAGATGAACTGGGCTTTCAGGGTGCGGTAGATCTTGCACGCTACCATGCCGTCGTCGTTGACCACGTAGCCTTTCTGGATCGGGAAGTCGCGGTACACAAACTGGCTGCTGTCGGACAGGTCCAGGCCTTCGTCTTCCACTTCTTTCTGGGTGACGGGGAAAGACAGGTGCCAGTCGTCGCCATTGCGTACGGCTTCGATAAAGTCTTCAGTGATCAGCAGCGACAGATTGAACTGGCGCAGGCGGCCGTCTTCACGCTTGGCCTGGATGAAGTCGATCACGTCCGGGTGGTGTACGTCGAAGGTGGCCATCTGTGCGCCACGGCGGCCACCGGCGGACGACACCGTGAAGCACATGCGGTCGAAGATATCCATGAACGACAGCGGGCCGGAGGTGGTGGCCCCGGCGCCGGCGACATAGGCACCTTTCGGGCGCAGGGTGGAAAACTCATAACCAATGCCACAGCCTGCTTTCAGGGTCAGGCCGGCTTCGTGGTTTTTCTCCAGGATGTCGTTCATGGAATCCTGAACGGAGCCGGAAACGGTACAGTTAATGGTGGACGTAGCCGGTTTATGGGCTTCCGCGCCTGCGTTGGAGGTAATGCGGCCCGCCGGGATGGCACCGTGGCGAAGGGCCCAGACGAACTCCTTCTTGTACTTGGCGCGGTCGGCCTTGTTTTCTACCTGGGCGAGGGCAGTGGCAACACGCTCGTAGGTTGCCTCGATGTCCTTGTCGACCGGCTCACCGGTCTTGGTTTTGAGTTGGTACTTGCTGTTCCAGATGTCCAGCGAAGCTTCCTGCATTGGAATTGTTGTTATCACTGCCTGTGCTTTAGCGTTCATTGCCACCCTCAGATATCCGGTCTGTCTTTTTTGATGGTCGCTGCCTACTGCAGCCGGCCATACCCCATGTGTTTCGTCAGATTTGCGCAGCCCGCAAGGCTGTCTTGCTTCAGATCAGCGTAAACACTAGATCTGGTGTTTTTCGTGCCTGCCGCCTGGCCTCGGACAGAGCCTGGCGGCGGGTTTCAGGAAAAGAGGCTCACCCTGTGCTTGCTGGCACGTCTCTTGTGCTCCGCGTTGTGTCTGGCGGGCCAGAAAACCCTATATATGGGTGAATATGGAATGAGTATAACAGGATATAGTGGTCTGTGAATAAGAAGTCAACTATAGACTGCGGCTGAAAGCGTAAGAAAATCAATGGCGGAAACCTTGAAAATCGTGAAATACCTGTGAAAACGCCGTCTTGAGCGGTATTGCGAGAAACCACTAGATGTTGTGGTTAAAAACTGTGCAGAAAAAACCTGAATAAAAGTTAACTAAGTCAATTAAATGTGACCGGTGCACGTACCCGATTTTTACCTGTCGCTAAAGTAGATGCGTGGAGTCGTAACTGGTAGTGGCCCACAGGAAGTGAAAACTACTATAAAGGGAACAGAACAATGAAAGGCCTGAAACGAACACTGCTTGCGCTGGGCGTCGCAGGGTTGCCTGCTGCCGCAATGGCAGACATAGAAATGCTGGACGACAGCGCGATGGGTGATATCACCGGCCAGGCCGGTGTAACCATTGAGCTGGAAACAAAGCTGAACATTGATCGCTTTATCTATACCGATGAAGGGTCTCTGGAAATCAACGATATCTTCGTTGGTGGTACCAATCGCAGCGATATGTTCTCCGAACTGGGCGTTAACCTGATGGGTAGTACTGCCCAGGAAAATGACCTGTTGGACAACATTCGTATCGAGATCGATATCCTGAGCGACGGGGATGCTCTCATCAACGTTCTGCCCCAGACCTTCGGCGCGGTTGATATGCGTATTTCAACCGGCGCATGGAATCTGACCGGCACCAGTAACAGCACCACCGTTCTGGATAATTTCCAGGCTGACATGGTGATGGGCGGCGCCAATATCGAAATCGACACGGCAACGGATAATCTGAACTTCCGCGCAGACATCGCGATTGACGACATGGACTTTGATATGCCGTTCATCGCGCTGGGAATCGAGGACTTGTCCCTCACCGGTGCTGATTACGATCCCGTGCGTAACAAGAACATTCCGGACCTGTTCGCGAAGGTGGACCTGGATATCTATAAGCGCCAGAACTCGCAGGGTGTAGACAGCCTGGCGATTGATATGGATGAGTTTCGTGCAGACATCACCATGGGTGGTGTGATTGTAGGCGGAACCTCTATTGGTCGCGTGTTTATGGATGACCTGGCCGTAACCAATACCCGGATGCTGGTATACGGCCACTAGGCCTTATCCTGGCAGACAGGTGCGGCGGGGCCGTCGGACGGTTCCCGCCGTATTCGTCCTTAACCCAGCAGCAGGCTGTCGTCGGTAATTTCCAGCCCGCGCTGTTTCTCGAACAGCTCCAGAAGATCCTTTACTTCCAGCCCTTCCCGGTCCTTGCCGGCAATATCGAACACCACCTGGCCCTGGTGCAGCATCACCGTGCGGTCGCCGACTTCCAGCGCCTGCTTCATGCTGTGGGTCACCATCAGTGCAGTGAGTTTCTGTTCTTCGATGATCTGCGTGGTCAGGTCCAGCACGAAGGAGGCGGTTTTCGGGTCCAGCGCTGCGGTGTGTTCATCCAGCAGCAGGATGGCCGAAGGTGTCAGGCTGGCCATCAGCAGGCTGACGGCCTGGCGCTGGCCGCCGGAGAGCAGGCCCATCTTGTCGCCAAGGCGTTTTTCCAGGCCCAGGTTGAGTGATGCCAGGCTGGTTCTGAACTGGTCCATGTAACGGGCTTTTACCGCCGAGCTCAGCCCGCGGCGTTGCCCGCGCTTGATGGCCAGTGCCAGGTTCTCTTCAATGCTCAGGCCTTCGCAGGTGCCGGCCAGTGGGTCCTGGAACACCCGCGCCACGCGGCCGGCCCGTTTGTAGGTGGGCAGCTTGGTGACATCCTGGTTGTCCACGATGATCTTGCCGCTGTCCACCATGACTTCGCCGGCCAGGGCGTTCAGGAACGTGGATTTGCCTGCGCCGTTACTGCCGATAACCGTGACGAATTCGCCCTGGTTGACCGTCAGGCTCATACCGCGAAGGGCAGGGTTCTCAAGGGGCGTACCCTTGCCAAAGGTCAGTTTCAGATCGGTTGCGGTAATCATGATTAACCTCCCTTCAGGCCTTGTCGCGGGTGAGTCGCGCGGCAACGGATGTGCGCACACCCGGCAGCACGATGGCCAGGGTGACAAGCACCGCGGTGATCAGGTTCAGATCCTGGGATTGCAGGCCCAGGAAGTCTGCATTCAGGGCCAGCGCGATGGCCAGCCGGTAGATGATGGCGCCGATCACACAGGCAAGCAGGGCCCGTATTACCGTGGAGGGTGTGAGAACGGCTTCACCACCAATCAGCGAGGCCAGGCCAATCACGATCACGCCTACGCCCATGGTTACGTCTGCCGCGCCCTGGCTCTGGGCAAACAGGGCCCCGGCCAGGCCCACCAGGCCGTTGGACAGAGCAACGCCCAGAACGATCATGGCGCCGGTGGCAATACCTTGGGCCCGGGCCATTCTGGGGTTGGCGCCGGTGGCACGCATGGCCAGGCCGGTCTCGGATTTCATGAAACGCCAAAGCAGTACCAGGCCAACCAACACCACAATAGTGAACAGCACGACGGGTACCTGGTGATATTCCAGGTCCAGGCTGTACCAGGGCGTCAGTACGGTTTCTTCCGAAAGCAGTGCCACGTTGGGCCGGCCCATGATGCGCAGGTTCACCGAATACAGCGCAATCATGGTGAGGATGGAGGCCAGCAGATTCAGGATGTTGAGCTTGACGTTCAGCAGCGCTGTGACCGCGCCGGCACCCATACCGGCTATGACAGCGGCACCGGTTGCCAGCCAGGGATTGAAACCTTCGATAATCAGCATGGCCGCAACCGCGGCACCGAGTGGAAAGCTACCGTCTACCGTCAGGTCCGGAAAATCAAGCACCCGAAAGGAGAGATAGATACCAAAGGCGACCAGGCCATAGATAAGGCCGGTTTCAACTGCACCGTAAAAGGCAATATTACTGAGCATGGGATAGGTTCACCGTAATTGGAAACGGGCCGCCCTTGTGAGGCAGCCCGTCAACAGTGTGTTACTTGTCGCTGTTTACGACTTTCTTGGCTTCGCTGATCAGGTCGTCAGACAGGGTAATGCCCATACGCTCTGCCGCAGCGGGGTTTACAAACAGGTCCAGAGTGTCGACGGATTCCACATCCATCTCGCCGGGGTTGGCGCCTTCCAGGATGCGGACCACCATGGCACCGGTCTGGCGCCCGTGGTCGTAGTAGTCGAATCCGAGTGCGGCAACAGCACCGCGGTCGACGGTAGCGGTGTCGGCGGCAAATACCGGGATGCTGGCGCGCTCACCCACGGAGATGACGGCTTCAACGGCACTGATCACCGTGTTGTCGGTCGTCAGATAGATTGCATCTGCCTTGTCCACCAGGGAGCGCGCGGCACCCAGCACTTCGGAGGTTTTGGTGGCAGCGGCTTTGACCAGTTCCAGGCCGCGGGCTTCCAGGCGTTCCTCGAGCAGTTCTACCAGGGCCACGGCATTGGCTTCACCGGGGTTGTAGACAGTGCCGATTCGTTTGGCGTCAGGAACCACGCGCTCGAGCAGGTCAAGGTGACGCTCGATGGGCAGCATATCGGTTACACCGGTAATGTTGGCGCCGGGGGCCTCCATGGTTTTGACCAGCTTGGCGCCCACGGGATCTGTCACGGCTGAAAACACCACGGGGGTATTACGGGCAGCGGCTGCCATGGTCTGGGCCGATGGGGTGGCGATGGCAACAATAACGTCCGGGCTTTCACCGACGAACTTGCGGGCGATCTGTGAGGCAATCGCTGAGTTACCCTGGGCGCTTTCGTGCATGATGCGCAGGTTGTCGCCGTCTTTATATCCCTGTTCTTCCAGTTCGTCCCTGACTCCCTGATACACCGCATCCAGTGCGGGATGTTCCACTATCTGGGTGATGGCAACGACGCGCTGTTCATCAGCCTGGGCAATGGCTGCCAGTGACAGCAGGGCCGTGCCCAGCAGAGTACGCAGAATTCTGTTGGCCATGGGCCGGTCTCCAGAGTCAGTTCACAAAGATTATGGCGCGACCGGTATGTCGAACGCCCGTTTGATAACGGGGCGGAAGTTTATCACAGGCCATTGGCTTGCGGGGTAAGGGAAGATACCTTAATGGTCAATTTCAGAAGGGTAATCTGTCGCTAGAATGCAGGGGATGGGGAATAGTATTAGTTCCATCACGTTTTGACTGTTGTGAATGTGTTGAAATATCCTACCAAAGTCGAATACGCATAACCCCTTACAAGAAAACCGATAATTCAAATAACGCACTGCAAGGAAGGTCCATGGACACCACCAACAAACTCCCACTTGATATGCTTTATCACTGGGAAACCGCCAAGGCGGACTCCCTTTATATGACCCAGCCAATCGGCGACGGTAAAGTCGTCGAGTACACCTGGAAGCGTGCGGTAGACGAAGCCCGTCGCATGGCCTCCTATCTGAAGTCCCTGAACCTGCCGGAAAAAAGCCGGGTGGGGATTATCTCCAAGAACTGCGCCCAGTGGATTATGTCTGACTGGGCCATCTGGATGGCCGGCCACATTTCCGTACCCCTGTACCCGACGCTCAATGCCGACACCGTGAACTACATCCTGAACCACAGTGAGTGTGAGGTTCTGTTCGTAGGCAAACTGGACGACTGGGACATGATGAAGTCCGGTGTTCCGGAATCCGTGCGTTGTGTGTCCTACCCGCTGAGCCCGCCCAACGATTTTGAAACCTGGGACGATATCGTGGGCAAGTTTCCGCCGCTGGCAGAGAACACCCGGCGGGATGCCGATGAACTGGCCACCATCGTCTATACCTCTGGCAGTACCGGCCGCCCGAAGGGCGTGATGCTGAGTTTTGGCAACATGGCGTTTGCTGCCGCTGGCGGCATGCAGGTGCTGGATGTCAGCCCTAATGAGCGCATGCTTTCGTACCTGCCGCTGGCCCACGTCTTCGAGCGCACATTTGTAGAACTGTCCTCTCTGTACGCGGGTTACCAGTTATTTTTCGCTGAATCCCTGGATACCTTTGTGCAGGACCTGCAGCGGGCGCAGCCAACGTTGTTCCTTTCCGTGCCACGCCTGTGGGTGAAATTCCAGCACGGTGTGCTGCAGAAGCTGCCAAAAGAGAAGCTGGACAAGCTTCTGAAGATTCCCCTGGTGAACAAACTGATCAAGAAGAAGGTGCTCAAGGGCCTTGGCCTGGACAAGGTGAAGCTGGCAGGCAGTGGGTCCGCACCCCTGTCCAACGATGTGCTGGACTGGTACCGCAACCTGGGGCTGGAACTGCTGGAAGGCTACGGCATGTCTGAAAACTTCGCCTATTCCCATATGAACAAGCCGGGCCGCTCCCGTACCGGTTATGTGGGTGAAGCCCTGCCGGGCGTGGAAGTGAAGATCAGTGATGAAGGTGAGGTGCTGGTGAAGAGCCCGGCCACCATGATGGGTTACTACAAGGATGAGGAGAAAACCCGCGAGACCTTTACCGAGGATGGCTTCCTGAAGACCGGTGACAAAGGCGAAATCGACGAGATGGGCCGTCTGAAACTGACTGGCCGTATCAAGGAAATCTTCAAGACCAGCAAGGGCAAGTACATCGCGCCTGCGCCAATCGAGAACCGCCTGATGTCCCACGAGGCTATCGAAATGGTGTGCGTGTCCGGTGCCAACCAGACTCAGCCCCATGCACTGGTCATGCTGGGTGAGGAGATCCGCCCGAAGATGGCCGATGAAGCCTTCCGCAAGGAAATTGAAGCCAGCTTCAAGCAGCTGATCGCTGATGTGAATAAAACTGTCGATCCGCACGAGCAACTTGCGTTTATTACTGTAGTCAGTGACGAGTGGTCTATCGAGAACAGCTTCCTGACGCCCACGCTGAAGCTCAAGCGCAATGTTGTTGAGGATGCCTACCAGGAAAAGGTCGATAGCTGGTACGCCAAGCGCGAGCCTGTCATCTGGCAGTAAACCGACGATAGTCGCATAGGGAAAGCGCTGAAACGGGCATAAACTGAGGACATATTCAGGAGGGAATATGACTCAGTTAGCCCGGTTTCAGAAACGCATCCACACCATGATCCCGCTCTCGGAAGCCCTGGGTGTTGAATTGCTTTCCTATGACGGCCACGCACTTCTGGTTCGGGCGCCGCTCGAGCCCAATCATAACCATCAGGGAACCGGTTTTGGCGGCAGTGTCTATTCTGTTGCGGTGATTTCGGCCTGGGGCCTTGTCGAGCTGGTCTTGTCCGACCTGGGCCTGGCCGGCAACGTGGTTATACAGGTTGGCGAAATCGAGCATATCGAACCGGTTGACTGTGACTTCTACGCCCTGTGCCGCCTCCCCGGCGGCGAGATTCCGGACAGATTCCGCAAGAGCCTGGCGCGCCATGGTAAAGGGCGGTTGTCATTGATTGCCGAGGTATACTGTGGCGAGCCCTCAACGGAGCCGGTCGGTGAACCCGTGGCCGTGTTCCAGGGGCGCTTTGTAGTGCAGGGTGCCCATTCCAGACCGGTTCTCTAGCCCCGCCGTTGCCTGCCTCATGGCATCAGCTGATGGAGCGGGTTCCGGATATGGACTTGCTCATCAGGATAATCGGTATGATTCCCGCAAGGACAATGACCAGTGCAGGCAATGCGCTGCGTGCCAGTTGTTCGTCCGAGGCAAACTGATACACATAGGTTGCCAGCGTTTCGAAGTTGAACGGCCGCAGAATCAAGGTGGCGGGCAACTCCTTCATGACATCCACGAAGACCACCAGTGCCGCAGTGATCAGGGTGCCCCGGAGTATCGGGAGATGAACCTTGACCAGGGTCTGTCCTGGTGAATGCCCCAGGGACCTGGACGCCATATCCATGCTTGGCGTGATTTTCTGCAGGGCACTCTCCACGCTGCCGGCCGATACCGCCAGGAAGCGCACTGTGTAGGCAAACACCAGGGCAAAGGCAGAGCCGCTGAGCAGCAAACCGCTGCTGATGCCAAAGGTATCCCGCAGCATGCCGTCCACCCAGTTGTCAAAGCCCGCCAGGGGTACAATCACGCCGACCGCAAGCACCGCACCGGGCATGGCGTAACCGAGGCTGGAGAGCCGCATCATGACTTGCATGCCCCGTGTGTCATGAAGCCGGCGGCTGTAGGCGAGGGTTACGCCGATGACCAGCGTGGTCAGGGCCGCGGTGCCGGAAAGGAACAGGCTGTTCAGGGTGTTGCGGATAAAATCTGTGTTCCAGCTTTCGTCAAAGTATTCCCAGGCATACTGCCCAAGGGTGATGGCTGGCAGCAGGAAACCGAAGATAACGGGCAGTGCACAGACAGCCACACAGATCATCTGGCGCGGGAATGACATGGTGAAGCGCCGAATCGGGTCCCGGTTGTCCCGCGCCGCGAACTGTTGCTGCTTGCGTCGGGAATAGCGTTCAAGGGTGACCAGGATAACCACAAAAGCCAGCATGGTAGTGGCGATTTGTGCGGCACCGCCAAGGTTGCCCAGGTTCATCCAGGTGTCGAACAGGCCAGCGGTCAGGGTCTGTACCGCGAAGAAATCCACGGTACCGAAATCGTTCAGTGTTTCCATCAGTGCCAGCGAGAGGCCAACGGCAACCGCAGGCCTGGCAATGGGCAGTACTACCCGGAAAAAGGTGCTGAGTGCCGAGTGTCCCAGGCTGCGGCTGACTGCAAACAGCGACGGTGACTGTTCCAGAAATGCCGCCCGTGCCAGCAGGTAGACGTAGGGGTAAAGCACCAGGCCTATCATCAGGATGGCGCCTTCCAGGCTGCGTATTTCCGGGAACCAGTAATCGGCGGCGTTCCGCCACCCGAACCACTCCCGCAGCGTGGTCTGAACCGGCCCGGCATAATCCAGCAGGCTGGTGTATACATAGGCGATAACGTAGGCCGGCACGGCGAAGGGCAGCAGCATGGCCCACTCGAAAAATCTCCGCCCAGGGAATTCGCACATGGTGACTGTCCAGGCGGTCGCAAGGCCAATGACCAGGGTAATTACGGCAACGCCCGCCATCAGTTTGAGCGTGGTGGATACATATCGGGGCAGGGTGGTATCCAGCAGGTGAGGCCAGATGTTTTCTTCGGGAAACAGGGCAAGTATTACAACAGACAGCACCGGGAGCACCACAATGGCCGTGGTGAGTGCTGCAGTGACCAGCCAGCGTTTTGAAGTCCGTTTGGCAAGCAGCGGGCTTTCGGTTCCGGTCTCGTCCGCGGTAATGGCCTCTGTCATAGGTTCCCTTCGGGTTGATGAAAATGCAGGGCCGCGATTGTACAAAAAAGCCGGGACCAACGTCCCGGCTTTTTTGGTGTGAAGCGCTTAGTCGTCGTAGTCGACGCGATCCACCATGCGTACTGCTGCGTTGCGGTTGTCTGCGATTTCCTGCAGGGACAGGTCATCGGGATTGATCTCACCCCACTCGGCAACAATGCCGGACGGCTTGACTTCCGGGTTGGCAGGGTACTCGGTGTTGGCCTCGGCGTAGATCTGCTGGGCTTTGGCCGTCGACAGGAATTCCATCAGGCGAATGGCATTGTCGCGGTTCGGAGCGCTGTTGGTCAGTGCAATACCGCTAACGTTGATGTGGGTGCCCCGGCCATCGGCATTCGGAAATACCAGGCGCACAGCTTCTGCCTGTTCACGCTGATTCTCGTCGTTCAGCATGTTGCCATAGTAGTAGCTGTTACCAATGGCGATATCGCATTCGCCGGCATGGATAGCCTTGATCTGGTCACGGTCGCCACCCTGGGGTTTGCGGGCCAGATTGTCTTTCAGGCCTGTCAGCCACTCCTCGGCTTTCTCCTCACCATGATGCGCGATCATGGATGAGAACAGAGCGACGTTGTAGGGATGCTTGCCGCTGCGTGTACAGATGCGATCATTCCACTTGTCGTCGGCCAGGTCTTCGTAGGTCGCGATCTCACCTTCCTCAACGCGTTCCTTGGAAGCAAAGATCAGTCGCCCGCGGGTGGTCAGCGCGTACCACTTGCCTTCCGGATGGCGAAGGTTTTCCGGAATGTTCTTCTCAAGTGTGTCGTTCTCTACGCCTTGCACCAGGTCACGATCAACCAGTTCACTCAGGCGGGAGATGTCCACTGTCATCACCAGATCCGCCGGGCTGTTACGGCCTTCGCGCTCAAGGCGCTCTGCGAGCCCGTTCTTGGCGAATACCACGTTGGTCTCAATGCCGGTTTCCTCTTCAAAGGCCTCCAGCAGGGGCTCAAGCAGGTAAGCCTGGCGGTAGGAGTAGATGTTGACTTCTCCATCGGCACTGGCCTGCATTGGCAGGGCACAGGCTACAGCAACAGCAGATGCGGCAAGTTTCAGGCGCATGGTGTACTTTCCTTTTTCTGGTAAACGTTGTTTTGCTGAACGGGATTGAGAGTCAGCAATGTTTAAAAACAACAACCATTCTCATTTCTGTTCACGCCGGTGTCAATATGCCGGTGCCATATTCTTTTCAAAATGGTGCTATGCTTCGGAAGACTATAAAAACTATGCAAAAAGTGGTGGGAACACAGACTATGGTTGGGAATGATCGCAGAATACACAACCGCACGGCGATGAGTGCAAAGGTCCGGGTGACTCATGAAGAACTGGGTGAGTTCGTGTTCTCGACCAGAGATATATCCGACGGCGGTGTTTTTGTGGTGGTCGACACCGAGCCGTTTGCGCCTTCGATTGGCGACAGGGTTCAGGTGCAGGTTCAGGGCCTGCCAGTGCCTGCACCGGTTCTGGATATGGTGGTGGTAAGAGAGACCAATGATGGTTTCGGGCTGCAGTTCGCAGACCAATAACACGGAGGTAATCACCATGAAAAATCGCGGTTTATTGCGCACGCTTGGTCTGCCTGTTGCGGTGATACCGCTCCTGCTGAGCGGGTGCGCTTCCTATTACAGTCACTATGCGGTGTTTCCGGCTGAAAACTCCAAAGGGGAAGACCGCCAGGTAAAACTCACCTGGCAGACCGCGGAATACCCCGACTGGTGGATCGTGGGGGATAAATCCACGCCCATCACCATTGAAACCCAGTGCAGTACCCGAAAGTGGCGACTGGTGGACAGTAGCCACAGTGAGGCCGATGAAGCGGACTGCGGTGGTGGCATCCGCGCCTGTGGTGTGCAGGGAGAAGATGTTGTTGCCGGCAATGGTGAGCCTGCAGGGCCGGATACCCGGTGTATGGCGGTTAATCCCGACAACACAGACGCCCTGATCACGGATATGGGGTCATCCCTGGATCTGCTGGTGTCCTGCAAGCCAGTGAACACGGCCCGCGGTAGTGGCGATGACAGTGAGAATATCGACTATATCCGCGCGTCGTCGGTTCCCTATACCGTTTATAGCCGCAAGTCTCCGCGAGGCAGGCTCGACTCCCGCCCCCCTGACCTGAATGACAGTGTCTGTGAGAGTGACGAATAATTTTCTGACAATCTGTTTAATTGTGAGGGTTGTCACGTTGCTACACTTTGTTTCCCGTTGATAGTTTTCGTTACCCTCTGTCGCTTTCGGGTTACTTCGCACTACAAAAATGTAATGGACTCTTCCACGGGGGGCGTCACAATAGTGATTATCGATTCGTTCACGTGTAGAGGTGTCCCGTGGGAGTCCGTCAAAAGAAAATCGCTGTCCACGATCTCGAAATCGGCATGTTTGTGTCTGATCTGGATCGCCCGTGGCACCAGACACCATTCCCTATCCAGGGTTTCCACATCCGTACCCAGGAAGATATCCGTTCTCTGGTCACCTACTGCAAATGGGTGGTCATTGATGTAGCGGAAACCCGTGAAAGCATTGAACAGAATAAGCCCGGCACCCGTTTTCTTGCCGGCAGGCAGCAGGGCAAGGGCAACAGCCGCGAGGCCGTGCAGCTGCCCCCGCTGAGCATCAAGGACCCGGTCAGCTATGAAAACGTGACCACCATGAAGAAAGAGCTCAAGGTCTCAAGAAAGGTGATGATGGACGCCGAGGCCTCTCTTCACCGGGTATTCGAGTCTGTAGAGAAAGGTGATGCCCCGGACCTGAGGGATGTGGCAACCGTTACTCGTCGTATGGTTGCCAGTGCGGTCCGTAACCCGGACGCGCTGCTCTGGCTGAGCCGAACCCGCCAGCATGACAATTACACCTATCGGCATTCCCTGAATACCGCTGTATGGGCACTGGTATGTGGGCGTCAGCTGGGCCTGAATGAAGGCCTTCTGAACCATCTCGGGCTGGGTTGTCTGTTGTCGCAGATAGGGAAGCTGGAGCTGCCGGACCATATCCTCCGTAACGAAGGCAAACTGCAGGCCGAGGACTTCGCCATTTACCGCAGTTATGTGGAGAAGGGCGTGGCGAAACTGGCAGACACGGGGGTTTCCAGGGCGGTTGTCAGTGTCGTTCAGGGACATCGTGAGCGCCACAATGGCTCCGGATTTCCCGAGGGCGTGCGTGGCGACAGGATTCCGCTGCTGGCGAAGGTGGCGGGCCTGGCAGAGTATTTTGAAACCCTTATTGGCCCCCGGGACACGTCAGAGCCGATGACACCGGCCCGTGCCGTGAATCTGCTTTACGAGATGCGCAACATCGAATTCCAGGAAGACCTGGCCGAGCAGTTCATTCAGGCCATCGGTATCTATCCGACCGGAAGCCTGGTTGAACTTACCGATGGCCAGCGCGGTGTGGTGGTATCCCATACACCTGAACGCCGCCTGTGGCCAAAAGTGATGGTGATGACGGATCGTGATCACCATCCCCTCCGGTCTGCCCGGATTGTGGACCTGGCAAAGTACAATGAAGGCCGCAGTGCGCCCGAGACCCTTGCCATCGCAGAGTGCCTGCCACACGGCACGGAAGGGCTCCACCCCGAACACTATGATGTGACCGGCGCCGAATCCCGCTGGAGCTTTTCACGGATTGTCGGCGCCTGAGGGCGCCGGCAAAGCGGGTTACTCGATAATGACCCGAAGCTGCTTCTTGACCCAGCGATAGGTGTCATCCGGGCGGAAATTGACCAGCACTTCCGATTCCCCTCCGGATTCCCCGTCAATAAAGTAATCAACGGACGCCGATTGCCAGCCAAAGGAATGGATGACGACGTCCCGCTCCCGGGTGCTTATGGCTTCAATGTCCGCCAACTGGGGTTCCCCGGCTATTTTCCTGACCCGGACGGTTTTGATGGCAGTGTCGGACTCGGGGAATGACACCACATCATCGTCCAGGTAATAGCGGTTGCCCAGGCGGGTTGTAATGGCGTCCAGTTCCCGGGTGAGATAGATTCTGGCGTCCTCCGCATCCGCGTCTTCCAGGCTCCGTACCGAGTTCAGAATCCGGTCACGTTTGTTTTCCAGGTCTTCCTGGTATTCAACGTTCTCATCCCGTTCGTCAGCGTCTTCAGGCCGTTCGGGGGCGGCTTCGATTTCTTCCTCGGTTGGCGGGTCTTCGCACAGTTCATCGCCTTCCGGGTAGAAGCAGATGCGTTGCAGCAACTGGTTAGCAGGAGAGAGCTCTTCGCCGCTGGCAGTGAATTCGTCCTCGGGGACGTTGAAGTCGATGGGGGCATCCAGTTCCGGTAATGCGGCGTTCAGTTGGGTAATGACACGTTCCCGGATGTCGATGCCTTCACCGTCGGACATATTGAGATCCCAGTTCAGTGCCAGCAGGAATCGGGTGAGGTTGATCAGCGGCACTTCCCGGATCAGTTGCTGCTCGGTTATCCGGTGGCTTTGCAGTCCTTCATCCGTGGTGCCCGGGATCTGCAACGCGGCCCGCAGGTCCGGAAAGAATTCCAGGGGAGTCACCACTGGCAAAACGGGTACGCCTTCCGCCAGTGGCAGATCACCTACCTTCAGGGTGAGCGTTTCACCGGGATAGTAACGAAAATGGCCTTCGCTGTCGGTTGTGCCATTCCGGCTGGCTGTAGAGTAGGCCAGGCCCGAGATGCCGGCGGGCGTGATCTGGCCCGTGCGTGAATCATCACCGCTGTCGCTGCTGTCCCCGTCGAAGCAGCCGGCCAGCAACAGGACCGGGACCAGAGGCAATAAAGCAGACTTGAAGTGAACGGATCTCATGGCAGCGCGTACATTCCCTGACGTTTTGGCCTGCGTTGCAGAGCCTTTGTAAATTGTTGTAACCGGCATTATAAGGAGGCCAATGCCGCCATATCGGGAAACCTGTCGCAGTTTGGGGTTTTAGTGATTTCACGCCGCCCGTGCCCAGTACCTTGAATTTCTCTTTCCGGGCCACAACTTATAGCTACCTGTTTTTTTGTTCCTCTGGATTCAATATGACCAACGCACTGGAAATTGAAGGTCTGGTCAAGACCTATGGCGACGGCTTTCAGGCCCTCAAGGGTATTGACCTGCATGTGGCCGAAGGCGACTTCTTCGCGCTGCTTGGCCCGAACGGGGCGGGCAAGTCCACTACGCTGGGGGTTGTCTGTTCGCTGGTGAACAAAAGTGCCGGCAAGGTCAGGGTGTTCGGCTCTGACATAGATACCCATCTATCCGATGCCAAGCTGAACCTGGGTGTCGTGCCCCAGGAGTTCAACTTCAATCAGTTCGAAAAAGTATTCGATATAGTCACCACCCAGGCGGGTTACTACGGTATTCCGCTGAAGAAAGCATCGCAATCGGCCGAGAAGTACCTGCGTCAGCTGGGGCTGTGGGACAAGCGGGACACCCCGGCAAGGATGCTGTCCGGGGGCATGAAGCGGCGCCTGATGATTGCCAGGGCACTGGTGCACGAGCCGAAACTGCTGATCCTGGATGAACCCACTGCCGGGGTGGATATCGAGTTACGGCGTTCCATGTGGACGTTCCTTGAGCAAATGAACCGCCAGGGCACCACCATCATTCTGACGACCCATTACCTGGAAGAGGCGGAAGCTCTCTGTCGCAATATCGCCATCATTGATCACGGCCGCATTTTGAAGAACACCAGCAAGCGGGCGCTGTTGCAGCAACTGAACCTGGAAACCTTTGTTCTGGATACCGAAGAGCCGCTGTCGGAGGCCCCGCTTCTTGAGGGGTTTGCCACCAGCCTGGATGACGAGGGGGCACTGGTTGTGGATGTAGAGAAGGGCCAGAGCCTGAACGGCGTGTTTATTCAGTTGGAGGCTCACAACATCCGTGTCGTCAGTATGCGCACCAAGGCCAACCGGCTGGAGGAGCTGTTCATTCGCATGGTGGAGGATAACAACACCGGTGCCGCCAGGGAGGGAGATGCGGCATGAGAACAGATGCGATGCTGACAGCCTATAAAACCATCGTGGTCCGTGAAATCCGCCGGTTCACGAGGATATGGCCACAGACCCTGTTACCGCCTGCAGTAACCATGACGCTGTACTTTATCATTTTCGGTAACCTCATCGGCTCGCGGATCGGGGCGATGGGCGGTTTCGACTATATGTCGTTTATCGTGCCCGGGCTGATCATGATGTCGGTGATTACCAGCTCCTACGCCAATGTGGTGTCGTCCTTCTTTTCCATGAAGTTCCAGCGCAGCATTGAGGAGCTGCTGGTATCCCCGGTGCCCAACTGGATCATTCTGGCGGGCTATGTCACCGGAGGGATGTCCCGGGGGCTGGGCATTGGCCTGATTGTCACCCTGTTGTCCCTGGGCTTCACCCAACTGTCCATCCATCATCTGCCGATGGTCATACTGACGGTTTTTCTCACCTCGGCCCTGTTCTCGCTGGGTGGATTTATCAATGCCATGCTGGCGACCAAGTTCGATGACATTTCCATTGTGCCAACGTTCGTACTGACGCCGCTGACGTACCTGGGTGGGGTGTTCTACTCCATCGACATGTTGCCCGGCTTCTGGCAGGGCGTGTCGATGATCAACCCGATCCTCTACATGGTGAACGCATTCCGGTACGGCATTCTCGGGGTGTCGGATGTCAATCCGTACGTTGCCCTTGGTATGATTCTGATGTTTATTGCCATTCTGTCTGCCATTTCCCTGCGCATGCTGGCGCGCGGCAAGGGCATTCGTCACTGATGTCTGGTTCCAGGATTGATCATGGCCCTTATTGATGCCCCGCTGGGCAAGTCCAGCGACTATCCGGATGCTTACGATCCGGAACTGTTGTTCCCCGTCGCCAGGGAGGAGAACCGCCGCCGTATCGGTCTGGACGACGGGCGCTGGCCGTGGTTCGGTGAGGATCTCTGGCAGGCCTGGGAAATTTCCTGGCTCAGGCCCGGTGGTGTTCCTGCCGTGGCGTGGGCGGAAATTCGCGTGCCGGCGGCGTCGCCGTCCATCATCGAATCCAAGTCCCTGAAGTTATACCTGAATTCCCTGAACCAGACGGTGTTTTCCTCGGCTGACCAGGTCAGTCGTGTTATATCCCGCGACCTTTCCAGCGCCAGTGGCGCCTCGGTTACCGTGGAGCTGCACAGCGTGGACCAGGGCGCGCGGGCAGTCGGTCGGCCGGAAGGTTTCGTGCTGATCGACGATGAGGAAGTGGATTCAGTGGCTTACGAATACAGCCCGGACAGTCTTCTGGCCAGGGGCGAAGTGATTTCGGAAAAGCTTTGCTCGCACCTGCTGAAGAGCAACTGCCCGGTAACCGGCCAGCCGGACTGGGCAACCGTGCTGGTGGACTATACCGGCCCGGCTATTGATCGGGCGGGGTTGCTCGGTTACATCGTCAGTTTCCGCCAGAAACAGGATTTTCACGAGCACTGCGTTGAAACCATCTTTACCGACCTGATGGCCCGTTGTAAGCCGGAATATCTGTCGGTCTGCGCTCGGTATACGCGCCGGGGAGGGCTGGATATCAACCCGTGGCGCAGTACAGCACCGGAGGATGCAGCCGGGCCGCGGCTGATCAGGCAGTAGTCGATCAGGAATCCTCTTCCTGGCGCAGGCGGTCGGCGGCGTCCTCGAGTGCGGAAAGGATGGATTCACGTTCCTGTTCGGTGATCTTCTCCGAGTCCAGATACATCGCAAAGCCGCTGTGTTCATGTTCAAGGAAGCTGCGATTGGGGCCCATGTCCCGGCGGAAGTCCACAACCTCGTAGATGGAAACCGGGCGCCCGAAGCCTTTTACGGTGATCTCGCCCTTGTCCCGGCACATGATGCGGTCTTTGACCAGCGAGAAGGTTTCGTAGGAGATCAGGATTTCGCCGGGTTCGGCGAGGGATTCCAGGCGGCTGGCCAGGTTCACTTCCTTGCCGATGATGGTGTAGTCCATGCGGTTCTCGGCGCCGAAGTTGCCCACGGTGGTGTAGCCGGTGCTGATACCCATGCGGATTTCCAGCGGCGTCTTGATGCCCTGGCTGCGCCATTTCTGGCGCATGATCTTCATGTGCTTGCGCATCTCCACGGCCATGGACACACAGGCGAAGGCGTCTTCCCTCTGGCCCCGGCTGGTGGGGTCACCGAAGAATATCATGATGGAATCACCGACAAACTTGTCGATGGTGCCACCGTACTTGAGAGCCACTTCAGACATTTCGTTGAAGTAGTGGTTCAGCAGTTCGGTCAGTGCTTCCGGCTCCATTTCCTCGGACAGTTCGGTAAAGCCCTTGATGTCCGAGAAAAACACGGCCAGCTTCTTGCGCTGGGTTTCCAGCCGTACATCGCGCTCACCGGTAAAGATGGACTGCCATACCTGGGGTGAGAGGTACTTGGACAGTTTGTGGGAAAGCGCAATGGATTGTTCCCGTTGATTCTGAATCTGGGTTTTTGCCATCATCAGGGCGCGGGCCTGCTGGTGCGAATAGAAAGCAGTCATGCAGATATAGAGCCCTGTCGCCAGTATGGCGATGATGCTGGTGATCAATGGCGACTGGAGAGAGTCTGCCGGGCCGACGACCGCTACGCCAATGGCACAACTGGCCGCCATGATAACCGTGCCGAACAGCCACTGGCGGATGCCACCAACGATCAGGCAGCTGAACATCAGCATCAGGGCGACGGCCACGGAGGGTATGGCAATCAGCCCGATGCAACCGATAAAGCCTCCCCCGATGGCGCAGTCCACCAGCAGCATCTTCTGGCGTATGCGGGGCGAGTTGCGGAGGAAGGTTTTGCGGGTAAGCTGGTGAGCAATATGCGGCCAGGTCAGCGCCCCGGCCAGCAGCCACAGCATCCACAGGCCGAATACATCCTGCAGGACGCCCGAGACAATAATGCCCGCGGTGGCGGTGTAGGCCAGAATCCTGCCGTTATAATCCGGCATGGGAGGTATGGCGACAGGGTTATTCTGCGAATCCAGTACAGCAGATTTGCTGGCGCTGGAACTGGCGTTACGCAGATCAATCGGGGCGCTCATCATGTCAGAAGCGAATCCTGGCATTTGCGAAAGGGTTGCTGTTGGCTCATAAAGCGTCTACCGGTTTATTTGTCATTGTTCGGGTAGATAGTACTTTTTTATTGTGGAAAGTACTTAGACTAAAGACTAACAGTAATACATCTGTCCCACAATTCGTATGGTAGTTCAGGCCTGATCCGACGGCATGCGCCCCCAACAAGGCGAGAAGATATGACTGCAGTAATGGATGCATTGATGAATCGTGCTTCGGAACCGCGCCTGTGTGCGCCGGCTCCGGATGCGCAAACTCTGGAAAAAGCCTTTGCCTGTGCCGCCAGGGCACCGGATCACGCACTTTTGCGGCCCTGGCGTTATCTGGTCATTGAAGGCGAGGAGGCGCTTGCCGCGTTGGGGGATCTGTTTGTATCCACCTGCAGCGCCGATGCGTCTGACAAAGAGCGGGAGAAGCTTCGAAACAAAGCCACAAGAGCCCCGATGATTATCGTGGGCATCGCATCCCACAGTAATCATCCAAAGGTACCGGAGATTGAACAGACCATGTCGGCTGCCGTTGGCATGGGCTATCTGCTCCTGGCCCTGGAAGCTGCCGGTTACGGCGCTATGTGGCGAACCGGTGGCCTGGCCTACCATCCGGAGGTGGCACGCGGCCTGGGGCTGGATGACCATGAAATTATCACCGGATTCCTTTACACCGGCAGTATCAGTTCAAACAAACCGCCAGTGCCCAGACCACACCAGACGGAGTTCGTCCGCCGCTGGCCGCAATCCTGACCGTAGCGCCTTGCCCCTGCCGCTTCAGGTGGGGGGAAATCCCTTGCCGCTCTGCCTGCCGCGATATCTGCTATTTCGGCTCGAATCCCGCTACAGCCCATGCCCCGCAACAACTCCCCAAAACTGGCACTGCGATTGCTTTTACTCCTGCATGAAGCATAACCGGCAATATGAATAACGCCGGGTGCAGGAATCGGAGGCAATATGGCTATTTCCCTGGACAAGGCATTGGGCATTCACCAGCACTCGCTGGAAGGGCGGGTCAAGCGTGCGGAGGTGCTGGCCAACAATCTCGCTAACGCTGACACACCGGGCTACAAGGCGCGGGATATCGACTTTCAGGCGATGATGAAAAAAGCCCAGGAAGGCATGGAAAGCGGGCTTGGCATGAACCGTACCCATGCATCGCATATGGACACCTCTTCCATGGGCCAGGACAGCGAACTGCTGTACCGGGTTCCCGATCAGCCGTCGGTGGATGGCAATACAGTGGACGCCCAGCAGGAGCAGACCCGTTTCATGCGTAATGCCATGGATTACCAGGCCAGTTTCCAGTTCCTGAACGGAAAAGTCACCGGCATCAAAAAGGCACTCTCGGGTCAGTGATCCGGGCGCAGTCACCTAACTGAGGAGCAACACCATGTCACTGGGTAGCATTTTCGATATCGCCGGGTCCGGCATGACAGCCCAGTCGCTGCGGCTGAACACTACTGCGTCCAACATTGCCAACGCCGAGACCGCCAGTTCCAGTACGGAAGAGACGTATCGCGCACGCAAGCCGGTATTCGCCGCCATTCAGCAGGCGATGCTGAATCCCTCACAGCAGGGCCAGGCTTTTGGCAGCGAAGAGGGGTCTGGTGCCGGGGTGAGAGTGGAAGGCGTTGTTGAGAGTGATGCCGAGCTGCAGATGCGATACGAGCCAGATCATCCAGCGGCCAATGAAGAGGGGTATGTGTTCTACCCCAACGTGAACGTGGTCGAAGAAATGGCGGACATGATGTCTTCATCCCGGAGCTTCCAGATGAATGTGGACATTATGAACAGCGCCAAATCCATGATGCAGCGCATCCTGACCCTGGGTCAGCAGTAACAACCGAGCGAGGATTGAACCATGAGCGCAATTAACCCGGCAGACGCTTCGGATGTGCTGAGCAAATATCGCGTGGAGCAGGAGCAGGGCACCAAAGGCAGCAGTGAGCTCGGCAAGAATGAGTTCATGGAGCTGATGATTGCCCAGCTGAAGAACCAGAACCCGCTGGAGCCCCAGGAGAACGGCGAGTTTATCTCCCAGCTGGCGCAGTTCAGTTCACTCGAGGAGATGCAAGGCCTCTCCGGTAGCGTGGATGACGTGGCAAGCCAGTTCCGCTCTACCCAGGCGCTTCAGGCATCGGCCATGGTGGGCCGTACCGTGCTGGCGCCCTCATCCGTGGGCATCCTGGGGGCTGAGGGTGAAATTTCCGGAAACGTGGAAGTCCCCAACAGTACCGGCAGTCTCCGCATTTCCATTGAGAACCAGGCCGGGGAACGTGTGCGGCAGATCGATATGGGTGCTCAGCAGGCCGGTGTTACAGGGTTCAGTTGGGACGGTAAGGACGGCAACGGCAACAGTTTGCCTCCCGGTCCTTATAAGGTAGTCGCCGAGGCATCCACTCCGGACGGCCCCGAACAGTTAGGCACCATGCTCAGTGCGAACGTCGATAGCGTGTCGCTGGGCAAGGGCGGAAATATCACGCTGAACCTGGCAGGCATGGGCTCCATCGCTCTGTCGGATGTTGAGCAGGTTAATTGATACCGGTGAATTAGCACGAGGTGAAGTATGGCTTTCAACACAGGTCTTAGCGGCTTAAGGGCATCATCGGTTGATCTTGACGTAACCGGTAACAACATATCCAACGCCAGCACGGTGGGGTTCAAGGGCAGCAAGGCCGAGTTTGGTGACCTTTACGCCAGTGGCTTTCTGGGCTCCGGCAGCAACCCCATTGGTGACGGTGTCCGGGTGCAGGACGTCAAGCAGTCCTTTGGCCAGGGTAATATCAGTTTCACCGACAATGGCCTGGACATGGCCATCGACGGCGATGGCTTTTTTGTTCTTAACAATGGCGGTGAGGTTCGTTACTCCCGTGCCGGCCAGTTTGGCATCGATAAAGACGGGTTTGTTACCAATAACCAGAACATGCGGGTTCAGGGTTTTGTTGCCGATGATGATGGCAACCTGTCTGGCATCCAGGATGACTTGCAGATTGAAACCGATAACCTGGCACCCAAACGCACGACCAACCTGCGTTCTGACCTGAACCTGGATTCCCGCGAGTCTGTGTTGGAAAGCCAGGTGAGAAACTGGAACTCGCTGAGTGTAGATGATCTAAGGGATGAGAGTGTCACCTTTGAGTATGATGGTCAGTCCAGCACCATCGATATTGATGCGGATGAGGCTGTTAGCGATATCGTTGGCAAACTCCAGTCTGCGTCCGGAGTGTCGGCATCGGCTGCGACGTCTCTTCCGGTCGGTGATATGTCGGATGCCGATTTTTCAACCTTTCGATTGACGGTTGGTGACGAGAGTTCGCCAAGAGACATCGACCTGGATGGGGTCACGACAGTTGAAGAGCTTGAATCCAGGATCAGGCAAATATCGGATCAGTCGATATCCGCGTCGGTTGATGAAGATGGTGTGTTGAGCATTACGCACAACTCGGGCGAGACGCTTCGGGCTGAGTATGAAAACGATTCAGACCCTGACTTTGATGAATCGGCAACAGGCGTTGTCTCAATAAATACCGACCGTACAGTTACCGGTGTGGACTCAACATCAACGACAGTTGCAGAGGCCTTTAACGTAGCTCCAGAGCGGATAAACGCTTTCAACCCTCAGGACCAGCGTACATACAATCACGCAACATCCACGACCATCTATGACAGCCTGGGCAACTCCCACGATATGACCCAGTTCTTTGTGAAGCAGCCGTCGCCGGGTGGTGGCGTGGGTACCAGCGAATGGTCGGTGTACACCCAGATTGACGGTGAGTTTGTTGGTGGAACAGATGAAACTCCACACAGGGCCCGTTTTAACCAGGACGGTGAATTACAATCGGTGAATGGCGACCCCAATGGGGAAATCCTGATTGATGACTGGACGCCCAAGGATGCCGACGGTACGCCGAACGGAGCGGACGGTCCTCCCGCTGACGGAGAAGAAATAACCACTCCCATTCCGGATCCACCTACAAGCTCGGCTTTTGTGCTGGACCTGGGTAATACCACCCAGTATGGCAGCGAATTCGGGGTGAATGATCAGCAACAGAACGGTTATGCAACCGGTCGATTGTCCGGGCTGGATGTGTCAGACGAGGGTGTGCTGTTTGCCCGGTATACAAACGGGCAGTCCAAGTCACTGGGGCAGGTGGCGCTGGCTTCATTCAACAATACCAATGGCCTGTCTCCGGTGGGTGAAACCACCTGGGTGGAAACTTTCGAGTCTGGACAGCCTATTATCGGCGCTCCGGACACCGGAACCCTGGGCTCCATCAATGCCAGTTCCGTCGAGGAATCCAACGTGGATTTGTCCGAGGAACTGGTCAACCTGATCATTGCCCAGCGCAATTACCAGGCTAATGCCAAAACCATCGAAACCTCCGATGCCGTCACCCAGACGATCATCAACCTCCGCTAACCCTGAATACTGAACATGGCACAACTCCTGCTTTAACACTGGAAAGACTGGTAACAGTCAAAATTCCGGCAGGAGTTTTCCCATGGACAAGTCCCTCTATATCGGCATGTCTGGCGCCAAGCAGAACATGCTTTCCCAGCAGGCCCATGCCAACAATCTGGCCAACGTAAGCACCACTGGCTTCAAGCGGGATTTTGCCCAGGCCCGCAGTATGCCGGTATTCGGTGAGCACCATCCCACCCGGGCCTACGCCATGGCTGAGAGGCCCGGTACCGATCTTTCCGCCGGTGCGTTGCAGGATACCGGTCGCAAGCTGGACATTGCCGTTGAAGGTGATGGCTGGCTGGCGGTTCAGAACCAGCAGGGTGAGGAAGTCTTCACCCGTTCCGGCAGCATGCAGATTGATGTCAACGGTATGGTGCGCCTGTCCAGCGGCGAAATGGTCATGGGGAATGGCGGCCCGGTCGCGCTGCCACCTTTCGACAACGTGGAAATTGGTGCTGACGGCACGATTTCGATCGTTCCCGTGGGCGGTCCCCCAGACCAGCTGGTGGAAGTTGACCGCCTCAAGCTTGTCAATCCACCGCCCGAAGTTCTGGAGAAAGGTGAGGACGGCTTTATTCGCCGTAAGGCCGATGAGGCACTGGATGGCCCCGAGCCCCCGGATGGAAACATGAAGGTAGCTTCGGGATTTCTGGAAAGCTCCAATGTGAATGCCGTTGAAGAGATGATTTCCAACCTGCAGCTTTCCCGTCAGTACGAGATGCAGGTGAAGGTAATGACCACGGCCAACGAGAATTCCGAGGCTTCGGCACGACTGTTGCAGAATCTCTGATAAACCTATTGAACATCGTCCGGGTGGGCGGGAAAGCGGCAAAATTCGGCCGCATCAAGGCAGCCCCGGCAAGGAGTAGATGACATGCATCCAGCACTTTGGGTCAGCAAAACCGGGTTGAGCGCACAGGACACCAACATGTCCACCATTTCCAACAACCTGGCTAACGTGAATACCACCGGTTTCAAGCGGGACCGTGCGGTGTTTCAGGACCTGCTGTATCAGATCGACCGGCAGCCCGGTGGCCTGAATACCCAGAACTCGGAACTGCCGTCCGGCCTTCAGTTGGGTACTGGTGTGCGTATCGTGGGCACCGCCAAGCAGTTTTCCCAGGGTAATCTGGAAGTCACCGAGCAGCCCCTGGATATCGCGGTAAACGGCCGTGGTTTCATGCAGATACTGCTGCCGGATGGCCAGATTGCCTACACCCGTGACGGTCAGTTCCAGCTCAATTCCGACGGCGATATCGTCAACCCGGACGGTTATACCCTCGAGCCCAATATCAACGTGCCGGAAAACGCCACCAAGGTCACCATCGGCAAGGACGGAACGGTATCAGCGGTGACTGATGACCAGGCGGCTCCGGTGAACCTGGGAGAGATCACATTGGTGGACTTCACCAACCCCCAGGGGCTGCAGGCCATCGGTAACAACCTGTACAAGGCGACCAATGCCAGCGGCGACCCCGCTGAAGGCGAGCCCGGTATCGGCGGCCTGGGCACCGTTGAACAGGGTATGGTCGAGTCTTCCAACGTGGAAGTGGTGGAGGAGCTGGTGAACATGATCACCACCCAGCGCGCCTATGAAATGAACTCGAAAGTGGTTTCGGCAACGGACCAGATGCTGCAGTTCATCACGAACAATATTGGTTAACCGGCAGCAGCGAGCAGGAGGGGCAACCATGACATCCATTATCTCTGACAGACCAGGCCGACATGGCGCCGGCACCCTGGCGGTGGTCCTGGCGCTGGTTGTGCTTCAGGGCTGTACTGCCATGAGCCGCCCCCGGGCAATGCCCGATGATCCGGCCTATTCCCCTGTTCGAGCCGAGGCCATGATGCAGCGGGATCCGGAGTCCGGAGCTATCTACCAGTCATCGAGAAACTACAGCCTTTACGGTGACACGGTCGCACTGAACGTCGGCGATATTCTGACCGTTACCCTGGAGGAATCCACCCAGGCCAGCAAGAACGCCGAAAGCAGCATCAACAAGGACAATGAAATTTCCATGCTGGACCCCCGTATTCTGGGCAAGGACAACCTTGGTGTGGACACAGACATTGATCTGGAACGTGATTTCGAGGGCCAGGCGGAAGCGGATCAGAGTAACAGCCTTAACGGCAATATCACCGTTACCGTGACAGAAGTGCTGCCCAACGGGATTCTGCACATTCGCGGTGAAAAGTGGCTTTCGCTGACCAACGGTGATGAGTACATCCGCCTGACCGGACTGGTTCGTCCCCAGGATATTTCCCCGGATAATACCGTAGCGTCCAATCGCATCGCTGATGCGCGCATCGCCTATGGCGGCACCGGTGACTTTGACCAGGCCAATCAGATGGGCTGGCTGGCACGCTTCTTCAACAGTGAGTGGTTCCCGCTATGAAAATGCTGAGGTTCGGGATACTGGTAATAGCGCTGTCGGTTGTAGCTGCACCGGTACTGGCGGACCGGTTGAAGGATCTGGCCCGTATCAAGGGTGTGCGCAGCAATCAGCTTGTTGGTTACGGCCTGGTGGTTGGCCTGGACGGTACCGGCGACAAGGCGCCTTTTACCAACCAGACGTTCCGCAACATGATGAATCAGTTCGGTATCACGCTGCCGCAGGGGGTAGACCCCAATCTCGCCAATGTGGCGGCGGTGACCGTAACCGCTAACCTGCCACCGTTCGCCAAACCGGGGCAGGAGCTGGATATTACTGTTTCGTCCATCGGCAATGCGGACAGCCTCCGTGGCGGCACGCTATTGATGACACCGATGAAAGGTGCTGATGACCAGGTGTATGCCATGGCCCAGGGCAGCCTGGTGGTTGGCGGTTTTGGTGCCGAGGGGGCGGACGGTTCACGTATCACGGTCAATGTACCCAGTGTTGGCCGCATACCCAACGGTGCCACCATTGAACAGGAGGTGACCTCACCCTTTACCAGGGGCGATACCATCACCTTCAACCTGATGCGTCCGGATTTCACCACCGCCCGGCGGGTGGTGGAAGCCATCAATGACCAGCTGGGGCCGGATATGGCCTATGCCCACGACGCAACAGCGGTATCGGTCAAGGCACCCCGCGATCCGTCCCAGCGAGTGAGCTTTCTTTCCATTCTTGAAAACATCGATGTGGATCCCGCAGAGGAAGCTGCCAAGGTGGTGATCAACAGCCGTACCGGCACCATTGTTGTCGGGAAAAACGTCAAGGTGAGTCCTGCTGCGGTCACTCACGGCAACCTTACGGTGACCATCGAAGAGAATCCGGAAGTGGAGCAGCCCAACCCCTTTACCGATGCGGATGCAGAGGTAGAGCCTGATTCCCAGATCGCGATTACCGAAGAACCGGCAAGAATGTTCCAGTTCGGTCCGGCTGTCACACTGAACGAGATTGTGCAGGCGGTGAACCAGGTAGGTGCTGCGCCGGGTGATGTTATGGCTGTTCTGGAAGCACTCAAGCAGGCCGGCGCTCTGCGGGCCGAGCTGATTGTTATATAGGTGGCGTGATGCAGGATTACAGTCTCCAGAAAGCACAGGTCTATACCGATTTTGACGGGCTCAACTCCATCAAGAGCCGGGCCCGGACAGACAAGGATGCGGCACTGCTTGAGGTTGCGAAGCAGTTCGAGGGCCTGTTCCTGTCGGAAATGGTGAAATCCATGCGCAAGGCTGGCGATGTGTTCGCGGAAGGCAATTATCTCAACAGCAGCCAGTCGGAATTCTATCAGGAAATGTTCGACAGCCAGCTCAGCCTCACATTATCGCAGAAACAGGGTACCGGGCTCTCTGAAGCACTGGTCCGGCAGTTAAGCCGGCAGATTCCGGGTATGACCGAGGAAGGTAAACCCTTGGCGGCTCACAAGGCGGAGCTGGCGGATTACGACCGCAATGTGCCCGTGCTGTCGCCACGCCTTCCTGAGCAGGTGGACAAGGTGAACCGGGTGGCCGAAATGCCGGCACCGGCCGTGAAGCCGGAAACGGGCGCAACCCTGCCAGACCGGTTCGAATCGCCGGAGCAGTTTGTTCGAGAACTCTTGCCCGTGGCTGAACGGGTGGCTGAACAAAGCGGCATCAACCCCAGGCTGATGATTGCCCAGGCAGCACTGGAAACCGGCTGGGGCCGGCACATGATTGAAGGTGACGGCGGTTCGCCCAGCTTTAACCTGTTCGGCATCAAGGCAGATCAGCGCTGGCAGGGCGGTTCCGTGGATATTGCCACGACGGAATTCCGTGAAGGTGTGCCGATGAATGAGCGGGCGGCGTTCAGGGCGTATCCGGATTATGAATCCAGCTTCCGGGATTACGTGTCGTTCCTTGAGTCCAATCCCCGCTACCGGGATGTGCTGGCCGCCGCCGACGACCCCGATCAGTTTGCCAGCAAGCTCCAGGAAGCCGGTTATGCCACTGATCCGAACTACGGTGCCAAGATTCGCCGCATCATGAACAACGACTCCATGACAACATTGTCCATGGGTTCCCGCGGGGCTGAGGAGTAACGGTTATGGCAGGGCTCATCAATACCGGTCTTACCGGCATCCTCGGCCACCAGACGGCGCTGAATACCACCGGCAATAACATCACCAATGCCAACACGCCCGGGTACAGCCGTCAGGAAGTTCAGTTTGAAACCCAGCCGGCGCAGCGCTCCGGCGCCGGTTCCGTGGGCACGGGTGTCAATGTTACCGATATCCGCCGTCTGGCCAACGAGTTTCTTACCCAGCAGGTGCGTGAGGACACAACACTGGCCGGGGAACAGGAAACCCTGAACTCCGAATTGTCACGCCTCGATAACCTTCTGGGTGGTGAGTCCACGGGCCTGAGCAATGCCCTCAATAATTTCTTCGCCAGCCTGCAGAATGCCGCTGAAGATCCGGCCTCGCTGCCACAGCGGCAACTGGTGCTCAGCGAAGCGCAACAGGTGGTTAACCGTTTCGAGGCGCTCAACCAGGAGTTCATCCAGCAGCGGGAGTCAGTCAAGACCCAGAAGCAGCAGGGGGTCAAAGATGCCAATACGCTGCTCAAGAGCATCGCGGAACTGAACAATGCGATATCAGAGTCGCCGGGGCTGGCCCAGGGGCGGGAGCCCAATGAACTGCTGGATAAGCGTGACGAAAAGCTCAGAGAACTGTCCGAACTGGTTAATATCAGAGTCTCGCAGGCTGAAGGCAGCCAGGTCAATGTCTCCCTGCGTAACGGGCAATCCCTGGTGGTCGGCGATGAAGCCGCGCAACTCGGTACCCGCGAAAATTCCGAAGACCCCACCAGTCTGGAATTCATTCTGACTACCGGTGGGCGGACTCTGAACGTCGACAGTCAGATCAATGGCGGTAAACTGGGTGGTTTGCGCCGCTTTGAATCGGAAGGTCTGCAGCCGGCGTTTGATGAGCTGGGAAGGGTGGCCATTGCGCTCTCCGACACGGTCAATCACCAGCATGAAATCGGTATGGATCTTGATGGTGAGCTGGGTGGCCTGTTTTTCAGCGATATCAACTCGGAATCGGCACAGCGTGGCCGGGTCATCGCCAATGCCGATAATGGGGCGCCGCGCGATGCCCAACTGGCCGTCGAAATTATCGACAGTTCGGAGTTGGAGGCCGGAAGCTGGTCGCTGGAGTTCGGCGGCGACGGACGCAACTTTGAACTGGTGGACAGGGCCACAGGCAAGGTGGTCAACCAGGGCCGTCTGCCAGACCCGGTCCAGTCCGAGATATCCATGCCCGGATTCAATATCCGTGTTGAAGGCGGCACGTTCAATGCCGGTGACAAGTTTCTGATCCAGCCCACGCGACAGGCGGCAGCCAATATTGACCTGAAAGTGGACCGCGAGGAAGATCTCGCCTTCGCCAGCCCGGTGAGGGCAGAGGGTGCGGATGCCAACACCGGCGATGCCAGCATTAACCAGGGCAAAATGCTCAACGTGCGGGACCCGTTCACCAACTCGCTGCTCAGTAACTTTCGTCAGGAGGGCGAGCTGGATCCGCCACTGGATATCCGCTTCCGTGAAGATGGCGGCGAGCTTGTTTACGATGTTTTTGATGCAAACGCCGCCCCCGGCGATCCGCCGCTTATTGAGGGTGATGCCGGAGCAACCCCCCCGGTCAATGTGTTCGAGCCAGGCATCTCCAACAAGCTGTTTACCGAGGATCCGCGCTCACCGGATTACTTTGGCTTCCAGTTTGAAATATCCGGCAACCCCAGGCCCGGTGATTCCTTCGTTATCGATTACAACACCAACGGGGTGTCGGACAACCGTAATGCCGAATTCCTGGCTGCTCTGGGCACCAAGAATACCCTCAATAATGGCAGCCAGAGTTTTTCAGAAGGGTATGCCGGCCTGGTTGAAGATATTGGCGTGAAAACCCGGCAGAGCCAGCTGGACAAGGATGCTGGTAAAACGCTGCTGGAGCAGTCCACCAATCAGCGGGAATCGGTGTCAGGTGTCAACCTGGATGAAGAGGCCGGCAGGCTGATCCAGTACCAGGCCGCTTACAATGCGTCCGCTCAGGTAATGAGTGTGGCCCAGGATTTGTTCAATACCCTGTTACAGAGTTTCCGGTAACAGCGCGAGGTGATGTGACATGATCAGAATTTCATCACAGCAGATCTTTTCCGGCGGCATTAACCGGATGCAGGATCTGAACAGTAACCTGAACCAGACCCAGGAGCAGCTGTCCACCGGTAAACGGGTGAACAAGCCATCAGATGACCCTGTCGCGGCAGCACGGATTCTCAAGCTGGACCAGGAGCTGTCTCGCATCGAAACGTATCAGCGTAACGCCGGGCTTGCCGAGAACCGGCTGCAACAGGAAGAGAGCACCCTGGGCGACTCACTGGATGTTATCCAGCGGGTACGCGAGCTGACGGTCCAGGCGGGTAACGGGTCCCTTTCGGCGAATGACCGCAAGTCCATTTCTTCGGAAATCAAGGAACGGCTGGGCCAGCTGGCTAATATCTCCAATACGCGGGACGCTTCCGGCGAGTATATTTTCAGTGGTTTTCAGGGCAACAACCCGGCCTTTGCCAAGAATGAATCCGGAAACTGGGAATACCAGGGGGATGAAGGGCAGCGGGTGCTGGAAATTGATGACGGTGTAACGGTGCCTATCAGCGACCACGGCAAGGGCATTTTCTCGACCATTCCGGCGGCGGTATCTGCAGAACCTGGCGGGACAAACACCGGAGATGGCCGAATTGATCAGGTTCGTGTCGTGGATAACAGCGCTTTCTCGGCTGTATCTCCGGATGATATTGAAATTACCGTGGACACCGGTACCAACACCCTCACAGCAGTCACTGATACCGGGGATGTTCTTGTCGGGCCACCCGGTATTCCCTACGAATCTGGCGAACCGTTTGAAATCGCGGGAGTTCGGGCAACCATCTCGGATGCGGAGGACGGCGACACCTTTACCATCCGCGCTGGTGAAAAGCAGTCGGTGTTTGCGACCTTCGAAAACCTGATTGACGGTCTGGATACCCTTGATAAGGGAACGCCGGAAGGGCAGGCGGCCTATGATGACCTGATCGCCGCCTCCCTACAGAACCTGGACAACGCCCAGGAGAGCATCGTCAAGAAGCAAACGGAACTGGGTGGTCGCCTGAACGCCGTGGAATCCACCAGGTCCTTTCTGGAGGACTCTTCCGTCTACAGCGAGGATATCCGCTCGGAACTGAGGGATGTGGATTATGCAGAAGCCATCAGCAACCTGAGCTTCCAGAGCTTTGTCTTGCAGGCGGCCCAGCAGTCATTTGCGCAGGTTTCCAGGCTGTCCCTGTTTGATCGGCTATAGAATCACCCGGGGCGCCGTTGAACCAACTACGGCGCTTATATTGCTTTCAGAATCAACCTCAGTATAATCCCCCACACTCTCCGATGGCGGCGTGGTGAAATTGGTAGACACGACGGATTCAAAATCCGTTGGGGTAAAACCCGTGGCGGTTCGAGTCCGCCCGCCGCTACCATTAACAAGCCGCTCAATGCGGTGTCTTGAACAGTCCATTCAATGAATGTCTCCGATTTTCACTTTGAACTGCCGGATGAACTCATCGCCCGGTATCCACTCAAAGAGCGAAGCGCATCACGTCTGCTGAGCCTTGATGGTTTGTCCGGCACCGTTGCCCATCGGCAATTCGCTGACCTGACAGACCTGCTTCAGCCCGGGGACCTGCTCGTCTTCAACAACACCAGAGTCATACCGGCCCGGTTATTCGCCAGGAAAGAAACCGGCGGCCAGGTGGAAGTGCTGGTGGAGCGACTGCTCGGGGAACATGAACTGCTTGCCCATGTGAAGGCGTCCAAGGCGCTGAAGCCGGGGCAGCGTATCCTTCTGGAGGACGGGACTCCGATGCTTATGAAGCAGCGGGAGGATGCCCTGTTTCATCTGGTATGTGACAGCAGCGAGCCTTTGCTCGAACTGCTCGATCGCATCGGGCACATGCCCCTTCCTCCTTATGTTGACCGCCCGGACGAATCCACGGACCGGGAGCGTTACCAGACGGTCTATGCGAAAGAATCCGGTGCCGTGGCGGCCCCGACAGCGGGGCTGCATTTCGACGAAGGAATTCTCGCGAAGCTCGCGGCCCGGGGTATTGAAAGTACTTTTGTAACGCTTCATGTGGGCGCCGGTACCTTTCAGCCCGTGCGGGTCGAACAGATTGAAAACCATATAATGCACAGCGAAGTGGCCCATGTTCCGGAAGCAGCCGTCGCCGCCGTTGAGGCGGCGCGGGCCCGGGGTGGCCGTGTGGTTGCGGTAGGAACCACCTCGGTGCGCTCGCTGGAGTCGGCCAGCCGGGGCGGGGTGCTCAAGCCGTTCAGGGGCGAAACGGATATCTTTATATACCCCGGTTACCGGTTCCAGTGTGTCGATGCCATGGTGACCAACTTTCATTTGCCGGAATCAACGCTGATCATGCTGGTCAGCGCTTTTGCAGGCTATGAGAATGTGATGTCCGCCTACCGCGACGCCGTTGCGGAACGATACCGTTTTTTCAGTTACGGTGATGCCATGTTCATTACCGGGCAGGAGCCCAGTCTGGGCGCTCTCAAATGCTATGCCGGGGAAGGGCATCCGGAATCCGGAGAAGAATCATGACAGACCAGTGCTTTATGTCTTTCGAGAAGCTTGGGGAAGACGGCCGTGCCCGGCGCGGACGCCTGACCTTTCCCCGTGGCACGGTAGAAACGCCGGCTTTCATGCCCGTGGGCACCTACGGCACTGTCAAGGGAATGTTGCCACGGGACATCAAGGACATTGGTGCGGAAATCATTCTGGGTAACACGTTTCACCTGATGTTACGGCCAGGCACCGAGGTGGTGAAGGCTCATGGCGATCTGCACGATTTTACCCAGTGGCAGGGGCCGATCCTGACCGATTCCGGTGGCTTCCAGGTGTTCAGCCTTGGGGAAATGCGCAAGATAACCGAGGCGGGAGTAACCTTCCGCTCACCGGTGGATGGCTCACCGGTGGAGCTTTCACCGGAAATCGCTATGCAGGTCCAGCGTGACCTGGGTTCGGATATCGTCATGATCTTCGATGAGTGCACGCCTTACCCGGCCACGGAGAAGCAGGCCAATGAGTCAATGGAACTGTCCCTGCGCTGGGCTGAGCGCAGCAAAGAGGCGCACGCGGGTAACCCGGCGGCACTGTTCGGTATTGTGCAGGGTGGCATGTATGAGTCCCTGAGAGAACGTTCACTGCAGGGGCTTACCGATATCGGTTTCGATGGCTACGCCATCGGTGGCCTGTCTGTGGGTGAGCCCAAAGAGGACATGATCCGTATTCTCGACCACCTGCCACCAAAGATGCCGGAAGACCGCCCCCGTTACCTTATGGGCGTTGGCCGACCGGAAGACCTGGTAGAGGCAGTTCGCCGTGGCGTGGATATGTTCGACTGTGTAATGCCCACCCGGAATGCCCGTAACGGTTATCTGTTTACCTCCACCGGCATTGTGAAGATCCGCAATGCGCGACATCGTCATGACACCTCGCCGCTGGATACTGAATGTGACTGTTATACCTGTAACAATTTTTCGAGAAGTTATCTGCATCATCTGGATAAATGTGGAGAAATGCTCGGCTCGCAACTGAACACCATTCATAATCTGCGTTACTACCAGAACGTGATGGCCGGATTGCGTGGCGCAATTGAAGCAGGTACATTGTCGGACTTTATTAGTGACTTCTACGCCCGCCGGGGTGAAACGGTGCCGCCAATGGCGCAGTAACCACGGGGCGTGCCGGTTGTGAACCGCTATCTGAACTTTTCTTATCAAACGGAGATAATCAATGAAATCGATCAAGTTACTTGTTGCTGCGCTCTTTGCTGTTATGCCGGCACTGGCCATGGCACAGGATCCCGGTGCCCAGGGCATGGGCGTGATGGGGCAGGTGATCTTCTTCGCCGGCTTTATTCTGATTTTCTACTTCCTGATCTGGCGCCCGCAGTCCAAGCGTGCAAAAGAGCATAAAGCACTGATGGCTGGCCTGAACAAAGGTGATGAAGTGGTTACCTCCGGTGGCATGGCCGGCAAGATCACCAAGGTCAGCGATGATTTTATCGTGGTCGAGGTCGCCGATAACGTTGAAGTCAAGGTTCAGAAAGTTGCTGTAGCAGCTGCACTTCCGAAAGGAACTCTGAAGGACATCTGATCGACCGGTTTTCGACTCAGGTCTGAATTTGCCAAGCTGAAACTTCACAGCCGGTCTTTGGGCCGGCTTAAAGGGCCCCCATGCTGAACAAGTATCCACTCTGGAAAAATCTGATCATCCTGATTGCGCTCGCGATCGGGTTTATCTATGCCTTACCCAATGTGTTTCCTGACGACTATGCCGTGCAGATTACCGGTGCCCGGAGCAGCACCGATGTTGATCAGAGAATCCTGGAAAGGGCGGTTGATGCGCTCGAAGCAGAGGGTATAGAGATCAAGGCTTCCGAGATGCAGGATCGGGATGCCCTGATCCGTTTGACCGGTGCCGAAGACCAGTTAAAGGCAAGGCCGATCGTCCAGGACGCACTTGGACAGGATTATCTGGTAGCACTGAATATGTCTCCTTCCACCCCGGATTGGCTGAAAAGCCTGGGAGCCGGGCCCATGAAGCTGGGCCTGGATCTTCGAGGTGGTGTTCACTTCCTGCTGGAGGTGGATATGGAAACGGCGGTTGAGCAGCGCCTGGAGTCGATGTCGAGCCAGATCAAGCGGGAACTCCGGGATGAGCGCGTGCGTTATCGCGGCGGGGATGTTGAAGGTGATCGTTCCATTTCTCTTATCTTCCGCGATGAAGATTCCCGCAGTGAAGCCTTCAGCCTGGTCCGCGACCAGTACGACGAGTTCACCATGGACGAAGAGCAGGGTGAGGACGGCGAGTACCGTCTGGTTCTCACCCTGTCGGAATCGGAAATCCAGTCAATCCAGGACTACGCCATTGAGCAGAACCTGACCACCATACGGAATCGTGTCAACGAACTCGGGGTGGCGGAACCGCTTGTGCAGCGTCAGGGCGCGGACCGGATTATCGTCGAGCTGCCAGGTGTCCAGGATACCGCAGCCGCAAAACGTGTGCTTGGTGCCACCGCCAATCTGGAATTCCGCCTTGAGGCCCGGCAGGACGAGTCCACCGCCAACACTGAAAAGTTCGAGTTTCGTGACGAGCCCAATCGCGATGCCCGCCTCGAGCGTGATGTGATTGTCACCGGTGACAACGTTTCCAATGCCCAGCAGGCGTTCGACGAAAACGGCACGCCGCAGGTCAACATCAGCATGGACTCGGTGGGCGGTGACCTGATGAACCGGGCAACCCGCAATGCCATTGGTCGTCGCATGGCGGTGCTGTTTATCGAGTACCGCACGGAAACGGAAGAAGTGGTTGAGGATGGCGAAACCAAGACCGTTGACAAACGGGTTGTAGAGAAAGGCATCATCAGCCTTGCAACAATCCAGTCGGCGTTGGGCAGCAGCTTCCGCATTACCGGGCTTGATTCAATTCCGGAAGCGTCGGAACTGGCACTGCTGCTGCGAGCGGGCTCCCTTGCCGCACCGATGTATTTTGTTCAGGAACGGACCATCGGCCCGAGCCTGGGGCAGAAGAACATAGATGCCGGCATGATGTCCGTGTTACTGGGCTTTGTGCTTGTGCTGGCTTACATGGCGATTTATTACCGTGGCTTCGGCATGATTGCCAACATTGCCCTGACACTTAACCTGACGCTGCTGGTTGCCTGTATGTCGATTCTGTCAGCAACACTGACACTACCGGGTATAGCCGGTATTGTGCTGACAGTTGGTATAGCGGTCGACGCCAACGTGTTGATCTTCGAACGTATAAGGGAAGAATTGAAGGCCGGGATACCACCACAGTCGGCCATTAATGCCGGTTACTCCCGGGCCTTTGTGTCAATTTTCGATGCCAATATAACCACCTTGTTGGTTGCGGTGATCCTGTTTGCCATGGGCTCCGGCCCGGTGAAAGGGTTCGCGATAACGCTGTCCATCGGTATTCTCACGTCGATGTTCACCGGGCTGATGGTCAGTCGCAGCATCGTAAATCTCGTATACGGCGGTCGAAAGATCGAAAAGCTGTCGATCGGAGGGAAGCTGGCCAATGTCTGAAGCTGAGAAGAAACCAATTGATTTCATGGGCTTTCGGAAGATCGCTTCCGTTCTGTCCATTGCCCTGGTGGTCATTGCTATTGCACTGCTGGCGACACGTGGCCTGAATCTCGGGCTCGATTTTACCGGAGGCACTTCGGTAGAGGTTGAGTATCAGGAAGCGCCACCGCTGGACGATGTTCGTGAAACCCTTGAAGAGGCGGGGTACGAGAAGTTCGTGGTGCAGAATTTCGGTTCTGATACCACGGTTCTGGTGCGCTTGGCCGAGACTGGCAACGATGAGTTGGCTACAGAGGTAACCGAAGCTCTGAAAGCCTCCGGTGAAGAACTAGAACTGGTCAGTTCGGAGTTCGTTGGCTCCCAGGTGGGAGAAGAACTCAAGGAAGACAGTGGCCTGGGGATGTTGATCGCCCTGGCGGTTGTGCTGATCTATGTTGGCATGCGTTTCCAGTTCAAGTTTGGCATTGCCTCGGTGGTGCCGCTGGCCCACGACGTGATCATCGTGCTTGGCGTATTTTCACTGTTCCAGTGGACATTCGACCTGAGCGTGCTGGCGGCACTGCTTGCGGTTATCGGCTATTCCCTCAACGACACCATCGTTGTGGCGGACCGGATTCGCGAGAACTTCCGCAAGATGCGGGAGGGAGACTCCCAGCATGTGATCAATGAGTCTGTCCATCAGACCATCGGCCGGACCATCAATACATCCGGTACCACGCTTGTGGTTCTTCTGGCTCTTTATTTCTTTGGTGGCGAGGCCATTAACAACTTTGCGGTGGCATTGATCATCGGCGTTGTGGTGGGTACCTATTCGTCCATTTACGTTGCCGCCAACATGCTGATCGCACTTGGTGTTGCCCGTGAGGATCTGATTGTGCCGCCGAAGGAAGGCCTGGCCGGGCAGGAACAGGAAGAAGAGCAACCACCCGAATGGCTTAACCGGATGTAATTCATTCAGGTAAAAAAAAGCCGCAACCCCGGAAGGTGTTGCGGCTTTTTTGTGCCTGGCGGAATCAGCGCGGCAAACGACCCCGGAACGGATGAAGGACTTTCAGAACTTCACGGAACAGCTTGGGGTTGGCAACAATGAGCTGTTTGGCCTTCTCGGTTGAAGGGTTGCCTGAGAAGTCGCCGGTCAGGGCGCCGGATTCCAGCGCCAGGGTAACGCCGATGGCAAGATCTGCTGGCTCCGGGCGGAATATAACCGCAGCGTCCAGATGGCCGGAAGCAACCCGGGCAATATCCAGTGCAACGCAACCGGCAGTGCGGAACATGCTGCTGTCGCGGGCCAGAAGGGAAGCCATTTCGCCCCACATCAGCGGGTCATCTCCATGGCGGGTCTGGTCCAGCAGATTGCTGACCACGGCCGCGCGGTCGGCGTGCTTGACTTCGCTGGTGCGTACGCGCCGGCTGTTCAGGGCAGCGCCGTGACCACGGCTGGCGGAGTACTCTTCACCGGTGATCGGATTGATCAGCAGCAGATTCTCGGTGCGGTTGTTCTTTTTCTGCAGCAGTGCCAGTGCGAAATCCGGAATGCCACGCAAAAAGTTTTCACGCCCGAGTACGGGAAATATGTGCCAGCTCTTGTCATTGCCGTCGGCGTCCGCTTCGTTAAGCGGTGCGATCACGTGGTCCTTGTAGGCCTTTTCGAGCTGCTCGGAAAAATTGTCGTAAACCGACTGCTCGACGCGCTCCAGTTGCTTGCGGCGGTCTTCGCGGTCGCCATTGGGTTCCTGGCGTTCGAAGTGTGCTTTCAGATAGTCGGACCCCTGACGCGCGACGCGCAGGGCCATTTTAATAGCTGGTTGCATCTGAGTGTTCATTATCCGGGTGTGTGAAGGGCGCATAGCATATCAAAAACTGCCGTTGCTTGTACGTTTTTCGACTCCGCAATGTCACTGATGGCGCTGTATCGGGGCTTTTCCGGAGAGGCAGGGCCGTGGTGAAATCTGCTATCATGCGCGCCTTTGCGGATTTCTGAAGAGATACGAGCGCCATGCACAAGTCAGCGATGCCCCAGGAGGGCACCGACACCTTTGACAACCAGATCAGGATCGTTCTGGTTGAAACCTCTCATTCCGGCAATATCGGAGCCGTTGCGAGGGCGATGAAAAACATGGCGCTGGGTAGTCTCTGGCTGGTCAATCCGGCGTCTTTCCCGGATGAAACGTCTTATGCCCGTGCGGCGGGCGCCTCGGATGTTCTGGATAATGCGCGGGTTGTCGCTTCGCTTGATGAAGCGATTGCCGACTGCGTCTGTGTGATGGGTACCAGTGCCCGTGGCCGCAAGGTACCCTGGCCGGTTATTGCACCTCCGGATGCCGCAGCAAAGGCAGCGGAGCATTCCGGTGCCGGGCCGGTAGCCCTGGTATTCGGCCGCGAGAATCATGGTCTGAGTAACGAGGAGTTGCAGCGCTGCCACTTCCACATCCATATTCCTTCGAATCCTGACTACAGTTCCCTGAATCTTTCCATGGCGGTTCAGGTGATGTGTTATGAATTGCGCATGCATTATCTGCGTGGGCTTGAAGGTGGCGACGGCAGCCCATATCTCAAGCCCATGGCGGCGCCCGGTGACCCGGGCTGGGATGTGCCTCCGGCACCGGTCCGGGATGTCGAGGGTTTCTTCGAGCACCTCGAACAGGTTCTGGTGGACGTTGATTTCCATCGCCGTGAGAAGCCCGGTCTGCTGATGACGCGGTTGCGCCGCCTGTTCCAGAGAGCGAAACTGGATCAGACGGAAATCAGCATTCTTCGGGGCGTCCTGACAGCTGTGCAGAAAACCGCTGGCAGGGACAGCACCGGATCAACAACTTCAAAGGCTGGTTCCACAGCCGGTGAACAGGAATAGGGTTATGTTTCAACGATTAAGGGAAGATGTGAACAGTGTGTTTCATCGCGATCCCGCAGCTCGTAACACCTTTGAGGTTCTGACCAACTACCCGGGCCTTCATGCTCTCCTGTGTCACCGGTTCTCCCACTGGCTGTGGAATCTCGGGCTCAAGTGGCTGGCCCGTACCTTCTCGACGATTGCCCGGTGGCTGACGGGTATCGAGATCCATCCCGGCGCCACCATCGGCCGTCGCTTCTTTATTGATCACGGTATGGGTGTGGTCATTGGGGAAACCACGGTAATTGGCGACGACGTGACGCTTTACCAGGGCGTAACCCTGGGCGGCACCAGCTGGAACAAGGGCAAGCGGCATCCCACGTTGGGCGATGGTGTTGTAGTGGGAGCCGGTGCGAAGATTCTCGGGCCATTCGAGGTTGGGGCCGGCGCGAAAATCGGCTCCAATTCGGTGGTCACCAAGGCGGTTCCGGAGGGGGCTACCGTGGTTGGTATTCCCGGACGTGTGGTGGTCAAACGTAAGGATGAAGACAGCGTTCGCCGCAAGGAAATGGAAGAGCGCATGGGGTTCGATGCCTATGGTGTGACCGAAGAGATGCCGGATCCCGTTGCCCGCGCCATGCGCAGCCTGCTGGATCACATGCATGCGGTAGACGACCGGATCGAGAATATGTGCAAGGCACTCAGGAAGGTGAACAGTGAGTATCAGAACGGAGAACTGCCGCCATTGCACGAGGAGGATTTTGACTGCGTGCGGGACGATGAGCCCACCCAGCGGTGAATACTTGACTGAAATGGTAGGTCAATTCATACTCGGCTCTGTTAAAGCCTAATCAATCCCTGACCGGGGCTGACATTATGAGACTGACTACCAAAGGCCGCTACGCGGTGACGGCTATGCTGGATCTGGCCCTTCACGGGGACCAGGGGCCGGTCAGTCTGGCAGATATTTCTGCCCGGCAGGAGATTTCCCTCTCGTATCTCGAGCAGTTGTTTTCCCGCCTCCGCCGTCACAAGCTGGTGACCAGTATCCGGGGGCCAGGTGGTGGCTACCGGCTGAGCCGCGAACCCGATGCCGTCTTTATCGCGGAGGTCGTGGATGCGGTCAGCGAATCCCTGGATACCACCCGGTGCGGTAACAAGGGTGATTGCCAGAATGGCGAGAAATGCCTGACCCACCATCTGTGGTCTGATCTCAGTGAGCAGATCCATCAGTTTCTGAGCGACATCAGCCTCGGTGACCTGATGAGGAAGCGGGAGATCCAGGTGGTTGCCAGTCGGCAGAACAGGCGCCATTCCGAAGGCGATTCACAGACGATTAACACCGAGCGCCTCACGGATCAGGCGCCGGCCTGAACGAAGTTCCTGAAAATCCTATGAAAAAGCCTGTCTACATGGATTATGCGGCGACAACGCCCGTGGATCCTGTTGTTGCCGAAGAAATGTGCAAATACCTCACGCTCGATGGCGTTTTCGGTAATCCCGCTTCCCGTACCCATGCCTATGGCTGGCAGGCTGAGGCCGCCGTTGAGGGTGCCCGCCGGCAGGTTGCCGGTCTCATTCATGCTGATCCACGGGAAATTGTCTGGACATCCGGCGCCACGGAATCCGATAACCTGGCCATCAAGGGCGCAGTGGCCGGTCGTGACAACCCCCATATTGTGACCTCTGTCGTTGAGCACAAGGCGGTTCTGGATACCTGTAAATGGCTGGAACAGCAGGGTGTCAGTGTTACCTGGCTCAAACCGGGGAGTGATGGGCGTATTGCACCGGATCAGGTGGCAAGCGCACTCCGGGATAATACGGTGCTGGTAAGCCTGATGATGGTGAATAACGAGCTGGGCTGTCAGACTGACGTCGCTGCGATAGGCACCCTGTTGCGCGAGCGCGGCGTGCTCTTTCATGTGGATGCGGCCCAGGCAGCCGGTAAAACCGAAGTGGATGTCAGCACTGCGCCGGTTGATCTGCTTTCCTTGTCTGGCCACAAGGTATATGGCCCGAAAGGTATCGGGGCGCTTTATGTCCGCCGCTCGCCGGATGTGCGGATCGAGGCCCAGATTCACGGTGGCGGTCACGAGCGGGGAATGCGCTCTGGTACCTTGCCAACCCACCAGATCGTGGGCATGGGTAAGGCATTTGAGCTGGCCAGTGAACTGCTTGAGCAGGACAAGGCCTTGCTGGAAGACCTGCGCCATCGCTTTCTGCAAGGGCTTGAAAGCCTTGATGGCGTGGCGCTTAACGGCAGTGACCGGCACCGGGTTCCGGGCATTATCAACCTGTCATTCGACGGAGTGGATGCGGAGTCACTGATGCTGGGGCTGAGGGAGCTGGCAGTTTCATCCGGCTCTGCCTGTGCCTCGGCGACCATCGAGCCGTCATTTGTGCTGAAAGGTATCGGGCTGGATGATGAGCAGGCTCACCGGGCCCTCCGGTTTTCTTTCGGGCGTTTTTCCACACCGGAGGAGGTTGACTTCGCTGCTGCGCAAATCGTTGACGTTGTTACCCGTCTCCGTTCAGTGCGGTAGGCAGTTGCCTCCGGACTGCGTATAATCCCAACCCTGAAATTTTTCTGAACCTGAATGGAGACAGATCATGGCAAATGAGCGCACGCTCTCGATTATCAAGCCCGACGCAGTTGCAAAAAATGTGATCGGTGAGATTTACACCCGTTTTGAAAAGGCAGGCCTGACCATTGTTGCCGCGAAGATGATGCATCTGACCCAGGAGCAGGCGGAAGGTTTCTATGCCGAGCACAGGGAGCGTCCGTTTTTCAATGACCTGGTTGCGTTCATGACATCCGGGCCGGTCGTTGTTCAGGTTCTGGAAGGTGAAGGTGCTATCCTGAAAAACCGTGACCTGATGGGCGCTACCAACCCGAAAGAAGCCGAAGCCGGCACCATCCGCGCCGATTTCGCATCGTCCATCGATGCCAACGCCGTTCACGGTTCAGATTCCGCTGCTTCAGCAGAGCGTGAAATCGCGTACTTTTTCAACGACAGCGAAATCTGCCCGAGGGGCTGAGTTCACTGTCCCGGGCCGGAAGCAGTTCCGGCCCGGATTGGTTATCTGATCGAGGTTATTCAATGACAGCTGTTGCTGAGAAAACCAACCTTCTGGGAATGCCGAAGGCCAAGATGGAGGCTTTCTTCGAATCCCTGGGGGAGAAGCGTTTCCGTGCAACACAGGTGTTGCAGTGGATTCATCAGCGAGGTGCCGATGACTTCGATCAAATGACCAATATGAGCAAGGTGCTGCGGGAAAAGCTGAAGGAAGTGGCCGAGATTCGCGGGCCCGAGGTGGTCTACGATGAGTCGTCAAAGGATGGCACCCGCAAGTGGGTCATGCGCATGGATAACGGCAACAGTGTCGAAACCGTGCTGATTCCCGACGGTGAGCGCGGTACCTTGTGCGTTTCCTCCCAGATTGGCTGCAGCCTGGATTGCACATTCTGTTCAACCGGCAAGCGTGGGTTCAACCGTAATCTGACCGCGGCCGAGATCATCGGCCAGGTTTGGGTGGCCCGCAAGGCATTCATGCCGTTCGAGCCCGGCCCGGATCGTCCGATCACCAATGTGGTGATGATGGGTATGGGAGAGCCGCTGCTGAATTTCGACAACGTGGTCGATGCCATGAACCTGATGATGGAAGACCTGGCCTACGGTATTTCCAAACGGCGGGTTACGGTGAGTACCTCGGGGGTGGTTCCGGCGCTGGATCGGTTGGGGGAAGTTACCGATGTTTCACTGGCCATTTCACTTCATGCCCCCAATGATGAACTGCGTAACCAATTGGTACCGCTGAATAAAAAGTACCCGATTGCGGAATTGCTGGCGGCAACACGGCGCTATCTGGCGCGTCTGCCAGACAAGCGAAAGGCCACCATCGAGTATACGGTGATTGAAGGTGTGAACGACCAGCCGGAGCATGCGCGGGAGCTGGCGGTGGTTTTGCGGGGGCTGCCCTGCAAGATCAACCTGATACCATTCAACCCGTTTCCGGAGAGCGATTTCCGGCGGCCGAGCATGAATGCCACCCGTCGTTTCCAGGCGGTCCTGAACGAGGCAGGCTATATTGCAACCGTAAGGACTACCCGAGGGGATGATATTGATGCCGCTTGCGGACAACTCGTTGGCCGGGTAGAAGACCGGACCAGGAGGAGTCAGCGTTACATACAGGTGCACCAGGTCAGTCCATGAATCCGGGTGAGGCTCTCACCCCCGAATACGAGAGGAATCGCCAACTGTGACATCTGAACCAGTGACTAAGGTACGGGCTGTATTTGCCATGGTATTGCTGGCATTGCTGGTCACAGGCTGTGTGACCAACACCGATAGCCGGTTCGCCCGGGAAGCCGATCGCGACAAGGCGGTCAAGAATTACGTTGAGTTGGCAACGGCTTATATCGGTCAGGACAACACAGATCGGGCGCGGAATCACCTCGACCGTGCCCTGGAACTTGACCCGGACAACCCGGGTGCTCTGGCCGCCATGGGCATGGTGTATCAATCGGAGGGCGAGCCGGAACTGGCAGAGCGATCCTTCAAGGATGCCCTGAGCAGTGATTCGGACTACACCCGTGGGCGGGTCTACTATGGCGCCTTTCTCTACAGTGAACGTCGGTTTGAAGATGCCCGCGACCAGTTCCTCGCTGCGTCCAGAGATACGGGTTACGGTGAAAGGGCATCGGTATTTTTCAATCTCGGGCTTACCGAGGAGCGGGTAGATAATCTTGAGGGCGCAATCAAGGCCTATCGTCGTGCGGTCGAGTTGTCCCGCGGCGACGCCAGGTCGCTGCTCGCGTTATCTCGCACACTGGTAGAGTCGGGTGAATATCAGGCGGCGTCCCGCCACTACAGTCGCCTTATGTCCCTGATGCAGCGGAACAGAAACCTTCGCCATTCACCGGAAAGCCTTTATACCGGAATTCGTATTGCTAACCATTTCGGTGACCGGGATCAGGCATCAAGTCTCGGATTGCAGCTGAAGAACAACTTTCCGAACTCTGTCGAATATCAACAATACAGGGTGATGACGTCAAATGGACAGTGATGACGCACAACAGCCAGTGGTGAGTGAGCCCGCGGGCCGGCAACTCAGGCGCGCGCGGGAGCAGAAGGGGCTGAGTGTCTCGGCTGTGGCTGACGCACAGCACCTGCGACCAGCGGTGATCCATGCCATTGAGGATGGTGACTACGAACAGATTGACAGTGAACTGTTCCTCAAGGGCTATGTCAGAACCTATGCAAAACAGGTGGGTCTTGACGCGGATGCCGTGATTGCAACCCTTGACGAGGAACTTGAACCCCTGCGCCAACAGAAAGCACAGGCGGAAGAGTTGAATCCCCTGGTTGATATTGAACGTCGCAGGCGCCAGAAACGCCGGGTGGCAAAACTTCTCTTTTTTATCCTCATTATTGCCTTTGTGGCGTTCATTGGTCTTCGTTTCCTGGATACCATGGATACCAGTACGACAGATGAGGATGCAGGCAGCGCCGATCCCGCATCCGATATGAGCGAACCAGCGGAGCCAGAACCGGAATCCGGGCAGCAGCAGCCAGAGCCTGACAGTCAATCTTCCGCAGGGAGCAGTGACACTGAAGAACAACCCGAGGTAGCTGCCGGCCAATCCGAAGCTGGTGCGGCGGAGGACGATCTCGCAGAGGATGATTCCTCCAATGCTGGCGTGAGCGAAGCAGAGCCTTCTGCTGATCTGGAAGAGATCCCCCTGGTGACAGCCAGCGAGTCCGGTGAGGCAGACAGATCAACGCCGGAAACAGATTCATCCTCTTCTGATGACCCTGACCCGAGCCGGATACCCGTGGTAACCAGCAACACCGAGCCAGCACTGGAAGAGAGCGCCCAAACCGGCGAGACAGCCAGTAGTGCCCGTCTGGAAATGTCATTCAGCGATGAGTGCTGGGTGCAGGTGACGGACTCTTCGGGTAACCGCCTCGTGGGTTCCCTGCAGCGGGAGGGTGACCGAATCGATGTGTCTGGCAGGGTACCTGTCCAGGTCATCGTGGGCGCGGTTGATGCGATCGAATCCATACGCTTTGACGGGGAGCCGGTAAACATGTCCGGTTTCCGGGTTGTCAATAATCGTGCAGAATTTACGCTGGATATCTGACAGTTACGAACACACTTTCCCCTGGTTAGCAGGCTATGAATCACGAATCTCCGATCAAAAGACGTAAATCCCGCCAGATAATGGTGGGAGATGTTCCGGTAGGTGGCGACGCTCCGATTGCTGTTCAGAGCATGACCAATACCAACACCTGCGACGTGGAAGCAACTGTCGGCCAGATCCGTGCGCTGCAGGAGGCCGGTGCTGACATCGTTCGGGTATCCGTGCCCAGCATGGATGCGGCCGAGGCTTTTGGCAAAATACGCTCATTGGTCTCTCTGCCGCTGGTGGCCGATATCCACTTTGATCACCGGATTGCTCTCAGGGTTGCTGAACTCGGTGTCGACTGCCTGCGGATCAACCCGGGCAATATCGGCCGCGATGACCGTGTCAGTGCCGTGATCAGTGCCGCCCGTGACCGTAACATTCCGATCCGCATCGGGGTGAATGCCGGGTCACTGGAAAAAGCGCTGCAGCGTAAGTACGGTGAGCCGACAGCTGAAGCGCTGGTGGAATCCGCCATGCGCCACATCGACATCCTCGACAAGCATGACTTCCAGGACTTCAAGGTCAGCCTCAAGGCCTCCGAAGTGTTTATGACCGTGGCCGCGTATCGCCAGATTGCCGCGCAGATTGAACAGCCGCTTCATCTGGGAATCACCGAGGCCGGTGGTTTCCGGTCGGGTACCGTCAAGTCGTCCATTGGCCTGGGCATGCTGTTGATGGACGGTATCGGCGACACAATCCGGGTATCGCTGGCAGCGGATCCGGTGCAGGAGATCAAGGTCGGCTTTGATATCCTCAAGAGCCTTCGTCTGCGCAGTCGCGGCATCAATTTCGTTGCCTGCCCCAGCTGCTCTCGCCAGAATTTCGATGTTATCCAGACCATGAATGATCTGGAGGCCCGGCTGGAAGATGTGAACGAATCACTGGATGTGGCCATTATCGGCTGTATCGTTAACGGGCCGGGTGAGGCCAAGGTGGCTGATCTCGGGCTGACCGGCGGCAGCCCGAAAAACCTGTTCTACATGTCCGGCAAGCCCAACCAGAAACTCGATAATGCCAATCTGACCGACGACCTGGAGCGATTGATCCGCGAGGAAGTTGCCCGTCGCAAGGAAAAGGAAGACGCGATCATTACCCGCTCGACAGACTGAGTGCAGATCGCCAAATCACTGAAACAGATAAGGTAGTAACTTGGCTAAGATCCAGGCAATTCGCGGGATGAACGACATCCTGCCAGAACAGACGCCGGTTTGGCAGTTTGTGGAAGACACGGTGAGGCGGGTACTCTCGCAATACGGTTACCAGGAAATCCGCATGCCGGTGGTCGAACAGACCGACCTGTTCAAACGCTCGATCGGTGAAGTGACGGATATCGTCGAGAAGGAAATGTATACCTTCGAGGATCGCAATGGCGACAGCCTGACCCTGCGTCCGGAAGGTACTGCGGGCTGTGTCCGCGCCGCGGAAGAGCATGGCCTGCTTTTCAACCAGACCCGTCGCCTGTGGTATACCGGGCCGATGTTCCGTCACGAGCGCCCACAGAAGGGCCGCTATCGTCAGTTCCATCAGATTGGCGTGGAATGTTTTGGCATGGCCGGGCCGGATATTGACGCGGAACTGCTGATTCTGACCGCCCGGCTCTGGCGTGAGCTCGGGCTGGGAGAGCATACCCGGCTGGAGATCAACTCCATTGGCACATCCGCCGCCCGGCGTGAATACCGGGAAGCCCTGGTGGCCTACCTATCCGATTATCGCGATCAACTGGACGACGACAGCCAGCGCCGCCTGTCCTCCAACCCATTGCGGATTCTGGACAGCAAGAATCCCGCGACTCAGCAACTGCTGGAGGATGCTCCCAGTCTGGACGATTACCTGGACCAGGAATCTGTGGAGCACTTCCGGACACTTCGCGCGCTGCTGGACGCGGCCGGTGTCGCGTACACTGTCAATCCGCGACTGGTGCGCGGGCTTGATTACTATGGCAAAACCGTATTCGAGTGGATTACCGACAGTCTCGGCGCACAGGGAACCGTATGTGCCGGTGGCCGTTACGACGGGCTGGTAGAGCAGCTCGGTGGCAAGCCCACCTTTGCCGTGGGCTTTGCCCTGGGCCTTGAGCGGCTGATTCTGCTGCTGGAGACTCTTGATCTTGTTCCCTCCAGTGCCAACGGCAATGTGGATGTGTATGTGACGGCCATGGGCGATGCAGCGGTGGCACCCGCGCTGGCACTGGGTGAAACTCTGCGTTCGGCCTTGCCCGAAGCCCGGATCATGGTTCATTGTGGCGGCGGCAGCTTCAAGAGCCAGATGAAAAAGGCAGACCGTAGTGGGGCCCGGTACGCCGTGATCCTGGGTGAGAACGAACTGGCAAACGGCACGGCCGCATTGAAACCTCTGCGGTCTGATGAACCCCAACAGGAGATTGCCCAAGCTGAACTTGCGGGCGCACTGGAAAATTTGCTGGCCCGCTGATGGCGGGTCGACGGGCGACAGGCACAAATATCATTTATTACAGGAGTCACCATGGCTGAAATTCGTACTGAGGAAGAAACGGTCCAGGCAATAAAGGACTGGTGGAAGAAAAACGGCAGCTCCCTCCTGATCGGTATTGCGGCGGCACTGGCCATCGTATTCGGCTGGCAGGCCTGGCAGAACCATCAGACGCAGCAACGGACAGAAGCTGCCTCCCAGTTTGCCGACCTGATTAACGCCTACAGCGATGAGAGTGACGAGAACCGTGCCGAAACCGTGGCCTACATAGCGGAGACTCTGCGGGATGAATACAGCGACAGTGCCTTCGCCATCTACGGCATGCTGATGCTGGCCCGGCAACAGATCATGGATCAGGATGATGCCGGGGCGGCCATAGAATCCCTGACCTGGGCCCGGGACAAAGCGGACGAATCCGGCCCGCTGGCGCTGGTCATCCGTAACCGGCTGGCGCGTGCCCAGTTTGCGGCAGAGCAGTATGACGAGGCCCTGAGCACCCTTGAGAGTGTGGACGATGCCGGCAGTTTCAGTGCCGTATTCACCGAGCTGAAAGGGGATATTCTGCTTGCTCAGGGAGATCGTGAAGGTGCACGGGATGCCTACCTGGCAGCCCGTGAACAGACTCAGCAGGGCCGTAGCGGCATTCTTGAACTGAAGCTGTCGGATCTCGGCGTAGGGGAGGGTGCCTGATGCCCATTTTGTCTTTCGGGCAGATACGTTGCGTTCCACTGGCTGGCCTGCTGGTTCTGGCGTTGCTGGCCGGTTGCAGCTCCACGGATACCTTTGAACAGCCCGCGCCGGTTCCGGAGATTTCCGCGAATGTCGAGCTGAAGAACGTGTGGACCATGAACGTCGGTGATGGCCATGATGACAATTTCATCTATCTGGCGCCGCTGAATGCCGGTAATACGATCTATGCCGCATCGGCCGACGGTGAGATCTGGGCTGTTGATCCTGAAAATGGAGAGGTGGCCTGGTATCAGGACCTTGAAGAGGACATCAGCGCCGGCATAGGTGGTGATCAGGGTAACCTATACCTTGTCACCCGCGATGCCCAGCTAAAAGCACTGTCTCGGCAGGACGGCACCGAGCTCTGGGAGCAGTCACTGCCAAACGAAGCGCTGGCCTCACCCCAGTCAAATGGTCGTCTTACGGTGGTTCAGACCATTGACGGTAAGGTGTTGGCATTCAATACCAGTGACGGCGAGAAGGTCTGGCAGTACGACAGCGATGTACCTGTGCTTTCCATGCGGGCTGCCGCGTCGCCGCTTGTTGGCGCCGACCTGGTTCTGGCGTCACTGGCGAACGGCAAACTGATGGCCATCTCCACGGAGACCGGACAGCCAGTGTGGCAATATGACGTCGGTCAGCCCCAGGGGCGGACCGAGCTGGAAAGGCTGGTGGACGTTGCCGGAGAACCACTGATTCTGGAAAGCGCGGCCATGGTGGTTGGCTATCAGGGCAAACTGGCCCTGGTTGACCTGCAGAGCGGCCAGGAAATCTGGAGCCGCAAGGCCTCCAGCCTGCAGTCACCCATGATTGGTGGCGGTAAAATTTTCATTGCCGGTGCCAATGGCGACATTACCGCGTACCGGGGCAACGACCGGCGTGAACTGTGGGTTCAGGACAAGTTGTCCTGGCGCCAGCCTACCCAGCCAATCGTCTTCGATGATTACCTGCTGGTTGGTGACTACGAGGGCTATATTCACATGTTATCACTGGAAGACGGCAGCCTTCAGGGTCAACTGGAATTTGACGACGAGGGTTTGAGGGTGCCTTTCCAGCGGTTGCAGAACGGAAACCTTCTGGTTTACGGCAATAGCGGTAAAATGTCTGTTCTTGAAATCCGGGAGCGCGACTGAGCGCTCCTTTCCGGCCATCTCGCTGTGAAGCGCTGGCCCTGTTCACTGTGTAGCGAAAGATTATGACCCCTGTAATTGCACTTGTCGGGCGTCCCAACGTTGGCAAGTCGACACTGTTTAACCAGATGACGCGATCCCGGGATGCGCTTGTTGCGGATTTCCCCGGTCTGACCCGCGACCGTAAATACGGTGAGGGCAATTACGAGGGCCAGCGGTTTATTGTCATCGACACCGGCGGCCTCACGGGGGGCGAGGAAGGTCTTGATGCTGAAATGGCCCGTCAGTCCATGCAGGCGGTTGAAGAGGCCGACATCGTGCTGTTCCTGGTGGACGGCAAGGCCGGCCTGAATGGTGGTGACGAGCTTATCGCAGACCATTTGCGCAAAACCGGTAAACGGGCACACCTGGTGGTCAACAAGACCGACGGGCAGGACCCGGATATTGCGGCCTCGGATTTCCACGGACTCGGTTTCCAGTCAACCTTCCTGATTGCTGCGTCCCACAACCGGGGCATTCGCTCGATGCTGGAGGAGCTGTTGCCCTCGGAGGAGGAGCGGGAAGCCCAGGACAGGGCGGATCGTTACCCCGGTATCCGGATCGGTATCGTCGGGCGCCCGAATGTGGGCAAATCCACGCTGGTCAACCGCATGCTGGGTGAGGACCGGGTTGTGGTGTTCGACATGCCCGGTACCACCAGGGACAGCGTTTACATCCCTTACGAGCGTATGGATCGTCAGTACACGCTCATTGATACGGCGGGTGTGCGCCGTCGCAAGAACGTCAGCGAAACGGTTGAGAAGTTCTCCATCATCAAGACGCTGCAGGCGATTGACGATGCCCATGTGGTCATTCTGGTTATCGATGCCCGGGAAGGGCTGGTGGACCAGGATCTTCACCTGATCGGCTTCGTGCTGGATGCGGGCCGTTCCCTGGTCATTGCCATCAACAAATGGGATGGCATGGACCCCGAAGACAAGGCACGGGTGAAAGAACAGGTTCAACGTCGCCTGGACTTCCTCGATTACGCCGACAAGCATTATATTTCGGCACTTCATGGCTCCGGCGTTGGCGTCATGTACGATTCGGTTCATGACTGTTACGAATCCGCCATGGCAAAATGGCCGACGAATCGCCTCACGGCCATCCTTCAGGATGCCACTGCGCAGCATCAGCCTCCCCTGGTGCAGGGGCGGCGTATCAAGCTCCGTTATGCCCATCAGGGTGGCTCCAACCCTCCGGTCATTGTGGTGCACGGTAACCAGACGGATGCCTTGCCGGGAGCCTACAAGCGTTACCTGGAGAATACGTTCCGCAAGGTACTGAAGGTAAACGGCTCACCCATTCGTTTTGAGTTCCGCTCCAGTGAGAACCCGTTCGCCAACAAGGTGAGCCGCCTGACACCCCGCCAGAAGGTAAAGCAGGACAACGACCTGAAAAAAGGCCGGCCGGTGAAGAAGAAAGCGAGAATGAAGAGCAAGAAACGCTGATCCTGCCGTGGGCAGGGCTGATCGGTCAGATCAGCCCTGCGTCCTCAACCTGTTTGGCCTGTACCGCGGTAATGGCAATGGTAAAGACGATGTCTTCCACCAGTGCACCCCGGGAAAGATCATTGACCGGTTTTCTCAGGCCCTGGAGCATGGGGCCAATACTGACCACGTTGGCGCTCCGCTGAACCGCCTTGTACGTGGTGTTGCCGGTATTCAGGTCGGGGAAGATAAATACCGTGGCCTTGCCGGCAACCTTGCTGTCCGGCGCCTTGCTTCTGGCGACACTCTCTATGGCGGCGGCATCGTATTGCAGGGGGCCGTCGATCAGCAGGTCAGGGCGCCTTTCCCGGGCGATTCTGGTGGCCTCCCTTACCTTATCCACGTCCTTGCCACTGCCGGATTTGCCGGTGCTGTAACTGATCATTGCCACCACCGGTTCAATACCGAAAGCCTCTGCTGAACCGGCGCTCTGGATGGCTATGTCCGCCAACTCCTCCGCGTTCGGATCCGGATTGATGGCGCAATCACCATAGACGACCACCTGCTGTGGCAACAGCATAAAGAAGACCGAGGACACCACTTTTGCGTGGTCGTGGGTCTTGATCAGCTGCATTGCCGGCCGAACCGTATTGGCGGTCGTGTGTATTGCACCGGACACCAGCCCGTCGGCCCTGTCTTCGGCCACCATCATGGTTCCGAGCACCACGTTATCCTCCAGCATGGCTTCGGCCATGTCTGGGGTCAGGCCCTTGTGCTTCCTGAGCCTGACCATGGGCTCAACATAGTCCCCGCGAACCTCGGACGGGTCAACCACCTCCATGTCATCAGGTAAATCGAGGCCCTGGGAACGGGCCACGTTGGCGATATCATTACGGTCACCGAGCATGATGCAGTGCGCCAGCTTGCGTTGATGGCAGATGATCGCTGCCTGTACCGTGCGAGGCTCATTACCTTCAGGCAGCACGATGCGTTTGGCCGCTGCCCTGGCTCGCTCCGACAGCAAATAGCGGAAGGCGGGTGGCGATAACCGGCTCTGGCGCTCCACTTTCAGGTGTTCCCTGAGCCATTCGGCGTCGATGCGGGTTGCCACTGCCTCCATGGCCTTTTCGATCCGCCCGGGATCATCAACCGGGATCGCCGGTGACAGGTTGGCTAACCGGTGGGCCGTTTCATAGGTATTGGTCTCGGCTTTCATCACCGGCAGTCCGGTTTCCAGGGCCCGGCGACACAGATCAATCACCCGGTCGTCGGGCATCAGTCCCCCGGTGAGCATCAGGCCGGCCAGGGGCACGCCATTGAGTGCGGCTACCGCGGTGGTCACAATGATGTCTTCGCGGTCTCCCGGTGTGACCATGAGTGTGCCCGGTCGCAGCGTATCCACCATATTGCGGATGGTGCGGGCGCTGACAGTTACCTTCTGAACCCGCCGGCTGTGCATCTCGCCCTCATGAAGTACCTCGCACTTCATTTCGCGGACAATATCGGACACCCGTGACGCCAGAAGCTCCGGTTGCCACGGAATGGTCGCCAGCAGCCGATAGCGACCCTGGCTGAATACCCTGCAGGCCTGGCCATAATCTATCGTTTCTTCAGTGGCCCGGGAGTTTACCCTGGGGGTAAATCCCGACTGTTCGGGTTCGCCCACTTTGTTGAGGACCACGCCGATCACTTCCGGGTCAGAGGGGCTCGAGAACAACCTGGCATAGAATTCCAGTTCTTCGTCGAGGGTTTGCGGGTCTGTGTTGCCGGGAGTGCTGACCAGAATCACTTCGGAGCCCAGGTTGCGGGCCACTTCCACGTTCAGTCTTGCGATATAGGCTTCACTCCGGTCCGGCACCAGACCTTCGATGATGACAACATCAACGGTATTGGCCACCTTCTGGTATTCACCAACGATGGTTTCAAGCAGTTGGTCGGCCTTGCCGGTATTGAGGAGTTTCTGGGCCTCCTTCAGGTTCATGGGCTCGGGTGGTTCAAGATGACTGCGGGCACGAACGAATGCAACCGACGTGTCTTCGCCACCATTATGATGGGCCTCGCCCTGATGGACGGACTGGCGGAATGGTTTGTAAAATCCGACGCTGACGCCCACCCGTTCGAGGGCGCGGAGCAGCCCCAGGCAGACAGAGGTCAGCCCCGAATTCAGGGATGTGGGCGCAATGTAGAGATTCTTGGCCATTAAAGGCTCCGTGGAGTGGTTCGTGTTTAATCGGCGATTCCGGGTCCTGCCGCCGCCAGGGCTTCCCTGGCTATTACAAGTTCCTCGTTGGTGGGTATGACCAGAACGCGAAACTGGCTGTCAGCTCCTTCGATCTGACCGTCGCTGATGCTGCCGTGCTGGTCGTTCAGTTCGTCGTCGATGGTGAATCCGAACAGTGTCAGGTGCGCCAGGGTTTTCCTGCGAACCAGACTGCTGTTCTCGCCAATGCCGCCTGTGAATACAAGTGCATCAAGCTGAGTCAGAGACGCCATCATGGCGCCAATGTAGCGGGCGAGCCGGAAGCAGAAAACATCAATGGCTGTCTGAGAAGGTTCGTGGCCGTGATCCGCCAGTTCGCAGAGGGTGCGCATATCGTTGGTCTGGCCAGACAACCCGAGCAGGCCACTGTCATTGTTCAGGAGCCGGTGAACTTCCTGTGACGCCATCCCTTTGACGGAGAGGAAATCAAACAGTCCCGGGTCCACATCGCCACTGCGTGTTCCCATCACAAGGCCTTCCAGGGGAGTGAGTCCCATACTGGTGTCCACACTGATTCCGTCACGGATGGCCGTTATGCTGCAGCCATTTCCGAGATGCGCTGAAATGATGGAAGTTGTGGCCTGTGTTTTACCCAGAATCCGGGCGGACTCGTTTACCATGAACTGGTGGCTGGTACCGTGAAAACCGTAACGCCGGACACCCCAGTCTCTGTATAACTGAAGCGGAACAGCGTAGAGATAGGCTTTACGGGGCAAGGTCTGATGAAAGGCCGTGTCGAACACGGCCGCCTGGGGAACTCCGGGGAACAGGGCAGTCGTGGCCTCGATACCAGCCAGGTTAACCGGGTTATGAAGTGGCGCCAGGTCCGCGCAGTCTTTGATGGCAGCCAGCACATTGTCGTTGATCAGCGCTGCCTTGCGAAAGGTTTCACCGCCATGGACAACCCGATGCCCGATGGCGGCGGGTACATCATCGAGCAATCCGCAGCCCTGCAGTGCGCTGGTCAGTGCATTCAGCGCCTCTTTGTGGCCCGCCCCGGCCGGCAGGCGGACAGGCTCCTGTCGTCCTTGCAGGGTGGCGAAGGCATCGTCTTTGCCAAGCCGTTCAGCAAGGCCACTGGCCAGCTTGTTCAGCTGCTGGTCAAACAGGGCAATCTTGAGGGATGAGCTGCCACAATTGATGACAAGTATCGTTCCGTCCATTATGAACCCGTTCTAATCGGTGGTGTGTCAGCGGACGCGATGGTTGGTTCTGAGCCATTCATGGAAGGCATCTTCGGGAAGCGGGCGGCTGTAGAAGTATCCCTGGGAAAAGTCGCAGCCCTCCTGCTTCAGGAAGTGGGTCTGTGCCTCTTCCTCGACGCCCTCTGCAATCACCCTCAAGCCAAGGCTATGGGCCATATTGATGATGGCTTTCACCAGGGATGCATCGTCCTTCTCTTTTATGACGTCCTGAATAAAGGATTTGTCGATCTTCAGGGTATCAAAGGGATAGCTCTTCAGGTAGCTGAGTGCGGAGTAACCGGTACCGAAATCATCCACCGACAGGCGGATGCCGGATTGATCCAGTTGCCGGAGTATATCGGCTGTTTCGATGGTGTTGTCCAGTATCAGGCGCTCGGTAATCTCCAGCTCCAGTTGCTGGGGCTCCAGCCCACTGGTTTCCAGGGCGTTCATCACGGTGTAGATAAACCCCGGGTCCCGGAACTGGCGGGGCGAGACATTCACTGAGATGCCAATGCTGGTGCCCGTGGTTTCCTTCCAGCGCATGGCCGCAAGGCAGGCTTCCTGGAGAACCCACTCACCAATGGGGGTGATCAGTCCTGTTTCCTCTGCAAGGGGAATAAACCGATCCGGCATCACCATGCCCAGGCCTGGATTGTTCCAGCGCAGAAGGGCCTCCGCCGAGCAGAGCTCACCGGAATCAGTATGCACAATCGGCTGGTAATAGAGTTCAAATTCGTTCTGTTCCAGGGCCCGGCGCATCAGTGACTCCATCTGCAGCCGTTCGTGTGACACTTCCGTCATCTCCGGCGCAAAGTGTGCATAGGAGCTCTTGCCCTTGTGCTTGGCCTGGTACATGGCAGCGTCGGCATGTTGGAGCAGGGTGCCGCTGTTATCCGAGTCATTGGGGAAAATCGCGATGCCGATACTGGTGGTAACAAACACTTCCTGGCCGTTGAGCAGGTAGGGGGGCGCAAAGGTCTTGAGGATTCGCTCCGCTACCTGGGAGGTGGCTTCCGGCCCGGTCAGGCCAGGCAGTATGACGAGAAACTCGTCGCCCCCCAGCCGGGCTACCGTGCTGGTGCCACGCAGACAGCTTGATATGCGCCTGGCGGCCTCGATCAGGAGGTTGTCGCCTGCATCGTGGCCGAGGGTATCGTTAATGTGCTTGAAGTTGTCGAGATCCAGGAACATGACACCCACCAGGGAGCTTTCCCGCCGGGCCTGGGCAAGGGCCAGTTTCAGCCGGTCAAGCGCCAGCATCCGGTTGGGGAGCCCGGTGAGAATGTCGTAGTTGGCCTGCCGCAGCAGCTGTTGCTCATAGCGTTTGCGGATACTGATGTCCTCGCCGAGGATCAGATAGCCGGTTGCCTCACCATTGGAGTTCTTTATGGGCGTGACGATGAGCTGTTCCCAGAATCGCTCACCGTTCCTCCGGATGCTGTTGATTTCACCCTGCCAGACGCCAACACGCTGCACCTGGAGGCGGATGGACTGCCACAGTTGCCGGTTTTCCCGGTGGGCGTGGGCGTCTTCGGAGAGCACGCCCGGGTGTTTGCCGATAATGGCATCGGCGTCATAGCCGGTGAGCTGCGTAAACTTGTGGTTTGCAAACTCGATGCGCCACTGGCGGTCGCAGATAAGAACGGACGAGGGGCTCTGCTCGATTGCTTTGGAGAATTTGCGGATTTCCTCGGCGTCCCGCTCCTGGCGCTCCAGATCGTCATTGAGCCTCTGCCGCATCTGATTGATGGCGTCCGTGACCTGGGCCAGCTCATCGTTGGCGTATAAAGCGGTGTCCGGGCGGTCCAGCCGCAGTGGCCGGGAAAGGTTGGCAAGGGAGAAGTTGCGGGCATAGTTGGCCATGGTGCTGAGATGGCGGGCCACGAAATACTGAAAAATCCAGATAATCAGTATTGATACAAAGAAGGTTTTGAAGAACTGGGTCGTCAGCACCACCACAACTTTCTGCCGCATATCGGAATACACCCGTCTCAGATCGGCGGTCACTGTCAGCTGGCCCAGGGTGAACATCTCGTCGCCCTGGTGGGTCAGATCGAAGGAATGACTGGTGGTCTTTGTATCCCGGGGAATCTCGCCCATGACAAGTTCCGAATCCGGCTCGATCTTGAGCCGGATATGGACAATATCCGGAAGGCTCAGAATGCCTTCCAGCTGGGTCTGGAGCAGTTTCTGGTCCAGCGCCCACAGGCTTCGCGCCAGGCTGGAGGTATAGCCGGTTTCGATGACCTGCATACGCCGGTCAATCTGGGACAGGTCTTTTCGGTAGTCGGAGTAGATCTGGGCAGCTGACGAAATCAGCGTAAACACCGAACTGAACAGCAGGATATACGCGAGTAGCCGGAAGGACAGCGGGGACCCGGTTCGAAATCGTTGCAGGCGAGTCAGCAGTTTTTGCATGTCCTTATACTTCGGCCGCGCAAGGAGGTTTGGTAACAATTGGTCCGTTTACGTTCTCAGGACTATAGCAGCTGTTTCTTGCAAATGCTTTGCAAATACAGGAATTACCGAGAGAAATGTGGCGCGGTTCAGAATTCTGGCAGCCAGCGAGCCGTCATCGTCGTTGACGCAGATCAATATGCTGTCGGGGTGGTGGGCGTAATCTGGATACAGTTAATCAGGATTGTCCGGAGGAGTTGGCCATGTATACCGATGCAGTTGTTATTGCAGGAATTGTAACCGTATTACTGATGGTGGGTTTTTTTGTCGGCGTCGGAGTATTCGTTCTCAAGGACGCAAAGCATCAGCTGGGGGATCACGGGAGGCATTCAGAAGCATCAGCTCGTGATGGGCACAAGCGCTAGATGAGAAGTTGGCGTCCCCTAGGGGGTTCGAACCCCTGTTGCCGCCGTGAAAGGGCGGAGTCCTAGGCCACTAGACGAAGGGGACGCATCGCTTCAAAACCTTGCCTCGTCGAGGTGGCGCGTATATTAAGTAAGGATATGCGGGCTGTCAAACGGTTTTTGGAAAAAATACCAGTTTACCCCAAGGGGTTAACGGTTTACCTCAGTATCTGGTCGCATCTGCAAGGGCCGGGCCGAGATTCGCAAACCGGAAACGGAAGCCTTCTGCCTCAAGGCGTTCGGGTATGGCCATTTGTCCGGTCAGCAGCAGCCGTGACATTTCGCCCAGCGCAACCTTGAGGACCGGCGCAGGGGCCGGGAAGATGGCGGGCCGGCCAAGAACGCCTGCCAGGCATTTGGTGAACTGCCGGTTGGTAACCGGGTTGGGGCTGACAACATTGTAGGCTCCGCGTGCGGTGTCGGTGTTCATCATCCACACCAGGGCGGCAACCACATCGTCACGATGCACCCACGGCATGTACTGGTGGCCGTTGCCAAGACGCCCGCCAAGTCCGAGCTTGAAAGGCAGTAACATGCGTTGAAGGAATCCTCCACCTGGCCCGGCCACAACACCGGTGCGGGACAGGCAAACCCGCACACCTGCAGGCTCCAGTCTCAGGGCAGCCTGTTCCCAGTCGCTGCACAAACGGTGGCTAAATTCATCGTGGGGCGGTGTATCCTCGGTGACGCGGTGGCTGCCCTGATCACCGTAAAAGCCAACAGCCGAACCCGACACCAGAACAGCCGGAAGTGTCTTCCAGCTCCTGATAACGTCCACGAGCTGGTTGGTAAGGTCAATACGGCTGTCTCGCAGTTCCTGCTTGCGGTTTTCGGACCATCGCTTGTCGGCAATCCCTTCCCCTGCAAGGTTGATCACGGCATCGAACCCTCCTTGGTCTCTGAGCTGTTCCAGCTCGTTCACCGATTCCACCCGTCCACACAGTGACTGAACATTGGCTGCCGGCTGCCGGCTCAGAATCGTGAGCTCATGACCGTCGGCAATCAGTGTCTGGCAGAGCAACTGGCCAATAAAACCGGTGCCTCCGGTAACCAGAATCCGTTTTTCCATTACCATCCACTCCTTTTGTCTTGCCATGCTAATCGTTCAGGGGGCAATCCGGTTGTTGATCATCATGCCGGGTGTTTGTGGCGTTCAAGTTCCTGGTTAACAACATCACGAATCGCATTGCCCAGTTGCGGATTCTCGCCGATCGGGGGTGCCAGGGTAATGGTGACACCATGAGTGGCTTGAAGCTCTTCGATCATTCCCGGTACGTCTTTTCTCAGGTGACGGCCTGCCGCCAGGAAAAGCGGAATGATGGTATAGGCGGTAATGCCTTCCTTCTTGCCCTTTGAGATAATGGTATCGAGTGAAGGTTCTGCCAGTTCCATGTAGGCAATGCGGGAGCCGGCCACAGACTCAAGGGTTGGTGTCGCGAGTTTTTCAAAGGTCTGGCACCAGCGCTGGTCACTGCTTCCGTGGGCAAGAAGGATGATTCTGGGGTCGTCAGTCATAATGTCTCCTGGTATGACCAAAAGCCGGTTGGTTATCGTAAAGTGTAGCAGTGCCGGCACCAATGCCGGCCTGTGGTAATGCAACAGGGTAAACCATATGTTCGATTGGAAAGAGATTCTGGATTTCTGGTTTGGTGAACTGGATGAACACGGGTTGCCGGACAGTGAGCACCGCAATCGCTGGTTCCGTTCTTCCCGGGCCTTTGATCAGGAGATTCGCCGGCGTTTTATTTCCATGGTGCTGTTTGCCTCGGAAGACGGATTGCGGCACTGGCGAAGCATACCGGGCGGTGCTCTGGCCGAGATTATTCTGCTGGATCAGTTCACTCGCAACATTCACCGGGGCGGGGCACTGGCGTTCGACAATGACAAGCTTGCCATCCGGCTGTGCAAGGCAGCCATGCGCAATGGTCATGACATGGCATTGCCCGCGGTTCAGCGCGCGTTTCTTTACATGCCCCTGCAGCATTCGGAAAAAATGGAAGACCAGAATCTTTCCGTGGATTGCTACGAGCAGCTGGCGACGGCAACAAACGGCATAGCCGGCGATTTCATGGGAAGTTTCCTTCAGTCTGCCAGGGACCACCAGGAGATTATCCGGACCTTTGGCCGTTTTCCACACCGCAACCGGGCGTTAAAGAGACAGTCCACTGCCGAAGAGGAAGCCTACCTGGAGACAGGTAAGCGTTTCGGACAGTAATCCGCTGCCGGCAGTCGTCGCAAAAAACCGAAGTGCCAAGCCCATCAATGTTTCACCGCGCCCGATACGGCAGAATTTGCAAAAACCAACAATAAAACGCCGGGCCGGACTGTTCCGAATCAGGGCAGCAACGGACGGCCGTCGAAACAGGGAAAATGAACCATGGTGCAGGCACAGTTGCCGGAAGCCAGTGTCCGGAGCGAGTTGCCGGAGAATCGATCACTTCGCCAGTCCATTCGCTACAGTGGCCGTAAGACAACGCGGGCCAAAAGCGAACAGCGTCGTCTGGAAATCCTGGAAGCGACGCTGCGCATTGCCGCGCGTGACGGGCTCCGGGGTATCAAGCACCGGGCAGTGGCACGGGAAGCCGGTGTGCCCCTGGCCGCCACAACTTACTATTTTCGCGATATCCATGAACTGATCAGCGACTCCTTCATGCTGTTCGCCGAGAAAGCCAGAGACAACCTCAATGCTTTCTACGACACCATCAACCTGGTGCTGGACACCCTTCCGAACGAAACCCTGCGCCGCGGGGGCGCACATCGTCGGGAGTTGACTTCAAGGCTCTCAGCAATCTCCACTGCCTATCTCCATGAGCAGTTCACCAAGCGCCGGCAACAGGTGCTGGCGGAACAGGTTTTTCTCATGGAAGCACTGCGTGACAGGCGTCTTGCCGGGCTGGCACGAGTCTATCGTGAAGCCTGGACGGCCGGGCTGCGTCAGATACTGGAGCGCCTGGATTCACCATCACCGGACAGGGACGCAGGGCTGCTGGTCAATGTGACACTGGGAATGGGGTACGAAAGCCTGCTTAATGATCAGGAGGTGGACTTTGAGACCCTCTCGGAAACGGTCGAGAGGGTCATCTGCCTGGTTCTGGAGTGTCCAGAAGAGTGATCAGCCGGTGATCACGCTGATAGCCGTCCCTGCGGAATTGCAGGCGATGGTTCTTGTCGATGTATGCCGTGCGATAAGTCATCAGAACCGGGACGCTGCGGGGCAGATGAACATTCCGGGGTTCGCCGCTGGAGTAACTGCCCGTGGCAACGGTCTCGGTTCGCCAGTCGTGGAGGCTGAACAACAGGCCGGCCAGTGTTTCTGCCCCTTCAACCCTTACGCAGCCGTGGCTGTAGAAGCGTTCCGTGCTCTGGAACAGATTTCCTGCAGGGGTGTCATGCAGATAGACCGCATAGGGGTTGGAAAAACGGATAACCACCGAACCCAGAGGGTTTGCAGGCCCGGGCTGCTGTTGCAGACGCACACCTGCTGGTGAGGCCCAGTCCACCTGATCCGGCGCCAGCTCATTGCCTGAATGGTCCAGAACGCGAAGGTTGTGATCTTCCAGATAATCCGGGTCTCGGCGGATCCGGGGTAATTTGTTCTCCATGAAAATTGACGTGGGAATGTTCCAGGCGGGATTGCGGGTGACATGGGTTATCAGGGAACGGACCTCCGGTGTTTCACGGCCGGGTTTGCCGACCTGAACCCGCCCGCTCCAGACAGCCTTTCCCTCGTCATAGAGTGTTGCTTCCGCTCCGGCGATATCAATCACCAGTCCTCTGTGCAGGGGGGCGTTAAAAGGCCATCTCAGGCGCTCGAGGTTGGCCCGAAGGGTATCGATCAGTTCGCCTGGCGGCCTGTTCAGGGCTTCAAGTGTCGACCTGCCGGCCCGGCCGTCCGGATAAAGATTAAAATCCCGCTGGAAACTGCGAACTGCGTTGGCAACTGCTGCATCGTAGGCTTCCGGGTTCCCGTCATCTTGCGGAGGATCGTCAAGGTAGCCCTGGGCCCTGAGGCGTTGCTTCAGGTGCGGGACTCTTGGATCCTCTGATCCTTCCTTCAGCGTCGGGCCTGCTTCAATCAACGGCCACCACGATGGGTAGTCCTGTAGTGCCTGACGGTAAACCTGCAACAGTGCCGGATAGTCGGGGTTCTCCGGGCGGGCAAGCTCAAATGCCTGCTTTGGTGAATTGCCGGCTTCAGCCAGCAGGCCGGAAAGGGCTTCCTGGTGACGGGGAGGGGGCATCAATGGTGATTGCCAGGTGATGCCCCGGGCCTGAGGGTCTATCCTGCCAAATTTCAGATCAAGCAACGCCCGGTGAAAGGTCGTTTCTGCCAGTTGATTTTCACAGTCAGAAAGACTGCCCCACAGCGAAAGGTGTTCCCGGATTGTCACCAGTTCCCTGAGGGAATACAGGTCGGGGTGGAGCCCGTGCCGGTACAGATTTCTGAGCCCGTCGATGAGTTCGTCAAGGCGCTCGCTGTCTGACCAGTCGGCTGCCATTCCGGTTGTCTCGCACCTGAGGAGGTCATCGCCATGCACGGCGGCAGCCGGGGCGCTGAACGAAAACAGAAGGGTTGCCAACAGCGCGATCCCGCCGCGTTGCCCTGTGTGCTGAATTGTATAAATAGTGTACATCATGACGGACATCCACAATTTCCCTGTTAGAATGCGCGACACTTCTGATCATTGGCCAGGCCGCTGGCCGGACCGGTGGGCAAACCCGGTCTTATCTTTTGTGTGACAGCCGGTGAGGAACCGTTAATGCACGTTGCCTGTTTCAGACGATACCTTGTTTTCACCTTCGCGATAATGTCGGTTTTCTTGTTCGCCGCTGAAAGCACTGCCGATGACTTTGACAGCGAAACCTTCAGAAAATTATCGGCCGAGGCACCGGAACTGAACGCAATGGTGCTTGAAAAAGCATTACAGGCATCCCGTTGCGCGGTCAGTAACGGTATCAGCGTACCAGAACGGCTGGCAGTCATTGACTTTTCTCTGCCATCAGCCAGACAACGCCTCTGGATATTTGACCTGAAAGAGCATCGGCTCCTGCTTCGGGATCTGGTTGCCCATGGCAAGAACTCCGGTATGACGAGTCCCAGCATGTTCTCGAATATCGAGGGTAGTCATCAGTCCAGCATCGGGCTGTTCAGAGCCCAGGAATCCTACCGTGGAAAGCACGGCTACTCCCTTCGCCTTGATGGCCTCGAGCCCGGTATTAACGACCTGGCACGCCAGCGGGCCATTGTCATTCATGGAGCAGACTATGTGAACGAGGACTGGGTCCGCGATTACGGCCGAATCGGACGCAGCCATGGCTGCCCGGCGGTGGGGCGAGACGTTATCCGCCAGGTGGTCGATAATCTCAAGGGAGGCCAGTTGGTGTTCAAATATTATCCGGACGAGCAATGGTTGCAGTCATCCGGCCTGTTGAACTGCGAGAAGGGGCAGGTTGCAGACAGCAAGGCGCCTTCGGGTAGCCGAAGCTGAGCTCAGTTGCGATAACAGGCAACACTATTTACTGGCAAAAAACAGTTGACGGACAATGACGAATCCGTAGAATACGCGTCCGTTGATCAAGCGGGAATAGCTCAGTTGGTAGAGCACAACCTTGCCAAGGTTGGGGTCGCGAGTTCGAATCTCGTTTCCCGCTCCATTTCATGATCATCGCCACTTTGCCTCACTCTCGCTCCAGCCTTCTTCACCAATCAGCGGTACGAACCTGACGCCACCCAGGTCTTCAGTCTGTGTTTTAGCAGCAGCAACGCGGGTAACCCGTAAAAGCTGTTGCCGGTGTTGGTCCGGGCCTGCCGGAATCACCAGGCGCCCGCCTATGACCAGCTGGCTGACCAGGGATTTCGGAACATCGGGCCCGCCTGCCGTTACCACAATAGCGTCATACGGGGCGTGTTCCGGCCAGCCAAGCGTGCCATCGCCGCAAAGAACCGCAACATTGTCATAGCCAAGCTCTTCCAGTCGTTCAGCGGCATGGTCCGCCAGTAACGGGTAGCGCTCGATCGTGTAAACCTGCTTCACAATACTGGCCAGAACAGCCGCGGCGTAGCCAGAGCCGGTGCCGATTTCCAGCACTTTATCATCCGGCCCGAGCTGCATTGCTTCTGTCATCAGGGCCACGATGTAGGGCTGGGAAATGGTCTGCCCTTCCTCGATTGGCAGCGGGGAGTCCCTGTAGGCAGAATCAACCAGGTCACGGCCAACAAATGCCTCCCTCGGAACGGTCGCCATTGCTTTGAGGACCCGCTTGTCACTGATACCCCTTGCTTCCAGTAAATCAAGGAATTGCTGTTTATCTTTGCGTTGGAACAGTTCCCTGGTCATGTCGGATCTCCCCGTCTTCCTCTTCGCTGCAGCCCCGGCCCGGCTTTGTCGGGTATACTCCGTGATCATGATTTTATCACTACCCATGTTACGGGGGCGCCATGCGGGTACATTCATTATACGTCTATCCGGTCAAATCCCTGGCCGGAATTCAGGTTACTTCCTTTCGTATGGATGATTTCGGGCCGGAAGGCGATCGGCGATGGATGATTGTGGATGCGGACCGGGAGTTTGTTACCCAGCGCAGCAACCCGGAACTGGCCCGGATAACAACCCGGTTGGCGGCGGGGCAGGTGTTCATCGATATCCCGGGGGAAGGGGAGTTCGCGCTCGTTCCGGGCCAGGAGGAATGCCGGGTAAGAGTCTGGCGGGACTGGGCCAAAGGGGTATACGGTGGCCAGGAGGCCTCCGGGGCCCTGTCCAGGTATTGCGGCCAGAACCTGCGATTCGTCTACATGCCTGATGATACTTTTCGCCGCGTTGATGCCAGCCGGGTTACCGAGTATCGTCGGGTCAGTTTCGCTGATGGCTTTCCATTCCTGATCACCAACCTTGCTTCGTTGGAAGAGCTGAATTGTCGGTTGGCCACGGCAGTGGAAATGCGCCGTTTCAGGCCCAATATCGTAGTAGATGGTGCCAGGCCGTGGGAGGAAGACAACTGGAAAGCGTTGTCTGTCGGCAGTTTCGAATTCAGCCTGGTAAAACCCTGCTCACGATGCGTCATGACCACCATAGACCCCGACGCCGGCACCAAATCGGCCGATCTGCAGCCACTGCGTGAACTCGGCACCTACCGGCGAACGCCAGACGGTGTGATCTTCGGAATGAATGCCATTCATGAATCAGCCGGGGAGATCCATGTGGGAAACCCGGTGACCCTTTTATCGACTGTAACCACGGAGAATCTGTAACGTGCCATTGTTAACGCTGGATGCCGTATCCCTGGCCTTTGGCATGCAGCCATTGCTTGACCAGGCCTCCATGACCATGGAGCCCGGAGAACGTGTTTGTCTTCTTGGACGAAACGGGGAAGGAAAATCCACCTTGCTGAAAATTGTCACCGGCGAGGTGGTGCCGGATGCTGGCACGGTGAGACTGGAAGACGGCGCGAAGCTGTCGGTATTGCCCCAGAATCTCCCGGTGAACGATACACGGACTGCCTATGAAGCGGTATCCGGTGCGTTTCCGGAAACCGGAGACCTGCTGGCGGAATTCCACCAGTTGTCCCAGAATGCGGATGAAGCCAGCCTTGACCGGATGATGAAGGTCCAGGAGCGCCTGGAAGCGCTTGATGGCTGGCGCCTTGACCAGAAGGTCGGCGCCATTCTCGCGCAGTACGGCATCGATCCGGATCAGCGGCTGAATACGCTTTCCGGTGGGTGGCAGAGGCGCGTACTGCTGGCCCGCGCACTGGTTACAGAGCCGGATGTACTGCTGCTGGACGAACCGACCAACCATCTTGATGTGCCGGCCATTGCCTGGCTGGAAGAGGCCCTGTCCCAGTTCCGCGGTGCGATACTCTTTGTCAGCCACGACCGGGCCTTTATCCGCAGGCTGGCAACCCGGATTGTGGAGCTTGACCGCGGCCACCTGGTGAGCTTTGCCGCCACCTATGACCGCTATCTGGACCTCAAGGAAAAGGCGCTGGAAGAAGAGGAGCGCCAGAATGCCCTGTTCGACAAGCGCCTGAAGCAGGAAGAAGCCTGGATACGCCAGGGCATCAAGGCGCGCAGAACCCGCAACATGGGCCGGGTGCGGGCGCTCAAGGCCATGCGGGAGGAGCGGCGCCAGCGGCGCGAACGCGGGGGCACAGCCAGCTTCTCGGTGGAGGATGCTGCCCGATCCGGAAAGCTGGTGGTTGAAGCCCGTGATGCCGGGTTCTCCTACCCTGATGGCACTCCGGTTATCCGGGATATGAACATGACGGTGCTGAGGGGTGACAAGATCGGCCTGGTTGGCGAAAACGGAACTGGTAAAACCACGCTGGTTCGCCTGCTTCTGGGGGACCTGAAGCCCACCGAAGGCCAAATCCGTTTGGGCACCAATCTTCAGGTTGCCTATTTTGATCAGCTTCGCGGTGAGCTGGATCTGGAACGCAACGCCCTGGATAACCTTTCTGAAGGGCGCGAGTTCATTGAAATCAACGGCCAGAGCAAGCACGTACTGGGGTATTTGCAGGAATTTCTGTTCAGTCCGGAACGCGCCCGCTCCCCCGTGCGTGTATTTTCCGGTGGCGAACGGGCACGGTTGCTGCTTGCCAAGCTGTTCAGCAAACCGGCGAATATTCTGGTACTGGACGAACCCACCAACGATCTGGACGTGGAAACCCTGGAGTTGCTGGAGTCCCGTCTGGTGGAGTTTGCCGGTACTGTCGTTGTGATCAGTCACGACCGGGAGTTTCTCGACAATGTGGCGACCGACACCGTATTTCTGGATGGCTCTGGTAAAGTAGCCGAGTTTGTCGGTGGATATACCGACTGGCGACGGCAGGGTGGCCGGTTTCCTTCCGAGGGAGGAAATCGCAAGGCGACAAAGCCGCCAGGGAATGACAGGCCGGCGCCAGCTGCAGAGCCGGCGCCGGTAACGTCCGGTACCGGATCGGCGAAGGCAAAGCCCGCCAAACTGAGCTACAAACTGAAACTCGAACTGGAACAGCTACCGGGCCAGATCGAAGAACTGGAGAGCGAGTTGGAAGATCTTCGACAACGGATTTCGGACCCGGAGTTCTATTCCGGCCCTGCGGACAGCGTATCCGCAACCCTTGCAGATCTTGCCGATAAGGAAGCCCGTCTGGAAAAGATAATTGAGCGGTGGATGGAGCTGGAGGAACAGGCTGATCAATGAACGTAACATACCAATTCAGATTTGAAGACAAGCGGTCCGTGGAGTTCAGGGTCACGGACCAACCGGCAGACGCGAAAGGCAAGCTGCCGGCGTGGACGAGGCTGGAGCACTGCCAGTGCACCAACTGCCCCCTGAAAGCAGCGGATTCGCCCCAGTGCCCGGCTGCAGTAGAGATACTGCCGGTGGTCAACGAATTCCAGGCTGAAGACGCCTATCAGAAGGTGGACGTGATTGTTACCGATGACCGCAGGACCTATTCCAAATCCACTACCCTGGAGGAGGCGCTACGCTCTCTCCTTGGTCTTAAAATGGCCACCAGTGGGTGCCCGGTGTTGTCTGAACTGAAATCCATGGCGGTGCATCACCTGCCGTTTGCCAGCAATGACGAGTTCATCATGAGAAGTGTTTCCCATTACCTGCTCGAGCAGTATCTGGCGAAACGCAATCACCAGGAACCGGACTGGGATCTGAAAGGGCTGGTGGAAAGGAATCAACGCCTGCAGCTGGTGAATCAGGCCCTGTGGCAGCGCATTCATTCGGTCTGCAAGGGTGACAGCAACCTCAAAGCACTGTTGAACTTCTTCTCCATGGCCTCCAGTGTCAGCTTTTCCCTGGAAAGCCAGCTGCGCAAGCTGGAGGCTAAAATGCGGGGGGATGGCGCCCTGTAAGGCGCCATCCGTCAATGTCGGTAAGGATTACTTGATCCGAACTGCCAGCACGTCGCACACGGTTCCATGCAGAACGCCATTGGCAGTGGAGCCAAGAAGCAGCTGAAATCCCCTGCGCCCGTGGCTTCCCACAATCACCAGATCCACGTTCTGTTCTTTCGACAGGCGGTGGATTTCCGACTCGGGGCGGCCAACGGTCACTACCTGGTTGTCCCTGGATATTCCGTATTGATCGCCGTACTGTGCAAGCTGATCCTTGGCTGCCTTGTCCAGTTGATCCTGGAGTTCCGTCAGGTCCATGGGAATATCACCACCATAAGCGTAGCCCACGGGCTCCACCACGTGTGCCAGCATGAGTTGTGCACCATGGGCCTTGCTGACTTCCACGGCCTTTTCAAGAACCTGTGGGGCTTCTTCTGTCAGATCAATGGCCACCAGAATTTTTTGATAGATTGACATCGCATCGCTCCTTCGCGGATGAAGTCTGTATCGGGGCTTATCCAGGAAACACTGTACTCCAAAAGTGTAAACGAATACTGACGAGCATCAAATCAATCAGGTATCAGGCGTCTTCCCTTAACAGGTCAATGGTAGTGGCCAGGCCCTTCAGAATGCCTTTGGAATAGCGGTCAATCACAAATGCAACGTTGTTGTCGTTGTAGTTGATGTAGGAGCCGCGGATAAATTCCCACTTTGATGTCAGATCATTGAGCGTTTTTTTCAGCTGCCCCTCGGCATTACCTTCGGAGACCTCGGCAATGAGGAGATCGAATTCTCTTGCCTGCTCATCAAGTGCCATGTCGTCCGATGAGCCCTGGAAGGTCTGGGAAACCGACGAGTGTGTGCGGGCGGAATACTTGGCCATCATCTGCGCCATGGTAACTGCTGCGGAGCGAGCGGCCTCAATCCTGTTGTTGATCTCCGTTTCCGAGCTTTCCTGGGCCACGGCGTACATTTCAGTCGCGACCTGGCTCATCATCAGTGCCTGGTTGGCCATGTCGGAAACCAGGCGCAGGTCCGGGTAACCGGTGTTGCGCACATCGTTGATGTTGCTGCGCATCAGGTCTTTAAACTTATCGAATTCCACGTTGAGGCTTTCAACCTGGTCGGAGGACAGAACACCGGCGGTGCTGTCTGCGACCGAGTTCATGGAGTCATTGGCTTCGTTGATGGCGGCAACAATTTCGTTCAGGGTTTCTGTGTCACCCGATGAACTGAAACGGTAGTAGGCATCCAGTGCCATGTAATTACTGATGCGGAAGTTGTGCAGGTCGTAGAGAAAGCCGTCCCCTCCGTCTTCCTGTGCACGAACAGTGAACGAAGTAATCAGCAACAGTATCAGGGCGGTTACAAGTGAGCGTACCCGCAGGCGAGCGTCTTTCATCGGATGGGTCTCCGTAAGGCTGTTTTATTATTGTGGACTAAAGTCTTAATCCGAAGGTAAAGTAACTGGGCCGGCCAATCAAGCAGTTTTGCGGGGCGGGGCAGGGGTAAATGTAAACAAATTTAAAATTTACGTGATGAACTTCCTGTTTCTTCTGCATACATCGTTGTAGTTGCTTGATAAACAACAATTCCATTCCCCTCCAGAGGCCGTTCGGCTGATCATTCGGAGGCAGGCCGGGTTGATTCTTCCAGAAACAAATTGACAAACGAGCTGTTTTTTTTCATCGTGTCATCCCACGATTCAAACGACTGTATGAATTCTGGATCGGTTGATCGGGGTAGTGATCAAAAATAGTGACCGAAATCTCGCTGCATCAGCGGCCGTTAGGCGAACGCTTGTGCGGCTGTTACAGCAGTTCCAAACACAGACTGGAGATCAGTTGATGATTTACGAAGGTAAAGCCATCACGGTTAAAGAGATCGAAGGCGGGATCGCTCAGTTGAACTTTGACTTGCAGGGCGAGTCAGTGAACAAGTTCAACCGTCTGACGATTGAAGAGCTCCGCGCCGCGACTGACAAGCTGGAAGCGAAGAAAGGCCTGAAGGGCCTGGTCGTTACCAGCTCCAAGGACAGTTTTATTGTTGGTGCCGATATTACTGAATTCACCGACCTGTTCGCAGGGCCGGAAGAAGACCTGGTTGCCAACAACCTGAAAGCCAACGAAGTATTCAGCGCTATTGAAGATCTGCCTTTTCCCACCGTGACCGCGATCAACGGTATGGCCCTGGGTGGCGGCTTCGAAATGTGCCTGGCTACCGATTACCGGGTAATGGACAAGAAGGCGAAAGTAGGCCTTCCGGAAGTGAAGCTGGGCATTTTCCCGGGCTTCGGCGGCACTGTTCGGCTGTCACGCCTCGTTGGTGTTGATTATGCCGTGGAGTGGATCTGTGGCGGCACCGAGAACCGTGCCGACAAGGCCCTGAAAGTTGGCGCCGTGGACGCAGTTCTTGAGTCTGACCAGCTGGTAGAGGCAGCCGTAGGCATCATCAATCAGTGCAACGAAGGCAAGCTGGACTACCAGGCCCGTCGTGAAGAGAAGAAGGGCAAGATCAAGCTGAATGCCATGGAAAGCATGATGGCGTTCGAGATCTCCAAGGCGTTCGTGGCCGGCCAGGCCGGCAAGAACTACCCGGCGCCGGTTGAGGCCATCAAGGTGATGCAGAAGCACGCCGGTCTGACCCGTGACAAGGCAATCGAGGTTGAGGCCAAGGGCTTCGCCAAGATGGCCAAGACCAATGTGGCCGCGTGCCTGGTTGGTTTGTTCCTGAATGACCAGGAGCTGAAGAAAAAGGCCAAGGCCTGGGAAAAAGAGGCCAACGAGGTGAAGCTGGCGGCCGTATTGGGCGCTGGTATCATGGGCGGTGGCGTTGCTTTCCAGTCTGCACTCAAAGGCACACCTATCCTGATGAAGGATATCAATCAGGATGGCATCGCTCTTGGCCTGAAAGAAGCCAAGAAGCTGCTGACCAAGCGCATCGACAAGGGCAAGATGAAGCCCGACCAGATGGCGGACGTTCTGAACAACATCACGCCCACACTGAACTACGGCGATTTCAAGAACGTCGACCTGGTGGTCGAAGCTGTTGTTGAAAACCCGAAAGTAAAAGATGCGGTTCTGCGTGAGACCGAGGACAACGTTCGCGAAGACGCGATTCTGACTTCCAACACCTCCACCATTTCCATCGACCTTCTGGCCAAGAACCTGAAGCGTCCGGAAAACTTCTGCGGCATGCATTTCTTCAACCCGGTACACATGATGCCGCTGGTTGAGGTCATTCGTGGCAAGAAGACCAGTGACCGCGCTATCGCGACCACTGTTGCCTACGCCAAGGCAATGGGCAAGACCCCGATCGTAGTCAACGACTGCCCAGGCTTCCTGGTTAACCGGGTGTTGTTCCCGTACTTCGGTGGTTTCTCCGGCCTTGTTCGTGACGGCGCTGATTTCCAGCACGTCGACAAGGTGATGGAGAAGTTCGGCTGGCCCATGGGCCCGGCCTACCTGCTGGATGTGGTTGGCATGGACACTGCCAAACACGCCAACGAGGTGATGGCAGAAGGTTTCCCCGAGCGCATGAAGGCCGACTTCAAGTCTGCCGTGGAAGTGATGTTCGAGAACAACCGTTATGGCCAGAAGAACGACAAGGGTTTCTACAAGTATGAGACCGACCGGAAAGGTAAGCAGAAAAAGGTTGTAGACGAAGAGACCTACAAGCTGATCGAGCCGGTTGTTCAGGGTAAGAACGATTTCAGTGACGAGGATATCATCGCCCGGATGATGATTCCGCTGTGCCTGGAAACTGTTCGCTGCCTCGAAGACGGCATCGTCGAAGATCCGGCTGATGCCGACATGGGCCTGATCTTCGGTATCGGCTTCCCGCCGTTCCGTGGTGGTGCCCTGCGTTATATCGACGATATGGGTGTGGACAAGTTCGTCGAGCTGGCAGACAAGTTTGCAGATCTTGGTCCCCTGTACCACCCGACCGAGAAGCTGCGTGAAATGGCCAAGACTGGCGAAAAGTTCTTTGGCTAACCCTGAACGAGATTTCCGAACGGAGAAAGAACTATGAGCCTTAATCCGAGAGACGTTGTCGTCGTCGATTGCGTGCGGACTCCGATGGGGCGTGCCAAGAATGGCTGCTTCCGCAATGTACGTGCGGAGAACCTGTCGGCTGCGCTGATCGAAGCACTGTTTGAGCGCAACCCGAAGCTCGACCCGAAAGAAGTTGAAGACGTGATCTGGGGCTGTGTAAACCAGACCAAGGAACAGGGCTTCAACGTGGCGCGTCAGATTTCACTGCTGACCCGCATTCCCCATGAGTCCGCGGCGCAGACGGTCAACCGTCTGTGTGGTTCCGCCATGAGTGCGATCCACACCGCCGCCCAGGCCATCCAGACCGGCAACGGTGACGTGTTTGTCATCGGTGGTGTCGAGCACATGGGTCACGTGCCCATGACAGAGGGCTTCGACCACAACCCGGCAGCGTCCAAGTATTCCGCCAAGGCCTCCAACATGATGGGCCTGACCGCGGAAATGCTGGCCAAGATGCACGGTATTACCCGTGAGCAGCAGGACGAGTTCGGCGCCCGGTCACACCGCCTGGCCCACGAAGCAACTCTGGAAGGCCGCTTCAAGAATGAAATCGTGCCCATCCAGGGTCATGACGAGAACGGCTTCGTCAAGCTGATCGAAGAGGACGAGACCATCCGTCCGGAGACAACAGTTGAATCCCTGGGACAGCTGAAGCCGGCTTTCGACCCGAAGAACGGTACCGTTACTGCCGGTACGTCTTCCCAGTTGACTGACGGTGCTGCTGCGATGGTGCTGATGTCTGCCGAGCGGGCTGAAGCACTGGGCCTGAAGCCAATGGCGAAGATCCGCAGCATGGCAGTGGCCGGCTGTGATCCCGCGATCATGGGCTACGGTCCGGTTCCGGCTACCAAGAAAGCGCTCAAGCGTGCAGGCCTGAAAGTCGAGGATATCGACTTCTGGGAACTGAACGAAGCCTTCGCTGGTCAGTCATTGCCGGTGCTGAAAGATCTGAAGCTGCTGGGTGTGATGGAAGAGAAAGTGAACCTGAACGGTGGCGCGATTGCCCTGGGTCATCCGCTGGGCTGCTCCGGTGCACGAATCTCCACAACCCTGCTGAACGTAATGCAGGCCAAAGGCGGTAAGCTTGGTGTTTCCACCATGTGTATCGGCCTGGGCCAGGGCATTGCAACTGTGTGGGAGCGGCTCTGATTCGTTAATGCGAATCGGTAGCAGGTTCTCAGGAGGGCCCGGCAATTGCCGGGCTTTCCTGTCTCTGAGCCTGAAAAAAAGCCGGTCACAAACATAAGAATGGGTTGTCTTGCTTTTCTTGACCCTGTAAAACAATGCACCTATACCAATGTGGCGGCTATGAGTGTTTTCTAGCCGACTGATTTTACAGCGAGTTTACGGTTTGCTGATTTTTTAACCGATTATCGCCAAGGATACAGATCTCCGATATGGGTAAAAGTCTCGTTATTGTCGAGTCGCCAGCGAAAGCGAAGACCATCAACAAATACCTGGGCTCGGACTTCATAGTGAAGTCGAGCGTCGGGCATATTCGCGACCTGCCCGTTAGTGGCAGCGGCTCAACCTCGGATCCGAAAGAGCGCGCCAGACAGGCCGCACTGACCCGCAAGATGAGCCCGGAAGAAAAGGCGGCTCACAAGAAACGGAAATCCAGGGAGCAACTGGTTGCCCGGATGGGTGTGGATCCGGATCACGACTGGAGCGCCCGCTACGAGATCCTTCCCGGCAAGGAAAAAGTGGTCAGCGAACTCAAGCGTTTGGCGAAGTCTGCCGATCACATCTATCTGGCAACGGATCTGGACCGTGAAGGGGAGGCCATTGCCTGGCATCTGAAGGAAACCATTGGCGGGGAGCCGGAGAAGTATCGTCGCGTGGTGTTCAACGAGATTACCAAGCGCGCCATTCAGGAAGCCTTCAAGGACCCCGGTAGCCTCGACAATAACCGGGTGAATGCCCAGCAGGCCCGCCGTTTCCTGGACCGGGTTGTGGGTTACATGGTGTCGCCGTTGCTGTGGGCCAAGATTGCCCGAGGCCTGTCCGCCGGGCGGGTCCAGTCGGTGGCGGTCAGGCTGATCGTCGAGCGGGAACGGGAAATCCGGAAATTCATTCCGGAAGAGTATTGGCAGCTGCATGCGGATCTTCTGTCCCGGCAGGCCGAGCAGCCGGTTCGCTTTGAAGTTACCCGCTATGGCGACAAGACCTACCGTCCGGTCAATGAGAAACAGAGCACTGAACATGTCGAGCGCCTGAAAGCCGGTAGCTTCAGGGTTGCCAAGCGGGAAGACAAGCCGACCAGGTCCCGGCCGTCTGCACCTTTTATTACCTCTACCCTGCAGCAGGCTGCCAGCAACCGGATGGGGTTCAGTGTCAAGAAAACCATGATGCTGGCCCAGCGCCTCTACGAGGCGGGTTTTATTACCTACATGCGTACCGACTCCACCAATCTGAGCCAGGACGCCGTTGCCAGCTGTCGGGAATTTGTCAAAAAGCAGTTCGGTGACAAGTACCTGCCGGAGAACCCCCGTGTCTTCGGCAGCAAGGAGGGCGCCCAGGAAGCCCACGAAGCCATTCGCCCGACTGACGTGGCTCGCAGGCCGGCCGACATCAGTGGCCTGGAGAAGGACGCTGAGAAGCTGTATGACCTGATCTGGCGCCAGTTTATTGCCTGCCAGATGGCGGATGCCGAGTTCCTGAGTACCTCTATTGTCGTCGCCAACGGCGATTACGAGCTTCGTACCCGCGGGCGGATCATCAAGTTCGAGGGTTTCCTCAAGGTTGCGCCGCAGTCCGGCAAGAAAGATGAAGATATCGCGCTTCCGGATATCCAGGTTGATGAAACCCTGGAGCTCAAGAAGCTGGACCCCACCCAGCACTTCACCAAACCGTCGCCGCGGTACACGGAAGCCAGCCTGGTCAAGGAGCTGGAGAAACAGGGGATTGGCCGGCCGTCAACCTATGCCTCGATCATCTCCACTATCCAGGACCGGGGCTATGTTCGTCTTCAGAACCGCCGTTTCTACGCGGAGAAGATGGGCGAGATCGTCACCGAGCGCCTGTCCGAATCCTTCCCGAACCTGATGGACTTTGATTTCACCGCCCGGATGGAAGACGAGCTGGATGAGATTGCCGATGGTGAGGTTGACTGGAAAAAGGTACTGAATGATTTCTATGGCCGCTTCCGTCAGCAACTGGAAACCGCAGAGAGTGGTGAAGAAGGCGGAATGAGGGCAAATATGCCCACCGAGACGGACATTCCCTGTCCGAGCTGCGGCCGGCCGATGCAGATACGTGTAGCCAGCACCGGCGTATTTCTGGGCTGTTCCGGCTACTCATTGCCACCCAAGGAACGCTGCAAGACGACCATCAACCTGGTTTCCGGGGATGAAGTCGTCAGTGCGGACGAGGATGTGGAAGGCGAGGGCGAGACCCGTCTGCTGCGCAAAAAGCGTCGCTGTCCGAAGTGTGGCACTGCCATGGACAGCTACCTGGTGGACGAAACCCGTAAGCTCCATGTATGCGGTAACAATCCCGACTGTTCCGGCTATGAGGTGGAGAAAGGCAGCTTCCGGATCAAGGGATATGAAGGTCCGACCCTTGAGTGCGATAAGTGTGGCTTCGAAATGCAGCTCAAGACCGGCCGTTTTGGCAAGTACTTCGGTTGCACCAACACGGAATGCAAGAATACCCGAAAGCTGCTGAAAAGCGGCGAGCCGGCACCGCCCAAGATGGACCCGGTGCCCATGCCGGAACTTCAGTGCCAGAAGGTGGATGATACCTACGTACTGCGCGATGGCGCTTCGGGCCTGTTCCTGGCTGCGAGCAAATTCCCCAAGAACCGGGAAACCAGGCCGCCACTGGTGATGGAAATCAAACCCCATCGCAAGGAAATCGACCCGAAATACGATTACCTGATGGATGCGCCCGAGAAGGATCCCGAGGGTAATCCCACGGTCATCCGTTACAGCCGCAAGAGCAAAGAGCAGTACGTCATGTCGGAGAAGGACGGCAAGGCGACAGGCTGGTCGGCCTGGTATGAAAATGGCCGCTGGGTTCCCCAGGATAAAAAGAAATAGTTTTTGCCACGGAAGGACGCCGAAAAACGAAAAAAGAGAAAGTGATTTTTAGCCACGAAATCCACTAAAGAACACTAAAAATACGAGAAAGCCGCGTTGTAACTTCGTCGTAAATCTTTGTTCGTGTTCTTTAGTGGATTTCGTGGCAGATATCGTCTTTATCTTTTTACGTGTTCTTCACTGGCAAAATATCACTTCTTCCGCAGGCGCTGGATCAGCGACGACGTATCCCAGCGGCGCCCGCCCATATCCTGCACATCGCCATAGAACTGGTCCACCAGGGCCGCAACGGGGATTTTTGAACCGTTCTTGCGGGCTTCCTCAAGACAGATGGCCAGGTCCTTTCGCATCCAGTCGACGGCGAATCCGTGCTCGAATTCTCCATCAATCATGGTGCCCGAGCGGTTCTCCATCTGCCATGACTGGGCAGCGCCCTTGGAGATGACGTCCACGACTTTTCGCACGTCCAGGTCTGCCTGCTCGGCGAAGTGGAGAGCCTCGGACAAGCCCTGGACCAGGCCGGCAATGGCGATCTGGTTGACCATTTTGGTTCTCTGGCCACTGCCTACCGGACCCATGAGATTCAGGGCCTTGGCGTAGTGTTCCATGAGCGGTTTTGCCTGGGAGAATGGCTCGTCTTCACCACCACACATAATGGTAAGCTGACCGTTTTCAGCACCCTGCTGGCCGCCGGACACCGGCGCGTCAAGAAACCCGAGGTTGCGGGCCCTGGCCAGCTGCGCCAGTTGTTCGGCGATACCGGCGGAGGCGGTCGTATGGTCCACAAGCACCGCTCCGGGCTTGGCGTTGGCAATGATGCCATCGGGTCCCTCGTATACCTCTGCCAGATCGCGATCAGCACCAACACAGGTGAACACGAAGTCGGCCTCCATCACCGTGCTGGCAATGGAGTCGCAGGCCTTGCCCGGGTATTTCCCGGCCCAGGAGGCGGATTTCTCGGCGCTACGGTTCCACACCCGTGTGTCGATTCCTGCTGTTGCCAGGTGACCGGCCATGGGGTAACCCATGATGCCGAGTCCGATGAATGCTGCGGTTACACTCATAAAGTCTGTCTCCGGAATCCGATTATTGTTGGGGAAAACAGCGTCAATCATTACAGAATGCGCGGACACAAAAAAGGCCGCTATGCAGCGGCCTTGATTTCGGTAATCCCTGCCCGAGGGATTACTTCGGGTATTTCCGGGCTTTTTCGCCGGTATACAGTTGGCGCGGGCGGCCAATGCGGTAGTCGCCGCTGACCATTTCGTTCCAGTGAGAGAACCAGCCGATGGTCCGTGACAGGGCGAAGATCACTGTAAACATGGACGTGGGAATGCCAATTGCCTTGAGGATCAGGCCGGAGTAGAAGTCCACATTGGGGTACAGCTTGCGCTGGACGAAGTAGTCGTCTTCCAGGGCAATCTTTTCCAGGCGCTGGGCGATTTTCAGCAGCGGGTCGTTTTCCAGACCCAGTTCCGTCAATACTTCGTGGGCAGTTTCCGCCATTACTTTGGCCCGGGGATCGAAGTTCTTGTAAACCCGATGGCCGAAGCCCATGAGGCGGAACGGATCGTCTTTGTCCTTGGCCTTGGCAATGAACTTCTCGATATTGCTCTCATCGCCGATTTCAGCAAGCATGTCCAGAACGGCTTCGTTGGCACCGCCGTGAGCCGGTCCCCAGAGTGCTGCAATGCCCGAGGCAATGCATGCATAGGGGTTGGCACCGGTAGAGCCTGCCAGGCGTACTGTGGAAGTCGAGGCGTTCTGTTCATGGTCCGCGTGCAGGATGAAGATCTTGTCCATGGCCTTGGCCAGGATCGGATTTGGCTTGTATTCCTCGCAGGGAACGCCAAACATCATCTGCAGGAAGTTTTCGGAGTAGGACAGGTCGTTACGGGGGTACATGAACGGCTGGCCAATGCTGTACTTGTAGGACCAGGCGGCAATAGTGGGCATCTTTGCGATCAGGCGGTGGGCCGTGATTTCCCGCTGGTGCAGGTTGGTAACGTCCATCTGGTCATGGTAGAAGGCAGACAGGGCGCCTACCACGCCACACATGATGGCCATCGGATGCGCGTCCCGGCGGAAACCCTGGTAGAAGTTGCGCATCTGGTCGTGCAGCATGGTGTGGCTTTTGATGGTTTCATGGAAATTCCGGTTCTCTTCTGCGGTGGGCAGCTCGCCGTTGAGCAGCAGGTAGCAGACTTCAAGGTAGTCCGAGTTTTCCGCCAGTTCTTCAATCGGGTAGCCCCGGTGCAGGAGAACACCGTTGGCGCCGTCAATGTAGGTGATCTGTGATTCACAGGCCGCAGTTGATACAAATCCGGGGTCGTAAGTGAAGACGCCTTCCTGGACCAGGCTTCTCACGTCAATGACGTCAGGGCCGACGGTGCCTGAGTAAACCGGTAGCTCGATGGACTTGTCACCCACCGAAAGTGTGGCTTTCCTGTCGGTCATGGTGCTCTCCTATTTATCAGCATTTGGATGCGCTAGAAGGCGCGTATTATCGCAAAACTGGCGGCAAAATATAGGGCGTTGGCTTTTTTTGTCAATGGAGGAGGCAATAAAACCGGATATTTGACATTCGCTGTCAATCAGGGAAATCCGGAATACGCCCATCCGGCAGCCAGAATTGAATTTGTCAATTATCTAAATAGCGAGTGACGGGCCCTGATTTTACAGGCTTTCGCAAGGTTGCCCGTTTGTAATTGACAGGGGTACTCCTTATAATCCGTATCCCGGAATCGGGGATATACCAGGCCGCAGCGTCAGATATCACAAGAGCGCATGCCGGTTTTTCTCCCTCCTTAGCCAATCGTGTGCCGGATTCGTTCAGCACGATGATCCTTACATACCAACCATCCGCATCCGGTTTTTTCCGGCCCGCGGAACCAAGAGAGAGTGTGAGAGCGCTGTGAATAGCAAACGACCAGTAAATCTCGATCTCGGCAAGTTCCATTTTCCGCTGCCAGCCATCACGTCCATACTGCATCGCGTCAGTGGCATCATCATTTTTGTCGGTGTTGCTTTCATGCTTTACGGACTTCAGCTTTCCCTTTCAGGGGAAGAGGGCTACAGCCGTGTTAGTGGGTTGCTGGACGGCTTCCTTGCGAAGCTGATTACCTGGGGCATTCTGTCTGCCTTGTTGTACCACCTGGTTGCGGGTATCAAGCACCTGCTGATGGATATGGGCATCGGTGAAGAGCTGGAAAGTGGCCGGCTCGCGGCGAAAGCCACAATTGTGGTTTCCGTTATTCTCATCCTTCTTGCAGGAGTCTGGGTATGGTAAACAGCGTAACGAATCTCGGACGCAGCGGCGTATTCGACTGGCTGATCCAGCGCGTCACCGCCTACGTACTTGCTCTGTATACAATTTTTCTGTTTGGTTTCATCCTGACATCCGACGTCAATTACGAAACCTGGTCTTCCCTGTTTGATCAGACCTGGTTCCGTATCTTCACCCTGCTTGCCTTGCTCTCTATCGGCGCGCACGCCTGGGTGGGGCTCTGGACAGTTACAACGGATTACATCAAGGCGACGCTGCCCCGGTTCCTGGTCCAGGCACTGTGTGGTTTGACAATGTTCGTGTATGTAGTCTGGGGCATTCAGATTCTTTGGGGGCTTTAATTAATGGCTAATATCAAGACCATGTCTTACGACGCGATTGTTATCGGTGGTGGCGGTGCCGGTATGCGTGCCGCCCTTCAGTTGACCGAGTCCGGCGTCAATACCGCGTGTATCACCAAGGTTTTTCCGACGCGTTCCCACACAGTGTCTGCCCAGGGCGGCATCACCTGCGCGATCGCCAGTGCCGATCCCAACGATGACTGGCGCTGGCACATGTACGATACCGTCAAGGGCTCCGACTATATCGGTGACCAGGACGCTATCGAGTATATGTGTTCCGTAGGTCCCCAGGCTGTCTTCGAGCTTGAGCACATGGGACTGCCGTTCTCACGGACCGAGCAGGGCCGTATCTATCAGCGCCCGTTCGGTGGCCAGTCCAAGGGGCCGGATAATCCCGCCCAGGCGGCTCGTACCTGTGCCGCTGCCGACCGCACCGGTCATGCGTTGTTGCACACGCTCTACCAGGCAAATCTCAAGGGCGGTACCACGTTCCTTAACGAGTGGTACGCGGTAGATCTGGTCAAGAACAGCAAGAACGAAGTGGTTGGTGTGGTTGCCATCGAGATCGAGACCGGTGAAGTGGTCTATATAAAGTCCAAGGCAACGGTTCTGGCCACCGGCGGTGCCGGCCGTATTTATGCTTCCACCACCAATGCCCTGATCAACACCGGCGATGGTATCGGCATGGCGCTGCGCGCTGGCTTCCCGATGCAGGACATGGAAATGTGGCAGTTCCACCCCACCGGTATTCACGGTGCGGGCACACTGGTGACCGAAGGTTGCCGGGGTGAGGGCGGTTACCTGATCAACTCCGAGGGTGAGCGCTTCATGGAGCGTTACGCTCCGAACGCGAAAGACCTGGCAGGCCGGGATGTTGTAGCCCGCTCCATGGTCATCGAGATCCTGGAAGGCCGTGGTTGTGGCCCGGACAAGGATCACGTATTGCTGAAGCTGGACCACCTGGGTGAAGAGACCCTGAACCTGCGTCTGCCGGGTATCTGTGAGCTGTCACGTACCTTCGCACACGTGGACCCGGTAAAAGAACCGGTGCCGGTTGTACCGACCTGCCATTACATGATGGGCGGTATTCCCACGAACGTCGGCGGCCAGGCCCTGACCCAGGACGAGAATGGCAACGACAAGCCGATTCCCGGGCTGTTCGCCTGTGGCGAGGCTGCCTGTGTATCTGTACACGGCGCCAATCGTCTTGGTGGCAACTCGCTGCTGGATCTGGTGGTGTTCGGTCGCGCGGCTGGCCTGCATATTGAAGAGCAGCTCCGTGGCGGCTTCGAGGTTGATGGTGCCAGCGAGCAGGACATCAAGAACGCAATGGCTCGTCTTGACCGCCTGAACAGTGCTTCTGAAGGCGAGAGTGTCGCCGAGGTTCGTAAGGACCTGCAGAACTGCATGCAGCTGTATTTTGGTGTATTCCGTGACGGCAACAGCATGGAAGAAGGCCTCAAGAAGCTGGAAGCAATTGGTGAGCGTGTTCGCAACACCAAGTTGGCCGATACCAGTGGCGCCTTCAACACCGCGCGTATCGAAGCTCTCGAGCTGGACAATCTATACGAAGTTGCCCTGGCAACAGCTGTTTCAGCCTTCGAACGTAAAGAGAGCCGTGGTGCCCACGCCCGTAATGACTTCACCGAGCGTGATGACGAAAACTGGCTGAAGCATTCGCTTTACTTCCCGCTGGACAAGCGTGTTGGCAAGCGTGACGTGAACTTCGCTCCGAAAACGGTTGAAACATTCCAGCCGAAGATCCGGACTTACTAGGGGGGGATTGAGCAATGTTAGTAAGCCTGTACCGCTATAACCCGGAAACAGATAATGCGCCCTACATGCAGGACGTGGAGCTGGAAATTCCGGCCGGCAAGGACCTGATGGTTCTGGATGTGCTGAACCTGATCAAGGAGCAGGATCCTTCAATGGCCTACCGCCGTTCCTGCCGGGAAGGTGTGTGTGGTTCAGATGGCATGAACATGAACGGCAAGAACGGTCTTGCCTGTATTACTCCGCTGTCTGAGGTTCTCAAGAACAACAAGCTGGTTCTGCGCCCGCTGCCGGGCCTGCCGGTTATCCGGGATCTGGTCGTGGATATGAGTCTTTTCTACAAGCAGTACGAAAAGGTCATGCCCTACCTGGTGAACGATACGCCGGCACCCGCGATTGAGCGCTACCAGTCTCCGGAAGACCGGGAGAAACTGGACGGCCTGTACGAGTGTATTCTCTGTGCCTGCTGTTCCACGGCCTGTCCGTCTTTCTGGTGGAACCCGGACAAGTTTATTGGCCCGGCTGGGCTGTTGCAGGCGTACCGCTTCCTGGCGGATAGCCGCGATACCGCCCAGGAAGAGCGTCTTGCCAACCTTGACGACCCGTTCAGCGTATTCCGCTGTCGCGGTATCATGAACTGTGTCAGTGTCTGTCCCAAAGGCCTCAACCCCACAAGGGCGATCGGCCATATCCGCAATCTTCTGCTTCAGCGGGCAACTTAAGCAGAATCCGGCACAGGGTCTATACTGTGCTGGCAGAGCTCGTACCCGGAAGAGCCCGCAACGACGCGGGCTCTTCAACCAAAGGCTTATAGTCAAAAGTCTTAACAGGGTGCAAACTACGCGGGCCGTGACAGGAACTTATAAGGTTCCTTCACGGCTTTGCTGAGTATAATAACCACCGGGGAACGGAAAACATCCTTGTTGGGTGTGGTGGCCACAGTCGATCCCGTAAAAACCCGTATTGACTCAGATATACCCCTGGCCGACCATAGCCAGCTCCCCGCACCAGCCCAAGGTGAGCTATTCAAAATGCACGAAAGCATAATGGAGCAGTTATGGCAGACTTCCCACCTACAGGGGGGGAATCTTGCCTATGTTGAACAGCTTTTCGAAACCTACCTGACAGACCCCAATGCAGTGCCGGAAGAATGGCGCAGCTATTTCGACAAACTTCCCAGTGTGGATGGCTACAAAGGCCGCGATATAGATCATTCATCTATACGCCAGCAGTTCGAGCATATTTCCCGGAATCAGCGTTTTCTTGCCTCCAGTGGCGTGCCTGCCAGCGCAACCGCGGATGCGGACAAGAAGCAGATTCGGGTGCTCCAGCTGATCAATGCCTTTCGTTTCCGGGGTCACCAGGAAGCGAAACTTGACCCTCTCGGGGTCTGGAATCGCCCGCAGGTGGAAGATCTCGATCCTTCATTCCATGAGCTTTCGGAAGCAGATTACGACCTTGAGTTCCAGACCGGCTCCCTGAACTTCGGTTCCGAGACCATGAAGTTGCGGGACATCGTGGATGGGCTGCGCCAGACCTATTGCGAAAGCATCGGCGCCGAATACATGCATGTTGTTGATACCCGCATCAAGCGGTGGTTCCAGCAGCGCATGGAGCCGGTTCGCTCGCGCCCCAATTATGAAGCCGCTACCCGCAAGCATCTTCTCGAGCGCCTGACGGCAGCAGAAGGACTGGAAAAGTACCTGGGTTCACGGTATCCCGGCGTAAAGCGTTTCGGCCTTGAAGGTGGTGAAAGCCTGATTCCGTGTCTGGACGAACTGATTCAGCGGGCCGGAAGCTATGGCGCCAAGGAAATCGTGCTGGGCATGGCTCACCGCGGACGCCTGAACGTTCTGGTCAATACGCTCGGCAAGAATCCGAAAGAACTGTTTGATGAATTCGAGGGCAAGAAGCTCGCGGATTCCGGCTCCGGTGACGTGAAATACCACCAGGGCTTCTCATCCAACGTGATGACAGAAGGTGGTGAGATTCACTTGGCACTGGCGTTCAACCCGTCGCACCTTGAGATTGTATCCCCGGTGGTTGAAGGCTCGGTTCGTGCCCGCCAGACCCGCCGGGAAGACCCCAATGGCACCCAGTGCGTTCCCATTATCATGCACGGTGATGCCGCGTTTGCGGGGCAGGGCGTGGTCATGGAAACCTTCCAGATGTCCCAGACCCGGGGCTACGGTGTTGGCGGTACCATCCATATCGTTATCAACAACCAGGTCGGCTTTACCACCAGCAAGCAGGAAGACGCCCGTTCAACGGAGTACTGCACGGACGTGGCCAAGATGATCCAGGCCCCCATCCTGCACGTGAACGCGGACGATCCTGAAGCGGTCATGTTTGTGACCCAGATGGCCATGGATTATCGCCACGAATTCAAGAACGACGTGGTAATTGACCTGGTGTGCTACCGCCGCCGTGGCCACAACGAAGCCGATGAGCCGGCCGCTACCCAGCCGGTGATGTATGACAAGATCCGCAAGCTGACAACCACCCGCAACCTCTACGCCGAGAAACTGGTGGCCGACGGGGTTATCAGCGAGGAAGAAGCGAAGCAGATCGAGCTGGACTACCGCGACGAGCTGGACAAGGGTGACCATGTGGTCAAATCCCTGGTCAAGGAGCCCAACAAGGAGCTCTACGTTGACTGGACTCCCTACCTGGGCCACGAGTGGACGGCCAAGTGTAAATCCAGTGTTGCATTGAAAACGATCCAGAAGCTTGGCAAGAAGCTGACCCATATACCGGAAGGTTTCAGTGTGCAGCGCCAGGTGTCCAAGATTATCAGTGACCGTGAGAAGATGACGGCCGGTGCCCTGCCCATCAACTGGGGCTACGGTGAGATCATGGCGTACGCCACGCTTCTTCATGAAGGGCACCCGATCCGCATTACCGGCCAGGACGTCGGGCGGGGCACTTTCTCTCACCGTCATGCGGTTCTGCACAATCAGAAGGATGGCTCGACCCATATTGCTCTCGAGCATCTGTCCGAGGACCAGCCAAAGTTTGAAATCTATGATTCGCTGCTGTCGGAAGAGGCTGTCATGGCCTTCGAGTACGGCTACGCGACCACAGCTCCCAACGGATTGGTTGTCTGGGAAGCGCAATTTGGTGATTTTGCCAACGGCGCCCAGGTGGTGATTGACCAGTTCCTGACCAGTGGTGAGCACAAGTGGGGCCGCCTGTGTGGCCTGACCCTGCTGCTGCCACACGGCTATGAAGGCCAGGGGCCTGAGCACAGTTCAGCGCGCCTCGAGCGCTTCCTGCAGCTGTCGGCCGAGCACAACATCCAGGTGTGTGTGCCCACCACCCCGTCGCAGGTGTTCCATATGCTGCGCCGTCAGGTCAAGCGCCCGCTGCGCAAGCCGCTGGTGGCCATCACGCCCAAGAGCCTGTTGCGGCATAAAGAGGCAACCTCCGATCTGGACGATCTCACCTCCGGCACCTTCAAGACAGTGCTGCCCGAGAAAGAGCCGTCCGATCCGAAGAAAGTCAATCGCCTGATTCTGTGCAGTGGCAAGGTTTACTTCGACCTGCTTGAGCGCAAGAAGGCAGATGAGCGGGACGATGTTGCCATCGTTCGTATCGAGCAACTGTATCCGTTCCCGGGTGATGACCTGGATGAGCTTCTGAGCCAGTACAGCAAGCTCAAGCACGTGTTCTGGTGTCAGGAAGAGCCCATGAACCAGGGTGCCTGGTACTGCAGTCAGCATCACATGAGAAATGCACTGCATCGCCACAACCCCAAACTGTATCTTCAGTATGCCGGTCGTGACGCTTCCGCTGCTCCGGCCTGTGGGCATATGTCCGTCCACATTGAAGAGCAGAAAAAACTGGTTAACGACGCGTTTGAAATCTGACGAGCTACCGAACTAAGGACCCGAGATGTCAACTGATATAAAAGCCCCCGTATTCCCAGAGTCGGTCGCAGAGGGAACAGTCGCGACCTGGCACAAGCAGCCCGGTGAAGCCTGTTCACGTGACGAGCTGATTGTCGACATTGAAACCGACAAGGTCGTGCTCGAAGTGGTAGCTCCGGCTGATGGCGTGATTGAGGAAATACTCAAGGGCGAAGGCGACACCGTTGAGAGCGGTGAGGTAGTCGGCAAATTCAAGGAAGGTGCCGCTGGCGAATCAAAGCCGGCTGCCAAGGCTGGAGAGGAAAGCAAGAAGGAAGAAGCGGCTGAGAAGCCCGCGGAGGCCTCGGCACCATCTTCCGGCGAAGCCATTCTCAGCCCGGCCGCCCGCAAACTGGCTGAAGAGAACAACATCAATCCGGATGCCGTCAAAGGTACCGGGAAGGATGGGCGTGTTACCAAGGAAGATGTCCAGAATCATATAGATGCGGGCAAGTCTTCAGGCTCTGCTTCAACTGCTGCTGCCAAGCCTGCCGGCGATATGCCCCAGGTGGATGTGAGCTCCGGCGAGCGTCCGGAGAAGCGGGTGCCCATGACCCGCCTGCGTGCCAGCATTGCCAAACGTCTGGTCAATGCCCAGCAAACCGCTGCCATGCTCACCACGTTCAACGAAGTGAACATGGGCCCGGTTATGGAGCTGCGCAAGCAGTACAAGGAAAGCTTCGAGAAGCGTCATGGGGTCAAACTGGGCTTCATGTCGTTCTTCACCAAGGCTGCGACCGAAGCTTTGAAGCGGTTCCCCGCGGTGAACGCGTCCATCGACGGCAATGACATGGTCTACCATGGTTACCAGGATATCGGTATTGCCGTTTCAAGTGACCGTGGCCTGGTTGTTCCTGTCGTGCGTGACACCGATGCACTCGGCCTTGCCGACATCGAAAAGAAGATCGTCGAGTATGGAACCAAGGCGAAAGAGGGCAAGCTGGGTATCGAGGAGATGACCGGCGGCACCTTTACCATTACCAATGGCGGCATCTTCGGGTCGCTGATTTCCACACCGATTCTGAATCCGCCGCAGACAGCCATCCTGGGCATGCACAAAATCCAGGAGCGCCCGATGGCGGTCAATGGCAAGGTCGAGATCCAGCCCATGATGTATCTGGCGCTGTCTTACGATCACCGCATGATTGACGGAAAGGAAGCGGTGCAGTTCCTGGTGGCTATCAAGGAAATGCTTGAGGACCCGGCGCGTATTCTGCTGGATGTCTGAACTGACACTTAACGAATTGGATAACGGGATAAAACATGTCTGACAAGTACGACGTAATCGTCATCGGCGCCGGCCCGGGCGGCTATGTGGCCGCCATCAAGGCAGCGCAACTGGGCCTTAAAACAGCCTGTATCGAGTCCTGGACAGATAAGGAAGGCAAGAACCGGCTTGGCGGCACCTGCCTGAACGTGGGTTGTATCCCATCGAAGGCGTTGCTGGAGATCTCCCACAAATACGAGGAGGCCAGCCACGGTTTTGCTGACCAGGGCATCATCGCCAACGATGTCAAGATGGACATTGGCAAGATGATGGAGCGCAAGGAAGGCATTGTGAACCAGCTTACCGGCGGCATCGCAGGTCTGTTCAAGTCCAACGGCGTAACCCCCATTTATGGTCACGGCAAGTTGCTGGCCAACCGTAACGTTGAAGTGACGGACAAGGACGGCAAGAAAAAGACCTACGAGGCGGAGAATGTGATCCTCGCCACCGGTTCCAGGCCGATCGAGATCCCGCCTGCGCCAATGACGGAAGGCTATATAACGGATTCCGAGGGGGCCCTTGAGTTTACCGAGGTTCCCAAGCGCCTGGGTGTGATCGGCGCTGGCATCATCGGCCTCGAGCTGGGTAGTGTCTGGGCCCGTCTGGGTGCCGAAGTAACCATTCTGGAAGCCCAGGACTCGTTCCTGCCGGCTGTTGACCAGCAAGTGGCAAAAGATGCCCTGAAACAGTTCCAGAAGCAGGGCCTGAACATTGTTCTTGGCGGCCGTGTTACCGGCGCCGAGGTCAAGCGCAAGCTGGTGAACGTCAGCTACGAGGACTCCAAGGGCAAACAGGAACTCAAGGTCGACAAGCTGATCGTGGCTGTTGGTCGTCGTCCGTATACCGACAATCTGTTGTCTGAAGATTCCGGCGTGCAAATGGACGAGCGTGGTTTCATCTTTGTCGATGACAACTGCAAGACCGAGGCCCCGGGTGTCTGGGCCATCGGTGACGTGGTTCGTGGCCCGATGCTGGCACACAAGGCTTCCGAAGAAGGCGTGATGGTTGCCGAGCGCATCGCCGGACACAAGCCCCAGGTCAACTACGACTGCATTCCGAACGTGGTTTATACCTTCCCGGAGATCGCCTGGGTCGGTAAAACCGAAGAGCAGCTCAAGGCTGAAGGCGAAGCCTACAAGGTGGGTACGTTCCCGTTCGCGGCGAATGGTCGCGCCATGGCCGCCAATTCGGCAACCGGCATGGTCAAGATCATTGCTGACGAAAAGACCGATCGTATCCTTGGCTTCCACGTAGTGGGGCCGCAGGCTTCCGAGATTGTTGCCCAGGGCGTGATTGCGATGGAGTTTGGCTCCAGTGCAGAAGATCTGGCCCTGACCTGTTTCGCGCATCCGACTCTGTCGGAGTCCGTGCACGAAGCAGCACTGGCTGTAGACGGTGGTGCAATTCACATTGCCAACCGTCGCAAAAAGAAGTAACGCAGATCAGGAAACAGGGGCGCCAACGATGGCGCCCCGCTGCTATAAAAACGGCTGGTTTCCGGTTGCGTTTGTGGTGCGCTGAGGTGATCCCCGGCGCATCGAACCGAATTCGCTCCGCGCGGGTTCAATTTCCGTATGTGGTTATCCTCCATCAGAAAGCGGGACATTAACTATGAATTTGCATGAATATCAGGGCAAGCAGCTGTTCGCTGAATATGGCCTGCCAGTATCCAAAGGCATTGCCTGCGATACCCCCAAGGAAGCAGTGGCCGCTGCTGACGAAATCGGCGGCGACGCGTGGGTTGTTAAGGCCCAGGTACACGCTGGTGGCCGCGGTAAGGCCGGTGGTGTAAAGCTGGTCAAGAGCAAGGACGAAATCCGTGCCTTCGCTGAAAACTGGCTCGGCAAGAACCTGGTAACCTACCAGACCGACGAGAACGGCCAGCCGGTCAGCAAGATTCTTGTTGAGTCCCTTACCGATATCGACCAGGAACTGTACCTGGGTGCGGTTGTCGACCGTGGTACCCGTCGTATCGTATTCATGGCGTCCACCGAAGGTGGTGTCGAGATCGAGAAGGTGGCTGAAGAAACCCCGGAAAAGATCCTCAAGGCCGAGATCGATCCGCTGGTAGGCGCACAGCCGTACCAGGGCCGGGAGCTGGCGTTCAAGCTGGGCCTGGAAGGCAAGCAGATCGGTCAGTTCACCAAGATTTTCCTTGGCCTGGCGAAACTTTTCGAAGAGTGCGACCTGGCTCTGGTTGAAATCAACCCGCTGGTTATCACTCCGGCCGGTGACCTGCACTGCCTGGACGCCAAGATTGGCGTTGACGGCAATGCGCTGTACCGCCAGAAGAAAATCCACGAAATGCACGATCCCTCCCAGGAAGATTCCCGGGAAGCGGAAGCGGCCAAGTGGGAACTCAACTATGTGGCCCTGGAAGGCAACATCGGCTGCATGGTTAACGGCGCCGGTCTGGCCATGGGTACCATGGACATCATCAAGTTGTCCGGTGGTCAGCCTGCCAACTTCCTGGACGTTGGCGGCGGCGCGACCAAGGAGCGTGTTTCCGAAGCGTTCAAGATCATCCTGTCTGACGACAACGTGAAGGCCGTGCTGGTTAACATCTTCGGTGGCATTGTCCGTTGTGACATGATCGCCGAGGGTATTATCGGTGCTGTAAAAGATGTTGGCGTCAAGGTTCCTGTGGTTGTGCGCCTGGAAGGCAACAACGCCGAGAAGGGCACAAAAGTACTCGCCGACAGTGGCCTGAACATCATCGCTGCCACCAGTCTGTCGAATGCGGCAGAGCAAGTCGTTAAAGCCGCGGGGGGTAAATAATGAGCATCCTGATCAACAAAGACACCAAGGTTATCTGCCAGGGCTTTACCGGCGCACAGGGTACTTTTCACTCTGAGCAGGCCATTGAGTACGGCACCAAAATGGTTGGCGGTGTAAGCCCCGGCAAGGGCGGCACCGAGCATCTTGGCCTGCCGGTATTCAACACCGTGCGCGAAGCCGTGGAACAAACCGGTGCGGAAGCCACCGTTATCTATGTACCGGCTCCGTTCTGTAAAGATGCCATCATTGAAGCTGCAGACGCTGGTATCCAGCTGATCGTATGTATCACTGAAGGCATTCCGACCATCGACATGCTCTATGCGAAAGAGTACGTGGATCGCAAGGGCGTTCGTATGATCGGGCCCAACTGTCCGGGTGTGATCACGCCGGGCGAAAGCAAGATCGGTATCATGCCGGGCCATATCCACAAGCCGGGCAAGGTGGGCATCGTGTCCCGCTCAGGTACCCTGACCTACGAAGCGGTCAAGCAGACCACGGACTTCGGCTACGGCCAGTCCACTTGCGTGGGCATTGGTGGTGACCCCATCCCGGGCTCCAACTTCATCGATATCCTGCAAATGCTGCAGGACGACCCGCAGACCGAAGCCATCGTAATGATCGGCGAGATCGGCGGTACCGCCGAGGAAGAAGCGGCAGCGTTCATCAAAGAGAACGTCACCAAGCCGGTTGTTTCCTACATCGCCGGCGTAACTGCGCCTCCGGGCAAGCGCATGGGCCACGCCGGTGCGATCATTTCCGGTGGTAAGGGTACGGCCGACGAGAAGTTCGCAGCCCTGAATGACGCCGGTGTCAAAACCGTGCGCAGCCTGGCCGAGATCGGCAAGGCGCTGAAGGAAGTGACTGGCTGGTAAGCAACCACCGGTAGAAGAAAGCCCCCGGGTCTGCCTTGCGGACTTCCGGGGGCTTTTTGTTTTCAGGCGCCTTTGGCAGGTTTTTCAAAGGTTCCTTAACGCCGGGTGCACATAAGTCTATAATGCCCGGTCAGCCTCGACTAAGATGGCTGTTCCCCATAGATAAAAGGAGTTCATGCTTTGAGTTCTGTCGATTCCCAGCAACGGATTTTGTCCGGCATGCGTCCCACCGGCAAGTTGCACCTTGGCCACTATCACGGTGTTCTGAAGAACTGGGTAAAACTCCAGCATGAATTCGAGTGCTTCTTCTTTGTCGCCGACTGGCACGCGTTGACCACGAATTATGATGATCCTGCCGGTATCCAGGACAGCGTCTGGGACATGGTTATTGACTGGCTGGCCGCCGGGGTCAATCCCGGTTCCTCCACCCTGTTTATCCAGTCCAAGGTACCCGAGCATGCGGAACTGCACCTGCTGCTCTCGATGATTACCCCGCTGGGTTGGCTGGAGCGCATTCCCACCTACAAGGACCAGCAGGAGAAACTGCGGGAGAAGGACCTGGCCACCTATGGTTTCCTGGGTTATCCGTTACTCCAGAGTGCCGATATCCTCATGTATCGGGCCGGGCGGGTGCCCGTGGGGGCCGACCAGGTATCCCACGTGGAGATCACCCGGGAAATCGCCCGGCGTTTCAACCACCTGTATGGCCGCGAACCGGGGTTTGAAGAGCAGGCGGAGGGCGCCATCGTCAAGATGGGCAAGAAGAACGCGAAGCTCTACCGAACCCTGAAAAAGCGCTACCAGGAAGAGGGCGACATGGAAGCCCTGGAAACCGCAAGGGCACTTCTCAAGGAGCAGCAGAACATCTCCCTGGGAGATCGGGAGCGGCTTTACGGTTATATCGAGGGCGGCGGCAAGGTGATCCTGCCGGAGCCCCAGCCGTTGCTCACCCCGGAATCAAAATTGCCGGGGCTGGATGGTCAGAAGATGTCCAAGTCCTATAACAACTATATCGGTCTGCGTGAGGAGCCGGACAGCGTGGCCCAGAAGATCCGTACCATGCAGACCGACCCGCAACGGGTGCGCCGGACCGATCCTGGTGAACCGGAAAAGTGCCCGGTGTGGGGGCTGCACAAGGTGTACTCCGACGCTGACACCCGGGAATGGGTACAGACCGGCTGCCGCAGCGCGGGCATTGGCTGCCTGGAATGCAAGAAACCACTGATTGACTCGATTATCGAGGAACAGCGCCCGCTGCATGAGCGTGCCAGGGAGTATGAGAGCAATCCGGACCTGGTTCACGCCATTATTGAAGAAGGCTGTGAGCATGCCCGGGACGCGGCACGGGATACCCTGGAGGAAGTCCGGGCGGCCATGGGACTGAGCTACCGCTGATTACCGGCGACGATGAATCTGGAGAGTCCATGACAGACGATACCGCAGGCAAAACAGCGGCCGGGGAGGGTGCGGAGGCACCTGTCGCCGCTGCTGAGCAGGCGCCGCTGGCAAGGGTCTCCGGTAAGCCGGTGGTTGACCTTCCCAGAGACCTTTATATACCACCCGATGCCCTGGCAGTGTTCCTCGAGGCCTTCGAGGGGCCGCTGGATCTGTTGCTGTATCTGATCCGGCGCCAGAATATGGACATTCTGGATATTGATGTCAGCGAGATCACGAAGCAGTACATGGACTACATAGGCGCCGTGGAGGCCATGCGGTTTGAACTGGCGGCGGAATACCTGGTGATGGCCGCCACTCTGGCGGAGATCAAGTCCCGGATGCTGCTGCCCCGCCAGGAAACCGAGGATGAAGAGGAAATCGATCCCCGGGCCGAATTGATCCGCCGGCTGCAGCAATACGAGCGCTTCAAGCAGGCGGCTGAAGACATTGACCAGATGCCGCGGCTTGAGCGGGACAACTTCACGGCCTCGGCGGCATTGCCGGCAATGCCATCCAGTCAGCCCCATCCGGATGTGGACCTGCGGGAGATTCTGCTGGCGCTGCAGGGGGTGCTGAAACGGGCGGATCTGTTTACCAGTCACCACGTTGAGCGCGAGCGGTTGTCTACCCGCGAGCGGATGTCGGCCATACTGTCGGTGCTGCGGGACGACCAGTTCGTGACATTTGAAAGCCTGTTCACGCCCGAGGAAGGGCGTTTGGGGGTTGTAGTCAGTTTTCTGGCGACCCTGGAGCTGGTCAAGGAACAGTTGATCGAAGTGGTGCAGGCGGAGGTTCTGGGCCCGATTCATGTCAGGGCCAGGGCATCCCGCTGATTCGCAGGCCTCTCGCAAACCGATACCTGGTAGTGGAACCATGAACGAAGAAAACCTCAGAAAAATTCAGGCAATTACCGAAGCGGCACTGCTTGCAGCCGGTAAGCCATTGTCGGTAGAGCAATTGCGGGAACTGTTTGAAGAGGATGAGCGCCCGGCGCGCCAGATCATGGAGCATGTGCTGGTGTTGCTGGAGCAGTCCTGCCAGGGGCGGGGCTTTGAACTGAAGAAAGTGGCCAGTGGCTACCGGTTGCAGGTCAGGGATGAGTACGCTCCCTGGGTCGGGCGGTTATTTGAAGAGAAACCCCAGCGGTATTCCCGCGCCCTGCTGGAAACCCTGGCCCTGGTTGCCTATCGCCAGCCCATTACCCGGGGTGAAATCGAGGATATCCGGGGCGTAACCGTCAGCAGTAACATAGTCCGTACCCTGCTCGAGCGGGAGTGGGTTCGTGTCGTGGGGCATCGGGATGTGCCCGGTCGTCCCGCCATGTATGCAACCACCAGGCAGTTCCTGGATTATTTCAACCTGGAGGGGCTGGATCAGCTGCCCCCGCTTTCCGAAATCCGCGATCTGGAAGAGATCGGGCGGGAAATTGAAAAGAACATGCAGGCCGAGATCGAATTCGAGTCTCCGGCCAGAGATACTGATGAAATCGACGGGGAAACAACTCCGGAGTCTTCACCAGGGCAGACACTTCACTGATGCCGTTGGTATCAGCCACTTGTTAAGGACAGATTCATGGCGGCAGATCGCCCCCGCAAGCCTGTAACGAAAAAGCCGGAAGAAAACACACCCGCTGGCCCGGAGCGCATCCAGAAGCTGCTGGCCAGGGCCGGTGTGGGGTCCCGCCGGGAGGTTGAAGGCTGGATAGAAGCCGGGCGCCTGGTCATCAACGGCCAACCGGCGGAGCCGGGGCAGAAAGCCTCGGTCAACGATCGTATCGAGCTTGACGGCAAGAAACTGGATATTACGGCCGGCGCCGAAGTGCTCCGCCGTGTGCTGATCTATAACAAGCCGGAAGGGGAAGTGACCACCCGCAAGGATCCGGAAGGGCGCCCGACCGTCTTCGACAGCCTGCCGCGACTCAAGGACCATCGCTGGATCGCGATCGGCCGGCTGGATATCAATACCACCGGGCTTGTACTGTTCACCACCGATGGCGAGCTGGCCAACCGGCTGATGCACCCGTCGCGGCAGATTGATCGCGAATACGCCGTGAGGGTCTTTGGCGAGGTGGACGAGGCGATGATCAAGCGGCTGTCAGAGGGTGTGCTTCTGGACGACGGCATGGCGAAGTTCTCCGACATTACCGAAGCCGGTGGCAAGGGCATTAACCAGTGGTTCCATGTCACGCTGCTGGAAGGTCGCAACCGTGAGGTCCGGCGGCTGTGGGAGTCCCAGGGTGTTCGGGTCAGCCGCCTGAAGAGGGTGCGATACGGGCCGATTTTCCTGCCCAGCCGCCTGACCGTCGGCAAATGGGAAGAGCTGGATCAGAAAGCGGTGGACCTGCTCAGCAAGGCGGTGGATCTTAAACCGGTGGACATTCCGGCCAAAACGCCGTCCGAGCAGAAGGTTCATGACCGCCAGCGCCGCAAGCAGCCAGGATCAGCACCCCGGAAATCCGGTAACCCCCGTTGGCAGGTTGATAGTAGCCGCCCGGACCAGAAACCGGCCCGAAAGCCCGCGCGCAAACCGCCAAAGCGCTGATCAGTTTCGGATAGCGGCGAAAACCCGGGTGCAATTCCGGCCACTGTCTTTTGCCCGGTACAGGGCTTCGTCCGCCCGGGCGAGCCATTGGTCCGGTGTTTCGTCGGGCAGTCGCTGGGCCACGCCACAACTGGTGGTGATCGATACGTCCGTGTCGCCACAGTTCACGACGATGGAGCGAATGTACTCGCGGATGCGGTCGGCAACCGACCGTGCGTCATTTTCGTCAGTATGGGGTAGCAGTATGGCAAACTCCTCACCCCCGAAGCGGTAAACGCTGTCCGAATTCCGCACTGCCTTCTCCAGCTCGGCCGCGGCCAGTTTCAGGATATGATCCCCCACCACGTGGCCATGCTCATCATTAACCGCCTTGAACTGGTCCAGATCACACAGGATCAGGGAACAGCCTTCACCGTGTCGGTCCCCCAGGCTGCAGGCCCGGGCCAGCGCTCCGTCCAGTGCCCGTTTGTTTGGCACGCCGGTCAGTGAGTCCGTCAGGGCGGCCTGCTCGATAGCGATGAACTGGCAGGCATTGCGGATTGGGCAGATGGCGGCCGCCAGCATCAGTTCAATTCCCTCAAGCTCCTGTTCCGCGAACTTCTGGCGTCGGCTGAACGACAGCGTCCCGTAGAAACTGCCTTCGAGGTTGAGGCGGTAATCGCAACGATGAGGCCCGCCCATGCCAGTGGCGTAAACGAAGTCCCGGGTGGCAATCTGATGGCGATAGTTCATGCAATCAAAGGGCACCACCGTGTTTATTTCTTCCGCCAGTATGGCCAACTGGGTTTCCAGGCTCAGGGAGGTGGAGAGGCGGCGGGTAATGCGGGTGAGGACGTCCGGCGAGTCACTCCATTCCCGGTGAGCCTGCCGCAGAGCTGCCAGCTTCTGGGGTTGGGGACCGGACTTGTTGATCGTTGGGATATGTTTCACTCTGCATGGCCTGCTAAAGGTATTTTGGTCATTACCAAGCAAACATTCGGCCATTTGTTGAATAAATAATAAAAACATGTAGATAAAGGCGTTACTTAAAGTAAGTGACAGGGAGATTGCCGCAGGAACTGAACCGGGTGTCAACAAACCGGCAGTGCATTGCCGGGGCGAACGGATCGTTAAAATGTAGGACAAGGGGATTGGGGTTGTCGGTGCCTGTGGTAAACTTCTGCGCTTATCCATTGCTGCCAGTAGCGAGTGAGCGACGTGCCCTATGAGGTTTCAGGCCCCCGAAAGTCTTTCCGAGCAGATAGCCCAGCACATCGGGCAACGCATTGTTACCGGCGATCTTGAGCCGGGCGAGCGAATCCAGGAACTCAAGGTGGCCGGAGAACTCAATGTCAGCCGGGGTTCCGTGCGGGAAGCGCTGCTGATCCTCCAGCGTCGACACCTGGTGGAGATCTTTCCGCGGCGGGGTGCGGTGGTCTCGCGGCTGACACCAGAGCTGGTCAACAGCCTCTATGATATCTATATCGACCTGCTGTGCATGCTGGGGCGCAAGGTACTTGAGCGCTGGTCCGGAGAGCAGCTTTCTGGGGTCATGGGGCAGGTCCGTGAGCTACAGGCGGTAATCGATGCGCTCAATTCGTCCGGCGGCGATGCAGCAGAGCAGGTAATCGACGCCGGTTTCGGCGTTATGCGTTATGCCTACGGGCTGGTAGAGAATCCGTTCCTGGAAGAGACACTTGAGAACTTCCGGCCTGCCATCAGTCGTACCTATTTTGTTGCCCTGGAAAACTTCCGTGACGAGCTGGAAGAAACCGGCCGTTTTTTCCGGCTACTGGCCGATGCCGCCATCCGGGGTGACTCGCCCGGGCTCGAGCAGGCCATCTGCGAATTTGGTGAACATCAGCGCCAACAGGTACTCAGTATTCTCAGGGAAGAGGTAAGCGCCTGATATGCGCCTGAAATCAATCAAACTGTCCGGTTTCAAGTCTTTTGTAGACCCCACGACGGTGCCGTTTCCTTCCAACATGACCGCGGTGGTAGGGCCCAATGGATGTGGCAAGTCCAATATCATCGACGCCGTGCGCTGGGTCATGGGTGAAAGCTCCGCCAAGTATCTCCGTGGCGAGTCCATGTCTGATGTGATATTCAACGGCTCCAGCGCCCGCAAACCCGTTGGCCAGGCCTCGATTGAACTGGTGTTCGACAACAGTGACGGTTCCGCCCCCGGGGAGTTTGTGCGCTTCAACGAGATTTCGGTAAGGCGCCGGGTTTCACGGGAAGGGCAGTCCGAATACTTCCTCAACGGATCGAAATGCCGACGACGGGATATCACCGACCTGTTCCTGGGAACCGGTCTGGGCCCCCGCAGCTACGCCATCATTGAGCAGGGCATGATTTCCAGGCTGATAGAAGCAAAGCCGGAAGAGCTCAGGGTATACATTGAAGAGGCCGCCGGCATCTCCAAGTACAAGGAGCGGCGCAAGGAAACCGAAAGCCGCATACGACGCACCCAGGAGAACCTGGAGCGCCTGACCGACCTGCGCGAGGAACTCGGGCGCCAGCTGCAGCACCTGGAACGCCAGGCCCAGGCCGCCGAGAAATACAAAGCCTACAAGCAGGAAGAGCGCCAGAAAAAAGCAGAGTTGACGGTACTGCGCTGGCAATCCCTGGACACGGACCTGCAAACCTGGCGTTCCCGCATCCGGGATACGGAGCTGGAACTGGAAAAGCAGCTTTCCGAGCGTGTCAGCCTGGAAACCTCCCTGGAATCACTGCGTGAAAACCACCAGGACCGTAACGAGCACTTCAACAAGGCCCAGGCCCGCTACTACGAAGCCGGCGCAGATATCGCCCGTATCGAACAGAGCCTTGAGCATCAGCGGGAACGCAGCCGCCAGACCGCTGCCGAACTGGATCAGGCCATGGCCAACCAGCGCGAACTGGCCAGGGAACTGGAGCAGGATCAGGACAAGCTGGCCGGTATCCAGGAAGAACTGGATATGCTGGAGCCTGAACAGGAAGCCCTGGCCCTGAAATCCGAGGAATCCGGGGAAAAACTCCAGAGTGCCGAAGACGCCATGACCGAATGGCAGCATAACTGGGAGGATTTCAGTTCCCGTTCGGCGGATGCCCGACGCCAGGCCGAACTTGCGCAGTCCCGGATTCGGTCACTCGAAGAGGCGATTGAACAGCTCCGCAGCCGCCAGCAAAGACTTCAGGATGAGCAGGAATTGCTTGAGGGGCAACTGGATCGTGCTGAACTGGATGACTTCCTGGAACAGCAGGAAGCCCTGGAGTTGCAGCGCGAGGATGCCTCGGAACGCATCAACGTGGTTCAGGACGAACTTCAGGACGCCCGTCAACGGCAGAGGGATGCCGAACAGGCAGCCGCGGATGCCCGTCAGAAGGTCCAGAGCCTGCGGGCATCACTGGAATCCCAGCAGGCCCTGCTGGATGAACAGATGGGTGGCCAGGACGATACCCTCCAGGCGTGGCTCAATGACCAGGGCCTGAGTAACAGCCCCCGGCTGGCCAGGCAGCTCCGCATTGAAGACGGCTGGGAATTCGCGGTTGAACAGGTGATCGGTCGCTTTACCCAGGGCCTCAGTGTACCGGGGCTGGGCTCCGTGCACTCGGCCATGTCCGCCGCTCCCCGTGGCCTGGCGCTGGTGAACGGGGACTCCGGTAACACCGCCGTGGCCGAAGGGCTGGCGGGCAAAGTAACCGGTGCCGGAGGAATGACTTCCTTGCTGGCCCGGGTGGATACGGCTGAAACCATGGAGGAGGCCCTCGGCAGGCAAGCGGGGCTGGCACCGGGTAAAAGCATTATTACCCGTGAGGGCGCCTGGCTGTCCGCAGACTGGATACTGATGCCGGATTCAGACGCCGCCCAGGTGGGTGTGATTGAGCGCCAGAAAAAAGTGACGGCCCTGGCGGAAGAACTGGAACAGGCAGAGGCTGCCCTGGAAACCGCTACCGATAGCCTGGACCGTCTGCTTGAACAGTCTGAGCGGGCGGAAGCGGCAAGGGACGAAGCCCAGGCCCGGCTGGCGGATGCCGACCGGGAACTGTCCACCCTGACGTCAAAGATCAGTGGCCTGAAAGCCCGGGCGGAACAGATTGACGCCCGGCTGCAGCGCATTCGTGACGATCTGTCCGATGTGTCCATGAGCCTTGAGCAACAGCAGGAACAACTGCAGGAAACCCGCGAGGAATGGCAGCAGGCCCTGGCTTCCACGGAAGACAGCGAGGAAGAAAAAGAACGTCTGCTTGAGCGCCGGGATGTACTGCGCGAAAACCTGGACCGGCTTCGACAGGAAGCAAGGCATGATCGCGACCACGCCCACCAGCTGCAGTTGCAGTTGCAGTCCCTGAACAGTCAGCGGGACGGGCTGCGGCAGACCATTGAGCGTATGCAAATGCAGAAGGAGCGCATCGACGAGCGCCTGGATATCCTCAGGGAAAGCAGGGAAAACGCGGAAGAACCCATCGAAGATCTGCAGATGCAGCTTGAAGGCCTGCTGGACCGCCGGCTTGCGGAGGAAGAGAAGCTGGGTGCCGCCAGGGACGCCCTCGAAGAAATCGACCAGGAAGTTCGCCAGAAAGAGCAGAGCCGCAGTCGCATCGAGCATACCATTCAGGAGGTGAGGGCCAGCCTTGAGACGCTGAAGATGGAATCCCAGGCCCTGGAAATACGTGCCGGCAACCATCTGGAACAGCTCGAAGAGCTGGATATCCGACTGCAGGAGGTGCTGTCCACCCTGCCGGAGGAGGCCAGCGAGAAGGCATGGTCCGAGGAACTGGAGAAGCTGGGATCACGTATTCAGCGCCTGGGCGCGATCAACCTGGCCGCCATCGAGGAATACCAGGTGCAGAGCGAGCGCAAGACCTACCTGGACAGTCAGCACGAAGACCTGATGGAGGCCCTGGAAACCCTGGATACGGCCATCCGCAAGATCGACCGGGAAACCCGTCAGCGCTTCAAGGAAACCTTCGACCAGGTGAACGGTGGCCTGCAGGCACTGTTCCCGAAGGTGTTTGGGGGCGGCAATGCCTACCTGGAACTGACCGGAGAAGACCTCCTGGAAACCGGCGTGGCGATCATGGCTAGGCCTCCGGGCAAGAAGAACAGCACCATCCATCTGCTTTCCGGCGGCGAAAAGGCGTTGACCGCCATCGCATTGGTGTTTTCGATCTTCCAGCTCAATCCGGCGCCTTTCTGTATGCTGGACGAGGTAGACGCCCCCCTGGACGACGCGAACGTGGGCCGTTATGCCAATATGGTCAAGGAAATGTCGAAACAGGTTCAGTTCATTTACATCACCCATAACAAGATTGCCATGGAAATGGCGGACCAGCTGATGGGTGTTACCATGCACGAGCCCGGTTGTTCACGACTGGTGTCGGTTGATGTGGACGAGGCCGCAGCACTGGCGGAAGCCTGATGCGGTTTGCGTCGGTCATTGTTCGTGCAAAAATGACAAAAACGCCATCTGGCCTGTGTTTGCGTTGTATTCATTACAGGCTTTTCTTAGAGTAGCAACGATATCTGATCTGCAAACAGGACAGCACCATTATGTCTCTTAGGGAATGGTTAATTGCCATCGGTACCCTGGTTATTCTCGGTATTGTCATTGATGGCCTGCGCCGCATGAGGCGCGCCCGCAAGGAATCGATCGCAATTTCCTCAGGCATGGGGGCGGATGACCTTGACGATTCCCCACTGGACAAGGAATACAATCCCGAACTCCCCAACGGCGGGGCCCGGACCATCTCCCGCGATACTCTGGAAGAGCGTGGTTATGTAAAACCGGAGAAAAGCCGCTTCGCAAGGCCGAACCCCAAACCAACCCGCCCGGTGGTCACCAGTTCCAGAGAGGAGAAGCCGGAGTCACCGGTTGCTCCAGATGTTGCTCCAGATGATGATATACCGGAGGATTTCGCAGCCAGCAAAACGGACGACAGTTCCTTGGATGCCGATACCGGATGGGGTGCGGTAGACGAAGACGACGGCATTGCGGGAGAGCCCCGGGTTGTCAGCAGAAAGGAGCCGGATGAATCCCCCGTTGAGGATGAAGTGCCCGAGGATGTGGTACCTCCGATGGTAACCTCGGAAGTAGAAGAAGACACTGCCCGGCGGGATCAGCCTGCCCGGAAATCCGGTCAGCCTCTGGCCGGTGCCAACCGCCCGGAAGCACGGGAGGTGGTGGTCATCAACGTGCTGGCAAAAGCCGATGAGAATTTCACCGGGCCCCGGCTGAAAGCCCTGTTTGAGGCCTGTGGCCTCGAACACGGTGACATGGACATCTACCACCGCCACGAGCAGGCGGATACCACCAGCCCTGTCCAGTTCAGTGTTGCCAGCGCGGTGGAGCCGGGCACCTTCAAGCCTGAAGACATGCCAGAGCTTTCCACCCCGGGCATCAGCTTCTTCATGAGCCTGCCGGGGCCAACCAATTCCATGCAGGCGTTCGAATTCATGCTGGAGACCGCCCAGTGCGTGGTAAAGAATCTCGGTGGCGAGCTGAAGGACGAGCGGCGTAGCGTGATGACGCCACAGACCATCGAACACTGCCGCCAGCGCATTCGCGAATTTGAACGCAAGCAACGATCCCCCAGAAAATGACCAAAGCCACCCCCGACGTCATCAGCCGGGCCGGAGAACTCCGGGATATCCTTACCGAGCATAACTATCAGTACTATGTTCTGGATGATCCCCGGATACCGGACGCGGAATACGACCGCCTGTTCCGCGAACTCCAGGATCTGGAAGCAAAGTACCCGGAGATTGTAACGCCGGATTCCCCCACACGCCGGGTTGGCGCCCAGGGCGAAACCACCTTTGAAGAGGTGGCGCACCGCATTCCGATGCTGTCCCTTGATAACGCCTTCAGCGAAGAGGAATTGCGGGATTTCGACCGCCGGGTCAAGGACCGCCTGAAAACCACGGACGACATCGAGTACGTCTGCGAGCCCAAGCTGGACGGCCTGGCGGTCAGCCTGCATTACGAAGCCGGCATTCTCACCCGGGCAGCCACCCGGGGCGACGGTTATACCGGCGAAGACATTACCGCCAATATCCGTACCATACCGTCGGTACCCCTGAAGCTGCGGGGGGATTCAGTGCCGGATCTTGTTGAGGTGCGGGGAGAGGTTTACATGCCTCTCAAGGGATTTGAATCACTGAACAAGAGGCTGGCTGACCGGGGCGAGAAAACCTTTGTGAATCCCCGCAACGCAGCGGCAGGCAGCCTGCGCCAGAAGAAACCCTCGGTAACAGCGCGGCGCCCACTGGAAATGTGTGCCTACAGTGTTGCCCTGGAAGATGAGAGCCAGTTGCCGGCAACGCACTGGGACGGCCTGCAGCAGGTCCGTAACTGGGGCTTCCGGATCAACCCGGAGATGCGCCTTGCCACCGGGGTTGAGGCCTGCCTGAAGGCCTATGACGAGCTGATGGAAAAACGGGCAAGCCTGCCCTATGAAATCGACGGGATTGTGTTCAAGGTCAACAGCCTGGCGCTGCAACAGCAACTGGGCTTTGTATCCCGCGCTCCCCGGTGGGCCATAGCCCACAAGTTTCCGGCCCAGGAAGAGCTCACGGTGATCGAAGACGTTGAATTCCAGGTGGGGCGCACCGGTGCGATCACACCGGTTGCGCGCCTCAAGCCGGTGTTTGTGGGTGGTGTTACCGTCAGCAATGCCACGCTCCATAACATGGATGAGATTCGGCGCCTGGATGCACGTATCGGCGATACCGTATTCGTCCGCAGGGCCGGTGATGTGATTCCCCAAGTGGTGAAGGTGGTCACCGAGCGGCGGCCGGACAATGCCCGGGTAGTGGAACTCCCTGAAACCTGCCCCGTATGCCAGTCGGATATCGTCCAGATTGAAGGGGAAGCCGTGGCGCGCTGTTCCGGCGGGCTCTTCTGCCCGGCCCAGCGCAAAGAGGCCATCCGCCATTACGCTTCCCGCAAGGCCCTGGATATTGAGGGCCTGGGCGACAAATGGATCGATATTCTGGTGGAGCGGGAACTGGTCAGGACGGTTGCCGACCTTTACCTGCTGAAAAAGTCCGACCTGACGGGCCTGGAACGGATGGGGGAAAAATCAGCCGAAAACCTGATCAAAGCCATCGACCGCTCCCGTCACCCGGTACTGTGGAAGTTTGTCTATGCGCTGGGAATTCGGGAGGTCGGTGAAGCCACTGCCAAGGCACTGGCCAGCCACTTCGGAACCCTGGAGGCCATCAGTGAGGCCGACGAAGAGGCCCTGCAGTCGGTTCCGGACGTTGGGCCCATCGTTGCCGGCCACATTCGCAGTTTCTTCGACCAGCCCCACAACCAGGAGACCATACAGGCCCTCCGGGATGCCGGGGTACAGTGGCAGAGCGAGGAAATCACCGCAGAAGAGAAGCCCCTGAAAGGGGAGACCTGGGTGCTGACAGGCAGCTTGTCCGGCATGACCCGGGATGAGGCCAAGGCCAGGCTCGAAGCCCTTGGTGCCAAAGTCGCCGGCAGTGTTTCCGGCAAGACGTCCTGTGTGGTCGCCGGTGAGGCGGCTGGCTCCAAACTCGCCAAGGCGGAGAAACTCGGTGTACCGGTGATGGATGAGAAAGCGTTCACCGGGTTCCTGGCAGCCCATAACACCCAAAGCTGAAGCCACGGCAACCGTTATCATCGGGCCGTGGTCAGAATCTGAGAACTCGCGCAGATCCCGCATCCGTGAAATTGATTACCATGAGATTGTTCTGTAACGGTGTGTAAAGCACCCATAAAAACAATGCTCTGAAACGGACTTTTTCATGCGCGCCGATTCGTTACCCCGCTTTCTCCTCCGGGCCGGATGCCTGGCCCTGTTGTCCCTGGTGATTGTTGCTGCCGGCGGTTGTAAAACCGAACGGGATGCGGATGACCCGACCATTCTTGGTGTACCACCGACGGATGCCTATCTGGGGGTTGAGTACTCTTATAACTTCGGCGCCTTCGACAGTGATGACATTCTCGATTATTCCCTGACCAACGCACCGTCCTGGCTGGCCCTTGAAGATATCAGCAACAAGGCCCGGCAGGGCGTCATCATGCGTGGTGTCCCGGGCCTGACAGGCGGCCGCCGCGGGCGGGATGATCTTGGCACCACAGAGAACATCAACCTGGTTGCCAATGACGGCCGCGCTTCCGGAGCCCAGCCGTTCGAAATAGAAGTTCAGGAGAATGTTCTCAGCCTGGCCGTGGAGGATTTTACCGAAGGCGAGGCGGCGGACGCGCCCGAGGAAAGGGATAATCGTTGCGAAGTGCCGGAGCTGGAAGAAACCGGCCGTCATACCTATGAGGCAAATGTCTACGCGGATGATGGCACTGTCAGTAAAACCGAAGAGCGCACCAGGGATACCTATCCGGTTCTGGTTCGGGTTCTTCTGGACCAGCCTTCGGTGACCCGGGTGGCGGTGGCATTCGAGCTTGATTCGAGTTTTGACCCCGAACGTTGTGACGAGGGTTTTGATGATCCGCACCAGCGTTGCGACAACAGTGCCGCCAACGATAACGAAGCCATCATCGGCCAGGATATTGTGGGCCTGGGCTCAGGTAGCGAAGATGATCTGCCCGTGCCTTCCTATCTCGAATACCAGCCGGACGACGACGGAATCCTCTCGCGGGGTGTCATCACCCTGGAGCCGGGCATCACCGAATGTTACATAAGGCTGGAAGTGATTGAAGATACCGAGGCCGAGCCACTGGAGACCCTGGCCATGAGGCTTACCGAGGTACGCTCGGGGCTCGCGGGGCTGGGAAGCTCCAATTCCGGGGTCAGGGAAATGTTGCGGATTCAGGATAATGAGCCTTCCGTACGTCTTGAAACTCTGGCCGGCGGCACCCGCGACGCCCTGAATGTGGGGGGCACCCGGGAATACGCGGCTCTGATCAGCGGGGAACGGGACGACACCTATAAGGTTAAACTGGGCGAGGATGATGATTCCCAGGCCATTCTGGGGGAGGATTTCTTTGTTGAAGTCCGTAACAGTGACGGTGACTGGGAAGATAACGACGTTCTGGAATTCGACGATGGCACCGATGAGGTCCGTTTCCGTATTCGTATACCGGACAGCTATAGCAACAGTCTTGAGGAAGACAGGTTTATCCTGCTGGGCCTCGATGAACGCTACCAGTCCGGGCGCGAGAATTTCGCAGCGTCGGCAGATGCGGACAAGCTTCGCGTCAATATCAACGAGCTGACATCAGCTCTTGAGGTAGGCGTGGACAGCGGATTTGTTCCCACGGATACGGCCATCGGGCACAACGGCCGGCTATTCGTGGCGGGTTACCGTGCTGATGATGGAGACCGCCCCTGGGTCCGTATCTACAACCAGAAAGGCGAGCTGGTGGAGCAACAGCTCTCGGATGCTTCCGTGAGCCTGGATGCGACGCCGGTCATCGGTTTTGCGGAGCGTGAGGTGGAAGAGGGTGGTGATGATGTCACCCGTTATGAATTCGTGGTGTCGTTCGGCAGCGATCAGACCGCATCGGGTGACCCCGGCGGCAACGGGATTGATGTGCACACCTTGCTGTACTTCTTTGACACCGCGGAGGACCCGGACAGTTATGTTCAGGTATGGGAAACGGTTGTGGGCACTTCCGGTGATGATGTCCCCAGGTGGACCGGCATCGATTCCGACAGCGGCTTTGTCGTCAACGCAGGCGAGACCAGCGGCCAGTGGCCTGATGAATCTGCAGCGGGGTATGTCGACAGTTTTCTCCAGCGAATCGATACCGTGGTGGACGGTGACTCGATGACTCCGAAAGTGGCCTGGACCCGCCAGGTTGGATCGGCAGGCGACAGTGAGTCTGTGGTCGGGGGCAGCACTGAAACCAGCAGCCCGTTGCTGATTGGAAGCTCCGCCGGGCAGGTCAGGGGGGAGCCCAATAACGGTGGTACGGATGCGTTCTTCTTCGTTGCCAGCAGTTCCGATAGCGATATCAATGTCAATCAGCGTGGTACTGAAGGCAATGAGACATTGTCCGACGGCATCTACGGTAATAACAACGTGTGGCTGCTCGGCAACAGTGACGGCGAATATCGGGTGAGCTCAGACGACGGCGAGCGCGCACTGGAACGCAGCCAGCTGGATAGCCAGGCGGGATTCCTGCTTTCCTACACGGCTGTCGGCGACGTAACCCGCGGATTTACCCTCAATGACAGAGACGACAACTCAACAGAAGTGCTCAAGGCGGTCACCGACTACGACGGGGACGTGTTGGTGGCGGGAAGGACAGACGGTAACTTTGCTGCCAGTGATGGTAACTCGCAGGTTCAGCCAATTCTTGCCCGCATACACCTCCGCGAAAGTACCGGGGAAGATGATGATGAGGACGAGACAGACGAGAGCCGGGAATGGCGAAAGCAGTTGTCGCTCGGTAGCGACAACGCCGAGATCATCCGCCTTGAAAACTACCGGAACGACGAGATTGTTGCCCTGGTGAAAGTATCCGGTACCACGTCAGACCGTTGGGAGGTGCGATTGTTTACCGGTGAGGGACGGCCCCTGCACTGAGCGGGGCGGCAATCCTATACGCTGCCTTCATGCCGTCCTGCGCTGGCATAGAGGCGCACGTAGTCCGTGCTGGTCACGATTCCGACAGGGTGGCCGGTTTCGTCGATAACCAGCGCAGCATTGAGCTGATGGGCCAGCATAAGCCTGGCGAGTTGATGCGCATCGGTCTCCGGAGACGCGGTAAGAAACGCCGGCAACTCGATATTCACGAAACTGGCCTCCGGTGTATTGGCGCTGGTTTCATGGAGCCAGGCCAGTAACCATCGCAGGTCCACCAGCCCGGCAACATTGCCTTCCGCAGAAATGACTATGTGATTAACGCCATTGTCTTCCATGGTATCCAGCGCATCAGCAACCGTGGCATTGGCGGGCAGGGAGAACAGCGCCGGTGTGCATATCTGCGATACCGGAAGATAGGCCCGCCGCTCCTTGGGTTCCCCTGCTGCCGCTGCACCATATTCTTCAAGCGCACGATGCCGCCCTGACCGGGCCGCCTGCTGGAACTCCGCGTCAGTGGCCTCGCTGTGGCTGACATCAATTCGATGGGATTCCGTCAGTTCTGATACGTCGCCCACGCGGCGGCCGCGGAATACTTCCGGCAGGCGCGTACCGACCGGTCGGCCGGGTTCACTGACATGAATGGACATAATGCTTTGCTCCGGTAATAACAGGACCTTTTCAGGTTATCGGCCGGATATTGGATAACTTCAGGCGCCAATAGTTTCCGACCGAGGGGCTTCCTGTCTATGGCAGCGACGGGTCGCCACCCGCCTGGCCAGAGAAGCCGGCAGACACTGTGGCTGGTTCGTGATGCGATCCGCCAGGTATTCCGCCAGCAGGGGGGCGTAACTCAGCCCTTTGCTGCCCAGCCCGGTAAACAGATCGATACCTTCCAGGGCGCAGCCGGCCTGGTCCGTCAGGGGGCCGGCAACCGGTTGGTAGTCGTGGGTGGTGCAGCGAAAACCGACTTTTCCTTCCAGCCGGGCCGGGTCAATCCCGCCCGTCGGGCTGCTGAGCGCCGAGGGGGCCATGGAAGACAGCATCGAGAGGTTTTCCTGATGGCTCTGGGCAGACAGTGCCGGAGAGTGATCATGCAGATCAAATGTGGCACCGGTCAGCGCTATACCTTGGTGGGCGGGGTTGATATATCCGGGCCCGCAGAGAACCACGGACGGGTTGTTGAGCGAGTACTCTGGCAAGTGGGAAACCTGGCCGCGAATGGTCCGGAGGCGGAATTCGCTGCGTAGGGGAATCAGGCCCGGGGTCAGATGGCCGGCGCAGATGACCACACGGTCAGCGATCACATTCGACTCACCATTGCCTGCGATATGCCATTTGCCATTACAGGGTGTGAGCCGGTGTACATCAAAACCGAAGCGGCGGTGTATGCGCGGGTGATCGACATGGCTTCGGCAGAGCATGCCGGGCTCCAGCCAGCCACTGCCCGGAAACCAGAGGCCACCGCTTTGCAGCGGAATGCCGGCCAGCCGGGAGGCTTCAGCGGCATCCACGGCACGGAGTATGGCTTCAGGGTAGTCGTTACGAGCGATAAAGCGGGCCTGCCGGTCTGCCTCTGCGTCACTGCAGGCCAGCTGGATGAGACCGGTAGGGTGCCAGTAGCGTCCGCCGGCCCGGGCGTAATAGCGTTGGCTGAACAGTAATGAGCTCAGGCCAAGTTTCGCCTGGTCGTTGAACTCAACGCCCAGTTTCACGTACAGGGCGCCTTGTAGATTCCCCGAGGCTGCGGTTCCGGCCTCCGGCTCCTTGTCGATCAGTGTCACCTCCAGCCCGCGCTCGGCCAGATTACGGGCTAACAGGCTACCGGCAATACCGGCACCAATGATGGCAATGGACCGGGGGGCTTCCGGAGTGTTGCCGCCGACCTGCTCTGGTGTTGTGGGGAGCTCGCCGGCCAGCATCTCCAGTTTGCGCCCGAAACCGGGGGTCTTGCGCATGGTAAAACCGGCTTTCGTCAGCAGTCTCCGAACTTCCCCGACAGCGGTGAACGTTGCCATGGTGGTTCCGGGGCCGCTGTGGTGCCTGAGGGCCGTGATTGCGGCCTCTTCCCACATGCCGGGATTCCTGGCAGGCGCAAAACCATCCAGGAACCAGGCATCGGCCCGGAAGTCCAGTTCCCGCCAGGCTTCAAGGACATCGCCAAAGTACAGTGTCAACCGTACGCGCCCTCCGGCGAAAATCAGGCGGTGGGCTCCCTGCACCGGTGGTGGATAGCATTCAAGCAACCGGGAAGCATACTGGCCAAGTTCCGGCCAAAGGGAAAGGGCCTGGCGGAGATCTTCCCGGGTAAGGGGATAACGCTCGGCGGAAACAAAATGCAGGCACGCTTGGTCGCCGGGGTTTGACGCTTCCCAGGTTTGCCATGCAGCAAGGAAATTCAGCCCGCTCCCGAACCCCGTTTCGGCGATGACAAAGCTGCCACCGGCGGGGACCCTGGAAAATCGTTCAGCCAGGTTGTTGTGGTTGACAAACACATGCCGGGATTCTTCCAGACCATCATCACGGCTGAAATAGACATCGTCAAAGCGGGTGGAACAGGGAACACCGTCACGCCACTCAATGACGGCCGTTTCAATGGAGGGTGATCTGGTGATGTCCGTTGTCACTGTGTGCTGCCACTCTGTTGCTACTGTGTGTCGGTGTCGGCCTTCCTGAGGGAAACACTGCGAATGACGATGGGCTCTTGTGGCACATCGGCCATACCACCGGACTGACCGGTTTTTTTGCCGGCGATGGCGTCCACGACACCCATACCGCCGCTGACCTTGCCGAATACGGCATAGCCGGGCCCGCGAACACCGGCATCCAGAAAGCCGTTGTCCGCCAGGTTAATGAAGAACTGGGACGTGGCGGAGTCAGGCGCACTGGTGCGGGCCATGGCAATGGTGCCCCGCAGGTTCTTGGCGGTGGGCTTTGCTTCGTTACGGACCGGATCCCGGGTCTGTTTCTGGTTCAGGGCGTCATCGAATCCGCCGCCCTGGATCATGAATCCGGGGATAACGCGGTGAAAGATGGTGCCTTCGTAGAACCCGTTTTCCACGTAGGTGAGGAAGTTTTCCACGGTTTCCGGTGCAATGTCGGGGCGCAGAGTAACCTCGATCACCCCTTCGCTGGTTTCGATGATCACCTGTGGCAACTCATTGGAGCGCTCCCGGGCAGCCAGGGAAGAGGCGACGCCGAGCATCAGGGTTACACAGAGAACGATCTGCATCACATATCGAAACGGTTTAACGGGATTTGTCATTCTATACTGGCTCACGTTGATAACTCCGGAGTGGCTTGCTGCCATACTCTGATGACCTCGGCCTGAGGCCGGATATTAGCAGATATTGGCGGCGAGGTCGGCCGGATTCCATGTGCAGTTAATGGGGATCAACTACCCTTTTTACCACATCAGGGGAGCTGATGTGTTCAGACCGGGCCAGGTTGTACGGCAATCACAGAGATTACAGTGGAGGCAAATCGTGAAAATCCGTCAGGGTTTCGAAGAAAAATCCCGCCTTGGCCGGTTGCTGATCAACCGGGGTTACCTTTCCGAGAGCCAGCTTGATGAGGGCCTGCGCCTGCAGCAGGAAACAGGGCAGCGCCTGGGTGAAGTGTTTGTCCAGTGCGGGTGGATTACCGAGCGGGAGCTTCACCGGGTTCTCCGGCATCAATCCCGTTATCGCAATGCCGCGGCCCTGGTAACCATGGCAGTTCTGCCGTTTCAGCCGTTGGTAAGCTTCGCGGCGGGGAACAGTGCCAGCGACTCAAGGGACCTTTCGGAGGCGGGCCAGCTCTACGAGCGTTCCGGTTTCGCACCGATGAATGACGAAGAACTGGCCGGCGTTTCGGGGCAGGGGGATCAGACCCTGGTGGACCGGATTGCCCATGTATCCGCCATGAACGGGGATGCCGAGCCTGACGTTATCGAGGGTCTCAAGCTGACCACCAATATTTTTGTGCCTGTGCTGAATTTCCTGGATTCGGATCTGACCATTGCAGGAGTGCACTATGCAGACAATGAGCCTCGTTATGAAGTGCTGGCAGATGGAGGCGTCAGGATGGCGTTTCCCGAGCGGATCGAACAGATCCGGATGGACAATATCAGGGTGAGTGGCAGCCAGGGGCCGTCCATGGGCAACGTTACCATCGATAACATCCGTTTCCATCCTGACTCACAGATGACCATCTACACCCGCTGATATTGCGGGTGTAGCTCAGGTTACGGTCTTACGCGCTGGCAAGAATGGTGCTGTGGGACACGGCTTTCTGTTCTCCCTGGGCACCATAGAGTTTCTGGTGTCCGGCAACACCACGGAAGATATCGGTCAGGCGGGAGAGGCGTTTCTGGAGATGGCTGATCACTCTGCCATTGGTCTGGTTCATTTCCTGGCAGTGCCGCAGGCGCTGGTCGGCTTGCTCCCAGAGTGCCAGCAGCTCAGGCAGACCGGCACTGCGTATAAAGCGGGAAGGGTCGCCGCTGTCAGGGCGAAAGCCCATGGCAACCAGTAACCGGATTTTCCGTTTTGCACTCTCGCGAATCTGTTCCAGCAACCGGTTTTTTTCGCCGGTCAACGTTTCGAGCTTGCGGATGTCAGAGCTGGAAAGGCAGGTTTTTTCCTGGTTCAGAAGGTCCGCCAGTGTGTCCAGCTGGCGGATATCCCCGGCAAGAAGATCTTTCAGTTCATCAATTGCGGCCATGATTTACTCACCCGAAAATGCTTTCATCCATTTCAAGCATTTTCTGGGCCAGCTTCTCGGCGTCGATCTTGTAGGAACCATTTTCCAGGGCCGTCCGGATCTGCTCAATGCGCTCGTCGTCCATCTCCGGGTAGTTGCCCAGCTTCTGTTCAAGCTGCTTCAGGTCTTTGGCCTGGCTGCTCAGGTTAACATTCTCACCCCGGGCACTTTGCGCCTGGGTTTTCGCCTGCTCCCCTGCGGAAGGCTGGGTATTCTGTGTACCGGAAGACTTGTCGGCCGTGGTTTTCTGGGTGTTGACCTGGCCTGGGCCTATTCCATTAAAGTCAACTGACATAACGTTACCTGCTTAGCTGATCGTCCGCATTGGGCGGCTCCACGAGTTTCATACCTGTCTATCGGCATGGCTTTACATTTCTTTAGCAAATTTTTACATGGCGGAGATTACAAGTCAGTCATTTGTCCCGGTGGCGGCAAAGCCTTGCCGGCAGGCGGCCAGAGAATGCCCGGTTGCGGGCATTACATGGGAATCTCGACATGGCCAGGTGCTGTCACCCGGGCGCGAACGGTTCGGGACGATGACAGGTTCTCCACCAGAACCTGTTCCCCGATGCCTCCGCTGGCCAGGGCCTTGCCCCGGGAGTTAACGGAAAAATTGCCGCTGCGGGCGCTGATAATAACATGATCTCCCCGTTCTATTGCGGCGGGTGTCAGTAGCAGATCAGGAGTGAATACGGTGCCGGCGTTAACACCCCGCCGCATTTCCATGCCGATCAACTGGTCTTCACTGGTGATTGCCCCGCGCCGGGTGGAGTTGACCACCACCGAGTCGGTTTTCACCGCACTTTCCGTCAGCCTTTCGCCCCTGCCGAGGGTGCGGGCGGCTACCATGGCGTCTCCGGTAATGGTGACAGACACCGGCAGGAACATTCGCCAGGGCCGGCCTCCCTTGCAGGAAACCAGGAGTGACGGTTGCGTGGTTTTCCAGGGGTCTCCACTGAACGACACGTCCAGCGGGTTATCACAGGTGGCCAGGGACAGGCGGGCGTCCAGTTTGCCGATATCATGCATCACGGAAAACCCCTCCAGGGCCTGTTCCTCGGCGAAGGTATCCAGAAACTCTCCGGCGGCGCTGTATATCTGTTCCGCCGTGGTTTTGGCGGCCACGGCAGTGCCTGCGAGGGTAGACATTAGCAGTGCAATAACGAAATTGGTAATGCGCATACGCCGCAGTTTGTCCTATGCTGTCAATAAGTCGGGCAAGGCCCCGTTATTCGGGAAATTCCTAAGGATTTCCCAATCCGGCCGTTAAGCTCAACCAGAGAGTCAATAAACCGGCATATTTACCGTGCCGGATTGCGCCTGACACGAACGCAGCAAGATGCGTGCCGGCAGCAGGTTGTTCCGAGCAGGAGAAGAGACGATGGCAGGGGTATTGGACAGTGTAAATCAGCGCACCCAGCTGGTGGGGCAGAACCGTCTGGAGCTCCTGCTGTTCCGGCTTCGTGGGCAGCAGGTTTATGGCATCAACGTGTTCAAGGTCAAGGAAGTGCTTCAGTGCCCCAAGCTGTCTTCCATACCGAAGAGCCGTTCCATGGTGTGCGGCGTGGCGCACATTCGCGGAGAAACCATACCGATCATTGATCTCGCCATGTCGATACGGCTCCCGGGTATTCCCCGGGAAGAGATGGCAAACTGCTTTGTGATCATCACTGAATACAACCGTAAGACCCAGGGATTCCTGGTCGGCGGTGTTGACCGCATCGTGAACATGAACTGGGAAGACATACTGCCGCCGCCCAAGGGTACAGGGAAGGACATTTACCTGACTGCGGTAACCCGCATTGATGACCGGATTGTCGAGATCATTGATGTGGAGAAAATCCTCTCCGAAGTGTCACCACTGGAACAGGACGTGGGGGAGGAGGTGCGCTCCCGGAGTGCAGAGCGGGCACCGGGCCATCTGCCGGTACTGGTGGTGGATGATTCTGCGGTTGCGCGTCGGCAGATTGAACGGTGCCTGATCGCCATAGGCATGGAGGTGGTAACCCGGAACGATGGCAAACAGGCCTACGATTACCTCAGGGAAATCACCGCGGATGGCTCCCGTGCCGCTGATCATCTGTCGCTGATCATATCCGATGTCGAAATGCCCGAGATGGATGGGTACACTCTTGTCACCCGATGCAAAAATGATCCTGCCATCCGGGACGTGTACATCATGCTGCATACTTCGCTCAGTGGCGTGTTCAACAAGGCCATGGTGCAGAAAGTAGGCGCAGACGATTTCATGGCCAAATTCAGTCCTGATGAGCTGGCGGAACGGGTCATGGAGATAATCGACCGCGAGCAGTGACATTGCTGTTGCTTCCGACTCACCCGATACTGAGATCTGATGAAAGCTGAAATAACGCCACAGGAATACGAGGCCTTCAAAACATTCCTGCAGGATGCGTGTGGCATTTTGCTTGGGGACAACAAGCAGTACCTGGTCAAAAGCCGCCTGCGCCGGATCATGGAAGAAAACAAGCTGAGTACGCTGGATGACCTGCTGAAGCGGGTGAAGCATTCCGGCCGCAGCAGCCTGAAAGAGGTGGTGATCGACGCGATGACCACCAATGAGACGTTGTGGTTCCGGGACAACCACCCGTTCCGGATTCTCCAGGAAAAACTGCTGCCTGAATTCGGCGACAGGAAGAACACCCAGTCGTTGCGTATCTGGTCCGCGGCCTGCTCCACGGGCCAGGAACCCTATTCAGTGGCGATGATCATCGAGGAGTTCCGTCGGCAACGCCCAGGCAAACTCAGGGACGTGAAGATCACAGCCACCGATATTTCCAAGAGTGTGCTGGAAGTTGCCCGCCGGGGCGAATACGAGATGATTGCCATCGGCCGGGGCCTGTCTCCGGAACGGCAAAAGCAGTTCTTTACCCCCGCCATGAACGGCAGCTGGCAGATCCGGCCGCAGATCAAGAGCATGGTGGAGTTCCGGGAACTGAACCTGCTTGAACGCTACATGCTCGGCAAGTTTGATATCGTGCTGTGCCGTAACGTGCTGATCTACTTCTCGGCAGAGCTCAAAAAGGACATTCTGACCCGCATCCATGCCACCCTCAATCCCGGCGGCTACCTGATACTGGGCGCGTCGGAATCGCTCAACGGGCTGCCACACCTCTATGAGATGGTGCAGTGCCACCCCGGGATCATCTACAGGAAGAAATAGGTCCTCCCCATGCCACTCAATGTCTGGATACTGGTTGCCGCCCAGGCGCTTGCCATGTGTACGGCGCCTTTTATCGTTTTCATTGGCAGTATTCACGGGCGCCTGCTGGCGCCTTTGCCGGAACTGGCCACATTGCCGGTAGGGCTTGTGGTGGTGGGCACGGTTCTGGCCATCAAACCGGCTACCTGGCTGATGGAGCGCATGGGGCGCAAGCCGGTCATGCTGCTGGGGACCCTTGCCGGATCGTCGGCGGGCATGCTCGGGGCGCTGGCAGCCTGGACCGCCAGTTTTCCGTTATTGTGCGCCGCTGCCGTTATCGGTGGAACCGGGCTGGCAGTGGTGCATCAGTACCGTTTTGCGGCCATGGAGTCGGTGTCTCCCGACATGGCCGGATCCGCCGCTGCCAGAGTACTCCTGGGTGGGCTGGTGGCGGCGTGGCTCGGGCCTGAAATAGCACTGGCCGGTGGTGGCTCGGAGGCAGCCTATCCCTTTTTGGGCGGATGGCTCGCCCTGGGTGTGGTCCAGCTCCTTGCCATGGTGGTTCTTGCGGTTGGGTATCGCGCCAGTGGCGAGCGGGTGCGGGAAGCCGTTGCCGGTGGTGGGCGCTCCTTGCGCAGCATCCTGCGCCAGCCAGTGATCTGGGTCGCCATCAGTGCCGCGGCCATTGGTTATGCAATCATGAGTTTTATCATGACGGCAACGCCCCTGAGCATGACGGAAGTGGCCAGTCATCCACTGGAAGACGCCAAGCGGGTTATCCAGATCCACATCATGGCCATGTACCTGCCATCGCTGGTCAGCGGCTGGCTGATTCGGGTTGTGGGTATTCCGCGCATGATGGGTCTGGGTTTGCTCGCCTATCTTGGTTGCGTGGCACTGGCATTCAGTGGCATCACGTTCCACCACTACCTGTTTGCGCTGATACTGCTGGGTATTGGCTGGAATTTCCTGTTTGTCGGCGGCACCACGTTGCTGCCACAGGGTTACCGGGATGAAGAGCGTTTCCGGGTACAGGGCCTGAATGATCTGATGGTGTTCGGCTCCCAGGCAACGGCTGCTCTGAGTGCCGGCGCGGTGCTGGCGGCTCTCAACTGGACGGGGTTGTTGCTTGTTGCCGTGCCATTCCTGATCCTGCATGGCGTACTGATGGCGGTCTGGCTCATGAGCCGCAAATCGCAGTCCGCGTTGGCGGATTAACCGGCGGGGGGCCGCAGGCACTCTTCGGGAATGCCTGCGGCTCTCAGGAATCAGGCCAGGTTATAGACGAATACAATTGCCACGGCGATCGGTGTGAAATAGCGCAGCACACGATACCAGGCGGTGAAGGCCGCCGGCGACATTGACAGCTCTTCTTCCAGCGCCTTGCGGGACAGGAACCAGCCCACGAAGACAGATACCAGCAGCCCGCCAAGTGGCAGAAGAATATTGGCGGTCAGGTAATCCAGCAGATCGAAGATGGTTTTACCTTCGAAGATGGTGAACATGCCCAGTGGCGCCACATCCGCCCACAAGTTCAGGGACAGGATCGAAGCGATACCCAGCAACCAGCAGGCAATGCCCGCCCCCAGGGTGCTCAGGGTGCGGTTCATGCCTTTCTGTTCCTCCAGCCATTCCACCAGCGGCTCCAGCAGTGAAATCCCGGAGGTCCAGGCGGCAAAGATCAGCAACACGAAGAACAGCGTGCCGAACAGGCTGCCCATGGGCATCTGGCCGAAGGCCAGCGGCAGGGTCTGGAATATCAGGCCAGGGCCCGCACCCGGTTCAAGGCCATTGGCAAACACAATCGGGAATATTGCCAGGCCGGCGAGCAAGGCCACCACGGTGTCCATCAGGGAAACGGCGACGGAGGTTTTGGCGATGGAGATGTTTTTCGGCAGGTAAGAGCCGTAGGCCATCATGATGCCCATGCCCAGGCTGAGTGTAAAAAACGCATGCCCCAGGGCCACGAGTACACCGGAGGTGGTGAGTTTCGAGAAATCAGGCTGGAACAGGAAGCTGACGGCCTGCCCGAAATGGCCGCTGGTCATGGCATAGCCCACCACGATCAACAGCAGGACAAACAAGGCCGGCATCAGGATACTCACGGCGCGCTCAAGTCCCGAACGAACGCCCCGCGCAACCACAACCATCACCAGGGCCATGAACAGGGTGTGCCAGAGCAGCAGTTTCATCGGGTCACCCAGCAGCCCGGAGAAGATCGCGCCGATAGACTCGGCACTCTGGCCTGCCAGCTGCCCGGTGGCGGCCGTGCCCACGTAGGAAATGGCCCAGCCACCGATCACCGAATAGAACGACAGGATCAGGAAGCCCGCCAATACGCTGATTGCGGCTACCCAGCGCCATGCCGGTTTCAGGCCCTCCTGTCGGGTAATCGCCCGCATGCTGTTGACGGGGCTGAGGCCGCCACGACGGCCGATCAGGACCTCCGCCATCATGATCGGAAGCCCGACAGCCGCGATGCACAGCAGGTACACCAGCACGAAGGCGCCGCCGCCGTTCTCACCGGTGATGTAGGGGAATTTCCAGATATTGCCAAGGCCTACTGCAGAACCCGTGGCGGCAAGGATAAACGCCAGCCGAGAGGACCACAGGCCCCGGGCGTTGGCAACCCTGTCCATGGCTCCGCCAGCGGCGGTTGAAGAAGCATTGCTCATTGTATTCTCCTGTTTACTGTTTTTGTTTTCGGGGAGTGATGGCAGCACGAGGGCTGCCATCAACGGGGTATGTGCCGGAACCGCTCCTCTGCCAGTTGATCGGCGATCTGCCCGGTGGGCAGTCCGTCACGGGCTGAACGCTGGAAAATTTCCTCCAGGGTCTGGCCGATGGTGTTCACATGCTGCCGCACGGCTTCAGGATCAGGCCCGGTACGTTCATAAAAGACATCAATAATCCCGCCGGCATTAATGACGAAATCCGGCGCGTAGAGAACGCCATGTTTCCACAACACTTCGTCGTGAGCCGGACTGGCAAGCTGATTGTTGGCGGCACCGGCGACGATGGGGGCCTGGAGCCTCGCAATGGACGCATCATTCAGGACGGCACCCATGGCGCAGGGCGCAACCACGTCCACCGGCAGGAACAGGATGTCTTCGGCGCTGGCGGGTGTCGCACCAAACTCAGCCACGGCCCGGTCCATCTGGTCCTGGTGGATGTCATACACCCAGAGTTCCGCGCCGGCTTCCCTGAGATGCCGGGCCAGCCGGTAGCCAACATTCCCAATGCCCTGAACGGCGACTTTCAGCCCTTCCAGGTCGCTGCGGCCAAGCTTGTGTTTCACCGCTGCCTGAATGCCCACGAAGGTTCCCCAGGCAGTGGCCGGGGAGGGATCACCATTGCTGGGTTTGCCATCAAAACCGGGTCGATCCCGGATGCCGGCCACATGGGTGGTCTGGCGGCCCATGATCTTCAGGTCAGCGACACTGGTGCCGGAGTCCTCCGCGGCAATGTAGAGCCCGCCCAGTTGTTCCAGAAAGCGCCCCATGGATTCCAGCAGTGCCTCGGTTTTATGCTCCCGGGAGTCGCCGATGATCACTGACTTGCCGCCACCCAGGTCAAGGTTGGCCAGGGCGGACTTGTAGGTCATGCCCCGGGACAGCCGAAGCACGTCCCGGAGCGCTTCTTCGTCGCTGGCGTAGGGAAACATCCGGCAGCCACCAAGAGCCGGGCCACGGGAGGTGTTGTGAACGGCAATAATGGCCCGCAGCCCGGTTTCCGGGTCGCAGCAGAATGTCAGGTGTTCATGATGGTCGAATTCAGGATGTGTAAATACAGTCATGGTTCGGGTTCCTGTTAACGCGCTTGTATAGGGATCCGCCCTTATTCCGGTAGCCTGGGCTATGTGAGGGGCAAAGCCGGAATCGAAGGTTAAACGGGCGACGAATTGATCAGATACCGGGCAGCGGCGATCGCTCCGGGACGGAACGTCGTAAAACATCTGGCCGGGGTGACCGCAACACAGGAACGGACTGTTTCAGGGAGAGCGTTGACAGGCGTTGCAGAGTACGGGCACAGAGGCCCATTATCAGGGACTGATATGGCAGTGACATACTGAAATCCTCTTCCACCAGGCCGGATCACGGCTTTCGTGGTCGTTTTGTTGTTGTGCCCCGGCGGGTTGGCCGGCTGGCTTGATTCCATTTTGTGAGGCCCTTTTGGGGCCCGACGGAAAAAAGACTAGATAGCTTTTACACCATCGTCAATGGTCCGGAATCACTCATTTTTTTACCGAATCTGAAAAACTGAATGCATACAAACAGATAGCTCTACTTTACGTAAACGTAAATTTATTCGTCAGGACTCCATCTATGGCTATTGCAAAAACTCTGATCATTTCCATTGTCATCCTGATGGCAGGTTGCACCGGTGTGCCCGAAGGTATTGATCCTGTGAGCGACCTGAACGCAGAGCGTTACCAGGGCACCTGGTACGAAATCGCCCGCCTGGATCATTCCTTCGAAGAGGGCCTCTCCAACGTCACTGCCGAGTACACGGTGCAGGATGACGGCAGCATCCGGGTGATAAACCGGGGTTATTCGGAAGAAGACGGGCAATGGGAAGAAGCCGAGGGGCGTGCGGTTTTTGTCAACGACGAGCCTGAAGGCCACCTGAAGGTATCCTTTTTCGGGCCTTTCTACGCATCTTATGTGGTTTTCGAACTTGATGAGGACTACCGGTACGTTTACATCACCGGTTACGACCGGGATTACCTGTGGTTCCTTTCCAGATCACCCACGGTGGACGACGATGCCCTTGCTGAGTTCAAGGAATTGGCCGAAGAGAAGGGCTTCGACCTTGATGAGCTGATTGTTGTTGATCAGAGCCGCAACCGGTAAAGCGCGAGGCCACGCCTTCCTCAGAAGGGCAGGTGGCCTGTTTTTACCCAGATGATGGTTTCCTCATCCACGAAGGGATGGTGCTGGCTCATATGGGGGCTGCGCATCCAGGTGCCGGCGGGATAGCGCCCGTTTTCATCGCAGAACTCGCCGGAAAGTACCAGTATCTCCTCCCCGCCGAAGTGCCGGTGGGGCTGGAACTTCTCTTTCTCAGGCCATTTCACCAGTGCCACATGCTCATGCTCGAACTCATGCAGTGGCATGACTTCCAGGCCACCGATGCCCGGCAACCAGCCAGCGGTGTTGGTGTCAATGCGCACAGTGGCGGTGTCGCGTTGATCAAACTGGTGAAGCTTTACAAACAGCACACAGCCTTCCTTGCTGAATGGGGCATGGCCGCTGCCTGGCGGGTTGCGCAGGTAGGTGCCTTTGCCGTAATCACCGGTCTCATCGGAGAAGACGCCTTCGAGAACCAGAATCTCCTCCCCGAGGGGATGTTCATGGCGGCTGAAACTGGCTCCGGGTTCGTAGCGGACAATGCTGGTGGCGTGGCCACGTTCGGCTTCCTCCCGCGCCAGGGGCTTGCGCAGAACGCCGCCTGACGGGCTGGGAACCCATTCCTGTTCAGGGGTATGGATGACCACCTTTTTGCTGAAGTCCATGTTGAGCATGAAAATCTCCGGTCAGGTAATGCGGCAACTGTGTACGTTGACCGTACGGTGTTGGATGGGTCCGGTGGTGCGAACCGTTACCTGATCAGTCTCTGGACCTCCCGGAACGCAGAATGTTCACAATGCTGCATCCACTCGAAGGCAACCATCTCCACCGTCACAATCGTGGCTCCGGCCTGCTGCAGGCGCTCCAGGGCGGCGTCCCGGTCATTATCGTGGCGGGAACCGGTTGCGTTCTCCACCACCCAGACGCCGAAGCCGGCGGCCAGAAGCGACAGCGCGGTCTGCAACATGCAGACGTGGGCTTCGCAGCCACCGATAATGACCTGATTGCGATCATTCGGAATGGCCTCCACCAGGCCACCGCCACAGGCGTCAAAATGAATCTTGGTCACTGTCTGGTCTGCCAGCGTTGCTACCTCGTCGTCATTGTGGCCCAGTTTCTCGGGGATCTGTTCGGTCGCAATCACGGGCACATTCAGCAGTTTGGCAATCCGGGCAAGCCGGACGCTTTCAGCCAGTACCGAATCGCCATGATTGATGGCCGGCATCAGCTTTTTCTGCAGGTCCACCAATACCAGTGTTGATTGTTCGGCATTCATCAGCATAACGGTTTCCTCCTCATGGCTGCCGGGGCAGGGCCTTTGCCCCAGTATTGCATAAACCCGTCAGCCCTGGCTGCCGTTGGTGGCTACCAGGTGTCGACCATCGGGCGACCGCCGCTGCGCAGGGATTCGGGATCAACCGACGCCAGACCCCGGATCAGCCAGTCACGGGTTTCGGCAGGATCAATGACCGCATCAATCTCCAGGAAGCTGGTCATGCTCACGCCTTTGCCACGCTCGTAAAGCTGGCCCACCAGTTTATCGAACAGGGCCTTGCGTTCATCCTGATTTTCCACCGCCGCGAGTTCCTTTGCGAAGCCCAGACGAACCGCACCTTCCAGCCCCATGGCCCCGAATTCACTGGATGGCCAGCCAATGGTAAACATGGGGGCGTGGAAGCTGCCTGCCGCCATGGCCTGGGCCCCAAGGCCGTAGCCCTTGCGCAGAACCACCGTGAAGAAGGGTACGGAAATGCTTGCACCGGTTACGAACATGCGGGAGACATGGCGCACGGTGGCCTGCTTCTCGGCCTCCGGGCCCACCATGAAGCCCGGTGTGTCACAGAGTGAGAGCAGCGGTAGACCGTGGGCATCACACAGCTGCATGAAGCGCGCGGCCTTGTCTGCCGCGGCTGCATCAATGGCGCCGCCCAGGTGCATGGGATTATTGGCGATCAACCCGAAGGCTTTGCCCCGGATACGTACCAGGGCGGTAATCATGCCGGGGGCGAACTGTTTGCGAAGTTCGATGACCGATCCCCGGTCGGCCAGGGCATCAATCACTTCGCGGATATCGTAGACGCGCAGGCGGTTTTCCGGTATCAGATGCCGCAGCAGGCGCTGGTCCCCGGTTTCACCGGCAGGCAGATCCCCCTGGAAGCAGGCGAGGTACTTCCGCGCGATACCAGTGGCTTCTGCTTCGTCCCGGGCGACAATATCCACCACGCCATTGTGGCTCTGAACAGACACCGGCCCGACTTCTTCCGGCATGAATCTGCCAAGCCCGCCGCCTTCAATCATCGCCGGCCCGGCCATGCCGATGGTGGCGTTCGCGGTGGCAATGATCACATCACAACATCCCAGCAGGGCCGCGTTGCCGGCAAAACAGCGCCCGGAGGCAATGCCCACCAGGGGCACCTTGCCACTAAGGCGGGCCATACGCAGAAAGGTGGTGCAATCAAGCCCCGCAACACCAACCCAGTCCACATCACCAGGGCGGCCCCCTCCGCCTTCGGTGAAAAACACCAGCGGCAGTCGCTGCTTCTCGGCCAGCTCCAGCATGCGGTCGGTTTTCTTGTGATTCATGACGCCCTGGGTGCCGGCAAATACCGTGTAGTCGTAGCTCATGGCCATGCAGCGGGCGGCTTCCGGGCTGAAGTACTCGCCGTTCACGGTGCCGATTCCCGCAACCAGTCCATCCGCGGGGCTCAGGTCCCGCAACTCTTCCGGGCTGCGGCGAGTGCGCTGGGCTGCCAGGGCCAGGGCCCCGTATTCCCGGAAGCTGCCGTCATCCAGCAGGTCCGCCAGATTCTCCCGGGCCGTGCGCTGCCCGGTCTTGCGCCGTTTTGCCACCGCATCGGGCCGGCTGTCGTCACCAAGCTGCTTGTGAAGATCCAGCACCTGCTGGAGGTCCGCACGGATGTGCTCGATATCAACAGACTCTTCGGTATCGACTTCACCGGCTGAAACGGCGGTGGGCTCGATAAACATCAGCGGATGCTGTTCGCCGATGGTGTCGCCGGGGCTGGCGGTGATGGAAATCACGTGCCCGCTGGCTCCGGCCTTGATGACAAACTCCATCTTCATGGCTTCAAGAACGGCCACCGGTTGGCCCTCGACCACCGCCTGGCCGGGCTCCACATCGATACTGACCACAACACCCCGTGCCGGAGAGGTAATCGGCTCAGCCCCATCCGGGCCCTCCGGCGTCGTATCTTCGGAGCTTTCTGTGGTTGCCGTCTCGCTGAAATACAGGTTCGGATGCAGGGCAGGGTCGTCCGGCACGAGTTCCTTGATGTGGGTATCGATGAACCGGGTTGACACGTCGTTCGCCTGCACCCGGGGATGCCTGAGCAGGTTCTGGAGGAAAGCGATGTTGCTGGGAACACCTTCCAGCCGGAATTCACACAGTGCCCGGTAGGCCCGGCGGAGCAGGGCGGGGAAATCGCCCTCGGCGTGCACCACCAGTTTGGCCAGCAGGGAATCGAAGGCGGGGCTGGTGGTGTAGCCACTGTAACCGTAACCGTCCACCCGGACGCCCGGGCCGGAGGGTGGTTCGTAGGTGTCTATCCTGCCACCGGCGGGCCTGGTGCTGCCGTCCTTTGCCATGGTTTCCAGATTGATGCGAAGTTGCATGGCCCGGCCCCTGGGTTCCGGCGCGCTGGCAAGCCCCAGATCCACCAGGGACATGCCCGCGGCCACACGAATCTGCAGCTGCACCAGGTCCAGCCCGGTGATGGCTTCGGTTATCGTATGTTCGACCTGTAGTCGGGGATTGGCCTCCATGAACACATACTGGCCCGTCTTCGTATCCACCAGGAACTCAATGGTACAAAGCCCGCGATAACCGACAGCGCAGGCGAGCATCCCGGCATCCGCCAGAAGCCGGCTTCTCAGTTCCGGGTCCAGGTCTGGCGCGGGAGCCACTTCCACCACCTTCTGGTTCCGTCGCTGCAGTGTGCACTCACGCTCCCACAGGTGGGTTGCAGTGCTGCCATCGCCGATAATCTGAACCTCGATATGCCGGGCATCGGAAATCAGTTGCTCGATATAGAGATCACCGTTACCGAATGCTGCGGAGGCTTCCGACCGACAGCGGTGAAAGGCCGATTCAAGCTCGTCCACTGACTTGACCGGCCTCATGCCCCGGCCTCCGCCACCGGCAATGGCCTTGAGCATAACCTGACCGTGCTCCCCCAGAGACTCCATGAACACCCGCGCAGAGGCCAGGCTGGTAGGCTCGTTGGTACCGTGAATCAGGGGCACGCCGTGCTTCCTGGCCATCTGGCGGGCACTGGCCTTGTCTCCGAAAACATCCAGCGCTGCCGCAGAGGGGCCGATAAAGTAGATACCCGCCGTTTCACAAAGGCGCGCAAATTCCGCACTCTCACTCAGGAAACCGTATCCCGGGTGAATGGCGTCGCAACCGTATTCCTTTGCGATGCGGACCAGCTGTTCCCCATCCAGGTAAGCGGCTGCCCCGGATTTGTCCAGCGCCGCTGCAGCGTCTGCCTTGCGAACATGAAGCGATTGGCTGTCATCCCGGGCAAAGACCGCAACGGTCGGTATATCAAGCTCCGAGGCGGCACGGGCAACACGGATAGCAATCTCGCCACGATTGGCGATCAGCAGGCGTTGGAAAGGCATGGATCGGGGTATCCTCTTCGGGAATGTTGTTCTTCGTATTGATATCCTTGGTGGACACAATAGCCTAGACCGCCGGAGCCGGGGGTTGAAGTGATCTTTACTAATCACCGAATATCAATGGCATTAATGGCTCAACCCATTCAGTTTCACCGGAGCTCCTATGTCACGCTGGCTGATCATCGCAGGCATTGCACTGGTAGTCCTGGGTCTGCTGGTCCACTTCGCACCCTGGCTGTTCCAGTGGTTCGGCAAACTGCCCGGGGACATCAACATCCGCTCTGACAAGAGCCAGGTGTTCATACCCATCACGTCCATGATTCTGGTCAGCATCCTGCTGACGATCGTTCTGAACCTGTTCAATCGTTAGGCTTCAAAGTCTTTCAGGAAAGGGATTTAAAAATTGGAGTTGCCAAACCCGGATAAAACCATTAGAGTTTGCGCCCTCAAATGAGCGACGACGTTGCTGATTTGGAACAGTTTATTGAAAAGTTTTTGGAGAGGTGGCCGAGTGGCTGAAGGCGCACGCCTGGAAAGTGTGTATACGTTAATAGCGTATCGAGGGTTCGAATCCCTCCCTCTCCGCCAATAACAAACCCCAGCAGAATTGCTGGGGTTTTTTATTGGCTGATTGGCAGGGTAAGAAGAACCCTCGCGGGTTCGACCGAAGCCTGCAAAGCAGGCTGAGGAACGTCGGAGCAAAGCGACGACGGCCCCGAAGGGGTGAGGGCCGAAGGCCCGAATAATCCCTCCCTCTCCGCCAATAACAAACCCCAGCAGAAATGCTGAGGTTTTTTACTGGCCTATTGCTTCTCAGGCCTCTTGCGCCGTTCGCAATCGCCTTTCTTGCTTGATGGCATACATTTCCTCGTCGGCTTGTCTCAGCATGTCGTCCGGGTTTTCCACCCCTGGTTCTGAAGTCACAACCCCCACGCTCGCCCCGGCGTAGTTGATTGTAGTGGTTCCCAGATTGAACGTCCCCCTGGTGAGCTCCTCAAGCCGTTTCCGGATGGCGGTTCGGCCGGCTTTATGGTCGCCGGCGCAGGCGCCACCGAATACAACAAACTCATCACCACCGATTCGTGCAACCAGATCGCCTTCCTGGATTCCGCTTTTAAGGGACCTTGCCATCTCGATAAGAAAACGGTCACCGGCGTCGTGCCCATGCTCGTCATTGATAGCCTTGAAGCCATCCAGATCAATAAACGCCAGATGTACGGCATTGTCGGTTCGCCTTGCATTGGCCAATGACCTTTTAAGCTCGGCCTCCATTGCGCGCCTGTTGGGAATGCCGGTCAGTGGATCGGTCAGGGCATACTGGGTCAGGGTAATATGTTCCCGCCTGAGGGTTGCCAGCAACTGATCCCTTTCCAGTTGCCGGGCAATGAGCTTGCCGAAGAGGGACAACAGGCGGCGTGCGTGATCCGACACCCTGATTTTATCCCGGCTCGCACCGCAAAGGGTGCCATACAACTCGTTCTCACCAATGCAGACCGGTTCGCTGATGTAGGTTCTCAGCCCAAGGGCTCTGGCCGCTTCGGAGTCTCCCCAGTCGGCGCTGACATTGTCCGAGTACATCTGTCCTTCATCGAGTGCGCGTTTGCAAAGCGTGTCTCCCCACGGAACCGTCAGGCCTTCGGGGATATCGAGTTGTTTGCTGTTGCGGGAGAAGATAATCCGCTGAACGCCCTCATCCTGATCGACGGATGTGAGGTAGGTGGACTCAAGCCCCGTAACGGCTTCCAGGAGTTCAAGCAGCGACCGGACCAGTGATCCGAGATCCTGCTCTTCAGTGACAGTGACAGCGAGTTTGTCCAGAATGTTGTTCATGTGGATCACCGATTACCACTCGAAGAAAAGCGCAGTTACGCTGGCCCGGGCCTGAATGAATTTCTGAATCCCGGTTCACAATGTAAATCCTGTATCCTGTTTATGCATTAAGCGTGTTCAGGCAATACCTGCGCTGCGCAGAACAAACACGCCAACAGTCACCGTAATGCTGGCCATGAGTGTGGACAGCGCCACGATATTGGCCGCCAGGCGATCATTGCCACCCAGCGCCTTGACCATCACGAAACTGGCCGCTGCGGTCGGGCTGGCAAAGAACAGGAACATCAGGCCAAGCTCGCGGCCTTCGAATCCGGCCAGCCAGGCTGCCAGTGTGCATAGAACCGGCAGTGTCACCATCTTCATGACACTGGCGCTGACAGCCAGCTTGCGATCATTGCGCATGGCGCTCAGCGACAGGGTACCACCGATGCACAGCAGCGCCAGGGGCAGGGTGAGGGAGGCGAAGTAATCACCGCTGGTCATCAGCCAGGTGGGCAGGCTCTGGCCGGACCATGCAAATGGTACCGCAATCACCACCGCCAGGATCAGAGGGTTGCGGACAATATCCCCGAGAATGCGCGCCCAGCTGGCGGATTGCCCCGGTTGATAGGTGGTCAGCACTATCACTGAAAGTGCGTTGTAGGAAATGATCACCACACCCAGTAGCAGGCCACCGGCGGAAAGGCCGTAATCGCCATAGAGGCTGGCCGCGAGGGCGAGGCCGACAATGCCACAGTTACCGCGGAACGCGCCCTGAACGTAAACCCCGCGGTCTGCCACGGGTGCGGCTCTCAGCGCCCAGAGCCAGCAGAGCAGAAAGCTGGCCAGTGTGGCGGCAACGAAAAAAACCAGCAGGGCCGGGTTGAGGGTGGTGTCCAGGTCCGCGCGTACGATACTGAGGAATACCAGCGTCGGCAGGGTGGCCCGGAAAACCAGTGCCGACGCGGTATTGATGAAAGCGGAATCGATCCAGCCCAGGCGCCTGAGACCAAGGCCGATGAACACCATGGCGAAAACCGGCAGGGTGGTCTCAAGGGTGTGCAGGAAGGTTCCGAGTAGTGTCATCCCGGTGCTGGTTACCGGATCTCGAAACCGGCGAACTCGCCGGTTGCCGGGCCTTCGGTGGCGTTGACCGTATCAACCTCGGCAGCAGGCGGGCCACTGTTGCACCATTGCCGGAGGCTGATCAACGCAGCCTGTGAGCCCTCTGCAACCACCTTGACCCGGCCATCTGGCAGGTTCCGGGCATAGCCGGTGATGCCGAGTTCCTTTGCCTTCTCGGCTGCCGAAGCCCGGTAATAAACACCCTGAACCTTGCCGCTGATCAGCATGGACAGTCTCTGATGGCTCATTGACTGGCTCCCCCTTTCTCCGTTGACTGGTTACAGTTTACGCCATACCAGCAGTCGATTGTTGGCGGGCATTTCCTGGTCGTTCTCCATCCGGAATCCTGTCCGCTCTGCCAGCTCAAGCAGAGCATCCATATCACGGATGCCCATGTGCGGCGCCTGAATGCGAAGATGTCGGTCAAACTGGCGATTGCTGTCGCTGGTATGGGTTCCACCGTAGCTGAACGGGCCGTAAAGGCAAAATGGCCTTCCGCGATCCAGTCTTCTGGCCAGGCCCGCGAACATGGCCTCCACCTCTTGCCAGGCCATGATATGGGCGGTGTTTGCCGAGTAGGCCCCATCAAAATGGTCGATTGGCCAGCGCTCCGAGGCCACATCCAGTTCAATGGGCAGACGAATATTGTCCAGGGCGGCTTCTTCAATCCAGCCAAGACAGTGGCCGGTGGCGCCGGGGCGGTCGCTGGGCTGCCAGACCAGGTGTGGCAGTGCGGATGCAAAATGAACCGCATGCTGGCCCGTGCCGGTGCCGATCTCCAGTATGGTGCCCGGTTCGGAGAAGATGTCCCGGATGCGCTCGAGTATGGGTTGCTTGTTGTTTTCGCAGGCCTGGGAAAAAGGCTTGTCGGGGGCCATGGTTTACGCCTGTATCAGATTCATTTGCACAATAACCATATAGGCTATCGTGCCGGATGCAATTGATAAAAGCGCGTTGCGACGCCAGAGGTGGATAGTCACCACCAGAATGGCCGGTAGCAGGGCATCCAGCCCCGGCAAAGCGTTGTTCCAGGTGGCGGAGCGTTGCAGGAATACCGTTGCCAGCAGTGCCATCACTGCTGCTGGCAGATAGCGGCCAAGGTGGCGGACCAGGGGGTGCTCCGTGTGCCTGTGAAAGAACAGGAACGGGATCACTCTGGTGGCAAAGGTGGCCACCGTGGCTACGGCAATGAATCCTGCCAGGTACCAGCTTTCAGCCATGGTCCGTTCCCTCCGTTGGCTCTGTGTTGCGATGCCTGTGGTACTGCAGCAGCAGAACACCACTGACCAACACGATAGCCCCCACCAGCTGGTGAGCCGCAGGCAGCAAGAATATGGCGATTGCAGCGGCTGCCGCCCCCGTCACAATGGGGAAGAGGTCTCCCAGGGCCTTGTACTGCTCGATGGTCAGCACGATGAACAGTGCCACCAGGGCAAACTCGATACCGGTGCTGTCAAAAACCACATTGGCCCCCAGCAGCGCACCCAGGGCACAACCTATGACCCAATAGCACTGGTTGAAAAGCGTAATGCGGAAATCCATGGCCTGTTCATATTGCCTGTTCCCGGTTCGCGGCCGGCTGGTCAGCAGGGAGTAGGTCTCGTCGGTGAGCCCGAAAATCAGGTACGCCTTGCGCCACCCGGCCCCGCGGAATTGTCCCAGCAGTGACAACCCGTAGAAAAGATGGCGGGCATTGAGCACGAACATGGCTAAAAACACTTCCAGCAGACCGGCATTGGCAGCCAGCAGGCTGACGGCAAGAATCTGGCCGGCGCCGGCATAGACAAGAATGCCCATAACAGGCGCGACCCACCAGGCGTACTCGAGCTGGGTGGTAAACAGCACGCCAAAGGCCATACCCAGGGGCAGGTAGCCAAACAGGATGGGCAGTGTGAGGCGGAAAACCGGCTGATTCATGTTCGTCCCGAAACGTGAAAGCAGGGGATGATAGAGAAACCCGGGCCTGTTGAGAACCATCGGTGTGCTGGATGGGCAGGGTGTGGCCTTCTACAATCGCGGCAAACCCATTACCATAAGGAGTTTTGGGCGGCACAGAAAATGACCGATGAAACAGCCCGCCAGTCCCAGGCGGATCCGCGGGAAGAAAAGTTCGTCGTAGAGACAGGACTGCTCTCGGACGACCAGATTGATGGCCTGGTGGATGAGTATTGCACCCGTTATCACGGGCTCAACGACACCGAAAACCCGATGTCAGAGCGGGAGCGCGTGAAATCAGCGGTCCGGCGCGGGGAACTGGTGGTGTGGTTCGACCCGGTTGAAAATTCCGCAAGCCTGGGCGTACCGGGCTGAAAGCTGTGACAGGATCCCGGTAATGATGGAAGCATCTACCGCCGGGCAGCCTTAACCGGTACAATTCGCGAATTCCTATAAAGCCGCGTGCGAGGTGAGTTTTGATCAGGGTATTGGTTGTAGATGACCATGAACTGGTCAGGTCCGGTATTACCCGGATGCTGGCGGATAACCCCGACATTGAAGTCATCGGCGAGGCCTCCTCTGGTGAGGACGCCATCGATTTCGTGCGCAAGGACAGCCCGGATATTGTGTTGATGGATATCCGCATGCCGGGCATTGGCGGGCTGGAGGCGACACGCCGGATACTTCGCATAGATGATGCGGTTCGTGTGATTGTTGTGACCGCCTGCGCGGATGATCCCTATCCCACACGGGTCATGCAGGCCGGTGCATCGGCCTACATCACCAAGGGTGCCGATATCAAGGAAATGGTCCGGGCCATCCGCATGGCTCACTCCGGCCAACGCTATATCAGCCCTGAAATTGCCCAGAAGATGGCGCTCAAGCAGCTTGGTGGGGGCGACGCACGGGACGAAGATGGTGAGCTGTCGCTGTTCGACCGTTTGTCTGAACGTGAGATGCAGATTGCCATGATGGTGGTGGACTGCCAGAAAGTTCAGGACATTTCCGACAAGCTTTGCCTCAGCCCAAAAACCGTAAACAGTTACCGCTATCGGATTTTCGAGAAGCTGGAAATTTCCAGTGACGTTGAGTTGGCGCTGATGGCGGTCAGGCTCGGGTTGCTCGATGCCGACAAGGCCTGACTCCCCCGCTGATGCTGCCGGGGCAGAGAACAACAGGGAGTTCGACACCAAAAGCTTCCTGAAGCAACTGACTGAGCGGCCCGGCGTTTACCGTATGTACGACGCCGGCGGCAACGTGCTCTACGTGGGCAAGGCCCGTAACCTCAAAAAGCGTGTTACCAGCTATTTCCGCAAATCCGGCCTGGCCCCGAAAACCGAGGCGCTGGTTTCCCGCATCAACTCCATCGAAGTCACCATCACCGGCAGTGAAACCGAAGCCCTGCTGCTTGAACAGAATCTGATCAAGTCCCTGCGGCCGCCTTACAACATTCTGCTGCGGGACGATAAATCCTATCCCTATATCTACCTTTCCTCCCACGATGATTACCCTTCGCTGACGTTCCGCCGTGGGCGGACGAAAAAGGGTGGTGGCACCTGGTACGGGCCGTTCCCAAGCTCGGGTGCGGTCAAGGAAAGTCTTAATATTCTACAGAAGATATTCCGCATAAGGTCCTGTAGTGAAAGCTATTTCAGGAACCGGACAAGGCCCTGTCTGCAGTACCAGATCAACCGCTGTACCGCCCCTTGCGTGGGCTTTATCTCTCCCGAGGATTACCGGGAAGACATGCGTCACGCCACCATGTTTCTGGAGGGTAAGAACCCCGCGATCCTGCAGGACCTGCTGACAGCGATGGAAACGGCGTCGAAGAACCTGGAGTTCGAGAAAGCCGCGGCCTATCGGGACCAGATCAACCACCTTCGCCATGTGCAGGAACAGCAGAGTGTGGACGGTGAAGGGGGCGATGCCGACGTTGTGGCCATTGCCCAGGATGCAGGCGTGGTGTGTATCGTGGTGATCATCGTGCGTGGTGGCCGGGTTCTGGGCACCAAGGATTATTTCCCGCGATACAGTATCGAACAGTCCGAGGGCGAGCTGCTGAGTGCGTTCCTGGGGCAGTATTACTTCGGCGGCAGCACCCGCCGGGAGATCCCGCCAGACATTCTGGTGCCGGTGGATGTGGACGGGCAGGAACTGTTGTCGCAGGCGCTGACAGAATCCGCGGGCCGTGATACACGGGTGCGCAAGAATGTGCGCGGCGAACGGCGTCGCTGGCTGGAACTGGCCATGACCAATGCCCGCCAGACACTGCTGACGCACCTGGCCAGCAAGGAAACCGTGTACCGCAGGCTACTGGCCCTGCGGGATCTGCTGGACCTGCCCGAAACGCCATCCCGCATGGAATGCTTCGATATCAGCCACAGCCATGGTGAAAACACGGTCGCATCCTGCGTGGTTTTCGACGAGAATGGGCCACTGAAAAGCGATTACCGCCTTTACAACATTGAAGGCGTGACCGGCGGCGATGACTATGGCGCCATGCGCCAGGTGCTGACGCGGCGCTACAAGCGCATGGTGGCAGGCGAGGGCAAGCGCCCGGATCTGGTGTTCATCGACGGTGGTAAGGGCCAGTTGAACATTGCCCGGGAAGTGTTTGATGAACTTGGAATTACCGATATTCCGCTGATCGGCGTGGCCAAGGGGGTCACCCGGCGTGCGGGCATGGAACAGTTGATCGATGCCATGACCGGTGACCTTTACCGGGTACCGGCGGACTCCCCGGCCTTGCATCTGATCCAGCATATCCGTGACGAGTCACACCGCTTTGCCATTACCGGGCACCGGGCCAGGCGTGACAAAAAACGCCGGCAGTCTACCCTTGAAGGTATCGAAGGGGTGGGGCCGAAGCGGCGCCGTGACCTGATCCGTTACTTCGGGGGCATTCAGGAGCTACGCAAAGCCAGTGTCGACGAAATGTCCAAGGTTCAGGGAATCAGCAGGAACCTGGCAGAAACCATCTACGCAGTACTGCATGACGAATAGGGAACGCATGAATCTACCGAATATACTCACCCTCTCCCGCATTCTGATGATTCCGGTGTTCGTGATCATCTATTACCTGCCGGCCCAGTGGAGCTATCTGGTCAGCGCGGGCATTTTCGGGCTGGCGGCGGCCACTGACTGGCTGGATGGTTACCTGGCCAGGAAACTGGACCAGAGCACACCGTTTGGTGCCTTCCTGGACCCGGTCGCCGACAAGCTGATGGTGGCCGTTGCCCTGACGGTACTGATCGAATCCCATGCCAGTTTCATTCTTACCATTCCGGCCACGGTGATTATCGGCCGGGAAATCGTGATTTCCGCCTTGAGGGAATGGATGGCAGAGATCGGAAGCCGGGCGAGTGTGGCGGTGTCCTACATCGGCAAAATCAAGACCACGGCCCAGATGGTAGCCATTATCATACTCCTGGCGTTTCCGCCCGGCGTGGTCTGGACCCATGTAGGCACGGTGCTTCTTTACGTGGCGGCGGTGCTGACTTTCTGGTCAATGATTCTGTATCTCAAGGCAGCCTGGCCCGATCTGTTTCCGGAGAAGAAAACAGGCTGATACGGCTCAAAGCTCGTCCGCAGCCCAGCTGACAACTTGCCGGGCCAGTTCATTGCTGGCCCTGCCAAAGGCTTCCGCCACACTCTCCACAGAGGCTTCTCCAGCGGGATGGCTGATTGTAAAGCGTTTGCTGGCTATGGTTTCCCGGCTGCGTTCGTCAACCAGTTGAAGGTCCAGCTGCAGATGAATAACAGGATTGCCATCCTCATACTCTGCCTGGAACCGCGTGAGATCCCCCATCAGGGCCATATCACTTCGTACCGCACTGGTATCCCTGACCACGGTTTTCAGGCGCCCGTCCTGCCGGAACGCTTCCACCAGGTGGTTTCCGATCATCACCGGCGCCCGGTTGCTCCAGCGGGCTCCCTGGTAGGCCTGGATTTCATGAGCTTCCGGTTTGACCAGAATGCGGGTGCTGTCGACAGGGGCCACGGCCAGCGGTGTCGATACCCGCAACACGCTGTCGATGCCAGCGGCGGGGCTGGCCTGCAGTTCCGGCGCCGGTAACTGGAAAATCTGGTGGGCTGGCCTGTCCGGGAATATTGTGCAGGCGGCCAGGGACAGCATTGCCATGGTGGTTATCAATAAACGCATCGGTGTGGCTGTCACGGCTCAAACTCCTGGATAGGATCGCGGCCCAGCAGCAGCCCGGCCGGGTCGTCTTCGAAACGATAAATCACGCTGTTGAGGCTGCGCAGGGTATGGCGCAGCTCCCGCATGGCAGGGGTCAGTTCACCGATACCCTGCATGCCCTGGTCCAGTGATCCCTCATTTCTGGCAGTGATCTCCTCGAGCCGCGTAGTTGTGGTCTCAAGGGAGTTCATGGCGCTCTGTGCGGTGGTGAACAGCTGCCGCCCCTCATTGTCCAGCATGGAATTGGCTGTTACACCAAAGCGGCGAAACGTCTCCAGGGTATTTTCGGTCTGCCCGCTAAGCTGGTCAAAACTGGCCACCAGCCTGCTGAGTTCGTCCCGCTGCTCCAGCAGGCCTGTAGAAATCGTGTCGAGATTTTCCAGGCTGCGCTTGAGATGGCGAGCGTTATCGGGAGTGACCATGGCATTGGCGTTCGTCATCAAATCATCAAGCTTGGCAAAGAGTTTTTCGCTGCTGGACATGAGTGTGCTGAAGGCTGACGGCTCGGCATAGATGGAGGGCGGAGCGTTGCGATTTCCTTCCAGGGTGCGACTGTCCGGATTCCCACCCTCCAGCTCGATGCTCATGCTGCCGGTAATATTGGTCAGGGCCAGGCCTGCCCGGGTGTCTTCCTTGATCGGTACTTCGCTGTCTACCCGGATGAGGGCTCTCACGTTGCGGGGATCCTCCGGGTCCAGGCTGAGTTCCGATACGTCGCCCACTTCTATACCGCTGTATTTGACCGGGCTGCCTTCGGACAGCCCGCTCACACCACGATCAAAAACAACCTCGTACCAGGCATACTCCCGGTCGCTACTGGTCTTGCCCAACCACAACGCGAAAACCATCGCGCTGGCCAGAAAGACAAGCGTAAACAGCCCGATCAGGACATGATGTGCTCTGGGTTCCATCTCAGCAGGTCTCCCGGTTCATTTGTACGCTCCGTCAGTTTCCGGCCGCGCCCCCTGGGCAGCCCGGCCCCTGGGGCCGTGGAAGTAGTCCCGGATCCACGGGTCGTCGGTGGTTTCCACGGTCTCCAGGGGGCCTTCAACCAGTACCCGTTTATCCGACAACACCGCCACCCGGTCACAGGTACTGTATAGCGTATCCAGATCATGGGTCACCAGAAACACACTGAAACCCAGCGCGTCCCTCAGGGTAACAATCAACCGGTCAAAGGCGGCGGCACCGATGGGATCAAGCCCGGCAGTGGGTTCGTCCAGAAACAGCACCTCCGGGTCCAGCGCCAGCGCCCGCGCCAGTGAAGCGCGCTTGACCATGCCTCCGGAGAGTTCAGCGGGTACCCGGTTGCAGGCGCTGCCCGGCAGGCCAACCAGTGCCAGTTTTACCCGTGCCAGGTGTTCTGCGTCGTCCCGGGACAGCCTGGCGTGCTCGATCAGGGGCAGGGCAACGTTTTCCTGCAGGGTCAGCGAGGTAAACAGGGCACCACTCTGGAACAGCACCCCAAAACGTCGCTCAACGCGGGAACGCTGGTCAGGGGAGAGTGCCTGCAACTCCTCGCCGAAGACCTCGATGGCGCCTGAGTCCGGCTGATGCAGCCCGACAATGCTGCGCAACAATACCGATTTGCCGGTCCCGGAGCCGCCAACCACACCCAGTATTTCGCGGCGATAGAGATCCAGATCCAGATCTTTGTGAACCTCGTTGGTGCCGAAGCGGTTGCAAAGCTTCCGGACACTGATCACCACTTCCTGTTGCGAGGGGTGTTGACTCACCAGCCCATCTCCATGAAGAAAATCGCAGCAATGGAATCCAGCAGAATGACCATAAAGATCGACTGTACCACGGCAGACGTGGTGTGCTCGCCGACTGATTCCGCACTGCCACTGGCCTTGAAACCCTCAAGGCAACCGATAACGGCGATCACAAAGGCGAATACGGGGGCTTTCCCGAGCCCCACCAGGAAGTGAACCACTCGGACCTTGGTTTCCAGGATATTGATGATCTGAGGCGCGGAGATATCCAGCACCATCACGCATACCAGTGACCCGCCAAGAATGCCGCTGATCATACCGACAAAGGTCAGTATCGGTAGTGAGATAACCATCGCCAGAACCCGGGGAATCACCAGCAGCTCAATGGGGCTGAGCCCGAAGGTTCTTAGTGCATCAATTTCCTCATTGGCTTTCATCGACCCAAGCTGTGCCGTAAAGGCGCTGGCCGTTCTGCCTGCCAGCAGAATGGCTGCCAACAGCACGCCAAACTCCCGCAGGAAAGAAAATGCCACCAGATTGACGGTGTAAATGGTGGCGCCAAAATCATCAAGAATGGTGGCTCCCAGGAAGGCCACCACCGCACCCACCAGAAACGTCAGCAGGGCAACAATAGGTAGCGCATTCAGGCCGGTCTGGTGGATATGGGCGACCAGGGACGTCATGCGCCAGCGCCAGGGGGTTGGGGCGATGGTGACCATTGTTCCGAGGATCTGCCCGGTAAACCCCATCAGCAGGCGCTGCTGGGCCCAGTAGTGCTCAACCTGCTGGCCAACACGGCCCAGGAAGGCGATGAGCGCCGAACCCCGGTGGGGCGTTTCCTCATCGGGCGCAGCCATGGCATCGGCCACCAGCCGCAGCAGATCCCGGCGTTCCGGCGCAAGGGTGGATGTCTCATGGGTCAGCTCTATCAGTTTTCCGGAACCCAGAAGGTCCGCCAGCAGGGAAGCGCCGGCGGTGTCGAGAGCCCCGATGGAGGTCAGGTCCGGAGACTCGTCCACCGTTTTCCCGGAGGCGAGCGCGGTTTCCACCGCCCGTTTCAGTCTGGCATAGTTCGGCAGCGTCCAGTCGCCCGAGATGACGAGGCGATCGGATTGATAGTCGAGCTGGCCGGGTGACGGCATCGAAACTTCCTGTGCCTGTGTTCGGGAAATGGGGAACGTACCCTGATACTAGCCGAAATTCTACACCGGGGCGCCGGTTCCTTGTGTGAAAAATAATCAAGAACCTGAAGTAAAACAGAAAGTTGAAAAAAGAGGTTGACGCAAACGAGCGAATCCGTAGAATACGCCCTCGTTGATCAAGCGGGAATAGCTCAGTTGGTAGAGCACAACCTTGCCAAGGTTGGGGTCGCGAGTTCGAATCTCGTTTCCCGCTCCAATCAACACAGTCTCTCAATGCCCACCTGAGAGCATAAAAGTATCGAATCCCCTTCGAACTTTTACCGGCGCGGTGGCAGAGTGGTTATGCAGCGGACTGCAACTCCGTGTACGCCGGTTCGATTCCGACCCGCGCCTCCATTTCTTTACCTTTATTTACAGTTAGTTACCAGTTTCGAGCCAGAGCCGGTGTTTTGATGGCGACATCATGGCGACAAAATGGCGACAACGATTCATGGATTTTCCGGATCGCGGAGCGATTTCAGAGTCGATTTTGATCGCTCTGGCGGGCGAACCAATCGGTAGTGTTTGCGCATTGCCTCGGTCTCGTGACCACCTTTGTTGTTTTCTCCCTGGGACAAAAACTCATCAGTTAAGCCCTTCTTCCTCAAGTCTCGCAATTGATACTTACCCTTGTATCCGGCCTCTTCACAGGCCTTTGCCCAAGATATTTGCATGAAACGGTGCCGCACCGGTTTTGTGCGACTCCTGAAATTGAAATATCGAGGGTAGACCATCAGATATGGCGAAATGATTTCCTGCTCACGCTTCCAATCCCTGAACCATTCGATCAGTGCTCTCAGGTCTTCGTTCATCTCAATAACGATGGGCACGCCGGTTTTGTGTCGTGCGAAGAGGATTTCGCCAAACTCACCCTCGTTATCCTTGATCTGATCTTCCTTTAGTCCGAAAACATCGATTGGTTGTTGGCTCATCATGTAAATCATGTCGCAGATTTTTGCCCGCCAGGTTCCGTTCATCTTGCGCCTGTTGATTTTATGGACGCAGAGTCGGGCGGTGATTTCCTTGTAGGCTTCATCCGGAATCAGGACCTCTCGCTTGGGTTCGCTGATCTTTTGGATATCCCGCATTGGATTTCTATCGATGAGGCCGTCCTGGACTGCCTGGGTGAAAACCCGAGACAAGGTGTTTCTGAGCCCGTTGTAGTGCGTGGGCTTCGTCTGCCAGGGGGAGAGGAGGCGCCTGATCCGTCGAAGAAGTTGTGGGTCCGAGAGCAAAAAATTGGAATGCTCATTAGATTCCATTTGCTGAGCATCCGCGGCGTAGTCGGCTCGGGTGCCCATTGCAATCGGACGACCCCGGTTACGGCCACGCTGGCTGAACACCTTGCATTCGCCCCAGCGTATTTTTCCCTTCACGACTTCGTGACCAATCAGCTTGGTGCGCCAATAATGCAGGTATTCTCTGAGTGTTATCCGAGTGGCTGCATCGACAGATTCGACCATGGAGAGATTGTCTGCCATTTCTCTGGCATCAAAGTCTTTCCGTTCCTGCTCCCACATTTGCTGGAGCATAGCCCAGCGGCGTATTGCCACGTTGCGGTCACTGGTTTGTAGGCTTCCCTGTTTACGCGTGACCGGATGGCGAACGTAGAAGATTCCATCACGGTCACGGATGTAGAGGCCCGGGTATTGGGCTAACCATCGTTGGCCAGGCTTCCTGCGTTGCGGTGCCATTGTTACCGAAGCTGATTAGCCAGAGATTGAAGGAAGTTCGCTTCATGGATGCTTTCGGGCAGACCTCGAATGCGCTTGTCCATGACCTCGAGATAATAATCCAGGTCGATGCGCCACCGCCTCCCGTCTCGAAATGCCCCAGGGATTTCGTGAATTCGTCGACGGATGGTCGATTCGGACGGCGGGTTGTCGTCGTCGCAGTAAATAATCTCGATGAATGTTTTAATTGAAACGGGTCTCATATTGAACTCCAGCCAGATCTTTTGGGTATCGAGAGCCCTATTGGATTCTGAGTATCCGTTCAAAAGGCTCATGTTCAGATCTTATGTGGCCGGCTCTCTGTTTTGTGACGTTAAATGGGGTTTTTCGACGACATCGGATCGAGTTTTCTAGAAAATTAAAGAAAATCATCAGAGCTCGTCCCAAAGGTATTGCCTCCGACATCAAAACCGGCAATACCGTCATCAATCATTGGTAGTCCGCTGGCAGGATTCATGTAGGATGAACCTGAAAACCCCATTTGATCGTCGAGTAGAGTTGAAGAATCGCTGATATCGTCATGAAGCAAAGTGGGTAACTCGGGATTGAGTAATGACAGGTGTGGTGAGTCTGGAAGAAAGTCCGGTAGCCACGATGAAGTTGGGTTGTTCTCGGACTCGCAATCAATGTTGTTGAATGAGCTTGTGTGTTTAGTTGGAGTTGCTAACGCCAGACCGATATAAGCACCCACTATGCCTCCCCATGTGCCAAGTTGCTCGCCGAGCGTTGCCCCAATAATCATCAGAATAATCGCGGTCATGCTGATTGCCTCATTCATTGTGAAGGTCCAGCTTAACCGAATCTGACGATCTACCAAGTGCGGGCGTTTTAGGGTTGAACCTAAATTGCAACGCCAAGACATGCTCAACCTGAACGAACTGTGTAGCTAACACGGTCGCCACATTCTGTGTGGAAGAAGGGGGGGCAGTCGATGATCGGCGGCAGTATTTTCCCCTGTGAGGTTTTGGCTGTGGATCGCTCTCTCAGAGCTAGGCACGGGGACACCTAGAACGAGAAACGGAAAAGCAGTTGCACCTCACACCACTACAAGGGCGACAAATCGCACAATTTCGATGGGTGGATTGAGCCTGAACCGGGGTAGGTTCGCTTTAAAACACTAAAGCGAACATTGGCAAGGCATCTGTAAAAGCCCGCGTTCATTGGAAAGCGGACCTTTTTGCAGTGCCGAAACAGGCTCTTTAGGTTGGCCTGTGATAGGTGCTCCAACGCCTGCATAAGCAGGCTCCAATTAGGGCGTCCGGTGAAGGCCCATGGGGTCTCCTTTTAGACGTGTCAGCAGTAACGAGGTAGAACCCCTCTGAATCAGACCGTAAATCCAAACTGCGAGATAACGTTTCTTCAGTAAAGTCCCTGAAACCTCACAATTTGGATCATTGGCCAACTAAACTCCCGTGTCGTAACCCTTGTTTTTACCTTGATTTCTCGTTTAGAGAGTATCGTGCCCAATTGTTTAAGGTTCTGTTTCCTGATAGGTTTCTGAAACGCTGCTGATAAAATTTAGCTTCATAGCATTATAAAATCTTAGATCCTGCAAGGTGCCCATTATGGATATGGATTTCTCTAAGCTTGGGTCGCTGGCAGACCAGAAGCTTCCTACTGACCCGATTCGAATTTTTGAAAGCCTACCTAACCTACCTGGAACACCAAACGATATTTGGCGTGGCCAGACAGAAGCTTTAAGTCAGTGGAATGACAATCGATCGCAAAATGACGTTTTAATAGAATTAAACACAGGCGCAGGCAAAACGCTTGTAGGATTGTTAATTGCGCAGAGCCTGGTTAATGAAGGCCTACAAAACGTCGTGTATGTCTGTGCAACCATTGACCTGGTTGAGCAAACTTCTGCGGAAGCAAGTCGCATTGGAATCCAACACACAACCCGAGTTGCGGGCGGTTACAACAACGATTTATTTGAGAGTGGAAAAGCATTCTGCATAACGACCTACCATGCGCTTTTTAATGGATTGAGCAGCATTCGCAAAAATCATTTTCCTGAGGCGGTAATTTTCGATGATGCTCATGTCTCTGAGAATATGATTCGTAGTGCTATGACACTCAGCTTTTCTGAACATACTCATGAGGATATGTTTGAAGAGGTTGCATCACTCTTTGACCCGCATTTTCGTGAACTCGGAAGGCATGGTGAGTTCAGTAATGCCCTAAAAGGTGAGCATTCGAAAATCGTCATGGCCGCGCCTGGCGGGATGCAGAAGTACAGTGAGCAACTTTTGGAAATACTGAATCGACATAACATTGGCGGTGATAAGGACCTTAAATACCCTTTTAGTTATCTTCAAGACCGGCTTAATAGATGTGCGATCTTTTTCGGCAATAAGGGTTGCGAGATTACGCCGCCTTTCCTTCCTTCCCTCCGCATTGACTGCCTGGAGAGACCGTTGAGACGGGTATATCTCTCAGCGACGTTAAAATCCAAAGCGGATTTTGTGCGTGCTTATGGAAGGATGCCCGATGCGACTATAGGTCCAAAAAATGATGCTGGTAACGGCGAACGCTTAGTGCTCTTTGGGTCAAAAATAGAGGGCGGAGTTGGTGTAAAAGAAGTTGAGGCAATTTCAGGACAGCACAAGGTTGTGCTTGCAACTCCAAGCTATTTTTCGGCTCATCATTGGGACGCGTTAGGTAAACCTCCAAAGCCAGCAAACTTTTCGTCTGAACTGCAAGATTTTCGTGAGGCTAAGGAAGGTGTTTTCATTCTTGTCCAGCGCGTGGACGGGATTGATCTTCCTCACAATACCTGTCGGGTAATGGTGATAGAAAACCTTCCACGGGGTGGCTCGTTACTCGAGCGATATCAGTGGGAGTTTTTGAACATGCGAAATCTGTTTGCCTCTAAGATGGCGAACAGACTTGCCCAATTGTTTGGCCGAATAAATCGGGGTCGGAACGACTATGGTGTCTTTATTATCACTGGTAATGAACTAAACACCTGGTTAAAAAATGACCGAAATCTCGCTCTCCTGCCCGAATTGCTTCAGCAACAAATAAAGCTTGGCGACCTAGTTCAAGACGGAATGGCAGTAACGAGTGCAGAAAAACTTACACAAATTGTCAATGCTGTTCTTGGCAGAGATGCGGCCTGGTTAAAATATTATGGCGACAATATTCAAAAAGGTTCGCTCGAAGATGAAAAAGAAGATCGTGCTAATAGGGTAGAGGAGCGACTAACTGCAGCTGCCGTTGCCGAATCAGAGCATGCATGTCTGCTGTGGGACGGAGACTTGGAAGGAGCTGGTAGAGCGTTAGATCGGATAATTGAGGACACGAATCGCGCTGACACACCCCTTGCCGGCTGGCACAGCATTTGGCTAGGCAGTTGCTATGAAGGGATGGGGAGTCGCGAAAACGCTGCTATCGCTTATCAGAGAGCGAAGAATAGGCTAGGCAGTGGGAACGTCTATCTCCCACTTTATACGCGGGTTTGCGATGCAAAAGGTCAAGATGAGCCGTTCAATGACTTTGGAGAGGTTTTAGATTCTATCATTGGGTATGACTCTGAGGATAAATTTGAAAAGGAGCTCAATACTCGTATTAAGGGCATGAGAGCTTTAGACGGGGGCTCATCTGCCGAAGTAGAGGCTGCTTTGAGGGAGCTCGGAGACTTGTTGGGTTTTGACTCGACTCGGCCAGACAATGATCAGGGACTCGGTCCAGATGTTATTTGGGCAGATGATCATTCGGAAGTTCTTATACCTTTCGAGCTGAAAACTGATAAGACCATGGAATCTGTTATTTCGAAAAAAGATGTAGGACAAGGACACCAACATCAAGAATGGGTTGCCGATAATTATCACAAGTTCGAAAACTTGGGCCTGGTATATGTCAGTGCTGCGGGAAGTTGTGATGCAACGGCTAGTCCTTCTGAAGATATGTATCAGTGTGACTTACGGGCATTTGCCACTTTACGAGATCAAGTCCTTTCGATGATTAGGGATATCAGAAATCGACTGCCATTGGAAAGAGCTAACTTTATTCGAGAATCTAGCAGTGACGACCGGTGGCTTCTAAATCACCTATTTGACGCTATAGATACGGTCCCACTTCGCTCGAGACAGCCAGCAAAAAAATAGAATTCGCTTTTCCCGCGTGGGTTTTGGAGCATCTTTGAGCTCCAGCATACTAGGGCCAAAATTGAACCTAGAGCCCGCGCCACGCTCACGACAAATACGGCGGTGCCTTTATTAAAGGATACAATTTTAAGACAACGAGTCTTTTAGGTTCTGTAAAATTATTGGTGCCGAATCAAGACCGTTATCACAACCGTGTTAATGGCTCTGACGCAGAGTCATACGCAATGGCAAAACTCGTTTTGGCGTGTAGAGGTGAAGGGCACTGGAGCTCTAGGGAAGAAGATGGCGCCAAAATTGATCTAATTCTTTCTTGTGAGCATCCCTGGCACTTGGGTGAACGGCTAATAGTGCTTTCCCAAATTAAATCCGGTTCTTCTTTTGGCGAATTGACCGAGAAGGGGTTCAAACTAAAAGGTAGCGCTAAGAAAGCTGCACTTCGAACAAGCCATGGTGTCTGCGTTGTTTGGGTAGATCGGAACTGTGGTCATCTTTATTGGGCTTATGTTAAGCCGACTGCTTCAACTGGCACCCAAGTGTATGGGGAGCACCACAAAGTTACTCCGGCCATGTTATATGATTTAGCTCGTATTATGTCGACACGATTGATGGGCCCTGAGGGTGCAAAGGGCATAATCATCAACGAGAGTGAAAAATCGCTGTCAGACCGCCGATCGGAAGCGAAAAGCATCTATCAAGGGTATCAGAAGATACAATCACCGGTTTTGGGTGAGGTAGAGTTAACGCGCTTGGCGTGGCGCCATATGTTCAGGAGTGGCCGTCGGAAACAAAATAAAAGTGTTAGCCTCGACATAATTAAGTATCTTGGAAAGCTTCTTTCTCGATATCCAACCACAAGAGTAATCACTGCAAGTAGGTACTTTTGCAAAGGAGGATATGAATATAGGGTTTGCGAACACCTTTTGAAGTTCGATGAACTCTCGGTGATACAAAAAGATCGAATACCGAAGAGAGACCACACTGCATATATAAGAATAATCGAGGAAATACGATATCCGATTGATTGGTCATCGAAGGTTATGCGGTCTCAGGTAGTTTCTCGTCGGTTGGTATTGAAATCAGCTTATTTTAAGCAGAAGTGAAAGAGGGCAGCCAGGATTCGCTTCAATGCTCTGCCACTTCTATCGGAGCAACCCGATAATTAAGTTGCATACGGGGTTACCGTAGCCGATTGCGAACTGACTAGTGGTCGGAACCACTTCGCAGCCCTCTTCCACTCACTGAGTGTGACAGCGAACCTAAATCTCTGCAAATTGATTTTCTTTGGCGACTACAGTGAACCAAATCGGCGATAATCCGCTTCCTATCGCCAAGAGTGTTTCTATTAACTGGCCCAAGAAACTCGACAGCATGGCTATGCGAATCTTTTGCATGTTCCACTAGATTGAAGTTGTGCGTTCACCGTCCCTCTAGGTCGAAAAAGGTCCGCTGTGTGGTCGATCTGAATGTCCGCTTTGCGACCTCAGCGTGCTTTGTTCCCGAATAGCGGACTAGGCATGAACAAGCGCGTCCCGCATGCTAGAAGTGGCAGACGCCAGAGAATATTCCCATTCTTTGGCGGACGAATAGTTGAGGTTTTTGGACTTACCCCGATCCACTAGGCCTCCAATTCGTCGAGAAGTCTTTGGCGATAGTCGATAAGCGCTTCAGCCACTTCTTCAGGGTGGAATGGGTGTCCGGCAACGAAAACAATTTCCAAGGCGGTTTCCTGAATCTCATCGTTAGTCATGTCTGGCGTGACGATCTCTTCAAGCATACCAACCTCACAATATGCGCTTTCAGCAAACTCCTCGGGTCCTCGCATGCTCTGGAAGTCGAGAGCCATCTCGCTTACGCATTCCTCGGCTGAACTCTTCAATTCCCAATATTTTTCGCGAAGTTCATCGAATTCCATATCGCTCTCGCCCGAGTGGTAGTCATCGAAGATCTTTTTATAGTCATCAATATAGGGTCGTATTAGAGTGTGAGCTGCCTCTATTTCAGACTCGGTGACGGCCTCGCCCAGCTTGACCTTCAGCACCTCACAGTAGTACTCCGGCCATGACATCGCACTCATATTGCACTCATCAATGCATGTAAGGCCGTCCGCCTCTTCCCCTGGGTTATCCCAAAAATCATATCGGAGGGTCAAACGGTTGCCACTGTGGATTAGGAAGATTCTCTCCCTCATAAGCTGAGATGTTCCGCTCACAAATCCACCATGATCCTCTAACTTAATTTTTTTCAAAAGATCGTTCATCTGCATGCCTCATTTACTGGTTTTGAGCTTTCAGCGTACGAGAAAGTTAAGGCCGTTTGTGTCGTTAAATTGACTAAATCGTGCACTTTCACGTCCTCAAGTGTTCTCAGAGTACAGAGCTGCTGCGCCACGCAGCGATGCAAGTAGCAGAGATCCGTCGGTGAGCTTCGTGTGTTCGCTGAGTTGCTTCAAAACCAGCGCGCCGATATGAAAGACTTGGCCAATGGGTATGGGTAGGGAATACGCGTTACCTCGTCCCTGAGTCGCAGAAATAAACAGCCTGCCGGGTTGGCGTTCGATGCGAATCCCTTTTTGAGGTCGTTTAAAAGTTGCGCTAGGGAGAAGCCCTAGACATACGGCTGCCATAATCGGGAGCTCGTTCTCACTGAGCTGTAAGGTCAGCTTGCGCTGCCACTCGATCGAATCCCTATTTCTCGGCGCTATATCAAGGTTCACAGTCCAACCCACAGGTTCTCCCCGGTGCATCAGAGGCGTGGCCTCCACAGTCAGAGCGGCCCCGGCGCCAAAGCACCGAGCCTTTTCCTGAGCAGCTGGATCTGGAAGGGAATTATCGTACATAGCGGTACAGACTGAGGGCATCGACAATGGGCGTGGCTTCCAGGCTGGATTGCCTGGGCAGTCGCGGCGATTGATCGTCGGCTGATCCCGGATCTGGACGCCAGAGCTTTCTGGGCAGCACTTTCTGCTGAGCAATGACCACACCGGAGATTGGCGTAGAGGCTCGCACGGTCTCGCCATTTTCCAAGAAGGCGTAGTTGGCGCGAAGTTGATTTGGCAAAGGGACTTTTATAGCCAAAGGCGCGCTGGGATCGCATCGCCGGTTGATCAAATCGACAGCAATGGCAGAGGTGTTCTGGTCAGGCCATTCTAATGCGATTCTCATGGCCTCTTCGTGGGTCAGCTTAATGATCCGGGAGTGCTTGGTCGTCCAGGACCAGCTAAAAACCTGCAGATTCGGCGGCATGATGCGTATGCGGGTGTAACAGCGCTTTAGATCGAGATCAGCGATACGCAAGGTGTCCATCGCCTGGCGAAGAGTTTCGCTACGAAAGCCCTTGTCGAGGATTTCGTTTTGGATCAGGCGGGTAATCCGGCTGGCCGTTAACTCCCTTTTTTTCTGGAACTGCCGGATGTCCAGGACGGCCTGTTTGAATGCACCTTTAGCGTCGTTGTAGTCGCTGACGGCAAGAACAGTGCCTGGTGAGCTGCAAATAATGCCGGCGTTCAATTGCAGGCGGGTATTTGGCCGGATTGTCAGATGCGTCATTGATCGAATCGCCGCCTGTAGAGCCTCACGGGACGTGCGCTCAGCTTCACTGTCCCCGTGGGTCGGTACATAAATCGGGTAACCGGCCAGATGGTCGGACTTGATGGCAGAGACAACAGCGAACCCTTGATCGGACATCCGCTGGAAGGCGGTGGAAAGTTTTAATAACAGTTCCTGAGGTAGCACTTCATCGTTGAGTTGTCTCGGCATGATGATACCTCGCTAAGCACAATTCGGACGCTCGGTTGGGTGAGCCTCCATTATACCGGCACCCCAAAATGAGCAAGGCGGTAGCCAGTTATGGCTGGGGCTTCAGGATCACCAGTGAATATCCGCAAGCTCTGGTCCTGAGTGAATGATGATTACTACACCAGACCCGTTTTAGGTTTCCGACCGATCCCATACCCGAAACCTCAGAGATGACCGGAACCCATGGAGCCTGTCTTTTCCTTTGCTTTCCTTGTTTTACCTTACGTGACCTGGCACCCCCGAGACGGTGTCTCACGGGTCACTTGCTTGGTAGGGGAAAAGCCCACTCAGTGGAAGCGTGGAGCAGGGCGTTGCGGGCTGGCGGGTTAAGAGCACCGGTGGCGGATCTGGTTTAATAAATTAAAGAAGGATTTGATTATGCCAAAGCAGATGTAACGCTGAGTGATTAGGTGGAAGAAAAGGTTGTTCAGGAGTATCTCCTCGAAGTTGCCTTGGGGCCACCACCAGACCGTGCAGAGTCGGAACGATTGATGGCGTCATGGATGCCGTTAACGGAAGTCCACTGAACTCATGCTCCGTTAACCGCTTAGCAATGCGATGATTGTTCAGTGTTTATGACCTTCCATCGTTTCTGTGTTCTCGGCTTTACTTCACCGCAATGACAAACTAGCATTCTGAATGCGACAAATTATGTCGCCAATCTCTGGGCCATTCACAAGGAAAGGATATTTCATGTCCAACACTGCTGTTCGTTACCTCACCATGCTCCGTATGGTTCCGCGCTTCCCCAAGACCATCACGACTACTGAGCTTGCAGAACGGCTGGACGGACACGGGTTTGAAGTGACCATGCGATCCATTCAGCGGGACCTTGAAAAACTGAGTGCGGATTTTCCCTTGCTGGTGGATGAAAGCACTCGTCCATTTCAGTGGTCATTCGACCGGGATGCGACGATGGATATCATCCCGGCCCTGGATTTGCCCGCAGCGCTGACGTTTGAGCTAGCACGAGCCTACCTCAGCCCGATGCTTCCCCCACGGGCGCTGTCTCACCTGAAGCCACACTTTGATGAAGCCCACCGCACCTTGTTACGAGAGAAAAATCCGCTTGGCAAATGGCCGGACCGGGTGCGGGTTATCAATCGTGGCCTTGGCGGACGGCGCCCGGCAATAGATGCGGATGTTCTGGAGACGGTGACGGAAGCTTTGCTAAGAGATTTCAGATGTAAGTTGACCTACCAGGCCCGCAACTGGCCGGAACCGGAGGTGATCATCGTCCATCCTCTTGGCCTGATTTTCAGAGACCCGAACGTGTACCTGATCGGGACTATCGAGGGCAGGGAAGGTATTCGTCAGCTGGTACTCCACCGGGCAACGGCGGGAGAACTGGTTGAACAGCCTGTTGAGCGACCGGAGGATTTTGAACTGGATCTCTACATCCACTCCGGAGCTATGGGCATCCTCAAGTCCAATAAACCTGTCTATTTGAGGCTTCGGTGCGATAGGCCCGCCCTGAACCATTTGGTTGAATCGCCACTAGGATTTGATCAAACCACCACAGAAATCGATGACAATACCTTTGAAATTGCCGTGACCGTAGGCGATACCCAGGATTTGCGATGGTGGCTTACGGCGCAGGCGGTTCACTGCGATATTCTTGCGCCGGATTGGTTGCGAAAAGAAATTGAAGGCATCCTTGCACAGGGATTGGGCCGGGTTCGCCAATGAACGTAGCAATGACGGCATAATGCCAGTCGATTTCCCCTCGCATTCTCACCTCAACGTTTCTTTGATCTTTAGCCGCAGATTTCGAGAATCACGATTTGAAAAGCGCGATGGCTGACAGGCTCATGGTCGCGATTAAGAAATGGATACAGAGGCTCTGATACGGTTGCATAAATATCAGTATTCTCTAGCCCGGCGGTATCAAGAACACTATTGAGCCGTTCGATAAGCCGCTCGCTTGTGTCCGCATCCTTAGGACAGCGACGGGTCAGAACCAAATAGTTGGTTTTCAGACTATGGTGGCCTGCATGCTGGCTTACTTTTGCCAGTCGACGTATATCTTTTAATAATGCACGCGTGGAATCTCCTCGTTTGAATTCGAAGATATGAGCTGCGCGCCCCTTTTTGCCTGACCGCAGTACTAGATCAAAACGACCATCCGGGCGAAGATCAGGTTGCGATAGCAATTGCGTAACGTCGGCACCGTGAAGATCGGACTCCTGAAATGTGCGTTTAACTTGAGCTTCAAGGCGATAACTAAAATTGGTGAAGTTGTTTGCAAAATAGTCAGCGACGCGCATGGCCATGAAGCATTCCGGCATACGGTTGAGGGAGGAGTGGCTATAGTTGATAGCATCCTGGTGTGCTGCCAGCAATGCGTTTTCAATGGCCGCGAGGCGGTTACCTGGGGAGGATTTCAGCAAAATGGCGTTGGTCACTATTGAATCTCTTTGTTGTGCAGGAAGGTGAGCGGCAGGAACTTGCAACAGATCTTGCTCAAACAAAATTCAAAATGAGCATACACACTACCGGTGATGGCGCCAATGGGGAGAGTACATGTCGCTGATGTCATCGTATTAAAATGGGAAAATGTCGAATCGTTGGGCTCGAAGTGAACTTAAGTCAAAGAAATTAGTGAGGGCGCTTGGCTCGGCAACTTCACTCTATAGTTTGGAAATGCCAGAATGCGACGTGATGTGTCGCAGGTGGATCTTAGAATGGACTTACCCATTCTGGAGGCCCGCTCATGCTGTTGTGGAACGAACTCATTAATGAAGCCCAAGAATCCGAACTTACCGACACGTCATCCAAAGACGATCTGAGACTCCTCCAGATTTATCTCTGCCGAATATTTCTGACACCCGCATACCAGAACAAACCCTGCATTTTTAATGCGGATGAGCCTCTGTCGTTTCTCGGTATCAAGCCAGTGCCTGAGGACCAAGCCGGTCCGGGAACTCCTGCGTTCCTGAAAGCCATTCGAGAGCAAGAAAAAGCATTAACGCGAAGCCTCAAAGGCAAGCCATCGCTATCCTTCGAGCCTTTGGTGGCTAACCTTGTCAAACTGCTCCGACCCAGCGTGGTGGAGGTCAAATTGCTGATCTATGCCATCCTCCTCCTCAAGCACCCGAAGGCTAAGGAGGTAATGCGGGAGTTGGAAATCAGTGAATACAGTAATTCAGTAAGTGCTTTGGCGAGGGCGATGCGCGAATCCACCAGAACGATCGCCAGCGTGCTGGAGGAAGGCTCGATGCTTTGCCAGATCCGACTGCTGGAAGCGCCAAATCAGAGCAGTGACATCTGGGATCTTGTGGAGGCGGGCCCGCTACTAGGGCAACTGGTAGTGGCCATGTCGGATCAGTGTCGTGATGGTGATGCCGGTGACATAGAGCAATTGCTGTTTAATCACATTTGCCCGCCCGGACCACCTGCTTTGCACAGCATTGCCGACTTCAGCGGTGTATCGGATCTTCAGCTAATGCTGGATTACTTGCGAGATTCGCTCAACAACAAAACCCGAGGCAAGAACATTCTGCTCTACGGCAAGCCCGGCACTGGCAAAACTCAATTGGCCCGAGCCATAGCGGCGAAGCTTTGCGCGCCGCTATATGAGGTGCCGACCAAAGATGGTCATTCCGGGGCGATGACCGGGCGTATCCGTCTGGATGCAGCCAAGATGGCCCAAATGTTTCTGGAGGATCGCCTCGGTGCGATTCTTTTGTTTGACGAAATGGAAGATGCATTTCGGAAAGCCGATCAGCTCGCCAAAGGCTGGTTCAATCAGTTGCTGGAAGAAAACAGAGCACCGGTTATCTGGATCAGCAACAATATTAGCGCTGTGGATCCTGCTTTCCTGCGACGGTTTGATTTTATCGTAGAGATCGAAGGTACAGGTAGCGATCAGCAAACGCAGAAGCTCAAACATATGCTTTCCCAGCTCCCTGTAGCTCCCGCTTGGGTTTCAGAGGCCGCACGCCAGTCCTGGATGACGCCAGCGCTTGCCAAGAACCTGGCTGAATTAGGCGAGTACCTTCCAGCCCGTCAGGTTATTCGTAACCAGCAACGCCTGGAAGCTATGGTGCGCCACCGTCTGGAAGTCATGGGAGAACGACGGCCAAACCGTGTACTCACAAAGCATAAAACATCCGATTTTCCAGACTTTCAAATCGACTGGATCAACACACAACCTTCACTCCGCAATGTGGAGCGTATCGCGAAAAAGGAAGGCACCGTACGAATCTGCCTCTATGGTCCGCCCGGCGCCGGCAAAACAGCCTATGCCGAGGAGCTGGCCAAGCGACTGAATAGGCCCTTCATTCTGAATTCTGGCAGTGACCTCTTGGGTAAGTATGTCGGGCAGACCGAGAGAAACATCGCTGAGATGTTCGACAAAGCAGAGAGAAGTGGCGCTGTGCTGTTACTGGATGAGGCCGATACCTTTCTCTACCGTCGTGGCATGGCTCAACACAGTTGGGAGATCAGTGCAGTCAATGAGTTCATGGTGCGGCTCGAACGGTTCGACGGCGTATTCCTGGCCACCACCAACCGATTCGAGGGCTTTGATAAGGCCATACTGCGTCGCCTACAGATGAAGGTAGAGTTCGGGTATCTTACCGTTGAGCAGGTCAAGGCCATTCTTGAGGCCTGTGTTGTCGACAAAGAGCGCGCCCAGGCCCTGACACTGAACCAGCTCACTCATCTCAACCACCTGACCCCCGGCGTTATGAGATCTGCGGTCCAGAATCTGCAGCTGAGAGGCTTTAGGCCGCGAACCGACAAACTGTTGTTAGTACTTGCAACCGAGCAGCAACAGCAAACCAAGGCTGTGGCTGAGCGACCGATTGGGTTTATTCAATAACTGAGGGGAATCAGTGTATGGCGAAGCGAATTATGTCCTGGCAAATCGGCTGTGTTTACCCGATTCCCGACGCTTATATAGACGATGAGGGGCAGCTTGTACTGAAACGCCAGTCCATAGGTGAACTTTCACCGGAATTAATGACACTGATGTCCGGCGAGGTTTTGGTGACTGCGTTGCCGGAGTGTCCGGCTGCTGTTATCTATGGGCAAGATCGGGGGGAAAGGTTGAGAGAACAACTAGAGGCCTTGCCAAATATGGAGCCAGAGGGCCGATGGATACAGCGGGTAATGTTGGGCAATCTGCATTTTTTTGATGAATCGAACGACTTGAGAATTTCCGAACCTGTAACTGCTCGCATCTCACCAAAAACCGATCTCTCTGACTTCTGTATTGTGGTTTTCGATTGCTCCAGAGCAGAAGTATGGTCGTGCGATCAGATTTTGGAAATGGTGGGCAAGCCAGAGCCCGAAGATAGTGCTCTTATCAAGTTTTTCCGCGGTGATGGAAGAGATCATGTCGGGCGAACCTTTGAAGACATTCTTGCGTTTGATGATTTCTGGTTGGAGCACACCCATGATTATATCCAATGGCTTTTCCCTATCCCGGAAACGAGTAATTTCAACCACCAGGTACCAGTGCTAACCAGCGAGGATAGGGCCTGTTTTCGAACGGAAAAAACACTCCGACTGCAACACCAAAAAGCCCTCGATCGAATGCTGGCCTTCTATGGACTCGAACGGACCGAGCAGGGAGTTGTGCCAATGCCAGGCCTGAATATGAAAAGCTATATCTGGCTCAAGCCGGCAGGTCACAACCACTTGCGAATTACGCGCATTATTCGAAGCCTACAGTATTGCTACCAGCCGGAAGTAGCCATGGAGGTTCAGTCTGCTGTTATAGCATTGGGTAAAAGTTTGGGTCAGGTCAGTGAGAAAACTATTGGCTACTGGCGCACCGCGAGAGGCTGAGATGATCCGCACGGTTCGGGATCTCGTGCCACTAGCGCCAACCGAGCTCAGGAAGTCGGCAGGGAATCTTTCAGGGCGAGATGGGTTCAGAGCGACGCTCATTGTCGCAAGGTTTCGGTACGGTGAGTGAAATGAAATATGCGTCAGCGGAGCCTATTATGCAACATGAAATAACCGCCTGGGTACATTCGACTAACCAACAATTTGAAGCACACCATCTGTCATGCTCTGAGTTCAAAGAGCTTTTCGCCGGCTACTTTCCTGAGGAGTTTCTCGCCAGAAGCTTCTATGTAGTGGTGGATCAGATTCCGTTGCCACCAAAGGAGCTTTTAAAGGAAATTAACCTGGGTGGTTTGTTCGAGCAACAGCTCGCAGGATTAACTCTCGGCGACACCTATTATCTGCTGCCATCCGCTGCGGACAATCTGCGAATTCATTTTCACGAGCTGGTCCATGTGGCCCAGTGGCAGCACCTTGGTGTTGAGGGTTTTCTTGCTCGTTACATTAACGAGCTGAAGCGCTATGGCTACGATGACATGCCCCTTGAACGAATGGCCTATGAGTTGGATGCCCAATTTGTGGCAGGAGGACCGGTTGTCGAAGTTTGGCCGATAGTCCAGGTGTCGGATTAGTATCCTGAATAACGACTCGAACGTGGGGAACATAAACGAATGAACATCTACTATTGTCATGGATTTGGTAGCCAATTTGACCTGGGCAGTTCCAAACTGGAAATCTTAAGCAAGCTGGGCTCGATTCATGGACATGATATTGACTATACCAAGCCTGCTGACGAGGTTGTGCAGATTTGCCAGGATGAGGTAATCAAAGCAGATATCGACCTCATGGTGGGCACGTCCATGGGCGGCTGGCTTGTCAACATAGTCGGTGCGCGGGCGGGCATTCCGTTCGTTGCGATTAACCCCGCCATTGATCCGGCCCAGACCCTGGAAAAGTACATCGGTGCCGGTTTGGATTATCAGGGTAATAGATATCAGCTCACTCAGTCCGTTGTCGACAGTTACCGTGCATTTGTGATCAATGGATGTGGGCTCATTCTTCTGGACCAGGGAGACGATGTCATCGATTGGCGAGTAACTCACGACACGTGTCAGAAGTATTACTCGGTTGTTTCGTTTCCGGGAGGCAGTCACCGGTTTGAGCACATGGAGGAGTCCTTACCGCTGATAGAGGCACTTTATGAGCGGAGCTCACTGACTTATGGCCTGGGGGATAATTGATGGAAAGCCTGGAGCGGGTATTTGATTTGAGCTTCGAGCATGAGATTGATGAAGGGAAGCAGGACTCGTACCTACTGAGCTATCGCGACTTGCTTGAGCATTTCGAGGGTATCAATCATTTAACAAGCAAAGATTTAGTCGTAGGCGCTCACATGGTTTACGGATGGATGCCAACCATCGTCCATCTGAACAAGAAAGACAGCGATCCGGATGAAACGCTTCACATCCTGCAATCCATTAAAAATGGAAACACGGACCTTTCTGAGGACCACCTCATCACCATCAAGCACTACATCAACAACTCAGTCGTCGGAGCCTCGAAACTGCTTCACTTCATCAGACCGGACCAGTATCCGATCTGGGACTCGAAGATCTTTGAGTTCACCCACCGCCGCGAGCGGCAGCAGTATCTGGTGAACAACCCGGCTACCTATCTGCAATACCGAGCAAAGATGCTGGAGCTAGAGCAACAGCCAGGATTTCCGAGGCTACATGCGTTCGTTAACAGCAAGCTTGGGTATGAAGTTTCAGGACTTCGTGCATTGGAGTTGGTCATGTTCTTAAAACATGATGACTGGAAGACTTCGACTAGCACATGAACGCTTATGCCACATTCGCCACCCCAAATGGAATATGCACCATCGGTACGTTCCCCGCATCGGATTGCAGGTGGCTGCGCTGGTCGTCGAAAAACATGTGCGGTTTGAGGATAGTCAGAATCCGATCTTTCTTCATACCGCCCAGGAAAAACACCTCGTTTGCATCCACACCCCAGTGCTCCAGCGTGGTAACGACGCGCTCATGAGCCGGCGCACTACGGGCGGTCACGATGGCTGTGCGCAGAATGCGCCGGTAGGAAGCATCCGCTTTCTGTGCCTCATCTTCCAATTTCTGCAGTAACGATAGCTTTCGGAACAGATCGGCTAGCGGACCTGGGCTATGAGGAATACCGGCTCTAGACGTTTCATGTTCGTGAAAAGCCTCCAACTCTCCGCCTTTATACACCCGTTCTGATGCATCATCCGCAATCACACCGTCGAAATCGAATGCGATTCTCAGCTCCCAATCGTCATCATCATCCACCACCTGCGATGGCAGCACGGTACCGGCGGGATATTCGTAGTCGATGGCTTTCAGAACGTCCTGCTCGTTGGAAGACAGAAAAAGTGAGGCGTTGAACGCAGGAATGTAGGGGTAGGGCGACTTGCCCTCTAGAAAAGCCGCTCTGGAGATATCCAGGCCATGATATTCAATGGAGCGAAATACCCGCTTGCCCGTGATGGAGGAATTGCGTGACAGCAGCACGACTTCCACTGGTGAAGTATCAGGAAAGCGCTTGTTAATATTGAGAAACCGGCGCACGAATGGAAACGCCACGCCTTTAGCCAGGGGGACATCCAGATGCTCTTCCTGGTAGTCACGATAAGCAATCGCGCCTTGTTCCTGGAACACCTTGTCGGACTCGGACAGATCAAACAGGGCGCTTGAAGCAACGGCAATTACCAGCTTGTCTTCAATGGGGTAAGGCATTAACAATCCTTCTGAGACTGTGATCTCGGATGCGGGTGGCGATTTGAGAGATGTTACTCCAAACGGCGGAGCGCCTCGGTACGGGCAACATCCCAACTACTATTGTCAGTCGGCATTCCATTATCACCCAACGGTGACACGCAGAGTTGCTCCCGGCGGGCGTTCACCTTCGCGGTGTAATCATCGCTCATCGGATTAATCCCGAGGCGCCGATCCTTGGCGTCCGAGATCGAGTCCATCATGAAATCATACTCTTCGGGAAACAACTCATGGTGAATCTGCTCTGCCAGGGACTTGATGTGCCGCTTCCGTTCAAATTCCCGAAGCTCTTCCGGTGACAGGTTCTCATAGGCTTCCCGCAATTTCCTGGCTGCTTCCTTTTTTGCTTTGTTCATAACCGTTGTTCCCTATTTATTGAGCTTGAAAAAAGCATACGGCAGAAAGGCGACGTAACTTGTCGCATCAGTCGATGACAATGATGACAAATGGACAGGAGGGTTGGCATGTTATCCGGACAAAGGGCCGGAGAAACCTTCCGAGTTATCAGGTGAGGAGGAGGAGCAATGATCGACAACTTCAAAACAGATCTGGTGTTGCGAGTAGCGGCCATGCCTCGGGAGGAAATTCTGAAGGCAATGGGCTACCAGAGACCAACCTCCGCCAACCTGGAACGCCTGCAGTCTGTTCTGGATGATCCGGATTTCGGCCTGAACAATAGTGGTTTTGATTTCAAATACACCAGTGAAGGCTTTCTCCGTGCGCTTTGTGAAGTCACCGGAATGGATATGGCCCTTGCAGACCAACGCATCTGCCGAACAAAGAAACACCTGGAGGAAGAGCGAGAGGCCTTTAAGCCTTATATCTGGGTGGACACCGGCTTCGAGCGTAGTAGTCAGCCAATCTTTGCCCTGGCTATCTGTGAATATCAGCGCTACATGGACTTTCCGAAAGGCTTCTGGCGGCTCTCTATCGACCGGCAACTGGGCGGCGTGCAGTGTCGTGTACGAGAACATATCTGTGAAACCGGTGGAGAACTTGGAATCTGGGGGCATATCAAGCAGTATTGGTTTTATTATAAAAAGAACGCAGCCTATCTATTGGCCCGGAATGGCGAGGTGATTGGCAAGTACGAAGGGCCTGTGCCCAACCAGGGAATAGCAACCGGAGAGTTGAGTGTTATCTCTCTGGCGGCTCGTGAAGCCCAGCGATAAAAGCCTAAGGAAACGGTATCGATGTAAGATCTGCCTGGCCAACGCCTCGTTCCTGTCCGTAATCATTGAACCACTACAGTTGGCTTCAGTGAGATTAATAAACCTTAGCCACTGCGTAACGATGTTCGGCTTTAGGAGAACTTTTAAGGTTTTGAAATCTCAAGTTTCTGCCTGACGGGCTGCCGAGAATTTTGCCTCAACTCATTGTGAGTTGCGATTTCAACAATGCAGCCCGGACCAATTCACCTATTCAGCTTTACGGAAGGCAAAGGATGGGTACAGAAAACATCTAGACCCATCCTTTGCCTTCCGTAAAGCTGAATAGGGTAGTGTGCTTCAAGGTTTTGCTGCCGGGGATAAATCAGCGCTAGTGATTGAAGATTGTAGAGATTTCCATAGGCTGTGAGCTGATAGAGATCTTGCTGAGAGATACCGAGCTTGGCCTCATTGCTGTCGAGAATCTTCCACTTGGCATCTAGAATCAGGACTACCTTTTTATCTGCATTAATTAGGCTAATGTCAGGGCGTGTCTGGAAAACGTTTTGGTCAATATCGGGCCTGTAAGCTAAATGCCTGCGAGGAGATTGTTCTTTGAGAGTTAAGCCAGCGTGGTGAGCAATAGGCCTCAGCTCCGCGGCCAACCACCGTTCAAATAAGACGTTCATATCGAACAGAATTGACAGCAAGTTATGCTTGCCGGCCGTCACATCTGGATTTCGAGTATCTAGGAAAAGACGGCACCAATCTAATATGGGGCCATAGCGGCTGTTGGTCCGATTGAGTTGAATCCGGTCGATATTAGACGAAGAAAAACGTTCCTCTGAAATACCATCGTGTTGCATCAGCAGCTCGGTCACAGCCTTGCGTGACTGGTTGGATCTGCATTGTGGGAACAGAACTCGCAGGGTAAACTTAATGATCTGGTTAATGGTGATGTTGTCAGTCAATTCATCAAATTGACAGTACAACCTTTCACTGTGTGCCAAGTTCTGCCTGAGTTGCTGGTTCACCAAAAGCTTGCCTTTGACCACCCCGAGATTAGCTTCCTGCTGTTGATAGTCGCGGGGCTTGCCAATTAGGGTTTGTTCGCGCAGTAGTAGGCAAAATTCCTGAATGAAAATATCTAGTAGGGAATGATTCTGCGCGTGTATGGATGCTCCTGCACCGCGGTGGACCTTCATCATGCCGGCTTTGCGCAGCATTCTGATGAGGGTTAGTCTGCAGGAGCCTGGCTGTGATTCTTTTCCGTAAATTTTGGGAAGAATTTCTAGGGTAAGCCCTTCCAGCTGAACCACACCACAGAACTGGCGCCATTGCAGTGACTGGTGGCCCCATCGAAACGCGTCTTGAGGAATGCTCTTCGATTTACTGAGCTGTGCAGCCTGTGCCGTGGTGACCGCAAAATCACCCGAATTTCGGGTAGGCCTTATCGGAACGGACTGATGTTCCAGGCAAGTCAGAATCTCACTCACGGCTTATTCCTGTGATTCATAGATTTTACGAATCGCATCCGGAGTTATGTTTTCTGGTGCTGCTACCCGGTAATCTGCCAAATCTTCAAAATCATCGTGTTCAAAGCCCAGAACATCTGAGGTTTTTAGAATTTCATGTTCAATGATCTGTGGCTCCACTGGCCGGTTGTCCTGTTCAACATCCGCAAACACTAGTTGAATGCGGTGCCAGTCGTTATAGAAGTATTCCTGCAGAAGAGGGATAAATTGGTTGAGCAAAACGTCCCGAAGGGATTTGAAATCCTTCACGCTGTATAGATGCATATTCCGGCCCATCGTGACCGCCCATTCCGTTTGAACGTGACCGCCTGTTCCGGGTGATCGTGACCGTTCATTCCGTTTTATCGTGACCGATTTCGGGTGTTTTTCCGGAATCGTCGGTCACGTTCCTCCGGAATCCCGGCCAACACGCTGGAATTCTTCAACTTTATCCGGCATACCCCTTCCTTTTTCATCACGAGGAAGGGCGGATGCCGGCAGCGAGGATTTCCATGCGACAAATCATCGAGGTCTTGCGCCTCAAGTACGAAGCGGGCCTGAGCCATGAGCGTATTGCCCGTGCCTGCGGACTCTCCAAGGGCGTGGTCGGCAAGTATGTCAGCCTGGCCACCGCGCAGGGCATCACCTGGCCGTTGCCGGAAGGCACGGATGAAGCACGGTTAGAGGCCCAGCTGTTCCCGGCCAAGACGCCGCCCGAACGCTTTGCCGAGCCCGACTACTTCCAGATCCATCAGGAACTGAAGACCAAGGGCGTGACCCTGCAACTGCTCTGGGCTGAGTACGTAGAGCGCCACGGCGACAAGGCTCGCCGGTACAGCCAGTTCTGCCATCACTACCGGCTCTGGCGCGGCCGGCAGCGGCGCAGCATGCGTCAGGTCCACCGGGCCGGCGAGAAGATCTTTATCGACTACTGCGGTCCCACCGTGCCGGTGGTGGACCGCAGCACCGGCGAGATGCGCAAGGCCCAGGTTTTTGTGGCTGTGCTGGGCGCGTCCAGTTATACCTTCGCCGAGGCCACCTGGAGCCAGAGCCTGCCGGACTGGATCGCCTCCCACCAGCGGATGCTGGCGTTCTACGGTGGTGTGCCGGAACTGCTGGTTCCGGACAATCTCAAGGCAGCGGTCACCAAGGCGGACCGATACACGCCCCAGATCAACGAGACCTACGCGGAACTGGCGGCCCATTACCAGACGGCGGTGTTGCCGGCACGGCCCTACAAGCCCAAGGACAAGGCAAAGGCTGAAGCAGCTGTGCTGCTGGTTGAACGCTGGATCCTGGCGCGGTTGCGGCACCGAACGTTCTTCTCACTGGCCGAACTGAACTCGGCGATTGCAGACCTGCTACCGGCACTGAACCAGCGCTCGTTCCAGGGACGCTCCGAGAGCCGCCAGAGCCTGTTCGAAGCACTGGATCGACCCGCGTTGAAGCCACTGCCGGCAACGCCCTACGTCTATGCCGAGTGGCGCAAGGCACGGCCAGGCATCGACTACCACATCGAGATCGACAAACGGCTGTACAGCGTGCCTCACGCCCTGGTGGGGGTGAAGCTGGATGTTCGGGTTACCGATACGTCCGTTGAGGTCATGCATAAAGGTCAGCGCGTGGCGCTACATCCCCGCCACGGCAGGAGCCGCTTCGTCACCCTGACCGAGCACATGCCCAAGTCCCACCAGGCCCATCAGAACTGGTCTCCCGGGCGGTTCCTGAACTGGGCCACGGACATCGGTCCCGGCACGCTCGACGTGGTACAGCGACAGCTTAAGGATCGCCCTCATCCGGAGCATGGTTACCGAGCCTGCCTGGGTCTGCTGAACCTCAGTCGCCGCTACAGCCGTGACCGCCTGGAGCAGGCTTGTAGCCGAGCACTAGCCATCAACTCGGCCAGCTACCAGAGCATCAGCTCAATCCTGAAGCAGGGGCTGGATCAACTGCCTCTTCCCCTGACCGAGGAAGAACCGGAGCTGGCCGATCTGCCATTACACACCAACGTTCGCGGCCCCCGCTACTACCACTGATCCTGGAGACACTGATGTTGACTCACAACACCCTCGATACCCTGCGACAGCTCAAACTGACGGGCATGTGCGATGCCCTGGAACAACAACGGGCACAGCCCGACACCCACGACCTGGCGTTCGAGGAACGCTTGGCCTTACTGATCGACCGGGAGGTGCTGCATCGGGAAAACCGCCGGTTGGACCGTCTGCTCAAGGCTGCCCGGTTGCGGGTGCCGGCCTGCATTGAAGACATCGACTACCATCACCCGAGAGGGCTGGAGCGCTCCCGCATGGCCGGGTTGGCCGGCTGTGACTGGATCCGCCAATCCCTGAACCTCTGCATTACCGGCCCGACCGGTTGCGGTAAGACCTGGCTGGCGTGCGCTCTGGGCAACCAGGCCTGCCGGCAAGGGCTCTCGGTTCGCTACCTGCGAGTGCCTCGCCTGTTCGAACAACTGCGCATCGCCCATGGCGATGGCAGCTATGCCCGGCTGATGAACCAGTTGCTAAAAACCGACCTTCTGATCCTGGACGACTGGGGCATGCAGAAGGTCACCGCGCAACAACGCCAAGACCTGATGGAAGTGATCGAAGACCGGCACGAGCGAGGCTCAACGCTCATCGCCAGCCAGTTACCAACCGAACACTGGCATGACTACATCGGCTCCGCCACGCTCGCCGACGCCATCCTGGACCGGCTCCTGCACGGCGCTCACCGGCTCAATCTGAAGGGGGAATCACTGCGAAAAGCGAAAGCACAAAAAACGGAATCGGTTGACCCATCGTGATCGCTCAGAGTACAAAACTCTCTCCAGCGTGATGGCCGTGTGCAAATCGGTCACGATCCCCGGAATGACCGGTCACGTTCGCCGGAATACGCACAAGGAGGACTTCGCGAAAACGAATCCAGTGGCAGCGCCGTTTGCTGCATCAACGCTATCCAAGAGATAGGTCTTCAGGCGCAAGGAGGAGTAGGCTTGGTCACCAATGTCCAGCTTCAACTTGAAACGTAAAGGGTCCCGAACGACGGTCTGGACATCTTGCATCCCACCGGCGGACTCAGACTGTGCCATGCGCTCTATTCCTTGAAATGCTCGAACTGGGCGTTTGCCGCTGCAATCGCGTTGGAAAGATTCTTATCATTTACATCCTGTTTCATCCCAACTACGAAGCCATAAATCATTGCCAAAGGTGTTAAAAACGGCGCCAGTATTGCGCCAATGAACGGTACGGAAGCCACAAGAACGCCCAAAATTCCACCCAGAACCAACCCGAATGAGGCATTAGGGAAACTGTTGAGAGTCTCAATGACAATGTCCAGAATTTTTCGACCGATTTTGATGATAAACCTTCCTGCCCTTACCGTGGCATTGGTTATAGAGTAGAGCGCGGATTTCGCATCAGCAGATATGTTCAGATTATCTATGGTCGATCTGATTTTTGATTCACTGTTGGTAGTGCGATTGATGTCCTGGGCATCCTCTGCCGTGAAAGCTGGATTATCAGAAACCAAAGGCTCTCCGTCAGGAGTTTCTGCTTCAAGAATCATCGTTTTACCTTATTGGAGACTGGTCCGTTTTAGTTGAGTAACACTGCCAAGGTTAATATGGATATATAGTCATTGAAAAACTTCTGTCAAATAGCTTGGCATACCCACCATAAACCCTAGTCCTGTTGGCACTGACGGCTACTCGCCACCAAGCCTCCGGTTTACTAGCTTCCTCTTGCACCAAGCCTCCAGTTGATCCGCCCTCCAGTAGCCAATTAATCCGATTGTCAAAAGTGCGATAACGAATCCGCCGTAACCGGCGAGAGCTGCAAGCATGTTCATAGATCCGGCTCCCTGTTGGCCTTACATTCAGACTCAATCATACCTGTCACAACAATCTTACTGCGAGCTCTTTAAAGCATAGGCTAGCGATGTTTGGTCTAGCTATCCAGAGTGGCAGATACAGTATTTCCCATGAAATCGGATAAGTGAAATTCAGGCGACCCCGGCAACGGGACAACCGCTCTAAGATAGGGGGCTTTTGGGTAATAAAAATCGTTCTAAAAACTTTGTTCTAATATGACAGACTCTAAAAAGGAGTCCTTTTTCATCTATAAATAAAGGTTTCATATGGCCGAGTAATGTTTGATTTATGGCAGATTTGGACGTTTATCTGGTTACGGTATCATAAGTATTGTTTCTTGATCGGAGAATAAAAATGGTTAAGTTGAAGCCATATAAAAAAATTAGACCATTGATGAAAAACGTAACCAAATTTCTATGTATGGTAGGTGCCGTTTTGCTAATTTGCCTGTGGCTATCTGACTGGGGTGGAGATCAGTATTTCGAGAATTTTTCCCGATTCCAAGGATCGTTTTTTATTATGCATGATATTCTTAAATATAAAATGCGATATACATTGTTGTTAGCTGGATTATTCTCATTTGGCGCAGATTTTCTTTGGGACCCATCGACCTTTTGGGATGCACAAGAAAAGGTTCAAGATGACTGATATTAGGTCATACCATAGCTGAAATGTATAAGGATCAAGTTACCCACGCTAGTGATATTGGGCATGGACGACCACGACGTATTGTACCTTTCTTGCAACTATATAAAGGCTATACTTCCGGCATAGGGAGCTTGTCAGTAGTTCAATAGTGAAACTTTCAAGGATGAGTCGAGAATCAGCGCTGAAGTCGATCAAACTTCAGGGGAGTTGAGTGTTTTTTAGGCGCTATTTGTAAACACATAGAAATTATAGGTTTCGGTTATAGTAACTCAGATCTGAGGCCTGTTCATCTGTGCCTTTTCACACATGGTTGAACAATGATTGTTGCGGGCATAGCAATTTTTGCAAAACTCGATTCCAGATCCCTTAGCTTTCCTTCCAGCACTTGCTCACCGGACATTCCAAGCCGCGATACAATAAATACTGGGGTTTCCGAAGAGCGCGCGTCCTTGAGGATTGCCCAGGCTTCTGCTCCGGCATCCTCTGCCCATAGCATCACCAGTATCGCGTTTGCGATAGCATGCTGCTGAAATTCATTACGACTGCGCTCACAATCAAGTAGGGCAGGTGGCACGATAAGAGCGTCTTCTCCATTAACTTCCAAAGAAATGCCCGCAGCATTCATTGCCAACTGAACAAATGACAAACCAGGCAACCAGTCAACATGGTGTTGATTGGCTTCAAGAAGCTTTGCCAGTTCTGCTGCACTGGGAAAATGGTTTGGACGCCCCGTAAAGACACGCGGATCCCCTGCATAAAGGACAACGCCAGACTCAACCCTAGAAAAGGCCTCCAAAACTTGATCTGGAGTCAGATCACGGCCGTGGATGAGCCTGTTGCCAAAGAAGGATAGCAAGTGCTCCCCCACCCAGTTACCAGGAAAAATGATGCTTTCTGCCTGTTGTAGAGCACTCATTCCACGATGGGTCACGCCATCCAGGGTATCACCGACCATTCCGCCTACAAATGTAATCCGTCCCACGTTACCTTCTTATAAAAATCAAGAAATTTGCTTTACTCTGGCAACCCATTCTCTAAAACGGTCGCGTTCTATAGAACTCATTGAGATTGAATAACGCTCGAAAAATCGGTTCGCAGCCTCTTCATAAAGCCCCATACTCGCGCGAGACAATCGCGCTCCTGAATGGTTTCTAAACACGACAGTCCTTTTTCTGTTTCGTCGATAACGAATAGCAGTATTCCGCGACATACGAATGGCAAAGTCTACGTCATTGAAAGCTTTTAAATGAGGGTCAAACCCGCCTTGTGCCAAGAATAGGTCTGTTCTAACCACCAGGTTACTGCCCCTGCATCCACCGTTGGTCACAAAAAAACGCCTCGGATGCAATACAGCGGGTGGTGTTTTTTCATGCACACACTTGTCTTGTCCCTGCTTCCAGAAAGCAGATAGCCCCAGATCGAAGTCATCGTTGGCAAAAGGTGCCAGATGATCTGGCAGCCACAGATCATCATCATCCAGAAATGCTATATATCGAGTTTTCGCAAGAGCGGCACCAAGGTTACGTGCAACTGAGACTCCTTGACATTCAGCGGTGGTGACCACGCTCACATTGGGAAAGTGACTGATATGCTCACTTACGCTCCGCTGTATTGCTTCTGTACCATCAACCACCACAAGCGTGTGTTGTGCTCTAATACTCTGTCGTGAAACGGATTTGAGGGCCTCATGCAACATCGATAAGCGGTCACCACGAGTCGGTATAATCGCCGTTACATCCATTGCTCACACCACCAGCGATGTATTGCTTCAGCAACCAATGAGCCACCCGGTGAGCCTATAAACTCAATAAAGGCGCGACGCACTGCATGCACTTGATTGAGCGTTTCGTACTGAAATCTTAAATGCCGGGCGACCTGCTCGGCCACCTCCGGGGTGTTTATTCTATTGAGCGAGCGCAAAACTTCCATCGTGAGTTGCTCTTCCGAAGCCTCAAGTGCCGAATGATCGAACAGCGGATCTAGGGCAGTCAGATTCAGGCCCTCGGCGACCAGCCCGGCCCGTTCATAGATCGCCAGCTGTAAAACTTGGGTCGCATTCTGTGGTGGTAAAAACAACAGATCTACACCTGCCGCAAGCCCTTCGAAAACCGCACCCTGTCCGGGTGTGGTTATATAAACAGCAGTTTGTTGGAGCTTGCTGATAAAGTCGTCATAAGCAAAGGAGTCAATATGAATTGAGTCGGCCAAATGACTGTGTTGTGCGGCTTTGCCGGCGTCTTTTCCACAAGCGAGAGTTAGTGGTTGGGGCAAATTAAGTTCTTGGTGACAAATCCAGCTGAGGACCTGCTCTGAAAATAAAGAATTGTCTCCCGGGCGAATCCAACGACTTCTCGCGCCACCTATTTGTATCAGCGTACCTTTACGCCCCGGGCTACTTACCGCAGCCTGGCGAATTAAAGGTCCGACTATCACTGGAGGTTCTTGATAGACCTGAGACTCGAGGCGATCAAAAACTCCCGGAAAATTCTGAATAAAGGTTCGTTCGGCCAAGCTCCAGACTGGCTGCTGCTTATGCGGTCCATACCAGTAAAGCACATCGACAAAAAAAATTGGTAATCCAACATCCGCATACAGCGCAATATTGCTTTGGTTGCTGACGACTAATACGGCGTCAAAGTCTTCGAAATCCACCGCTCGTTGCATACTCTCGGGCGACTTGTTATTGACAGAAATCGTCCGATCGACAACCGAATCACGGGCGAGTAACTCAGCGGTGACACCATTGACCAACGCCGTAGATTCAGCAGGGACAAAATCAAGTACCGAAAGCATCGCTGAAGTCGACCCAAAACACATCGGATTGCTATCACAAAGCAAACGTAAAACTGGCGGTTTCACTGACGACTCCACGAATAGATGCCAAAGACCTTGGGGTGCTCCCCAAGCTCTTCGAGAGAAAGCCAGTCGAGTGAAGAGCCATCTGACCGATTCATTAACAGTAACCCGGTCTCTGTATGAGCAAAACTTCGATCTGTCCAGCGTTCACGTGGCATACGTGAGATTCGGGTGCACCCCACAATGAGAAGTCTCTCGCTTATTGATAGTCCTCGAATCCAACCGGAGCGGCCGGTACAGATATATGAATCGAATTCACATCTGGGGTTGCCCTGGCGAAGGTCTGGATTGGAAGACCAGATTCGTCCATCGGTTGTAGTCATCCAGATTCGCCCTTTCCAAGGAACCAGATCATGAGGAAGCCCTGGCAAATAAGTAACTTTTTCTCCATTTACCAGAGTCAGTGCCCGATCATTGAGTCGTGATACCCAAATTCGATCCTTCAATGACAGAACGGTATTGGGGTGAACCTGATCTCGCAGTTTACGTAAATAGATCGGTCTATCTGCATTCGCCAACTCATCAAAATAGGGGTCATTGTCAATCTGTGGTGATTCGGAATTAAGCGGTGTAAGAGGAATGCGGTTTAGAAGTTTTGCCCCGTCACCACGAAAAACATCAATTCGATCTAAGCCGGTATTTGCGATAATCAGGCGACGCTCTCCGCCTTTTCCCTGAACAGCCACATCATGCAAGTCGTTCAAATCATCTCGAACCAACCAGGGCCTACACGTCTTTCTAATGGGATTGATGAGGTAAAGCGCGTTGAAACCGCAGGTGAGTATATCCCCATCAGGGAGTAACTCAGCGCCGGTAAAGCCCTTGCCATACAACTGGCGCTCCAGGGGCAATACGTAACGATGGGCCCAAAGAATCTTGAGTCGCTTGCCCGTCCATCCAATACCCGCAAGCATGCCATCCGGGGACTGGAAATCCCCCATTGTAATGAGCCACTGCTTCACCAGACAAACCGCCGTTTATCAAGATGGGCATAGGCCTGGCTTACGCTTTGAAGGACGTCATCGGCAGACAGCTTTTCGAATATTTGTTGGCGGCATGCATCCCCAAAGGTATGTTGAATTCGGGTCAGGGACGACCTTAACGGGCGTACCAGCGGGCGGCACCTGTGGCATTTCCACCAAATAGCTGCTGTCTGGTCAAGCGTGCTCAATGTTTGTTCAACCTCAGTTACGATTCTTCGTGCATCTATCTGGATTCTATGAGCCCGATCCTCGGCGACAGACTTCAAGTAGTCAACTGACGAACGATCGGATGGTACCCCCTGCATGACAAGCCGGCTCAGCATCACTCCGGCAAATTCCCTAAGCCATTCTCCCGGATGGGCAGTTATCGCCTCCTGGTCACGACGGTCATGGAGCAAAGAAAGATTGCCCTCAGCGACACGATAGCCGCTCTTTTTTGCCAGAAGCGTCGATCCGACCATATCGCTTCGTCTGGAGTAACCTTCACCGACAGAAAAGGCAGGATAGTGATGGGCAAGCAATGGCTCCAGCCCGAAGAAAACGGCGTTTCCACCTCGATTGGGAGCCAGAGAGTCATTAATGCAAAGGGTATCTGAATCGCGTTCTTCCAGCAGTGGACGAAATACTCCGCGACCCAGTTCAATACCCTGAGCCGCCCCAAGCATTGTCACCAACTGATCTGTGACGCTAGAACCCGCTTCAGGGCGCACCAGCCAGGGGTAGGGCTGTGCCGACTTCAGGGATCGCTCCTCGGTGTGTGAGTAGTAGTAGTCACCAATGTAAAGGGCCGGATCCACATCCTTGCCGATGTAATAAGACGCGGGGTCAGCAGCAACCAGTCGTTCGAGTTCTGCGCGCAGGTCACCCAGTTGGCACGAAATGACAGCATTTGGACGCACAGGAGCATCCCCTGTAAAGCCCGAAACAAGAAGGTCACACCTGTCGTTTTTAGCTAGCTCTCGCACCTGAGCCATTCGGCTGCCCGCCACATTCTGGCAAACTAGATACCCGCTGAACATTTTTAAGCGTTCAAACGTAAGGTCGTCATCGATCATCCAAACGATTGGTTTGGCAAGCCCCCGATCTTTGGCCCAATCTGCAATGCAAACTGAAAGCTGAACCCGATTTTCATGAAGAGGGGCGCCCTCGCGGCGACCGGGCACGCACGAGCGTTGGCCTCTGGCACCTGAATTCGCCGCAATAACCAAACGGGATATTTCTGAAGGTTTACTGCCATTATCGAGAACAATAACGTGCACGTTGGGATCATGAGCAACTGGCTCAAGGGATGCCAGGAGTCTACTTAGCCCAGCCACCCGATCAGTCACAATGACGCCGATGACAATGTCCTGTTTTGTTCCTACTGCGAAACTCATGGTTAGCAGGTACCAGCGGCTTTCAACAAGGAACGGACTTGGATCCAGTGCTTGACTGCGCCCTCGATCGGTATCGACTCATTCGGTGCGTGAATATGTGTCTCACCATCATTGGTTCCCAGGCCTAGGTAACAAGCACCAGGAGGCAGTCCTTGTTGAAAAACACAACCGCCACGAACAAACCGTTTATCCAGAGGCCTCACATCAACCATTCTCTGCTCTCCCGCTAGTTGTGTAGAGCGCTCGACTACCGCCTGACGTTCCGGCGTCAGAGCCTGGCGCTTTCCTTCGGGCAACTGACAAAAACTCAACAGGCGCTCATTTCCATCCAAGCCGGTCTTGCCATTCTCATCAAGAAACCAGTCAGCCTCCGGCAAGCCATTTTCCTGAACATACTCACGAAAAATTTTAGAGCCCGACTCCTCTTCTCCTTGTATGAACCACCAGAGTTCGGGAGAAGAATCCAAATTACGCATCGCTTCTAGTCGCACAGCTAAAGCCCCTTTATTGTCAGCGACGCCGAGCCCAAACCAGCGACCTCTGCTTGTTGTTAGCTCAAAGGGCGGCGATTTCCAGCCGTTCTGGACTTCTTCGACATCATAATGGTTGTACATAACGAGTCGCCGTTTGGAGCCGCCTTTGGGCGCTCTTCGCGCAATCAAGAGGGGAGTAGGGGAATCGCCATAGCGAAGTACTTCAAAGTCTAGTGCAGTGACAAATGCTTCTAGCCACGCAACTGTCTGCTGGTGATCCTCGCCGTGGGGGGAGGTGTCCCATTGCACCAATCTATCCAGCGTTTGTTCAATGCTTGGAGCTATCTGAGAGTCAAGACGTCGTACACAGGCCACATCCAGCCCCCGAGGATGAATATGTCCCACAACAGGCTCCATGACCATCCCATAATCATATAGAACGCGCTGAAACCAAGCTCTGCCCATTACGCTATCCAGTCGTTCATTTGGCCGTGTTGGGTGCGGTACACCTTCATCTACCTGATCGACCAAATCACTGATTCGCGCTGTCAGTATCCACTGGCCACCTGTTGCAAGCACTGAATTGACCTGAGCGACGACAGTCTCGATCTGTTTGGCATCAAGATGATTCAACACGCTTTGGGTGAGCACAAAATCAACCGAACGACGTTCAACTCCTTGAAGATCATCCATGCTACCTAACAAAGGATTTTTGTAGCTCAAACCAGCTTCTTCAACTAGTCCGCGACCCACTTTAACCAATGAAACTAAAGGATCGACCCCAAAGTAGTGACCAGGATCCAAATAACCAATAATATGAAGCCCGCCCCTTAGGGTCCCACAGCCAATATCAGCCACACGTGAATTTTTTTTCAGCCCTAATTTTTGCAAGAGATCAAGTTGCCAAGGGCCCATGATGTGGGGAATGCTTCCTACTTGATCGTGAGAAGCCGCCGTGTAAGGTGAATTCAACGCAATCGTTTTCGCCATTTCCTATTCCTGCTTTTCTTTGACCCAACTGCGTCGAATCACGGGCTGTTTGTATTTATGGTCTACCCCTACTAATGGCAAACCATAAGTCTCCAACGCCTGATAAACGCGGCTATTAATTTTTCCATGAGGCATACAAATGGCGCTAGGTTTGAAATGACCGAGACAAGAAAGCCAGTGGATACTGCCTGAAACTTCCTGCTGTAACTCTCGGGATGACAGATCGGTCCAAACACGATGACTCAATCCATGCACGCCAAGTTGCAAGCCTCGGCCAGAAAAGGCGCCGCGTCAGCATCATCCATAATGCCAAACCAACGCGCGCGATAATAACGATATTCGGCAGGAGAAAGTGCTGATAGACAGCGCTTCAATTTGCCGGAAAGAAGTGAACGGGTAATCCTGGGACTTAGGGAACAATCGGGGCCATTCAGCCTTGCAGCCATATCGTCGATGACTGAAAAACCTGTCTGTATATAGTCGCGCACGGGGAAAAGAATGACAGGAAGCTGCTTATTTAACAAAACCTGAAAAGCTGCTTGATTATCGGAATAACCATCATCAAAAGTGAAGACTGGGGTCGGAAATCCCTTCGCTCTCTGTGCTTCAGCCCAAACAACCAACGATTCGAAACGTGTCCAGCTGATGGCAGTGCCCCGCCGAAAATAGTAATTGTCCGGCTCGTACTTCTGGAGAACGCGATGTAACATTAGTACCGGAGCATCGGGCAGGAAGAGTTCAGCGGTCATGCCAGGCATTAATGCTTTCAACCTTCGGCTGATAACTCAGGCAATCATTAATAAAGACTTCAACTTCTTTAGTACTGTTTAAAAGCTTTAGATAGCTTTTTTTGCGATGATCGATAAAACCCTCCTCCAACTGAGCAGACCACCCACCACACCAGGTCACAAGACCAATCGGTTTACCTAGCTGCCCAGCTAACGCTATTTCGCTAAGAGTGCCTGCGCCACCACCTATAGCGACTAAAGCTCTGCCTGCAGCAACAACCAGCTGGTTACGCCCAATATCCAAGCCGGTTGGTAGAACTATATCTACCCAAGGGTTAGCGTCGGCGAAGTCATAAAACGGTAAATACCCGATAGTTTTCCCGGGCGCTCCCTCAACCTGTTTGAACCCCTCACAAGAAGCGGCCATCACACCGCCCATGCCACCACAAACTAGGTTTAAACCCCGCCTTGCAATAATATCGCCGACTTCTTTAGCTGCTAGCTGACTCGCTTCGTTAATGCTCCCGGCAAAGCCCACTACAGAAATCCCGATTTCAGCCATTGTGTTAAAACCTTAAAACGGGTTTCGCATAGGCGGTGAAGAAGCAAGCTGCCTAACGTGTTGAGTTGTTTAGTTTTCCCTCAATGGAAAGAACCAAACATGTTTTGGGAGAGGGTACCTGAAAAAATGATCTCCACGCCACCCCCGTCGACAGATCGAAGTCGTTTTCTCCGATGATACGCCATCAACTGGAAACCATGGCAAGGCATCAGTTCTCTGGCGCCGTCGCTAGATTAGAGAGCCTGAACGAACTTGTCGTCGACAAACTGTTGAAAGCCGGAATTTGTTTAGCCTGTTTAGAAGAGCCTCGGATAAAGTGCTTCCCAACGATCAGGTTCAAACCTGCGCCACGAGTGCATGTGGTGGTATTCGAGTGTGAATGAGATATTCCCCGCGTCAGGTAGACCTCAGGACACCGGAATTGGAACACTCTATCGGTATACCACCTGAATCGCAGGAGCGAATTTGACGTACATTCCAGCATCCGAAGGAAAAATCAGGCTCGGGCCGATGACCTGTCAAGTTGTCTTATACACTTGATGATAAGTGCCCGTCGCTGGTCCAGGCTATCGGGATTAGTTTTGTTCGATAGTGCGGCGCGATCTTTCCTCTCGCAGAAATAGGCGATTCGTTCTGCATTAGCGCCCGATGGGTGGGGCAGCCCAATGAGGACCCTGCTGCGTTCCAGAACACGCTCTGCCACCATCCGTTCGAACACTGAATCAACACTAGGACCAAGAGGGACGAAAACGGCATCGTTAGGCAGTACGTCAATTTCTGTCTTCAATCCTGATGAGGCACTCTGCCAGAGATAGTCGATACGCGCCATATTTGCGCCACCCGAATAATTCTTCCCGTTGGACAAGACCGGATTCCGCAGAGCTGAGGTGTAATGTACTAGATCCGCACGTTCCCCGAAGAGCGCAGAGGTAGACTGTATGCCGAGGTAGCGATGTAGACCGACATGGTCCAGCATGGCAACAAGATTTTTACGCATGCTGCCAGCAAAGCTGGCGGTTTGTTTGGCAATGGCCAACACCTCATCTTGGGAGAGGCCTTTCTCTATTGCCGCCTGAGCTGCCCTGATAGCAATGACAGCTTGCTGAATGCCGGGAGTGATTCCGCATAGAACCACCTTCGCGTTCTCGTTGATATGTTCAAAAGGGGCATAGTAGGTGGTGAACTGCCCTGATGCAGAAAGTTTCAGTTACTTAGGAAGCTGTAGTGGTTCAATGATTCCGCCTCCGACGCTCTTAGGCGCGGGTTAAAGAGAACGGTCTTATGCAAAGCTTCAACCAATTATTTAGTCAGGCTATTTTCCAGTGCCGCCCAAGTCCCTATTCCTTTTTTTAGCGACGCGCGTCTTAGCCCATTCCTCGAGCCTATCAGCGTGCCAATAACCGATCACGGCAATGGTCACACAAGTAATCGTGAACATCGAATAACCCAAAAATCCTGCCATGAGATTCATTAATGCTTCCTCAATAAATTACCCCATAACGCAGGTTACCCGTTTTGAGAAATCTCCAAAATTCGGCATTTAGTCCAAATTTGGAGGATTCCTAATCTATGCAATTATTGAGTTTCCGACAACAAAAGGAGCTCAAACTATGCAAGCTAACATGATTAAAAATATAATCGACTCGGAAATCGTCGTGCAGTCACTGAAAGCAACTGCCGCCGCATCAGTAATCGCCTTTCTGTTCGTGATAATACCGTCAATTTATAGTCCAGAAGTAGCGAGTGCTTGGGATAGCTTTGATACGGTATTTGCCGTTGTAATGCCTCTACTGAAAAGTAAGATAAATCTCACTTTTCTGGCTGCATCTACAGGTTGCATGCTCGTAGAAGTACTTAAACAAAACCCGTTCATAAAAGACTGGTTGGAAGAGATGATGGGAGAGGACTAAGAAAAACTATTAGGTGGGTGGGGCTCAGTCACTTCTCGACTATTGCTCCGCCTGACAACGATGAGTGCAAACCATTATGTTCCAAAGGGCGCTGATTGTTCGATTCCCTTTTGGGCATGGATGGTTCTTTGTCGAGCTGGCTTGTATAAATTTATGCAATTACGTGGCGACAAACGTAACGCAACTTATTGATATTACTGACGGTAAAAATGCCGTTTTGGTCTAATGTGTTTTCTTAGAAAACGATCCCAAAATCTTGAAAGGTAAGGGTTAGTGGCTTTCACAGGTGCCAGACTGCAACTCCGTGTACGCCGGTTCGATTCCGACCCGCGCCTCCATTTTTATCCTTTAAAATCAATTAGCTAAATCGGCTCAGTTTAGTTGAGTTTATCACCCAAAGAATACCCAAATTAAACCCAAAATATTATCCGCTTCAATGCATGGCAGAAGAGCGAATCATCGAATGCGCACAGCATCTTGAACAAGCTTGGTTAGCTGTCTGTTGTGACCAGAAAAACAGCCTCTTGCTCTAACGCCTTACCGCTCAGCTTAAGGGCCTCAATAAGCTCCAACACCTCATCCGGTTCCTGATCCAAATTTAAACTTTCCTCGGCATTGGCAACATATTTACGATTATTTTGCCATACCTCAGAATTGCCATAGCGATCCAATTTGCGTTTCCAGTCCGGCATTAGCCATAGTTCAACGCTGTCACCCATCGCTTTGCGCAGGCGGGCATAGTTCTCGAGTCCGACGCCATCATAGTCTGGAAAAATAAGAATTCGTGGACTTCGTTTTTTCCCGCATAGCCACTGTATCAGCCGTTCACTGAGCTGGCCCTGGTAATAGAGTACAGACCCGTGCAAGCCTTCAGGCACCCAGCTGGTGTCATCCAGCAAGCCCTGATTTTCCACCAGCCACAACGGGCTGTCGGTGGCCAGAGACGTTTCATTCTGGCTGATATCGATGGCAAGGGCGCCGGCGATGGATGTCAGCTGCCATAGGTCGAGCAACGCTCCTTCACAGTTCCAGGTTACGCCCTGTATTGTTGCCTTCAGCAGGCGGTAAGAAGCGGCGTGTGAACCCTTTCGACCTTTGGTGGACCGGGTAAGCTCAAGGTTTTGTGCCCGAACTGGATGCGCTTGGTTGGCTGAATCTGAACTGGGCCGTAATTCCCGAAGGTGCTGCTCAAACACCGGTGAGTTGCTGATGCGATAAACGAAGCCATTGCCCTGACGCAGCTTGATGACACATGCGGTTCTGCGGAGGAACTCATCAAGCACCCGCTTCTGTGAGGGAGTGAACTGTGATCCAAGGCACTCTCCGCCGGAATCCTTAAGTTTTATCAATGCTTCTCTGAGCGACTTGTTCATTGATGAGAGCTCATGCCTCGACAGCTTCAAGCGGCTGCAGAATCTGCCAGTGCTTGCGGCTGATATGGTTCTTGCCGTTGCTCATCTGTTGGATAGGTACGCAGTAGTGGGCTGTAATCAACGGTGAAGGCGAAGCGAACATTAACGCGAAACCGAATTCGGAAGCTGTTTTGATCAGACTCCTCTGGTTGGCCGCATCCAGGGCCAGGGCTTCGTCCAGGTAACACAGCGCCTGGACATTGCGAGTTTTGTCCTGCATCAGGTGGAGCATGGCCAGGCCGGTGACCAGCTTAGCCATGAGCACGGTGCCGTTGGAAGCGGCACTGTCGATGTCATCAAAGCTTTCTACATCCTGATTTTCCTTGCCTAGCTCGAAAGTGAGGCGAAACAGATCGGCAACCTTTAGACCATGGCGAGCGCTACCTTCGTCGATCAGTAGCTGGCGGGCTTGGTCCAGCTGTCGGTCGTCCAGGACGCTGGACTGGTTGAACAGCTCGAAGGATTCGCCAGACTCCACTTTTTCTGCCGTCTGGATCAGCAGGTCGATGGCTTCGACAAGGTGACTCTCGTGAACCGGCTGAATTCGAAATACCTTGAGGTCAGACAGTTTCCTGCGGCTGATCAGTCGGTTGAATTCATGCATGGCATTTTCGAATGACTGCAGGTTGCCGCGAAGATCCCGGAGGCTGGCCGTCACAGTGACCACGGCACTGCGGGCTTTCTTTTCCAGTGCTTCTGCTTCACGGGCCAGGTGATGGCGAAATTCCACCATCAACCGGATTTCCTCTTCCGGGTTGGGAGCATACTGGAACTTGGTCAGGCCACCGCTGTGCAGGTTGATGCGCCGGTGGTCCAGGTCCCGGTCCAGTTCCTTTAACCGATAGCAGTCCCGCTGATAGTCACGCAGCGTTTGTGCCAGCTGGCCGAGCGGTAGCTCCGGGTCGCCAACCCAGGGGGTATGGGGCAGGTCAGCCAGCCAATTGAACTGCTCGTCGGTGTCGCCCCGGTTCTGGCGGATACGATCGATTTCCTGGTGGGCGGCGTCCAGGGCTTGCCGTTGATTGGCGACTTCCTGGATCTGCTCCCTGAGGGCTTGTTGCTGAGCACCAGCCTGTTCCTGGGCGTGTTCAATCTTTGCCAGCTCCTGCCTGGCTGTCGCAATTTCTTTTAAGCGATCCGGGCGAGAGTTCTGCAGTTGAGTCAGCTCGTCAAACTGTTCCAGATCTTTTTCCAGGCTTTTTACTTCCTGCTCAAGTTTTGCCCTGCGTTTCTTCTGGGTGTCCAATTCCTGGGTGGCTGTCTTCTGTTCCTGCAGTTGCCGGAGCCGGCTCTGGCAGTCATCAATCAGGCGTATTATCTCTTCGTTTGACCGTTGTTGATATTGCAGTGGTTGGTCTGCAACAGACAGGTTCAGACCCGGTAGTTCAAATCGGTCTGCCGCCATGCCCTCCAGCCAGCGATGGAGCTGGTTGGGATCGAGCTGATAGTCGCCGGGGGGCAGGGTAAGGAGTTGTCGGGCAAGCCCGCGATTGAGAACACTTAGCCGGTCTTTGGAGATGTGTTGTTTAAGTGTGAGATAAAGGTTATCGGAAAGCGTCTCCTGTTCTTTGCCCAATGCGGACAGCTCTTCCTCCTCGCGCCGGATCAGATCATCGATGGCGGCAGCTGACTGACCGTGGGCATTGGATAGTAGGGCGATCTGACGGTTGCGTTCTTCTGTGGCGCTGGAAAGTTGCTGTTCAAGCTCGCTGCGGTCATGGATCAGCGCGAACCGGTTCCCAAGTTCATCATGGCGCTGCTCGTCCTTGTTCAGTGCCTCCAGTTGCTGGTTGAGCTCACTCTGGCGACGGGTTTGTTCCCTGTCCCTCTCAAGCAGGTCTGCTTCCTGCTTCCGCAATTTCTCATGTTGATGTTGGAGGTTTTTGCTTTCTGTCTGGTAGTGGTTCTGCCAACGCTCCAGCCCATCGTCGATGAGAGGGCGTCGCGCAATGATCCTGCCTCGGATGGCGAGGCGCTCTTCCTGATGGCGATCCAGTTCGTCGATCAGTGTTTGCTGATTTTTGGCGGCTCGGTATTGTTCCCGATCCTGGTTTACCTCGGCGAAGGCCTTGTCCCATTCCTGTTTGAAATCTACGACAGAGTCCGGTAGCTGGCGGCTGAAGATCTGCAGCAGGTGACGTTTTACTTCTCCGGAACTGAGTTTGTCGAGACGTAGGGTCCGGGTAAGAACCTGACGGTAGGCATTTGCATCCTTGCGGTTCTCCAGCCGGAACACGGTAAACTCGGAGCTGGTCTGGCCCCGCTTGCGGGCACCGCCGTAGACCATCTCGGCAAACTCAGTCGATGAGTAGAAATTGGCCGTTCGCCCGTGGTGAGCCAGCTGCTCCAACAGCTGTGGTTGCGTCACCAGCTTGCCATTGTCGAGCCTGTACTCCTCGATTTGCAGAGGACCCTGATAGGCAAAATAATTATAATCGTAGCTAAACCCCTTGCCCACACACCCGAGCACCACTGAGCCGGATTCTGGCAAAGTGACTTCCAGCAGGATATAGCTGCTATTGGATGGGAAGTAGAAGCGTCTCGCTTTGTCTTTGTCGTGGGCACCAAAATCCAGGTGCCGCTTGTCGATAATCAGCAGGTATTGCAGGGCATTAATCAGGCTGGTCTTGCCAGTATTGTTGGGGGCAATGAGAGAAACTGACTCATCCAGAGGGAGCTCTGCGCGCTCATAGCCGGCGCTGTTGAGAAGTACCAGCTGCTGGAATCCGTAATCGGAACTCATAGGGAATTATCCTCGTCGTCCTGATCGCCAGCCCAGGACACATCTTCATCCTGATCCACTTGGCTGGCCAGTTCTTCGTAATGATCCAGGTAACGACACACAGCAGGCAACAGCTGCCAGGCTCCGCCATCGTAACGGGCAAAGCCGAAGTTTTCTGCGGTTCTCATCAGGCTCACCAGGCCGGACAGATCCAGCTCTTCGGCCTCCAGCAAGTCCTGGTGTTGCTCGAAAACCGTTGTCAGCAAGGTTTGATCGATTCGCCAATGCTCGAATTTCATCAGCGGAATGCCGGCATCCGCTTGAGTATCAAAGATGACCATGAACAACAGGGCCAGTTGTCGTGTGGCTTTGTTGGTATTGCTGCTTCCGTCGTCCTGATGGAACCACGCGAAGCCCCGGCCATCAAGGCGAAGTTCAGAACCCAATGCGGTAAAAATGGCGGTATAGTCGTCAAGGTTGCGCTCAAGCTCTTCCCATAAAACCGGCTCCGCGATCCGGTTGAGATGCCGGCCCCGGTTGAACCAACGAAAAAGTAGGGCCAGATTCGGCAGGTTGTTGGCGATTTGCTGGAATTGGCTGGTATTACTCACGGATTTTGCTCACCGGTTGTGTCAGACGGTAGGGCCAGTAATGCACTGAAACCCGGGAAAGGGTAGATGTTGTGGGCTGCGCTTCCAGCTCCATCTCCCACTGATCTTCACGTGCCAGGTCATGGTACAGCCGCAGAAGAACCTGGTCAGGCAGGGAGGGATAGTGGTGCTGCAGCCACTCCAGCAGGTTGCTGACCGGGAGGTCCTTTAACAACTGTCGCCGGAGCTGGTCTTCGTCAATCCACTCTGTAATCGCAACCGGCGTGGCATCGACTTCGCCCGGGAACTCTCGTTCAGAAGGCTCAAAGTTCCTCGCTTCCGCCATGATTGTTTTGACCTCGTCGCCTACAGACACACTGCGGCTCTGATTCACGCGCCACACCGGCAGCCAGGACTGATCCTGGCGTTTGCGAAAGGTGCGGTTGAGCCCTTTTTTGCGAATCTGTCCCAGCAATCGGCTGATGGCTGAGGAAAGATTGTTGTGCTGGCGTGCTTCTTCTCGGAGGGGCAACAGAATATCAGCGCATTGCTGAGCCGTGATTCGCCCCAGCCGTCGCAGTTCCTTGGCCTGATAACCAACGTGCCGGAGGCGGTTGAGATGGCTGTAGAGTGCGCCTTTGGTGACCAGGCGGTTGTAGCCTAGGTCGAGGGCGTCTTCCGCTGAAGCGAGGTGGTGGTAGAAAATGCCTGAAGGCCCGGAGTCCATCATCTCGTTCATTGGTTCAACATACTGATCGTAGGCGTCGAGGACGGACTTGTAGCGTTTTGCTATTGGGGCCCGGGTGTCTGCTGATTTTGCCTGCTCGGCTAGCTCGGCAATCGCATGGCGGTCCTGCTCGAGCTGGCGGGCAATATCTCTGAACAAAGTAGATAGTCGGTTAATTGCCTGAGTCTGCTGGCCGGTATCTCCGGCTTCGATGCCGGCGGTGAGAGTCTCTGTCGCGCCACGAATCGCTTCGATGCGCGCCTGAATGACTGAAGACAGTCCCAGTTCGTGTTCATGCGTCAGGCCACGCACAAACTCAAGTACATGGGCATTGACCACGAAGCTTTCAGAACGACTCTGAGCCTCCAGTACGCCACTTGTAACAAGCTTGCGTAGGGCATCTCCAACTTGAAAGTCGTCAAGGGCCGGTTGAGCCTGGCGAATGGCAGCAAGAACCTGCTCCTCGGAGAAAGCCGGCATTTCCCGGGTGGCCCGGACCAATGCCTCGGCGGTTTCCCAGTGCTCAAAAAGTGTTCGAGTGAGGTGTTTTGGGTTTGCCATGGCGCTCAGTCGCTCTTTGAGGCAAGGCTGGCATCAATACCAAAGAAAATGGCTGCGGAAACAAGTGCCTCATCCTCACTGATCAAACGAGCCTGGTGATGCTCTGCGCAGGCCAGGTGAAGTGCATCCAATGTCCTCAAGCTTGTTTTCCTTGTGCCAATCCAGTGGCTGGCCCGTTGATAGTGGGTCGTTTCGATAGGGCAAAGACTGAAGCGTCCATGGCTGACATCATCATGGAAGGCACTTTCGATTCGGTTTGCCTGGGGTTCGCTGAGCTCTCCCATACGAACCCAACGGGCCAAGGCGCTTGCCACCTCAACTTCTGTCAAATGGCTTATCAGAACCGGCCTTGCCTGCGATTCAAGCAAAGCCTGAACCCACTCGCTAGCGTGTTCTTGACGGTAGTAGGGTAGAACGGCGCTGGTATCGAAATACAGCATCAGTAGCGCTCATCGTCCCGCAGTTCACGGACAGCCTGCGCGGAACTTTCGTTAGAGGGCGGCAGTGATGCCCTTAGTTCCGATCGATCCAGAAACTGAATTTTTTCCGGGTAGGCTGCTGTCAGGCGTGCAGCGGGTTTACCGTGGCGAAGAATAACAATCTCTTCTCCCGCTGCTACAGCGTCCAATAGATTTGAAAGCTTTTCTCGAGTTTCCCGGACATTGATCGTCTGCATGGCTAATACTCCACGTGTGTACACATTTAGTGTACTCCGGCGTGGTGCCGGCTGGCAATTCAGCGCCGAAGTATATTTACGGTTTCCCTCTGCTCAGGGCGGTTAACGACGAACCGGCGCCATACCCAGGTGAGCACCGCCGTCGATGAGGATGGTTTCCCCGGTGGTCAAATCGCCGCCGATGATCAGGCCCAGGCAGACGTCGGCTACGGTTTCCGGTGACGCTGTATCATGCAAGGGCGAGCCTGCCTTGGTTTTCTCCAGTAATGCTTCGTACTTCTCTTCGCCCAGACCCTTTTTCAGCCACTCACCCTGAACGAAACCGGGACAGACGGCGTTGACACGAACTTCCGGCCCCATGACCCGGGCCAGGGAACGGGTCATGGTAACCAGGGCGCCCTTTGAGGCGGCATAGGCAATGGAACTGCCGATACCGGCGAGGCCGGCAATGGAAGCCATGTTGATGATGTGCCCGGAACCATTGGCTCGCAGGGCTTTCTCCGCGGCACGGGTCATCTGAAATGCGCCCACGGTATTGACGGCGTAAAGGTCGAGGAAGTCCTGCTTGTCGAGGCCGTCGAGGTTGGACTGATCACAGAATTTCGTGGTGCCGGCGTTGTTAACCAGGATATCAACCCGGCCCAGCTGGTCCAGAGTGGCGTCCACCAGGGCGCGGCAGTCGGCGTCTTCCGCCACATCGGCGCGCATGACCAGGGTTTTTACACCGAGCTTCTCGCAGTCGGCGGCTACCGCCCGGGCACCGTCCTCATTGTTACTGTAGTTGATCACCACGTGGCAGCCGTGTTCGGCAAACAGGCGGGCGATGGCGGCACCGATACCGGAGGAGGAGCCGGTGATAATGGCGACGGAATCTTTGAGTTTCATGGCATGTCCCTACTTGTGGTTGTTGGTTTTCAGAGGGGGCGCCGGTTTCGCCCACGAAGTCCGAGAGCGTTATCTTCTCTTGAACCATGGGTTACATCAATCCAAAAACGACGTTCTCCGGCGCAAGTCCGACAGGCTGCTGGCGACAATCCGTCCGGATATGCTTCAATGAATGCCAAGTAGTCAGGCCAGCCAGCCAGGCTGCCTTCGGTACCTTCAGGCCTGGACAAAAACAATGAGCACAGACGATAAGAAGGTCAAACGCCGGCGCACCGCGCTTCGGGGCCGGCAACTCGAACCGGCCCTGTTGTCGGAGCTTCGGGACCTGATCGGTGACGAACGTAGCGATTCGTCATTGCGCAGAAGAGATCGTCTGATTGAACACCTGCATGCACTGCAGGACACCTACGGTTACCTCTCCATGCCCCGGCTACGGGCCCTGGCATCGTTCATGAATCTGCCCATGGCGGCTGTTTATGAAACCGCCACCTTCTACGCCCATTTCGACGTTATCCATGATGAACAGGCGCCACCGCCTGCGCTGACCCTGCGGGTTTGTGATTCGCTCTCCTGCCAACTGGCCGGGGCAGAGGCGCTGTATGAGGCGCTGGTTGCCGGGGCTGATCCATCACAGGTGAGGGTAAAGCGCGCGCCCTGCATGGGGCGCTGCGAGACGGCGCCGGTGGTGGAGGTTGGCCATCATCATGTTTGCCATGCCAATGCCGAAAATGTGGGTGCTGCTGTCGAACAGGGGCAGATTCACCCGGAGAAGATCCACTGGCAACGTCTTGCTGACTACCGTTCCAGCGGCGGTTATGGACTGCTGGCAGACTGCCGTGAAGGCCGGGTGAGCGTCGATTCGCTGGCAAAGGAACTTGAGCATGCCGGCCTGCGCGGACTGGGCGGCGCGGGATTCCCAACTTTCCGCAAATGGCAGGCAGTGCGGGCCGAACCCGGGCCACGTTATGCAGTGATCAACGCCGACGAGGGCGAGCCGGGCACCTTCAAGGACCGTTATTACCTGGAGTGCGAACCCCATGTTTTCCTGGAGGGCGCGCTGGTCAGTGCCTGGGCAGTTGAGGCGCAGGCCCTCTACATTTATCTGCGGGATGAATATCAGGGCCTGCATCGAGTGCTGACCGGCGCCATTACCGAGCTGGAAGCAGCCGAAATCGTCGAGCCAGGCTTTATCATTCTGCGCCGTGGCGCAGGCGCTTATATCTGCGGCGAGGAATCCGCCCTGATCGAGTCCCTGGAGGGCAAGCCCGGCAAGCCACGCCATCGCCCGCCTCTCGTTGCCCAGAAAGGCCTGTTTGATCGGCCCACACTGGTCAATAATGTCGAGACGGTTTACTGGATCCCGCGCATCCATGCCGAGGGCGCCGAATGGTTCGCCAGCCAGGGGCGGCATGGTCGCAAAGGGCTTCGAAGCTTTTCGGTGTCCGGCCGCGTCGCCCGGCCCGGGGTGCATGTGGCGCCTGCGGGGATCACTCTCAATGAATTGATAGAGGAATACTGCGGCGGCATGGCCGAAGGGCACCGGCTGCTGGCCTATCTGCCAGGAGGTGCCTCCGGTGGCATATTGCCGGCCAGCAAGGCCGACATCCCCCTGGACTTCGACACCCTGCAGGAACACGGCTGCTTTATCGGCTCTGCCGCAGTGATCGTGCTATCGGATCAGGACAATCTGCAGGCCGCCGCCGCCAACCTTCTAGGCTTCTTCGCGGATGAATCCTGCGGGCAATGCACTCCCTGCCGCGTGGGCACCGAGAAAATGCTCACCCTGCTGGAGCGCAAAACCTGGGATGAGGAAACGCTGCAGCAACTGGCCACGGTGATGGCGGATGCTTCCATCTGCGGCCTTGGCCAGGCCGCGCCCAATCCGGTGCTGAGCCTGCTGCGGGATTTTCGCAGCGAACTCGCCAGCCAGAATCTGATAGCCAAAGGGTAGGGAGTCAGCCATGAGCCATTCAAAAATAGCCATGAGCAACACCAACACTAGCTTCACCCTGACACTGGACGGCATTGAAGTTCAGGCCCACCCCGGCGAAACCCTGTGGCAGGTGGCCAAGCGCGCCGGTGAGACCATTCCGCACCTCTGTTTTAAAGACACACCGGGTTACCGGGCGGATGGCAATTGCCGCGCCTGCATGGTGGAAGTGGAAGGTGAGCGGGTGCTTGCCGCAAGCTGCATTCGCGAGGCGGCGCCGGGCATGGTTGTTCGCAGTGCCGGTTCCGGCCGTGCCCAGGCGGCCCGTAAAGCGGTGCTGGAATTGTTGCTGGCCGACCAGCCGGAACGTGAGAACAACCCGGACCGGTCCAGCCACCTGTGGGATACGGCGGATCAGTTGGCCATTGATGCCAGCGCCGTGCGACAGAAAATCCCGGCCCGATCGGATCGGGAAGGGCCAACCGTTCACCATGTGGAACCAAGATCCGATGCGCTTCCCCATGCCCGGGGCCATGACGCCACCCATTCCGCCATGAACGTTAACCTGGATGCCTGCATCACCTGCGGCCTGTGTGAGCGCGCCTGCCGCGAAGTGCAGGGCAACGACGTGATCGGGCTGGCACACCGTGGCGCGGCGTCCAAGGTGGTGTTCGACTTTGATGACCCCATGGGAGACAGCACCTGCGTTGCCTGTGGAGAATGCGTGCAGGCCTGCCCGACCGGGGCGCTGATGCCCGCCACCCTGATCGATGCCGAAGGCCGTGGAGACTCCGCCGTGGCCGATCGCACCGTGGATTCCGTCTGCCCCTATTGCGGGGTGGGCTGCCAGTTGACCTATCACGTGAAAGACGAGCCTTCCGAGGAACACGGACAACAGGGGCGAATCCTCTTTGTGGAAGGCAGGAACGGGCCCTCCAACCAGGGCCGGCTCTGCGTGAAGGGCCGCTTCGGTTTCGATTACCCCGCGCACCCGGCACGGCTGACCCGGCCATTGATCCGCTGGGAGGGCGTGCCCAAGGGCCTCGACCCCGACTTTGATCCGGCCAATCCGTTAACTCACTTTCGAGAGGCAAGCTGGGAAGAGGCACTGGATCTGGCGGCCACAGGATTAACAGAACTTAAGGGCCAACACGGCCCCAGTGCACTGGCCGGCTTCGGCAGTGCCAAGTGCTCCAACGAAGAAGCCTGGCTATTCCAGAAACTGGTGCGTACCGGTTTCGGTTCCAATCACGTTGACCACTGTACGCGGCTCTGCCACGCCAGTTCCGTGGCGGCGCTGATGGAATGCCTGGGCTCGGGCGCAGTGACCGCCTCGTTCATGCAGGCGCTTCAGGCGGATGTGGTGATCCTTACCGGCTGCAACCCCGCCGTGAACCATCCGGTGGCCGCCACATATTTCAAACAGGCGGCACGGAACGGCACCAAGCTGATCATCATCGACCCCCGGGGCCAGGCGCTGGATTCTTATGCCTGGCGCAGCCTGCGTTTTTCGCCAGGGGGCGACGTGTCGCTCTTCAACGCCATGCTCAATGTGATCATCAGCGAAGGGCTCTACGACCAGGCCTACATTGATGCCCATACCGAAGGCTTCGAGGCGCTGGCAACGAGTGTCGCGGATATGACCCCGGAGGCCATGAGCCCCGCCTGCGGTGTTGAACCAGACACCATTCGCGAGGTGGCCCGGGCCTACGCCGGTGCCGATAAAGCGATGATCTTCTGGGGCATGGGCATTTCACAGCACGTACATGGAACCGATAATGCCCGCTGCCTGATCTCCATGGCCCTGACCTGCGGCCATACCGGCCGGCCCGGCACTGGCCTGCATCCCCTGCGTGGTCAGAATAACGTCCAGGGCGCCTCGGACGCCGGCCTGATCCCCATGGTATTGCCCGACTACCAGCCGGTAGAGGACGCCCAGCTGCGCGCCGCCTTCGAAGAACTCTGGGATACCAAACTGGACCCCGAGCCAGGGCTTACGGTTGTGGAGATTATGGACGCCATCACGGCCGGGACCATCAAGGGCATGTACATCCTCGGCGAAAACCCCGCCATGTCCGACCCGGACCTGACCCACGCCCGCGCTGCACTTGGCACCCTTGAGCACCTGGTGGTGCAGGACCTGTTCGTCACTGAGACCGCCCAGTTTGCGGATGTGATCCTGCCGGCCACGGCTTGGTCTGAAAAGAACGGCACCGTAACCAACACCAACCGGCAGGTGCAAATGGGCCGCGCCGCGCTGGCGCCTCCGGGGCAGGCCAAGCCCGACTGGTGGATTATTCAGGAAATGGCCCGGCGTTTAGGGCTGGGGTGGGATTACGCCGGCCCCGAGCAGGTGTTCGCAGAGATGAAACAGGGCATGCACTCCCTCGACCATATCTCCTGGTCCCGACTGGAACGGGAAGGTTCGGTGACCTACCCATGTCCGGCCGACGACGAACCCGGCCAGGACGTGGTCTTCTCCGACGTATTCCCCCGCGCCGGAGGCCGGGCCAAACTCTCGCCAACCCGGCCGCTGCCGCCAGACGAACCCGTGGATGAGGCCTATCCCATGGTGTTGACCACCGGGCGACTGCTCGAGCACTGGCACACCGGCGCCATGACCCGCCGCAGCCGGGTACTGGATGAGCGGGAGCCCGAAGCAGCGGTCTATCTGGCACCCGCAGAGCTGGCTCGCCTAGGCGTGGCATCCGGCGAGGCCATCGACGTGGCCACCCGGCGTGGCAGCATCACCCTGACGGCACGGGTGGATCAGTCCATGCCCGAGGGCATGGTGTTCATACCCTTTGCCTTTGCGGAGGCAGCCGCGAACCTACTGACCAATCCGGCGCTGGATCCGTATGGGAAGATTCCGGAGTTTAAGTATGCGGCTTGTCGGTTGAGTCCGACTTAGCGTCCGCAACAAAACGGTCTCCTCCAGAACGACGTTGATTGTCGAATCGCGTCCGTAAAATATTGGCGGGCGGTCTAGAATGACGCGAAATTTCCCAGATTTCTCAGGGCCATAAAATGCCAAAGTTTTTGTATACCGCAGACTGGTAAATGGTCGATGAACAGCTACGGCATGCCACATTCAGCTGGGGCGGATTTCCGAGCTGAGTTTTGGGGCGCGGGAACAGATGGGGCTGATCAACCGCCTGGCTCATACCGATCTGCTGCGGGAAGCCGAAAGGTCGACCCTGGTGATACTGGACGAAACACTGGTACATAGGGACATTGAGCGCCTCGAAGATATGAAGCGCATCGTGTTTAATGCGGCCAGCCGGCATCAGATACTGCTGTTTACCTGCCATTCGAAAAAGTGACAGGATCTAGGAGTGCCGCCTGTGGATATTCAAGCATCGGAGGAACAGGGCACTCCGTCCCTCAAGACCTATGAGTAGGAGCCAATGTTCAACATCGCCGGCCGCTACTTGACCATGCTCCGAATGGTACCCCGGTAACCGAAACCGATCACCAAAATCGAGTTCGCAAGCCGACTTGATGAGCAGGGTTTCTCTAAGGGTGCTATGATGCAACCATCAAGGACGTCGGGCGCGAACAATTGAATCATATGAAGTTTATCGATTTGTTTACTGGGTGCGGAGGGCTATCCTTAGGCTTGCTTAAGGCGGGTCATCAGGGATTACTAGCCGTCGAAAAAAATGAGCAAGCGTTCGAGACGCTAAAGTTCAATTTGCTTGGTCAAAGTGACAAGTTTGATGGGCATTACGAATGGTTGGAGCATCCGAGCCTGAGTAAAAGTGCTCACGACATCACCAAGCTGTTGAGCGATCCTAGACTTACTGAATACCTGAGAGAGTTAGGTGATTCTGGGCAGGTTGATTTAGTTGCTGGCGGACCGCCATGCCAGGGATTTTCCACGGCGGGCAAACGTGAGCCGGATGACCCCAGAAATAGTTTGGTATTTGCCTATTTGGACTTCGTGAGCTTGGTTAAGCCCAGATACATTGTGATGGAGAACGTTCGAGGTATCGCACACGCGTTCGGTAAAAGTGGCGGCGGTGAAGCTGTATCGGAAAAAATTGAGAAGGAGCTTGCTAATACGGGGTATTTGACTGCTCATTTCATCGAAGACAGCAGTCAGTGGGGGGTGCCGCAGACCCGTCAAAGGTTTGTTCTGATTGGCATTAGGAAAGACTTGTTTGGCACGCTTTTTTCGGGAGAAGGGAGTGACCAAGCAGTTGATGAGCTGATTGCGGCAGGCAAAGCACTTAGGCCCCGACTTGAACATGGCTTGGAGTGTTTCGCTACCAGATTTCGTGCATCGCTCGGCTTAAAGCAAGGCTCTTTGGTCAGTGTAAAAGAGGCAATTGGCGATCTGAAAACAATGGATGCATCCGGCGCAAGAGACAAGAAATCCGCGACGGACTCCTCTGTGAGCGGCTTTCAGCAGATTGCGAAATCCGCCCCTATGACTGGCATCGATAGAAACTACCAAAGATTGATGTCCGCTGACTGGAACAAGGATTTACCAAACGGTGGGCTTCGCCTTCCGAAGCATAGCGAACCTGTGGCTGACAGGTTCAGTCGAATTTTAGACGACGTAGATAATCCAGCTTTCCAGAATCAGTATCTCCTCTCTAGGAGGAAGACGCTCCCAATCAAGTATCGAGAGGAGAGGCTGAACAGCAAGAAACACACATTGACGGTACTGCATCCTGATAAGCCGTCAGTCACTGTTACGACGCTACCCGATGACATCCTTCACTATGACGAACCACGAATCCTAACGGTTCGAGAATTGGCTCGCTTGCAGTCATTTCCAGATTGGTTCAGATTCGAAGGACCTTACACGACTGGCGGAAGCCTCAGGAAATCTACGTGTCCAAAGTACACGCAGGTGGGAAACGCCGTCCCACCGCTAATGGCGGAAGGTTTGGGTTGTTTCTTGCGTGATGAGTTAAAGAATATCGTAGATTCGTTTGTTCGAGATACGAAAGCTGCCTCAACTGCGGCATAGGCACACTATCTATTTCAAGTAGATGAGGGACATCTCTTGGTAAGGGGGCAGTGCTCACATTTTGGGCTCGCAGGAGCACAGATTTGTGCCGCGAGGTCTAGCATCCCCCAGTTGAGTGAAAGAGGTGAGACCTCCGATTCTCGCAATACTCGCCTGGCGATTATATTAAGGAAAGGGTCGTCACGAATATCAACAAGTCCACGAGAGCCGAAGTAACGCTCTAATAGCCGAGCCATGCTGCCGTCAAGCAGTGGTACTGGGCTTTTCTCTCGATAAAGGAGAACCGCATTAACGATGTAAGGTCCGAACCCGGGGAGCATTACAAGTTCCTCGGGGCTCTCGGGCAATGTGCCACCTCTGTTTTTAATTTCTGTCGCAAGTTTTCGCAGTGTTGCAGCTCGCCGCTGCCATAGTCCGAAAGGCTCAAGGGCTTTTTGAAGGTTGGCTGATTCACTGCGGGCAATGGTCAGCCAATCCGGGTAGAGCTCAAAAAAGTTCCCGATAAATCGATCCACGGTCTCAGCTCGCGTTCTCTGCAAGAGAAGTTCGGTTACGACTACCCGATACAGCGGGTAGTCATTTTTGCGCCAACTGAACTTTCGGCCATTTTCGGAGAACCACTCCATGATCTGAAAAACGAACCAGGAGATAGTATTACTAGGTATAGCAAGGGCTCGATTTTCGGCTTGTTTGCGCCGTGGACTGCACTTCTTTGTTCCCATGGCGTTACCCCCCGCGCCGCCAGCGCCCTTACGGAAGAGGCTTAGATCGTAGAGACTAACTCCTCGATTAACGCACCTCCGTCGGCTACCTGCTCTACATGGTGCCATAGTTCGTCGCGATCCATAGTGTCGACCATTTGCAACCGTGTAAGGAGAAGCTTGCCTTCTTCATTAACGCCGAGAGCGACCCCTTGTTCCGTCACTAATTTTAGTACCTGAAGGCGAGTGTTTGCCTTGCTCAAGACACCGTGTTTCAGTGACGTTTCGTATTGGACGTGCACCTCGTTTAGCTGGTGATTACTCATAGAGTTGAATATTTTTAGCGTGACTACAATCGGCTTGGACTGAACATACTTTCTCACAGCTATGTCGCCAGAGTGCTCGTCTCTGAACGGCTCAATTGAGAATGTTCGTAGCGTCGATACTACTAGCTGTTCCTCAGGGCTAATATCTCTGGTTGTTGCTCCAATTTCTTTTCCGTTGACTGCTAAGTCATATGTTACGCGAAGGTCTTCATTTCCTTTTCTGGTGCTAAGTTCGATTACGGCTTTTGATGCAAAGCAGCAATCCAGAATTGCTGACGCCCAGGAGCTTTTTTGGGTGCCGAAGGAGCTAAAGAAGTCGCTAGTGAGTTGGCTAAAGCGGCTGCGTAATGAGAAAAAATACTTGGCAATTGCTTCTACCTGATCTGAAAACCGGAACCTATTTCTTAGTTCAGAAAATTCGCTTGCTGTCTTGGCCATTAATGAAACGTAGAACCCGAACTGAAATGCCTTTTCTGGGCTTTTTTCATCTAGTTGTGGATGAGGTTCCATTCCCATGAAAACGCTTGAAATTTTCTCAAGAAAAGAAATTGACTTCTTTACTTCGCTACTATCCTCTGGAATGGAATGCAATTTTTCTTGAAGCAGGTCAACGATCTCCATTTGGTCGGAGCGAGCATCAATGCTATCGGACCTGCAAAGCTCCCAATACTCACGTAACAGGAGATTGAGCCCTTTTGGCGGTAGCGTAACGCCAAGGTGCGATACTAGCTCAGATATAGCCACATCTACGTCATTTCGTGTCGATAGAATAGGGATTTCCTTTCGTGAATTTCCTTTTAAATGATTATGGAGTGCGTAGGTGAAAGCTATGATTGATTTCCCATCGTTAATTAGCCTTTCTTTCGAGCAAGTGTCATCTATATCTATCTTTTTATTCTCAATCAGTTCTACATCACCTCCAATATCATTCGAGGCAAATTCTTTACATTCCATAAGCGATTCGCTAACAGATACGGGAAGGTTTTCTATGTCCAAATCGCTCATGTAATGGTATTTTGATATGAATTCGTTTAGTGCCTCTTCGGATGAAAAGTGAATTCTTTTAATTTCATTTATGGATAGCGCGGATTTGACTCTATATAGTTGAACTTTTTTTCTGCCCAATTTGCATGGGAGAGAATAGGCCCGACCTTTAAGCTCCACCTCACAGCAAATAGGAAGTGGAGAGTCCTCTATATTCTTAACCACAACAGTGTTCGGCCAAAGCCTGGTGTGGATATCATTATATTGGACTTTGCTTGTGGAGACGCCGATGAATCCTGAGCTCAAAAATTCCACTAGCCCAATTTCTGTAATGGGGATGTAGAAATTGTTCATAATATTTTCCACTTAGGCTGTAGTCATTAAGTCTTTTTCAACTCTATGGCACCCGATCTCTTTTATCAAACGAACGATGTTTTGCTTATCGAGACCACTTGTGTATTCTTTGATTCCATGCTTCAAAATCATATGTTTTTTCGAGCTTTCAATTAAGCTGGATAAGAGGAGTGGAGCATCATCCCCGAGAGATAGAATTTCATCTGCCAATGTGTCTGCTCTAATTTGATCAGCCATTTCCTCTGTTTCTGACCACGGAACATGCTTGAGCTTCTCACGCAACTCCGACTTCCATTCAGTGTTGGCAGTATATCCACAGAGCCTGGATTCGGGTGAGGGAAGTAATCGAGTTATTTGTGGTAGTGAGTCGCCAAAGCACACAATATCAAAAAATAATGTATTTCTGGCTCGCGATGAAACAACGTACATATCTTTTATTAATTCTTGTGCACTTGCATCGAATGCTCGGCTATCCCTATGCATATTCACTATAAAGACAGCATCAAACTCTAGCCCTTTTGAACTCTTGTTGTGAAGTACAGTAATAGAGGGTGGCGTTCCGAATTTTAGGTATTTGGCGTCATGGTGAATGCTTTCTTTAGCAGGTCCGTTCACGTACATTTGCACTGTATGCTTTGATTTTTTTTCTTCTTTGGCCTTATTAAGCTCGGAATATATGTTTTTCACATCACCTTTTTTCCCAAATGACAGAACGCCAACCTCAACCTGACCATTGTTTATGACAAAATTTGTTATATGCTCGGCAACTGCAGCGTGGTCCGGAAGCATTATTACTTGAGGCTTCATTCCGCCACGATCTGGGGCTTTAGCCGCTGACCTACCAGTTAATTGGTAAAAAGTTGAAAATTCAGATATCTCTCGAGTGTTCCGGTAGTTTTTAAAAAGCCGCCAATATCTTTTGTTTCGAACGCCAACATCTAATGTTTGCCGAATTTCTTGCAAGGTAGAATTATTCTCGGTAATTGTTTGGTTTTCGTCGGCAAAAACAGTAAGCGTAGGGCGAGAAGCTTCTTCCAACAATGGATGGTCTATCAGGTCCATAAAAGCTTCATACATAGATACCGGGAAATCCTGCCCCTCATCGATTATAAGGTGTCCCCAGCAAAGTCTATGCAAAATCGAAATATCAGTTGTTTCTCGAATAGTCTTGCCAATCGCTTGCCAGTTTATGTCGAACCGAGTCTTATGCGGTGCACGCTTCTTGAAGGCATGTCGGAACCAATGGTCCACCCATTTGTGCAAGTTACAAATGGTTATGTCATGCTCAATGTCGACGCTATCTGCATACTTGGAAAGCACGTTGTTGAACATTAACAAGGTAACCGGCTTTCCCCCTTTTGATAGCCTAAGAGCCCGATGGAAAGCCACCACGGTTTTTCCTGTCCCAGGAGGTCCAGTAACTAATACTGCCCTATTGGCAGGTGATTCAGTGTAAATTCCGCGCTGATCTGAATCTAATTCAGCAAACGTTGGCATCCTCACGTGCTGTCTCCTCTACAAAACTTAGAAAGCCCAAAGGCTCACCAAACTTTTCGCCCATCCCTGACAGAAGTAAACGATTGAGCCCTGCATTCTGGTGTCCGCAACTGGTCTCGGAGACAAGGGCACAACAATGACATGCTGCCTGATTGACGCCTTGGAACCCGGATTCCTTAGTTTCGCGACACACGGGGTCTGCGGAACACCAGCTAGTCAGGTTGCTTAGATTTCTCAGAAGATGAGATTGAATTTCGGGACGAGCCTGATCAACGAGGCCGCCTAGTGTGCCCTCAGTGTCTGTGTCTGTCGTGTAAATGAGTATTCCTGCTCGTTTTTCGTCGGGGACACAGAAAATTCGTTCCCTTAGGGCTGAAGATGAGTACCCCGAGCGGAAAGTTAGGTCTCGGATTAAAATGTGGGCGACAGTATGAGCAAGTATGAATATTGGGTCCTCTACAACACCGATCTTAACTCTTTCCTGAAGTTTCTCTAGTGCATTGAGTTGCTTTGTGAGGGCGTGACTGACTTGCTGGCCAGATTTCTCCAACCAGGTAGTTAGGGTGTCTTGATTAAATTCAAAATATATACCTTCCCCAAAAGCCTCAATTGCGGGTACCCAATTCTGATTCCCGCCAAGGTCAGGCGAAAGTTCGGTTTTTCCTTCTCCTCGAACAAAACCTTTGAATGCCCTTACTTCTCGGAGACGCTTTACCTGACCAATTCTCGAGAATACCCGGCTAAGAATTGGGTCGGCGTCCTCAGAGCAATCGTTAAAGAAAACTTTGAAATTTGGTTGTTCAATGTCCTTTCCTTGTGCGAGAAGAGCATACTCTGCGTCCAGAAGCTCTAACTGAGCATCTTCTGCTTCCTCGAGTTCGGGAGCTGCCGTTGTAAGCTCATTTAATAGGAACTGAAAACCGTACTCGACTAGTTCATCCTCGTCGTCTGTAAATATCTCTGCAATGTTAGCCAATTGATCCCGAATATCTTCCGATTTCTGCATCACTTTAGTTTGAAGGATCTGCCGAGTCCCCTGAGATCGTTCTATAAGTTTTTGACACTTTCTTTCTATCGCAGTTCTTGCCTGAGAACTGATATCACTTTTGAATTGCGAGTGAACTCCTTCTTCAATATCTAAAGCGGAGAGAACCAAAGAGCGGTGGATAGAGGAGCTCCCGCGCGGTTCGATCTTCATTTGTGCTTTGCAAGCCTCCCGATCTTCGAATTTTTGCCAAGGCTGCCTGCCGTAACAAGACTGGCCATAACCTTCAACGACATTCGGCTTAGCGACCTGACGCTGGATATCGGACAAATCCTTTTCTAGCCCACATCTGTCGCATTTGACTTTCATTTCTAGGAAGTCACCGCCCGCACGACCTCCAGAAGTAAACTTGAGAGAGTCTTTATCTTTGCATTGACCATTTTCTGCCGCGCTAGCTTTTTGGTGGACCCATTCCCACCAATTAATTTCGGTAAGGTGCCCATTGCTGCAGTAAGCTACAAAGCGCATGGGTATCATTTCTGGTTTGTGTTTGCACTCGGCATTTTTGCAACGTGGGCAAAGTCCCTCTTCGTTTTCATAATCCTCTTTTTTCGAAATCTTCCTCATCCGATTGCACGCCGGGCAATAATACCAACGAGGGAAGCGTTCGACTGGCACAGCTTCTTCCTCATTTGCGTTTCCCGAGAAAGTTCGGAGGCTTTTTCCTTGAATAAGCCGAGACAGACGGGCGCACTCGATTCTTTCTCTGGCATCCCAATAGGTCGTATCTTTGACAACAAAGGTTTCACCATTAGCATCAACGATCGCGCCAACTCCGAAGGTTTGAATTAGTTGGGCTCTTCTGATTTCGCCTTTCATGTTGTTACCTAAATTTCATGGGGATTGATACATCGACCGATCTCATTGATCGCATAGTGGGGAATCCAGATGAATGCCTCCCAGAAAAATCACTCATCAGGGAATGATCTCCCCGGCTGTTCGAGTAATAAACCAGATCCGTAAACTCATCCGCGAGATGTCGCCAACGTTCTATGACCTGATCATAAAGACGTAGAATGGTTTCTCTTTCATGAGATTGATGCAGAGGATCGGGGTATGACGCAAGTAACCTGTCTTTTAATAGGTCGAGTATTTTTTTCGTTTCTGGTTTTTCGAACGAGCTCACTCTAGGATGGTTATTCAAATCCTTGATGGAGTGTCTCAAAGAAATAATAATTGCGGCGTGCAAAGCGCGCTCGAGAGCCTGTTCACTGCCAGGCGTTACGCTGGTCGGTTCGACAAGCCGGTAAAGTGTTTCATGGTAGGCTCTGAAATGTTCGTAGTGACTTCTGTCTCTCGGTTTTGAGGGTGAGTAAAGGGTTAACACCAAACCTGGCCCCCTCTTTGATGGAGCTCGGCCAACCCTCGAAGAAGCTTGAATGTACTCTGCCGTAGTTTTAGGTTGTCCGTTGATCATCATTGCGCCGAGCCGATCAATATCCACACCGACAGAAATCATATTTGTCGCCGGAATAAAGTCTCTGACGGGAGTATCGCGATTATCTGACAGCGGTATTAGAAGATTTCCTCGTGTTTCAGAGATGCTTTTCACGCCCTGACTACTCACTTCCTCCTTGCGAAGTTCTTTGAGATTGGTTTCGTCCAACCTTTGAATTGCCCGATATACGCGCATTCTTGAAAGAATTTCATCGTTCGTAGACGCATTGATTAGCCCGAGCTCTCTTTTACTATTGCAGTAACAGACCAGAGACCACAGGAAATCAATCTCTTTGGCACTCAATGAATTTGACTCACAGACTCCTCGAACTGCTTGGAGCATCGCCGCAGCGGTCCAGTGGGCTGCAGAGGTGGAGTTCAAGCCTTGGGCCATGATTCCCATATATAGACGTGAGCTTTGGAGGTCTCGGTCTTCCTTAGAAAAGAAGGAGTCAGCGGAAGAGATTCCTCGAGGCGGAAATATTGCGGAACTTCTGCCCAGGAGGCGTTGTATCTGGGTGTCAGAATCGCGGACGGTTGCGCTCGATGCAATATACTTTGGTCCACGCTCCCCAAACCCGAGTGCTTGATTCTGGAACCTGATGATGGCGTCGAAGGCGCTCTCGTAAACTGCAGCTATGGTGCCGAGTGGACCTGATATGAGATGCAGTTCGTCCTGAATTATCAGACTTGGAGGAGCCTTTTTCCCATCTCTTCCTTTAAAGATGCTTCCTTCCCGTTTGCCAAAAGCGAAATTAGCGAATTTGTCGACCGTGCCAAGAAGAAAACTGGGCGGCGTTTCAAAAATATCCTCATCGACAGTTTTGATGGGTAGTCCTGTTGAATTCGAAAACAAACAGCCATCATTTGTGCAATGGACGTGAACGTGGTTTTCAACGATCGAGTAGCCTAGCTGGGAGAGGTCTGGCTCTCCGTTATCATCAAACTTTGGTTCGCTAGGTAGTAGAGATGTGCCGCAGTTGGGACAGTAGTCTAGTTGGAAAAGATGATCCTCGGCGGGATTGTTCTGGAGTTTTGAGATTGCTTGTTCGGCGTCAGCGATTTTGTTGTAAGAAACCGAGCCACCAGCGTACAACCCTAGAGAAAAAGGAGCATCGCCAAGCTTGTAGTCGCAAGCCTGGCGCAGCTTCTCCAATGCACAAATCAAAGAGCCGGTTCGTGCGAATTGGTCGGCCGTCAGGAAACGAAGAGTGTATCTAGTAATCACCCCGGTTCCGCTTCCAGTGTCTGGATCAGCGAATCGGTGCCGTCGCCGGATTAGCTCGTAGGCTGCCAATAGCAGATAAGCTTCGGTTTTACCGCCACCCGTAGAGAACCAAATCAAATCTACAGTGCTGGCGTCCTCTTCCTCCGGGTGTTCGAGGTCAAACATTGTGAGGAGAAAAAATGCCAACTGGAATGGACGCCAGCTGTTGGGAAGCTGGTCTGGAATCGTGTTGTCGCCCGGGTGGACTGCCTCGTCGGCAGGAATCGGCCAACTTTTTCCTTCGCTGCTTCTGGCTGTCCGTAACGTGTTGATCCTATCATTCTGATCCATCTGTATTAGCATTGCTGCGTTTGCAAGTTGGAATGCTTGCCAACAGTCGTCCCTCTGCTCAAGAAGATCAACGCTACGGTGCATCCTGTCGAAACACTTCGACATCTCAGAAATAAGGTGATCTCGAGACCTTTCATACCTCTGTGGAACCGAAATTGCCTTTTGGAGCTCAATCCATTCCCCATAGAAATTGATGAACGCTTTGAGCTTTGAAACTGCATCATTTTTTGAGGTGTCCGACGAGGCGAGGTAACCAAGCCGAAGAACTTCAGATGAATCGAATACTCGTCCATCGTCCAGCTGAAGGCTATCGAATATCGGTCTGTAGACGCGTGCAGATGGTGCGTAGTCAATACTCACAGTGTCGGCCAAGCTTCCATCGCTCAGCCAAGACACGGATGCGCCGTGACCCACAGCAAAAACGGAGTTCTGCGAATACTGGAGTGCCAGTACCTCCTCCTCTAAATCGTCGATGTTGGAGCTAACGTCTTCGTAGGGCAGAATGCCGCCTTCTGCGCTACAAGAAAGAGTAACTTGATAAATGCGCTTCTCGATATTTTTTGTTGCTTCAACGTTTTCTTTGTCTGTAGTCTTATGAGCGTTCAACAGAGCAACAGTAATAATCTCGGTGCTAGGACTAAAGTTTGATTCTCTTCGAGCAACTCTAATTTTGCCGGCGCCCCCGAGTACTTCGAATCGCTGGCTTTCGTCCGTGTTTACCGTCAATTGGCTATCGGGTAGTTGATGCCTCTGCCATTTTTGAGGTGACTTTTCTTCCAGTTCATAGTGTCCGCCCCCAGCCTGAACGAATACATCGGAGCCTTTACGAACACAAAAAGAGATAGCAACTGACGACGGAAGCATCTCGTTTGCCAGAGAGAGAGGGTTCTCAGAATCTGCAGAGAACTCATCGCTTCCTCCAGTGTCTGCAGACTCCGGGGTCTCTTCCTGTTGTAGTTGCCCGCGTGTCGAACCGACCGGATAAAGAATTCCAGCCAAATAACGGAGGGAGAGACGTCCAGATACCTTTTCATCGGGACCATCATAAGGTCCAATCAGCAGGCTCTTGATCTCTTCAGAGACACGATCTCTTATATCAGCTCGGTTCATGATTCGATTCCTGCAACCGCATGGCTTGCTTCATTAATGAGTCTTTGTTTTTGGTCATGACGAAACATATTGCTCTCGCTCGTGACACACTTTTATATAGATAGTCTTTTAGATCAGAGTCTTCTATTTTCGGAGGTACCCAGGCATACACAACTTCTGACTCAAGCCCTTTAAAACTCTCCGAATCGCTTATCAAAAGGTTTTTGTTAAGGGCTTCGTTACCGAAAGTGCTTGAGTGAAACTCGCCAGAAAAGCCCTCCGGGTAGATGATTACCGTCGACTCCGTTGGCGAATCATCAAGAACTGGGTTCGAAGCTACTTGCTCAAGCAGGCTGGAGAACCTGTGCTCGTTTTCGATGAGGACCTCCGGTCCGGCTCCTGCCATTACGGTTTCACCCATTCTTGCGTGGCAGATGGCTTCCAGCCACCGAACGACATTCGGGGTATTCCTAACATTCCGCTTCAGTGGAAAGATTGAATTGTTCCCGGTCAGCCCCTTGATGAATTCGAAGACTTCTTCAGACATGTGTAGCTCGGCGCCGAGTTGGTTTTGGAAATCGCCAAACCAACGCCAGCGTGAGTTGTCCATCCCTCGACGTAGTTTCTTGTCGAGGTCGTGAAGGGTTTGCTCATCACATAAATCTTGGCCTTCGTCCACATAAAGAATGTCGAATCGATTGTCTTCTATGTTGGCTAGGTCCTCGGGTCCCAGTACGCAAACGTCTAAATCTTTGAGAAGCAGTTGGAGCTTTGAACGCAGCTTCTCCGGGCGTGTGAGAATCAGGACTGCCTTCCCGGCAAGTACGTCTTTTCTAACTAGATGAGTAAGGACGAAAGTTTTTCCTGTGCCAGCGCCACCATCGATTAGCAGGCGGTCAAAGCTTTCCAAAGCATCGAGGAGTCTGTATTGCTCCTCAGTCAGCTCATGTTGAGACTTTAAGAGGAAGTTCCTTACCCCGGCGGGATAAGATTGCTCCAGACTTGGTCTTAATTTGTTAGCGATGAACTCGACTTCTTGCTTGGAAAGTCCTGGGTTTTGAACTCGTCGTTTTGTTGGCGTGAGGTGGTAGTCCTTCGTCTCTTCGAGCCGTTTCAGAAGCCCATCGACTGTGAATTCTTGGTCTCCCAAAACGACTTCTCGAGGTAGCTCAGGGCAGTTAAGCGTTTGTAGGCTCGACTCATCGTTTTGGAATAGCGCCACCATATAGGCGCAGTCAATGCGTCCTCTCAGCTCGGGGAAATGTTTGAAAAGCCAATTGTCGCGCCAGTAAAGAGTAGCGTCTTTCGCTTGGACATATGGTGACTTCTTTTTCGTATAGGCAATATCCATGTTGGATTTATGGACTCGCCAATCACCCTCTCGGCTCGACAAAAAGCCGGTTTTGACCTCAACTCCGTAAATGCAGGTTTGCGTTAAGATAAGGAAGTCTATCTCATACCAGCTTTGTTTCTTATCGCCCCTCAAATTCTGGCTATGCAATGCAATGCTCTTCTCTGGGAAGGGTAATTTTTGCAGAACCTCAAAGAAACGATGCTCTGCCTGATTCCCAGGCTTCTCCCCGTCCCAAATATAAGAAGGAATGATCTTCATAAAAGTAGTTACCTATCCATGTTTGGGTATCTCGCGTAGCTCAAACATGCTTGGAGCGTGGCGCCGATTACAATTTGGCTTTCGTGTCAGAGGGTCTACTGGTCTTTGCGAGAAATCCTGAATAGTCCGCGACTGCATTTCCCATCGCTCGGCGCCAAAGAGGGGTGACATGGCGGCTGGCTTGTGGAAGGAGAGGGCGGTGTATTGAGAACGAATACTGCTTTTCCATGCCAAGTGCTCTATCCAAAGGAATGCAGTTATTGCATTGATTACAACAAGCTAGACCAATTTTTCACCATAGAACTTAGAGTAGTTTGCTTATAAGATTTTTGCAATATTCTAAATTTAGGGCAGGCTTACGATTTGCTTCACTGAAGAAACCAGTTATTGTCAAATTTGTTGTTAACGGATTCAGTGCAGTCAGGCGGCCTAGTAATCGTCTTTAGTGACTTTGGTTCTAGCCGTTACTCAATTCACAGCGTTCGCATGACCAGAATCTGTAGCTGGAAGTTTGTAATGAAAGATATCTGTCCATTTTGCGCGGACACTGAAACATCAGAACAAGGCTCAATGCCGTTCAATGCATTGGCTCATATCCGGCTGGATGGCTTTCCAGTTTCTCAAGGCCACTTGTTGGTCGTCCCCAACCGCCATGCCGCCGACTGGTTCGATCTCACTGCGGTTGAACAACAAGCTATTATGGAGCTGGTCGAGCAGGGCAAGCAGTGGCTCGAAGAGCGTTACCAGCCGGATGGCTATAATATTGGCATGAATTGCGGCAAGGCGGCTGGCCAGACGGTTATGCATATGCATTGCCACTTGATTCCGAGGTATGCGGGGGACCAGCAAGATCCGCGTGGTGGTGTGCGATGGGTTATCCCCGAGAAAGCGGATTACTGGAGTGACCGATGAGCCTGCTTGATTATGAGAAGCGATTTTCAACGCTTCGGCTGAACAGCGGTGGTGCTAACAAGAGCCCTCACAAAGTGGCCATGTTGCAGGCGGTGATGGATCTCGTTGAGTCCGGCGAGGTTACGAGCAATCGGTTTGATTTTGACGAAAAACTCAAGCGCCAATTCACCGAACGCTTTCAGGCACTGGCGTCGCCTTCGGATCGAAACAATCCTCACCTGCCATTTTTCCATCTTCGAAGTGAGGGTTTTTGGCACCACAAAATCAGACCCGGTCAGCAGGAGCCCTATCAGCAACTGACAACGGCGACATCCCAGGGCGTTATTGACGCTCACATTGATTATGCATATCTGGACGATGAGCTATTCGAGTTGCTTGGCAACCAGATTGCGCGTGAGCTTCTAAAATCTGCGCTGATGACCAGTCTGGATGAGAAGTCGATTCGCGATCTGCTACAGCCTCAACGTGGCGGCTGGGATTGGTTGGAGTGTGAATTTCTGGTCAATGATTATGTGGCGATGCTGGAGAAGCATCTTGTCGGCGCCTCCTACAGCAAAGCTGCGCATCGCAGGGCGCTGCAGCCTCGATTGAATAATCGCACCGATGGATCCATCGAATACAAGCATCAGAATGTGAGCGCCGTGTTGCTCGAACTGGGACTCCCATACATTCCCGGCTACAAACCGGCGTTTAACTATCAGCAACAGCTCAAACAGGTGGTTCTGTCCTATCTTGCCGGCCATCAGAAGGTCGTCGACGACGTAAACCAGGTCGCTGATAAAGTCGCCGATGAGCCGGAATATTATAATCGTGGCTGGGATTCGGTATTTGATCCGGAACCGCCTGAGCGTATCCCTCATGTCGCCGAGAGCAAGCCCAGCTATCTGGCGAAGCATATCGACTTCTCTGAGCGTGAGCGTCGCAACCGCCAACTGGGGGAGCGTGCGGAGGAATTCGTGCTTCGTATGGAAAGGCAGAGGCTCACCGCCCAGGGTCGGCCAGACCTGGCAGCCGAGGTCGAATGGTCCAGCAAAGAACGTGGTGATGGACTGGGTTTCGACATTCGGTCTTTTGACTCGACGGGTGATCAAGAGCGCTTCCTGGAGGTGAAGGCGACGAACTCGGGGAAGTATCTGCCGTTTTTCATTAGCGAGAACGAGCGGGCGTTTTCCAATGACTACTCAGATGCGTTCCGCTTGTATCGCGTTTACGAATTTACCACAGCTCCGAGATTCTTTATTTTGGCGGGGGCCATTGAACAGCATGTGCATCTGTTGCCCCAGAACTATCGGGCCCGGTTTTAAGGAAGAACGATCCCTGGGGTTTGGTAGTAGTGTTGATTGTCAGTTAATTCAATTATCAGTCACCAATCCAATTCTCCTTATCGATAATTCGCCTTAGCTTGTACCCAAGAAACCGATATTGCCCCCAGTGTCGAAACGCCTCCTGTGCATCCTTGGAATCGAAGCCCCTTTCCCGGAGGTACGCGCTGACTTCGGAATCCACCGGCAGAGTCGAAAAATCCCTTAAAAGCATCATGGCATGTGCCGCTGAGTAGGGGCCGATACCTTTTAGGTACGTCAGGTAATCGTAATTCACTGAGCTGTCGCCAGCAGCGGATCCGTCCTGGTTGATAACACCATCGTGTAGCAACTGCACCGTTACGTTGGTTACCGTTCTGGCCCTGAAGCCAAGTTTGCATTCACCTGCCAGCCGGTCAGGACCGATCTCCAGGATGTCGTTGGGCGCGGGAAACAAACCGTTTCCGAGAGATACCAATGAGCCGACCATGACTTTGGTCTGTTGCCATGTGGTGTTGATGGTGCAGACGGTTTTAATCAGGTCCTCGAAGAAACTATCGCCCCGAAGAAAGCGCCCACCTCCGGAGCGAACAAAGTGACCAATGGCCGGATCATTGACGTCGCAAAGTGCCAGAAATTCTGACGGTTCCCAGTCCAGTTGCAGCCAGCGAGAAACCCGTGTGGTGACCTTGTCGTCATCTGGCGACGATGTTTCGATACTGAGCTGATTCGGATCAATTTGTTGGACGCGAACCCATTCTTTGTTGCCCTCGATCTTTACAGTTCGTTCGAGGAGCTTGCCGTCCCAATGCCAGGGCGCAAGCTGGCACCAACCGTGGCTTTCCACAGTCATCCTCAGATTGAATGGTTCTTCTAAATCAAGTTGGAAGGAGCGGGTTGTCATACTGACTGTAGTGACCCTCTCTGTTGGGTTGTGAGTGTTTGCCACGCGCCTTGTAGATTTGAAGCGTATCATAGCCGGAAGGCTGGCCCTCGAACTTAGAGGTGACTATAAAAGGAAACACTATGCACAACCGGCAGGCAGCGCTCTTAATCTCCCTTTGCTCAATGTTCCTATCGGCAACCACCATGGCGACAGAAGAAGCGGAATACACAGTCCTCCTGAAGGAGGAAAATCTGGAGGTACGTGTTTACGAGCCGCATATTGTTGCAGAGACGGTCGTTGACACAGAATTTGAAGACGCAGGTAGTGAAGCTTTTGGTCGCTTGTTTAAATACATTTCCGGCAATAACCAATCCCAGCAGGAAATCGCCATGACCGCGCCTGTTGGCCAGGTGGCTGAGGGTCAGGAAATCGACATGACGGCACCGGTAGGCCAGACGCAGGTCGACGGGAATTGGGTGGTCAGTTTTATGATGCCGGGATCATTTACGATGCAGACCACTCCGAAACCCCGGGACGAGAGGATCACCATACGCCAGGTGCCTGAGCGGACTATGGCAGCCATCGAATACTCCGGGTTCTGGAGCAAATCAGGCTATCAAAAGAATAAGGCGAGGTTGGAGGAATGGATCAACAAAAAGGGCTTCACTATTCAGGGCAAGCCAGTCTGGGCGCGTTATAACGCACCGTTCATGCCCTGGTTTTTGAGGCGAAATGAAGTGTTGATCCCAATAAACAATTTGCAGTGATAGCGCGTATCAGGCTACTCACCAAAGCATCAAGATCATCACAGGAAGTTTATTCATGAAAAACGCTCGCGTCGCCATTGTTGGCGCCGGCCTGGCGGGTTTATACGCCGCTTATGTTCTCGAGAAAAAAGGCATCAAAGACTACGTCGTTCTGGAGGCGAGGGATGTTCTTGGTGGGCGTATTGCGTCTACGATCCACTCTGGGGGTAAATTTGATGTGGCGGGTGAGGGCTTCGATCTGGGCCCCGCCTGGTTCTGGCCTGCATTCCAGACCGATATGGCGCAGCTGGTAGATGGGCTCGGGTTAGAGACCTTTGAGCAATTTGAAACGGGCGATATGCTTCTGGAACGTTCTTCCAATCAGCCCCCTCAGCGAACGGCCGGGTACGTCAACTCTCCACCTTCAATGCGAATCGCCGGTGGCATGTTTGCGCTCATTGAGGCTTTGTATCAGCGGCTTGATCCGGTACGGGTGGTGACAGGCCAAACGGTTCGTAGTCTTGGCATTTCAGGTCCGTCTATCGAGCTACTGACCGAAAATGCTGAAGGGCAAACCCTGAGCTACAGCGCTGACCATGTGTTGCTGGCATTGCCACCCCGATTGGTTGAGTCTCAGCTTACGTTTTCGCCCGCCTTGCCGAACGAGCTTGCAAGACAGTGGAAAGAGACAGATACCTGGATGGCCCCTCACGCAAAATATATTGCCGTGTTTGATCAGCCTTTCTGGCGAGATCAAGGATTATCCGGGGAGGCTCGAAGTGCAGTTGGGCCAATGGTTGAGATCCATGATGCTTCTACTCCGGACGGGAAGGCGGCATTGTTTGGTTTCCTGGGTGTGCCTGCTGACATACGCTCCCGCGTTTCTGATAGAGAACTTATGAATGCTTGCTGCGAACAGTTTGTGCGGCTTTTTGGTTCGCAGGCCGCAACTCCCGAGGCGGAATTTATAAAGGACTGGGCTAAAGAGGTTCACACAGCGACCGTTGCGGATCAAAGATCGTCTGGCGAGCACCCTGTGCCTGCCTTGTCGCCGATCTCAGGTGCATGGGCTAACAGAGTAACCGGAATTGGCAGTGAGTGGTCACGTGAGTTTACGGGGCATCTGGCCGGCGCTATTGATGCGGTAAATCGCGGTTTAGATTCTTTTTAGGAATGTTTGCGGAAAGGGGCAGAGCCCCGGCGCGAGCTGAGAGCTTACGCCCGAGCCCGGGGAATCGTTGCCGGGTTACTTCTATTTTTCAGACGCGGATTCGTACTCGCGAATCATGCCAGAAAGCTGGTCTTTCAGATTCAGGCGCTGTTTCTTGAGGTCCTCCAAGTGTTCGTCAGAGGTGTTCTCGGCACCACCCTCGAAATGGTGAACTGAATGATCTACCTCATGGTACTCTTCAAACAATTTCGCGAAATGATTGTTGGTGGTTTTCAGGTGATGAATAGCTTCTTTTGAGGCTGGGAATTCATGGATCAGATCGTGTTTTTCCAGTGCCATAAAGACAATCCCTTTGATTGCGGTGTGTGTTTAAATTTTCGCTGTCAGCGACAAACAATACGGCAAGGTGATGACCAGTGACAAGCCGCCGGGCGTAGGCATTTTCGCTCATGATTGGCGTGTTTTTTTAACCCGGAAGTTCCCACAGTCAAAACAATCAGGATGACGCTATGCCCGAATCGCCCCTCGCCGAACCTCTGACACTTCCCTGCGGAGCAGTCCTGCCCAACCGAATTGCCAAGGCCGCGATGACCGAAGGGCTGGCAGACGACCAGCTACACGCCACCCACCGCCATGAAACCCTGTATCGGCGATGGTCCGATGGCGGAGCGGGGTTGCTGATTACCGGCAACGTGATGATTGATCACCGGGTGCTGGAGCGGCCGGGTAACGTGGCGATCGATCCGGCGCCAGATTTGGCAAAAGTGAAGGACGAGCCGGAGGGTATGGTGCAGTTGCGTGCCTGGGCCGCAGCGGGCACCCGCAACGGCAACCATTTGTGGATGCAGATTTCCCATGCTGGTCGGCAGTCGCCGCGTTACGTGACCTCGCGCCCAATGGGGCCTTCGGCGGTACAGCTTTCGCTGATGGGCAACTATGCCCGCCCAAGGGCACTGACGGAGCCGGAGATCCTCGATTTTATACAGCGCTTTGCCAACGTGGCCCGGATCGCCAAAGCCGCGGGTTTTACCGGCGTTCAGGTGCATGGGGCTCATGGTTACTTGTTGTCGTCTTTTCTGTCGCCGGTCACCAACCAGCGCACGGATCGCTGGGGTGGAGTGCTGGAAAATCGAGCCCGTTTCCTGCTTGAGGTGGTGCGGGCGACTCGCGCTGCGGTGGGTCCGGAGTTTCCGGTGGCGGTGAAACTGAATTCTGACGATTTCCGCAAGGGCGGGTTTACGCTGGATGAGTCTGTGAGTGTGGTGCGCTGGCTCAATGAGGAGGGAATTGATTTGCTGGAGGTGTCCGGCGGCACCTACGAGCAGCCGCGGCTGCTCGGGTACAGCGGTGATGCGGAAACCGCGAGCGACGGGCCGGCCGTTCGGGAAAGCACGCGCAAGCGGGAGGCTTACTTCCTGGATTACGCCCAGACGATTCGTGAGGTTTGCGACTGCCCGCTGATGGTCACCGGTGGATTCCGGACGCGTACGTTTATGGAAGAGGCGATTGCCAGTGGCGAAACCGACATGATTGGCCTTGGCCGACCGCTCTGTACGGATCCCAATACGCCCAGGGATCTGCTTGAAGGGCGCATTGATAAGGCGGTTTGCCACGAAGATCATGTCAAGCTTGCCGAGCGGGGATTTTTCTCGCCGGCCAGTCCGCTGATGCCACTCAAGATAATCAACGTGCTGGGCGGCCAGGCCTGGTACTACCAGCAGATTTTCCGGCTGGCGGATGGCAAAGAAGCCGATCCGGACCTGGGTATCCTCAAGGCTGTGGGGGCCTACGTGAAGGATGAGTTGAGCCAGGCCCGGCGGGTGAAGAAGGCCCGTCGCCAGCCACGTAGAGGAGGTCGACAGTGAATTTTCAGGGATGGAGAAAATTGAATGAATGAAGAAAACCGCAACCCTATTGTTATCTATGAAAACGCCGACCAGGCGGTCGAGGTGCGGCTGGATGCCAATCAGGAAACCGTCTGGCTGAGTCAGCGACAAATGGCGGAAGCATTTGACACATCCACAGATAATATCGGTTTGCACCTCAAGAATATTTATAAAGAGGGTGAGCTTAACGAGTCGGCAACTACCGAGGAATCCTCGGTAGTTCGTCAGGAAGGGCGGCGCCAGGTCACCCGTAGTATCAAGCAGTATAATCTGGATGCCATTATCTCTGTGGGCTACAGAGTAAACTCCAGCAAGGCCACGCGCTTCCGCCAGTGGGCTACCCGTATTTTGCGTGAACACCTCACCCAGGGCTGGACAATCAATCGCCAACGCTTTGAAGAAAATGCCCAGGAGCTGGAAGCGGCTTTGACGCTGGTGCGCAAAGCTGCCCTGGATCAGTCCGTATTTGGCGAGCCGGCTTATCCCAGTGTTGAGGTAAAGGCTGCCTGGCTGGGCAGGAAAAGTTTGCCACGTAGCGTTCAGTAAAGAACCCAGTCCTGCATCCTCAGCTCAAACTCCCCGGCCTGCCGCCCGGAAACAAACAGGCTTACTGACGCGAGGAGACCGGTTTTCAATGGCTCCGCATCCGTCACTGTCTTGCCGCGCCAAGTAGGAATGAAGTTACTGAAAGGAAGCCGGATGCGGCTCCAGTCTTCCGTATCCGGGGTAAATGCATGCTGGTATACAATGCTGCGGCGGTCGGTGCTGTTGCGTAGGCCGATTTTATAGGTCTTGCCGTCGCCGATCGCGAGAAGCTCAATACCGGTGTAGCGTGAGGCATCGAGTGGCTCTGGCAAGTCCGCTTTGACGGAAGCAAAGCCGCCGCCGTTGTCCAGCCGAACCGTGCCATGGAAGTGGCCGATTCCATCCTCCAGGCACACCAGTGTGCTATCAGATTGCCCGCCCATCACTCGGTCCCCGAGGGGTTCCCAGGTCAGTTGACTTGCATCAGAACCAAACGAGACGAGTGCCGCGGATGCGTTCTCGTTGTCATGAGCGCTGGTCTTCTCCATGGTTTCCCATCCGTAGTCGGGCGAATCCGGACAAATCATCAGCGAAAGATACCGATGATTCCGGGTTGGATTGTGATTATTTCACGCTAGCAGTGGTTTTACGGAACGGGAACCTGCAAGGCTCACAAATGAGAAGTCCGGGGAGGCCTTGGCCCTTTTCTTGGCATAGCTGGCAAGGTCTGAAAGCTGGTCTGCCGTCAGGTTTGCGTCCGCTGCCACCTCTACGATACCGGCTGCCAGGGAGACCAGGGGGAAGGAGTTGACCTGCCCGTTTCTGTCTTCCGATTCAACGTACCCTCTTTTCAGTGCGATATCGTTGTAAAAGCGTCGGCTCTGTTCGACAAAAAGTGTTTGCACCATACCCGCGCTGGCAATAACCGATGGCGACGAGCTGATCACAACAAAATCGTCTCCGCCAATGTGGCCGACAAACTCATCCCGGGCATGGAAGGTTGTGGATAGAAGTTCGGATAGCAGAAGTATTACCTGATCGCCAACCCTGTAACCCAGGACGTCGTTAAGTGGCTTGAACATATTGATATCAAAATATACCAGTGAAAAGGGACGCTTCTCCTGAGTACGGGCGACGAGAGCCTGTTGAATGGGAACATTGCCCGGCAAAAGGGTCAGGGGATTGGCATAGCGTGCATTTTCAATCTTTCGTTCGGTGATATGTTTGAGCAATGAGCGCGTGGCGCCCAACCCGGCGTACTTCCCGTCCCTGACGATAATGAAATGCTGTTTGAGATAGTGAGCATCGTCATTAATCAGCCTTTCGCTCACTTCGTTCAGTGGTACCTCGTAGTCCACAACCAGTGCATCCGGGCTGTGCATCTGGGTAACCGGTAGCCGCTCGTAAAGGGCCCGGCCGTAGGGCGTGCTGAAGGTTTCCAGAACCCGCCACTTGTGAATCAGGCCAAGGGGCCTGCCGTCATCCACCACGGGCAGAGCGAACACATCGGGCTCACTCTGGAGCCGCTCCCAGGCATGTTGCAAGGTCGATTCCGAAGTTACGGGTTCGATGTACCTGCACAATAATCCTGCCGTGTCTTTTTCTCTCTGGTGTAATTTGGGTGTACGTGAAGTCTGAACGTTCAGTGAGTCCAGACATGCTGTGGCCACCGCCTTTGGCCGACCGAACAGAAAACCCTGGACAAGTGCAATGCCAAGATCTGAAACAACCCGGAATTCAGCTTCGGTTTCGATCCCTTCTGCAATTAATTTACAGCCCAACCGGTCCGCCAGGTCTACAACGGATCTCAGAAATTCTCGCTTGATGAGGTCGTCCTGTATGTCGCGAATAAAGTGTCGGTCAATCTTTACGAAGTCCGGCTTCAGCTCGGACCAGAGCTTTAATCCGGAATAGCCACTGCCGAGGTCGTCGATGGCGATGAGAAAGCCTTCTGCCTTCAGCCATACCAGTGTCTTCAGCAGCTCTGATGGATCGGCGGTGGGATATCGCTCGGAGAGTTCGATAACGATGTCTGATGCCTTCAGTCCATTTGCCAGCAGAAGTTCCTGCAGCTGTGTGGGGTTGAACTCCGGAGGCATCAGCTTGGCCGGGCTGATATTGACGAACAGTTTCAGCGGAGTGCCATGGCCGGACCAGTGGCGTGCGGCGGTGCGAAGACAGAGCGTTTCCAGTTCCAGCGTCTGGCCACAGCGTTCGGCGGTTTCAAACAGCATAGGGGCCGTGTGCAAAGGGCTGTCTGACGGCCCGCGGCTCAGTGCCTCAAAACCAAATACGCTTTTTTTATCGATATTCACGATGGGTTGCAAAAGTGTGGTGATGTCTTCCTTCAACAACAAGCGGTTCAGTTCCTGACTGAGGCAGTCCTGCATTGGGTCACTCCTGGATGTGAGTGCGGCGTGGGGAAATCAGTTTGCGTCGCTCCGTCGCATGCCCCGAGCCTACTGATTAGGTTGGCTCATATCCGGTTGTGCCAAGCATCTTCCAATCATCCACATAATCTTCGCTATACATGACAGACATATTTCAGGGGCGCAGAAGCCACAGGCTAAACGATGTTAACTTTTGTAATTTATAGCGCTAAATCAATATCTTCTGAGCCTCCGGTAACAGGAGTGTCACAATCCGTGTGCAGCATTACCGCCATTCTTCATGTGTGGTGGCATCATGCTCAAAACTGTTCGCAGTCGAATTCTCTTCTTCTCATTTTTCTCGATTCTGGCGCTTTCAGCCCTCGCGCTATTGTCCTGGTCGATCATTGGTAAGGCGGAAAACGCTGCAGAAGATCTGATCCAGAATCGTATGGCCGAATCCTGGTTGCTGGACGATCTGGAGCATGACCTCCGTCGTGTGCAGGATCTTTCTTTCAAAATCAAAGGGCAGTTATTGCTTTGGGATGAGATCAATGAAGAATTCGCATCGCTCGCGGAGTCTATTCCTGCGAAGTGGGGTGCGATTCAGAAGAATGCACAGCTGAGCACCTGGGCAAACGACAATGAAGATGCCCGCGAAGCGGTGGTTGGATACCTGGAAGAACTCGCGGAAGGAGTCGAGGAGAAGAGTTATTATCAGGCCGGTAAAACGGTGGACTTTTCGCTTTTTCCCGCCCTGTCGCCATTGCTTGAAAGCATTAACGCCCGCAAGGAAGGGAGCCGCAGTCGTATTAATCAGGAATCCGAGGAGCTTCTGGCTTATCTGGACCGCCAACAGGTGTCACTGATTATTGGTTCAGTGGCCTTCCTGATTGTTGTTGTTATGATGACGTTCTGGCTGAGACAGACCGTGATTGTAAGGCTGCAGCGCATCGAGCGGGATATCCAGAGAATGGACGAACGTTCAGACCTGGCCAATCCACCGGGCCTGGCCGGGTCGGACGAAGTAGCGGGAGTCGCAGCCGCCCTGATACGGCTGGTAGGCCGGTTTGAGGAATTTGTCAGAGAGATTCGCGATGCGTCGAGAAGTATCAACGAACGATCCGACCGCCTTGATATACAGGCGAGGGAACTGGAGTCTGCCTCGCAAACGACTCAGCATCAGATTCAGGAAGTGACCGATTCGATGAAGGCGATGGCGGACCAGGCTTCCACCATTGAGGCATCGACCCGTGAATCCACCGAAACCGTTCAGGCGGCGGTAGCAGCAAATTCGGACATTCAGTCCGGCCTTCTTAAAAGTGAAACAGCGGCAGAGCATACTGTTGAAGTAATTGGCCGGGTCTCAGGTTCGATACAGGAACTTGCGGAATCGGCCTCGAAAATCGAGAAGGTGATTGGCGTAATTGCTGAAATCGCTGAACAGACAAATCTTCTGGCCCTCAATGCCGCAATCGAGGCAGCAAGGGCAGGCGAACATGGCCGTGGGTTTGCGGTGGTTGCCGACGAGGTTCGGACGCTTTCCAAACGCACTGCCGATTCCACCGGTGAAATCAACCAGTGGGTGGCAGACCTGGTCAGGGGCGTGCAGGGCGTTGAACACCTGATAGACGAAATGACCGGGGCCGGTGATGATAACCGCCAGACTCTTGAGGAGCTTAAAGGCCACCTTGTTTCGATGAATCACCGGTTCTCGGAATTGGAGCGGCAAAGCATCACAATCGATGAAGCGCTTTCGCTGCAACGGGATGAAATTGACAGAGTGGGCGACCGGTTTATTACACTTGACGCCCATGCGGCGACTGTCAGCAACAACGTTGCTGGTAGCAGAGAGATAAGTTTGGCCCTCAAACAGGAAGCGGACTCGATGAGTGATCTCACTGGTCGTTTCCAGACATCTACTGGTTGAGGGATGTCAATCCATGACAGACGGCATGGGATATACTGGTTTGAGCTTTTGATCTCTTTATTCAAATGTCTGACTGCAAGGAGTTTGTCCAGTGAACACTGACCCTCTCTCACTTGTTCTGCTTGACTATTCAAATTTTGCGCTTCGACCATCGGAACCCGTAGAGGCGCGCGGAGAAGCAATAGACAGTACCAGGGAGTCATTTGAAATGCTTTCGGAGGAGGGTGAAGTCGTCGGTTATATCAAAACATGGCGCCACGACGATGACTACGCGGGTTTCGTTCATTTTGACGCCCAGGGTAATATCCTCAACTGGAACGCATTCGATAAAAGCAACCCTATCGATCACGACTTGAAACACTTTTGTAATGAGTTGCCGGTATCGTCAGAAGGGTAGTGCAAAGCATCATCGTGTTTTAAATGAGTGGAACGTCACTACCGGGAGGGCCCCTCCCGGTTTTTTTCCTACTCTCTCGTCCTTTGAGGCGGTCCCATCCGATCAGTGCATGAACATGCCGCCGTTAATGGATAAATCGGCACCGGTAATGAACGAAGATTTCTCGTCGGCAAGAAAGGCCACCAGTCGGGCGATTTCTTCAGGCTGGCCGAAACGACCCACAGGAATCTGGGCTTTGATCTGTTCCCGGATCTTCTCATCAATGGCCATGATCATATCGGTTTCCACGTAGCCCGGAGAGACCGTGTTTACGGTGATGCCTTTGCGGGCAGTTTCCTGGGCCAGTGCTTTGGTGAAGCCATGAATACCCGCTTTTGCCGCTGAATAGTTCACCTGACCAAACTGGCCTTTCTGGGCATTGATGGACGAAATATTGATGATGCGGCCATAGTTCTGTGCGAGCAGAGTGTCTAAAAAGCAGCGTGTGACATTGAATACGCCGTCGAGATTGGTGTGAATGACCTCTTGCCAGGCTTCGATCGACATTTTTTTCATGACCGAATCACGGGTAATACCGGCGTTGTTCACCAACACATCAAGTCGCCCATAACGGCGCATCAGTTCGTCAGCGGCTATCTCACAGCTTCGCGTATCGGAGACATCCATTTCCACCAGGTCAATTTCCAGGCCGTCGTCTGCCCGGCGGCTTTGCCACTCCCGCGCCTCCCGCTCACGCTCTTTGTTTCTGAACGTTGTAACCACCTTATAGCCCTCGCCAGATAGCGCTTTGCAGATGGCTTCTCCGATCCCTCTGGTGCCGCCTGTAACCAAAGCAATGCCTGATTGTTTCTGAGCTGTCATTTCTTACCTTCCTTACTGTCAAATACAGGAGAAAATCCTTGTTTTACCCGGTTTACACGAGCCCCATAGACGTTGCTTCGCGTTCCAGTCCCTCTCTGAATTCCGGTGCTGCAATACTGATTAATGCCCGTGCACGCTGAGGAATTGAGAGCCCTTTCAGATTCACGCAGCCATGCTCCGTAACCACGAAGTGAACGTCGTTTCTTGGATCTGTCACGGTTCCTCCGGAAAGCCGGGACACGATTCGACTGACTGTGCCAGATCTCGCTGTTGACCGGAGTGCCACGAATGAACGGCCGTTCCGGGCAGCGTAGGCGCCCCGGACAAAATCCAGTTGGCCGCCGGTTCCCGAGAACGGATGATCACCAAGTTGCTCGGAGTTGATCTGGCCGGTCAGGTCTATCTCCAGCGCAGAGTTGACCGAAACCATGTTGTCGTTGAGTCGAATGATGTCAGGGTTGTTCACCCAGGATGCCGGATATCCGACAATCGAGGGGTTGTCGTCGAGAAAGTCGTATAGAGCCCGGTCACCGAGTGCGAAGGTGAACACATGTTTGTGCTGCATCCAGGTTTTTCGCCGCCCATTCATCACGCCAGACTGAATCAGGGGCATCATGGCCGGAGAAAACAGCTCGCTGTGCAAACCGAGGTTTTTATGGTTTGCCAGTCCAGCCAATACCGCGTTGGGAACGCCGCCAACACCGATCTGTACTGTGTCGCCATCATTAATCCGCTGGACGATCTGACCGGCAATTGTCATGTCCACCGGGGTTGGCGGGTTAGGGGTGGCTTCGATCAGCGGCTGATCATGTTCCACAAGGTAATCAATCTCGGAGATGTGAACGGAGCATTCGCCGAATGTCCGGGGCATGTAACGGTTGACTTCGACGATGACCTTTTTGGCCTTGCGAATAACCGATGCACCGTAGTCGGCGTTGGTGCCAAGGCTGAAGTAACCGTGACGGTCCATGGGTGACACCGTCACGAAGAAACATTCGGGATCAACGTGTTCGGTTAACAGGCGCCCGGCCTGGTGCAGCATGGCGGGTACGAACTCTATCCAGCTCTGGGAGCCGGATTGCTCAATCGCGGCTCTGTCGGAATGGCTCAGGAACAGCGGGCGAGGAGTAACCCGGTCGGATAGCTCCGGATCCAAAATGCTTCTGCGGAGGCTTTCCGTACCGTGCAGGTAATATATCGCCAGAGGACCAATCAGCCGATCCTTCAGCGCGTCGGCTGTTGCTGCCATCAGTGCAGGGGGTTGTGCCGCACTCATCCCCAGAATCAGGTTCTTGCAACCGGCGATGGTCTGTACGGCTTCGTGTGGTAGCAGCCGTCGGTCGAGGTAAAGTGCTTTAAGATCCGGGCCTGCCACATCCATTTATCACCAACCTGATTTTCTGTCCTTGGGTTCAGGTAATTTTGCTGGAATTATGTGAACGTTATATGAACAACTGTCTTTTGCTCAGGGCGTCATATGGGCCAATCTGAGTTCCCTGAGCATGGCGCGTTTCTTCGTTTGGTGGTTCTGCATCCGCTTCAGAATACTGTTAAGGACTTCCAGGGCCTCTATGATGTGTGGACCTTTGTTGAGCATTACGCATTCTGCGCGATGCGCCATGACGACATCGGAGATTTCGGCTCTGGAGGGCATGCCCTTTTGAGCCAGATTCTCCAATACCTGGGTCGCCCAGATCACCGGAACATGCGCTGCCTCACAAACCCATAGTATTTCTTCCTGGATTTCTGCCAGGCGCTCATAACCGCATTCCACTGCCAGGTCGCCTCTGGCAATCATGACACCGCAGCTGGGCCAACGCATGCCAGCCAGGAGCATTGAGGGAAGGTTTATAAAGCCTTTCAGGGTTTCAATCTTTAGCACGATAGCCGGTTTTTTGGTGCCCAGAGTTTCCAGGCTCTTCTCAAGCAACTGGACATCCTGTGCGGAGTTCGCGAAAGACAATTCGACTGCATCGGCGTGTTCTGCAACAAAAGCCAGGTTTTCGATGTCTGCTGGTGTGAGCGCGTCGATGCTTAATTGACTGTCAGGCAGGTTGATTCCCTTGCCACCCCGGAGTTTGCTGCCCCCTGGACGCGCATGCTGGATTTTTACCAGGAATCGATCCTGTTCCACCTTTTCGATGACACCACCAATCTTTCCATCGTCGAACCAGATGGTCTCCCCGGGCCGGACCTGAGAAATAATCTCTGGCATTGTGCAGCTTATGACTGAAGGCACCGAGTTGTATTCCAGGCTGCCTTGTAACTCGGGCTGCCCGGATGCAGGTTGTGTGGAGACGACCAGTGAGTCGCCCCTGTTCAGCAGGATTACACCGGGCCGTGGCGGGAAATCACCGATCTCACCGATCACTTTCGGATTTTCTCCATTCCTGAGGTGCAGCTTTGTACCGGGCACCACATAGCAAGCCTTGATACTCTCGACCATGCAGCCCATGTCCGTAGTCTCCACCACGGTCCATTTACGGTGCTTTTTCCTGGCATCAAACAGAGTGATTTCGTCACAACGATGCAAGCTCTTGATGAAACCTTCGGAAACCCGGAACCGGGCCGCACAGTCATCGGGAGCTTCTGACGGAGACTCCCCGGAAAAGAGCCAGATCCGGGCGGGTATCACTGTAATGCCGTATTCATTACGCTTGGGCCGAATATGCACAACCTTTGGCCCCGGTTGAATCTCGCCAGTTCGTATCTTGGGCCCTCCAAGATCCATAAAAATACGGCAATCAACGCCAATGGCTTGTTCTGCTTTGCGAAGATTGCGGATCATCGCCATCCATATGTCGGGAGTGTCATGTGCACAATTGATCCGCATGCAGTTCATGCCCTTGGCCAGAAGGTTGCGAATGATGCTTTCATCATGTGCCGCTTCGGTCGGCATAGTAACCATGATGCGGACGTTTCGGTCGTTCGTCGCGCACCCGAGCAATTGATCCGTATGCGCAGTGAGTAATCTTGGGCCCTCCTGGATACCAACCCTCTGAATGGTTTCGTTCTCTGGATCGGGGAGGTGTTGGCCGAGAAGGGCTGCCAGCGTTCGGATCACGGCATCCAGGGTGGAGACGACGCAAGACTCGGAACGGCCCAGTGAGGACAAACCCAGTGATGCAAGGCGTTGCTGAAGCGGCCGAATGTCATTCCGTCGTAGTGACAAGTAACAGAGCAGGTTTTCCGCGCTTGGCTGATAGGCAGGATTGATGTCATTCAGATTAACCCGGTGCTCCGCAGTTTCCCGGAGCAGAGTCCCTCTCAGTTTCGTGAGGTCTTCCAGCAAGCTACCAACTTCTTCAATTTCTGATGGAGCAAGCGTTGGCGTCTGTGCATTTTCCATACCTGAGTTCCCGGGGCTTGCCTGCGTTATATAGCACTGGGGCCATTCGATGATTCTGTGCAAATTTCATACGGCACTTAACTGTCAGGGAGGACTGTTTCAGTTGTGTGAAGGTTTTGTTGCGGTCGCGAACAGGGTATGTACTGCGCCCTTGGGGCAATCACAGACGCCCGTGGCAGGTAAAATCATGGGAGCATCTGCCAGCGGCGAGAATCCAGCCATTTGCGCCGGTGCCAAACAGGCGTATGCTTGGTTATAGTCCAGAGGGGCCAACCGGCCCGGATACATGCTTCCGAAGGACAGGAGAAGTTACCAACAGCAGGACCCAAAGCCCCACCCAACAGGATAATGCCCATGATGTATTACGGCCATGAACTCAGCAGGGTTGCCCTGACTCCCATGCGCATACTCGCCGGAGCTCAAAGTTCGCTATTAAAACATCAGCTTAATCCCTGGTCCCGGGTGCCTGGCACCCGCAGTGTTGCGTCCGCACTCAGTGTGTTCGAGGATCTGACCAAGCGATATCCCAAGCCGGCATTCAATCTTGATTCCACCGTCTGTGACGGTGAGACAGTGTCGGTCAGCGAAACCATCGTCAAACGCAAACCGTTCTGCCAGCTCAAACACTTCCAGCGCAACGTGGATCGCCCGGATGATCCCAGGCTGTTGATTGTGGCGCCGTTATCCGGCCATTTCGCATCGTTGCTGCGGGGTACCGTGGAAGCCATGCTGCCGGCCCACGATGTGTACATTACCGACTGGCGCGATGCCTGTAAGGTGCCGGTTTCCGAGGGGAATTTCGGTCTTGATGACTACATAGATTACGTTATTGATTTTATTGATCACCTCGGCCCCGACACCCATGTGCTGGCGGTGTGCCAGCCGGTTGTACCGGTGCTGGCGGCCACGGCCATTATGGCGGAGGACAATCACCCGTCGGCACCGCGCTCACTGGCGTTGATGAGTGGCCCGGTGGATGGGCGGATTGCTCCTACCGAGCCCTGTGAGCTGGCCAGCAAGCACAAGCTGTCCTGGTTCAAACGGAATCTGATCCATACCGTGCCGGCTCCCTATCCGGGCGCCATGCGCAGGGTCTATCCTGGTTTCCTGCAGCTGACAGGCTTCATCAACATGAATTTCGACCGGCATGTGGACGCCTACCGCGGGCTTTTCCGTTCGATTCGTGACGACGATACCGAAGAAGTGGCCCGCCACCGGGAGTTCTATGATGAGTATCTGGCTGTGATGGATCTGCCGGATGCCTATTACCTGGATACGATTGAGCGTGTGTTCCAGGAATTCCACCTGGCCAGAGGCTGCTTCATGCACCGCGGGCGCCTGGTTAAGCCGGAGGCCATCCGTAAAACCGCATTGATGACCATTGAAGGTGACAAGGACGATATCTCCAGCCCGGGACAGACCCGTGCAGCCCATGATCTTTGCGGGAATATCCCTGCGGATCGCAAGGTTCACCATCTGCAAGCCGGCGTAGGGCACTATGGCACCTTCAATGGCCGGCGCTGGCGCGAGGAGATTGCGCCAAGGTTACAGAAATTCATCCGCATGTCCTGACGGGCCACTGGTTGTATTCCTGAAGTTCCTTGTCCGGTTTTGTTCTCTCTGCTAGCTTGAAATCAGGCGTCTCTGAAACATCAGGGCGCCTGACTGGATCCCCGGCCCCGGTATCTGTTGAACGAGGGGCGGGAAACATAAAAATAACAGGGCGAGAACGAATATGCAGGACCTCAAAGGAAAAGTAGCTATCGTTACCGGTGGCTCTCGGGGTATTGGCCGGGAGATTGCGTTACAGCTCGCCCGTCGGGGCGCCGACGTTGCCGTCAATTACCGCTCCCGAAGCGCGGATGCGGACGACGTGGTCAAAGAGCTGGAGGATCTGGGCATCCGCTCGATGGCGGTTCAGGCGGACCTGTCGGATATGAGCGCAGCCCGCAACCTGATCCGCAAAGTAAATGAAGACTGGGGCCGTGTTGATATCCTCATCAACAACGCAGGCATTACCCGCGACAAGGCCATGAAAAACCTCACAGACGAGGACTGGACCGATGTCCTGGACACCAATCTGGGCAGTGTTTATGCAACCTGCTCGGAAGTGCTCAAGATCATGATGGACCAGGGCTATGGCCGTATCGTCAACATCACATCCTTCGTTGGTCAGGCCGGCAATTATGGCCAGGCGAATTACGCCGCCAGTAAAGGCGGAATAATCGCATTCACCAAGACCCTTGCCATCGAAATGGCCAAATACAACATCACCGTCAATGCCATCGCTCCGGGTTTTACCGAAACGGAAATGCTGGCGCAGGTGCCTGATCATATCCGGGAGAAGATTGTTGCCAGGGTTCCCATGGGGCGTTTTGGTCAGCCCGAGGAAATTGCCAGGGCTGTGGTCTTTATTGCGGCGGACGGCGACTACATCACCGGACAGCAGATCAACGTTAACGGAGGCGTATACATGTAGGTGGTCCGGGCCCTTACTCAGCTGCGTTTGATTGCCGCAAGAAACGCTACTTCCGCCGGCGAGCCATGCTCTGCCGGCGTGAATGGCCAGGAGAGAGTAACGATGTCGGACAAATCCGTTAAAACCGGTTCCAGCAACGATGTACAACCCGATAGTGTCAGTAGTTCCCTGGTCAGTGCCGGGTTGCATGGCGGTCGGCTGGTCAAAAAGTCTCTGGTGCGGCGCCTGAAAGGCGGCCGGCCCAATCCTCTGAGCATCAAGAGCCTTGCCAGGCCTTTTGTCCGGTTTACGGGCAAGCTGGCCACCCAGCCGGATACCCTGATTACCGCGCAGATGCGCATTTTGCAGAATGCCTCCATTCTGGGCAGTGGCGCCTTGATGAGCCTGATCAGTCGGGAGTCCATGCGGGTGGCCGTGCCGGAGCAGGGGGATGGAAGGTTCCGGGATGAGGCCTGGGACAAGATTGCCTATTTCAACTTCCTGAAGCAGGCCTACCTGATGTCCGATCGCTGGATCAAGGACACCATCGAGGATGTACGTGGCCTGGATGAGCACGACAGGCGCAAGGTTCGTTTTTTTGTCAGCCAGGCGACGGATGCCCTGTCACCCAGCAATTTCGTGCTGACCAATCCGCAGGTTCTGCGCACAACGGTGGATACCCGGGGCCGGAACCTGGTACGCGGGCTTGCCAATTTTTTACGGGATCTGGATAAGGCCGATGGGCAACTGTCGTTCCGGATGTCGGACCCGGCGGCCTTCGAAGTCGGAAAGAATCTGGCCGATACCCCCGGTGAAGTGATCTATCAGAACGACCTGATGCAACTGATCCAGTACCGGCCCACGACCGATACCGTCCATCGCCGGCCACTGATGATTGTGCCACCGTGGATCAACAAGTATTACATCCTTGACCTGGGCGCCAACAAATCCTTTATCCGGTACCTGGTTGAAAAAGGCCACACGGTGTTTGTGATTTCCTGGGTGAACCCGGGGAAGGAGCATGCCCACAAGGGTTTTGAGGACTACATGCTTGAAGGGCCGGTGGCGGCACTGGATGCGATCGAAAAGGCCACTGGCGAGCGCGAGATCAACGCCATTGGTTACTGCATCGGGGGCACGCTGCTTGGCTGCACTCTGGCGTGGCTGGCGGCGCGCGGCGACGACCGCGTCCAGAGCGCGACTTTCCTCACCAGCCTGCTGGATTTCAGTGAGGTGGGCGACCTGGAAGTCTTCATCGATGAAGACATGATCAAAAAGATCGAAAAGGCCATGAACAAGCAGGGCTACCTGGAAGGCACCGCCATGGCCACTGCCTTTAACATGTTGCGCGCCAACAGCCTGATATGGTCCTTCTTTATCAACAATTACCTGCTGGGCAATGAAACGCCCGCGTTCGACCTGCTGCACTGGAACTCGGACTCGACGCGCCTGCCGGCGGCCATGCACAGCTTTTACCTGCGCAACATGTATCTTCAGAACCGTCTTCGCGAACCTGGCGGCATCACCCTTGAAGATACCCCCATCGATCTCGGAAAGGTCAAAACCCCTGCCTACTTTGTTTCCGCGATTGAAGACCATATCGCGCCCTGGGTGTCCTGTTACCGGGGCTCCCGTTATCTTGGAGGGCCTGTAAGATTCGTGCTGGGCGGGTCCGGACACATTGCCGGGATCATCAACCCGCCGGCGAAGCACAAATACGGCTACCGTACCAACGAGAACACTGACCTGGCGCCGGAGGAGTGGCTCAAGGGGGCTGAACAGTTCGAGGGGTCCTGGTGGCCGGACTGGGTCGAATGGGCCGCGCAGTTCGGCGGTGGTGAGGTGCCGGCAAGGACCCCGGGCGAGGGTGAATTGCCAGTCATCGAGCCTGCTCCCGGGTCTTACCTGCGCAACAAGCCGGCCCCGGCAATACCACAGCGCAGGAAAACCCGTGCCGTGGGCGCTACCCGGCGCAGGAAACCGGCCTCCACCGGTGCGGCAAAGCCCCGAAGGGCCAGGAAAACCGCCAAGGTGAGCTGACCCTGTAATCTACAGGTCAGCTTTCTTCGGCCAGCGTAACCAGATCGGTCCGGATATCCTCTACGCTCATGTCCGGCCTGAACAGGAGGCGGGCGTTGCCGTTGCGGTCGAAAACATACACGGCGCCGCTGTGGGAAACGTTGTAGTTGCCTTCGGCATCAGGATCGTCGTAGCCAAAGGTGGTGCGGTAACGTTTGCTCAGTTCCCGCAGTGCCTTCTCTTCGCCGGTGACGCCGATGGCTCGTTCACTGAAGAAATCCACGTAACTCCGGATCCGTTCCGGGGTGTCCCTCTGCGGGTCAACGCTTACGAACACGATCCGGGTGTCGTCCTGCAACTCATCCGGCATGTCCTTCACGGCACGTGACAGCTTCTGGAGCGTTGCGGGGCAAACGTCGGGGCAGGAGGTGAAGCCGAAGAACACCATCCGGATTTCACCGTTTGTGTCGTCGGCAGTCACTGTGTCGCCGGATGTGCCGGTCAGCTCGAACGCCAGTTCCGGCATCAGGCCGCTAATGTCCTTTCCGCGCCAGGACTCTTCGTCGCCAAGGCAGCCTGCCAGCATGGTTGTTGCGGCAATCATGGCGGTGACTGGCAGCATTCTGAGCAGTCGTGACAGGGTCTGGGTTGTCATGAATGAGTTGCCTTCAGTTCTTCGGAATAGGGGGCCGGTTTACCATCTTCGCGCATGGCGCGACGAAGAATGATCAATATACCAAGGATGCTCATCATGGCCGGCGGAATCCAGGTCAGCAGGCCACCCAGCAGTTGGTCTGTCTCGGGAGGCATGGGCCAGGCCCGGCCACAGACTTCATATACGTCATAAACCATGCCCCGGGAGAACACTATGGTGGCACCAAGCACCATCTGGGGCAGGGCGACCAGGGCCAGCAGCAGGATGCGTTTGCCATAGCCCAGGGCATCACTGGCTACCGGTGAGCGTGGGTCGAAGATCAGCCACCAGAACAGCAGCCCGTCCAGCAGCATGCTCCAGTTCATGATCCAGTAGAGATCCCGGCTGAGCATGGCGTCAAAATGAATGGGCGGCCACAGCCAGAAGTAGATCAGGCCGACAAACAGGAAGGAGGCAATGGCCGGGTGTTGCAGGAACCGGTATATCCATCCCAGGGGCGTCAACGCCTTCCTGATGCCGGGTTTGATGCGGCTGAAGAGGTAACGCATCACCGGCAGCGGGTTGGACAGCGCGATCAGGAATGGCCCCAGGTGATGCAGAATCAGGTGCTGGCCCCGGTGAACGAAGAACATGTACTGGGAGTAGTAGTCGAATCGGGTCTGCATAACGCCGTAGCACATGATGACTCCGATGAGGAACACCAGGATGCGGCCACTGCCTGGCCGGTCCGCTTCCGGCATTTTCAGCAGCCCGTAGCCGTAAAAACCCAGCACAAGCGCAAAGCTCAGTATCGTTACGGGGGAGAAATCATAGGGAATCAGATAGTCTGTAACGGACATCGGGCGTGCCTTAATGCTCTGGAACGGAACCAGCGAATTGTTGTTATAGCAGGTTCAGAGTTTTACCGGACTGACGGGTAAATTCAAGCGATTGTTGGCCCGGGATGTTACTTCGGGTAGCCGGTGATGTCCCGTATCTTCCGGTACAGCGGTTGCAGCTGCGGGTACATTTTCAGATACACCTCCCGGTAGAGCCGTTCATAGAGCTTGCGGGACTCCTCCTGCGGGTGAAAAACATCACCGACCCGGGTCATGGCGTTAACGGCTGTCTCAAAATCCGGGTGAAGGCCCAGGCCCACGGCAGCGTCGATGGCCGCACCCAGGCCGGAGGTTTCATAGGTATGGGGGCGCTCGGCGGGCAGCCCGAAAACATCCGCGGTCAGTTGCATGGCGGCATCGCTCTGGGAGCCGCCGCCCGCCACCCGCAATCTGCGAATCGGTATACCGCTGCGTTTTTCGATGCGCTCCTTGCCTTCACGGAGTGCATAGGCCAGCCCTTCCAGTATGGCGCGATAGATGTGTGAGCGGGTGTGTACATCGCCAAAGCCGATGATTGAGCCTTTAGCCTCCGGCCCCGGTTGCCTGACTCCGGGTGACCAGTAAGGCTGCAGCATGAGCCCCATGGAACCCGGGGGTACGGCGCGAACCAGTTCGTCGAAGAGGGCTTCCGGCTCAATACCTTTCTGTTCGGCCAGTCTCTGTTCCCTGAGGCCGAATTCCCGTTTGAACCAGCTGACCATCCAGAACCCACGGTAGATCATGACCTCTGTGGAATAGTGGCCCGGGAGTGCGGACGGGTATGGGGGCATCATCCGGACCGGCTCAACATAGCGTGCGCTGGTGGTATTGATGGTGGCCGTGGTGCCGTAACTCATACAGCCGATATCCGGGCCCAGGCCACCGGAACCCAGGATTTCACAGGCCTTGTCGGAAGCCGCGGCAATAACAGGCAGGGCTTCGGGCAAGCCCAGGTGGGCAGCGGCTTCGGTGGTGAGGTCGCCGATTCGTTCGCCGGGCGGGACCAGTTCCGGCAGCATGTCAGGCCGAACGGGCATGGTCTGCCATTTGAAATCGTGCTTGCCGGCCCAGCGATGGCGCTTGTAATCAAAGGGGATATAACCCACCTGGCTGCCGGTTGAGTCCCGGAAGCGGCCGGTCAGGCGGTAGTTCAGGTAGCCGGAAAGCAACAGGAAATGGCGGGTTTGGGACCAGACATCCGGTTGATTCTGGGCAATCCAGTTGGCCTGGGTTTTCTCGCGAAAACGGTCAACGGTGGGCTCCAGCCGCGTCAGCCTGAACAGCCAGCCCCAGGGGCCGGGTACGGGCCCGTCCACACTGGCGTGGCGCTGGTCCAGCCAGATGATGGCCGGCCTCAGGGGGTTGCCGTTGCCGTCCAGGTTGATCACGGTTCCCCGCTGGGTGGTGACGGTAACACCGGCTACCTGTGACGGCTGGGCAGTGCAGTTCTGCCATAACAGGTCGCACGCCTTGCCCAGGGATTCCCAGAAATACTCCGGATGTTGTTCGGCCCAGCCGGGTTGTTCGGAAAAGTAGGGTTCAATGTCCTGCTTGCCTTTGCCCACCAGGTTTCCCCGGGTATCAAACAGCAGCGCGCGAACGCTCTGGGTGCCATTGTCGATGGCCATTATCAGCGACTGGTCCCGGCTCATGTCGGTTTGCCATCGTTTACGGGAAGCGAATAACTGGCCTGCCAGATGCCGAGGTAACGGGCCTGCTCATGGTTCCAGGTGTCGTCATCCCAGCCCAGGATGGGTTGGCAAAGGGCTCTTATTTCCGGCAGAAGGGACTTACCCCCTGCCGGCAGGATCAGGCCCAGCCGGGTCCGGCGTAACAGCAGGTCATCCAGGTGTACAACACCAGTATTGGCTGCAGCCCAGGCCAGTTCCGCCCAAAGAGTATCGGTGCCGGCAATCCTGTCGTGGGAACCGGCATCCAGCACCTGCTCCAGGGCCGGCCCGTAGAAACCCTTGAGGCGGTCCCAGGTGCAGTGGCTGATGGATCGTGGCCGCGCAAGGTCTCGGGGTGGTGCGAAAACCGGCGCATCTTCCTTTCTCAGTGCCAGCCCCGGCATCAGGTTCTGCGCTTTGGTGAGCACTTCCCGCGCAATCAGGCGGAAGGTGGTGAGCTTGCCGCCGGCGATGCTGATCAGCCCGTTGTCGGACCAGATAACATGCTCCCGGTTTTCCTTCGAGGGTTTTACCCGTTTGGCCCCCGTGTTTTTCTCGCTGACCACGGGCCTGACGCCGGCCCAGGTCGCAATGATGTCGGCTTCGGTGATAGCGCTGGACGGAAAAAGCGTCTCCGAGATCTGCAGCAGGTAATCCAGCTCTTCCCGGGTGATGGCTGGCTCCTCGGAAAGGTCCTTGCCATGATCCAGATCGGTGGTGCCCAGCACGGTGGTGCCCTGCCAGGGAAATGCGAAAACCGGGCGCCGGTCGTGGGGATGAAACAGCGATACCGAGCAGGAAACCGGCAGCCTGCTGAACGGCAGAACCAGATGGCTGCCCCGCAGGGGCCTGATGCTGGTTTTGTCGTCGTCCAGCTGCTGCAGGTTACGGGCCCAGGCGCCGGTAGCATTGACAACCAGGCGGGTGTCCACATCGAACGCAGGCCCGTCAGCACTGGTATCACGAAGCCGGATACCGGTCACGGCGGAACTGTCGCCATCACGCAGGACGGCATCCGCCTGCAGGTAGTTCAGGCTCAGGGCCCCATCATGCTCGGCTTCCTCGATAAGCCTCTGTACCAATCGGGAATCATCGGTAACGGCGTCGGTGAATCCGCTGGCGGCAACCAGGTTGTCTGTGGCCAGCCCCGGCACCCATTGCAGGGTTTCGGCGGGGGACAGCCGTTGTCGTGTGGGATGGCCCGCTATCCGGTCGTACACACGCAAAAGTATCTGGAACAGCCGCGGGCCTGGAAACTGTTTGCGGTAGTGCGGCATGACAAAACGCAAAGGGTCGATCAGCCCCGGTGCCTCTGCCATCAGCCGCTCCCGCTCACGAACCGCATCCCGGGTCAGGTTGAAGTGGCCGCTTCCCAGGTAGCGCAGGCCGCCGTGAACCATTTTCGAGGAACGGCTGGAGGTACCCCATGAGAAATCCTTCTGTTCCACCAGCAGGGTGCGCAGGCCGCTGCCGGCCGCTTCCCGGGCGACGCCGGCGCCGGTAATGCCGCCACCGATCACCACGATGTCAAATCCGTGGTCAGCGTTCCGGATCTGTTCCAGTTTCTGTGCGCGGGTCAGAGACATGATTATTCAACCAGGGTTTTCGGGTTGAGCAGGCCTGCCGGGTCGAAGGTCCTGCACAGGGAGCCGATCGCCAGCATGCCCAGCTCGCCTTTTTCCACCGGCAGGAAAGGGGCGTGATCCTTGCCGACGCCATGCTGGTGGCTGATGGTGCCCCGATTATTGACGATAACGGAAGAGGTGCTGTCTTTCAGGGCCTTCCAGCGGTCCAGGGTTTCGCTGTAGCTGCCTGCAACACGGAATACATAGGTGGTGTAGATGCTGCAGCCCTGGGTGTAGAAGTGCGAGAGATGGGTAAATACGTGCACCGACTCCTTGTTTTTATTCAACCGGTTACGAAGGTTTTCTTCAATCTGCTTTAAGAGATTGTCCACGTTATCCCAGTCGGTTGCGGTTTCCAGGGTGTCAACGGCATAACCCAGTTCCCAGAGCGCCTCCCGCAGGTAGGGCATGGTGAAGCGTTTGGCCGCCCATTTGTCGCCCAGCTTTTTGCCGGTATAGATTCCGTCATACTCGCCACAGATGGCGCGGGTTTCCTTGAGGGCATTGCTGCATTGGCGCCTGCTGCCGGTAATGCCGAAGGTCATCATGCATTTGCCAGCCTTTGCGCCGCGCAGGGACAGGTAGGACTCCAGCATGCCGATCAGCCCGGGATGGCCCGCCAGGGCAAGCTGGGTTTCTGTTTCGGTGGCGTTGCTCAGGCGCAGCATGGAAAGCTGCGTGCGGTTCTGCACCAGCTTGCGGCAGGCGGTTCTTGCCTTGTCCCAGGTCGGGAAAAACACCACGTGGAAGCTTTCATGCTCCGGCAGGGGGGTAACACGCACCTTCACTTCCGTGATCAGGCCGATACGGCCCTCCGAGCCCAGAATCATCTCGCGGATATCCGGGCCGGCGCTGGAGGCCGGAAAGGTAGGTATGTCCAGTGTGCCCCTGAGGGTTTCAATGCGGCCACCGGCGAACAGCTGCTCGATACGGCCATAACGCAGGGACTGCTGGCCACTGGAGCGGCTTGCCACCCAGCCGCCAACCGTGGACAGCTCGAACGACTGGGGAAAGTGGCCAAGGGTATAGCCGTGTGCCCGCAGCTGGGATTCAACCAGCGGGCCGGGCGTGCCCGCTCCGAAGGTGGCAATCTGGCTTTCCCGGTCCAGGTCAATGAGCCGGTTCATGCGGCCCATATCCACTGTCAGTACCGGTTTCCCCCCGGCAACGGGGTTGATATGCCCGGCAACGCTGGTGCCGCCACCGTAGGGAATCAGTGAGACATCATTTGCTTCGGCATAGGCCAGCAGGGACTGAACGTCCTTTGACGACTCCGGATAGGCCACGCCATCAGGAAAAACACCGAATTCGCCACTGCGCATGGCCAGCCAGTCAGCCAGGCTCTGTCCCCGGGCGTGGCGCACTCGGTCTTCCGGGTTTACAACCACATGGGAATGGTCGGGCAGGCGGCTGTCAGGCACCTGTGAACAGGCGGTTTCAAGGGAGATATCCCTGAGCGGCGTGGCCGCGCCGATACGCTCTTCCAGGAACTGGCGTCCTCCCTCGGGTAACTCAAGGTTGAACTGGTCATCACCCCAGCCGTTCCAGCGTCGCATATTGGCCATCCTTTTTGTGTGGTTTGGTATGGCGATGATTGTACCGGTAATTGCAACGGGGACTATGTCACCTGACGACAACTGTAGTGTCTTTTGGCGTCACCGCAGGCTGTCGATGAGCCGGCTGTTGAGGTCCTGCCAGTGGGCGAGCTTCTCGGCGTCGCCTATGCGCTTGCTGTCACCCCCGCTGCGGTTCAGCCACAGGCCATCGCCGTTGAAGCTGTATACCGGTTCGAGATCCGGTCTCTGGGAGGCAGGTTTGATGTCGTTGATCAGGTTATCGAGTATCAGCGGGTCGGCATCCGGTTCCGGGTACCAGGCCAGAACCATGTGGGCCTGGTTAAGCTCAAGGGCCTTGACGTAGACAATGCGTAACTGTTCATCCGGCACACCCATGGATTTGAGGGTCAGGTACTTGGCGATGGAGAAATCCTCACAGTCACCACCGTTGGTGGTCAGCAGCTCCACCGGTGTTGCCCAGTAGTCTTCCTCGCCCCAGTGCTCCATATCGGTCACGAAGCTGGCGCGATTGAAGAAGGAATTGACCAGTCTGAGTTGCCGGTCCACGGGCGCATTGGCCGCCATGTTGTGAAGGTTTTGCCAGGTTTCAAGGCGGCTGTGGGCCTCTTCACCGAATTCGGTCCTTACGTAATCCATCAGCCGGTCACTGAGCTCAAAAGCAGCCACCGTCAACGTGGTAACCATCAGGACCATGGAGAGCAGGGAGCAACGGCTTCGGGGAATCGGAATGGCCGTCTCCATGAAGGCCTCAGTTATTGTTTCTCAGGCGTTCACGAAGCTGCTCCAGCCGCCGGCGGATTTCTTCCCGGCGCTGTTCACTGTCCCCGCTGGCGTCGGAGGATGAGGGCTGGCCTGAGCTGACTGGCTCCACCCGGGGCTGCTCCTGTTCTTCTTCGCGGCTGGATTCCTGCCCGGAAGCCAGAGATACCCCGGAACGATCCTCATCCTCGGGGAAATAAAGGTTTTCGAGTTTGCCGCCTCTCTCGATGATAACGCGGTTGGCGCGCACCGAACGGAGCGTTGCGTCTCCGGGCAGTTCATCGCCCACAAGGTAGGCTTCGGTTTTGCTTTTGTCGTCTTCAATCAGCGCGCTGCCGGGGAACTCTCCGGAGGCCGCAAGCACCCCCCTCAGGAACAGCCGCAGATTGGTTTCCGGAAGGTTTTCGGTGTCCGGTTCAACCTGGTTTTTTGCTTCTCCGGCTTTGCCGAAAAGGTCAAGAGAGGCCAGATTAACCTCCGGTTCCTGCGGGATGTCGGTTTTTGTCTGTACATTGATGGAAGGCGAGGTGGCCGTATCGTTTTCATTCTGCCAGAAACGATATCCCTGCCAGGCTGTCACAGTGATCATGCCGATGCCTGCGACGATAGCGAGTAAGAGTGGTAACCTCGAGCTGGTTAGAAGCATTGATTGTCCCGGAAAGAGCTGGTGAGAGCCGGCAAAAGGCTCACAGGTTATCAGACTGCATAGTTTTATTGGCAGTATAGTGTATAGAGTTATTCAGCGGTTCCATATCCTATGGTAGCCTTTCTGAATTAATTGAATAAAAAGGGTTTCTGGAACTTTCGCCTTCCGGCCCCGGTAACAAAACGAGGACGATCGTGGACACAGACACAGAACTTCAGGCCCAGGATGCCCCCCTGGGCCGTCTTCCCTTCACGTTCGCCAAACGTAATGGCGTGATTCTGACCCGCGATGACAACGGTGAGCCGGTTATCCTGGTGCGTCCGGGAGCGGGCCATTCCGCGCTGGCGGAGGCCAATCGCATCAGTGGAGGGCGTGCCCGGTTTTCCACCATAGAGCCGGCCAGGTTCGACGCCGCGCTGAATGCGGCCTATCAGAACGATTCCGCGGAAGCCATGCAAATGGTTGAAGGCATCGGCGACGACATGGACCTGGCGTCCCTGGCGGACTCGGTTCCGGAAACCGAAGACCTCCTGGAACAGGAAGACGACGCCCCGATTATCCGGCTGATCAACGCCATCCTGACCGAAGCGGTCAAGACCAGCGCTTCCGATGTGCATATTGAAACCTATGAAACCCGACTTGTGGTGCGCTTCCGGGTGGACGGTGTGCTGCGGGAAGTGGTGCAGCCCAAGCGCGCCCTGGCGCCACTGCTGGTATCCCGTATCAAGGTCATGGCGAAACTGGATATTGCTGAAAAACGCATTCCCCAGGACGGTCGTATTGCCCTGAGGGTGGCCGGCCGGGAAGTGGATATCCGTGTCTCGACCATGCCTTCCTCGAGTGGCGAAAGGGTGGTGCTGCGTCTGCTGGACAAACAGGCTGGCAACATTCGCCTGGAGTCACTGGGCATGGCCGGCAATGACCTGAAGGTGTTGCGCAAACTGATCTATCGCCCCTACGGTATTCTTCTGGTCACCGGCCCGACCGGTTCCGGTAAATCCACCACCCTGTATGCATCGCTGCAGGAGATCAACGACCGCAGCCGCAATATCCTGACGGTGGAAGACCCCATCGAGTACAATCTGCCGGGTATCGGCCAGACCCAGGTCAATACCAAGGTTGACATGACCTTTGCCAGGGGCCTGAGAGCCATCCTCCGCCAGGATCCGGACGTGGTGATGATAGGTGAGATCCGCGATCTTGAAACTGCGGAAATTGCGGTGCAGGCCAGCCTGACCGGCCACCTGGTGCTGTCGACCCTGCACACCAATACCGCGGTTGGCGCGATAACCCGCCTGATGGACATGGGCATTGAGCCGTTCCTGATTTCGTCCAGTCTCGTGGGAATTGTTGCCCAGCGTCTGGTGCGGGTGCTGTGCAAGGACTGCCGTGAACCCTACGAGCCCAGTGAGGAGCATTGCGAGTTTCTTCAGCAGAATGCGGATAATCCGCCCACCATATACCGCGCCAGGGGGTGTGAGCACTGCAACCAGCTGGGGTACCGGGGCCGTATCGGTATCTATGAGGTGGTTGAGGTGAACGAAGAGATCAGCTCGCTGATCCACAAGCGGGCAGGGGAACTGGATCTGGAACATGAGGCCCGGCTCCATGGCCCGAGCATTCATGCCGATGGCGTTCAGAAAATCCTGGATGGGGTGACCACGGTCGAAGAGGTCCTTCGTGTGACCCACCGGAGCAGGTAGATACATGCCAGCGTTCGAATACAAAGCGCTAGATAGCCGCGGCAAACAGAAACAGGGCGTCGTTGAAGCGGATGCTCCGAGGGCGGTACGCCAGCAGCTCAGGGACCGGGGGCTGACACCGCTGGCAGTGGAACCCGCCACCGAAAAACAGACCCGCAGCAACCCCCTGAGCAGTCGGGGGGGCCTTGCCACCGCCGACCTGGCACTGGTTACCCGGCAACTGGCGACACTGATCCAGTCGGGTATCCCCATAGAGCAGTCGCTGTCGGCAGCCGCCCAGCAGTCATCCAGCCCCCGCATCCGGAGTATGCTGATTGCCATAAGGGCAAAGGTCATGGAGGGCTATAGTCTTGCTGACAGCCTGGGTGAGTTTCCCCGCGCTTTTCCGAGGCTTTACCGGTCTACGGTGGCGGCCGGTGAACATGCCGGGCATCTGGACCTGGTGCTGAACCGGCTGGCGGATTACACCGAGGCGCGCCAGGAATCGCGCCAGAAAATCCAGCTTGCGGCCATCTATCCGATCATTCTCAGTGTGGTTGCCATCTCCATTGTGGTGTTCCTGCTGACCTATGTGGTGCCGGATATTATTGAAGTCTTTGTGAAGCAGGGCCAGGAGTTGCCGGCACTGACGTCAGCCATGCTGGCGGTATCGGATTTTCTGGGCAATTACGGTGTCTACTTGCTGATACTGATTGTGGCAGGTATCGCGGCGTTCCGGTGGTCGTTACGCAAGCCGGCGTTCCGGTTGCGATTCCATAAAAGCCTTCTGAACATGCCACTGTTTGCCGGCATGGTGCGGGGTGTGAATACGGCGCGCTATGCCAGCACCCTCAGCATACTCACCACCAGTGGCGTTCCGCTGGTGGAAGCCATGCGGATTGCCGGCGAGGTATTATCCAACGACTATCTGCGCCAGGAACTGAGGGATGCGGCCAGAAAGGTAAGTGAAGGCGGGTCACTGCACCGTTCACTGGACCAGACCGGGTATTTCCCTCCGATGATGCTGCACATGATTGCCAGTGGCGAGGCCAGCGGCGAACTGGACAGCATGCTCGAGCGGACAGCGACCATGCAGGAGAATACCCTGCAGTCGAAGATTGCAGCGATTGTGGGCCTGTTTGAACCCATGATGCTGCTGTTGATGGGCGTGGTGGTGCTCATTATTGTGCTGGCCATCATGCTCCCGATTCTCAACATGAGTAACCTGGTTGGCTAATCCGTTTATCAACGGTTGCCGGCAGGCCCATTTTCAAACCCAGAGACATGCAACAATGAAGAGCAAGACAATGAAAAACCGGAATTCCAACAAGGGCTTTACCCTGATCGAGATCATGGTGGTCATGGTCATCCTGGGACTGCTGGTTGCCATCGTGGCTCCCAACATCATGGGACGCAGTGATCAGGCCAGGGTAACGGTAGCGGAAACCCAATTGAGCAATATCGCCAATGCCCTCGACCTGTATCGTCTCGATAACAGTCAATACCCCTCAACACAGCAAGGGCTGGAGGCACTGGTTGAAGAGCCCAGCGGCAGCCCCGAACCGAAAAACTGGAACCCCGAGGGCTACCTCAATAGCGTACCGGAAGATCCCTGGGGCAATGAGTACCAGTATATCAGCCCGGGAAGCGAAGGGCCTTATGATCTGTTCTCCTACGGTGCCGATGGTCGCGAAGGCGGTGATGGCGACGATGCCGATATCAGTGTGTGGAATGTCAGGGACTGATTGTGCAGGCCAGGGCGCGGCATTCAGGCTTCACGCTGATTGAGATTCTTGTTGTTCTGGTTGTGGTGGGTTTGCTGGCGGCCCTGGCGGTAATGACCATGGGCGGAAGCTCCCGGGACCGGGAAATGGAGAACGAAATACGGGAACTGTATCTGCTGATGCAAACTGTCTCGGAGCAGGCTGTGCTCAATAACACCGAGCTTGGCCTGATTCTGGAGGATGACGGCTATCGCTTTGTTGCCTGGGAAGACCAGAGTGGCGAATGGAAGGTTCCCGGCGAGCCGATGTTCCGGCTGCGCAGCTTTCCGGAATGGATCACAGTCACCGAATACATCGAGAATGACACCCCCAGGCTGGCGTCTGAGGAAGACCGCCTGCGCCCTGATGTCGTGTTTTTCTCCAGTGGCGAAACCACGCCCTTTGAGCTGGAATTTACCCTTGGCAGGGACGATTCCAGGATGCACACCATCGCCTCCAACGGTTTTTCCCCGATGGAATGGCGATATCCGGGAAGCGAAGGAAACGATGAGGTATGACTACCCAGCGTGGCTTTACACTGATCGAGGTACTGGTCGCGCTTCTGGTGTTCGGCCTGATTGCAACGGCCGCCGCCGAGGTTGGCAGCCAGTATATTTCCAGTTATGAGCGCATACGTGACAAAACTCTGGCCGGCTGGGTGGCCGATAACCGGATCAATGAACTGAGGTTGCAGGAAAACCTGCCATCAATCTCCGAAAATACCGAGGAGACAGAATACGGCCCGTTCCGCTGGCAGGTCACCACTGCGGTAATAGGCACTGAAGACCCCTCCATACTGCGCGTTGAAGTCACTGTTGCACGCTTCCGTGGCAATGAATCCGAGCCGCCACCGGTCCATACACTGTCTGCCTTCATTGGTGAAAACTGATGTCGGTTCCAGTACTTGTGCAGTCCAGGGCAGGGCGGCCGATTGTCCGCAATGGTTTTACCCTGATGGAAATGCTGATCGCAGTCACCATCACGGCTGTGATTGGCCTGGGTGTCTGGCAGGTACTGGGCAACGTGGTGACATCCCGGGACCGGGTCAACGAAGTTGCAGACCAGTTTGATGCGGTTCAGCGCACCATGCTGCTTCTGGAGCGCGATATCACGCAGATCGTCAACCGGCCCGGCCGTGACATATACGGCGACTTCAATCCGGCGCTGACCAGCCGCGAAGACGATTTTGCACTGATGCTCACCCGACAGGGATGGCGTAACCCACTGGGTACCCGCCGCAGCTCGTTACAGCGGGTGGGCTGGGAATACACAGGCGATGAACTGCGTCGCCGCTACTGGGTTTCCGTTGACCAGGCCCAGGAAGACAACAGTCAGGACATCGTGCTTCTGTCGGATGTCACAGACTTTACCGTGCGTTTTCTGGATGAACAGCGTAACTGGCGGGACAGCTGGCCTGATGACGACAGTATGGCAAACCTGAATCCCGGAACCCGGCCGGACATTTCGTTACCCCTGGGTATCGAAATCACGGTGGAGCACGAGCGCTTTGGCGAACTGGTACGCACGTTCTCGCTGCCTGATTTCAATAACAGCCAGGCCCAGGGCACCATCAATGCCGCCAACGAATCCGACACGGATGAGGACAATACAGAGCAGCAGGAAGAAGACGATGCCCAGCAGAACAACGGGCAGGAGGGTGCTGGCAATGCCGGAGGCTAATCCGCTGGTGGGCCATAGCCCGATCAATCGCCAGGGAGGCGTGGCGCTGATCATGGTGCTGCTGGCCATGGCCCTGGTGGTCATGCTCGCCACCGGCATGACCCAGCAACAGAGTGTGCGTGTGTTCCGTGCCAGCCATTATCTTGCCCAGCAGCAAGGCCAGAGTGTGGCCCTCGGAGCGGAAGCCTTTGCGCGCCAGATCCTGATCCGGGATTTCGAGGAGGACAAGGAAAACGGCGTGATGGTGGACAGTTCCGATGAGTTCTGGGCGCAGAACGCAGCGATACTGCCTCTTGATGACAATGGTGTAGCGGAAGTGCAGATTGATGACCTGGGCGGCAGGATCAACCTCAACGACCTGGTGCGGGGCACCGGACAGGTTGATCCGGTCGTCCGGGACCGGATAACCCGCCTGCTTCAGGTTCTGGAGATTACAACGGTAAACGTTGATGCCCTGATAGACTGGATTGATGCAGACGACGAAACCGTCAGCGCCTACGGGGCCGAGGATGGCCAGTATCTGATGGAGGATCCTGCCTATCGGGCCGGAAATCAGCCGTTTGTGTCAGTCTCGGAACTGCGTTTGATCGATGGCATGACCGAAGAGGCATACCAGGCTTTACGGCCTCATGTCGCGGCCTTGCCGGTTGCGGGCCTGGGTATTAACGTTAATACCGCTTCGGCGGCTGTGTTGCGTTCCCTGCACGAAGAACTGACACAGGCCCAGGCAGACGCTATTCTGGAGAGGCGCGAGGAAGAGCGCTTCGAGAGCGTACAGGATTTCCTGGCGCTGCCGGAGTTCTCGGGCCTGGGGCTGAAAGCAACGGGCCTTGGACTGCAGACACGTTTTTTTGAAGTGGCATCCCGGATTACCTACGATGACCGGGTGACGAACCTGGTGAGCACGGTTTACCGCAGTCCCGAGGGTGAAATGCAGACGGTCCATCGGGATACCGGCCAGAAAAACCGGATAACGAAAGAGCCATTCAGCATCTCCGAAGAGTAGCTGGGCACCTGAACCACCATTGATAACGACAATGCGGCCCCGGAAGGGCTGAAAAGGAAACCGCACAGAATGTCATATCGCCTTTATGTCAGGCCTCTGCCGCCGCTGGCGGCGCCTGATGTCACACCGGAAGCCCAGCTGTACAACTGGGTTCTGCTTGATGCCAGCGGAGATGCCCAGGTCCGCGGCACCGCGGATCGGAAAGAGGATATTGAACAGACACTGGCCCAGAATGATCTGGAGCAGGTGCTGCTGGTTGGTCTGATTCCGGGTGAAGAGGCACTCTTCTGTCTGGCGGATATTCCGGCAAAGCAAACCCGGTTTGTGCACCAGGCGCTGCCTTATGCCGTTGAGGAACAGATTGCCCAGGATATCGAGAGCGTTCACCTGGCATTGGGTAACCGCACTGAAAAGGGCTTCCGGGTTGCTGCTGTCGACCATGAGCGGATGGCGGAATGGGTTGCCATGTTCAGCGGATGGGAACATCTGAAGCTGGAGGCAATCTATCCCGATGCGGGGCTGTTGCCGATCACCGACGGCGGCTGGTCCATCTGCCTGGATGGTGAAACCGCCATGCTGGCGAGCGACCAGGGCGAGTGGCTCAGTGTTCAGGCTCGGAACCTGGCCATGTTCGCCCAGACCCTGGTCTTGCCTCCTTCCGATGAGGTCGTGGCGGAAGTGCCGGTTACCATTTATGGCACAGAGCAGGAATTCGAGCACCAGCAGGCGGATCTCAGCGAGCTCAGGTCCTCCGAACGCCTGGCGGTGAGCGAGGAAACGCTGGAACTGATGCCGCTGGAACTGCTGGCCTACTCCCACCATCACCATCTGTGCCAGCCGATCAATCTCTGCCAGGGGGAATACAGCATACGCACAGGCAGGTCCGGAGCGCTGACGGCCTGGAGGCCACTTATCGCAGTGGCCAGTGTCTGGTTCGTGATTCAGATCGGCGTTGAGCTGGGCATGGGCTTTTACCACCTTCAGAAGGCAGAGCAGACCCGCGGCGAGGCCATGGCGATATACCGGGAGGCATTTCCGGACGATTCCAGAACTCATGCCGGGAACGTGCGCCGGGTTGTTCAGGGCCAGCTAAGGCAAATGCAATCTGATGGCCCCGATGCCGGGTTCATTACCCTGATGAAATACACCGGTGAACAGTATTCGAAGGTACCCGACACCGGTTCGGTCATGTTCAACTCGGTGAATTACAGCAGTAACCGTGGAGAGCTGGTCGTGGATGTTCGGGCGGACAGCTACAACAAGTTGAGCGCCCTCCGGAACGGTCTCACAGACCAGGGGCTGAAGGCTGACATCGGATCGGTAGTGAATGAATCCGATGGTGCTCGCGGCCGATTGACGGTTTCAGGAGGATAACGCCATGCTGAACAGAATCAGGGAACAGCCGGCGGTGGGCAAGATGATTGCCCAGTATGACCAGCTACCGCGCAGGGATCAGCAGGCCCTGACGGTTCTGGCGGTTGCCATCTTTCTGGGGATTCTCTATTTTGCAGTCTGGGTTCCGGCTGCCAGTTTCCACGACGAGGCCCTGGATGAGCGGGAGAGCTCCACCGAACTTCTGGCCTGGCTAGAAGCCAATCGTGATTCGCTGGAGAAGCTGTCCGGGGCCGGCGGCCAGGGAAGTACCAGCGTTGACGCCCCGGAAGACGGCCGTGCGCTGATGTCGCTGGTAACCCGGAGCGCCTCGGAGGCAGGCCTGTCGCTTCAGCGCTTCGAGCCAAGCGGAGACAACGCCATACGGGTCTGGCTCGACGGCGTACCCTTTACGGAGGTGGCAAGCTGGCTGGAACAACTGAATACCGGGCACGGTGTTCAGATCGATCAGGCTTCGATGGATCGACGAGACGATCCCGGCATGGTGTCCGTACGCCTGACACTGAAAATCTGACATGACCACTGGAGAACGCAGGATGACTGACGGTAGAGACAACAAGAACAGCCCCGAGCCAACCATAGTCCGTCTTGATACCAGCGCCCGTAACGAAGCGATATCGATACTGGTCAGCGCCTATCGGAACGAGCCAACGTTCCAGTACCTGTTTGATCACCGACGGCCCGGCTACGAACAGCGGGTGAGGGCCACGGTACGGGAACTGATTGATCTGTACTTCGAACTGGACCAGGACGCCATTGGCGTAATGGTAAATGATACGCTGGTGGCGGTTGCGTTTATTGGCGAGCCTGAACTGAGGCTGAACCTGGCCGAGCAGATCAGCTGGCGCATCCGAATGGTGCTGACCGCCGGTTTCGCCTGTACCCGCAGGTACCTTGACTACCATGAGAAAATCAAGGAAATGCTGCCGCAGCCGCTTGCCCATCAGCTACCGCTGATGGGGGTCAATCCCAAGTACCAGAACAAGGGCTTCGGGCGGATGTTACTGTCCACCGTAGAGAAGCTTTGTGCAGAGAATCCCCGCGGCAGCGGCCTGGTTCTTGATACCGGCAATAGCCGTTATCTGCCATTCTATGAGTCGGAAGGGTTCCGCAGCCTCGGGACTATCCGGCTGGGTGATTTTGAAGATCATGTACTGTTTCGCGAAGTCCGCGCCGGAGAAACCGCGGTAGCCCCGGGCTGAGCGAGCAGTCCTTTACCAAGACAGGAGACGCTGTGTCTGACAAGCAGGATTTCGATCTGATCATAATTGGCGCCGGTTCCGGTGGAGTCCGGCTGGCCAGGATGTCTGCTGCCAAAGGGGCCCGTGTGGCCGTTGTTGAATCCAGGTATCTTGGTGGAACCTGTGTCAATGTGGGCTGCGTTCCCAAGAAACTGTTCGTGTACGGCTCCCACGCCGGTGAAGACATCGAGGATGCTGCCGGTTACGGCTGGAATGTTCCCGGTGATCAGGTCACTTTTGACTGGACCCGGCTGGTTGCCAACAAGAATGCCGAAATTGAACGGCTGAATGGCATCTATGGCCGAATGCTGGAGAATGCCGGGGTAACGGTTATCGAAGGTACTGCCTCACTCGCGGACGCCCATACCGTTGTGGTCGGCGACAGGGCCTTCACCAGCAAGCATATTACCGTTGCGACCGGCAGCTGGCCCGTGGTTCCCGATGTTCCCGGCAAGGAATGCGTGCTCACCTCCAACGAGATGTTTTACCTGCCGCAATTGCCCAAGCAGGCCGTGGTCTGGGGTGGTGGTTACATTGCAGTAGAGTTCGCCGGTATTCTTGCCGGGCTCGGGGTGGAAACAACCCTGCTTTACCGGGGTGAGCTTTTCCTTCGTGGGTTCGATGACGATATCAGGGAATTTACGGCGGCTGAGATGCGCAAGAAGGGGATCAACCTTCGTTTCGGGGTGAATATCGAATCCATAGAGAGTGAGAGCTCCCATTACGCCGTCAACCTGACAGATGGTACCCGCATGAACACGGGTCTGGTCATGGCGGCAACAGGGCGTCGGGCGCTGGTGGATGGTCTTGGCCTGGAAGAGCTGGGGGTTCAGCTCAGTGCATCCGGCCACGTGGTTGTCGATGATTATTTCCAGACGGCGGTCCCCTCCATCACGGCTCTGGGTGACGTGATTGGTACGCCGCAACTGACCCCGGTGGCTCTTGCCCAGGGCATGGTGCTCTCCCGGAGGCTGTTCGGGGATGGCAAGGGTGAAATGGATTACGCCAGTATCCCGACAGCGGTGTTCTGCCAGCCTAACATAGGCACCGTGGGCCTCACCGAAGCAGAAGCGCGGGAGGCCGGACACAAACTGCGTATTTACCGCTCCGAATTCAAACCCATGAAGCATACACTCAGTGGTCGCGACGAACGATCGCTGATGAAGCTGGTGGTGGATGATGAGTCAGATCGTGTGCTGGGAGCCCATATGGTGGGGCCGGATGCCGGGGAAATTACCCAGGGCATTGCGGTGGCCATCAAGGCAGGGGCAACCAAGGCGCAATTTGACAGCACCATAGGCATTCACCCCACCTCCGCTGAAGAATTCGTCACCATGCGTGACCCCGTCGCGTAAAGGGATATTCGGCCGCTGGTTACAGGTTTATCCAGCGGCTGAGTACCTTTCTGAGGTTTTCTTTTCGGACAGGCTTTGAAAGGTAATCGTTCATCCCCGATTCCCGACACGTGGCCTCTGTGCCCGGAAGCGCATCGGCTGTCAGTGCAATGATAGGCGTGCCGCCCTGGCCGTTACTCTTTTCCCACTCACGGATGCAGCGCGTGGTCTCATAGCCATCCATCAACGGCATCTGGCAATCCATCAGAATGACGTCGTAACCGGTATGATTGGTCTTGACCATCTCCAGAGCCTCCTCGCCATTGATTGCGGCGTCGACGCCGAATCCCAGTCGCTTGAGCAGGGCAGTGGCCACTCTCTGATTTACAATGTTGTCTTCGACCACCAGCGCCCGTGCCTTGCTTTCCCCGGTTACCAGCGGCCCCGGTGCCCCCGAGGTGAGGGCAGGCGTGGTTTGGGGCGCCAGTTCAAAGGGAAGCTCAAACCGGAACGAGGAACCCTTGCCAAGGTCGGTTTCAACCCGGACGTGGCCACCCATCAGTTCGACCAGCCTCTGCACCAGCGACAACCCCATGCCGGTTCCCCCATAGCGCCGGGAGTTGCCTGTTTCTACCTGTTCAAATGAATTGAAAATATCCTGAATTCTTTCAACGGGGATGCCACAGCCGGAGTCGCTGACCGTGCAATTCAGTACCATGCAGTTGTCTTCCAGCGAGAACCAGCCAGCCTGAACATTGATGTAGCCATCGCCGGTAAACTTGATGGCGTTATCAATCAACCCGGCGAGGATCTGCCGCAGCCTGGAAGCATCCCCGAGAACCACCGGGTGGTCCGGCCATTCCCCCACGAACCTGGTGGATAGTGTCAGGCCCTGCTGTTCCGCAATATGGCGGTAACTCGCGGTACAGTTTGTGATCAGTTGCTGCAGGTCAAACTCCCGGTTTTCAAGCGCCAGAGTGCCACGGTCGATATGGGAATAATCCAGAATATCGTTGATCACCGTCAGCAGGTCTTCCGTGGACTGCCGGGCGGTTTGCAAATAGTCGTTCTGCCGTGGGCTCAGCGGTTCCTCGGTAACCAGTTCGATCATGCCCAGCACGCCATTGAGCGGTGTGCGCAATTCATGGCTCATGGTGGCCAGGAATTCCGACTTCGCGCGATTGGCCTGTTCCGCCCGCTCCCTGGCTTTCTCGGACGACGCCAGGGTCTCGTCTCTTGATTGCTTCAGTGTCCGGAGATGGCTGGCCAGTGAGTTCAGGCTTTCCTCAAGTTCCCTGATTTCGCGGGTGGTGCCGGTTCGGCTGACGGGTACCTCTTCGTAATCACGGGTGGTGAGCCTTGCTACGCGCCGGGACAGGCCGCGAATGGGGGCGATAATGCTGTTCAGGGAGTGGTTGACAATCAACAGGGTAAACAGCAGAAGTGAAAAGCCAACCGCAAGTGACGTCCAGAGAATGTCCTGACGACGGGCGGCCAGTTGCTCCTTGTTGACACCAACCTGGATGGTACCCACTCTCAGGGCGCCGCCCCCGAATCCGTAATCCGGTTCGAACCATTCCGTCTGGCGGTCTTCGCCCAGGTCCAGTGGTTGTTGCAGGATTTCCGACTCAAACACGTCGAACGTGGCATTTTCCCCGGTTTGCTGCGGTTGTTCGGTGGAGACATAGCCCACCTCTTTACCCATCAGGTTGGATACCCTGATCCACTGTGCCCGGCTGCGCCTCAGCGACTGGGAGAGAATCTGCTCAAGGGCAGCGGTGTTGCCGGAAACAACAGCGTATTCCACGGCCGGTGCAAGGCTGTCCGCCAGCATCTGGCTGCTGTCGGCCAGGTCCTTGCGGGCATCATCAAGGCGTGCGGAGGTAAAGAAAACCATCAGCACAATGAACATGACAATGGCCGGGGCCGCCCCCAGAAGCAGGAGTTTTCTGGAGAGCGGGGCCTGGGACTGCACCTGTAACTGCTTACTCATCGGCAGCCTCCTCGGGGTCGGCAAGCCGTTCCATTACCGACCTGATAATCTCCTGCTTCTCCGGTAACGGAATATTCAGTGACCGGGCAACCTGCTGGTTCAGCTCGATACTGAAATTATCGGGGTAGGCGGGAGGTGGGAACCGGCCGTCGGACCGGTACTGTTCTATGAAACTGGCTGCCAGTTCCGCAATTTCGGTCAGTGGCGTGTAGGTGGAGGCCAGTGACCCCGCCTTTACATAAGCCTGGCTCGGGCCGATGACAATACGGTTACGGCGGTAAGCGGTCAGCAAAATGTGCTTGATGGTTCTGGTATTATAGATGTTGTTGTCAGGGGCTGCGAGGATGAAATCTCCGTAGTTCAGAGCCCTGATCAGGGTGGGGATCAGTTTCTCATCAGAGCTTACAACAAAAACCTTCCCTTTAAGCCCGTACGCGGAAAGCTGCTCGGTTACCGGTTCATACAGCTCAACCGTATCAGGGCGTGCCAGCATCGCTACTCTTGTGGCCTGAGGCAGAATAACCTGGCCGGCAATCGCCTGCCTCAGCAGCGGCGGGTTATAAAGAATGCCGGAGACAGACCCACCGGAACGCTCCGCGTAGCCTTCGATAAACGACTGGTCCACAAGCAATGCCAGGATGGGTACATTCTTATCCTCCTGGCGCACCCTGGCAAAGGCTTCAGGGCCCAGCGCGATAACCGGTGTTGTCGTGTCCTGTGAGGTTTGTCCGGCGCTGAACGAGCGTATAACGGTGGAGCTTCCCAGCTCCTTCTCAAGAAGGGTCATCATGCGGCGGTTCAAAGCTGAATTCCCGGAGCCGGCAAGGTAAACCACTGAGCCGGCCGCCGGTTGTGCGGCAACGTTCTGGACAGAGGTGGTGGTGATCAGAAAAAGGGCAAGGATGACCAGGGGCCATCTGGTTACAGGGAAGCCTGTTCTTGCCGCCATGTTCGGGTTCTCTGTTGCTTTCATACCATCCGGGGTCTGATGTCGTCCATGTTGATTCAGAACCTGACGCCAGCTTCGACGAAAAACTGGTTGTGGTCTCTGATGATATTGTCCGGGCTGAGAGTCGGGTCTGTGTTCAGGTAGTGTTGCATGGTCAGTGCGAGTTCGTAACTGTAACCGGTTGCATGCACGCGCCGCGCAAGTCGGAAATCCGCACGTTCGAAGTGGGCACGACGGAATTCATCGGCGAAATAGAAGGCTGCCGAGGATGTCAGGTCAAAGGGAAGATCCTGAATCCAGGTGAAACTTCCCGAGTGCCTGACAGACAGGCGGCCCAGCAGTTCGACGGCGTAACGCTTGTCGCCGGCATCTCGGTCGTTTGCTCCCGTGTAGCGACCGTCCTGATCCAGGTAAGCATAGCCCAGGCGCAGTTGAGTGCCAGGAAAGTCCAGGGATGCTTCTACCTCGAAGCCTTCCTGGTCAAGGGCGACGTTGTTATCAATGGTCCATTCTTCTTCATTGATAATGCCGCTGATCATGTCTCTTAACTGGTCATTGAAGTAGCGGACTTCCATCGAGAATATGGAAGAGTCCAGATAGTATTGGCCAAAATAGCTTATTTCCCGGGAAGTTATACGCTCTTCTTCAAGATCTTTGCCAAAAGTGGATGTGGTTTGGTTAACCAGGCTCTCTACCAGGAAACGTTCTCCTTCAAGGAATTCGTATGGGGGAGCAACGTCCCTGGGACGATAGGACCAGTTGGGATTCTGCTCAAAGGCATCGGGTGTGCGGACCGCCCTGGAGTAGACAAATCGCAGGGTATGGTTATTGGACAGGATGAAGTTCGCAGCAAGCCGCGGGGAGAAATAGCCCTCATCCGTCGTGGTTGTTCTTTCCCAGTTTGCTCCGGAGTTCAGTGTCAGCCAGCGAAAGGGCGAGTATTCAAGATTACCGAATACCCGCGACTGGTAATTGTTGCCGCGGCCGTTGAAGAAGGTCTCGGAGCGGTAGGTATCCTTGCGATAGCCCAGACCGGAGACGAGTTTCAGGTCCGGATTGAACAGAATGGTATCCTGAAGCTCGAACTCCAGACGGGATTCTTCAGTGTCTTCGTTCAGGTCGGCCAGGAAAGGGTCGTTATCCTCGGGGGTGCAGGGCCTGAGGTCCGGTGTTGGTTCATCCGGATCGAGAATGTCGTTGAACAGGTCCTGTGGAATACACACCCTCCACCTCTGGCGGCGGTCGTAATTCTGGAACGAGGCCTGCAAATGGAAGAAGTGGCGGTTTGATGCCGCTACGTTGAGGCGTGTCTGCAGGTAATAATCGTCCACCAGAATATCGGGGTTTGCATTGGCTCCGAACTTACCGTTCTTGCGGGCATCTTCTTCATCCACGCCATCAACAACTCCCGCCCGTATATCCAGGTCATAATCACTGCTGATTGTGAGGTTGCTGTCGTAATTGAAGGTATTAATATCGAACCCATTGTTGAACGGGTAGATCTGGCCGTCGTCTTCCTGTTCATCGAACCCGTCTGACTTGCGCTTTTCGTAGGCAACGCGCCAGGTGTAGTCATCATTGGTATTGCCCGCGGAGCCAAAGGCCCGACCGTAACCTCGCGAGCCGGAAATGGCCCTCAATTCGACGCCCGCACTGTCTTCCGGTGCCCGGGTAATGATGTTGATGGTGCCCAGAAAGGCATTGATGCCATAGGCTGCACTGTTGGGGCCGCGGCTTATCTCGATTCGTTCAATCAGGTCCAGTGGCACCGGCATGGTGTTCCAGTCCATGTCCGACAGGCTGGCCTGATACGAGGTACGGCCGTCAACCTGAACCTGGAGCCTGCGTTGCTCGTAATGCACGGTCCCGTGATAGCTGGTTACCGGCTGGTTACTGCCTACCGCATCCACGGTCATGCCAGGCACCAGGCGGAAAACCTCAACCAGATTCATGATGCCCAGATCGCGAATCATATCGCCGGTGATGATAGTTGTTGTGCCGGGAACCCTGGATTTTGGTTGCCTGAGCCTGGTGGTAGTCAGAACCTCAGGAATCGCCGAGTTCATTGAAAAGGCTTCGGGGGCATCGCCAGTTGCGGCCAGCTCGTATGACTCAGCGCTGTCGTCTGCATTTGCAGATGTTGCAAGGGGCAGTAACATGCCTGCGAGAACAACAGGAATGATACGCAGGGGCAGGGCGCAACAACCGGAAAACTCCGGATTTTTAGCGGGATCGTTCGTAACGGACATGGGTGTCGTTTTATACTTTGCCGAGTGTAGGAGTTTTTTTAGTTTGACTGCATGATCCTTATCCTAAGTGACAAGATTAAGTTTGTCTCTCGAAAATGTAATGTTTATCCGCTGAATGAGTTGCAACTCTATGAATTGTTGGGAAATACTCGGAATTGAACCCACCCGTGACCGGGCCCTGATTGACGCCGCTTACGAGCGCCAGGAAAAATTCGCCTCAGATGAGGAGCTCCAGCGCCTGCGAGAGGCCTATCGTGAAGCTACCGGGGCTGAACCAGCCTCGGTGCAGGCAGAACCGCCAGTTGGTGAAAGCGTGCCCTCCGGAGCATCCGATCAGGCCGTTTCCGAAGCGCGTGCGCAGGAAGAGTCGGAGCTGGATGCATCCGAGCAGCAGATTGTGCGGGAGGTGATCATCCAGATTCGCGCACTGATGAATGATTCCCGCCGAAGCAGCGACCCCCAGATCTGGAAAGCCATCCTTGGAGAACCGCCGGCGGACCAGCCCCGTCTTCGCCGGGAAATCGGGAAGGCACTGGAGCAGCAGGTTCGCCCCATGGCCGAGAACGGCAGTTTTCCGTCTCCCGTGGTGCAGTTCCTGGCAGGCTGGTTTGACTGGTACAGTCTCCGTGATGCTCCTGAGGCGCAACCGGAAGACGAGACATTTTCAGATCAGGCAGGCGCGGAACAGGAGCCCCGGGAGGAGTTGCCGCCCCAGATGGTGAACTTCTGGCCCGCGGTCATAGGCTGGATTGTGGGGCTGGCCATCCTTGCCACGCTATTCAGTGGAATGGGCGGTGGTGGCTGACGCCGCCTCGATTTTGCTCCGGTACTTCTGCGCCAGCATGGCCCCGACAATCACCTGAATCTGGTTGTAACACATAATCGGCAGTACGATCATGCCGAAACCGGGATGCCCGGAGAACAATACCTTGGCCATGGGCAATCCCGAAGCCAAGCTTTTCTTGGAGCCACAGAACACTACAGCGGCTTCGTCCTCCAGGCTGAACCCCAATCTGCGCACCACCCACATTGCCATCACCATGAAGAAACCGAGCAGTGCAAAGCACAGGGCAATAGCCAGCAAGATGGCGTTCAGCGGCAGATTCTGCCAGAGGCCGCTGGCAACCGAGTGAGAAAAAGCCGAATAGACAATCAGCCAGATCACGCACTGGTCGTATCGGGAAGTAAGCGTTTCGTGGCGGGCCAGAAAGCCACCCAGCAAAGGCCGCAATCCGTGGCCCACCGCGAAGGGGAGAAGTAACTGAAGCACGATGTCCCTGAGGGCTTCGGCCACTGAAAAACTGCCATCTCCGGATGTACTCACCAGCAGCAACAGCAGGAAGGGTGTCAGCATCATACCGAAAACGTTGGACGCCGCGGCGCTGCAAATGGCTGCAGGCACATTACCTTTTGCCATGGCGGTATAGGCAATGGATGAGGAGACAGCTGATGGCAGAACCCCCAGGTAAAGGAACCCGAGGCCCAGATCCGGTGGCATCCATTGGGGCGCAAAGCGGCTGATTTCGTTAATCGGCAGTGCCACCAGTGGAAAAAACACAAACGTAAACGCCGTGATAATGATGTGCAGGCGCCAGTGGGTGGCCCCGGCGATGATCTGTTCCCGGGACAGCGCGGCACCGTGAAGAAAGAATAACAGTGCGACCGCTAGGGTGCCGGTGGTTGCCAAAGCGTCAGCGGCGCTACCACGTACCGGCAAAAAGGTGGCGAGTACAATGGCGCCCAGAAGCAGAATCGTGAAGGTGTCCAGCCTGAATTTCATGACAGCCCATTCCCGAGGGCATCCAGGCTTGGCTGGAGCAGCGCTTTTGCCAGTGCTTCGGCCTTCGCGTCGTCCTGCCGCCGAATGGCGGCCAGCAACAGCTCATGGTCTTCCTGGGTCGGCTCAGGCAGGTCCGAGTCCAGTTCTGTCTGCTCGATGGTCAGCGCTACAGCATGGGCGAAATAGTCGTACAGCTCTGTGAGGGCAGGGTTGTGGGATGCCGCTACCAGCGCCGTGTGAAATGCCTGGTCATGGCGGATTCGCTCCTTGAGGTCATCGCCGGCTCTAGCGCGTTCGTCCAGGGCGAGCGTCATCTTCTCCAGGTCTTTTGCGTCCCGCCGTTTCGCCGCCAGTTTTGCTGCTTCGGTTTCCAGCATAATACGTACCTCCAGCTTGTCCCGGAGCTGGGAGCGGCCAATTCTGCGCAGGGTTTCCCCGGCATCCTTTGTGGCGCGTACGTAGGTACCGTCCCCCTGGCGGGTTTCCAGCATGCCCACATGAACCAGAACCCGGACAGCTTCCCGAACGGTATTGCGGCTGACGCCCAGTGACTGTGACAGGTCCGCCTCCACTGGCAACCGGTCACCGATGGTCCAGTGGCCCTGTTCAATGGCGTGGCGAAGGCTCTCGATGGCGGTTTCCACCAGAGAGCCTCTTGTGATTCTTGCAAGTTGCATGTTTATGATCCTGACAGCTGATGATCCAATCATCCTATGAATAACGGGACGCTGTCAAATACGGCTGAAACTGGTCTCAAATCAGGAGATTGCTAGCGCGGGGGCGGAAGAAACACGTAGTCGTCTGGGTCCACCTGCCGGGTCGCCTTGCGGTAGGTAAAGGTGAATCCCGGCCAGTTCACGGTATTCCTGCCGTTCTTGTCCAGGTACCAGGACTGGCAGCCGGAGTCCCACACGCTGCGTTGAAGCTTCTCCTGCACCGTGGCGGAAAACGCCCTGAGCCGGTCCGGCCTGACGTCCATGGCAGTGCCGGGGGTTGTACGCAGCGAGTCGATGCAGCTGAGCACATAACGGATCTGGGACTCCAGCATGTAGACAATGCTGTTGTGAGCGAGGTTGGTGTTGGGGCCGTAGAGTATGAACAGGTTGGGGAAGCCGGACACGGTAATGCCCTTGTACGCCTCGGAACCATCGGCCCAGGCCTGGTTCAGTGACATGCCATGGCGACCGGTGATACTCATGGGTGAAAGGAACTCGGACGCGGCGAAGCCGGTTCCCATGATGATGGCATCCACTTTGTGCAAAGCGCCGTCGGTGGTCATCACACCGTTTTCTGTTACCCGTTCAATATCTGTGGTAACCAGGTTCACATGGGCCTGGTCGACAGCCCGGTACCAGTCATTGGAGATGAGGATGCGTTTGCAGCCAATCTTGTAGTCCGGAATCAGCTGCCTGAGTTTTTCAGGGTTGTTCACCTCACTTCCGGCAAAGCGTTTGGCCTGCCAGGCGAAGATTTCCAGCAGGCTGCTGAAGCGGGTGAAGGCCAGGGCGCGGCTCTCGTTTTTCCAGTAGATCAGGTAACGGTAGAGGCGGTCCCAGGCCGGAATCCTGCGGAACAGTGCCTGCTCCCACCGATGGAATGACCGGTCCGGTTTCGGCAGCACCCAGGCTGCGGAACGCTGGAACAGGCTGAGGGACTTCACCCTCGGAACAATTTCCGGTACGAACTGGATGGCACTGGCGCCGGTGCCAATCACCGCCACGTTTTTCCCGTTCAGATCGTAATCGTGATCCCAGCGAGCGGAGTGGAACATCCTGCCGGTGAAGCTTTCCAGGCCGGGAATGTCGGGCCAGGCGGGTTGATTCAGCTGGCCGGTGGCGGTCACGACGATGTCGGCCCGGAACGAGTCACCATCGGTGGTGGTGACAGTCCAGGTGTTTTCGGTTTCATCAAAGACCGCACTGGCTACTTCCTTGCCGAAACGGATGTGCCCCGCCAGGTCGTACTTCTCGACACAGTGTTGCATGTAGCCGAGAATTTCCGGCTGTAGTCCGAACTTCCGGGACCAGTCGTGTTTGGGCTCGAATGAAAACGAGTACAAGTGAGACTGCACATCGCAGGCTGCGCCGGGGTAGGTGTTGTCGCGCCAGGTGCCGCCGACTGCGTTGGCTTTCTCCAGCATCAGGAATGAATGTATGCCGGCCTTTTTGAGCTGTATTGCCATGCCAAGGCCGCCAAACCCGGTACCGATGATCAACAGGGAGGGGGACGCAGCTTTTGCAGATTGGTTCATGGCAAGTTGGCCCGGCTGAAACGTGATTGAGCAGCCAGTATACGGGCCCATATCCCTATAATGGATGACTTTTCCTGACAGGCCGGCTAGTCAGAAAGCTCAACAACCGGCATTGCCAGAAAATTCTCGGCCGGTTGTGCGAGTATTTCCTGCAGCGCCGGTTTCTCGAAGCGGCGCCTTATGGTGATGGCGTAGAACTCCTCGAAGATGCCCGGTAAGGCGCCATAGTCAACCAGGGCACCCGTATTAAGCTCATCACGAACCACCACCGGTGGCAGGACCGCGTAATGACCACTGTCCCGGGTGAGCAGCCGCATCATGGCCATGTCGTCAACTTCGGCCGATATGGACGGATAGATTCTGTGATATTCGCAAAGCTGGTCAAAGCCCTGGCGAATATTGCTCTCGGGGCCGGGTACAATCAGGTTCCGGCCGGTCAGAAAGTCAGGAAACCCGCTTCCGTTGGCCGCTCCCGGTGGGCCGATGATGCTGACAGGTTGCCGGGCGATGAGCCGCGAGCGCCAGGGATTCTGGTCGTCGCCTCTCACCGCCTGGTTGGACAGGATAATATCGAGCCGGTGGGCCGATAGCCTCCGCAACAGCTCATCGATATGCCCGCTCTGCAGGCACAACTCAAGATCATCCCGCCCCAGCAACGGTTGCAGAAACGCCTCCTGGAAATTCCGCGATAACGTCGCCACGGCGCCTATGCGCATGACCTCCCGGTTGGGCTTGGACCCGGACGCAAAAAGGGCGGTGAGTTCCTCCCCGTGGCGGAATATTTCCTCTGCGTAGGAAAACGCCATCCTTCCCGCCTCCGAGAGTGTCAGCTTGCGGCTTTCGCGGATAAACAGATCGTGGCCAAGGCTGTCTTCCAGTTTGCGAATCTGACCCGACAGTGCCGATTGCGAGACGTGCAGCATTCTGGCAGCCCGGGTCAGATGCCCGGTTCGGGCGACCATCCAGAAGTAATAGAGGTGGTGGTAATTCAGTTTCATGGGCAGAGGTATCTATAAAAGAGAACGTTTGGTTCATTTATATCTATTTTAATTAACGTTCAGAAAAAGGCAAAGTAATGGGAAATCTGGAGGGATTCAAAATGAACTTACTGATGCCTGCACTGGCTTTTCTGGCACTTGGATTATGGCTGATGATTCCGGTCTGCCTGTTTGCCGTTGCCTTGTTCAGCGCCCGATCTGGTGATGTTCTCAAACTCAATCATTGCTGGCGGGTTGCAAGTCAGCTGTTGAGGGCGTCCATGGTCCTCACGATCGTGATTGCCGCCCTTCTGATGGCGGAAAAGGCGTTGACTGGCAGCAGCGACAGTCTGACCGGCGCAGCTCACCGGCTGGGACTGTACACCGATGGAGTGGCGCTCTGGATGGCGCTGATGGTGGCGTTCATCGGCTGGGCGATTCTTCGCTTTGCGGAAAACTATTTGCGGGGTGATCCGGGCCGTGATCGGTTTTTGCCCTGGTTCCTGACCACCGTTACCTGCGTGATGGTCCTGGCGTTTACCAATAATCTTCTGGTGCTGGCGGGTGCCTGGGTAGGAGTGAGCCTGGCCCTTCATAATCTGCTGACGCTCTATCCCGATCGCCCCCAGGCACGGATTGCCGCGGTTCAGAAGTTTATTGTGAGCCGCGTCGGGGATGCCCTGGTGATCGGCGGTGTGCTCCTGCTGTATCACCATTACGGTTCCTTCCGGTTGCCGGATATGGTGGCCATGCAGGCTGCCAACCCGGGGGATTCCGCCGCGCTCAATACAGCGGCCATCCTGCTGGCGCTGGCGGCAGTACTCAAGTGCGCCCAGATTCCTTTCCATGGCTGGTTGCTCAGGGTTATGGAAGCACCAACACCGGTATCCGCGCTGCTGCATGCCGGCGTCATCAACCTGGGTGGTTTCCTCTGGCTGCGCCTGTTTCCGGTTTTCGAAGGCTTTACCGCCGGGCACATGATTCTCCTGGTCGTGGGCGGAACCACCGCGGTTATCGCCGTGATTACCATGATGACCCATTACTCGGTGAAGCATGCGCTGGCCTGGTCCACCTGCGCACAGATGGGCTTCATGTTGTTCGAGATCGGCATGGGAGCCTACACCCTGGCGTTGCTGCACCTGCTGGCTCACTCCGTCTACAAGGCCCATTCCTTCCTCGCTGCGGGGCGCACCGTCAGCGTGTCTGCCGTGGACGTGTTTCCCGAGTCAACGGCCGGTAACCGGCTTTTCTGGGCCGGCTCAACAGCGGCACTGGCCTCGGCGATGCTGCTGTGGCAGCCCTGGCTGGTGGAGGGCAACCCGGTGTTCGGCGCCTTGCTTGTACTTGCCGTAGCCAGTGCGGCCATGGGCATGCCGCGGGGCACCCGACTGGCGGCAAGGATGAGAATCGCCGGCCTGGCGCTGTTGCTGGTGCCTGTCTATGCCATTCTCCACGCTTTGCTGGGCTCTGCGGTGCCGGAACACGCAACGTTTGCGTTGCCGGGCGTGGCCCTGGGAATCGGGTTCGGATTACTGGCCGCCCTGGTGTTGCTGTCGCTCATGGTGGCACTGGCACCCCGGGCCCGGCCTGTGGCGTCTCTGCACAGGCATTTCAGCCAGGGGCTGTATCTTGATTTGCCTTTCGATCAGCTTACCCGGCGTCTGGCGTCGCAGGCACTCAATGCGCCCGCAGCCCTTAACCGGGCGCCTCACCGTCCATTCACCGTGGAAGAAAAAGCATGAACGGTCTCGCTCAAAGCTCCGCTGCCAATGCGTCCGTCGACCAGTGGCAGGTAACGCTGACGAACGCCTGTCACAGGATTGCTCCGGTCTGGCCGCTGGATCAGTGGATCGCTGTAAACCCGTTCTGGGGTTTACGGCATTATCCGGCGACCCACGCCGACCATCTGCTGCGGCGCCGGCGCTCGGAATCCCTGTTGATGCCGGCGGCTTTCTATCGCGAGGCGTGGGAAGGCGGCAGAATCAGCCGGGATGATCTTCTGGCGAGCCTGGAAGAGGCGGGCATCAGTGACTCTGCCGAGTTCTACTGTAAGCGGCTCTACCGCCCCGAGCGCCCGCCTGCACCGCCGGGTTACTCGCTGCTGGACATTCTCCCTGCCGCTGATCAGGGCGAGCGGCCGATGGCAGCCGTGGTTGACCAGATTGGTCGAACCTGCGGCGCCTTCTTTGATAAAAGGCAGTCCCGCTGGTCAACACGCTCCGGTGAAGAAAGCCTGTTTGATTTCTGGCTGAAATCAGCACGCATGGATGTGTCCCTGGACTTCCGCACCGGCATTCGCGGGGTCAGGGCCTGGTTCAGGGCACTGCCGGACGACCGGCTGGAGGCAACCGGCCAGGCCATTGAAGCACTTGGTGTCGATGCGGACACGCTGGAGGCGCTCTGCCACGGCCTTTTGCTGCGCATACCGGGCTGGGCCGGCTGGTGCCGGGGCGTGGACTGGCGGGCGAACCTGAAGGGAGAAGACTCAGGCATTTGCGAAGAGCTGCTGTCGGTATTGCTGATCTGGGAGTGGGCAGCGTCTGCCCATGCCACCCCGGAACAGATCAATACCGCGGCAAGCCAGCGCGAGGCTCTGGTTTCTCGCAGCTCTCTGGGGGAATCGGATTGGCTCTGGGTCTGGCAGCGGGCTTTCGAGATCGGATACCAGCGCACATTGTGGCAGGCTCTGGGCAATAATGAGCGGCCCCGGCCCGATGGCGATAAAACTGCCGGGCGCCCCGATGTGCAGGCCGTGTTCTGTATTGATGTTCGCTCCGAGATCATGCGCCGCCACCTGGAGGAGGCGCATCCGGGTATCCAGACCATCGGGTTTGCCGGTTTCTTCGGGTTGCCTGTCGTTCACCACCGGCACGGGCCTTATCGCCCCATGGAAAAGCTGCCAGGTATCCTGGGGCCGGCCTATCGTGTGGTGGATACCCAGGGCAGCAACGAGCGCGATGCTGCCCTGAGCAGGGTCCTGGATCAGCGTGAAATGACGCGGGAATCAGTGCGCAAGGCCAAGTACGGAAGCCTGTCCACGTTCACACTGGTGGAAACCACCGGGCTGGCCTGGGCCTGGAAAATGGTCAAGGATTCCCTCAACCTGTCGGCCCGCAAAAACACGGCAGACAAACCCGATCCGGCGGAAACACGGCTGGTGTATCTCCAGGGTGGAGACCCGCTGTTTGAGACCACCAGGGTTGAGCTGGTGGCCGGATTTCTCCGGGGCATGTCCCTGACCCGCAACTTCGCACCACTGTTGGTTTTCACCGGCCACGGTACCCACACAGAGAATAACCCCCATCATGCAGGCCTGGCCTGCGGTGCCTGTGGTGGCCAGAACGGAGGCCTGAATGCCCGGCTTGCGGCACAACTGTTCAACGATCCCCAGGTGCGCGTGGCGCTGGCGGAGGAGGGCATTTCCATCCCCGGAGACAGCTGGGCTGTAGCCGCAGAACACTGCACTGTGACCGATGAGGTCACCCTGTTTGATGCCCACAAGCTGCCGGAGTCCCATGGGCCATTGATTGCCGATCTTGAACGCGGGTTTGCCGAAGCCGGGAAAAAGACGCGGAGAGAACGGGCAACGGCTCTCAAGCTGAATGGCTTCGGAGATAGCGAGCTATTACAGCAGCTTAAGAGCAGAACCTCGGACTGGACTGAAGTCAGGCCCGAGTGGGGGCTGGCCAACAATGCCGCCATCATCTTTGCAAAACGGGACAAAACCCGTGCCAGAAACCTGGGAGGACGGGTCTTCCTGCATGATTATGACCCGGAGCAGGATCACGATGGTGACATACTGGCGGCCTTGCTTTCCGCACCCATGATCGTCGCCAACTGGATCAACATGCAGTATTTCGGCTCGGTGACCATGCTGGATGTTTACGGCGCCGGCAACAAACTGCTGCACTCGGTGGTTGGCGGCAATGTGGGCGTGATCGAAGGCAACGGAACCGATTTGCGCATCGGTCTACCGCTCCAGTCCGTCCACGATGGCACCTACTGGCGGCACGAGCCGGTTCGGCTGACAGTCGTGGTTGATGCGCCCGCCGGGAAAATAGAGGCCGCCATCCGGCAGAATCCGGATGTAGAAGCCCTGGTGGAAAACCAGTGGGTCTGGTTGTATCGCCTGACTGACCAGGGCGGTGAACTGTATCGCGATGGGCAATGGCAGTCCTGAATCCGGGGGTCAGAACCGGATCAGGGCTGAGCCCCAGGTAAATCCACCGCCAAAGGCCTCCAGCAGGATGACCTCGTTCTTCCTGATGCGTCCGTCACGAACGGCCACATCAAGCGCCAGGGGGATGGAGGCGGCAGAGGTGTTGCCGTGCTTGTTCACGGTAATCACCACCTGGTCCATGGACATATTCAGCTTGCGGGCTGTGGCGGCAATGATCCTGAGGTTGGCCTGATGGGGGACCAGCCAGTCTACATCGGACTTCTGCATCTGGTTGGCCTCCAGGGTTTCATCCACAATCCGGCCTAGGGTGTTCACCGCAATCTTGAACACCTCATTGCCTTTCATATGAACGTGCCCCTTGCCGGCCCGGACCTGGTCAAAGCCATCGCCGATACCGCAGGGTACATGGAGAAGGTCTTCGTATTTGCCGTCTGCGTGGATATGGGTAGACAGAATCCCGGTTTCTTCGTTCGCCTCCAGCACCACAGCGCCGGCACCATCGCCGAAGAGCACGCAGGTGCCGCGATCTTCCCAGTCCAGGATGCGGGAAAACAGCTCGGCGCCAACAACCAGGACCCGTTTGCTGCTGCCGGTCTTGATGAACTTATCCGCCACCGAGAGGGCGTAGACAAAACCGCTGCATACCGCCTGAATGTCGAAAGCCGGGCAGCCGTGAATATCAAGGCGGGCCTGGAGGATGCAGGCAGAACTGGGGAAAATCTTGTCCGGCGTGGATGTGGCGAAGATGATCAGGTCGATATCGGTTGGCTTCATGCCCGCTGCTTCAATAGCCAGGCGTGAGGCTTTTTCGGCAAGATCGACGGTGGTTTCGCCTTCCACCGCAATGTGGCGCTGCTCGATTCCGGTACGCTCACGAATCCACTGGTCGCTGGTGTCGACAATCTTTTCCATGTCTTCGTTTGTCATGACATTCTCGGGCAGGTAGGAGCCCGTGCCGACAATTCGCGCGTACGTCATGTGAATATTCCTCAGGTAGACCGGTCAATGCTCAGATTCTTTCAATCATCCTATACCTTATTGATCGCTCCCAGCTATTAGCGGTTTGTCAAAGGCTGCCCCCCGCGGCGGATCAAAACGGCGCAGAGCAGGCCGGAACATTGGTAGTCATGCCATAATCAGCTATACCTGTAAACAGGTACCCTTGTTGTGAAGGAGTGTTGCTGGTGACAGACCTTCCCCTCGGCATGAAGTATTACCTGCTTATTCTCACCTCAAGCCTGATTGAAGACCTCAATGACTACGGCGTCAAATGGGTTGCTAACGAACCCGGCATTGCGGTTCGCGATGTAGAGAATGCCTTTTTCAGTGCCCGGGCCATGGAGGCACGGCTTCCGGAGGAACCGGGGCAGGCCGATCCACGCCTCTGGCCGGATGTCATGAAGTCCATCCATACCATCCGAAGGGTGCTGGATGTGGTGGAGAAATCCACCTTCGATGCCGTTATTGCCGAAGCCATGGAGACCACATCCAGCATTGCCCGAGCCGATATCAGGCAGGTCTTCGACGAAAAGCGCGCTGCCGGAGAAATCGATTTCCGCCTGCACGGGCTTCTCAATACCAGGCAAGAACCCGATGAACCGGACCCGGCAGTAAAAGAAGCCTTCATGCTGAAGCGGGCCAGGCGCTATCAAAGCTTCATGGCGTTCGACGGCGCCAGCCTGAACGAGGAAGAAAGCATCATACTGGGCGATGCGCAATCCCTGGCCCGGCAGATTCTTGATGGCGACCGTGACAACCGGCGAATTGATGCATTGCTGGTCATGGGGGCGGTGTTGATCGAAACGGCCAGCGTAAGGCTGAAAACAAGCATACCCGGCCTGATTCGTGATAGCTTTGATCGCATGGCTACCAAGGCTGCAATGGCGTTGGGTGCCATTGTTTACCGTGATCAATACCGGGAGTTCAAACAATCCCTGGGGCTGGAGCCGCTGGACTCGGATTTGTAGGTTTTCTGTTCAGAGGAACCGTAACTGTTCACAAATCCGGGCCAGGAATGGCATGCTGACCAACCACTCTGCGACAAGAAGGAGACGAGGTAATGGGTATTTCCAACCACGAGCTTCACAAAGAATTTCCGCAATTTCAGGAGTTGATTGACGAGTTAAGAAACAGCGACCAGACGTTCAAGGAACATTTTCAACAGTACGCAGAGCTGGACCAGGAAATCGAGGGTCTCGAGCTCAGGGATTCTCCGATTGGTGATGACAAGCTGCACCAGATGAAACAAAAACGTCTGCAATTGAAGGATGATCTCTATAAAACGCTCGTGAAGAAGTCCAACGGCGCAGGATAGGTATAAGTCATTAGCCGTCCGGGCCCTGAAAAGAGGCTGAGTAGTGGTTTCCAAGTATGTGGCCCGGAACGCGTCATCCATAAAATAGGTAACTAATTAAAACCGGTTACGGTTTGCCCCTTTTGTTACCTCAGAATGGATGATTGAAATGAGCAGAGCAGTATCACTTTACAAAGGGTGGAGAATGAAGCGTAACTTCCTCCACCTGGTTCATACCATGGAACCACGCCTTCTCCAGGACGTTGGATATCCGCCGGAAGTTGTCGAGCAGCGCCTGAAAACACCTTTCTGGAAGTTCTGATCAGCCCTCGTGGCTGAATGCGGTTTCAGGTTCATTGCGAACAGCCGCCTGCTGGCGCCAGGCCAGCAGGAATATGCCCAGCCCTGCCACCGCCATTGCAGCGCCCACATAGCCGGTCGATTGCCATCCCAGTCCTGCGCTGATTGCCATGCCTCCGAGCCACGGCCCCAGCGCATTGGCGACATTGAATGCCGCGTGGTGTGACGCGGCGGCGAGGGTCTGGGCGCCATCTGCCACATCCATGAGATGGGTTTGCAGGGCAGGGCCAAGCCCGACCATAAGTGCCACCAGAAAGCAGATGAGCAGCATCGTCCAGAGGTTTTCAGTGGCGTAGGGGAACAGCAGCAACATGCTGATACTCCACACCAGCATCCATCCGATACTGCTGAATCTGAGCCTGTCGAAGAGCCAGCCTCCCAGGATATTGCCCACGAATCCGCCCAACCCGAATACGGCCAGCGCAATGGGTATCCAGAAACGGCTGACCCCGGTCACTTCCAGCAGTGTGGGGGCCATGTAGCTGAACACACAGAACATACCTGCAAAGCCGATAGATCCGATCGCCAGCGGATACCAGATCTCGGGCCTGTTAAAAGCTCTCAACTCGGAAAACGGACTTTGCCTGACTTCGCTCCGATCCAGGGGCAGGAAAAGAATGATCAGCAGGCCGGTCAGCGTTGCAATGGCTCCAACAAAACCGAATGCGTAACGCCAGTCCAGGCTCTGGCCCAGAACCGTCGCGAGGGGATTTCCTATCAACAGGGCGGTGGTAAGCCCCATCATCACGAGGCTGACCACTTTTGCCCGCCGATTAACCGGTACCAGTGACGCCGCCACCAGCGCCGCAACACCAAAATAGGCACCGTGAGGCAGGCCGGCGATAAAGCGGAAGGCCAGCAGCGACCCGTATCCCGGTGCCAGGGCGCTGGCAATATTGCCAATGGCGTAGAAACCCATCAACAGGATCAGCAGGTGCCGGCGAGAAACTCTTGCACCACCGATGGCAAGCAATGGCGCGCCTATAACAACTCCCAGGGCATAGGCACTGATCAGGTGACCCACCTGTGGCTCGGTCACGCCCAGGTCCTGAGCCACACCGGGCATTAGCCCCATAATGGCGAATTCTCCGGTGCCTATTCCGAAACCACCCATGGCGAGTGAAAAGACAATCAGCATGATCCGGGCGGGAGAGTGGGGAGCTTCCTGCGTTAAAGCGGGCATGGGACGGTTGGCCTTGGCGAGACATCAGTGGGTTTGAAACAAGGCCGTGTATTCTGCGCCATTCCATGACATTTCGGAATACGCGTATGCCCCGATCAGATTCGGGGCCGTGTCGGGGTGTTGGTCAGATCAACCAGCCGAACAGGAAGTCGAAGATCGAGCTGAAAAATCCGCCGCTGCTCTGGTGCGTCGTTCCGTTGTTCGCTGTACTGGTTTCGTTGACCTTGTCGGTCGACGTCCTGGCCACCTGGGCAGGCTCCGATGCCTCCGGATTGCCGGCACCTGTTGGCTCGTCGGGCAGTTGTGACTCGATGTCCGGGACTTCCTCGACCGCTACGATCTCGACGGTGGCGCTTTCGGCTTCCTCTTCCACAGCCGGTTCCGCTTCGGCTCTTTCTTCTGGGGATTCCTTATCGTCAGTGACTACCTCCGACACTTCCGGTACCGGTTGTGGCTCCGCAGGTTGTTTAGTGACTTCGGCATCGGCAGGCGAAGCGGCCGGTTCGGTGGCGGCAACCTCTGGTTCCGGAGCTGGTTCATCCACGGGCTCCTGAACCGTGTTTTCCTCTGTGGATTCAGCTACTTCGGTAGTATCCGGTTCAGGTTGTGCAACCGGGGCAGGTTCCGGCTGCGCTTCCGCTACTGGTTCCACTTCTGGTTCCGGTTCTGGTTCCGGCGCTGCGGCAACGGATCGGGTCGGTCCTGACGATGCAAAGCGCTCGGGTTCCAGGCCAATTGCAGCCATGGCGTCTTTGCGGTCCGAAACAGCATTGCCGGTGATGGTGTTGTTGTCGGTTGCTGCTACGCCCAATGCAGATAACGTCTTCGAATCCAGGTTGCCGGTGGTCTCCAGATCATCATGGCCGGACTGAAAATCACGAATTGCTGAGCGCAGGGCGTTATCCATCCAGCCGTCCGCTTTACCCACATCAAAACCAGCCCCATACAGGGCATTTTCCGCAGCAAAAATGGTTCTTTCCGGCCCGGCCGCCTGAGCGACGGCACCAAGGGATGCTGTCATCGCAATCGCGATAAAGCCCTGCGCCCCGGTAAAGCGTGAATGCCTCATGAGTGAATCTCTCCCTGATACGCTTCGCTATTATTTTGTTGAGTATTGAAAGTATCAGTAATTGGATATGTCGCCTATGACGCAGTTAACACATGCGCAAACCCGGTGATTTTTCTTGTCAGTGCTTTAACCGCAACTGCTTGCCAAACATCACCGCACTCCATTCAGCGCGATTGGCAAGGTTGTTGAGCAGAAGGGAGCCGGTAATGCCAACCACCACCATGGAGATGACATATAACCAGAGAGGAATGCTTACATGCCAGGTGACAAAATCAACCACCGAGAAGAACAATGGATGGGCCAGATAGATCCCGAATGATGCCTGGTTGACCCGTTTGACCAGCGCTGTCGCTTTGCGATCCGCCAGACGGGGCAGGGACCAGAGCAGTGCCAGGATAAACAATGGAACTACCCAGGTTTCTTTCGAGGAATACTCCAGTTGTCCCTGGAGAGAAAAGAACAGTATGCCCGCCAGAACGCCGATCAGCCATATGGGGCGGGTTACAAATCGGAACCACCGTTGCGATTCCAGGTCCGGATAGTGCCTGACAAGAAGCAGTGCGAGGAAGAACAGGTAGAGCCAGCCCACAGGGGCCACCCAGTGCAGGTAACCCGGCGGTTCGATTGACTGCCAGCGGAAGAATCCCCACCATCCGATGCTGATAAATGACGCCACAATCAGGCACGGGCCAGGTGGTAACCAGCGCCAGGCACGGAACTGATTGTAGCACCAGAACAGAATATAGAATTGCATGGCAACAACGAGGAAGTAACCATGCCAGCCCGCAAAAAGCAGGTATTCAACCAGATGTGGCAGCAATGCTACCGGTTCGTCCGACAGCCATAGGCGAACATATTCCGCCATCGAATAGATCAATCCGTAAACAACGTACGGAACCATCATGTACTTGAAACGTCTGGCCAGGAAGTGATGGGGAATATTTTCGCCGTAGCGGGCCGAAAACAGGAAAATCGAGATGAAGATAAAGATTGGCGTGCCAACAACAGTGGGTATATAGGCCAGGTCAAGCACCACGTGTTCGAGGTAGTTGCGTTCAATCCTGTCTATGAGGTGGAAAGTGAACACAGCCAGACAGCCGTAGAACCGCAACCAGTAGATTTCCTCGATTTGCTTCATGGGCTCCTCTCGGTACAACGTATACCCGGGGTCCCTGAGCTGTTCCTGGCCCGATGGCTTCAGATCCAATTCATACTCAGGGGCGTAGTTGCGACTTGAGCGATTTTCTTTTGCACCAGGCGTTGGAGACGGACTGAATGATACGTCAAGTAGCCGCTGTTCTTCTACTTATGAGCATTTTTGTGTCCCAATCCGTCCGGGCTGGCGGGAACGTTACCGAGGGCCGGTTCGAGTCAGACCTGCTGGGAAAATCCTATCCGTACATGGTTTACCTTCCGGAAGGATACGAAACGAGCCACAACAATAGGTACCCGGTGATCTACCTTTTGCATGGATCCTTCGGGGGGCACAAGGACTGGCAGAGAAAAGGAAGGCTCAAACGCACTGTTGACCGTATGATTCGCAGTGGCCGGATAGCGCCGGTGATTATTGTGATGCCCGGTAGCAAAAGCTGGTGGATTGACGGCCATAATGAGGATGCGGGATCTGCCTTTATGGAAGAACTTCTGCCTCACATTGAAGAGACCTTCCGCGTTGTGGAAGACCGGGGGTGGCGCGCCGTTGCAGGCCTCTCCGCCGGTGGCTATGGCGCGATCAATTTCGCGATGGCGCATCCCGAAAAATTCGTTGCGGCTGCGGCCTTCAGCCCTGCGATATACGATCCACTTCCTCCATCAAATTCCACCGCGTGGCGCCATCCGTCATTCCTGAAGGACGGAATGTTTGACGGGGAGCTCTGGGCAAGGCGTAACTACACGGCCTATCTTGACCATTATCTTTCCCAGCAGCACACCGTTCCGCTTTACCTCACTGCGGGTGACAGGGACCCACTGAATGCTTCTGAACACACACTGGTTCTCGAAAACAGGCTGAAGCCACACCAGCCCGGGTTGGTAGAGCGCCAGGTACTGCCAGGCGGGCATACCTGGGGTGTCTGGAGGTCAAGCTTGCCCCGGGGGCTTCTTTTCATTGATCGCTATTTGCGGGAGCCCCTGCCCACGCCGGTACAGGATGTGCTTGAGCGAGAGCCATAGACAAAACGGCGTAATGCCTGCCCCGGGAAGCGTTCGCTATCGCACAGACAGCTATGCTCCACACCCTGAAAATCAGTAACGGCACCGGGTTAGCAAGGAGCAGCAACCATCAAAGCTTTCAGGTTTTGGGCACGCACACGGAATGAGCTGCGTCATGACCGGGATACCGAGCTGTTACGCGCGGAACTGTTCAGCATTGAGCAACTCAAGCGCCATGCGGTGACTCTGGCGGGGCAGCATCGAACAGACCCACGTTCCGGGGCGGACAGGTTATTGCCGCGGCTGGCGGATAATGCGCGTGTGCTGTTGGCGGCTTACGATGTTGTTACGGCCGCTGCGACGCCGGGACAAAGAATTGTGCCCACCGAGGCCTGGCTGCTGGACAATTTCTATCTGATTGAGCAGCAGATCGGCCAGGCACGCCGACACCTTCCGCGCGGCTACAGCCGGCAGCTACCACGCCTGGCGGACGGCCCGTCGGCGGGATTCCCCCGCATCTACGACCTGGCGTTGGAATTGATCTCCCACATGGATGGCCGCGTCGACAGCGACAACGTTACCCAGTTTGTTGCTGCCTATCAGACCGTCGCCCCCCTGAAACTCGGTGAATTGTGGGCTTTCCCCATCATGTTGCAACTGGCATTGCTGGAGAACCTGCGCCGTGTGGGGGTACGAATCGCCCAGCGCCGTGAGGAGCGCGATGCCGCTATCACCTGGGCGGACCGCATGCTTGCCGCCGCCGAGACCGACCCAAAGCAGCTGATCCAGTTGCTGGCTGAGTTCGCCCATGCCGATGTACCCCTGACGGCGCCGTTTGTGGAAGAGTTCTACGACCGGCTTCAGGCACAGGGAGCCGTTATGGCCTTTGTGCAGACCTGGGTCGAGCAGAAGCTGCTGGAGCAGGGGGTGACGGCAACAAAGCTGTCCGAGGCGGCCGGGCGAACGGATGCGGCCAACCAGATATCCATTGCCAACAGCATAGGCAGTCTCCGTTTCATCGGCACCATGGACTGGAAAGGGTATGTCGAGTCACTCAGTGTTGTTGAAAAGACCCTGCGCGACGATCCTTCCGGTATGCATTCCCGCCAGGATTTTGCGACCCGTGACCGCTACCGGCATGTCATTGAGGATGTGTCCCGGGGCAGCTCATGTGGCGAGATCGAGGTTGCACGGGAAGCCATACTTCTTGCGCAGGCCGCCGCGCATCAGGGCGGGGCTGAACGCAGCACCCACGTCGGCTACTTCCTGATTGACGACGGGCGAGCACAACTGGAGGATAAAGTCGGTTGCCGACTGTCGTTGGGAACACGCATTAAAAGACAGAGCAGGCAGGTGCGTTTGCCACTGTACCTCGGCTCCATCCTGCTACTGACATTGCTCACGACCCTGGCCGTGCTCCATGGCTTCAACGGACTTGCACTGACTGACTGGCGTTACTGGGTGCTTGTGGTCACAGGAATGATTGGCGCCTCTGCACTGGCGGTAGCGCTGGTGAACCAGGCCGTGACGCTGTTCATGCCGCCGCGTGCGTTGCCGCGACTGGATTTCTCCCGGGGTATTCCCACCGATCATCGCACCATGGTCATTGTCCCCACGCTGCTTGGCAGCCAGCAGCAGATCGATGATCTGATCGAGGCCCTGGAAATACGCTATCTCGGCAACCGGGATACCAATCTTTATCTTGCACTGTTGACGGACTTCCACGATGCCCCGACGGAATCGCTACCGGAGGATGCGGCCCTGGTCGCCTACGCGCGTGCCTCGGTGGAAAAACTCAACCAAACCTATCGTGCCGACCGGCCCTGCATTTTCTACCTGTTCCACCGGCCACGGCGGTGGAATCCGTTCGAAAGGGTGTGGATGGGCTACGAACGCAAACGCGGCAAACTCGAACAGTTTAATGCCCGGCTTCGGGGCGAAGCGGCCAATGCCTTTTCGGACATTGTTGGTGATCAGTCCATCCTTGGTTCGATCCGCTACGTTATCACCCTGGATACCGATACCCAGCTTCCGCGCGATGCCGCACGCACCCTGGTGGGCAACCTGGCACACCCTCTCAACCGTCCTGTCTACAGCGCGGCCAAAGGCCGAATTGTCGAGGGCTACGCAATCCTGCAACCACGGGCCTCAATCAGCCTGACCAGTGCCAGCCAGTCGCGCTTTGCCAGGCTGTTCTCCGGTGACTCGGGCCTGGATCCTTACACCCGGGAAGTGTCGGATGTATACCAGGATGTATTCGGGGAGGGTTCGTTCATTGGCAAGGGCATTTACGATGTCGACGCATTTCGTCAGGCCGTCGACGGACGCTTCCCGGAGAATCTTATACTCAGTCATGACCTGCTGGAGAGCGGTTACGCCCGCTCCACTCTGGTCACTGATGTGGACCTTATCGAAGAGGAACCGGCCAGTGTCGCCATTGAATCCAGCCGACGTCACCGCTGGATACGCGGTGACTGGCAGTTGGCCGGATGGTTGCTGCCGAGGGTGCCGGGGCCGCCTGATGCGGCTGGTATTGCATCGAAGCGGCAGGCGAATCCGCTGTCGGCCCTGTCCCTGTGGAAAATTTTCGACAACCTGCGGCGCAGCCTGGTTGGGCCGGCATTACTGGTCCTGCTGGTTGCAGGGTGGCTTGCTGACCCGGACCGGGCGTGGGTATGGTCCCTGCTGGTGGCGGCCGTGCTGTTTCTGCCTGTTCTGCTGGGCGCACTGACTGATCTGATCCGCAAGCCCGAACACTGCGACTGGCTGGTGCACGTGAGCCAGACTGGAAAATCCGCCGGTCGCCCTGTCGTGCTGGCCCTGCTGACACTGGCTTTTTTGCCCTATGACACCCGAATTGCCCTGGGGGCGATCGCGCGATCGGGCTTACGCATGCCGTTTACGAAAAAGGGGCTGTTGCTTTGGCAATTGCCGAGTTACAAGCGCCGGAATGCATGCCGGTCACTGGCTGACTTTGGCCGGGAGATGTGGGTTGCGCCGGTCCTCGCGCTGGCGGTGGGCGCAGCAATGTTCATCGCGGCAAGTCCGCCGGTGGTGTGGCTCGTTGCGGTTCCCGTCCTGTTGCTGTGGCTGGCGCTGCCGCTTGTCGGCTGGTGGATCAGCCTGCCCCTGGTTGTGCCGTCTCCTGACCTTGGCATTGACCAGCAGGCCTTCCTGAGAACCGCAGCCCGGCGAACCTGGCGTTACTTCGCGGACTTCGTCGGCCCGGATGACAACTGGCTGCCGCCCGATAACTTCCAGGCCTCTCCAGAGGCAACCATTGCCTCGCGCACATCGCCCACCAATATCGGCATGTCGCTTCTGGCAGACCTTGCAGCCGTCGATTTCGGCTATCTGACGGCCGGAGAATGCCTGCAACGTATTGGCAACACTTTCACTACCATGGAAACACTGGAGCGTTACCGCGGCCATTTTTTCAACTGGTACGACACCCGAACGCTTCAGCCGCTCCATCCCCGATATGTCTCATCGGTGGACAGCGGTAATCTGGCAGGCAGTCTGCTCACCCTGAAAGCAGGACTGGACGAACTGAAAAACCAGCCGGCATTATCCCTGAGCGCCATGAAAGGCCTGCAGGATACCCTGCAACTGGTGGTTGAGGAGCTGCCCGACTCACCGGCCCCCGAACTTCTGGAGACGATCGGTCTGCTTCAGGAAACCCTGCGGGCGCTAATACTGGAAGGCGAACCAAAGACGCTGGCCGCCGCCAACAGCGCGCTGGACCAGTTAGGCCCGATTGGCGCAGCCCTGCAGGAAAGGCTGCCAGCGGATAGCAACAGGAATCCTGAGCTGGTTTACTGGGTGCGGGCATTCGGGCACCAGTTGGGTGCTCTCCGGGAGCAGTTCGGCACTGCGGCGCATGGGTCAGAGCAGGCACAGCGTGCGCTCATCGATGATCTGGCAGAGCGATGCTCGATGCTGGCGATAATGGATTTCGAATTTCTCTACGATGCCGGCTCCAGTCTTCTTACTATCGGCTACGACGTGGGTGAACGGCGCCGCGATCCCGCATGTTATGACCTTCTGGCATCGGAAGCCCGCCTGGCGAGCTTCCTGCTGATTGCCCAGGGACAGGTGCCCCAGAAGCACTGGTTTGCATTGGGCCGCCTGCTGACCAGCCATGGCGGCGACGTCAGCCTGATTTCCTGGAGCGGTTCGATGTTCGAATACCTGATGCCCCAGCTGATCATGCCCAGCTACCCCGATACTTTGCTTGCGCAAACCTGCAAAGCGGCCGTTTCAAGGCAGATCGAGTACGGCCGGCAACGAGCGGTACCCTGGGGTATTTCCGAATCCTGCTACAACGCCACTGATGTTGACCAGGTATACCAGTACCGGGCGTTTGGTGTGCCCGGGCTTGGCTTCAAACGGGGGCTGGGCGAGGACCTGGTGATCGCTCCCTACGCCAGCGCTCTGGCTCTGACAGTGATGCCCCAGCAAGCCTGTCGCAATCTGCAGGCGCTTGCCGGGCAGGGGTTTCTCGGCACCCATGGCTTTTACGAGGCCATCGACTATACGCCCACGCGCGTGCCGAGGGGCAAGGCGTACGCCATCGTGCAGAGCTTTATGGCACATCATCAGGGCATGAGCCTTCTGGCTTTTGCCCATGTATTGCTGGACCAGCCAATGCAGCGGCGTTTCATGTCGGACCCGTTGGTCCGGGCGACCGAACTGCTGTTGCAGGAACGGGTGCCCAAGCAGGGCGATACGCTGCATCCACATGCGGCAGAAGTGAGTGCCGCTGCACGGCCTCCTGGTGCCGAGGTTGAAGCCATCATGCGCGTGTTCACTGACCCTGACACGCTGTTGCCTGAAGTTCACCTGCTGTCGAACGGGCGCTACCATGTTATGGCAACCCATGCCGGCGGCAGTGCCAGCCGCTGGCGTGACCTTGCCGTCACACGCTGGCGCGAGGACACCACCTCCGATGGCTGGGGTACGTTTATTTACCTGCGCGACCGGGACGACGGGCAATTCTGGTCCACCGCATACCAGCCGACTCGGCGACAGGCCGATTATTATGAAGCGATTTTCGTGCAGGCCCGGGCGGAATATCGGCGTTGCGACCATGCCATCGAGGCACACACCGAAATCAGTGTGTCCCCGGAAGACGATGTGGAGATTCGTCGCGTTACACTCACCAACCAGTCAGAACGAACCCGCCGCATTGAAGTGACGAGTTTTGCAGAGGTTGTGTTGGCGCCGCTTAACGCCGATCTGGCCCACCGGTCGTTCAGTAATCTTTTCGTACAGACTGAAATCCTGCCCGGGCAGCAGGCCATTCTCTGCACCAGGCGCCCCCGTACGCCGGGCGAGCAGGTGCCGTGGCTGTTTCACCTACTGGCTGCACCGGGCATGGTGGCCGACAAACCTTCCTTTGAGACAGACCGTGCCCGCTTTCTGGGCCGTGGCCGTACAGCCGCCAATCCGGTGATGCTGGACAACAAACAACGCTCGGCAAGCCTGTCGAACACCCAGGGGGCAGTGCTTGACCCCTGCGTCGCAATCCGCAGCACAATGACTTTGCAGCCTGATGAATCGGCCAGTGTGCAGATTATTTCCGGGGTTGCGGAAACCCGTGAGGCAGCACTGGCGCTGCTCGAGAAATACTGCGACCGACACTTCGTCGAGCGCGCATTCGAAATGGCCTGGTTCCAGAGCCAGGAGGTATTGCGGCACCTGAATGCTACAGAGGCCGATGCACAGGTCTTCGGCCGGCTGGCCAATTCTGTCATTTACGGCAATCCACTGCGCCGCGCGGCATCCAGTATCATTGCCCGAAACCGCCTGGGGCAGGCCGGATTGTGGCGTTTTGCCATCTCGGGGGATCTGCCCATCGTGCTTCTGCTGATTGGCGATCTCAACCGCATTGACCTGGTCAAACAGGTGGTGCAGGCACATGCCTATTGGCGAATGAAGGGCCTCGCCGCCGATCTGGTGATTCTCAATGAAGGGTTTTCAGGCTATCGGGCAGAGCTGCAGGACCAGATCATGGGACTGATCAATGCCGGCCCTGAAGCGCAGGTCATTGATAAACCGGGCGGGGTTTTCCTGCGGCGTGCCGAGGAGCTCTCTGAGGACGAACGCGTGCTTCTGCAGACCGTTGCCCGTATCGTCTTCAGCGATACCGCAGACACCCTGATCGAACAGGTGGATCGCCGGGTATCGTCGGAGCGCACGTCAGATCTGCTGGAACCGCCTCAGCAGAAAAAAACACACACCGTTCGCCCACTGGCCCCCCGCGAACGCATTTTCTGCAATGGCCTCGGCGGATTCACGCCGGACGGTCACGAATACGTGATCACGCTGGAACCCGGGCAAACCACGCCCATGCCCTGGGCCAATGTCATTGCCAGCCCCCATATCGGTACCGTTGTCAGCGAAAGCGGCAGTGCCTATACCTGGGCAGGTAACGCTCACGAATTCCGCCTCACCCCCTGGCACAATGATCCGCTGTCGGATTCCAGCGGCGAAGCGCTCTACATCCGTGATGAAATAACCGGGGCATTCTGGTCGCCGACACCACTGCCTGCCTGTGGCCAATCCGGTTATGTGTGCCGGCACGGCTTCGGGTATAGCGTGTTCGAGCACTCTGAACAGGATATTGCGTCGGAGCTGTTCACCTATGTAGCGATGGATGCCCCCGTCAAGTTCCTGGTGGTCAAGCTGCGCAATCAATCGGATCGTCCTCGCAGCCTGTCGCTGACCGGATACTGGGAACTGGTACTTGGCGAGTGGCGACACGCAAACCTGATGCACATTGTCACGGAAACCGATCTGCACACCGGTGCGCTGTTCGCCCGCAATGCTTATGGCCGCGAATGTGCCAACCGGGTAGTGTTCGCGCAGGTCAGCGGGCGGGAACGGTCAATCACCGGAAATCGCTCTGAGTTCATTGGTCGTAACGGTATGCTCTCGGCGCCTGCAGCCATGCGCCGCAAACGCCTCTCGGGAAGGATAGGGGCCGGCCTTGATCCTTGCGCTGCTTTACAGACCCGGGTCGAGCTGGATCCCGGCCAGGAGCAGGAGATTGTGTTTGTTTTCGGCGCTGCAGCCAACGGCGATGAAGCACGGCATTTCATTCAGCAATTTTGCGGCCAGGCGGGCGCGCGGCAGGCGCTGGAAGCCGTCTGGGAACACTGGAACCGAACCCTGGGTGCGGTCAACGTTGACACGCCGGACAAGGCACTGAACGTGCTGGCCAACGGCTGGCTGGTGTACCAGACACTGTCATGCCGATTGTGGGGACGCAGTGGCTACTATCAGTCGGGTGGCGCCTATGGTTTCCGGGACCAGCTGCAGGACACCATGGCGCTGATCCACACAAAACCCGGGCTCGCCCGTGAACAGTTGATCCTGCACGCCGGTCGTCAGTTTCTCAAGGGCGACGTGCAGCACTGGTGGCATCCACCAAACGGGCAGGGTGTGCGCACCCATTTTTCCGACGACTATCTGTGGCTGCCCTATGCCACCTGCCGCTATATCCGTGCGACCGGCGATACCGGTGTACTGGACGAATCCGTCCATTTCCTTGAAGGGCGGGAGTTGTATGAAGAGGAGGAAGCCTACTACGATCAGCCTCAACGCTCATCCGAGGCAGCCAGCCTTTACGAGCACTGTGTGCGGGCTCTCAGATATGGCCTGCGCTTCGGCGCCCACCGTCTGCCACTGATGGGCTGTGGTGACTGGAACGACGGCATGAATCTTGTTGGCAAAGACGGCCGTGGCGAGAGCGTTTGGCTGGGCTGGTTCCTGTTGGAGAATCTCGAGCTGTTTGCTGGCCTGGCCAGGGACCGCGACGACCACGAATTCAGCGAACTATGCAGCGCTCAGGCCGAACAACTGCGAAGCAATCTTGAGGCCCATGCCTGGGACGGCAACTGGTATCGGCGGGCCTATTTTGATGACGGCACTCCACTGGGGTCCAGCAGTAACGATGAATGCCAGATTGACTCCATCAGCCAGAGCTGGGCCGTGATCTCGAAAGGCGGAGACCCACAGCGGGCCCGGCAGGCGATGATGGCGGTGGACGAGCGTCTGGTGCGGCGCGACAAACAGATCATCCAGCTGCTCGACCCACCTTTCGACAAATCCGGCCTGGAACCCGGTTACATCAAGGGGTATATCCCCGGTGTGCGGGAGAACGGCGGCCAGTACACCCACGCCGCAATCTGGACCACCATGGCCTTTGCGATGCTGGGCGATACCGGGCGCGCGTGGGAATTTTTCGCCATGCTTAACCCGGTCAATCACGGTAGTACGCCTGAAGCGATTGCACGCTACCAGGTCGAGCCTTACGTAATGTGCGCGGATATCTACGGCGTGTCACCACACATCGGCCGCGGTGGCTGGACCTGGTATACCGGCGCTGCGGGCTGGATGTACCGGCTGACCGTGGAAACCCTGCTGGGACTGCAACTGGAAGTGGATCATCTGCGCATTACGCCGTGCTTCCCGGATGACTGGGATGCCTACAAGATTCACTACCGTTTCCGCGAGACGGTGTACCACATCACCATCAGGCGAATGAGCGAATCGTCTGGGCAGGATGAACGCGTTACGGTGGACGGAAACGAACAGCAGGACATGCGTATTCCGCTGGTTGATGACCGCCGCGAACACTTTGTCGACGTGGACCACCGTTAGGTTTACAGGGTGCGCCAGAAGCATGGTACCGTTGAGAGAGATATAATTTCTGATTAATTTTCTCTGTTATCAGCCTGGCGGGCAGACCTTATGAACGTAGTGATCATTGGCGCAGGGATCATGGGTACCACCTTTGCCACTCTGGCAAAAGAGCTGGCACCGGATCTGGACATTACCATCCTTGAGAGGCTGGACAAGGCCGGTGCGGGAAACTCCTCGGCATTCTGGAATGCCGGTACGGGCCATGAAGCAAACTGTGAGCTGAACTATACCCCGGTCGACGAAGAAGTCATTTCTGTTGAAAAAGCCCTTAAAATTCATGCCCAGTTCAACGTGGCCAAGCAGTTCTGGGCCTATCTGCTCGACAAAGGCGTTGTAAAAGACCCGAAGACCTTCATCAACCAGACCAGGCACTGCACCATTGTGTCCGAATCCTCCATCGAGGAACTGCGGCTGCGATTCAAGGAAATGTCAGCCCATCATTTCTTCGAGCATATGCGTTACTCGGAAGACTTCGATGAGATAAAAAGCTGGATTCCCTACACCATGGAGGAGCGCCCGCGCCACGAAAAAATGGCTGCGACCGTTATTGAAACCGGCACAGACGTTAATTTCGGTGCTTTAACCGAGTATATGGCGGCCTATGCGGTGAATAAGCTGGGTGTGAAAATCGAGTACGGCACCCACGTGAAGCGTGTTCACAGAAGCCCGACCGGGCGCTGGCTGATTGAAGCCGTTACCAACGGAACTCCGGTCCAGCACAGGGCAGACGTGCTTTTCGTGGGCGCCGGGGGCGGTGCCTTTCCACTGCTGAAGAAAAGCCACCTGCCGTTCCGGAACCGGTTTGCCGGCTTCCCGGTGGGTGGGCGCTTCCTGAAGGCTTCAATTACCGAAGAGCAGGCCCAGAAATACCGGGCCAAAACCTACGGCAAAGCCAAGGTTGGCGCGCCTCCCATGTCTGTTCCGCACCTGGACTTGCGGGTTGTGGATGGCAAGCATTACCTGTTGTTTGGACCTTTTGCGTCGTTCAAACCGGTTCTCGAAAAAGGCCGCGGGTTCTTTGATTACCTCAGCTCGATCCGCCTGCATGATCTTCCCGGCTTGCTGAACGTCGCCCTGGAGCACTTTCCCCTGGTTAAATACCTGGTTTCGGAAACCTTTAAAGGCGAAAAAAGCATGCTTGAAGAACTTGAGAGCTTCGCCCCGGGCCTGAGCAAAAAGTTTGACTGGAAACCGATAGAAGCCGGCCAGCGGGTCCAGATCATCAAGGATGGGGATTTGCAGATGGGCACGGAAATCCTTGTGTCCCAGGACAAGACCTATGGAACCCTGCTCGGAGCCTCGCCAGGTGCTTCCGTCTCACCGGAGGTGATGTTGCGCTGTCTGGAACAGCTTTTACCGGCTATCTTTTCCAGAGAGGACGCGCTGGAAAAGAGAAACAGGATCTTTCCCGAGGATGATCTGAACACGCTGATCAACCAGCCTGATCGCTACCGGGAGATTCGTGATGCCGTTAACGAAAAGCTCGGGATTACTCAGCCAGGGCCAGAATAAGACCGACCTGAAAGGCCCAACCGCAGGGAGAAATCTATGGACAGCAGGATTCGTGTAGCGTCGCCTTTGGTCATTCTCCACGGTGACGAAATGGCGCAGGTGGCTTTTGAGCAGATACTCCAGAAATTCGTGACGGCACGGCTGGACATACAGCTTGAAGAAATTGACCTGTCGGCGGAACACCGCCTGCTGACCAATGGCAAAGCCGTGACTGAAGCCATCGAGGCGCTTCGGCGTTATGGGGTAGGGGTGAAGAATGCCGGCATGACCGTCAACCGCCAGCAACTGGATGAACTGCTCCGCAAGCACCCGGAAGTGGATGCCTCCAACCTGAACCCCCTGGCTACAAAGTCCCCCAATGGTGCCATCCGCAAGGGAATCAGCGGCAACATCACCCGCGAGGACATCCAGTTCCGTAACCTGAAGATCAGCCGGCCCGACTGGATCGGCCGCGACATAGAAGTCGACACCATGGAGCATGGCGGGATCAAGGACAGCTTCAACCAGCTTTCCCTGGCCACCGGCGTGGTCAAGCTGATGTTCGTGGGCAGCAGCGGTGACCCGGTGGAATTGCACCGGCGCGAGATCTGCAAGGGCGATCCCTGGCTACTGGCCACCAACGACATAGAAGACGTCAAAGCCTGGGCACACCGCTTCTTCCAGCGCGCGATCGACGAGAAACGGGATGTTTACCTGGGTCTGAAAGATACCGTAATCCCCGGTTATGACGGCGCCATGCGCTCGGTTATCGAAGACATTTACGAAAATGACTACCGCCAGAAGATCAGGGATCTGGGGCTGAATTACTATTACGAGCTCATCGATGCCCAGGCCGCTCGCATTGTTTCGAACCCGCCGGACCGGGCGCTGTGGGGCGTGCCTGACAACACCACCGGGCGCAAGCTTTTCAAACTGGTGAACCAGTTGCGGAAGCTTGGCATTCCCAGCCGGGGTGCCCATGTATCCATTTCCCGCATGAGCGCTGGCGGTGGCGACCAGTACGGCAGCTTCAACATGCCGGCGCAGGAAGACGGTATTCTCAAAGTGATCGTTGATGGCGACGAGAAGCACGCCCGCCGTGTCCGCAAGGGCGACCCGATGTTGCTTATGTCCAATGACCGCGAAGCGATCAAGGACTGGGTAATGCAGGTGTTTCGCGATGCGTCCCGGAAGGACAAGGAAGTGTATTTCGGCCTCAAACGCGAGTACATGGAATACGATGAAGTCTACAGCGATGTGATTACCGAAGTGAGGAGGGACCTGGCCCGGGAACATACGCCTCCGCCGTCATTCATGATCATGCGGCCCTCCAGCCAGCTCAAGAAAATGATCACGGATCCACCGAGGAACGCGCTCTATCCGTCCCAGAACCTGGACGGGGACATCTTCTCGGACATTTCTGCGGCACTCGGTGGCAGTCTCGCCACCGCCAGCTCAATTATCGAGAGCAAGGACGGCACCATGCTCTTCGAGGCACCCCATGGCACGGCCCACGACCTGTACCTGAAATACCTTGAGAGCGATGGTCGCGAAGCTCACTTTAATCCTTCCGCGCTGATCTTTGCCCTGGCCAATGCCCTGGAAACCCTGGGCGAGCGTGAGGGCAATGCGCCTCTGTCCGAATACGCGGTCAACCTCAAGGCAGCGCTGACCGATACCGTCGACAGGGGCATAGTTACGGCGGATCTCAAGGGCAAGACGGTCGACCCGGGCTCCGAACAGGTGGTGGATATGGGAGGTTTTCTGAACGCTGTGGAGGACAGCCTGCTGAAGGGCTGAATAGCAGGCGAGCTCTTACCGCCTCTGGATTTGCTCGATCAACTCAACCCGCTGGGATTCGGTTTTCGAATCTTTTGAGGGTGCTTCTGCAGAATCTGGTGCCAGTGCCACCAGAACAATAGCCATGATCGCAAATAGCAGCGGAACGATGAGCCCTGCGATCTCAACGGCGTCGAGGGAAACCTTCTCGGGTTCAACGGCACTGATTTGATTCACTTGTTCCATGGGGTAATGCCTTAGATTTTAAATTGCCGCTTGCGCCTCACCGAGTGCCGTCAGAAGCGTTCAATGCCGCGAATTCTAGGGACTCATAAGGGTGCAGGCAATCGTTTTAACGGCATAATGACCTCTGTATCGGCTTTCACTTATTTACCCTCTTCAGAATTGTAAGATTTCGTTACAGGCCTTTTCCGATCATGCTGATCGTGTAATTCACAGGCAGCATATTTTCGGGGACAACAAACCATTTCCCTGTAATGAACATCTATCCACTTTCATTGACCCCGTACGTCGGCACGATATACACATTGAAATGTACATTCACGAGCCACCGAGATTGTGGCTCACATGACTGCCTGGAGTGGTCAAGGAGTGGTTAGATGAACGTGTATACTCGGAATATTGCTTCGCTTATGTGTGCCGCTGGCCTGATGTTCGGGGCCAGTGCGACGGCTCTCGCGGACGAGCACGATAACCTGTACCTCGATGAGGTGGCTGATAAAGCCGAAGAGCTCACTGCCGATGACGTGAAAAGCGACCATCTGGAGGCTTTCCTGAAGTCATCCAGGGAGTTGACCGAGGCCCGGAAGGATTACACCGGGAAAATGATGGAGGCTGACGGTGACGAGAACAAGATTGCCGAATTGATGGAGGAGGCCAGGGAGGAAATGGCCAGTATCGTCGAGGAGAACGACCTTTCCGTCACCGAATACAAGGAGATCGGTTATCTGATCAAGGATGACGATGATCTGATGGATGAGCTGAACAAGGTTGCGGCGAGCATGTAAACGGTTTTTGTCTTGCCGCAGACTGACCAAGGGGCCGGAAACGGCCCCTTGTTTATTTGTGCGCGACAAAACCCGTATAACCGACATCACCTGCATTCGGGCCGGACAGCGACTAGACTGAAACGGACAGCTCTGCCATGCGTATATCATGACCGGCCGATGATGCACCGGATGCCAAACTTACCACGGACAGAAGATAAGCCAGACATTCCCCAAAAGAAGCCGACGACATTCGGCCAGAGGACAGGTAAAAATGAAGCGACCACAGTTTCTCCAGGATTTGATCAAGCAGCTATCGCCAACGCTTGACTCGACCTCCTATGTCTACTGCACAGTGCCCCGCGCAAAGTACGGCGAGCTTGAAAAGCTCAAACCGATTGTCTGTATTGCCGAACTGGAGGGGCTTACCCTGGTTATTCCTCTGCAACAGGCTCAGGATGAGGGCCTGGACTATTACCGGGTTTTCCGCCGCATTACGCTCGAGGGCCACTCCAGCCTCGAAGCCCTGGGCCTTACATCCGTTGTCACCAGTCTGCTGGCCGACCGGGGAATCACCACGAACGTCATCGCCGGCTTCTATCACGACCACATGTTCGTGCCCAGCGATCGCATCGACGAGGCCATGGACGCACTGAAGGAGCTTGCCAGCAATCCATGATCAGGCCCACGCTCGAGGAGTCCCTATGCTAGAACCACTGTCCCGGGAAGCACATGCCAATATTGCGACTCTCGACGATCTCGCAACCCTGGCAGATTACTCGTTCATGGATACCCTCAACGGTGACCCTGAGGGTAGGGCGGATGGAGCCGACCACGCCCCCCGACAGGTCTTCTCGGGTCACTATGTTCCGGTCAGACCCACTCCCATCGAAAACCCTGAATACGTGGCGCACAGCCAGCACCTGTTTGGCGAATTGGGCTTTGCCGACAGCCTGGCGCAGTCGCACGATTTTGTCCGTATGTTCTCCGGCGACCTGTCCCGTGTTCCGGAGCCCATGCTCAAGGTCGGTTGGGCGTGCGGCTATGCACTGTCTATCTACGGCAACGAGTTCACCCAACAATGCCCTTTCCAGACCGGCAACGGTTACGGTGACGGTCGCGCGATTTCGGTGCTTGAGGCCGTTATCAACGGCCAGCGGTGGGAAATGCAGTTGAAAGGGGCAGGGCGCACACCCTACTGCCGCGGCGCGGATGGCCGGGCGGTTCTGCGCTCCAGTGTGCGGGAGTTCCTGGCACAGGAGCATATGCACGCGCTGGGTGTGCCAACGTCACGGTCTTTGAGCCTGTACGTATCGAAAACCGAGAAAGTCAGGCGGCCCTGGTATTCGCCGGGCTCACGCTCCATTGATCCGGACGTGCTGGTATCCGAGCCGGTGGCCATCTCTACGCGGGTTGCGCCGTCGTTCATTCGGGTAGGGCAGTTGGAACTCTTTGGGCGCCGTGCCCGCAAAAATGAACACCCACAGGCAATGGAAGAGCTCGAAAAGCTCGTTCTGCACCTGATCGATCGTGAGTATGACGGTGTTATCGACCAGACACTGCCAACCGCGGAAAAAGTGGTGTTGCTGGCACGCGCGTTCCGCAGCCGGCTGACGTCCCTTGTGGCAAACTGGATCCGTGTTGGCTACTGCCAGGGCAACTTCAACAGCGACAACTGCGCCGCAGGTGGCTTCACGCTCGATTATGGTCCGTTTGGATTCTGTGAAGTGTTTGATCCGCAGTACCAGCCCTGGACCGGTGGTGGCCAGCACTTCGCGTTCCTGAACCAGCCAATGGCGGCAGAACGCAACTTCTACTCATTCTGTTCAGCGCTACGACCGTTGTTGACGGCGCATCCGGACTGTCTGCGGCAGCTCGACGAGATTCACAGTGAGTTCCCGAACGTGATGCAGAAGCAGCTGGAGATTATGTGGGCGGCCAAACTCGGGCTTGAAGCCTTCAACCCGGATCTGTTCAGTGAGCTGGCAACTTTGATGGTGCAAACGCCTGTGGACTACACCCTGTTTTTCCGGGAACTCTCGTCGTTGCCTGAGGACATTGAACCGCTCAGGAAAAGCTTCTATCGGGGCCGGAGCTATGCGGCAGATCCCGACGGGCTGGACGGGCGCTGGTCAGCCTGGCTGACAAACTGGAAATCGCTCACGCAACATCCTTCCCGTGAGGAACTTTCCAGCCAGATGAAGAGGGTCAACCCCAAGTACAGCTTGAAAGAGTGGTTCCTTATGCCTGCCTACCAGCAAGCCGAATCGGGGAACTACGCTTTGCTGCGGGAGCTGCAGGACGTCATGACCCAGCCATACGCCGAGCAATCGGAGGACGTGGAGAAAAACTATTACAGGCTGAAGCCGCCGGAGCTGTTTGGCGTTGGCGGGGCGTCCCATCTTAGCTGTTCATCGTGATTGGAAGTTATCGGGATGACAGCTTGCAGATACTCCTCAGATCAGTGTCCCAGTACGTCTTTCTCGTTTTTCTTTGCGTTCTTCTCCTTTTTCTTTTCCTTGGGCGTTAAAAGCGGTTTCTTCTTACTGTCTTTTTTCCTGTCCTGGCCTTTACTCATGGGATCTGTCCACCTCTGGTTACGGGTACTTTGGCATAACTCTGCGTGATGCCAATGCTTTCAACATCCAGTATGAACCCAATTTCGGGTAACTCATAGGATTTCGAGGTCAGTTCCCGGAATGCCCGCCATCAAGTTTGGCTATTAACGTCATAACATCACATATAGCTAATAGCACTATGCATAGAACTAAAAGTATGGTTTAGTGAGGCTGCTAACGACAGACGCTCCAAATGGAGGAACGACTATGCAAAAGCCCCTGGTCAAGCATTTCTTTGATGAACCGACCAATACTTTCAGTTACGTAGTAACGGATCCACAAAGTAATGCGTGCGCAATTCTCGATTCCGTTCTGGATTTCGATTATGCAGCCGGGCGCACAGATGTGCGCTCCGCCGACGAGATCATTCAATACGTACAGGACAATGGCCTGAACGTCGAATGGATCCTGGAAACCCATGTACATGCTGATCACCTGTCCGCCGCGCCTTATCTGCACGAGAAGCTCGGGGGCAATACCGGCATCGGAAAGAAAATCATCGACGTCCAGGAGATCTTTGGTAAGGCCTTTAACGCAGGCACCGAGTTTGCGCGTGATGGTAGCCAGTTTGATCGCCTGTTCGAGGAAGGTGACAGCTTCAGGATCGGCAGCCTGGAAGGACGGGTTCTGCATACTCCCGGCCATACGCCCGCTTGCCTGACTTATGTTATTGGCGATGCCGCCTTTGTAGGCGACACACTGTTTGCACCGGATGCTGGTACGGCAAGGTGTGATTTTCCGGGTGGTGATGCTCATACACTGTATAGCTCCGTTCAGAAAGTGCTTGCGCTCCCTGAACAGACCCGCATCTTCCTTTGCCACGACTACAAGGCACCGGGGCGCGAAGAGTTTCAGCATGAAACCAGTGTTGCTGAGCAGCGCGCCAACAATATTCATGTACGTGAAGGCATGACAGAAGAGGACTTTGTGAAGCTCAGAACCGAGCGCGACGCCACTCTGAACATGCCACGGCTGATCCTGCCATCGGTACAGGTCAATATGCGTGCTGGAGAAATGCCTCCTGCGGAATCAAATGGACAGATCTACCTGAAAGTTCCGATCAATCTCTTGTGACAGGAGGTGTGACATGAAGATTCATTACCTTGAACCTGCGTTTGCAGTCGCGGACACCGTAGCTCCGGAAGACATGCCCGAAATCAGGGACCAGGGCTTCCGTGCCATTATCTGTAACCGGCGTCCCGGAGAAGAAGGCTTTGTGGGAGAGGATGCCTATGCGGAGGCTGCGGCCAGAGCCGGCCTGGAATGGATATCTGTTCCTGTCGCCTCCGGTCAGTACTCGGACGCAGACATTGATGCTTTCGGCAAGGCACTGGAAAGGGCGCCATCGCCAATTCTCGGCTTTTGCCGCACTGGTCGCCGTGCCGTTCACATGTGGGCCCATGCCCGCGCCAGAGAGCCTCAGTGCAATATCCCGCTGTTACTGAAGGCCGCCCACAGGGCTGGCCACGACCCCCAACCAATTCAGGAAATGCTGGAAAGTAACTCTTGAACACTGATTTCGAAGGACAGGGAGGTTCCATGGCAATGCGGAGTTGAAACCAAGATGAAACCTACCCAAAACGCATATCAGTCCTCCATCATAATTCATGATGTTGTGATCATTGGAGCAGGCGCCGGCGGTGTTGCAACCGCTGCCAGTCTCCTGAAGCGCCAGAAGGACCTGGATATCGCAATCATTGATCCCAGCGAACTGCACTACTACCAACCAGGGTGGACCATGGTCGGCGGAGGTGTATTTTCCGCTGGCAGCACCCGCCGGAAAACCGAATCTGTTATACCTGATGGCTGTCGCTGGTATCGTGCAACAGCCGATTGCGTTGATCCTCGCGCACAGGTCGTAAAGCTCACTGACCACAGTTGTATTGGTTATCGACGGCTGGTCGTGGCCCCCGGCCTAGTTATGGACTGGGAAAGTGTTGAAGGCCTGAGTGAAACCCTCGGCATGAATGGGGTGACCTCCAACTATCGATACGATCTTGCACCCTACACTTGGTCCCTGGTGGAGCAGCTGGAGAAAGGCAAAGCGCTGTTCATTCAGCCGCCCATGCCGATAAAGTGTGCCGGCGCACCCCAGAAGGCCATGTACCTGGCAGCAGATGAATGGCGACGCAAGGGCCGGCTTGCCGATATTGACGTCTCTTACCATTCCGCCGGCAAGGTTCTGTTCGGAGTGGAGGATTACGTACCGGAGCTGCAGAAATATATTGACCGGTACGGCATTGATCTATGCTTTGAAGAGCGGCTGGTGGCCGTTGATGGCAAGACAAGGACAGCCCGCTTCGTAAAACAGTCCGGTGATCAACAGGAAACTGTGGACCGGACCTTCGATATGCTTCACGTTGTTCCCACCCAGCGGCCTCCCGGCTTCATTGCGCAGTCCGGACTGGGCAATATCGACGGCTGGATTGATCTCGACCCGGAGACTCTGCAACACGTCAGGCACCCCACTATCTTCGGACTGGGGGATGCCAGTGGCACACCCAATGCTAAGACCATGGCCGCGGTGAGAAAACAGGCTCCCGTTGTGGCGCAGAATCTCGTTGCCTCACTGGAAGACAGGCTACTGACCGCCGCTTATCTGGGGTACGGATCCTGCCCGCTAACGGTGGAAAGGGGCAGAATCGTTCTCGCTGAATTCGGTTACGGAGGCAAACTGCAGCCAAGTTTCCCGTCTTGGATCAACGATGGTACCAAGGCAACCCGGATGGCCTGGTTTCTAAAAGCTAAACAGCTACCCTGGCTTTACTGGAACGGCATGCTCAAAGGCCGGGAATGGTTGGCAGCGCCGGCAGCACGTCAGGCCTGATATCAGGGAGTGAACGATATGTCCGGTAAGCTGATCCGCTATCTGCCAATCCTGAACTGGTTGAGAGACTACAGGGCCGACACGTTTATCAGCGACGGCCTCGCGGCAGTGATTGTCACTTTAATGCTGGTACCCCAGGCTTTGGCTTATGCCTTACTGGCAGGCCTGCCGCCCGAGGTTGGGCTTTATGCCAGTATGATCCCGCTGGTGGTTTATGCCCTGCTCGGAACAAGTGCCACGCTCGCTGTTGGGCCTGTGGCCGTGGCATCCCTGATGACAGCCTCTGCGCTTGGAGGAATTGCCGAACCGGGAACACCGGAATACGTAGGGGCCGCTCTGGTTCTGGCCTCGCTATCCGGCCTGATGCTTTTCGCCATGGGCCTTCTGCGACTGGGCTTTCTGGCCAACTTCCTCAGTCACCCGGTGATATCGGGGTTTGTCACAGCATCCGGCATTCTGATAGCAGGCAGCCAGCTGGGTAGTATCCTGGGTATCCAGGGCGGAGGTCACAATCTGTTGGAAATGGGGCAAGGGCTCTGGCAACAGATGGGCGAGGTGAACGCTTTCACCCTGATGATTGGTGGCGGCGCCTTGCTATTTCTCTACTTATGCCGAAATTTTCTCACGCAGGGCCTGATCGGTATCGGGTTATCAAAACGGCTTGCGGATCTCACTACCAAGGCGGCTCCGGTCGCCGCGGTGATCGTTACTACGGCAGCCGCCTGGTATTTCGATCTCGGCGCAGCAGGTGTAAACCTGGTCGGAGAGGTACCGAGTGGTCTTCCCGAGATCAGTCTTCCGTCCATGGATCCCGCCATCTGGAGCACTCTGGTTCCTGCCGCCATCCTGATCAGCCTGGTGGGTTTTGTGGAATCTGTGTCCGTCGCTCAGACGCTCGCCGCCAAGCGGCGGCAAAGGATAGACCCGGACTCTGAACTGATCGCCCTCGGGCTCGCCAATGTGGCAGCGGGGGTCAGTGGAGGTTCTCCGGTATCCGGCGGTTTTTCGAGATCCGTAGTCAACTTTGAAGCAGGAGCCGAGACGCCGATTGCCGGAGCCCTGACCGCTGTGGGTATTGCCATCGCGACCCTCACGCTGACCGGATTTCTCGCGTTTTTGCCGAAAGCCACCCTGGCAGCAACGATTATTATCGCGGTCAGTACACTGATTGACCTGCCGGCTATCCGCAGAACCATGGCCTATTCGAAGGCGGACGGGGTGGCTATGCTGGCAACAGTTATCCTGACGCTGGTGCACGGCGTCGAGGCCGGCATCGTTGTGGGTGTTGCCCTCTCAATCGGATTGTATCTGTATCGCACGAGCCGTCCTCACAGCGCCATTGTAGGGCGTATTCCCGGCACAGAACATTTCCGGAATGTGCGGCGGCACGAGGTGGAGATTGATAAAACCACCGCCATTCTCCGGGTGGACGAGAGCCTGTATTTCGCCAATGCCCGATATCTTGAGGAAACAGTACTGGAGCTCGTTGCAGAGAACCCGGAGATAAAGAATCTCGTGCTGGCGTGCCAGGCAGTTAATGAAATAGATGCGTCGGCCCTGGAAAGCCTCGAAGCGATTAATGTTCGATTGGAGGACGCGGGAATCCATCTGCATCTTGCCGAAGTGAAAGGGCCGGTCATGGACCGCCTGAAACGGACGCATTTCTGTGAGGAGCTGAAAGGTCAGATTTTCCTCAGTACTTACGAAGCCTGGAAAGCGCTCGTGAAGAAGCCAAGTATCCTTTTTAAACCTGACTGACGATCTCACTGGAGATTCCCATGGAACTCGATCCTGTCTTACTATCGCGAATCCAGTTCGCGTTTGTGGTGTCATTTCACGCCATCTTCCCGGTGTTTACCATCGGGCTGGCTTCCTACATTGCGGTGCTGGAGGGCCTGGGCTTTAAAACCGGCAATCCGGTGTGGCTCAAGCTCTCGGGCTTCTGGACCAAGGTCTTTGCGGTGGTCTTCGGGATGGGCGTGGTCTCGGGCATCGTGATGTCGTTCCAGTTCGGGACGAACTGGAGCAACTTCTCACAGGCCACCGCCAACTTCCTTGGGCCAGTACTCAGCTATGAGGTGATCACCGCCTTCTTCCTGGAAGCGGCGTTCCTCGGTGTGCTGCTGTTCGGACGCAATAAGGTGCCGCCCGGTGTACATCTGTTCGCCGCCATCATGGTAGCCACCGGCACCTTCATCTCCTCGTTCTGGATTCTCTCGGCTAACAGCTGGATGCAGACTCCGGCCGGCTTTGAAATTGTTGACGGGGTTTTCCATGTTACTTCCTGGAGTGAGGCAATCTTCAATCCATCTTTCTGGTACCGCTTCACGCACATGGGCCTGGCCTCGTTCCTGACCGGTAGCTTCGTGGTGGCCGGCGTCAGTGCCTGGTATCTGCTCAAGGGGCGGGAAGTTGAAGCAAACCGCAAGGCGCTGTCCATGTGCCTGTGGCTTATCCTGTTTATTGCTCCGGCGCAGCTGGTGGTAGGGGATTTCCACGGCCTCAATACTATGGAGCACCAGCCCACCAAGGTGGCGGCAATGGAAGGCAACTGGGAGACTTCTTCCAACGTGCCTCTGCTGCTGTTCGCTATCCCGGATCAGGAAGCCCAGACCAATCATTTCGAGATCGGAATTCCGAGCCTGGCCAGTCTGATCCTGACCCACGAATGGGACGGCGTGGTGCCCGGCCTCAAGGACGTTCCGCGTGCGGAGCAGCCGCCGGTGGCCATCGTGTTCTGGTCGTTCCGGATCATGGTTGGCATTGGCACCCTGATGATCATCGTGGGCCTGACCGGCCTGGCGCTGCGTCGCGGTGGCCGCTACTTCCAATCCAACTGGTTCCTGCAGGTATTGCGGGTAATGAGTATCGCCCCGTTCATTGCGGTGCTGACTGGCTGGTTCGTCACCGAGGTGGGCCGGGCCCCGTGGCTGGTATACGGCATCATGGACCAGGCCTCATCGGTGACACCGTCCCTCAGCGGCGGCATGGCCCTGTTCACCCTGATCGGCTATATCGCGGTCTACGCGGCGGTATTCTCTGCCGGGGTCTACTACCTGATGCGGGTGCTGTACGTGGGGCTGGAAGATCGGTCTGACGAGGAAGAGCACGACGCGGATCGTCCGGCCCGCCCGCTCTCCGCCGCCCACGTGCCGTTCGAATACGGCGAAGACAAACCTAGCAAACCGGCCAGTCAGGGAGGTCACTGACTATGGAACTGTTCGATCTGCCCCTGATCTGGGCATTCATTATCGGCTTCGGCATCATCATGTATGTGCTGATGGACGGCTTCGACCTCGGGGTCGGCATTCTCTTCCCGTTCGCCCCGAGTGAGGGTGACCGGGACACCATGATGAACTCGGTAGCCCCGGTGTGGGACGGCAACGAGACCTGGCTGGTGCTCGGTGGGGCCGGCCTGCTGGCCGCCTTCCCGATGGTCTACACCATCTTCCTGCCGGCGTTGTACATTGGCGTGTTCCTGCTGTTGGCCGGCCTGATTTTTCGGGGTGTGGCCTTCGAGTTCCGGTTCAAGGCCCGGACCTCTCGCTATCTCTGGAACTGGGCCTTTGCCGGCGGTTCCACCGTGGCATCTTTTGCCCAGGGAGCAGTGGTCGGTGCCTACATTCAGGGTTTCAACACCGTCGACGGCGTCTACGTCGGCGGGGCGCTTGACTGGTTGACCCCGTTCACCGTGCTGACTGGCCTCGGCATGCTCGCCGGTTACTCCCTGCTCGGTTCCACCTGGCTGATCATGAAGACCGAGGGACGACTGCAGGAATGGGCCTACAAAATCACCCTGCCGTTGCTGACCACGGTGCTGATTATCTTCGGAATTATCAGTGTCTGGACCCCGTTCGTGGACGACCTGGTGCGTGACCGATGGTTCTCGAACCTGACCGTGATCTGGATCCTGCCGGTGCTGACCCTGCTGTGCGCGTTCCAGATCTTCCGATCGGTGCGCAACCGCTTCGAGGGCATGCCGTTCGTGGCCACCATGGGACTGTTCATCACCACCTACCTGGGCCTGGTGGTCAGCCGATGGCCTTACGTGGTGCCGCCGGATTACACCCTGTGGGACGCGGCCTCGGCCTATGGCTCCCAGATGTTCCTGCTCCTGGGCACGCTGCTGGTGGTACCCATCGTGATCACCTACACCGCCTGGACCTATTGGGTCTTCCGAGGCAAGGTTCGCGCAGGTGAGGGTTATCACTGATAAAAACAAGCCGCCTCCGGTCAGGAGGCGGCTTGTTCGTATCTATGCCTTGCTACTGAATAGTTGATCAGTCGAAATCGGGCAGTTCTGGTTTGACCAACGGCTTACCAGCTTCCTGCCATGCTTCAATTCCTCCGGCAATCGACTGTACGTGGATATAGCCCATTTCCTTCATGGCCTTGGCGGAGAGGGCAGAGCGCCCACTGTTTTTACAGTAGATAACCATGTTCAGTCCGCGATCTTCAAAGGCGGGATCGTTGGTGAGTTTGAACTCCAGGATACCTCTGGGAATATTGGTCGCTCCCGGAATATGGCCCTCATGAAACTCATCCGCTTCGCGAACATCAATTAACAGATCCGCATTTCTGATGGTCTCTTCGGATTTCTCCAAAGGCACTTCCCGGATTTCTTTCTTTGCAGCCTGAACCATGTCATGAACAGTTTTCATTAGGAAAACCCCCATTCATTTATCTAAAAAACCGCCACCGCAAAGGCGGTGGCGGTTACCCTGGAGATACTGGATTCAAGGGTTCGGTATCGTTAAAGGGACCTGGTACAGAAGTAGAAGTCCTTGCATTCGTAGTCACCTGACTCAACACGGGCGTTGGCACCTTCGGCGGTCTTGGCAGGCGGGACGATAACCTTCTCACCTTTCTTCCAGCCTTCCGGGGTGGCCACACCGTGCTCATCGCTGGTCTGCAGGGCTTCCAGCAAACGCAGAAACTCAGGGACGGACCGGCCGTTGCTCATCGGGTAGTAGACCATGGCCCGAAGAATGCCGTCCGGGTCGATGATGAAAGTAGCGCGCACTGCAGAAGTATCGGCGGCACCCGGGTGGATCATGCCATAGGCCCTGGCCACATCCATTTTCAGATCTTCAATGATCGGGAATGGTATTTCAACGCCCCACTTTTCCTTGATATTGCGCATCCAGGCAATATGGGAATGGATGCTGTCGATGGACAGACCCAGTAACTCACAGTTCATTCTGGCGAATTCCGGCGCTGCTTCGGCGAAGGCCATGAATTCGGTGGTGCAAACCGGGGTGAAGTCAGCCGGATGTGAGAACAGAACCAACCACTTGCCTTTATAATCGCTGAGGGACTTCTCGCCATCAGTCGTTAGTGCTTTGAAATCCGGTGCCGGTTCATTCATGCGCGGGAGGCCAGCGTTAGGTGCGTCTTGAGTATCCATAGTGATTTCCTTTCGAGATTGGGTTGTCAACTGACATCAAAAAGATAAATCCGTCATCAAATGCAATCAAGGACTAAGGTTATACCGTTTCAGAATAAGATTTCTACCGCTACTCAATGACAACAGGGGAAGGCCAATTTAAAGCCCTCTTTACGGTGAGCAACTATAATGATAGCTGAAATCGGATATAACGAAGCTTCTCTTGGACGGTGAAAGCCAGATTCGTCTAGTGGGTCGCCGGATTAGGCCATCGATACTCTTTGAAATGGTTTATAAAATTAATCAACCGGATAATTTCCATGGAGATCACCAATGATATTTCGCCAATTGTTTGATGATGTTTCATCCACATTCACGTATCTCCTGGCTGATGAAAACAGAAAAGAGGCAATCCTGATCGACCCGGTCTTCTCTCAGTCAAAACGAGACATGGCCCTGATCGATGAGCTGGAACTGACCCTGGTCCTGGTTGCAGATACCCATGCCCATGCGGATCATATAACCGCCGCATGGCTGCTGAAACAGAAAACCGGCTGTAAAATCGCCTCAGCGAAAGCCATCGGAGCGGAGCATGTAGATATCTCGCTCGATGATGGTCAGGAATTCGGAGTTGCCGGTGTGACACTCAGAGCTATCTCAACCCCTGGCCACACCGACGGGTGCATGAGTTATGTCCTTTCAGATCAGTCAATGGTATTCACCGGGGATGCACTACTGATCCGGGGCTGCGGGAGAAGCGACTTCCAGCAGGGAAGTGCTCATAAACTCTTTCAATCTATCACCAGTAAGCTGTTTGTCTTGCCGGATGAATGCCTGGTCTATCCGGCGCATGACTATCACGGACGAACCCAGAGCTCCATCGGGGAAGAAAAGGCGTTCAACGCCCGCGTTGGAGGAGGTGCCAACGAAACGGATTTCGTGGAGTACATGAAGGCAATGAAACTTCCTCATCCCAAGAAAATTGACGAGGCGGTACCTGCGAACCTCCGAAGCGGGTGTCCCGAGGATGGCAAGTTGCCTGCAGAACCTGACTGGGCTGATATCCGGCTTACCTATGCCGGGGTTCCTGAAATCGGTGAGGAGTGGCTGGAGCACCATCTTGATGAGGTAACTGTTCTTGATGTCAGGCTGGACGAAGAGATAAAGGACTTTCCCTCAGCTGAAGCTTTGGTGGACCTGCAAATCCCGTTAAATGAGCTGAGATCCAGAGTGGACGAGGTTCCCAGGAATAAGCCTGTGGTAGCACTTTGCCGTTCAGGTCGGCGGTCCGCCCTGGCGGTCAATATTCTCAAGGAGAATGGTTTTGAGGAGGTGGCCAGCCTCAGCAGGGGACTCATGGAAGTTTCCAGGGATTGATAGGGTCAGGCAGGCTTTTGAGCTGACTTCGAAAAACCGGCTTCCCCGGTCTTCCCGGGAAATCAATCTTTATGTACGGCGCTGGCGATCAGCGCCGAGACCGTCACTTTTTAAAGTGCAGCCGGTTCAGGCGATAGACAAGCCAGATGGTCGTGAACTGGAGAATCAGGGCGACGCCCGTCAGACACCAATAGGCGACACTGAAACGCTCCAGAGCGCCAAAGCTTACAAGCCCGGCATTGATAAAAAACTGGATCATAACCACCAGACCAACCCCCGGGCAGACAAGGGCGTAGGCGCCGGCAGACTTTTCGGTTCCCGTAACGAACCTTGCAAAATAGCCATACCGTGCAAGGACTACCCAACCAAGCAGGCCAAATACCAATTGGGCGCAAAGAAAATACGTGAGCATGCCAAGAACGGCTACACCACCGGCCCCGGATTCGAAGTGTACGTGGAAGCCGTGAGTCTGGCGGAGAAGCGTGATGGTCAATGTGGTCAGGATGGGTACTATGATCCACAAAGTTGGGGCGGTAGATGGATCTGCTCCCTGCTCAAGCATGGCACGGAATCCCAGAACAATCTGAATAGCCCCGATAACGAATGCTGTCACCATGAAAAAGCTGGACAGTACAAGACTGAAAGTAACCGTCACCGTGTTCTGGCTCATGGCGGCAGGTGCGGCAAGGCCCACAGCAATCATCGCTGTGGCAAAGGCGGGCAACAATTGACCGAGATTGTTGTTCTTTACACAATCAAAACCACCACCGACAAGCACTCTCCCCCAGAAATCACGCAATAAAGCCAACGCCCAGGCTCCAACCAAAAGGAACGCCAGAAGCGCAATTGGAAACAACCATTCAACCACAGACCATAACGCCGGTACGAAGGTTAATCCGAGAATAAAGCCGACATTAATGGTCATGGCCAATGTTAATGGCCCGGCGAGCAACTGGGTCTCAGAGTTGCTGTTGCGAAGCTGCTGATAAGCGGGCGTTTTGCGGAACTGGCTGAACTGCCGTAGATTCCAGGCCAGAAGTTGAATGTGCAAGAGTGAGAAAAAGCCGATTCCAGCCCAGGCGCCCACTATGGCAATTTTCGATATCAGGCCACCACTTTTCAAAGCATCGATGGCATCTTCAAACAGGGGAACGGGAGCGTCAGGATGAGGTAACCAGAACATCAGCCACATAAAAAAGGTTACCGCAAGCCCCCCGGCACCGAGCGCTGCTAAAAAATATGTGGGAGACCAATCGGAATTGGTATCTTTCGGTAGGCGGTAAAACATTAGACGCTCCTGTTAACAAGACCTGCCTTTGCAATCCTGGTGCTCCTGGCATCGGCCCAACAGTTTCCGGGCCATGGCGTGTCCGTTGTCAATGCAGTCGCCAACACTGATGCCATCACGCCAGTTTCCCATCAAATGAAGGCCAGAATAACTGTGGACAAGCTCATCTATTTTGGAAACTCGATCCAGGTGTCCGATTTCATACTGCGGTATGGCGTGAACCCAGCGGGCCACTTTCGTGAAAACCGGGCTAGCGCTTATGCCGAGTAGCTCACTCAATTCTGTACTGACGGTACTCAATAATTGTTGGTCGGACTGTTCGTTGACTGCCGTGTTTCTGCGGCCACCTATAAAACACGTGAAAAGCACGTTCCCATCGGGAGCGCGCTCTGGAAAAAGGGTAGACGAGAACAGAGCCCCCAGAGTTTGCCTTTTTTCCTGGCTTGGAATGAGCATTCCAAAACCATCTAACGGATGCTTGACGGCTTGCTTGGGGTAACCCAGAACGACAGCCGCGAGGGGAGGGTACGAAATGCTCTCCAGCTCGAACTTGAGCCGGGTGTCCGTGCCTGCCATAAGCGATCCGCTGACGCCTGCTGGCGTGGTGAGGATCAGGTCCTGGGCAGTAAAAACCTGTCCCTTGTGATCAACGGCGCGCCAACCATGATCGTTTCGATCAATTGTTTCCACCTTACTGCCCGTCACAATGCGAACATTGGGGAGGCTCTCCAGTTCATCCCTGATGCCGTCGGTCAAGGTGGAAAGCCCTTCGGGGAAACTCACAAGTTTTCCGCGCCAGTCGTCGGGAAAGCCGTTATGCCGCTCTTCATTACGCTGTTTTTTACCTTCGCGCACTTGAGTAAGGCCACCGAGTAGCAATGACCCATGGGCCTGTTCCAATCGATAAAGGCGAGGGAAGGCGGCCTTCGCTGAGAGACGACCTGGGTCGCCTGCGTACACACCGGATACAAAGGGGTCAACGAAATGGCTGAGTATATTGTTGCCGAGACGCCTCTGAACGAAATCAGCGAGCGTTTCCTCGTGGGTTGCAGGTTTCCGAAAAGGTTCGGTAAGTATATGCTTCCAACCCTCGATGCCTATGAGAGGACTTTTCAGTGCAGACCCGAGACTGCCAGGTAACGCAATGGGCTTGCCATTTTTAACCACATAGCGCTTGCGACTGGCGGAGGGGGGGGAAATGGCCTTATCCGCGAGATTCAGAGATTTCAGCAATTGATACAAAGCTGGTTTGGCCATCAACGTATTTGGCCCAAGCTCCATGTGCCAGCCTTGTTCTGTAACCGACCGGACATTTCCGCCCAGTTGTTCGTCAGCCTCAACCAAAGTAACGTTTTTATTGTGGCGTCCGACCTCAAGAGCAAGTGAGAGACCAGTAATACCTCCGCCTACAATAAGAAACGAGCACTCTTTAGTGCGTGTGGTTTCTCGCATAAAAACCTTGAATGATCATGAAAATTTGAAACACCAATCGTAGGTATCAAGACTACACGATTTTGATACGAAACGGGAATAAGGTAAGACTGAAAAGGAATATACATCCTGAGTTTGCGTCAGGTGGTAGGGGCAAAGGGTGGGCGACGACACAAAGTGCTAAATTCGACGTCCGATAAACAAAAGCGAACATTCGTAGGGCCTAGAGGCCGCTTCAGCTTCAGCTCAACTCACCCTGACCCATTTTAAGGTCAGTCGGACATACGGCGAACTTCGGCGATTGCCAGGTCTGACGGACTCGCTGCGTTCTCCATAACATTTAGACGTTCACTAAGTTTTTTATTAAAGCGTGCGATCTCGGCTTCTGGGATGGCTGCGGCGGTAGGGATATCGGCAGTTAGCGGATCTACTGGGCGGTCGTTAATGTGAAACTCGAAGTGCAGGTGGGGGCCGGTGCTGCGCCCGGTATTTCCTGACAATGCAATTTTCTGGCCTCGCTTTATTGCGGCGCCTTTACGAACCAGGATCTTATGGAGATGCAGGTACCGTGTGGTGTGCGTGCCCCCATGATCAATGTCGATGTACTTGCCGGCGTAGGGGTGATTTCCGATGCGGGCCACAATACCGTCTCCGGTGCTGAGAATGGGTGTGCCTGTTGGCGTCGCAAGATCCACTCCGTTGTGAGGGGCGATGCGCCCAGTCACCGGGTGCAATCGCCTGGGATTGAAGTGTGAGCTCACACGGTAACGCTTTTTGGTGGGCAGTCGCAGAAAAGCGGGCGTCACGCTCTCGCCATTCTCATCGTAATAATTACCGTTGTCATAAAGAAAGGCGTAATGGGTTCTGGCACTGCGTTCCAGAGACAGGGCTTCGATGCGGGTCTTCCCGGTGTTTTCGGTGCCCGTCGTTTCGTGGCCAACAATGACGGAGAACCGATCGCCGGCCCGGAGATCCCTGCGGAAATTGAGTTGGCTTCCCAGAAGCTGGTCGATCAGAAGGATCTGCGCTTGCGTTACGCCTGCTTGCATAGCTGAGGCGTAGAAACTGCCATTGATCGTGCCCCTGAGCACCTCGGAGACCCAAAAAGTCTCTTCCTCGAAGGCATGATGCACGAAGGAGCCATCGGGTTGGCGCGAGTAGGTGACGTGGCGTGCCGGGTCGAGAAACAGAATCAGTTCTGAAAACTGGCCTTGCTCATCGAAGTGCAGACCGAGTCGAGTTCCAGGCCTCAGGGTTTCCAAATGCAGATACTCGGCGTCTGCTGCCAGAATCTCCTGAAGGTCCTCCACGGGCGCTTTGTTTGCCCGGAAAATCCGGTTTAATGTGTCTCCAGCCTCCACACGCCAATCAACGGTTTTCTCCTTTGGGCGCTCCGCCGTCTGACGGTCTTCCGTGCCGGCTGGTTCAACGGCCTCTGCCGGAGCCGGGGGTATTTGGTTCCCGCGCTCCAGCGTTTCCGATGGCAGAGCGGCCATGACAGGTGACGATTTGAGTGGCATCAGGTTTGATGTCAGCAAAACGGCGGCCGCCATCGCAAGCGCAATTTTCTGGGATGTTGAAAACATTGAGAATATCTTCACTTTCTACGTCTCTATGCCACGTTCTGACAAGGTAATACGAGGTGCGGGTCTTGAACCGGAATTCAAACGCCACGCCCCAGAAAATCAGCCCGGCCAGCAGCAGGAACACGCCGAGATAGATCGAAAGACTTCAACGGGAAGGTATCTCGGCGGGATTCAACCGTCAGTGACAAAGTCACTTAAGCTGGTCGATGAATGTTCAGCTCAATGTCACGGGTGTTCGTCCATGTCTATTGATGTTCCTACCAACGATTCACACCTTATACTGCGCATAATGTATATTCAATAGTCTGTTTTTAAAGGGATTTTCGAGTCACACCCTATGCGAAATATCGATCCCAAAAGTCGACAGTAGCTCCCGTTTATGGCGGTAGTAGGTTTCGCGGGACATCAGGAAGTAGGGGTTGTATCCCATCAGCCAAGTGACATAGGTTCCCCGCAATTTGACCGGCAAACGCAGGAAGGTGAGTTGCTCGTCTTTGGTCATTGAGAAATGGGATGGCATGGCTCGAACTCCAGCGGGAATCCCGCCACGGCGTTTAATCGCCGTCCAGAGAAGGCCTACAGTGGAATCAACCCGGCAAGGCCGGGTTCGATATTCCCCCGGGTGAAGAATTCGCCTGGGCATACCAAGCAGGCTTTAAGAATGAGAAATCCCACATCATCGGTGTTGGCGCACCTAGTGGGATCGGATCTCTCAAAATGGACTACGGGAGAAGTTTACACCGAAATCTGGTGCGCGAAACTCGATGCTAACCCCCCTCGCTCTAATAGGGGGGGTACAAACTCCAAAATCCGCCGCCCCCCCTCAAATTTGAGCCCAATGAGAGGCCCCGAAAATCCCTGAAAGCCAAGGGGCACAAGGGCTACAGGCCATTTCATGGTTCCGAACGCTGATTTCGAGCCAGTCGCAGAACAAGGGGGGCACCCGCACGCGGGGGGTTCCTTGTTGGCCGAGGTGCCTCAAAACCGGCACAAACGGCACACCATACTGCGCATAATGTATATTATGTTAAATACAATATTATTCTACCAACCAACGTATGGTCCTTCGGCGGTAAAGCGCTACCGATATCAGGCGCCCGATTCGTAACTTGCAGCCCAACTGTTGCGACCGAGTTCTGTGGCGCGGGCGACGTCCCCTTCTGGAACCAGTGAAAGGCTCCCCAGTTCTCTTGAATCGTAGTGAAATACGCACAAACGTGATGCAAATTCTGCGAATGGCAGTGATGCCTCGCCATAGCGCTCGCCATTACTCTGGGTTGAACAGTTAATGTCCTGGCCCCAGTCCTGGCCGCTGTCATTGTTGGGGTTGAAAAAATAGACGCGTATTTCGCTGGCGCGATCAAGGTTGACGCGAACGATGGTTATGGCAATGGCGTCCGACCAGGCGCCCTCCACTGTCGGTGACAGCAATACCAGCGGGCTGTGGATGGATAACGGGTATATTGCCGTTATAGTAAGGATGGTAGCTGGCATAAAAATGGCGGATAAAGTCCTCATATTCATGAATTTTCCCTGTCTGCCGGCTGATGACGCTGAGAAATCCCAGCCCTACCCACCAGCCGTACATTTCCGGGTTTATCCAGCGATGCAGGTCATCATCGCGCACACCGCACAGGCGGCCCATTTCGCCATAAATGCGGTCAAGATGAGGTATCAGAATCAACGAAACCGGGTCCACATCGGTTGGCGGTGCCTTCGCGAGGCCGGCTTCCAGGTGTCGGGAATTAATATGCTGACCTTCGAACCGCATGACGACATCATCATCCCGTGCAGCCCAGGCCACCAACTGCAACAGAAAGTCCGCGTCGTTGAATGACCACATGGAAAGTCCGATAACAGACTGGCAGGTCGGATTATTGCCCTGGCCGATCCCGAGGGGTTGTCCCAGCAGGCTCAGTACACCGGCCAGCAGATAAACCCGGGGTGGATGCGCATCACCGAAAACCGTGGCCAGCTTGTCGGATGCTGTCTGGCACAGGTTCAGTCCGAGTTGCCGCCACAAGCCCGACGCTACCGGCGGCGTGAACAGAGAGCCGCGTTCAAGGAACATGGCCAGGCCATAGACAGCCTGACAGGTTTCAGGATGAACGACTTCGTCAATCAGTTCGAGCACAATCTGCCGATAGCACTGGAGGACATCATTACCGGTGATGCTCAGGCCCAGTGCCAGAGGGATCAGGTCATCCCGATGCCCACGCAAGTGTCTTAACAGCATGGGATGGTAGGGAGAAACCATTCCGGTTCCATGCATGGCACTGGCGAAACCCTGGGCTTCTTCCGATAACGCGATTTCGTCCATAGCAGCCAGGCGTTCGCCATAAACCGCAAAGCCCGGATCATCGCGGCAACCGGATGTCGGGCCGAATAAAGCGCCAACGAGGCGTGCGGCTTTGTCCATTCCCGAGGTTTCGATTTCCGGATCAAAAAGGCACTTGGCAATCTGGCTGACCATCTGCTTGATACTGTCAGTCTGTATCGGGCGCTGTGCCAGCAGGCGGTGCACTTCATCCACCAGGCTGTCGAGAATACTCTCGTAGCCCAGCCTGTTCAGCAGGTACTGATATAATGCGCTGACGATCTGCCCCAGCCCCTGCGGTCGCTCGCGATCCGCTTCGCTCATCTGACCGGAAAGCAGGTCCAGATTCAGTGCTGTCACCTGGGTCAGAAAATTCCTGGCCTGCTCTGCTGAAATGCCGGGATGAAGGTAGTCTCCCATAGCCACTGCCAGCAGGCGCAGTTCGCTCAGGGCCTCAATGCACGTGTAGGCGGGGGCTCCCTGGCGCAGCGTGCGTACCGCCAATGCTGGACGCAGAATGGCGGGCTGGTCCCAGTCACTGTTGGTAAAGACGCCCTTCGCTTCCATTGCCGGTACCCGGGCGTAGAGCGCGTCGAGTCCGCCCGGAGCTTCCATAACAATCAGTGCCGCTTCCAGCACTTCGGTATTTGGTGCCAGCGAATCGCTCTGGTGCGTGAACGCAAGCTGATCCAGAGCCTCGTCAAACGCTGAAACAGATGCGTTGGTTGCTGGATCAGAACCCGGGATAGTCACCATGCTTTCCTTGCTTAGTCGATAAGCCACTTTGAATCGTCCATTACTCAACGATGCTCTTAAGGCCTTCCATAAGCAAACGATTCCGGCACTTTCGTTTCTATTTGTAACCAGAGCGACTATATTGAAAGTGACGGTTGGGAAGCATAAACCCGCTGTATCCGCCCAGCGACACATTCATGCATGTACTCATGCACCTCGCTTTGCTCTGGGCCACTCAACCCTCCGTAAGCGACATTGTCTAAAGGCTTGGTTTACCTGGTGCGCACCAATGTCGGCGCAGTTTTTCCAGGCTGACCGGCAAGGAGAACATCGAATGTCGATAACATCAGAAACTCAGGTATCCCCAGATAAAGCCGCCTGGCTTGATCCGGAGATGGATTCGGTGAAAGGCACCGAAACGCCCAAGGATCCGAACAAGGGCTACATTGCCCTGCTCGGCTGGAGTGTCAATGCGATCAAGGCGGCACAGAAGTTTGACCGCCGCTATATCGTTGTTGCTCCCGAATGGGCTGCGGATTTCTGCGAAGTCAACAAGATACCTTTCATTCCGTGGGATTTTATCCGGCTTAATGATCGGTCCCTGGAAATTGCGGAGCGACTGAAAACCGAAGGTGTGGATGTCGCGATTCCACTGTTCGAGGAAACCGTCGAGTGGTCCGGCGCCATCAACTCCGTCCTGCTGAACAGTCCTCGCATGTATGGGCAGTCCATTCTGTTCCGGGACAAGGCGTTGATGAAGCGGCGTGCCCAGCTTGGTGGCATCCGTGTCGGGATCTTTGAGGAGGCCCACGAAAAAGAGGACATCGTCCGATTCATGAAGCGCGTCAACCAGACGCTGCTCAAGCTCGATGGCGACCCGGATGACCCGATTCACGTCAAGGCATTCGACAAGGCCGGCTGCCTGGGCCACCGGATGATCCGTAAGATAGAAGAAATCGATAGTATCCCGGCAGAGGAATATCCCCTGCTGATGGAAAGTCACCTGGATGGCTGGGAATTCGCCGTTGAGGCCTGGATCCACGACGGCAAGATCAAGTTTCTCAACATCTCGGAGTACGTAACCTTGGGGTACTCGGTATTCGTGCCGGCTACCGCTCAACTCGAGAGTTGGCGCAATGCGATCACCAAGCAGATCGAATTGTTGATCAAAACGTTCGACATTCAGTTCGGCTTAATCCATCCCGAGTACTTCGTCACCGCAGATGGCGAAATGTACTTTGGCGAGGTTGCTTACCGCCCGCCCGGATTCAAGGCTTTCGAGCTGATCGAAATGGCTTATGGGTTCAATGCGTACCAGGCTTCCATGTTGGTGTTCGATCCCAAAAGTACCAAAGAAGAAGTGGACAGCTTTTTCCCTCGCGAGGTGGTGGATGCAAAAGGTTACGCAGGGTGCTTCGGCGTGTATCCAAGGCGTCGTGTGGTCAGCAAACTGGAAATGCCCAAAGAAACGATTGAGCATCCCTACTTCCGTTCACACGAATTGCACGAACCGACAGAGGCCACTGTCCCTGACCGGTCAGCCTTCGGTACCCACTGGGGCCTCGTCTTCTTCTTTGGTGACGACCCCATCAAGATGCGGGATTTGCTGAAAGCTCAGGAAGAGCTGGACTTCTATGTCTAGAAGCCCTGCCTGACCGCCCTGCCCTTTGCCCCTGCCATCTGACGGCCGGGACAAAGGGCGTTTTCGTCAATTCGTCCGGTCACTCATCGTCGCTGAAAGCGGAGCGGTGAAACTCGGCGGCGTATTCAGCTTCTTTCACCCCCGTTTCAAACACCTCAGGTACATTCCCACCGGAAAGAACCTCCAGTACGGCATGAACACCCTTTGCGAGGGACGTCAGGTTGTAGCCGCCTTCCAATATGAACGCCAGACGGCCCTGACAGTGCTGCTCTGCAATGTCCTGTACGATTCGGGTAATGACCTTGAAGCCGTCGTAGGTCAGGTTAAGCGCCAAATCATTGCGGTGGGGATCAAACCCGGCCGATACCAGCACAAGATCCGGTTTGAAGTGTTCGGCGGCCGGAACCAGTATATCGCGGTAGACCTTTTCAAATGCGACATCTCCGGCTGATTCCGGAAGCGGGACATTGATTGTGTAACCCTCGCCAAAACCTGCCCCGACTTCTTCCAGGTGGCCCGATCCGGGATAGAACGGCGCGGCACAATGGGTGTCGAAGAACAGTACATCAGGATCGGCCCAGAAGATGTCCTGGGTGCCGTTGCCGTGGTGTGCATCCCAGTCGACAATCAGTACCCGCTCACATCCCAGTCTTGCCAGGGCGTGGGCTGCCGCTACGGCAACATTGTTAAAAATACAGAAGCCCCGGGCTCTTACGGGCTCCGCGTGATGGCCGGGCGGGCGCACCAGGGCGAATGCGCTTTGGCATTCCCCTTTGATCACACTTTCTACCGCCGCAATTGCGTTGCCGGCAGCGGCCAGGGCCGCGTTGATACTGTTCGGTGAAACCGCGGTAGTGTCCGCGTCGAGCCAGGCGCTCTGGCCTGACAATGAAAATACGTGGTCGAGGTAAGAGGCCGTATGTACCCTGGCAAGCTGATTGTAGGTAGCGCTGCCGCCGGACTTGAACTCAACACCCGGGATGGGGTTTTTCTCCAGGTACTCCGTAATGGCGGTCAGGCGGCCGGGGTGCTCCGGGTAGCTCCATTTGAAGTCCAGATCCTTCAGGATATGCCGGACCCGCTTTTCTACACGGCTTGGAACAAATGGCAGATCCACCTTGGGATCATGGCCCAACATGATTTCATCTGTAAAAACATTGACCGTTCGATCACCTAACACTCGCGCCTCCTTTGAGCCCTGCTTTCAGGGCCGATTTCTCAGAGCTTCCTGCACCGAGCTTGTTAACGCTGCGGCACGTATGCCGATGGTTTTAAAACCAAGCCTGCTCCATGCCGCCCTGGCTTCCTTGTTGGATGCCGAATACTCAAGGATCAGTTCGTAGGCGCCATGGCTCTCGGCGAATGACACCAGCCTGCGAAGCAGGTCAGGGAAAATCCCCAGTTTCCGGAACTCCGGCTCTACCCACACGTCGTCAATGAACGCGGACCTGAACTCTACATGGCTGGTCTGCTCCCAGATACCCTGGCTGCGAATGAGATAGATATACCCCATTCCGACCAGGCCCACCCCGGGCACCTCGGCCACCACCAGTTGTTTGTTCCCGTCCGTCAGGGACGACTGCATTACTTCAATAAGCCGGTTTCGCTCGTCCTCTGTCAGATCCTGGGGCGGCGCGTCGGCTACGTGCAGGGCTAAACGGGCCAGAAACTCAACCATGACGGTCAGGTCTTCCTCTATGGCATCTCTTATGAGGTACTTCTTCGTACCGCCCTTTTTGCCGACCATTTCCGCGCTTCCCTTTTACTATGGCTGGTTCTTCTTGGTTATCAAGTACATCATAGTCGCTTTCGGCGCCGTTGAATGTCAGACCAGGCTGACCCGGTGAATGGCGCTGATGGCCTGCCCGTCCCAGATGAACTCGAAATGGGTACTCTGAATAACGCTTGTGATGTGCCTGGGTGTGAACAGTCCCCAGCAGGTAGCGCCCGGTCGGCGCACTGAATGGTATTGCAAGCTTTCCGCGCCGGATTTATAAAGTGCCTGCCCGAGGACTCTGGACGCGGCATAGCTTTCCGGGGCATAGATTGGGTCAGTCTCAGGCAGGGTCGTGGCGTCGTGACACTCCATCTGCCCGACCCTGAATTTCAGTCCGCGAAAAACCAGCCGGTCATAATCCAGCCCGTGAACGCCTGCCCAATAGCGCCCCTGGTGATACGACACTTCGGCTATCGAGGTTGCCATGGAGTCTGCCAGGTAAAGAACGCCGAACTGGCCATCGCTGAAACGGCTGCCTTCAGGGTTCACGTGGGTAAACGGGCTGATGGCGTAAGAACAACCGGTGATGCCAAACGGAATGTCAGAGCGCCGGATCAGGTTAAGGTTGCCCACCTCTGTCTGAATCCGCGGGTTCGTCATGGCTTGCAATTGGTACAACTGCTCGAATTCGCTTTCGTCTGCGACGTCATCAAACAGATGAATGGGTGGGAACTTCGAGTTTACCAGCCGGAACCCGGTCATTGGTTCCAGGGTTTTCAGGGGTGGTAGTGACTCTGTCACCACAAGCCCCCGCGCAGGGCATCTATGCGCTTGAAGGTTTCATAAAGCGCAGAGAACTGACCGGTACTGATGATTTCAAGCGGGCTTTTGCCATTGAAGTACGGATTGTCGTTTTTCAGGGACATAAAACCGTAAACGTTCCTGGGGTTCTCGAAAATCATTCGCAGGCATCCGTGAATATTCACCAGGTAGCTGAGCCTCTCGATCTGGTCGTGGGTCAGGTTGGCCTGTTCCGGATTCTTGCGGTATTTGTAGTACGCCGGGCGTGATATCTGAAGGATTTTCTGAATCTGGTCCGCCGTGCAGCCCCAACGATCCAGAATTGTGAACACAGTCTTCAGGCCAACGCCGGGGACGCTGCTTTTTTCAACGGATTCAAGTTTCTGTGCCTGGCTCATAGCCGATACCACCGGTTACCCATCTTCATGCGAATTGATGAGTATCAGAATAAACCATTTATTCGCATCAGTCTATGCGTAGACAAACGGAGGTGCACTCACTCCCCGTGTTCGTCAGCTAAATCTGCCAGGGTTTTATGTTCACATTCTTTTTCCGCGAGAAACGAGTCCGATGAGTCGGTCAGGATATTGTCATCACTCATGAAGCGGCGTCCCAATAGCGCTGGATAGGAGAATTTGCCGCGGTCTGTGAGTGAAAACTCTGTTGAGTGAGAGGTTCCGGCAATGCAGAACTCCATGTTGACCACGTAACGGTCCTGGGAATCTGCTCCCTTGCGTTTGACCTTCACAGTACGTTCGACCGGCAAGTTAAACTCGAGGATGACTTCGTCCAGGTCCTCACCATCGCCATTTTCCTGATCCTTGTGGTCAGCCAGCGGTAGCTGAAAACTGACCCACTCTTCATCGTCTTTTTCATAAGCCTCCACATTGACGGCATGCAGGGACGATGTTTTCGCACCCGTGTCCAGCCGGGCTTTCAGGCGCAGGCCTGTTTCCTCCAGTACGATCCATTCCACATACCCGAGCTTCTCAGGAATACTGTTCTCATCATCATCGGCATTTGCCAGAAGCACTGCAGGGGTGAGTAACAACATGGCGGCGATAGACTTTACAGGCTTTGGCAACATTATGGGGCCTCTTTGGCAAAGTGCCTGAGTTCAGGAAAAAAATGCAGAAAACGGCGTTCCAGTTCATTGTCGTGCTCTTGAATCTCTTCAATGATGCCGGTGAACGCATTTTGGAAACGGATACGACCGGCAACGCGATCCAGAGCATATCCGATATTTTCAAGCTCCATATAGGAATGGAACCAGTCGTGCCTGACGATCTGTCGGGTTACCCGCTGCATGGGTTCAGGCATCAGTGGCGAATGGTGGTCCAGTTCCCGGTAAACCTGATCAATGAAGGTATCCGGGTTTACATGACTGAAGCGTTGCCAGTGTCTTAACAGGTAGTGATCATAGAGGATATCCAGGGCAATTCCGGCAAAGCGGCGCCTTTGCGGGGAAAACAACCGTTTACTGGCGATAACTTCAGGATGGCGATCGGTGAATGCGTCCACCGCCCGGTGGTGGTAGAGCCCTTCCCTGACCCTATCAGGCAGATCTCCGGGCACGATGCCGCGGGCGAAATCTCCCAACAGGCTGCCAACGCGGGCCTGTGGGCTATCCGGTGCAAGAAAGAGATGGGCAAGGTGATTCAAGAAGACTCCTGACATTCTGGCGGCAAACGGGCGCCTGCCGCCAGAAAACCAGGCCCGGAATCATCCGGATCAGAAGCTGAAGGTTACCCCCAGCCCAAGGCCGTCAACGGTGGCGCCGTTCTTGTCATAGTAACGCATGTATTCCAGGTTGCCAGCCACCTCCGGAGTGATATCGACATTGACGCCAGCGCCGTATGAGAAGTCGGTTTCATCCTCGGTTGTTGTGCCCAGCACCGATTGTGCCTCGAGTTCGATACGGGTAAAGCCGAATACCAGGTAGGGCGTTGCCGGGGATTCGTTGGCCAGATTAAGGGTGGCGTAGCCCCCGAAGAAATTGTCCAGGGAATAGTCGACACCGTCGATGCGGTCGTCATCCACACCGAAGCCGGCACGGGCCTCTACCCCGAAGAATGGCGATACCAGCCCCCCTACCTTGGCGGAAAGCGCGCCAACATCCACTTCGTCACGGCCATTTTCAATATCAATGAAACTATAGTTCAGGCCAGCGTACAGGCTGCCACCGCCGGATTTGTAGATATCCGCTGAAGCTGTCTGGGAGATACCCAGGGCTGAAACCGAGGCCAGGCCCAGCATCAGTGCAATTGGCTTTTTCATGCTCAATACTCCTTTTGGTGTGTATCCGCACTCAATAATTTAAGTTGCATCAGGCTGACGATAAACACCAGCGGCAGGATCCTCATTTACGCGGAATTTACAGTGATTTAATTAACCGGTAAGACCCTGACAGTTCTGGGGTTCTACCTTGCGAAAGCGCTATGCCGCCTGTATTCTGTCGCGATCTCTTTGTTCAGCCGGCTTGAGCATCCTTTGAGAAACCTGAGTCCCGTAATCTTCATTATCAGCGTCATGTTTATACTTCTGAGTATTTTCATGACCTTGCCTGTGCTTTTGCTTGCGACTTCCGAGGCGCCGAACGCCATGGCGTTTGCGGAGTCGGCAGCGATCTGTTTCGGAATCGGCCTTCTTGGGATACTGACAACCTATCGCCAGGCGAGAGATCTGAAACCTCGCTTCATGTTTGTGTTGACGGTTTCCAGCTGGTTTATCATCGCCCTGCTCTCCTCGCTTCCTTTCTACCTCAGTGACCTGGGCCTTACCCTGGGAGAAGCCTTTTTCGAAGGCACCTCCGGCATTACCACAACCGGGGCTACGGTGCTTATCGGGCTTGATTCCATGGATCAGGATCTGCTGCTCTGGCGCTCAATACTGCAGTGGATTGGCGGTATAGGGATTATCGGCATGTTCGTCGCCGTGATGCCTTTCCTGCGGGTTGGTGGCATGCGGCTATTCGCTACGGAGTCGTCCGAATGGACAGACAAGGCGTTGCCCCGAATGAAAACCCTCAGCCGCGGCCTGCTCTTTGTCTACGTCGGGTTTACCGTCATTGCAGTAACGACTTACTCCTTTTCCGGAATGAGTCTGTTCGACGCGTTCAACCATGGTCTCACCAGTATTGCCACCGGTGGCTTCTCTACCTCTGACATGTCCATGGGCAAGTTCGACTCGAATCTGATCCTGCTCCAGGCAACCTTCTTCATGATGATTGGCAGTCTGCCTTTTTTCCTGTTTGTCCGGGAACTGCACGGCCAGCATGGGGTGTTGTTCCGGGACCAGCAGGTTCGCCTTTTTTTGCTGATTTTGCTGGTCATTCCTGCATTACTGACGCTTTATCGCTGGTACGTGACACCATCCGGGTTTGACCCCATCGACGGTTACGTTTCAACGCTTTTCAACGTGACTTCAGTGGTCACAACAACCGGCTACGCGTCAGAAGACTACTCCACCTGGGGACCCCTGGCATTCGTACTGTTTTTCTTTCTGATGTTTGTTGGCGGATGTTCGGGCTCAACAGCGGGTGGGATGAAAATTTTCCGCTTCCAGCTGTCACTGATCGTCCTGCGGGAACAGTTGATGCGCCTGTTGCACCCCAGGGCCGTGTTTACCCGTAACTACAATGGCCGGGCGGTTAGCGACGAGATCATTTCCTCGATGATTGCTTACACCTTTATATTCCTGTTGTGCCTGCTGCTCATAACGATTGCACTGGCCGCGATGCAGCTGGACTTTATTACCAGCCTGTCCGGAGCCCTGACCGTTCTTACCAACGTGGGGCCTGCCCTTGGTGACACCATCGGCCCAGCCGGCACCTTCGCGCCGTTACCCGAGGCTGCCAAGTGGGTCCTGTCCGTGGGCATGCTGATGGGGCGTCTTGAGATTCTCAGCGTGGTGATCGTGCTTTCGCCGGCGTTCTGGCGCAGCTGATACCTACCTCAGCCATTGCACCGCGGGGTTTTCCAGCGGCAGCGTCAGGCGGTCATCCTTTACTCTCAGGCGCGGCGTGTAGTGCCCTTCGGGGCGCGACGGTACCGAGCATTCATAAAGATAACTGTGGGCTGATCCGGCAAGGGGATGCTTCATTGTCATCACGGTGACCGTTCGAGGCCCGTAATCAGATGCTTCCGCCACCAGTTCCACCGCAATTCGCTGCTCTGCGACACCATCCAGGTAAACCTCTACTGTGTAGGTCTGATCGCCCCCGGAGTCGCTGACGCTGAAGGCGCTGAAGCGAAGTCTTGGCCAGTGCCGGATGATATCCTGGTGCTCGGCCACCAATTCTGTTGCCGCCGCCGGGGTGCGTTGTTTGCCCAGTTCCACCATGGGCAAGTAAAATCCTTCCACATACTCCCGAACCATCCGGTTGGCCGAAAAGGAGGCCGTCAGCTGATCCATGCTGGCACGTATCCGTTGCAGCCATGCCCGTGGCAACCCCTGATCGTCCACGCTATAGAAGGCGGGGATCACTTCGCCCTCCAGCAGGTCAAGAAGTTCCCTGGCATCGGATTCGTCGTGCTCGTGGGTACTGCCAAGCTCTTCGAACGTTGCGTCAGGGCGAATGGCCCAGCCTACCTCGTCGTTCCATGCTTCGGCCCACCAGCCATCGTGCTGGGACAGGTTCAGCCCTCCATTCACCAGCACTTTCATGCCACTGGTACCGCAGGCCTCCCAGGGATGCCTCGGGCAGTTCAGCCATACGTCCACACCCTGGATTAACTGGCTGGCCACGCCCAGGTCATAATCTTCAATAAAAACGACCTTGCCTTCCACATCCGGTCGGCGGCAGAAGCTTTTCCATCGCCGGATAATCTCCTTGCCACGTTGGTCATGGGGGTGGGCCTTGCCAGCCAGCACTATCTGCAAGGGCCGGTCCCGGCTTGCCAGCAGTGCCAGAAGCCGTTCCTGGTCGTTCAGCAGCAGATCCGGCCGTTTGTAGTCCGTGAAACGCCTGGCAAACCCGAGGGTCAGGGTTTCATTGTCCAGCAGCAATCCACAGGCCGCGGCGTGGTTGTTTCCCGGGTGCTGGTCACAATGCTGGCTGGCAAGACGATGGCGCAGGTAACCAACCAGCCGGCTGCGTTGCAAGCGGCGCATTTCCCACACATCTTCATCCGATATTCCGGACATCGGGCATGAAGTCTGTAGCGGGCGTCGCCAGCGATCCTTGCCACAGGCTTTTGTCCAGATGGCATCGGATTCCGGGGAATCCCAGCTTGGGGTGTGCACACCATTGGTGACGTATTCAGCAGGAATATCCTCGGCTGGCCAACGAGCGAAGAACGGCTGGAAGATTTTCTGTGAAACCTTCTGATGAATCCGGCTGACCCCATTCATCCTGCCACTCATATTCAATGCCAGAAACGCCATATTCAGGTGTGGGTCGTCTGTTCGGGATTCCCCCGTGGCGCTCTGACTGCCGAGCTTTACCAGTTCTTCGACGGTAAGGTTACGGGCTTCAAGCCAGGATGCCAGGTAAAGCTGCAATAATGGCCTTGAGAAGTGGTCGAAGCCGGATGCAACGGAGGTGTGTGTGGTAAACAGGTTGGTCGCCCGAGTAGCGGCTCGGGCTGTCTGAAAGTCAGTATTGTGCTGGTCCTGCCAGCACAACGCCCTTTCGATCAGCGCCAGCGCGCAATGACCTTCGTTGAGGTGGCACACCGCTGGCTCAATACCCAGTTGATGTAAAAGGCGCCAGCCGCCGATCCCCAGCACCATTTCCTGTTGCAGGCGTTTCTCCGGATCACCGGTATAGAGTTCGCTGGTGATGCCCCGGTCGCCGGGTTCATTACGCGGGTCATTGCTGTCCAGCAGCAGGAGCTGGCAGCGGCCCACCTGCGCCACCCAGGCTCTCAGGCGCACAGGCCGGCCCGGGAACGGGACGATCACCCTCACCCATTCGCCGTCTTCATCCCTGAGGGGTGAAACCGGAAGCATCGTCGGGTCGTTGTAGGGGTAGAACTCCAGCTGTTCCCCGTCATTACTGATTGCCTGGCGGAAGTACCCCTGCTGGTAGAGCAATCCAACCGCAGTCACCGGGACACCAAGGTCGCTGGCTGCCTTGAGATAGTCACCCGCCAGAACACCCAATCCACCGCTGTATAACGGCAGGGATTCACTGAGCCCGTATTCCATGCAGAAATAGGCGACTCCCTGCCCGAGGTCGCCCGGGCAGTCGTCCAAGTACCAGGTGTTGGCTTGCACAAACTGATTGTGGGCCGCCACCTGTTCCTGGTATCGCTTCTGAAAGGCGGGGTCTTCCGCCAGTTCAGCCAGCCTGTCGCCGGATACGCTGTTCAGAACCAGCCAGGCATTGCGGGTTGCGGTCCAGGTATCTTCATCCAGGGCACGCCAGAGTTCATCGCTGCCATGGTGCCAGGTCCACCGCAGATCCAGCGCCAGTGTGAACAGGTCTTTAAGGGGCTCGGGCAAGGACCGCGGAGTATAGGCTGCCAGGGTCAAGTTGAAGCTCCGGTCAGGTCAGGGTCAATGGGCTGTGTAACCCCCATCAATGACCAGCTCGCTGCCGGTCACGAATTTTGATTCGTCCGAAGCCAGATAGACCGCACCCCAGGCAATATCGTCCGGTTCACCCATATGGCCTACCGGGTGAAGCGCATCTGTGGCTTTTCTCGCTTCTTCCGGATCCTGGCCAGTGGTCTTCAGGTGAGCTTCAACCAGTGGTGTCCAGATAAACCCGGGGTGGATGGAATTGGCGCGGATATTCTCCTTCGCGTACAGCAGGGCATCGGTTTTCGTCATCAGCCGCACGGCACCCTTGGATGCGTGGTAAGGAGGAATGTCCGGGGCGCTCACCAGCCCGTAAATGGATGACAGGTTAATAATGCTACCCACGCCCGCTTTCTTCATGTGCGGTATCGCGTGTTTGGTGCAGAAGAAAACCCCCTTCACGTTCACATTCTGCACAAGGTCCCATTCTTCCTCGGTCAGTTCGTGAGTAGGCTTGTTCGCACCTGCGATACCGGCATTATTGACCATCACCGTCAGGCTGCCGAAGGTTTCGGCAACCTTGTCCAGAACCTGTTTGACCTCCTGTTCCTTGCTGACATCGCAATGCCAGTAACCTGCCTTCAGGCCGCGATCGGTCAGTTGAGTGGCAAGCGCCTTGCCTTCCTGATCCTGGCAATCAAGGATGGCTACAGCAGCGGCCTCTTCCGCCATTCGGGTTGCGATTGCAGCCCCGATGCCTACCGAGCCACCGGTAACAACGGCCACCTTGCCTTTGAGTCGTGCCATGGGAATCCTCCGTGAGATTTAATAGGCTTGCCGGCGAACAGGAAAATAGTTCATCGGCACATGATGTTTTTTCAGCCACTGGACAAGTGATGAAATCGTGAAACCGTCGTTTTCAACCCCCTCAAAATCGACGCCAAGGCCTTTGTCCGATTTGCGAACAACGTGTGCCTTCAGTCGCCTGAACTGTTTCTCCTGATTGTCAGGAAAACGGAATTCAAGCTCCAGTGTCTGGTTTAGCTGCACATCTGTGTAGTCGGTCGAAATAAAAAGCCCCCGCTTGGATGCATCCCGGATCTGGCCGGTTGCCACGGGCATTCCACGCTTGTACACAAACAGACCGAGCTTTCCCTGTACGCGTTTACTGAGTCTGTGTTCCATTACTCTCCCCCCTGACTCGTCATGAATGCCATTCGTTGCTACTGCTACTGTTTTATAGCTCACTGTTGGGCGCATCAATTTGACGTTGATCAAATTGCGATCAGTCATTGTGTTATGGCAGGCGCCCATATTTCTGAACGGACTCAGCGATCCTTTTGGACAGTTGTTCAGTGCATAAATTCCGGTCCAGTTGCCAGATCCAGTTGTTTGTTACGGTGCCCGGAGTATTGAACCGTGCCTCGGTACCCAGCCCGATGTAATCCTGCATGGGAACGATAGCCAGGGAGCATACAGAGCGGAATGCTGCCTCGATGACCGGCCAGGGCATGTCCTCGGCGGCGCAGGCCAGATAGTCATTTACATAGCGACGTGTAGGCTCGTCCAGGCTCTGGTACCAGCCAAGGGTGGTGTCGTTGTCGTGGGTTCCCGTGTACACGAGATCCCCGGCATGATGATTATGCAGCAGGTGGGGATTGTCCGGGCTGCCGTCAAATCCGAATTGCATAACCGTCATACCTGGCAGCCGGAAGCGCTTGCGGAGCTCCTCCACATCCTCGCTGATCATGCCCAGGTTTTCCGCTACCAGGGGCAGTTCCGGAAATCGCTTGAAGCAGGTTGCAAGAAAATCATCTCCCGGGCCCGGAACCCAGTAGCCGTATCGTGGCTCCGGTGATTCGGCCGGGATTTCCCAGTAGGCCTGCAGCCCACGGAAGTGATCAATTCGAATCAGGTCGAAAAGGTGGCGCTGGCTTTCCAGCCGTTCCAGCCACCACTGATAACCATCCGCTGCCATGGCCTGCCAGTCATAAAGCGGGTTGCCCCAGTGCTGGCCGTCCGGTGAGAAATAATCCGGTGGCACTCCGGCAACCACCGTCGGCTCACCTCGCTGGTCCAGCTTGAACAGGTGCCGGTTGGCCCAGACATCGGCGCTGTCGTGGGCAACGAAAATGGGGATGTCCCCAAACAGCAGAATGCCTTTTGTTCGGGCATAGTCCCGCAGCGCCTGCCATTGATGATTGAACAGAAACTGCTCGAAGCGGATCCGCGCCAGCCGGGGCTGGTTCTCATTGATGAATGCCTGCAGCGCGTTACTTTCCCGATCCCGCAAGGACTCCGGCCATTCCAGCCAGCCCGGAGACTCCTGAACCTCCCGGATCGCACAGAACAGGCAGAAATCATCAAGCCAGTAATCATTGGCCGCCCTGAAGCGCTCGAATCCACTCTGGTCAAGGCCAGGCGGGCTCTCCCTTTCATTAGAGAAGAACCGCTGTGCCGCCAGAGTCAATAGCGCCTGGCGCAGTTCGGCTGTCGGCCGGGAAAGCTCCCCCTCGTCCAACAAACCGGCCTGGACCAGTTCAGCCAGGTCTATAAAGTCCGGGTTACCGGCGTGGGCACTCAACGACTGATAAGGAGAAAGATCACGGTGGGTTGGACCGATCGGTAACGTCTGCCAGATGCTGATACCACTGGCGGCCAGGAAGTCGACAAACTGCCGTGCTTCAGCACCGATGACACCCCAGGAGCCTGGCAGGCAGGTCGGATGCAACAGCACCCCTGCCCGGCGCGTGTTGAACAGATCGTCGTTGCTGCTCGACATCATGCCGGTTGATCCGCTTCATGTCCGGGCCGCATGGTGCCGCCCCGGGCCGGTTCGCCGCTGCCCTGGCTCAGTTGCTGGAATACCGACGGTGGTGCCGGATAGCCGATCAGCTCATACAGATTGACAAGGTGGCGCCGGTAAAGGTGCTCAAAGTCACTGACGATCTGGGCCGGGTTGTAATCCCCGAACCACCAGAACCAGTCCGAACCTTCGCAGATAGCGAGCTGGTGCCTGGCGGACTCCTTTTGCTCGGAACTCAGGCTGCCATTGTCCATCACCCGGTCGTAATGGGTTTTTGCCTCACAAAGAAGATCCCAGGCGCGGTTCTTATCCGGGTCGCCGATCCAGGTGGAGAAAGTGCCATAGATCCAGCTGCCGGCCACCAGGTGCGGCAGGTTGATCTGCTCTGCAACCGGTTCTGCCACCAGATCGCTGTAGGTTGTGAGTTTCAGCCGCGGATGGTGCGCCAGCACCCGATACAGCTCGTCGAGAAAATGAAAACCGTTTTCCGGATAGTATTCCCAGGCATTTTCACCATCCATAATCACAGAAATCACCGGGTGCGCCTTGCCTTGGGCCTGCGTCGCGATGTTCTCCATGTGATGAACCAGATCACCGACGGCATCCACCGCATGCCAGTCGGCATAGGTGAAACCGATAAGGTCGGAAAGCCCGTCATCCCGGAAAAACACCGTTATATCGGATTCGCCAAAACTGTAGGGTTGATGAACGCCTGAATCCGGCAGGTTGGCGTTGCCTTCCCGGGCAAGATTCAGGCTGTTGTGAATCACCGAGTCCCCGCTGGCCGTCCAGCGGAACCCGTGTTCACCCAGTATTGCCAGGGTGGACTGGCTGAGGCCGCCCTCCGAGGCCCAGCACCCAGTCGGTTCAATACCAAAAAAGCGCTGGAATACGGATTTCGCCTGCTGCAGTTGCCAGCCGGCCCTGTCCTCGCCACCGGGATATTGGCGGCAAACAGGCAGGGGAATGTCCGGCATGGCCTCGCGAGCAGACCCGAGATCCAGCAACAGCGGCAGCATGGCGTGGCTGTAGGGGCTGACGGATAGCTCCACCTGCCCATTCCGGGCCAGATGCCGGTACCTGGGGCCGATACCGGAAAGCACATCAAAAATCACATCCAGCAACGCCTTGCGGTCGTCAGGGGTAAAATGCTGTCCCTTTTCCTGAAGCGCCTGGATGCAATGGTTCTCGTGCCGTATGGTTTCCCCCATCCAGCCGAGGTGATACCAGACCAGAAGATCCGACAGGAATCGGCTGGAAATATAGCGCTGCAACTCGGGTTTCTGGCGGTAGACCTCGGCAAGCTCGGCCAGTCTGGCGTAGGCGGGATAGCGCCTGATGATGCGTTCCGGGTTGGCCCGCAGGGCTTTTTCCATCAGACCGAGAAAGGCCGGAGTGCCGGTGTCCGGCATTTCCTGTGCGACCAGTGCTGCCAGCAGGGGGTCACCGATTTCGCCTGCACCATGGCGCCATCGTTCAATCTGGACCAGGTAGGTTTCGATCTGTTCCAGAAGAATCGGAGCAAAGTTGACCACAGCCCTCGCCTGGGGCTCTTTTTCAAGGTGAGCAGCCATGTCGCTGTAATCCTTGATGGTGTGCAGATACACCCAGGGAAACAGGAACTGGCCTGTACGCATGTCCTGGTACGAGGGCTGGTGCATATGCCAGCAAAGCACCACCGGGGTTTTGGTTTCAGAGACCATGGGGGTAGTCCTGCCCGAGCATCTCGGGCGTAATGAGCACAATACCCCTGGGTGAAACATGGAACCGCTTGCGGTCTTCGGTTTCATCAAAACCGATACGTGAGCCTTCCGGAATGCGGCAGCCGCGATCAATCAGGGCATTGCGTATGTGGCAGTGGCGGCCAATCTCTACATCCGGATAGATGACCGAGTCTGATATATCACTGTAGGAATGAACTTTAACCTGCGAGAATAAAAGGGAATGTTTGACCACGGCGCCGGACACAATACAGCCCCCTGCCACCATTGAGTCCACCGCCGTCCCCCTGCGGTTCTCGTCATCAAATATGAACTTCGCCGGCGGCAACTGCTCCTGATAGGTCCAGATCGGCCAGTCAGCATCGTACAGATTCAATTCCGGACTGATGCCAATAAGTTCCAGGTTTGCCTGCCAGAGTGCATCGATAGTGCCCACATCACGCCAGTAGGCAGGTTTGTTCTGAACCGGATCCCGGAACGGAAAAGCTATTACCCGCAGGCGTTTGATGACCGACGGGATAATATCCTTGCCGAAATCATGGGAGGTGTCCCCTTCCATCTGATGATCACGCATCAACTCATCGAACAATACCCGGGTGCTGAACACGTAGATACCCATGGATGCCAGCGCCTTGCCCGGCTGGCCAGGCATAGGCTTGGGTTGCTCCGGTTTCTCAACAAATTCAGTAACTCTTAGCTCATCGTCTACCGACATAACCCCGAATGCCGAGGCTTCGTCAATGGGTACTTCGATACAACCAACGGTGATTTCAGCATCATTCTCGACATGGGCAGCCAACATTGTGCCGTAGTCCATCTTGTAGATATGGTCACCGGCGAGAATCAGAACATATTCTGGATTGTGGCTGCGAATGATGTCCAGATTCTGCAAAACAGCATCTGCTGTTCCCTCATACCAGGATGTTTCAATCCGTTGCTGTGCTGGCAACAATTCGACGAACTCATCCATTTCCCCGCGCAGGAAACCCCACCCTCTCTGGATATGGCGGATCAGGGAGTGGGATTTGTACTGGGTAATCACACCTACCCTGCCTATACCCGAGTTAATACAATTTGAGAGTGGAAAATCGATAATTCGAAACTTTCCACCAAAAGGAACCGCCGGTTTGGCTCGCCAATTGGTGAGATCATGAAGGCGGGAACCCCGGCCGCCGGCGAGCACCAGCGCGAGAGTTTGGCGAGTAAGGCGACTGACGAAACGCTGGGCCGTGTGCATAACTGCTCCCCTGAAAATCCTTTGACTATGATGCGTTTTTCAGCAGAAAGGTCCTGACTTGGATTTGACGCTTGTAATGATATTAAAACACTATCACGAAATTATGACGTAGACTTGTCACGGGTCATTTTTCAAACAGGCCCATTAGCGTTCAATGTCAGCTCCACCTGGTTAGGAATATCACAGACTATGGATAGCCCAGCGCTAAGCGAATTCGACCTTCATCTTTTTGCCGAAGGCAGGCACTGGCACATCTACAATGTGATGGGCGCCCATGTCTGCAAAAGCGACGGCGTTGAGGGTGTCCGTTTCGCGGTATGGGCCCCCCATGCCAAAGCCGTCAGCGTTGTTGGCGACTTCAACGACTGGGCTTCCGGCGCCCACGCCATGGCCCTTCATGAAGGCATGGGGGTATGGTCGTGCTTTGTTCCCGGTATCGGTACGGGCGCCCTCTATAAGTTCGTCATTACCACCGAGAAGGGCCGGCAGCTCCTGAAAACCGATCCCTATGGCCAGGCCTTCGAACTGAGACCCGCCACGGCGGCCGTTGTTACCGAAAGAGGCCATTACGACTGGCACGACGGAGACTGGCTCAGCCGTCGTAGCCGATGGAACTGGCAGGAAACCCCCATTTCAATCTATGAGGTTCATGCTGCTTCCTGGCGCCACCATGGCTCCGGGCGCTGGCTGAACTACCGCGAGCTGGCGGATCAGCTGATCCCCTACGTGCTGGAACTGGGGTTCACCCATATCGAGTTATTGCCAGTGACAGAGCACCCCCTGGATGAGTCCTGGGGTTACCAGACCACTGGCTACTACGCGCCCACCAGCCGGTTCGGCACACCGGATGACCTGCGCTATCTCGTGGATCAGTGCCACCAGAATAACCTCGGGGTTATTCTCGACTGGGTGCCCGGCCATTTCCCCACGGATGAACATGCCCTTGCCCGTTTTGACGGCAGCGCCCTGTACGAACACGAAGATCCCCGCAAGGGTCGTCACCAGGACTGGGGAACACTGATCTACAACTACGGCCGGCACGAAGTCCGGAACTTCCTGATTGGCAGTGCCCTGTTCTGGCTGGACGCTTTCCATGTGGATGGCTTGCGTGTGGATGCGGTGGCCTCCATGCTCTATCTCAATTATTCCCGCAAGGAAGGTGAATGGGAGCCCAATATTTATGGCGGCCACGAGAACCTGGAAGCCATTGATTTTCTGCAGGAACTGAATCGGGTATGCCAGAGCCGTTTCCCCGGAGCCCTGATCAGCGCGGAGGAATCTACCTCGTGGCCACGGGTTACCCGGCCACCGGAAATCGGCGGGCTCGGGTTCAACCTGAAGTGGAACATGGGCTGGATGCACGACACCCTCGACTACCTGCACCAGGACCCGGTGTATCGCCAGTACCATCATGACAAGCTGACCTTTGGCCTGGTCTACGCTTTTTCCGAGAATTTCCTGCTGCCGCTTTCCCACGACGAAGTGGTACATGGCAAAGGCAGCCTGATCAATAAAATGACCGGTGACGAGTGGCAGCAGCGGGCCTCTTTACGATTACTGTTCAGCTATATGTACAGCTATCCCGGGGCCAAGTTGCTGTTTATGGGAGGCGAGTTCGGTCAACGCCGGGAATGGAGTGAATCCCGGGAACTGGACTGGTCGCTGCTTGAATCTCCGGGGCATCAGGGGCTCAAACGCCTGGTACAGGACCTGAACGGGCTCTACCGTCAGGAAGTCTCGCTCCATGGCAACAGTTTCCGCCCCGAGGGGTTTGAATGGATTGACTGCCACGACTCACCCCAGTCCGTCATCAGTTTCCTGCGCACCGCCAAGGGCGAAACGTCGGTCATCGTGGTCAATTTCACCCCGGTTCCAAGGCAGAATTATCGCATCGGGTTGCCCCGGGGCGGGACCTGGAGGGAGATCTTCAATTCAGATTCCGAGTACTATGGTGGAAGTAACCTGGGCAACCCCTTCCCCATGCCTGCAGATGAACAGTCATGGATGAACCGCAGCTGGTCGCTGGAGCTGACCCTTCCGCCCCTGGGCGCCATTATCCTGAGGCCGGCATCATGATCCGGGTTCTGTTTGCCACGAGCGAAGTCTATCCCCTGGTCAAAACCGGCGGTCTGGCGGATGTCTCTGCCAGCCTGCCGGAAGCGCTCTGCCGGCTGGAATACGATGTCCAGATCCTGCTTCCCGGTTACCCTCAGGCCATCAAGGCTGCCAGGGAAGCCGGTTCCCGCAGGAAATCCCGTTTCCGGATCGGCCAGTATGAAGTCAGCCTCTGGCAGACGCGGCTTCCGGGAACGGCGGTCACGCTCTGGCTGGTGGATTGTCCGCCACTGTTCGATCGGCCGGGGAACCCGTATCAGAACGAAGAAGGCCAGGACTGGTGGGATAACGCCCACCGCTTCGAGCTTTTTGGCAAGGTCGGGGCCATGATGGCGATGGGCGAAGCCGGAATCAGCTGGAGACCGGATCTGGTCCATTGTAACGATTGGCAAACCGGGCTGATTCCGGTGTTTCTCGAACAGTATGTCCATCGTCCAGGAACCGTGTTCACCATCCACAACCTCGCCTACCAGGGCCTGTTTTCCCATGATACCTTTCGGTCCCTTGGGCTGCCGGATTCACTGTGGCGGTGGGACCAGCTTGAGTTCTACGGCAAGCTGTCGTTTATCAAGGGCGGCCTCGTTTTCAGCGATCGCATAACCACGGTCAGCCCCGGATACGCCAGGGAGATACAGACCCCCGAGTTCGGACATGGTCTTGATGGTGTGCTCAGGCACCGTCAACAGTCGCTATCCGGCATCCTCAATGGCATCGATAATCGCATCTGGAACCCGGAAGAGGATCCCGAGCTGGCATTCCGATATGGTCCGGGCCACCTCAAGAACAAGAATCAATGCCAGGCACACCTGCAGAGGGAACTGGGCCTTGAGGTCAACGGCGGCCCCCTGCTTGGTTTTATTGGCCGCCTGGTGGAACAGAAAGGAGTGGACTGGCTGATTGCCGTTATACCAGAGTTACTGGAGGGCGGATGCCAGTTTGCACTCCTCGGATCTGGCGAAGCGCGGTTCGAGGAACCGCTGAAACAGCTGGCACGGCAGTGGCCGGGTCAGATGTCTCTGACTCTGGGTTATGACGAGGGGCTCTCACATCGTATTACCGCCGGATGCGATATGTTCCTCATGCCATCCCGGTTCGAACCCTGCGGGCTTAACCAGATGTACAGCCTGCGCTACGGTACCGTGCCCATAGTCCATGCAGTCGGCGGGCTGTCTGATACGGTTCAGGATCCGGATGACGTGGGCATCCGCAAGGCCAATGGTTTCCGGTTTGAAGGCGCCAGCGCCGAGGCGTTGCTGGCCACGGTCAACCGTGCGCTGGAATGGTTCCGTGATCGCAAGCGCTGGCGCCTGCTGCAGCAGAATGGCATGACCGCGGACTATTCCTGGAAGCAGCGGGCCCATACCTACGGTGAGCTTTATCAGAGCATTCTGAAAGAACGTGACAATCAACAGCTGGATTAGTGCGAGCCCGTGCCCGCCCGGAGGCAATCAACATGCATAAACCAACGGAATTCCGACTTGAAGCACACCCCCTTATTCCGGAAGCGCTCGAGCGTCTTGAAGAGTTGGCCAACGATCTGTTCTACAGCTGGGATCACGGCGTTCGCAGCCTGTTTGCCAGGATAGACCTGCGCCTGTGGCAGAAGGTTGAGCATAATCCAAAGCTTTTTCTGCGCCGCGTCGCCCAGGACCGGCTGGATGAAGCAGCGGAAGACCGTGCTTTTCTGGCTGAATACCGGCGGGTACTGAGCAGTTACGATGCCTATCTGGAAGCCGGTCCCGGCCCGGAGGTAACGGAGAAACTGGACCCGGAAACAACGCTGGTGGCCTACTTCTGCGCCGAATTCGGCTTTCACGAAAGTTTCCCGATCTACTCCGGGGGGCTTGGTATTCTGGCAGGGGATCACTGCAAGGCGGCCAGTGACCTTGCCCTGCCCTTCGTGGCTGTCGGCCTGCTCTACCAGCAGGGATATTTCATTCAGAGCATTGATGCCCAGGGGCAGCAAATTGCACGATACCGGTCCCATTCCAGTGACGAACTGCCGATAGCACCGGTAGAGAAAGATGGTAAGGTGCTGAAGGTCTCCGTACCCTTTCCGGGGCGAGACGTTACCGCCCGGGTGTGGGAAGCAAGGGTCGGCCATATCCGTCTGTATCTGCTGGACAGCCACACCGAGGAAAACAACCCTGAAGATCAGGAATTAACGCTGCAGCTTTATGGCGGCGACGAATCCACGCGTATCAGCCAGGAGATGCTGCTGGGCATCGGAGGAACCCGGGTGCTGAAGGCCCTGGGCCTGAATCCGACGGTCTGGCACATAAACGAGGGCCATGCTGCGTTCCAGATTATCGAGCGCTGCCGGCTTGCCATGGCCGCGGGATTAAGCTTTGAGGCCGCCCTCGAGGCGGTTGCCGGCGCTACCCTGTTTACTACCCATACACCGGTGGCGGCCGGCCATGACATTTTTCCGAGGAATCTGGTCCACCATGCACTGGGCAGATACCTGGAAGAATCCGGCCTCGACTTCGAGAGGGTGTTTGCACTGGGCCAGAAAAACGGTAGTGACACCTTCAACATGACCGGGCTCGGGCTGCGAGGTTCGCGGTTCCATAACGGCGTCAGCCGGATTCACGGTGGCGTAGCGTCGCGCATGGAAGGCGATATCTGGCCGCAGGTACCCCCGGAAGAGAATCCGCTGGGCTACATTACCAATGGAGTACACGTCCCCACCTTCCTGGCGCCGGAATGGTCCAGCCTGTTTGAAATCCAGGCACCCACCTGGAAGAGTGAACTGAGGAATCCGGACTTCTGGGAGTTTATCGACCAGATTCCGGATTACCACTACTGGAGCGTTCACAAGGCACTCAAGCAACAGATGGGGGAATACACTGTTCGCCGGCTCCGGCGCCAGCATAAGCGCAACGGTACCGGCCACTCGGTGACCGAGCGGATGACGCGCCAGCTGATTTCCACGGAGAAAGACACCCTGGTGATCGGTTTTGCCAGGCGGTTTGCCACCTACAAGCGCGCCACCCTCATCTTTTCCGACCTTGAGCGCCTTGAGAGGATAATCACCGACGCCGATCGCCCGGTGGTGCTGATTTTTGCCGGCAAGGCCCACCCCCGGGACAAGCCCGGCCAGCAATTGATCAAGGTTATCCACGACCTGTCCATGCACCCTTCCCTGATGGGCCACCTGATTCTGCTGGAGGATTACGACCAGGCCATGGCAAGAAGGCTGCTCAGCGGCGTGGACGTGTGGCTGAATACTCCTGAATACCCCAAGGAGGCCAGCGGTACCTCCGGTGAAAAAGCTGCCCTGAACGGGGCTCTCAATCTGAGCGTGCTGGACGGCTGGTGGGGCGAGGGATACAACGGCAAGAACGGCTGGGCCATTCCGCCAAGGGACACCGAGCTGGATGCCGAGTTCCGTAACCAGGAAGAAGCCCGCGACCTTCTGGACCTGCTGGAGTATGAAGTGGTGCCGCTCTATTACGAACGGGCATCCCTGGGTTACTCCAAAGGCTGGGTCAAGCGATCCAAGGCCTCCATGAAAACCATTACGCCAAGGTTCAACAGCCAGCGCATGGTGATGGATTACGTGACCCGTTATTACCAGCCCGCATCCAGCCAGGGTGCCCGCCTGATGGCTGACCAAGGCAGTATCGCCAACGGCCTTGCGGACTGGAAAGCAAGGGTCCGGGAGGCATGGCCGGAGGTAGAGCTGCGGGTTGTCGGATGTGTGAACGCTCGTTGCCCCCATGACGGAGCCGTGGAACTGCGGGTGGAGGCATTGCTAAACGGGCTGAGTGCAGACGATGTGCGCGTTGAGTGCCTGGTGAGCCCGGAGTGCACGGGAACCCATGAGAACCCCGGGCCCGCGAGCTTCTTTCTGGAACGGGAAAGCGAGGCCGACGGCACAACCGTATTTGCTACCCGGGTCCAGCCATCGTACCCCGGGCTTCAGACCCTGAGACTCAGAATGTATCCCTACCACGACGCACTGACACATCCCCTGGAAATGGGCGCCATGCTCTGGGTATGAACCCGGGCATGGCGCGGTATTACAGAACGTACTTGCGGATAAACCTGCCGATGTCCTGGATTTCCTCAAGGCACACACTGTGCTCCATCGGGAAGGTTCGGTACGTCGGATCGAATCCCAGCTCCTTCAGCTTTTCCACGCTCAGCCGCCCCAGTGACTCGGGTACCATCGGATCGTAGGTTCCGTGGTAGATGCTGATGGGGATGCCACGGTTGGCGTCGGAAACCTCGACGGTTTTTGCGGTCGCAAAGTAGGTGGACAGGGCCAGGATGCCACCCAGGCGTTTCGGATAGCTCAGCCCCAGTTCGTAGGCAACGGCCCCGCCCTGGGAGAACCCTGCGATAATAATCTTCTCGCTGTTTACACCGCGTTCAATTTCCCGGTCCACCAGTCTTGCGACGGCATCGGAAGATGCCATCAACTGGTCGGTATCAACGACCCGGTCGATGTCCATCGCTTTGATGTCGTACCAGGCCGGCATGGTCATGCCGCCGTTGATGGTCACGGGCATGTTGGGGGCATGGGGAAAGATGAAACGGACCGCGGCGTCCTCCGGCAGCCCGAGTTCCGGCACCACCGGTTCGAAGTCGTGGCCACTGGCGCCAAGGCCATGAAGCCAGATAACCGCTGCAGTAGGATTGGGTCTGGTTTCCAGCTCTATGTATTGAAGCTCTTGCACAAAGTACCTCGGGTATCAGGAATGTTCCGTTGGTGAATCCGGTTTGCCGTTGTGAGCCTCCAGGGCCGTTACAACGGGGTTGGCGTACATGTCCAGCAGGTATGGCCGGATGGCCGGATCGCAAGCGTCCAGCCGTCGCTCCATCTCCGCTTCCGCCGCCTCGATTTCTGCCGCTGACCAGGCTTCCGCCGTCACCACAGCATCACTGACCGAATCCCGGGTGGCGTGTGAATCCGGATGAATGCCCCTTTGCTGATAGGCCACCAGGTTCGACGTGTGCAGGTGATAGTTGGCGTGCATTTCCCGGTCGATCCGGGCTGCCAGGTCTTTCGGGTTGTCTTCGGCATCGGCAATGGGTGCGCCAAAATGAACGTGCACGTGGCCCTTGAAGCCAGTGAGGCCCTTCATGATCTGATCGGTATCCTCACCTTCCTTCTTGACGTATTCCCCTGTGCGGGCCCGTGTTTCAAGTTCCCGGGCCTTGTCCACATCGCAAGGGTCGTACTCATAGGCAATGGATACCGGCACGATGTGCAGCCGGTTCATGGCCTCGCCAAACGCCAGCCCGCTCTTCTTCTTGCTCATGTAGAACATCTTGATGATGGCCGGATCGGTGAAATCAAGGCCGTTTTTCGCCCGGCCTTCCCTCTGCGCGATCCAGATGCTCTCGTTGTTGTCGATGCTGTGGTTGATAAATGCGGACAGCATGATGTAGGCATCCCGCATCTCCCGCGGGCTGGTCATGTTCCGGCGCACCACAAAACTCTTGTTGAGCCTCATCATTTCGGCAAACACCCTGTTCGCCAGCAGGTTATCTCCGATGGCAATGCGTGTGGTCTTGAAGCCGTTGGCAAACAACAGGTAGTTCACCACCATGGGGTCAAACACGATATCCCGGTGATTGGAAATAAACAGATGAGCACTGTGTTTGTTGAGATTTTCCAGGCCACTGTGGGTAACACGGGTCGTGGTGTTGCTCACCAGCTCGCCAACGTAGCCGGATAACCGGGCCTGGAGATCGTCAATCCGGGTAATGCCGCCGAAGTGGCTGATCAGCCAGCGCTTTACCCACAGCCGGAGAACCGCCGGGGCCCATTTCGCCAGTGTTGGCGATTTGAAGCGGCCGACCATGTCCAGAAATTCCTGGTCCCGAACCAGATTATTGATGGCGTTTGCGGTTTCCTCGTCCGAATAGGGACGGATGGCATCAAATTCCTGCATGGAAATCCTGTTTGTTGAGTGCAGAAAAAAGCCGCATTGTAGCCGCAATAGGGTTTGTTTGTCTCCGCCGATTCCGTGACGGGATTCTGGTATCATTGCTCGCCTGCCAGAATGTCTGGTTTTTACCGTTAACCAACACCACCGGCCAAGTCATGGATTTTGCACAGCTAAGCACAGAGCGCCCCCGTGTTTCAGATCAGGACCCGGAAGAAGTCCTGCACCGGATATTCGGCTACGAGACCTTCAGGCCACTGCAGGGTGACATTATCCGTGAAGTGGTGAATGGCGGTGATGCGCTGGTACTGATGCCTACCGGTGGGGGCAAATCACTGTGTTACCAGGTGCCTGCCCTCGTGCGCGCGGGCACGGCCATCGTTATTTCCCCGCTGATCGCGCTGATGCAGGACCAGGTGGCCGCCCTGAAGGAACTGGGTGTCAGGGCGGCGTTCCTGAACTCCACCATGGATTTCGAGCAGGCCCGGGATACCGAAAATGCCCTGATGACCGGGGAGCTGGACCTTCTCTACTGTGCGCCGGAGCGACTGATCCAGCCCCGCACCCTGGACCTGCTGCACCATGCGTCCATTTCCCTGTTTGCCATTGACGAGGCCCACTGTGTATCCCAGTGGGGGCATGATTTCCGGTCTGACTACCTTGAGCTGAGCCGGCTGGCTCACGAATTCCCCGGTGTGCCCCGTATCGCGTTGACGGCCACTGCCGATGAGCGTACCCGCAAGGAAATTGGAGAAAGGTTGTCCCTTACCGAAGCACGTCACTTCATCAGTGGCTTTGATCGCCCCAACATCCAGTATCGTATCGCTCCGAAAACAAACGCCAACAAACAGTTACTGGATTTTATTAAAGCGGAACATGATGGCGACTGCGGTATCGTTTACTGCCTGTCGCGCAACAAGGTCGATGCCACAGCAAAGATGCTCAGCGACAAAGGCTACACCGCTCTGCCCTATCATGCGGGCCTGAATGCCGGTGACCGGGCCCGGCACCAGGAACGGTTCCTGCGGGAAGACGGGGTTATCATAGTGGCCACCATTGCGTTTGGCATGGGCATCGACAAACCGGATGTGCGGTTTGTCGCCCACCTGGATCTGCCCAAAAGCCTGGAAGCCTATTACCAGGAAACCGGCCGTGCCGGACGGGATGGAAAGCCTTCAACCGCGTGGATGGTTTATGGCCTGCAGGACGTGATCAAGCTGCGGCAGATGCTGGAAGGCTCCATGGGCAACGACCACTTCAAGCGCGTTGAACGCCAGAAGCTGGATGCCATGCTCGGCCTTTGCGAGGTGACCAGTTGCCGAAGGCAGGTACTGCTGCGCTACTTCGGCGACACCCTTGAGGATCCCTGTGGCAACTGTGACACCTGCCTGAATCCACCGGAAACCTGGGATGGCAAGGTGGCTGTCCAGAAGGCGCTTTCCTGCGTGTTCAGAACGGGCCAGCGCTTCGGGGTTACCTACCTGATCGATGTATTGCGTGGTTCGGAGAACGAGAGAATACTGCAATTTGGCCACCACAAGGTGTCCACCTACGGCATAGGTACGGAGCTGTCAGTCAACGACTGGAAATCCGTGTTCCGGCAACTGGTGGCCAACGGCTACCTGCGGGCGGACCCGGAGGGTTACGGTGCCTTGCAGCTTACGGAGGAGTGCCGGCCACTGCTGAAGGGCGAAGTACCCATCCAGCTACGCAAGGACCCGGTGATCAAATCATCCGGCGGTCGCAGTTCCGCTGGTGCATCCGGGCGTCGCAAGATCGTGGATCAGATTACCGACAAAACCGGCTGGGAGGCCTTGCGGGCCTGCCGCAAGGCATTGGCGGAAGAAAAAGGCGTGCCGCCTTACGTGATCTTTCACGATGCGACCCTGTTCGAGATTCTGGAAAAACGACCGAACAGCCTGGCGGAAATGGCGGAGATCAATGGTGTGGGTGCCGCCAAGCTTGAGAAGTACGGCGACACCTTCCTCGCCGCCCTGCGGGAGCTGGACGGCCTGTAACGAGCTGATTTACTACGCCTTGAATCCTTTCTTCCGTACCCGGTACTGGGCAATCGACGTAGCTACATGATTGCCCTCCTGATCGTACAGGGTGCCTTCCAGCGCGAATGCAGCCCTGCCGATCTCATCCGCTTCGGTTTTTATGGCCTGAACCGTTGCTTCATCCAGGGAAAACTCTACGAATACATCCGAGTTGGCTGGCTGCAGGAATTGCAGGGTCATTTCCTTGAGGATGGGGGTGTAGGCCGGCCCCAGGTCGAACAGCGTCAGCACACCACCGGGAATTTCAGCCACCAGGAAGTAGGCACCGGCATACAGGCTGCCAAAATGATTCTTGTTGCCCTTGAGACGAATCTTCGCTTTCACAAAACCGGGCCGCACTTCTTCCACGCTGAAGCCGTTACGGGGCGCAAACGGAATCGACAGCCCGATAATCCGGTTCACCGCAGCGTAACCCGTGGTTTTCCTCAGCCAGGCCAATGGCTGGGTCATCCGTGCTTTGGGATCAGACGCAGAGACCCACTGCCCTGTCGCCCCGATCAGATTATCGATTATCGCCATGTATTTACTCTCCCGAACGCAATGATTCCCGGCAGGCCGGGCCAACAGGCGTAGATGTTTACAGTGCGACAGAAGCCTTCGCAACTATTTTTGTCGATTTCTGCGGACAGTTCCTGTTGCTTCCGGGAAATTCACCTAAACTGCTCTGGTGTTAAAGAATTGCAGAAACAGGAGACCAGGCATGGATAGGGAAGGCAGCGCCCAATGAGCTCGGGACGGGCACGTTGGCTGCTTGCAGGCCTGATGTATTTTGGCGCAGGCATTGTTCTGTTCGCGGATCAACCCGCCAACGCCGCCTCGCAGGCCGCTGACGCCGTGAAGGAATACCGGCTGTGGTACCGGAACTACGACAGCCCGCCTGTCCGTGCACTGGTTTCCCTGGCATTCGACAAGACTCCCGAGTATGGCCCATACACCGTATCCCGAAGCCCCGAGATGCCCCAGGGGCGTGTCATTCGTGAGCTGGAGCAGCAACGCTCATCGCTGGTGGATATTGCCAATGTAGCCACCTCGAATGAACGGGAAGACAATCTGCTGGCCATTCCCATTCCGATTGATGGAGGGCTGCTGGGATTCCGGGTTTGCGTGGTGTTGAAGGAATCGCTGCCGATGTTTGAGGGCATCAGGACCATCCGGGACTTTCAGAAGGCAGGCATACGCATCGGTCAGGGTGCTCACTGGCCAGATACCCCGATACTGGAGGTTAACGGGATACCGGTCATTACCCACTCCCGTTATGAAATTCTCTTCCGTATGTTGGAAAACCAGCGTTTTGAATGCTTTGCCCGGGGTGTGAGCGAAGTATTGTTCGACCTGGAACTGGAAGATAATCCGGACCTGGTGATAGAACCCGATATTCTGCTGGCCTACGCCATGCCCTCGTACTTTTTCGTCAGCAAGCATGACCATGAAACGGCCCAGCGCCTCCAGCTGGGCATGGAGCGGGCGATCGAGGATGGCAGTTTCGGTGAATACCTCGATCACTTCTATGGCAGGGCTCTGAGGGAGCTGGCGCTCGAAGAACGTACCGTACTCGTTCTTGCGAACCCCTACCTGACGGATGAATCCGGTACGATCGGACGCTACACCCTGAGAAATCTGCGTCAGCGCATCCTGTTACTGTCGAGGCCGGAAGCGCCCGCTTCAGACCCGGAACCGTGAGACATTCTGACTGAGCGTTCTGCCAATCGATTCGATCTGCCCGCTGTAGACGTCGTTTTCGCTGGCCGCTTTGGCTGCTTCCTGGCCTTCATCAGCGATCCGGGTGATGGATGAGTTCAACTCTTCCGTCACCGACGTCTGTTCCTCTGATGCCGTGGCGATCTGGGATGTCATCTGGCTGATGGACGTGATGGCCTCGGCAATCCGGTTGAGCGCTTCCATGGCATCCTGGGCCTTTTCCATGCTGACATTGGAAACCGCAGTTGAGGCTTTCATGACTTCCACCGCATTGGCGGCGCCACTCTGCAGGCGTTCAATCATATTGTTGATTTCCTCGGTGCTGTCCTGGGTTCGGCGAGCCAGATTACGCACTTCGTCTGCCACCACGGCAAATCCGCGGCCGGCGTCCCCTGCCCTGGCCGCCTCAATTGCCGCATTCAGTGCCAGCAGATTGGTCTGCTCGGCAATACCCTGGATGACCTCCAGTACCGAAGTAATATCGGTAACATCCTTGCCAAGTTTGTCGATGACTTCGGCAGCCGAATTCACTTCTTTTGACAGCTTCTGCACCGCATCCCTGGATGCGGCAACGGTCTCCAGGGACGCACGGCTGTCGGAATCTGCTGTATTGGCCGCATCCGCCGTCTGCTGGGCATTCTGGGCAATCTCGCCGGCGGCAGCGGACATTTCATTGATTGCCGTGGCCACCATATCCACTTCGGCCTGCTGCTTCTCGACACTGCCACGGCTGGTGCTGGCGGTCTCCCTCAGCGAGGTAACATTATCGCCAAGCTCTGCCGTACCCTGCTGGACGTCCCGGACAACCGTCTGGATGTTTTCAACAAAGCTGTTGAATTCCCGTGCCAGTGTACCGAACTCGTCACTGGCGCTGTCGTCGAGGCGCTTGGTCAGGTCCGCATCACCACTGGCGATGGATGACATGGCGCGGTTGAGTTTGCGTACCGGTGCCATCAGTACCCGAATGCCGAAATGGAGCACCACCAGGGATACCAGCAGACCAATCACAGCGATAATCAGCCCGGTAACCCGAGCCGCCTGAACCGGTGCGTTGATCTTGTCTTCATTGATAAAGGTACCCAGGTACCAGTCCACACCGCGGGCATCGGTGATGGGATGGAAACTTGCCGTCCAGCTTACGCCTTCTGCCTCATAGCGGTGGCTGTCACCACGAAGGCCGGGGTCCTCACCCAGTAATTCGCTGATGTCCTCGCCGACCAGGTCCTGGTCGGGATGATAAAGCACGGTGCCGTCGTCGCTGATCAGCGCGGCATACCCTGTGTCTGCCAGGGTAATGGTGGACAGGGTCTGTTCGATGGTTTTCAGTGCAATATCACCTCCGATTACCCCCTCGTACTCGCCCCGCTTTACCGGAGCCAGGGTGGAGATAATGGTGCCGCCGGTGCCGGCGTCCAGGTAGGGTTCGGTAAAAGACGCCGTACCGCTCTCTTTGGCCTGCTTGAACCAGGGGCGGGTGCGGGGGTCAAAATCATCAGGCAGGGTCGCTTCCGATGCGTCATCTTTCATCAGCATGTAACCATCGTCACGGCCGACATACACATCGATAAAACCGCCACCGGTGGTCGCAGCGGCCAGAATGACCCGGGCATCCCGGTCATTCGTTACCGATTCAAACGCTTTTGCCGTCGCTTCCGTCATGGTCAGGCGGGTGTTGAGCCAATCCGCAATACTGGACGTACTCTGTTCGACCGTGTCCTAAATCAGCGCTTCAACATAGGTATCGGTGGTGTTCTTGAGCCTGATGTTGCCACTGAGCGTGAAGGCCCCCATAACCAACACAAGCAGTATTCCGAAGGCAATGAGTAGCTTCTGGCCGAAACTCAGGTTCGTTTTCCCGGTCCTTTTCAGTAATTTGATGCCGATAGTGTGAGCTTAACGCCATTACGTTCTTTGTTCTGTATAACTTTGTTTCGGCCTATGGTGCGAAGTCTTTAGTGTGATCTGATAAAATGAAAAATCTGTTTAACGCATTCTGCGCAATTTCCCTGCATCCAACCGGAGCCGCCGTCTATGGCCCACGAAGAACTGCACCTTAACCTTCGTAACCTCACCACCGATGACTATGCCCAGCTCCAGAAGCTCATGGACAGGGTGTATGACGACATAGGTGGTGCCTGGCCTGAAGAGACCATCAAGGCCCTGGTTGAGCAGTTCCCGGATGGCCAGATCTGTATCGAGGAATCCGGTGAACTGGTTGCGGTGGCGCTGACGGTGTGTGTGAAGTATGAGCGTTTCAGTAACCCCCACACCTACGACGACCTGATCCTGCGCAACGAAAAAATCTGGCATAACCCCAAGGGTGATTCCCTCTACGGCCTGGATGTTTTCATTCATCCCGATTACCGCGGCTATCGCCTGGGGCGCCGGCTTTATGAAGCACGCAAGGAGCTGTGCCGGTCCATGAACCTCCGTGCCATCCTGGCGGGTGGGAGGATTCCCGGTTACCACAAGTATTCCGACCAGTACTCGCCCGAGGAGTACATCCAGCGGGTGGACCGCAAGGACATTTACGATCCCATCCTCAGCTTCCAGCTGTCCAACGATTTCCAGGTTACCCGGCTGATGCACAAATATCTGCCGGAGGACGAGAAGTCCCTTGGTTACGCCACCCTGCTCGAGTGGCGGAACATTCTTTATACCCCGCCGTCGCCGGTGCTGAGTGTAAAGAAGACCCAGGTGCGGCTGGGCGCCGTGCAATGGCAGATGCGGGAATTCACGTCCGTGGACGAGGTACTTGAACAGGTTGAGTATTTCGTTGACGCGCTGTCCGATTACAAAAGTGACTTTGCGCTCTTCCCGGAGTTTTTCAACGCGCCGTTGATGGGCCTGACGGACCAGATGGACCAGACTCGCGCTATCCGCTTCCTGGCAGGCTTTACCGAGCAGTTCCGCAACCAGATGTCGGAAATGGCGGTGAGCTACAACATCAACATCATCACCGGTTCCATGCCCCTGCTTGAAAACGACCGGGTGTATAACGTTTCCTATCTCTGCCATCGTGACGGGCGCGTGGACGAGCAGCGCAAGATCCATATCACGCCCCACGAACGGCGGGACTGGGTTATCGAGGGTGGCGACAAGTTCCAGGTGTTCGAAACCGACGCCGGCCGGGTCGCCATCATGATCTGCTACGATATCGAGTTTCCTGAACTCGGGCGACTGGCTGCCAGTGACGAAGTGGACATCATTCTCGTTCCCTTCTGGACAGACACCAAGAACGGCTATCTGCGGGTTCGCCACTGTGCCCAGGCCCGTGCGATCGAGAACGAGTGCTACGTTGTCATCACCGGCAGTGTTGGTAACCTGCCCAAGGTTGAGAACCTCGACGTCCAGTATGCCCAGTCCTCGGTGTTTTCGCCCTCTGACTTCGCTTTCCCCCATGATGCGGTAATGGCGGAAACAACCCCGAACACCGAAATGATCATGTTCTCGGATATGGACCTTGAAAAACTCAAGCTGGTGCGCAACGAAGGCTCTGTTACGAATCTGAAAGACAGACGCACGGATATCTACGCCCTCAATACCCTGCAAAAGGGCCAAAATAATCCGGACAGTTGATGAACCGTGTGAAAGCCCTATCGTATGACACTGAACACGTTGCCAAACACCCTGAGTGTGGCTATTGTTTAACCAAGCACACTCAGGTCGCTGCCCCGGAACAACCAGAGATCACTTGTAAATGAACGAAGCACTACCGGATCTTGTCGCACAGTTTCACGTCAAGCGTGGCCTGTTTCGCCGTGAACGGGTTGAAGCGGCGCTGTTTGAGCTGGACAACTTTGGCTGTGTGATGAAAACCGACAAGGTATTCAATCCGGGCGATACGGTTGTGCTCGATCTGATCATGGAAATGCCTTTCGATAACATCCGGGCCGATGGCATAGCCGGTCTTGTCACTGAGCGTAGAAAGCACTGTAGCAATTTCTTTTATTCTGTTGATTTTGTTGATGTTAATGACCAGTCCTCAACCGCCCTCTCGGACAAACTGAAGCGGATACGGGACGTGGTCAGGAAAAAACAGTTACTGAAATCCAGACGTTCCTCAGGGCCCTCCTCCAGCCTTCGGCAGATGGCCTGAACCCACGCACGATTTGCATTCAAACCGTACCGTAAGGAGACATTCCTCATGGCCAAGAAAGCCAACAAGCCAAGCGTTGATAAAGTCGTAAAGAAAGTGAACAAGGAATTTGAGAAAACTTCGTCCCAGATTGAAGCTCTGATCAATGATGCCTTGAAACAGTTCGATAGCCTTCAGAACCAGATTCAGGAACCCGTTCGCAAACTGCTCAAGGAAGTGGACGAACTGCGCGACCGCGAAATGAAACGCTTCAATGACGAGTTTGAACGCCGTCTTGGCGAGTTCCATGATCTCCAGAACCACCTTCTGGACCGGCTCGGTCTCGCCAGCAAAGAGGCGAAAAAGGAAGTGAAGAAGGCGGCCGACAAGGCCAGCCAGAAAACGCCCGCCAAAAAGTCCGGTGCAAAGAAGCCGGCCGCCGGGAAAGCAGCCGCCAAACCGAAGACCGCGAAAGCAAAAACGCCCAAGCCGAAGGCCGCCAGCGCTGCCAAGAGCCCTGCCACTGCGGCAAAGGCCGCCAGCAAAAAGCCCGCTGCACCAAAACAGCCGGCAGCAGCCAAACGTACCCCGAAGCCGGCAGACAAAAGCGATCTGACCCGGATCAAGGGTATCGGCCCGGCTACCGCGACGAAAATGAAAGAAGCGGGCATCACGTCCATCGACCAGATTGCCAATCCGTCTGAAGCTGATCAGGAAAAGCTACAGGCATTCTCCAAAGTGAAGGGGTTCAGCACCTTCAGTGACGAAGCCAAGAAACTTTCTTGATGCAACAATCCGAACAGCCTGTATTACGGGACATTGTCCTGGTTGGCGGCGGGCACAGCCATGTAGGGGTCTTGAAGCGCTTTGCCATGAATCCCGTTCCGGGTGTCCGCCTCACTCTCATCTGCAGAGACACCCATACACCCTATTCCGGTATGTTGCCTGGCTACGTGGCCGGGCACTACTCCTACGATGACGTCCATATTGATCTAAGCAAACTGGCAGAATTTGCCGGTGCACGTTTCTATCGGGACGAAGTTTCAGGAATAGACCGGGCCAGCAAGCGGGTGACGTGTCGCTCCCGGCCAGATGTCCCCTACGATATCCTTTCGGTCAATATCGGTTCCTCTCCCAGGGTCGGTGACGTCAGCGGTGCCGCCGAGCACGCAGTGCCCGTGAAGCCCATCAACGGCTTCAACAATCGCTGGTTGTCGCTGCTGTCCCGTCTGGAGAACCACGAGGGGCCGATGACGGTCGCCGTGGTAGGCGCAGGCGCAGGTGGCGTGGAGCTCACTCTGGCAATGCAGTTCCGGCTCCGGAACGAGCTTGAAAAACGGGGCCACGACCCGGACCAGCTGCACTTTCATCTGTTTGACGCTGAAAACCGGATCCTGCCGACCCACAACGCCAAAGTACGTGCCGTGTTCGAGGAAAAACTGGCGAGCCGTGGTGTAAAGGTTCATCTGGGCTCGTCGGTTTCCAAAGTGGACGCCAGGCACCTGATGACCGAGTCCGGCGAGACCTTCCCTGTGGATGAAGTGCTCTGGGTTACCCGGGCCGGCGGGCCGGCGTGGCTCGCCGATACCGGCCTTGCGCTGGATGAAGGTGGTTTTATCCGCGTGAGGGATACCCTGCAGGCGGAATCCGACGATGACATCTTCGCCGCAGGCGACATCGCCAATGTGATCAATCACCCCCGCGAAAAAGCCGGCGTATTTGCTGTGCGTCAGGGTCGCCCCCTGGCGGATAACCTCAGGCGTTACGCCCTGGGCAAGACGGTAAAGCCTTTCAGCCCCCAGAAAAAATGGCTGGCACTGATCAGTACCGGCGACAAATTCGCCGTAGCTTCCCGCGGTGATATGTCCTTCGCCGGTACCTGGGTCTGGCGCTGGAAAAACCATATTGATAAGCGGTTCATGGCGAAGTTCAATGACCTTCCGGCGATGGAAGAGAACTCCGCCCTGCCCGATACTGGCGCCGCGCAGAACGCCGAGGAAGCATCCCAGGCCATATCAGCCGTTGCCATGCGCTGCGGCGGATGCGGAGCCAAGGTGGGCAGCACGGTGCTGTCTCGGGCACTGGGTGAGCTTCGTCCCATCGAGCGGGACGACATTCTTATCGGCCTGCACGCACCGGATGATGCGGCCGTATTGACGGTACCTCCCGGCAAGGCGGTAGTGCACACGGTCGATTTCTTCCGGGCATTTATTGACGACCCCTATGTGTTCGGGAAGGTAGCCGCCAACCACGCACTGGGCGACGTATTTGCCATGGGTGCCGAAGCCCAGAGTGCCACGGCAGTGGCCACGGTACCCTACGGTATCGAATCCAAAGTGGAAGACGTGGTATTCCAGATGATGTCCGGCGCCGTGGAAGTCCTCAACGAAGCAGGCTGTGCGCTGGTAGGCGGCCACACCGGCGAAGGCCGCGAGCTGGCACTGGGGTTTGCGGTAAACGGCCTGATTGATCCTGAAGAAGTCATGAGCAAGGGCGGTTTGCGGGCCGGTGATGTCCTGCTGCTGACCAAACCCATCGGTACCGGCACCCTGTTTGCGGCGCACGCCAGGCTTGCGGCCAAGGGCCGCTGGATAGACTCGGCACTGGCTTCCATGGTTCAGTCCAACAAGGATGCAGCGCAATGTCTGCGCCGGCACGGCTCCAGGGCCTGCACCGATGTAACCGGTTTCGGACTTCTGGGCCATCTTGTGGAGATGACCCGGCCCTCAGGCGTAGACGCAGAACTGGATCTGGGCGCAATTCCCATCCTCCCCGGCGCCGAGGAGACTGCCGCCGCCGGCATCCTCAGCTCCCTGCAACCTGCCAATATCCGTCTGAGGCGTGGCATCCGCGATCAGGAGAAATGGGTAAAACATCCCCGCTATCCGCTGATCTTTGACCCACAAACCGCCGGCGGACTGCTGGCCAGTGTGCCGGCAGACCAGGCCGAGGCCTGTGTGGATGAGCTCAAGGCACTGGGTTATCCGCACACCGCCATTATTGGCAGGGTATTGCCCCAGGACGAGAGCGGGCCGATCGAACCCATCACTCTCAGGGATTGAGCCGGGTACGCCCGGCCATTGCCTTTTCAATTGCAGCCAGTAATGACGCCCGCTCGGTTTCAGGGGTAAAGCGCCCGGCCAGTTCCGCCACCCGGCCTTCCAGTTCTTCCAGAAATTCCGGTGAATGCTCTGCACGCTGTAACAATCGGGCCAGTTCCGTGTCGTCACCTACAGGGAAATACCCCGGGTAATCGTCGCCAAGCAGGCCGATATTGCCGGAGATATCAGAAGCGATTACAGGAAGGCCCGCACGGCAGGCTTCGGAAACCACATTGGCACCGCCTTCCATTACCGAGCTGATGACCATGGCGCGGGAGCGGCTCATCAGATCGTGAATGGCGGATTTATCCACTTCGCCGAGCCATTTGAAGCGGGGGTTGGCAGCCTGCTCGGCCAGGGCCTTGTCTTCCCAGGCGGGAGTGTGGGCCTTGCCTGCGTTGATTATCCGGATGGCGGAATTATCCGGTAACTGCCTGGCCGCCAATGCCGCACGCAGGGGGTCTTTCTCGTCACGGAGATGGCCTATAACACAGATATCAAAACCCTGTTTCGGCCCTGTTGGTGCGGCAGGCTTGTCCGCGGACTGGAGCACTGTCATCAGTTTGCGGGTAAATTGCGCGGGAATGTCCTGGCCGACCCGTTGATGAAGCGCTACCAGGCAATCGGCCAGTGCCATGGATTCGTGGGTCATGCCCGGGAACCGGTGCTGATGGTCATAAATATCAGTGCCCGTGAGCACAACAATCAGCGGCGTAGACGGGTGCAACCTGCGGAAATGCACAACCGCCTCGTGGCTTCGCCAGGCGTGTAATGCGATGAACAGGTCACAGGGTCCACCATCGTATTCCGTGACAATGTTTACCCGGTGCCCGGCCTGCTCCAGCAACCCGGCCCAGCGCTCGGCCGTTGCCCGGTTGCCTGCCCTTGAACCCGGAGGAGCAGGCGTGATCAGGGAAATATTCATGGTTTGAGTCGCCCCGGAAAATTTATCCATTTTTGATGGATGCCCATAACCTGTTTAGCCGATTGAATCGTATAGATGTTCAGAGTTGAGGTAAATCACGTTATCCTGACCGGCTTCGTAAAGCGCGTTCGCAAAACTCTCGTCGAATCACACGGTAAAAAGAAGGACATTCAAATGGTTTTGAATCTTATACGGAAATTGGCGCTGACCAGCTTCCTTGTTTTTGTCGGCTCCGCAACAGCATCTGCCCAGACTTTTGTGTTTACCGCAATCCCCGACGAAGACGAAACCAAACTGGTTGAACGATTTCGCGGTGTTGCCGAGTACCTCTCCGAACAGCTCGATGCTGATGTACGTTACATCCCGGTAAAATCCTACGCTGCAGCCGTATCCGCATTCCGGAACAACCAGGTGCAACTGGCCTGGTTCGGTGGCCTTTCCGGTGTTCAGGCCAGGGCCCTGGTGCCCGGCTCACAGGCCATTGCCCAGGGTGAGGAAGACCAGGCGTTCTTTAACTATTTCATAGCCCACAAGAGCACAGGGCTTGATCGTGCCGACACCCTGACGGACGATCTCCGGGGCATGACATTTACCTTCGGTTCCAAGGGCTCCACCTCCGGCCGTCTCATCCCCGAATACCATATCCGGGATATTTTCGGTGAAGCACCGGAAGAGGTTTTTGAGCGCGTGGGCTTCAGTGGCAACCATACCCGTACACTCAGGCTGGTTGAGTCCGGCACCTACGACGTTGGCGCCATCAACTACAAAGTGTGGGAAAAGGAACTGGAAGACGGCAACATCAACACCGATGACGTGAAGATCATCTGGAAAACACCGGCCTACCCCAACTACCAGTGGAGTATTCGCGGCGACGTAGACGAAAACTACGGCGAAGGTTTTACCGATCGTGTCCGTGAGGCCCTGCTGGCACTGGACGACCCTGAATTGCTGGAGAGCTTCCCGCGTTCGGACTTTGTGCCCGCCTCAAACTCGGACTATGAGCCGATTGAAAGCGTAGCCAAAGAAATCGGAATCATTGATTGATGTCGGGATTCGACCTGAAGGGCCTGACGGCCTCATTCGGAGGGGAACGGGTTATTGGCCCGCTTTCCCTCAATGTTCACGAAGGCGAGCGCGTTGCGCTTGTTGGCCGCAGCGGTGCTGGAAAATCAACACTGATCAGCCTGATCCATCAGCAGGTAGAGGGCATAGCTTCCCTGGTTCCCCAGAACCTCGGCCTGGTCAATGCGTTGCCCGTATTTCACAACGTTTACATGGGCCGGCTGGACACCAATGCCACCTGGTACAACACACTCACCCTGATCCGGCCGTTTGCGAAAGACACCCGGGAAGTGAAGGCGCTGTTAACGGAGCTGGCCATGCCTGAAAAGGTCTGGATTCCAGCGGCTTCGTTGTCCGGTGGTCAGCGCCAGCGGGTTGCCATCGCCAGGGCTCTGTACCGTCGTTCCGGGCTGCTGCTTGCGGACGAGCCGGTCTCGGCACTGGATGGGCCGTCTGCCCACCTGGTCATGAAGCTGCTCAAAGATCGATTCGCCACCAGTGTCATTGCTCTGCACGATGTAGAGCTGGCCCTGGCGTATTGCACACGCATTGTCGGTATCCAGGATGGGCATATTGCCCTGGATGAGCCCAGCGAAAAGCTGACACCGGCAGACATTACGCCGCTTTACTGAGCCAGACCCCTGTTTATGTTCTCGTCTCCGACCGTAAGAACCAGCCTGATTTTTACCGCCATTGCGGTGGTGGGCCTGTTGTTTGCGGATATTGCCATTACCTCGGCGAATCCATGGAAAGATCTCGGGCGGTTCTTCCTCGGTGTCGTTACACCGGACTTCTTCAGCACCGAGGGCCTGGCAACCGCCCTGCTCCGCACCGTGGCGTTTGCGTTCGTGGGTGTGGCCCTGGGCAGTGTGTGTGGTTTTCTGCTGGCGCTGGTTTATCGCGCCTACCCGGTACGGATTTTCTGTGCGTTTATACGGGCCATCCATGAGCTTTTCTGGGCCCTGATCTTTCTCCAGTTCTTTGGCTTCCACCCGCTGACCGGTGTCCTGGCGATTGCCATTCCCTACGCCGGTATTTTCGCCAAAGTCTATGCTGAAATCCTTGAAGAGGCAGACCCTGAGCCGGGTCGCCTGCTGCCGCCCGGTACCGGTGTGATCTCCGCGTTTCTGTATGCCCGTATCCCCGATTGCTGGGTACAGATGCGTACCTACACGGCCTATCGCCTCGAGTGCGGCCTACGCTCCAGTGCCATTCTGGGGTTCGTGGGCCTGCCGACTCTCGGGTTCTATCTGGAGTCTGCATTTTCCCAGGGGCACTACTCCGAAGCCGGCGCCATGCTGATCCTGTTTTACGTCCTGATCGCCACGCTGCCACTGTGGGTCAAGCCCAGGTTGTTGCCGGTGTATATCATTGGTGCGCCTTTTTTCCTGGGCGAGGGAATGCCCATTGTCTGGGGCAATGTGGCCCGGTTCTTCACCCAGGACATTGTTCCGGGGCCGCTGAAAGGTGATGAAGGCTGGTCCGGAATGGGCAGCTGGCTCGGGGACCTGTTTGTTACCCAGGCCCTGCCCGGCATCTGGAATACGGTCATACTCACCCAGATAGCCCTGGTTGCGACCGGGATTATTGCCTTGCTGGCATTTCCGCTGATTTCCACGCACTTTGGCGGGCCTGTACGCCGGACAAGCGGGCATGTGTTTCTGGTTATCCTGCGCTCCACGCCGGAATACATCCTCGCCTACATTCTCCTGCAGCTGTGGGGGCCGTCCATGCTTCCGGCAGTGGTAGCGCTTGCGCTACATAACGGCGGCATTATTGGCCACCTGATTGGTCGCCAGTCCAGCACCATCATACTGCGTCCCGATGCCTCAACGGGGCTTAACCGGTACACCTACGAGCTGGTGCCTCGTGTGTACCGCTCGTTTCTGGCCTTCCTTTTCTACCGGTGGGAGATCATCATGCGGGAAACTGCCATTCTGGGCATTCTGGGCATCTATACACTCGGTTTCTATGTCGACAACGCCATCCAGAATATCCAGTTCGACAAGGCAATGATACTGATCCTTATCACCGCGTCCCTGAACATCGGTGTTGATATACTTGGCCGTTTCATCCGCAGGAAGCTTGCATTGCAAACCATGCCAACCTGCTAGTGTCCCCGCTAATGGTTACCACGTCACAGTTCCGCATTTTGTGCCGGGGATTGACCTGCATTTCCTTCGTGCCGCCAGATACATTTGGTTACAATCCGGATGAATGATGTAACAGTGACTCTTCAGGCAATCCGGAACGCTTATGACAAACGGCCTTGTTTTATTTATTGAAGTCGGGCTCATTGCCCTGCTGCTGGTGCTTGCCTTCCGAATGCTCACCCTGGTACGGAATGACCCCTTCGTGCCTGCAACCTCTGTTGCTTTTGCCGATTCCGCGCCGCAGTCAGTAACCGTACAGGCTGCGAACCGTCTCAGTTCCGCTCAGGGTGCTGTCGGCCATGGGCTGGACAAGTGTGAGCTGATTACCCGGTTGCATATTCTGCTGAGTATTCAGGAAAGGGATTGCAGAGAGAAAGGTCTGGAGCTGGAGACAGCCCCGAACGCAGTAAAAGAGTATGTGGCTGCCTGGCTTTACGGTGCTGCCTGCTCCCTGTGTGACAAGTCACAGCGTCATTCCGATGCACTGGTCAGCCTTGTGAGCCAGCTCGCCAGCCGGAAAATCGGTCTGCGGCAACCGGAAGCCGTTCAGGTGCTGTCAACGCTCACTGCCAGTTCAACCTGGCTGGCCTGTTTCCGCAATGGCATGGAAGGCGCGGATTACTGGAGCGAACACCGCCACATCCCGCAGGCTTACAGTCTTTACGGCGCCATTACATCAAACGCCTTTATCTGACCAGGCCCGGGCCCGCGGGCTCAGCTTCGGGCCGTAGGCCGGGGCGCTGCCTCTTCAAGTATCCAGCCTGTACCGAGATTCTGCGCTTCTGCGGTTTCCGGGGCGTCGGCAGGTACACCGGTGATCTCCGGCCTGGAAAAACTGCCGTCTTCGAGCCGTTCCATGCTGTCCACATCGACAGAACGCACAACGTAGCGCCTGCCGTCACACTCCACCCTGGAGCGATGGGTCAATCCGAAAATAAAGCGGCAATAATCCAGCTTCAACTGAAGCAGATCCTGTTCGGCTTTCTGGATTTTCCTCAGCAGAACTTTTTGTACGCTATCGCCATAATCCATATGTGCTTCCCTGGACAATTGAAACAGTCCGGTGATTTTACACAATCCTGACCGACTGTCATCCTGTCGTCACCCCCGGCCCTCGGCCCGGAAGGTCAGTTTCACAGGCGTATCGTTATCTGTTTCCGCGTCGGCCTGAAGGTCAATGCGCCAGGTCATTTCCGGGTCGGTTGTGCAGAAAGGTGCGGTAAACCTTGCCTGCCAGACCTGGCTCTTACCATCCTCCGCAAGCCCTGTGCGGGTCATGGGTACCGGGTATTCCCCCAGATACATGGATTCCCCTCGCAAAACGGCCAGTAATCCCGGCTCACTCATGTCTGTGGTGACCGTAAGGTGATACTCGGTACCTTCCGCCTTCACGCCAGCTTTTTTCAGCTGTGCATTCCAGCGAGTGCCCTGTTGCTCCCATCGGCACGTATCATTGAGCAGGTCGCATTCCGTCGCGGTTTGATCAGAGCTGCTATCGGCATCCGACATGAGCCAGCCCGGCCCGAAAACGCCAAGGGCGACCACGCCTGCAATGGCCATAACAGCCACCAGTGCTTTCAACACATTCGTTCCTCCGAGTAAGGGCAGGCATTATGGAGACTATTGCCCACAAGGCAAAGCTTTCTAAATCATCACCGGTCGTGAGAAAATACCGCGCTTTGATTCACCACCAACAGGATATGCCTGTGCAACCGGATATTTCCGTAAAGCACCTGAACAAAGTCTATGCTGATGGTTTCAGGGCCCTCAAAGACATCAACCTTGATATTGAACCGGGAGAAATTTTTGCACTCCTGGGCCCCAATGGCGCGGGCAAGACCACGCTGATCAGCATCATCTGCGGCATTGTGAACCTCACTGATGGCGAGGTGAAAGCCGCCGGTTTCGATATTATCAGGGATTACCGTAAAGCCCGCGAAAGCATCGGCCTGGTACCCCAGGAGCTCAACACGGATTCGTTCGAAACCGTCTGGGACGCCGTATCGTTCAGCCGTGGCCTGTTCGGCAAGCCACCCGCGCCGGACCATATTGAAAAGGTCCTGAAAGACCTTTCACTGTGGGACAAGCGTAACAACCGCATCATGTCGCTCTCAGGGGGCATGAAGCGCCGGGTGATGATTGCCAAGGCACTGTCCCATGAGCCCCGTATCCTGTTTCTGGACGAGCCCACCGCAGGCGTGGACGTGGAGCTACGGCGCGACATGTGGGAAATGGTGCGCAAGCTCCGTGAGAACGGCGTGACCATTATCCTGACCACCCACTACATCGAAGAAGCGGAGGAAATGGCCGACCGCATCGGGGTCATACGCCATGGTGAGATCATTCTGGTGGAAGACAAATCCCGGCTGATGAGCAAGCTGGGCAAGAAAGAGCTGCGCCTGCACCTGCAGAGCCCGCTGGAAAAGATGCCCGGTCAGCTTGCCCTGGAGCCCATAGAACTGTCCGAGGACGGCTATGAGCTGATCTACACCTTCGATTCCCAGCAGGAACAGGCCGGGGTGGCAAGGCTGCTGAGAACCCTTGGTGACCTGGGCATCGAATACCGGGACATCCAGACCAGGGAAAGCTCCCTGGAAGAAATCTTTGTGGGCCTGGTCAATGAATAATGTGGGAGTGACGCAATGAACCTGTACGGCGTTCGTGCAATCTACAAGTTTGAAATGGCCCGCATGCGCCGCACCCTGATGCAGAGCGTCGCCTCGCCGGTGATCTCCACTTCCCTGTACTTTGTGGTGTTCGGTTCGGCCATCGGCAGCCGCATGGGCGACATCGACAACATCAGTTACGGGGCCTATATCATTCCCGGCCTGGTCATGCTGTCGCTGCTGATGCAGAGCATTTCGAACGCCTCCTTTGGTATCTATATGCCGAAATTCTCCGGCACCATCTATGAAGTGCTGTCCGCGCCGGTGTCCTATGTGGAGGTCGTGCTTGGCTATGTCGGTGCGGCCGCGACCAAGTCGGTGATACTGGGCGTTATCATACTGATAACTGCCAGGCTTTTTGTCGATTACGACGTGCTGCATCCGTTCTGGATGTTTGCCTTCCTCGTACTGACGGCAATCACGTTCAGCCTGTTCGGTTTTATTATCGGCATCTGGGCAGATGGATTCGAGAAGCTGCAGATCGTTCCGCTGATGATCGTCACGCCTCTGGTTTTTCTTGGCGGAACCTTCTACTCCATCGACATGCTGCCGGAGGTCTGGCAAACCATCAGCCTGTTCAACCCGGTGGTGTATCTGATCAGTGGCTTCCGATGGGCGTTCTATGGGGTGTCTGACGTGCACGTGGGCATCAGCGTGGGCATGACCCTGATGTTCCTGACCGCCTGCATGATTGCCGTGTGGTGGATCTTCAAAACCGGCTACCGGCTGCGCTCCTGATGAACCGGCACACACCGGTGTTCAGCCTGAAAGCCCTGGTACCCGTACTGGGCCTGCTGTTCTCCGGATGCCTGGCTGCCCTGCCGGATAACGATGCGTTGCCCGCCGTGCAGGCCTGTCTGATAAATGATCAAAAGGCGATTCCCATTACCGTTGAGATCGCCACCAGTTCTGAGGAGCGCAGCCATGGCCTGATGGAACGGGAGGCACTGGCAGAAAATGCAGGCATGCTGTTTGTCTACAGTAACCAGCGCCGTGCTGACCACGGCTTCTGGATGTACCGCACACTGATTCCGCTGGATATTGCCTACATGAATCGCCACGGCAACATCCGCGCGATCCGCCAGATGGCACCCTGCCCCTCAGACCAGGGCAGAGACTGCCCCACTTACCGGGCCGGCGTGCCATTCTACCTGGCTCTCGAGATGAACCAGGGGTACTTTGAAAGCCGGGGAATCGGCGTTGGCGACCGGCTTTCCATGGAACCCGCGGACTGCCGCTAGCCTGCCCTACTCGTCTTTCCAGTCCGGTTTTCGTTTTTCCAGAAAGGCGCAGATTCCTTCCTGTGCATCGGCAGCCTGCATGTTTTCCGCCATAACAACCGACGTATAGTCGTAGGCCTCTGCCAGGCCCATTTCCAGCTGCCTGTAGAAGGCTTCCTTGCCAATTTTCAGGGTGTAACCGGATTTACCCGCTATGGTGGAAGCAAGGCGATATACCGTTTCATCCAGCACCTGTTCGTCCACCACCTGGTTAACCAGCCCGATCCGCTCGGCTTTTTCAGCGCCCACCATCTCGCCGGTCAGCAGCATCTCCATGGCATGCTTGCGGGATACGTTGCGGGACAGAGCCACCATGGGTGTGGAACAGAACAGCCCTATATTCACTCCGGGCGTGGCGAAGCGGGCGGTGTCGGCGGCGACCGCCAGGTCACAACTGGCAACCAGCTGGCACCCGGCTGCGGTGGCAACCCCTGCCACCCGGGCGATGACCGGCCTGGGCAGGTTCACTATCTGTTGCATCACCTTGCTGCACAGGTTGAACAGTTTCAGCTGGAATTCGTGGCTATCGAACTGGCCACTGACCTCACGCAGATCGTGCCCGGCACAGAACACAGGCCCCGCGGCGGCGAGTACCACCACCCTGGTTTCGGTGTTTTCCGCAATTACTTCAAGTTCCCGGGACAGGGCTTCCAGCATAGCCATGGACAGACTATTGCGACGATCCGGCTGGTTCAGTGTCAGCGTTGTAATGCCTTTCTCGGTGGCAACCGTAACCATTTCTTCTGTCGACATGGTGATATCACTCCTCATCTTTTCTCACAGTATTCAGTGACGGTACCAGCGCGTCGAGCCGACTTTCGTCGGGGCCCCTTCTCACAGATGTGACGCACCCGATTGTCCATCTGGCCAACGCCAGGGCTGTCGCCATTGTGGTCTTATGCAAGCAAATCGTACCGATAAATCATAAATTACAAAAAAGAGGTAACCATGGGACTGATCCACCGCGCACTGCCCCTTGCCATCACAATAGCACTCACAGGCTGCGGAGGCAGCGAATCATCCGTTTCCAGTGTCGCATCCTCAGACGACAGCACCAACCAACAAACGGAAGACGGCTCCGGCAGCGGGGTGATCCGTGTGCTCTCAAACCGCCCGGACCTGATCAGCGGTGGTGACGCGCTGATCGAGATAGATTCAGCACAGACAGATGAAACCAAGGTTCACCTGAACGGGGAAGACGTTACGAGCGCCTTTTCAGCCATAGAAAATGGTGCGCTCCGGGGGCTGATTACCGGCCTGGAACGGGGTGAGAACGAATTGAAGGTTGTTGCCGGCAAAGGGGGCGTACTGCGTAAAACGATCATTAACCACCCCAAGGGTGGCCCCGTGTTTTCCGGCCCCCAGGTGCAACCCTGGGACTGCACCAATGCCAATGCGGTGGACGACCAGTGCAATCAGCCACCGGAGTTCGAACTGAAGTATGTGCCGCAGTCGAAATTTGATCTGTTTGCGGAAAGTTTCGATCCCCAGTCTCCCGGTCTTCCGGGGGCCTTCCTGCCTTATGATCCGGAGAACCCGCCGCCCTCCGACGACATCGCCCGGGTGACCACCGACGAAGGCGTTACGGTGCCCTATATCGTGAGAGTCGAAAGAGGTGTCATGAACCGGGATCGCTACCAGGTGATGTCCCTCTATCAGCCGGACCAGGAGTGGACCGCCCTGTCGCCGCAGGAACAGTGGAATGGCAAGATACTGATCCACCACGGTGGCAACGTGGGAGTCAGTTATGGCATGGGCCAACCGCCCAACGGAGACATTGCCGGTACCGCGCCGGAGGGTGCGGAAACCGTCCTGGGAGACAGCATTTCGGTTGCTCTGGCTCGTGGGTTCGTTACCCTCTCCACAGCCCAGGCTAATCTTGGCCACAACGTGAATCTGGTGACCGCTGCGGAATCCCTGGTGATGGCAAAGGAGCACATCATCGAGCAGTACGGGCCAGTGCGTTACACCATTGACACCGGATGTTCCGGCGGCGCCATTGCACAGCAACACATTGCCAACGCCTACCCCGGCATCTACCAGGGCCTGATCGTTCAGTGTTCCTACCCGGATGTGTGGACCACTGCGACCCAGTTTGCGGATTACAACCTGCTCAACGAATACCTGGGCAACCAGGTATCCGAAGATCCTGACGACCTGCTGGCGTTCTTCGAGAGCCTGCTTGCCTCGCCGGTGCTGGCTGTTCAGTGGCCCGCTCTTTACGGGCATTTGCCACTCAACCCGGTCGTATCCGACCTGGCGTTCTTCCCTTCCGCAGAACCGGATCAGGAGAACTGCCCGGGCCTGGCGGGACAGGCCGACGTGTATGACCCGGAAACGCACCCGGACGGTCTACGCTGCGGCCTGATTGATTACATGGCCAATCAGTTTGGCAAACGCCCGCCCGAGGCCTGGTCTCCCAATGAACAATTGCTGGCAAAGGGGTTCACCGGAATTCCCCTGGACAACGCCGGAGTTCAATACGGCCTCAAGGCCTTGCAGGATGGCGTCATTACCGGTGACCAGTTCCTCGCCGTGAACCGGGACATCGGTGGACTGGATATCGACATCAACTACCAGCCCGAACGCACCGTTGCCGACCTGGAAGCGCTGGAGAACGCTTATCGCACCGGTGCGATCAATACCGCCGAGAACCTTGCCAACGTTCCCATCATTGATCTCCGTGGCCCTGACCCGGGCATTGCCCATGATGCTTTCCATTCCTGGCAGGTCCGGGCAAGGCTGGAACAGACCCAGGGCCACGCGCGCAATCATGTGATCTGGTACGGCGCGTTCCCACTTGCGGGGGACACAATCTTCACCACCGAAGCCCTGCTGGTGATGGATCAGTGGCTGGCCGCGATCGAAGCCGACGGCGAACCGGAGCCGGTAGCGAATAAAGTGGTCAGCAATAAACCAGTGACCGCGAGGGACCGTTGTCTGTCCCTGTCCGCGCCATTTTCAGAGGAAGGCCCGAAAGCCCCCTACACCGGCAACCTGCTCTACCCGGAACCGCAGGTGTCCGGGCTGGACTCCGAACAGATTCCCACCCTTCCCGCCGAGCTGGGCCAGATCCTGGACGTTGCCACCGGGCAGACCTGTGGCCTGAAGCTTGGCGAACTTGGCCTGCCCGAGATTATCACCGACCCGCTCGAACCCATTACCGACGAAGTGGTGGAAGCCCAGAAGCTGGTGGTCCAGACCCGGTTCGGAACGCCTCGCACGGTGGCGGGTGATTCGGTGACCACTCTGAATAACAAGTGCCAGCTGAAACCAGTAGATCCTGCAGACTACCCGGTGAATATACTCAATGGCGTATACACCTCTGAAGGTTTCGCAAAAAAGGTGGCTGAGATTTTTCCGGATGGAGTCTGCGATTACACAAAACCACCTGTTGGTCAGGGCCCCACGCTGACATGGCTTCAATACGGCAACGAAGAATCCGTAGTAACCGGGGGCGAGCCATTGCCCACCCTGGATGGACAGGTTTCAGGCTGGGCTTCGCCGGCGTTTGCGGTGGACCTGAACCCGCGAACCGACCTGTAATTCCGGATCCGCTCTCATGATGTATCCTGTACATCATGAGAGACTCGAAGAAACAACGCCGGAAACTGGAAAAACAACTTGCTGAAGCCACGTCCTATGAGCACTGGCACGCCATCGCCGAACAACTGGATGAGTTGGAGGGCGCTTTGGCGTGGCGGGAGGACAGCGGTAGCGAACTGCTTCACGAGAAGCTGATTCGTGAACACATCGACGCCATGGTTCGCTGTCGCGAAAAAAGCGATACCCGGGGCCTGACCCGTGTGCTGCAGGAAAGCCTCTACCGCCATCTGGGCGAAATCGCCAATCCGGACCTTTACGCCGTCGCCTGGACGGGTACCAAGTACCTGGTGACGGAGTTTCTGGATGAAGTGGAACGGTCGATGAACTTCATCTGCGACCACGACATGCCGGGGATTACCGAACAGCAAAAACTTCGCCTGTTCCGGGATGCCGAAAAGGTATACGGTCGCCCGGCTCTGATGCTGAGCGGCGGTGCCGCCTTCGGGATCTATCACATTGGTGTTACCCGCGCGCTCTGGCAACAGCGGCTGCTACCGGATGTGATCGCCGGCTCCAGCATGGGCGCGATCGTGGCAGGCGCCATCTGCACACGCAATAATGAGGAACTCGAGCGCTTTTTCAATGAACCCGGTGAGATCCACCTGGATGCGTTTCGCTGGCTGGAACCCCGCCGGATCTGGCGCAAACGCCATGCCATGGATCAGTCCCAGTTGCTGCACCATATCCATACCAACATTGGCAGCACCAGCTTTCTTGAAGCCGCGGAACACAGCGGGCGAACCCTCAACATCTCGGTGTCACCCACCCGGACACGCCAGAAACCAAGGCTGCTGAATAACCTGGCATCGCCGGAAGTGCTGGTGGACTCGGCCATTCTTGCCTCCTGTGCCGTGCCCGGTATCTATCCGCCGGTCACGCTTCAGGCCAGGGACACTGACAGAGGGCCCAACGGTCGCAAACCCTACATGCCCACGGAACGCTGGATTGACGGCAGCGTCCACGGAGACCTGCCACTGATGCGAATGGCACGGCTCCATAATGTCAATCGCACCATTGTCAGCCAGGCCAATCCCCATGTGTTGCCGTTTATCAGCCATCACCACCAGCGCGGGCCGGGGGCATCCGCCAAACAGGCCGCAGCGTCCCTGATGCATGCCCAGGTGGCCACCACCCTGAATCTGACCCGTAACAGCTGGTCATCCACCATACTACGGCCGTTGCTGGAACAGGCCCACGCCATGGCTACGCAGACCTACCTGGGAGATATCAACATCCAGTTCCCGTTCCGGCCGTTGCTTTATCGCAAGATACTCACCAACCCCGGCCGCCGGGACCTGGAAATGTTTATCCGCCTCGGAGAACAGGCCACCTGGCCACGCCTGGCCATGATCCGGGACCAGACACGCATCAGCCGCACCTTCAGCAATTGCATCGCACGGCTGGAGAAAACCTGCGCAGAAGACGCCAGGCCCGGGGAGTAGCCTTGCAGAGCACACGGATCAAAGGCCTGACCATTGCCGCCCTGGGCGTGCTGTTTATCGTACCGGACGCATTGCTGGTGAAAATCACGTCGGTTGAGCCGGTGGTCTTCCTGTTCTGGCGTGGACTGCTGCTGGCCATCAGCTTCCTGGTAATCAGCTGGGCGAGATACCGGCACCGCCTGACCACCGAAATCAGACGCTGTGGCTGGAAAGGTGTGTTCTGCGCCGGGGCCTTCGCAGTCAGCACCCTGGGGTTCGTGGTGGGAATGAAGAACACCGCCGCAGGCAACGTGCTGGTTATCCTCAACACCGCCCCGGTCATTGCCGCGTTGATCGCCTGGCTGATATGGAGGGAAACCCTGCCCTGGCGCACCTGGGTTGTCATTCTGGTATGCGTGACCGGCGCAACCTTCATGGCCATTGGTGAATGGGGCAAAGGCGACCCTCTGGGCCTGATGATGGCCGGCATCGCCGCCACTGCCCTTGCCTCCAACCTGAACGTGGCACGCTCCCGCCCGGACTGCGACATGAGTGTCATGCTGATGTTTGGTGCCCTGGCGCTGGCTGTTGTGGCAGCGGCAATGGGCGGTGCCGAAATGCTCTCTGCCCGGGACGGCTTTTTCATCGCCCTGCTCTGCCTGGTATTCCTGCCAACGGCCTGCATCCTCATACAGATCGGCCCCCGCTACATTCCGGCGGCGGAAGTGAGCCTGATGCTGTTGCTGGAGACCGTACTGGGATCGTTTCTGGTGTGGCTGTTCCTCGGCGAGGTACCGCCGGATCTCAGCCTGGTTGGTGGGGTGATCGTGTTCTCGGCATTGGCTGTGCACGGGTGGATAGAAGTGAGGCGTTATCGGAAAGCCCGCGCGGCCTGAGACAGAGCTGGAAACGAACCGGCACAGCCAAACGACCGAAAGGTTTCAAGACTCTCATGTTAACCGGAGGTGCCTTAAACCTTGGCATAACCTCGAAACTCTTGCGCGCCTCAACGAATTAATCAAACAAAAAAAGCAAAGCCGATAAGCATCGCGCCATTGATCGAACGGTATAGTGCAAACTTTCCTTCCGGGCAATTACGGGCTAAGCGTCTTACCAGATAAACCAGTGATAGCATCAGCACCGCCTGAATCATTGTGAACCCAATCAGGTAGGCAAAGACGGCAGTGTTCTCAGCGCCAACAACTGCACCGCCATAGCCATAACCGTGCAGAAGTCCTGCGACAGGTGCCAAAAACCAATACAGCCTGGCACTATCGAGCCTCTGAGCCAGCAGGAAACCACCAACAATGACGATCGTCAGAAAGATGCCTGTTTCTATAAACGGGAGATCCGGCAGGGCAAGGTGCCCCAAGGTACCCACAATCGTCAGCGCCAGAAAAAGGCCGGTATGGGTGATGATCTGTCGGCTGCAAAACGCCAACAAACACGCAAACCCGACCACAAACAGAAAATGATCCAGCTCGATAATCGGATGACCAAGCCCGGACAGAAGCCCCTGGATCGCCGTTTCGGGGACTTCTCCGCCCATTGGATGATGCCCATGGCTGGCCATGGGAAAAAACAGAACGAGCAAACTGAGGAATTGATATTTCATCGTGGCATCTCCGATGATTTAAGGCGCTGACTTCCTAACAGCCTTGATATTCGCGCTATCGCAGTCAAAAACTGCTGTGAGTCAGAGATAGTCGACAGATAACCACCCTCCACCTTGAGCAATTCAATGGCGATGTCATGGGTCTTCTGCTCCGGCTCTGCACAGCAGTCTTCCAACACCAAGACGTTATAACCACGGTCGGAAGCCTCCCGAACCGTAGAGTTGATACAGACACCTGTGGTCACGCCGGTTATGATCAGGTTCTCTACATTTCTATTGCAGAGGATGTCGTTCAGTTCGGTACCATGGAAGGAACCCGTGCCGGACTTGTCAATCACGATCTCGGTCTCGTCAGGCTGCAACTCATCGATAAAATCCCAACCATGTTCACCACGTATCAACAGCCTTCCTAGAGGGCCCTGGCTACCGATTTCAGCACCCGCCAAAGCAGTTTTTATACGTTTGCTGCGGGGCAGATCAGACAGGTTCGAGCGGTGACCCTCCCGGGTGTAGATAATGGCAATGCCCGCTTCCCGACAAGCATCCCTGACCGCGCTGATTCGGGGAACAATGGCCCGCGCTAACCCAACGTCGCCACCGCGGGTATGCATATAGCCAGACGGGTCACAGAAGTCGCGCTGCATATCAATAATCATCAAGGCTGTTTTTTCTGGCAACAGCGATCCTTCTATAGGGAAATCGTAGGGGTTGCCGGGGATCGTCATTTGACCACCTCCGGCTGGACTGTATATTGGCCCTGTCGCTGGTACTCCTTTCGGTGCTCTGCGGCTTCCACGACTTCTACCTCACGCTCACGCAGCTGGTGGACCTGCCAAAGATTTTTTTCCTCCAGCAATCCCTGCAGTGCTTCCAGCCAGCAGGTGTAGTAGTCGTCATCAGTATTGATACAGCCAAACCTTTCCTTTTCACTGATACGGCCTATTAGCGCGGACTGGAATTGCTGCAAGGTAAAAAAACCCTTCTCGCTTGCGGCAAGGGTCATGCCGAACAAACGCGCGGACCAAGGTGTGCTGAAAGTCAGGTTTTCAAAACCTGACTGACGGAGGGCGGCTGAAAGTGTTTCTGACTGCATGGCAAGCCTCCTAACCGGCTTGATGAATGTGGCGGGCAACCCCGATCATGTGATCGCGGGTTATCAGCTCGGCAAGTTCGGCTTCGCTAAGGTTTTCAGCATGGTCGGGCTTTTCCGGCATGACCAGATAGCGGATCTCGGAAACGCTGTCCCAAACGCGGATCTCGACGTCTTCCTGCAGCTCAACGCCCAGTTCAGACAGCACCTTACGTGGTTCCCTTACCAGGCGTGATCGGTAGGCGCTCGACTTGTACCAAACCGGTGGCAGCCCCAGAATCGGCCAGGGATAGCAGGAACAAAGGGTGCAGACCACCACGTTGTGAACCTTAGACGTATTCTCTACTACGTGCAGCAGCTCCGTCTCAGGGCCCCCAATCCCGAGTTCTGCACAGGCTGCCAGTCCATCAGCTAGCAGCCGTTTCTTGAATTCTGGATCAACCCAGGCACGGGCAATAACCTTGGCGCCGGTTTTAGGTCCGACATTCTCTTCATAATGCCGGACCACTTTGTCGATATCCTCGGAAGTCAGCACATTGATTTCATTAAGCAGACTTTCAATGGCCTCGGTCCGAATCGCTTGCCAGGCTTTCTCGGGGTGCGCATGCTTGTGGCCCATTACTCATTCTCCTGATCAGCTTCCAGGTGGTTTTCGCTGAGGTCGATATAAACGTAAAGATTGGGTTCGGCCTGTGACTCGCCCCAGAGCGTCTGGGCATCAAACCGCACGGTGTATACTGCCTGCAGGTTTTCGCCCTGGTAATGCGCGCGTGTATCGGGAAAAACCCATGCTTGGTCATTTACCCGGTAGATGTCACCGCTCTTACCACGAGTGTAATTCGTGACACGAGTGTGGCCGGGAGGATGAATGTTTCTCACCCTCACCCGCTGCCCCTCGTCAAATTTCGGAGTTACCGACTCTTCCTTGCGCCAGGCGCCCCAGCGCACCCTGGCATCCTCCGACATAGGCCAATTACGGTCGGTTTTTCGAACCGGAGTAAACTGACGTTTGTCGCTGGCAATTTCAGCTGCACGCAGATCCACTTCTTCCCTGCGCACGATGTTGCGACGGTCCAGTATGCGCTCCATGGCAAACAGCCAGCGGCCATAATAGGAATGGGTGAGATAATCCTCAGGAGCCATTAACTCAATTTCATGGCGATGCTCATCCAGATTCCAGACCCCCAGCCCATCAATAACCTGGGTCATGCAGAAAACACGGCTACCCCACTCGGTAGTGAACACCGGTTCGTCGGGATCAATTTCCACGGGTCCAAAGCCGTGCAGTCCACCCATATCATGAATGCCGTTCATCGCGGTCTCCTGCTAGTAGATGACGTTTTCCACCTTCTTCTGAAGTTCCAGGTACTCTTCTGAATAGCGATCTCGCATGCCCGGGCTGATGGTATCTTCATCGATCAGAATCTGCGCAGGATCACCACCGAGCACCAGAACGCGATCCCCCACAGTGATAGCTTCCTCCACATCGTGGGTCACCATCACCATGGATGTTCCGGTCTGTTCCTGAAGATTCCGGATCAAAGTGTGCATATGTCGTTTCAGACTTATATCGAGTGCGCTGAAAGGCTCATCCAGCAAAAGTACTGCCGGTCGGGTAATGAGTGCCCTGGCGATGGCGGTGCGTTGTTTCATTCCGCCGGATAGCTCGTGGGGGTATTGCCTGGCAGCTCCTTTCAGATCGACGCTGGCGAGGATATCTCGGACGGCTTGAGCCTGATCGCGCTTGTCGTTCTGGCGAAAGCGCAGGCCAAACTTCACGTTTCCCTCCACGGTTAACCAGGGAAAAAGGTTGTTCTCCTGAAAGATCATGACGATATCTGGCGTAGGTCCTGTCAGGAATCGCTGCCGGTATACCACTCCGCCAGTATCCTCGGGCCGAATAAAACCACCTAACGCTCTGAGGAGGGTGCTTTTACCACAACCGGACCGGCCAAGAATCGTGGTAATGCGCCCTGCTTCGATCTTAAGGTTCAGATTCTGCAGGGGGCTTGGAACGACGCCCTTTCGTGCGGGGAAATTGACTGTCAGGTGGTCCAGGTGAAACACAGGGCCCGGTTGAACCTGCGTTGGTGCCGCGGCACCCCGTCTCACGGTATTAAGGCTATTCATTAAACCCTCCACCAAAGGATGCGCTGGCCGATAAAAGCCAGAACGCGATCCACCAAGAAACCAGAAATGCCGATCACCAGCATGCCAAACATGATCAACTCGTTATTGAACAGGTTTCGACCCATCATGATGATCGCGCCCAATCCATCCCGCATACCAACCATTTCCGCCACCAGAACGGCCATCCAGGCAGCAATGAAGTTGGTACGCAACAGAGTAAACACGCCGGGAAGAATTGCGGGCAGAATGACGTAGACCCAACGTTGCCACTTACTGGCCCCGAGGTTTCCGGAGACCGTCAGGTATTCCTCGGGGACCCGTCGGATCTCCGCCAGCGTGCCAATAGTCAGAATGAAATAAACACCCATAAAGACGATGAACACAGCTGTTACATTACTGATTCCGAACACCACGATGGCCAGCGGAATCCAAGCAATGGGTGCAATAGGTGCCAGAACGTACAGGAAAGGCGATATGCACCAGGTTGCGTAGCGGGAAAGCCCTATCAGTGTCCCGGTCAACAGCGCACCGGCGAAGGCCAACGCCATGCCCGCAAAAACACGTCCAAAAGTGGATAATATGGCTTCGTCCAGAGAAGACGCCTGGGAACCCAGCCCCACCCGAAAGCCACTGTCCACCACCATGCTTAGAAACTGACTGGGTGGCGGCGCGACCGTTGTGAAAGCTAATCCGGTACGCCCTGCCGCCTCCCAGAGCACCACGAGTAGCGTGAAAGACAAGGTTCCAAGCACCCAAGGGCCAGACCGCTCCCAACCAATGGCTTTCACTATCATTGTTCCAGTGACTCGATCAGGTCAGTGCGGAAAATATCTTCTGCCGTAGTAGTGCCACTGACATAACCCATGCTGGTTAACTCATCCACCACAAACTGAACGGAATCGATATCGGGGTTGAAGGAAATAGGCTGCGGTGCGCTGGTGAAGGCCTGCCTGAGAACATCCTCGGATACCCGGAAATAGTTGCCGCCGTCCAGCAACTCAAGCGCCTGATCCACGTCATTATTGATGATATTCGCGGCACAGAGCATGCCGTTCATGAAAGATTCGACCATTTCTGGCTCTTCATCCAGTGTGGACTGAAGAGTGCTGATAACGGTGTTGGGGGCTTTTTCAGCCCATGCGGTGGCGTTATTGGTGATCATGGTTGCGCCACGATTTTCCACCATTTCGGAAGTATAGGGCTTAATGTGGCTGAGCATGTCCACGTCCCCGCTGCGGAAGGCTTCCACCATTGCCAGCAGGTCGTCGAAGTAGATGAAATCAACGTCTTCCGTGGACAACCCCACCCTCGCCAACTCCGTGACCATTATCAACTCAAGGGTGTCGCCCTGAAGAACAGCAACACTCAATTTTTTACCATCAGACTCTACATGTTCTTTCAGATCTTCCATTGAATCCAATTTGGACTCGCCCTGAGCTATCACTTCCATGACACCCCACCCCCCTGCTGCGGCCAGTACGCGAATCGGAACACCGCTGTTGGCAGCAAAAAACGGTAGTGTGAAAGGATTGATATTGAAATCCAGAGAACCACCCGCAAGAGCCGCGTTATTATCTCCCGGATTGGCAAAGAAACGCGTATCAACTGCAAGCCCCTGCTTTTCAAAACAGCCACTTTCGACGCCGACAAAAAGGGGCGCCATATCCAGAGCAACCAGATGCCCAACAGTCACAGCCGTCAGGTCCTGACTGGCGTGAGCGGGCAAAGCAAAGGTGACCACCAGGGCGGCGCCTAGCGAGGAAACGGTGGGTCGGATAGCCATGTCACTTCTCCAGATCTCAAAATATGAATCGGATTGAAATTACCTTCAAAGGCTAGCCTGCCCTGTCAGTGCAAAAAATAGCCGTGAATCCATGTTTACTTTGACCAGCGACGAGGTAAGAAAAGCAAATGGCTAGTTACGCCCCAAGAAGGCGCTCTGCAATTCTGTCATGCTCGTTTTTGGTGCGATCAATCAGTGCTCTGGCAGTAGGTTTCTGCGAAATGTTCTCTTCGTGATATGCAAGAAAAATCTGTGAATAACGTACGAAACGTTCTGGCATCAGGGCAACGAGGCGACCTTCGTCTAGCCATCGACGAGCGAAATGCCAGGGCAGAAAGCCGATAAACGGTCCGTGCAGGATCATCAGGGCTGCTTCTTCAACATTGCATACAGTTGCGACAACGCTATCATGGTTCTCAGCAATAAACGGGAATTCCCGCTTTTGCATAAAGTGGCGCACAACTTTCTTTTCCTTCGCGAGCGCGTTCGCGAGCTGTCTGGGGTCTGCCATCCGGGACAAGTGGTGATCCGGTCGACAAACAAGAAGATCCCGCTCCCGGTATAGCGGTTGGTAGGTCAGATCACTGTGGTGGTGATCAAAAATGCCAATACCGATGTCCAGGCTTTGATTGACCAGACACTTCTCGATGGTATCCGGCGCCAGTACCTCAATCGTTAGACTGGTGGGTTCAACCGACTGACAAGGACCGTAGAACCAGGACAAGGCACTGTGCAACGGGCACTGATCGTCCGTGGCCAGGTTGTCCAGGATACCAAGGTGAATAGCGTTCTGGTGGCTGTTACGAAGCTGGTCAGCCTTTGACTGGAAACTGTGGATGGCAGCAAAAAACTCCATCACCGCCTGGTGAAAACTCTCTCCCTTTGAAGTAAGCCGGAACCCGCTGCGCCCTCGCTGACAGAGCCGAAAGCCAACCCTGGCTTCCAGCTGATTCATGTGATTACTGATTGTAGACGTGCTGATGTTCAGTTGCTCCTGGGCTTTATGGAAACCCTCGGCTTCCACAACGGCCCTGAAGACACGCAATAGCCGAATATCAATATCAGAAAGGTTCATACCTACCACCCGATGGACTCTATGTCAGGGCAATAAGCAATTTATCTGCCACGTGCACGATAGGATTAAAGTCTCAGGCCGGATTTTCTAGTTTTAAATGGACCGAAATCTTGGGGTTCGGTCACGCTTAACAGTACCTGAGCAATCTTTGGTGTCAGATACGTGCCCAGCTTGATCGGGACGGAATTCGCACCTATGGCTTTCGAATCGCCGAGCCACACCATGACGGCATTCCCCACTGGCACCTCATGTTGTTTGTCGAGCCAGAGCTGAAGCATCACCTGGATGAGCTTATGCGCACCTATGCGCTACTCAAGGAAGGTGACGAGCCAGGTGCGAAAGATGCAAGGTTTCAGGCGGTTGATATTGACTATGAACGCGGTTCCGCCACGGGCTATATTGTTAATTACATCTGCAAGAACATTGATGGTGAGTTTCAGAAGAATGGCGAGGACGCCCAGGACTGGTACGGCAACCTTTCAAAAAACGTCGCACCCCGAGTTCGTGCCTGGGCAAGCATTCACGGTATCCGCCAGTTCCAGCAACTCGGCGGGCCGCCCGTGACCGTTTGGCGTGAACTTCACAGGCTCCCCCATGCTGATGATGAAATTGTCGAAGCAGCCCGTCAGCCAGCGGACAAAAGCGATTGGGCAGGCTTTATCGAGGCTATGAATGGCCCCTGCGCCAAACGAGTCGACCAGCCCATCAAAACCGCTAAATGGCTCGAGTACGATCAAGATACTGGAGAGTGCCTTGATTGCCCGGTAAACCAATACGGCGAGCCTTCGAAGGGAAAACTGTTCGGTCTCTATGCCAACGAACAATACTGGTTAACGAGGCTCTTCCGGTGGGAAGTTCAGCGCCCCACGCACACCAGAGAATTACACGATCCATCTAGCATTGCCTGGTTAGAACGGCTTTCTCACCTCACCCAGATTCGGGCAGTTACACAAGCGGAAATCGACGCTCTGCCTGCAGATACCGCTTATGCCTGGGAGAAACTGAACAGTGAGATGCACCCGCCACCTTGGAGTTCTGTCAATAACTGTACGTAAGGCTTGAAAACCAACTAGGTGTGAGCTTCAACGGATACTCGGGAAACACTATATTCAGATACGCTACGGCACTCGGATATTGTCGGGTTGAATAAAGCTATATTCATGCCCTCACCCACAGAACTACGATACACCACTCCGTCAAAACCACATTTTTTGGCAAACTCGCAGAGGAATTGGCTCGGAATGTAGTCAATGGCAGCCGCTTTAGGAAGCACGGGACGCGTCAACTCCTCGCCGAGACGCTCCAAGAACATAATATCGCCTCTCAAAGTCGCTACATCGTTTTCATCATCGAGAATAAAAGGAGAGACTGTTTTCCTGGGCTGTCGAAGATCAACAAATTTCAAGCCTTCAGGTATAATGAATTCCCCTACGGATATTTTCTCACCCGTATGAGGCCTTATTTCAGATATTGCGGTTAATGGAGTTGACGCAAGATACAGATACGGTATTCCCGCAGGGTTTGCTCTGCCGTGAGTGGCTAAAAATTCTGGCGGAGCGCCCATTTGATCTTTATCGTATGGCCCGCCTGAAGACTGAATTCTAGATCTATAAAAAGGTTTTTCCGGTGTGAGTTCGTCGAATATTAAGTGAGGAAATAATTCTTCCAGTCGAGCAAGATCCAAGCCCATTTCAGGAAAGAAGCGATTTCTGTGCTTAAGCTCCTCTCTCAAGCCGGACCACTCTTCAAGACTATTGGTATGGCAGTTTCTTAGTGGTGAAAATGGCTTACGAACTATGTCACCATCATCAAGTATTTCAGCCAATAATTCCTTCGCATGAGCTGTTTGCATCTGAGGTAGATCAAATATGGCCCAGTCCTCACGCAGCCACTCAACAAGAATTTTTCCCTCTGGATCTGGCGTGTAAATACTTAGAAGTAACTCAAAACGTTCTCTAAGAGAAACAGGTTCAACGAGCTGAACGTTAGCTGAATTACAAAATGAGCATGTACCATCAACCTCAGAGATAGATGGTATTATATCTCGCCTGATATACCGATCGCCGATGCAATTACCGCAACAAAAACGCATCACTGCTCTCGCATTGCAAAAATAGCCATCGTCTCTAGATGATGAAGCATAGAGAGCTTTTTAACAGTACCAAGACCAGGGAAATGCTTTTTCTCGTGTAATCGGATAAATTCTTTAACTGCTTCTGTTTTCCAAATTTTGGTATTTGGATCATTCACAGCATCGACTAATTTATCAAGTGCTTCCAGAAACTTACCCGCAGGGTCAGTAGGAGAATCTTGCCTTATTGACTTAAAGTGATGGACATACATGATGCTATCTTCGTCGTCATCAATATAGGTAAGATGTATGGCTACTGCATATGCGGGTCCACCGCCTTCGGAGTAGTCATCTCCAACAATCAAAAAGTCGCCGAACCCATCTACGCCATCTTCAGTATAGGTTAGGTGCAAATCCGAAAATTCTTCAATCTCAGGGTGTTTGCTATTTGTTCTTTTTATAAATCCATCACGTATAAGTACACGGCTATAATTTTTAAAGTTCCGGCGATAAATTTTTCCGCAATTATTTTCAATGAAAACGTGGCGAGCGTCTACATCGTTATCGGAGAGCCATTGAGAGAGTTCTTTGGGCTTCTTGAATCCGCTGTGAATAAACGAAAGTTTCTTTTTCGAAAATAGATTATATAGACGATCTATTTCCTCAATTGTGGTGGTCTCGAGCAAAAGTATCCCAATGGTAATATAATTGGATGCATTCGCATCCTCAGCAATAAAGTCCTGCAAGTTATCATGTTGTTTTGCATGGTCGCCATACCTGGGATTGGCAATAAGAATGCATTCGGCTTTTGCCTCATCTAGTGATGCCAAGCATCTATTCAGGCTACTAAGGGATTCTTTAACAGGCTCAATAATAGGAATGAAGCCTGCATTTACCAAAGTATCAGTGCTCTCTCTGATGGTAAGCAGATCATACTGCTTGCCACGAAAAAAAGGAAAATACATGCCTAAATCCATTTTTTAGCAGTTTCAATTGGCAGGTCTAAAGTCTTCAATACCCTAGACCGATCCCTCACTCTAACCGGTGTCGTAAGGGCATTCACTTTCAACGACTGGGGCAGCTCGGCAAGAAAATCTCTCAAGTGCGTCTGTGAACGGGACCCCCTAAGAACCTTAACTGACGCCTCATGAACGACTTTTCCAGGCAAGTCTTCAAATATCTTTGCGAGCTCAGAATACAATTGTGTATTGGGGACCACTGGGACTCGGATTCCGAGTTCTACTAGCACCTTTGAAGCTTCATTTAGCGACAATGAATTAAAAATCGAAAGCGACTGTACGTTGCTAGAATTATCAAGCCCTTGACGAATAATGGAGATTTGATTTCGCTTGGTTAGGCTAAGGATGCCGACAATTTCCGGCAAAACCTTTTCAGCATATTCAATATGCTTATCAGCGACAATAACATTAACTTTGCCAAAAACGTTCAAATAGTCTGAAATTTGACTGGGCAGCCTGCTGAGTTTGTCTCGCTCAGATTTGACTTCGTAAACCGTTGTAGTGCCATTTACGACTACTATGTCGGCTTTAGAGGAGCCCGCTCTAAACTCTGAGAGCAAAGTGGCTGTATTTAAGTTGTGAACGCCGAGAACAGTCTTTTGAGCAAGAACAGCTTTGTAGATATATTCCGATCTATTCCCGCGTTTCAGCTCACGGAATGCAAACTCAAAAGCATCAGCGACATTGCCAATAGAGCCTTGACTAAAAATGCCACACTGCTCAGCTAGTCGAGAAAACGCCGACGATTTTCCTCTTGTAGCGATGTCCTTATAGATGGAAGGCGAAAAGAACCTCGCGAGCGCGACTTCTCTATCCTTGGGGTTCTGTGATGTTAGCGCTTGGCTCATAAGCATTCACGTAGGTTCATCTTTGATATGCCAAGTGTAGTTAATCATTAATGAAATCCAATAGCCAATCGATACAAAAGCTGCCAAATCTAATTGGGTGAGCTTGCCCTTCAGTCGCCCCCAAATTGTCTACATTGCGTCTACACTGATCGGTCAAAAATATTAATCGCCAACAAGCGAACTCTTAACCTATTGATTTAATTGGTGCCCGGAGCCGGAATCGAACCGGCACGACCTAACGGTCGAGAGATTTTAAGTCTCTTGTGTCTACCTATTCCACCATCCGGGCATTCGGAGGGGGTTGTGACGGGCAGGATTGTATAAGGCCGCGTACGGTAACGCAATTCGGAATGCGACTGTGGCTCGCAGCTGGCCGTCAGGCATTGGTTGGCTTCACGGCCCTGCCCTTGTAGATGTACCCGGCAATTTTCGGTGCCTTGGGGATATAGAGGTTTTCCAGTTCCAGAATTTCAAACCCGGCGTGCCGGATCAGGTCGGCGATATGGCGGTTGAGATGGCAGCCGCCGGCCAGTTTCTTCCAGCCCGGTGTGATGCGGTGTTGCCATTTTCGGGTGCTGTCTTGGGGGGATTCACCGTGTTCCAGAAACAGCAGTTCGCCGCCGGGTTTGAGAACCCGCCACATCTGCTGGAGCGCGGTGTGCCAGTCGGGAATCGTGCACAGGGTGAAGGTGAGTAACACGGTATCGATGGAGTGATCTTCCAGGGGGATCTTTTCCCCGGGCAGGTCCAGCCATTCCACCTTGATGGGGGACCTGGCGAGATTGGCCCGGGCCTTGCGACGCATGCCCTCAGAAGGCTCAAGGCCATAGACCATTTCAACGTTTTCCGGGTTATAGAACGCCATATTGATGGCGGAACCCATGCCGACTTCCAGCACCCGGCCTTTGGCGTGTGGCACCACCTGGCCCCGCAGCTTCATCACCTGGCCCATTGAGCAAGCACGGTCTATGATGTGTGGAAGTATCCGGTCCTCGTAAAAGCTCATTGGTTTCCCCATACTTGTTATAAATCAAGGGTGCGACAAACCGCCCTATGGTTTTTAAAACTATGTTGAGTAACATGCTCGTTATCTGCCGGAACCAACAATATAACAAACAGAGCCATGGCAGCGACTGAACGGGTTCGCTGGGCCCGTTTGTTATGATGTGAACGTTACCGGAGGGTTCCCATGGAACTAGATCCCCTTATCCTTTCGCGAATCCAGTTCGCGTTCGTGGTGTCCTTTCACGCCATTTTTCCGGTGTTTACCATCGGCCTTGCTTCCTTCATTGCAGTGCTTGAGGGGCTTGCCTTCAAAACCGGTAATCCGGCCTGGATCAAGCTTTCTGCCTTCTGGACCAAAGTGTTCGCCGTTGTATTCGGTATGGGGGTGGTGTCAGGCATTGTGATGTCTTTCCAGTTCGGAACCAACTGGAGTAACTTCTCCCAGGCCACGGCGAACTATCTTGGCCCTATTCTGAGTTACGAGGTTGTTACCGCCTTCTTCCTGGAAGCGGCATTCCTGGGTGTGCTGCTGTTTGGCCGGGATAAGGTTCCTGCGGGCGTTCACCTGTTCGCTGCCATTATGGTGGCATTGGGCACTTTTATCTCCTCTTTCTGGATTCTGTCGGCAAACAGCTGGATGCAGACCCCGGCAGGTACCGAACTACGGGACGGCGTGTTCTATGTGACTTCCTGGAAGGAGGCAATTTTCAATCCCTCTTTCCCCTATCGGTTCATGCACATGGGGCTGGCGTCTTTCCTTACCGGTTCCTTCGTGGTGGCCGGTGTCAGTGCCTGGTATCTGTTGCGCAAACGTGAGGTTGAAGCCAACAGGAAAGCACTGTCCATGAGTTTATGGCTTATCCTGTTCATCGCTCCGGCCCAGCTGGTGGTGGGCGACTTTCATGGCCTCAACACTCTGGAGCACCAGCCCATGAAAGTAGCGGCCATGGAAGGTAACTGGGAAACATCCAGCAATGTGCCGCTGTTGCTTTTCGCGATACCGGATCAGGCCAACCAGACGAACCATTTCGAAGTGGGCATTCCAAGTCTTGCCAGCTTTATTCTGACTCATGACTGGAACGGCGAAGTACCCGGCCTGAATGAGGTGGCGGTTGAAGAACAGCCGCCGGTGGCAATCGTGTTCTGGTCTTTCCGTGTCATGGTTGCTCTGGGTATGTTGATGATCCTGTTCGGACTGGCCGGCCTGGTACTCCGGGCGAAGGGCCGGTATTGGCAAACACCATGGTTCCTGCAGGGTCTTCGCTTAATGAGCCTTACGCCCTTTGTGGCGGTGCTTGCCGGATGGTTTGTTACGGAAATAGGCAGGGCTCCATGGCTGGTTCACGGCATGATGAACCAGGCCGATTCTGTTACCCCCTCCCTGACCGGCGGTATGGCGTTGTTTACGCTGATCGGTTATGTGGTGGTCTACGCCATGGTGTTCTCGGCAGGCGTCTATTATCTGATGCGGGTGCTGTATGTGGGACTGGAGGACAGTAGCATTGACGAAGAATACGGAGATGACCGACCGAAACGGCCGTTGTCTGCCGCTCATGTGCCGTTTGAAATGGACGACAATGACAACCGCAAGCCACTGAACCAGGGAGGTCACTGATATGGAACTGTTGGATCTGCCCCTCATCTGGGCATTTATTATCGGCTTCGGCATCATCATGTATGTGTTGATGGATGGCTTTGATCTGGGTGTGGGGATTCTGTTCCCCTTTGCACCCAATGAAGAAAGCAGGGACGTCATGATGAACACCGTCGCCCCGGTCTGGGACGGCAACGAGACCTGGCTGGTGCTCGGTGGTGCAGGCCTTCTGGCGGCCTTTCCCATGGTTTATTCCATCTTCCTGCCAGCGCTGTATATCGGTGTTTTCCTGCTACTGGCGGGGCTGATATTCCGCGGTGTTGCCTTTGAATTCCGCTTCAAGGCGCGGACATCCCGCTACCTCTGGAATTGGGCGTTTGCAGGCGGCTCCACGGTTGCATCGTTTGCACAGGGTGCGGTTGTTGGCGCCTATATACAGGGCTTCGAAACTGCCAACGGGGTATATGTAGGGGGCGCTCTGGACTGGCTCACCCCGTTTACAGTACTCACCGGACTTGGCCTGTTGGCCGGGTATGCGCTCCTGGGATCTACCTGGCTGATCATGAAAACCGAGGGTCGACTGCAGGAATGGGCCTACCGGATCACCCTGCCGCTGTTGGCTGCAGTACTGGCGGTATTCGCCATCATCAGCGTCTGGACGCCCTTCGTGGACGAGATGGTCCAGGAACGTTGGTTCTCAAACCTGACGGTGATCTGGATTCTGCCAGTGCTGACATTGATCTGCGCCTTCCAGATTTTCCGCTCGGTGCGTAACCGGTCTGAAGGTATGCCCTTCGTCGCTACCATGGGGCTGTTCATCACGACGTATCTTGGCCTTGTAGTGAGCCGCTGGCCCTATGTTGTACCACCGGATTACACACTATGGGACGCCGCATCGGCCCCCGGATCACAGCTGTTCCTGTTGATTGGTCTGGTGTTTGTCATTCCCATCGTGCTGGCCTACACCGCCTGGACCTACTGGGTATTCCGGGGCAAGGTTCGTGCCGGCGAGGGCTACCACTAAGTGTCAGAACAGGCTTCTGCCCGCACCTGGCTAGGCGGGCTGGCAATCCATGGCCGCCCGCTGATACTGGCCACGGTATCTGCGGGCGTGGTGGCAGGGATAGCCACCATCGCCCAGATGGCGTTTCTGGCAGGCATAGTTCATCAGGGCGTCGTTGCGGAAGTACCGGTACAGGAGCTTTCCCTGCTGTTCACCGGTCTGGTTTCGGCCATTCTGGCGAGGGGTGTTGCCCAGGGGCTTCAGGCCCGTTTTGCAGCCCGTTGCAGCCGCAAAGTGCGCAGTGAAGTGCGCCATCAGATAAATCGATGCTGGCAGACGACCGGCCCCGTTGCCATCGGGCAGGTATCGGCTGGCACGCTGGCACGGGAATGGCTCGACCACACCGATGCCCTGCATGGTTATTTCGCACGCTTCCTGCCCCAGATGATACTGGCGGTGATCGTACCATTGCTCATCCTGGGGGTAGTTTTCTCGCTGGACTGGCTGGCCGGTATATTCCTGTTTCTGTCCGCTCCGCTGATCCCCCTGTTTATGGCACTGGTGGGTATGGGAGCGGAAAAACTCAATCAGCAGCATTTTCAGACCATCGGCCGTTTGTCGGGCCAGTTCCTGGACAAGGTTCGTGGCCTGACAACCCTGCAGCTGTTTGGTCAGACAGCGCCTGCGGCAGAAACCCTGCGAAAACGCTCCGATGATTATCGTCGCGTGACCATGAAAACACTCAGGATTGCTTTTCTGTCCTCCGCTGTACTCGAGTTCTTTGCATCGGTAGCCATTGCAGTGGTGGCTATCTACATTGGCTTTGGTTTGCTGGGTTATATCACGTATGGGCCGTCTGACGACCTCACTCTGTTCTCTGGTTTGCTGGTGCTGCTGCTGGCACCGGAATTTTTCCAGCCATTGCGCCTGTTGTCGCAGCACTATCATGACCGGGCCGCGGCCATGGGTGCCGGAGCCGAGATTGTCGAGCGACTGCAGAGTAGTACAGACACCAGGCCAGCGGCGCAGACAGGGTTTGAACCGCAAGCGCCGGACATCATTTCGGTGCAGGACCTTTACCTTGCCTACGATGCCGAACGGCCGGTGCTGGACCACATTTCACTGGAGATAAAAAAAGGCGATGTCATCGCCCTTACCGGCCCCTCCGGCGGTGGCAAATCGTCCTTGCTGTACCTGATGGCAGGCTTCATGCAACCGGATCAGGGCCATATTTCGGTGTTTGGTGCGCCGGCCGGAGAGAAGCCTTTCGGCTGGCTTGGTCAGTCTCCGTTTCTGGTCCATGGTACCTGGGCCGACAATCTCCGACTGACCACGCCGGATGCCACCGATGTCGCCATAGAAACGGCCCTGCGACAAGTTGGCCTTGGCAGCCTGCTCAACAGCAGGGAGCAAGGTATCTACAGCAAGATCACCGAGGACGGCCAGGGACTGTCCGGTGGCCAGGCCCGCAGGCTGAGCCTGGCACGGGTGTTCGTGGCCAACTATGACCTGATTCTGCTTGACGAGCCCACCGCAGGGCTAGACAGCGACAGTGAAATCTACATTCTCGAAGCCCTTCACAAGCTCGCCCGGGCCGGCAAGACGCTTGTCTTTGCGACCCACCATCAGGCGCTGCTTACTCTGGCGAACAGGACCTTGCTGGTAACCGAAGGGGGTGTGCGCGATGCGTGAACTCTGGCCCTGGCTGACACTCATATTCAGGCGGCCGGTCCGGCTGACGGTGGGAGGCTTGCTGATCCTGGCCACCCTGCTGTCGGGCATGGGGTTGCTGGCATTGTCCGGGTGGTTTATTACCGCCACTGCCCTCACCGGCCTGCTGCTGGCCGCCGGTGTGCAGGCGTCGCTCAACCTGTATGTTCCCGGCGGTGGTATACGCTTCTTTGCCGTGGCCCGCACAGTGGCCCGATATGCAGAGCGGGTTTATAACCACGACACCGTCCTGCGGTTGTTGACCGATATACGGGTTACGCTGTTCCGTCAGCTTTCTCTTTCGGCACGACGCCAGAGAAGCGCCTTACAGGGCCCCCAATGGCTGTCCCGGCTGACCAATGACGTGGATGCCCTGGACACGCTGTACCTGCGCCTGATCGCTCCCGCAGCACTTGCCGCACTGGTCACGGCCATGCTTGTCATTGCTGCCGGGGTTTTCTATAGCCAGGATCTTGCCATTGGCCTTCTGGTTACCCTGCTGCCTGGCTTCCTGATCGCGACACTTGTGGTTTACCTGCGCACCCGTCACCTGGTTTACCGGCAGACAGATGCCCGGGAACGGTTGCGAACCGATGTTATCGAGCATGTCGAAGGTTTTGCGGAGCTGACTGCGGCAGGGCGTACCGGCAAACACGCCGCTCTCTGCCTGCGCCAGGCAGACCAGATCACCAGTAACGATTCCCGTGCAGATACCCGCACTGGTTGGAACCTGGGCCTGGCACAGGTCATGGTCAATCTGGCTGTAGTGCTTGCCCTCTGGATGGGATTGCAGCTGTTTCAGCAGGGTGTCATTACCGGGCCGGTGGTGGTCCTGCTGCCAGTGGCACTGCTGGGTTTGCTGGAGGTTTATTCAATGCTCCCGGATGCGTTTGCCAGGCTGGGCGGAACCCTCGCTTCAGCAGCCAGGCTCAATCGCGATTGTGCGCCAGACACAAGCCCTGAATCCGATGTCCGTCAGGTACCACTGGACAGTCACAATGCATTGGAACTGGAGCAGGTAACCATCCGCTTCGGCGATCATTCCCCCGTTATCAGCCGGTTCGACCTGACAGTCGGTACCGGAGAATGGGTCGGTATTATCGGCAGCTCCGGCGCTGGTAAATCCTCCATCGCCGAGGTAATGGCGGGTCTGGAAAAACCTGCCTCTGGTAATGCCCGGCATCTGCCTGCGGCCTATCTCACGCAGCAGACGGTACTGTTCGAGGATACCCTGAAAGCCAACCTGCTGATTGGCAGGCCGGATGCCTCTGATGGCGAGCTCTGGCGGGTTCTGGAGCTGGTGGCCATGGCGGATCGTTTTACTCATGAACCGGCACAGCTGAATACCTGGCTAGGCTCAATGGGCAGCCAGCTATCCGGGGGCGAGGCCCGGCGAATTGCCCTTGCTCGCGTAATGCTGAACGAATCACCGTTGCTGATTCTCGATGAGCCGTTTACCGGTGTGGATGCGCAAACCAGAGACCGGATTGCAGCCGCAATGAAACAGTGGCTGGCGGGAAAAACGGTTGTATCGCTGGGGCACGCGCCGGAGGCCTTGCCAGCCTCCGACCGTACCCTCAGGCTAAGCTGATATCCCTTCAGCTGGTTTCCAGCAATTCAAAGGTCAGGCCTGCCTTGCTGGTCAGGCGGTCAAAGAGCTTGCCGTCCAGCAGGGACGACGGTGTCCAGAAGCCGCCCTGCTTGTCGTCTTCCACATCAAACGCCAGGCTCATGCCGGCTTCGCCCAGCATCTTGGCGGTAGAACCATAACCCGGGTCACGGTCACCGGTCACCCTGGTTTTGATGGTTCTGCCGTCGGTGGTCTTGCCCACGAAGCGCAGATCGTAGAAGCCGTTTCTCTGCGCTTCCGGGCCCGGGCCCTCACCCGGCTTGGGGACAAACTTTTCAACCACCCAGCGGGACGGCTTGAACGCAGAGGCCGTAAAGAAACCACCCAGGGCGCCGGTGATGGCGTAAGCGGCCAGGCGGCCCTTCAGGCCACGCCCGGTCATCATGGCCTCATCGTACGTAAACTCCCGGCCATAGCGCGCGTTCTGCAAGGCATTGGAGCGGTGAACAATCCGGGTATTGATGGCCCCCATTACAAAGGGCGCCAGCCAGACACCGAAGTCCCTGTCAAACTCCGCCCCTTTCAGGCTGGGCTGACGGGTTTTGGAGCGATGCTCCGGCGGGCAGATGGAAAACGGATTGGCCAGCTCCTTGCGCAGCTTCGAGTCAGCCGCTGCTTCTTTGGCTACGTTCATCATGCTGGCCACGGTGCCGCCGGAAAACTCGCCCTTGGCGACCTTTACCCGCATGCGTACGTCCTGGCAGGGCGCACCAAAGGTTGCTTCTGCCTGCTGTTGGAGAAACCAGACACCCATGTCTGACGGAATCGAGTCGAATCCGCAGCAATGCACAATGCGAGCACCAGAGGCCTTGGCTTTGTCCTCGTAGGTTTCCACCATCCGGCGGATCCACTGGACCTCACCGGTCAGGTCGCAGTAGTCCGTGCCGGTTTCGGCACAGATTTTGACGAGCGGCTCGCCATACAGGGCGTAAGGCCCCACTGTTGAGATCACCACCCGGGTCTGGTCGCACATGGCCTTCAGGGCGCCTTCGTCGCTGGCGTCCGCCACTATCACCGGCAGTTCCGCTGCGCCTTTGCCCAGGCTTTGTTTCAGGGCGTTCAGTTTGCTTTCGGAGCGCCCCGCAATGGCCCAGCGAACCTCTTTGCCAGAGCCGTAGCTTTCAAGCAGGTAGTTGGTGAGGATCTGCCCCACGAAACTGGTGGCACCGAATACCACGATGTCATAGGTGGCGTCAGTTTTTTTGCTCATTGGTTATCCTTGTCCATTAAGAATTGCCGGTGGCGGGCCGGGCCGTTTTCGCGCCCATTATTACCAGGAAAAGCGCTACGCCAAGTCCCCAGAAGCCGTTGAGCATCAGCCCGCCGATCACGGTCTGGGCAGACACCGCCAGTCCCTTGAGCGGGAAGACAACCAGCATCGCAACGGCGGTTGGCCCGATGGCGCCTACTATTACATTACCCAACCAGAACTTAAAGCCATTCAGTCGTCTCAGAGCCGCCCAGAGTACCAGCCCCCAGAGGCCGCCAAAAAAAGCCAGTGAAAACACGGCGGGAACGCCCATAGGTGGTACCGGATTCATGTTGAACGGCGCAGATGGCACCATGCCCACGAGGTAGAACACGGTGAACAGGCCCTGATGAAAAATCAGGGTTGCCAGAAAGCCACTGACAAACGCTTTTAACCAGATCATGTCATTATCCTTACGGTTGGTGCTCTGGAAATTGCGACAAAAACGTCGCACCGGCCAATCGCATTACCTGGCCGATGCTGCACACTCTGTCAGGATTGATAAACCCGAATCCCGGAGGTTACCCCATTGAACACACTGCTTCTGGTACTGAGCCTCATACTTGCCATCGTCAGTGGCTGGTTATTCTGGCGCATAACCCTTCAGCAGAAAATGATCAAGGAAGCGCTGGCTGAATCCTATGGCCCTGATAATACTCGGGATCCGGAAATGTTACTTACGCTGCAGGTGCGGGATCCGATTGCCTTGGCCAAGCGGGAGTCCAAATCGGCGCGCATGCTGGCAGACCGGCTGCCGGTAATGGTGAAACGGCTGGTCTACCAGGAAGTAATGAAAGAGCTGGAAATGGAGTTGGCGGAACGGGAAATCGATGTGGAAATGAAGCTGGAGTATCGCTAGGAGCCCTCATGGACGCAACAGCCCTGATCAGCCTGCTTGTTACCTGTACCAGTGCCGGGGTTATGTCTGTAGCCATCAGGCAGCACATCCATAACACGCGGGACCTGCGGCGGCTCAGAGCCCGGCAGATTTCCGCCAACAGCCATATCCAGAAATCCCGTATGGACCTGATGGAAACCCGCAATCGTGCCCGCTTGCTGGAGGAGACTGTCAAGAATGGCACCAGCGCGGTCGAGAAAGTTCACAAGGCCATAACCACCACAACCTTCAGCCTGATCGATCGCTTTTCCACCAGCGAGGAATTCCGTGAAAATGCCCGGAAGGCCCGGGACAGCCATGATTACACCAGCGATCAGATCTACCGTACCGTTCACACCACCAACAAGGCACTGCATATACTGGCGGATACGCTGTTTATCGGTAAGAAAGAAAAGAAACTGACTGCCCGGAAAGAACAGAAGAAAAAATAGAATACAGGCCAACAAAAAAGGCACCCGTAGGTGCCTTTTAAAGAAGAACCAGAAAGTTACAGAACTTTCTTCAACTCTTCCTCAAGTTGCGGAACCGCTTCAAACAGGTCCGCTACCAGGCCGTAATCGGCAACCTGGAAAATCGGCGCTTCTTCATCCTTGTTGATCGCAACGATCACCTTGGAATCAGACATGCCGGCCAGGTGCTGGATGGCACCGGAGATACCAACAGCAATGTACAGTTGCGGCGCAACAATCTTGCCGGTCTGGCCAACCTGCATGTCGTTGGGAACGAAGCCGGCGTCTACCGCAGCGCGGGACGCACCAACTGCAGCACCCAGCAGATCGGCGACCTGCTCCAGCATCTTGAAGTTTTCGCCATTCTGCATGCCACGACCACCGGAAACCACGATGCCGGCACTTGCCAGATCAGGGCGATCAGACTTGGCCAGTTCTTCGCTAACGAAGGAGGACAGGCCTGCGTCTTTAACGATATCCAGGGCTTCCACGGCGGCAGAGCCACCTTCAGCGGCAACAGGATCAAAGGCCGTCGGGCGAACCGTAACGACCTTGATGCTGTCGGTGGATTTGACCGTCGCAATGGCGTTACCGGCGTAGATCGGACGAACGAAGGTATCTTCAGACTCCACACGCATGATGTCGGAAACCTGGGCTACGTCCAGCAGCGCGGCAACCCGTGGCATGAAATCCTTGCCGACGGTGCCGGCGGCAGCCAGGATATGGCTGTAGCCTTTACCAACTTCAGCGACCAGCTCACCCAGGTTCTCGCCCAGGAAGTGGCCGTAAACGGCGTTGTCGGCAACCAGTACCTTGTTAACGCCTTCGGCCTTGGCCGCGGCTTCAGCAACAGCGCCACAGTTCTCGCCGGCAACCAGCACGTCGATGTCGCCGCCGATGGCCTTGGCAGCAGCTACAACATTCAGGGTAGCCTGCTTGAGGCTGCTGTTGTCGTGTTCAGCAATTACAAGGATGCTCATTTAGATCACCTTCGCTTCATTCTTCAGTTTGTCGACCAGCTCAGCTACGTCAGCCACCTTCACACCCGCCTGGCGGGAAGCCGGCGCTTCAACTTTCAGCGTGGAAAGACGCGGAGCGAGCTCAACACCCAGGTCAGCCGGGGTCATTGAATCCAGCGGCTTCTTCTTGGCCTTCATGATGTTAGGCAGGGATGCGTAACGCGGCTCGTTCAGGCGAAGGTCCGTGGTAACAACCGCAGGCAGGTTCAGGGCAACGGTCATCAGGCCGCCGTCAACCTCACGGGTAACATTGACCTTGTCGCCTTCAACAACCACTTCAGAGGCGAAAGTACCCTGCCCCATGCCAGTCAGTGCTGCGAGCATCTGGCCGGTCTGGTTGTTGTCAGAATCGATGGACTGTTTGCCAAGAATAACCAGCTTGGGCTCTTCTTTCTCAACCACGCTCTTGAGCAGCTTGGCCGCTTCGAGAGACTGAACCTCTTCGTCTGTTTCGACGTGGATACCACGGTCGGCACCCAGGGCCAGAGCAGTACGGATTTGCTCCTGGCAGGCCTTCGGGCCGATGGAAACCACCACGATTTCGCTGGCAACACCCTTCTCTTTCAGGCGAACCGCTTCTTCAACAGCGATTTCGCAGAACGGGTTCATTGCCATTTTGACGTTGGCGAGATCAACGCCGGTGTTGTCCGGCTTGACGCGCACCTTTACGTTGTAGTCGATAACTCGTTTTACAGCGACCAGAACCTTCATAGATTCCTCGTTCTTCTACGATGAGTTTACATTTGAGAACAGCACATGCTTGCGGGACCTGCTGTCTGTCAGGGCGTCATAATACTGCAGGCAAAGCACACCGGGGTCAATAGCCCCGCCAGCCGTTACCCAACCGCGTTTGCGGCCAATGAACGCCAGTTGACTCCACCTGAGCGTGAGACGATACTAGAAAACGACTCAAAATACACGTTTTGGCCCAGCGCCGTTAAACAATGCCAAAGGTGACGCCAAATTTCAAACAAACGTTTGTTTGATTATTAAATTGCGGTATCCTTTCATTTAACAGAACAGGGGCTTTCGCTTTGGGGGAGTCGTCTGCAGGCCGTTTTACCGGTATGATGGCGCCCCTGAGAAATTGCCTGTTGGCATCACTAAAAAAGATGAGGAGACCAACGTGGAACGCGAATCGATGGAGTTTGATGTTCTGATCGTCGGCGGTGGCCCAGCTGGCCTCTCGGCAGCCTGTCGCATCATGCAGATGGCCAAGGAAGCCGAACAGGAACTGACCGTCTGTGTCGTTGAAAAGGGTTCCGAAATCGGCGCTCATATACTGGCGGGTACCGTGTTTGAGCCCACTGCCCTCAACGAACTGTTCCCGGACTGGAAAGAGAAAGGCGCTCCGCTGAACACTCCGGTCACCCGTGATGACATTTTCCTGCTGAAAAACCAGGAAAACGCCAGCAAGATCCCCAATGCCTTTGTGCCGAAGAACATGCACAACCACGGCAACTACATTATCAGCCTGGGCAACCTGTGCCGCTGGCTCGCCGAACAGGCCGAAGGCCTGGGTGTTGAGGTCTATCCCGGCTTTGCCGCATCTGAAACCATTGTTGAAGACGGTCAGGTAAAGGGCATCATCACCGGCGACATGGGCGTTGCCCGCGACGGTTCCGAAAAAGACGGCTACATGCCCGGTATGGAACTGCGCGCCAAGTATACCCTGTTCACCGAAGGCTGCCGTGGTCACCTGGGCAAGCGCCTGATCAACGACTTCAAACTGGACGAAGGCAAGGATCCACAGCACTACGGCATCGGCATCAAGGAACTGTGGGACATCGACCCGGCCAAACACGAGCCAGGCCTTGTTGTTCACACCACCGGCTGGCCCCTGAATGAATCCGGGTCTACCGGCGGCTCCTTCCTTTATCACCTTGAGGGTGGCCAGGTATACGTCGGCCTGATTGCAGATCTGTCCTACAGCAACCCACATCTGAGCCCGTTCGATGAGTTCCAGCGCCTGAAGCTGCATCCGGAAATCAAGAAGCATCTGGAAGGTGGCAAGCGAGTGGCCTACGGCGCCCGCGCCATTACCAAGGGCGGTTTTAATTGCCTGCCCAAAATGAGCTTTCCCGGTGGTCTGCTGCTTGGCTGTGACGCCGGCACGCTGAACGGATCCAAGATCAAGGGTTCCCACACTGCCATGAAATCCGGACTGCTGGGCGCCGAAGCCGTGTTTGAAGCACTGAAGGAAGGCAAAAGCGGTGAGGAAATCACCAGCTTCGAGGATCGTTTCAAGGACAGCTGGCTGTACAAAGAACTATACGCCGAGCGCAATTTCGGCCCTGCCATGCACAAGTTCGGCAATATCGTGGGCGGTGCCATCGCCTATTTCGAGCAGAATATCCTTCGGGGCAGTCTGCCGTTTACGTTCCACGACACTACACCGGACTATGCAACGCTTAAGCCGGCTGACCAGGCGAAGAAGATTGATTATCCCAAGCCGGATAACAAGCTGACCTTCGATAAACTGTCCTCGGTGTTTATTTCCAACACCAACCACGAGGAAGACCAGCCGATTCACCTGAAGCTGACGGACCCGGAGATTCCCATCAAGGAGAATCTGCCTAAGTACAATGAGCCGGCACAGCGCTACTGTCCTGCTGGTGTGTACGAAGTGATTGATGCCGAGGACGGCAGCGGCAAGAAGTTCCAGATCAACGCCCAGAACTGCGTTCACTGCAAGACCTGCGACATCAAGGACCCGTCCCAGAACATCACCTGGGTGACGCCGGAAGGCGGTGGTGGTCCGAATTATCCGAACATGTAATTCGGAAGCTTGTCAAAAACGGCCCTTTTCAGGGCCGTTTTTCATCCAGCCAAAAAAAACGGCCCGCAAGGGGCCGTTTTCGAACAACTCGGACGAAATCAGTGAGCGTGACCGTGCTCTTGTTCTTCGTCGGTTGCTTCGCGAGCTTCAACCACTTCCACGTCAAAGTGCAGGGTCTGGCCTGCCAGCGGGTGGTTGGCATCGATGGTGACAGTTTCGTCGCCTACTTCCACAACACGGACTACCTGGGGGCCACCCGGAGTCTGTGCCTGGAATTGCATGCCCGGCTCGATGGTGTCCACACCTTCAAACGCGGAACGGGGAACCGGCTGAACCAGCTCTTCGTTGACTTCGCCGTAACCTTCAGCAGGCTCAACAGATACTTTTACCTGATCGCCAGCGTTCTTTTCGTTCAGCGCATTTTCCAGTCCGCCGATGATGTTCTGAGCACCTTCCAGATAAGACAGAGGCTCGCGACCTTCTACACGGGAGGAATCCAGTTCTTCTCCCTGGTCGTTGGTGAGCGTGTAATGGATGGTGACAACACGAGGTTGGGCCATGTGATCTCCTTGCGTGTCGCAATGACTGTTTGATTTAAATTTGGGTAATCGAAAGTAATCTTGAACAGCCAGACTGCACAGAGGGACTTACGACCACCGGGCCTCGTTAGAGAGCCAGGCTCGGTAACAAGTTCGAAAGCACAGTTTAACAAGTGTCGGACTGCGTTTTCTACCGTGAGTTATTTGGGACGATGCCAGGTAATTCAACCGTTGGCGGCTATTTTATAGAAATTCCCGTTACTCCAGACACCTATCGCCGTTTCATCGCCGTCGTTTTCTTCGGCAACAAGGTCCGCCAGATCGTAATAAGCCGCGGTCACAAGCCGCGCCTCAATCCCGTGGCGCAGCTTCACCACGGGCCGGGGCTCGTCAGTGCCGTCGTAGGTCCCGACATACAGGGGGTGCTCCTCACCAATCTCGATGGTTTCCCCGGTGTTGGTCGTAACCGTAAGCACCTGCTCCCTGCCCTTGCCGTTTGCACGCAGAGAATGGGCCAGCAGCGGCGCGTCTTCCACACGAATGCGCCATTTTTCCACCGGTGTGACCAGGTAATAATGACCATCATCCTCCCGGCGGAGAATCGTCGAAAACAACCTTACAATAGCTTCCCGGCCAATGGGCTTGCCCTCATAAAGCCACTGACCGTCCCGCGCTATGACGATGTCAATGTCTCCGGACAGATCGGGGTTCCATTTCTCCAGTGGCGGCAGCCCGGTATCCGTGGACTGGGCATTTTCAACCTGTTCTGCAATCGTTTCCGGCTTCTGGGTCATGGAGCACACTCCCTGAATCAATCCTCAATCTACTATGGGTGTTGCCGTGCGGGTTTTAAAGGGAACAAACAATGATTCCGGCCAGGGTCTCAGGGCAGGAACTGGGCCCGGACATCTGCGCACCCCGGCCCGGCAACAGGCATTTCCAGCACAACGGCCTGGGCGGTCATAAACGGGATTCCCTTGCGGTGGCCGTCCACCAGCAAAGTCGAGAGGCTACCCACGAAAGGCATGTGGGACACGATCATAAGTTGAGAAGGCGCTGCGTCGATCAGTTCATCCAGGCAGCGCCCGGGGTCATCGTCCGGGGTAATGAAGTCTTTTTCAGTTACCGCACAATTGAGAATCTCGGAGGCGATCGCGGCGGTCTGCCGTGCACGTACCAGCGGGCTGCACCAGATGAGTTCGGGCCGCCAGGGGGATTCCGCAATCTGGGCCGCAACGTCTGCAACTCCGTGGCGGCCGAATTCCGTCAGTTCCCGTTCCCTGTCGAGGCTGTGCCACCCGGCTTCTCCGTGACGCATGATAATCAAGTGCACTGGTTACCTCCGGATATGCCGAAGCCCTACTGACTGAGGGTGCGAGGCAGGATGAATTCCACATCGGAGTTCTGGACCGACATCATCAAAGAGTTAATCACCGCACTGATGGATGCACCTTCATAAAGTATCTCGTAAAGGCCGCGGACCAGAGGCATATAAATGCCAATGGCTTCGGACTTTTCCTTGACCAGCTTGAGCGTATAGATACCTTCTGCCACCTGCCCCAGATCGGCTACGGCATCATCAAGGGCCTGGCCCTTGCCGACGGCATACCCCACCCGGAAGTTACGGCTTTTCGGGGAAGTGCAGGTCACAATCAGGTCGCCAACACCGGCCAGGCCCATAAAGGTCATCGGGTTGGCACCGAGGCTGACCGCAAAGCGGCTCATCTCTGCCAGGCCACGGGTAATGAGCATGGCCTTGGCGTTCTCACCAAGATCCCGGGCCGAAGCGAGCCCGGCCACAATGGCGTAGATGTTTTTCAGCGCCCCGGCGAGTTCAACCCCGTAAACGTCAACATTGGCGTATACCCGCAGGTATTCGCAGCCCAGCAATTCCTGGACCGTTCGTCGCACGTCCGGATCCTTGGCAGCGATGACGGTCGCGGTCAGGTCATGGTTAACGATTTCGCCTGCCAGGTTGGGACCACTGAGCACACCGATCCGCGCCCGGGGAATTTCTTCCTGCAGGATCTCGCTCATCAGCTTGAAGCCGTGCTCTTCAATACCCTTGGTCAGACTGACAACAATCTGTCCTTCACGGAATTCAGAGCTGTTTTCCCGAATGACGGCCCGGAAGGCCTTGCTGGGAATGGCAACCAGTACTATTTCCGCCTTGCCGATGGCTTCCGGAAGGCTGGTTGTAGGCTGGATATCGCCGGTAAGCCTGACGTCCGGCATGTAACGGCGGTTGATGCCGGTATTGCGGATTTCGTCGGCCTGGGCTTCATCGCGCATCCAGAAATGCACGGTATGGCCATTTTCACCCAGTACCTTGGCCATGGCAGTACCAAAACTGCCACCGCCAAGGACCGCCACATCATGGCCCGTTGGAGAGGGTTCCGTTGGCCGGGGGGCTTTGTTGTCAGGCATAGTTGTTCCGTTTTGCTTGCTGGTTCAGCCGGAATCTTCGCATTCCAGGGCGCGCACCAGGTTCTTGAACTCTTCCCGGTTGCGGCTGTTCAGGCCCATTAACACCCGGTGCGCATCCAGCACCTTGTCCCGAACGTCCTGCTCGCTGGCACGCAATACAGGTATTTCTTCCAGTTCCTCGATACGGGATGCGGGTTCTCTGACAATAATAAAGATCTTGTCGAACCCCATGGAAGTAATGATTCGGGTAATATCCGGGTTAGTGGAAATCATCGTTGGCAGGAAATTGCTGCGTTTCTGGGCCGCCATGGCGATCTTGGCCAGTAATCCCAGGGTGGTGCTGTCAATAATCTCGGTTTCTGTGAGATCAATGACCACGGTTTTGAAGTCGGGGTCCTGAGTGATGGACTCAACAAGGTTATCCAGCGTCGAACACAGGTTCAGCCGGATTTCTCCAATAAACTTGAGGACATAAATGCCCTGTTTTTCAGCTTGCAGGATCTTGTAACCAGCCATTGAATCCACTGCCACTAATTCGACGTTGGGCTATCGATACCGGAAACGGCATCCGTTACGGATACGATAGCAATATCGTCAGGTAACTCTGTGATCTCGTCGAGATTCAGAGCCTCGCTCAGCGATGCGATAGTGTGACTACCTCCCGAGACGAGTTCAAGTAATGTCTTTTCCTTTTCATCCAGGCTTTTCGCCTTGATGACCTCCAGTATACCGTCTGAAAACAGAATCAGGTGAAACGGTTTTTCCAGCGGCACTTCGTAGACTTCCCACGCCGGAGCCTCGAACAGCCCTACCGGCAGCCCGCTCCCCTCCAGAAACTCCGTGCTCCCACCCTCGAAGGACAGAATCGGCATGGGAAAATGGGCCCCCACAGAGTACCGAAGCCTGCGATCTGTCGTAGAGATAATCCCCACGAAAACCGTTACGTGTTTGCCCAGCCCGGTGTCCAGCAATTCGGTGTTGATCCGCTGCAGGAATCGCTCCGGATAGAGAATGTCGTCACTGGAACCCCGCCTGAGGTTACGCTGGAGCCGGTTGGTCAGGTTTTTAAGCAATACCGTTACGAATGCGGAACTTGCGCCATGGCCCGACACATCGGCAATATAAACCAGCACCTTGTCTTCTGATATACGAAAGTAATCGAGAAAGTCGCCACTGAGAAACAGAGATGGTTTGATCAGGTGATCGATAGAAAGGCCCGACAACACCTGTTCTTTATCTGGCAGCATGCGTAACTGGACCTTGCGCCCTGCCCGCTGGTCCGCCCGCAGCTCGGCAATACCGTCTCTCAGGTCCCGGTTTGCCTCTTCCAGTTCCTGCCGGTAAAGCTGATTCAGACGGTTCACCCGTACCCGGTCAAACAGCTTGCCGATTACGTCGTCCAGGGCACCACGATCGTCAGAGCAGGGTTTAAGCACGATATCGGCGGCCCCTGCCCGCAGCGCATTGACCACTTCGGGCGCGTTCTCGGTGGAATAACAGGCAACGATCGGGGTGAAGGTTTCAGCGTCTTCGAGCCTGCCGGCCAATTCCCCGATGGCTTCCGGTGACATATCGGCGAAAATGATGTCCGGAATACTGTCATCAAAGAGGGCACGGGCCGAATTCAGGTCGGGATAACCGGTCACATAGAAACCCCTGGCCTCAAGGTACCGACCCAGTTCCGAACGGGCATGCTCATCGGAATCAATTATAAGAATGCGCTCGGTGCGCGATGTCATGATTGTTGCCCTAAACTACCAGCGGTAAACGGGAAATTGGCCTTCTGATATCTATTCTGGCACGCCCCTGTGATATAACAAGACATGTTTGATGTTTTTGGGAGGTTGTAATCAATGAGAAGTGCCGTAAATGATCTGCTCGGGGCCTATGACAAGCTGATCATGGACCCGGTTCATGGCGGCATTCCGCTATACCGGCATGAAATCAAGGTTATTGACCATCCCCTGTTTCAACGCCTGCGCAATATCTGCCAGAACGATATTCTCAGCCTGGTATTCCCCGGCGCCACTCACTCGCGCTTTCTTCATAGCATCGGTGTCATGCATGTGGGCACCCGCATGTTCCGCTCGATGATTGACGCCTACCTGCGGGAGCGCCAGCTCAGCGACCAGACAGACCTGAGCCTGAGTCAACTGGACGCCATTGATTACCTGGCCAAGACCATACGCCTGGGCTGCCTGTTGCACGACAGCGGCCACTCCAGCTTCTCCCATCAATTTACCCAGGCCCGTCGGATTCATGAGTTGATGTCCCGGCCGGACCGTTTCGAAGACCTCTGGGAAGGTGTCGACTATTCGATCTATCATTCCGAGCGGCCCGGTGAGCTTGAGCACGAGCATTACTCCGTGCGGGTTGCCCATGAGGTGCTTTCTTCAATCGACCTGGATGCCGCGGGGCTGGACGCCAGAGATGTCATCGGGATCATGGAGACCACCGATGTCAGCCCCAGTGATGCCTTCTGCCGCCATGCCCGGACCTTCTGGAACTTTATTGCCGGCGAGGACGCCGAATCCGGTGTGCTCAGTGATGCGGAAACCCCGCGGCTGGTAATGGATCTGTTGTCATCCATTGTTTCCGGTGAAATTGACGCTGACCGGGCCGACTACATGCTCAGGGACGGCTTCCATTCCTCGGTCACCATAGGGGGCTTCAACCTTGACCATCTGCTCAGCAACCTGCGCTTTGGCTGGGATGTCAGGGAGCCCTGGCTTGGCCTGGCCATCACCCAGAAAGGCCTGGGTGCGCTTGAGGATTTTGTCTACAGCCGCCACCAGATGTACCGCAAGGTCTATGCCCATAAAACCGCACTGGGATTCGACTGGCTGTTGCGGGAAGCCATCAATGAGGTGCTGGAAGACCCGGAGATCTTTGACTGGGTGGATACCTGCCTCAGCAACATGCGGTATTTTGCCGAACTGACGGACAGTTTTTTCTGGGAGGCGTTCCGGAAGGTGGCGCGGAAGAAGCCTTCCAGCTACTCCCGCTGCATTGTGGACCGCATCAAGCTGAATCATCTGGACACCCGCGAGGATCTGTCAGCCCGGGGCATCAGCGACCATAGCAGCTGGCTGGCCCGGGAACTGAACCTGGACCCGGAGCAGGTAGTGACCTGCTCAATGCGGGCCCGGTTTTCCAATATCCAGGACAACTTCAACGGCATCAAGGTGCTGGTCAGGGACCCCATCAACCGTCAACGCTCCCTGAAGAAGATCACCGATATCAGTGCCTTCTTCAGCAAGTTCAGCGACGGCACCATCAGCCACTTCTACGTGCGCCCCCAGGTGCTTGACGAACACTGACGGATCTCAAAGCGACAATATCTTTTCCGCAAGGCCCTCGGCGCTATCGAATGCGCCTTCGACCCGGCCGCCGCTGAGCCAGTCACCCGCCAGGCCAATACGCTGGTCCCCGAACCAGCGAAAGCCCGGGTTATCGGTAGATGACGATTTTGCGTACAGCCAGCGATGGGTCACTGCGTCATCGGGCTTCACGCTGCAGCCAGCCACCTGCTGAAAGGCGCAGACCATTGCGTCAGCAACCTGCTCTGCGCAGGTGTGCTCATTGTCGCGGGACCACTCCGGATTGGCGTGCAGAACCCACCATTGCCCCGAATCTTCCCGGCCAGGCTTGCTGGAGTTGTTGGCAACCCAGTAAAGCACATCGCTCTGGCATCGCATGGCATCGTATGACACCGACAGTGGTTCCTTGAAATAAGCTGCGCAGGCCCAGCACGGCTGAATATGGAGGACAGGGTCATCCAGTTCCGCTGCCAGATCATGCAGCTGGCTGTTGGTGACAATATCCCGTGCCTGGGCAGGAGGAGCGGTTATGATCACCGCATCGAAAGGCCCGTGAGATCGGCCATCGGTATCCTGCAACACCCAGGCCCGGGCATCGGGCACCAGCCTTTGAATCCTGGTCTGTGTCCGTAACTCCACGGTTTCAGACAGTTTCCGTGTGATGGCGGTCATGCGGGGAATGCCCACGTACCGGTCTTCGTCCGGAAAGGACTCCCATTTGCCCTCACTGTTCTGATAGCCGAAGCGCCCCCGCCAGGCGCCAAAACTGCTCTCACCAGCGTACTGGCCGAGAAACTCAAGGAAAGATGGATTTCTTGCCGTAAAGTACTGTGCACCGATGTCCGCCGAGCCACCCGGCACCCGTTTCGCGGCCATACGCCCGCCCGGGCCACGACTTTTCTCGAACACCGTAACCTCGAGATTGTTCCGCTGAAGTAAAAGTGCAGCTGTCAGGCCCGCCAGCCCTGAACCAACTATGGCTATCCGGCGTATATCAGCCATCTGATCGGTTTGGTTAAACATTGGTTATCGTGCATCCAAATTCGGTTGAAGAAACGTAAAGGCAAAAACTTCGAACTAAAGGGCAATCAGGGTATGACCCGAGTGCAAAACTGGCTGACAAACATTCTGAGATGGTTCGACTCCACTGCGGGTTCGGATCACCTCGACACCGACTCAAGAGCTTTCAATTTTCTCAGGGTAGTGCCTTTTATAGCGCTTCACCTGGCCTGTCTGCTGGTCATCATCACCGGCACCAGCACCTTCGCTGTGGTGTTTGCGGTTGCGTTTTTCGCTGTCCGCATGTTCGCCATCACCGGATTCTATCACCGGTACTTTGCCCACAAGACATTCAAGACCAGCCGTATGGCCCAGTTTCTGTTTGGTGTTCTTGGTGCCAGCGCGGCACAAAGGGGGCCCTTATGGTGGGCAGCCCACCACCGGCACCACCACCAGCATTCCGACGACGAGCAAGACCTGCACTCCCCTCATCAGGGTGGTTTCTGGTGGTCACATGTGGGCTGGTTCACCTGCGACGCCGGTTTTGCCATGGATGAACGCAGGGTGAAAGACTGGATGAAATTCCCGGAATTGCGCTTTCTCAACCGTTTCGACTCGCTGGTACCAGCGGCGGCTGCCGTCGCCATCTACGCGCTGGGCGAAGCACTTGCCGCCTGGGCTCCAGGATTGGGCACCAATGGTCTGCAGTTGCTGGTGTGGGGGTTCTTCATTTCCACGGTTGTACTTTTCCATGCCACGGTTTCGATCAATTCCCTGTCTCATGTCTGGGGCAAGCGTCGTTTCGAAACCGATGACGACAGCAGAAACAATGTCTGGCTTGCCTTGATTACCATGGGCGAGGGCTGGCACAACAACCATCATCGCTGGCCACAATCCGTGCGCCAGGGATTCCGGTGGTATGAGGTGGATATGACATGGTATGGCCTTTGGATACTCGATCGCCTTGGAATCATCTGGGACATGAACCCGATCCCCGAGCACATTCAGGAAGAAACCCGCAAACTGGACGCAATGAGGAGGAAAAGATAATGACGACCGCCTCAATCATCGAGATGAGCAACAAGGACACCTCGGTTCACGAAACCCTCGGCCGTTTCAAGCAACTGTTCAATAACCTTTGCGCTGGCAACATGGCAGAACTGGGCAGCGTATACAGTGACGACGTGCGCTTTACGGATCCCTTTTCCTCCGTCCGGGGCATCGTTGAACTCACCGATTATTTTTCCGATGCCTATGCCAACGTGATTTCCTGCGGCTTCGATTTTGGCGAACCTGTCATCAATGGCCCGGACGTGTGTATTCCCTGGGTCATGCACCTGCAACACAAACGCATCCGCAAGGGTAAACCTGTAAAAGTGGATGGCATCAGCCAACTGGTTATCCGCAAGGGGCGTGTTACCTCCCATCGGGACTATTTCGACGTGGGTCAGTTGCTCTATGAAAACCTGCCGGTCATGGGCGGTGTGATTCGCTGGATCAGGAGCCAGGCAGGATGAGTCAACGGCTGGAATCAACCTCTAATATCTGGATTACCGGCGCCAGTTCCGGCATCGGAGAAGCGGTCACCCGGGAACTGATGCAGCAGGGCCACAGGCTAGTCATCACCGGTCGCAGGCAGGAAGCGCTGGATCAGCTGTGTGCCCTGGCCCCTGAGCGGATGAAGCCCGCCAGGGCGGACACCACGGACCGGGAGGCGCTCCAGGCCATCGCCGCCGACCTTGAAGCCTTCGGCAGCCTGGACATGGCCATCCTCAATGCAGGTACCTGCGAGTACCTGGAAATTGCGGACTACGACAGCAGCATTATCGACCATAACGTGACCACCAATGTGGTTGGCACCGCCCGATGTCTGGACATTGCCCTGCCCGCACTCCGCCGGACGGCCCAGCAGGGGCGGCCGGCCACACTGGTGATTGTCAGCTCTTCAGCCTGGTGGTTCCCGTTCGGGCGGGCGGAAGGTTATGGCGCTTCCAAGGCAGCACTGACGTATTTCGCTCACTCACTGAGGGCCGATCTGGCGTCTGAAGGCATTGATGTAGTTGTTGTGTCGCCGGGGTTTGTCAAAACACCCCTGACCGACCGCAATGATTTCCCGATGCCATTCCTGGTCTCATCGGAAGAGGCGGCAACCCGGATTGTCAGTGGTCTTCGCAAGGGCAGAACCGAGATCGCCTTTCCCAGGCGTTTCACCTGGACACTCAAACTCCTCGGCGCCCTGCCCCAGGGCCTGATTGACCGAATGGCAGCCAGCATGAGCCGGCAAAGCAGGAAAGAACAGGAATCCAATGGATGAGTAACAAGCGTGAGCGTATTGCCGTCATCGGTGCGGGTGTATCGGGGCTGACAACGGCCTGGCTCCTGGCGGAAAAATACGATGTTGAACTGTTTGAAGCCGGCAGCTATGCCGGCGGGCACACCAATACCGAATCAGTCACCGCCGGAGGCCGGGAGTGGCCGGTGAACACCGGTTTTATTGTTTTCAATGACTGGACTTACCCCAACTTTATCAAGCTTATGGACCGGCTCGGGGTTGAATCCGAGGTAAGTGACATGAGCTTCAGTGTTGACTGTCATGCGTCTGGCCTTCAGTACAACGGCACCAGCCTGAACACGCTGTTTGCCCAGAGAAAAAACCTGCTGAATCTTCCGTTCCTGAGGATGATTCGCGAAATACTCAGGTTCAACAAGGAATCCCGCGTGGACCTGGCGGAGGGTAACATCGGTGACAACGAAAGCCTTGGCGAATACCTGAACCGCAACCGCTATTCCCGGTATTTCCGCAAGTACTATATCGTTCCCATGGGGGCGGCCATCTGGTCTGCCCCGGAGATTGTGCTGGAACAGTTCCCGATCCGTTTCTTCCTGCAGTTTTTCAATAACCACGGCATGCTGTCCGTGGATGACAGGCCCACATGGCGGGTGATCTCTGGCGGTTCCGCACGGTACGTGGACGCCATGATGGAACGGCTGGGTGGCCATACCCATCTGAACAGCCCCGTCACCTCGGTGGTGCGCCATCCGGACAAGGTGGTGATCACGGTCAACGATGCACAGCAGGAGTTCGACCAGGTGGTATTCGCCTGTCACAGCGATCAGGCCCTGGGGATGATCACCGACCCCACCAAACAGGAACTGGAGATACTGGGTGCCATTACCTACCAGCGTAATGACGTGGTACTGCACACAGACAGCTCGGTTCTGCCGTCGAACAGGCTTGCCTGGGCGGCCTGGAACTATTTCATCCCGCAGCACAGCACCGAGCCGGTTTCCGTCACCTATAACATGAATATCCTGCAGAATTTTGATGATGCACCGGAAACCTTCTGCGTAACGCTCAATCGAAGTCGCGATATTGATCCGGAAAGGATCATAAAGCAATTTGACTACGCCCACCCGGTATTCACCCTGGAGGCAGTTGCGGCACAGAAGCGCTACGACGAAATCGGCGGGCACAACCGCAGCCATTTCTGCGGCGCTTACTGGTTCAACGGTTTCCATGAAGACGGTGTATGCAGTGCTCTCCGGGTTACCCGGGCCCTGGGTGTGGAGCTCTAATGATGAACGCGGCCGTCCTGGACAGACATACGGATAACAGGCTCCACAGCCAGTGGCTGGAAGGCACCATTCGCCATCGTCGCCTGGCGCCGGTTCATCATGAGTTCAGTTACAGCACCGGCATGTTGGCGCTGGACCTCCGTGAGTGGGACTCTGTTACCCGCATCAGCCGACTGTTCTCGCTGGAAAAGTTCAACTGGCTTTCCCTGAGACGCCGGGACTACTTCAGGCCAGAGAAGGACAACCTGCTCCAGGCAGTGACAGACCAGGTCCGGACAGCGACGGGCTGGCAACCGGACGGCGCGGTGGAGCTGATCACCCACCCCCGGTATTTCGGTTATGTGTTTAACCCGGTCAGTTTCTACTTCTGCTATAGCGCGGGGGACGACCCGGCCACCGGTGCCGTACCAAGGGTTATCCTGGCCCAGATTACCAATACCCCCTGGAAAGATCGCCACGTGTACTGCCTGGAAACCACAGGGGCAGAGCCAACCAGCGCGGGCTGGCGAACTGAACGTTTCGGGTTTGGCAAACGGTTTCATGTCTCGCCCTTCAACCCGATGGATCAGCACTATCAATGGACCTTCAGCTTCAGGGGGCCGGAGGTGCGCATCCACATGAACGTGCTCCAGGACAATAGCAAACATTTTGATGCCACTTTAGTGGTCCGCCGTACCCCCCTCGATCGTAGAGAACTTCACAGGAGTCTCAGGCAATTTCCCGTCGAGGCGCTGAAGGTTGTGGGTGGAATTTACTGGCACGCACTGAAACTGAAACTCAAGGGTGTGCCCTTCTTTACCCACCCCGACAAGTTACCGGAAAGCGACCCCGCCCACAGGCTGGGGAGCGAAGATTCAGGCCTCGATGTAACCGAGGCCGCGGACCGAACAAAGACAACCGGAAAGGTAAGCTCATGGAGAACCTGAACACCTCACTCGATTCCACAGGCGCCGGCAGACATGTCCCCCTGAGTAACCGGGTGGCAAAGAACCTGGTTTGCAAGCAGTTGTCGCTGCTGAAAGAGGGTTCCCTGACCATCCGTGAAGCCGGCCAGCAAACCCTGGCGTTCGGTGATGGCGACATCCGCTTTGCCCCGGCGGAACTGGTTATCCATGACAACAGTACCTGGAAGGATCTGCTGACCGGTGGCAGCATCGGTGCGGCAGAATCCTATGTGGCCGGTGACTGGTCGACGCCGGATCTGGTCGCCCTGTTGCGCTTCTTTACCCGCAACGTTGACCGCATGAACGAATTCGAAGACCGGTTCAGCTGGATCACCAAGCCCGCCCTGAAGGGGCTGCACTGGCTGAACCGGAACACCCGGGACGGCTCCCGCAAAAACATCAGCGCCCACTATGACCTGGGCAATGACCTGTTCGAGACATTCCTCGACCCTACCATGATGTATTCCGCGGCTATCTATCCCCGCCCGGATGCAACCCTTGATGAAGCAGCGGTACACAAACTGGATACCATCTGCCGGAAGCTGGACCTGCGCCCGGGTGACCGTGTTATGGAGATCGGTACCGGCTGGGGTGGCTTTGCGGTTCATGCCGCAAAACATTTTGGCTGCCATGTGACCACCACGACCATCTCTTCCGAGCAACTGGAACTTGCGAAAGCGAAGGTGAAAGCGGAAGGCCTGGAAGACAGAATCACCCTGTTGTTTGACGATTACAGGGATCTGGAGGGCCAGTTCGACAAGCTGGTGTCCATCGAAATGATTGAAGCCGTGGGCCCACAGTTCCTGGACAGCTATTTTTCCCAGATCAGCCGGCTACTGAAGCCTGACGGGCTTGCGCTGATCCAGGCGATCAATATGCCGGAACAGCGATACAGCAGAGCGTTGAAGAATGTGGACTTCATCCAGAGGTTCATCTTCCCGGGCAGCTTCATTCCCTCGTTTGGCGCAATTCTCGGCTCAGTGCGAACCGGCTCCGACCTGGTACTGACTCACGCTGAAGACATCGGCTTCCATTACGCACGCACGCTTCATGACTGGTGTGAACGGTTTATGGCCCACCGGGAAAAACTCGACAGCCTGGGCTATGACCAGGCGTTCCGGCGGCTCTGGCACTTCTATTTCGCCTATTGTGAGGCGGGGTTCAGTGAACGCGCCATAGGTGTATCCCAGATCGTGTTTGCCAAGCCCGGCAACAAGCGTGCGAATATTCTAAGCGTATGATCCAGTCCGATACTGCCCGAAAGACCATCAATTTTGTGCTGTTTCAGGCCGGCTGGCTCGTCTGTGTTCTCTACCCGAGCTTGCTCGCGGCCGGTTTTGTAGCGCTGTTGCTGGTGTTTCACATTGCCTTTATCAGCAAACACCGGCTCACCGAATTGCAGTTTATTGGTGCCGGCACCGTTATTGGTGGCGTGCTGGACGGGATCTGGTTCCGGACCGGAGTCCTGGATGATGGCACGGGCAGCATCGTGCTCACACCCATCTGGCTGGTGGGCATCTGGGCGATTTTCATGACCACCCTGTCCCATTCCCTGTCCTGGATCAGCAGCAAGGCGTGGCTGCCATTTGTCTGCGCACCGGTTGCAGGGCCTTTTGCCTACTGGTCTGCGAGCAAACTGGGCGCGGTGCAACTGCCTGACCCGGCAGTATCACTTGTCGCACTGGCTGCCGGATGGCTCGTAGTGTTCCCGGCGCTGCTTTACCTGCGCAAATATCTTTACCCGGAGCTGGCACGATGAAACGGTCAACCCTCCTTGTTTTAACTTGTTTACTGCCCCTTCAGGCAGTCTCGTCCGATGAAGTCCGGTTTACCGGTGAAGCGACATCAGAGGACGACGGCAAGACCCTCTACGAGGAACGTCACGTGGTAGAAGGGGAGTGTTCAGAAGGCGTTTTCCGGCCCAGCCAACAGACAGTTACCTATGTTCGCAATGGAGACACCGAGTTCGCCAAGAAGAAACTTTCCTACAGCGAATCCCTGTTGCGCCCCACCGTTGACTTCCGGCAACCGGACTTTGACGAAGTCATGGCTATAACAAACGAGGGTGATGACGAGCTGAGGATCGAATGGCAAACCCCCGAAGGCGATACCGAGACCTTTTCAGTAGACGCCAGCGAGACGCTGGTCGCTGATGCAGGCTTCGATCATCTGGTCCGGAAGCACTGGTCGGAGGTGAAATCCGGTGAACGTGTAGAGTTCGATTTCCTGGCGCCCACCCGGGGTAAAGCCTACGGCTTTGTACTGGAGCCCGCAGACGATGACCGTATCGATGCTGCCCACAAAGTCCGCATCAAGCCCTCCGGTACCATCCTGGGATTTCTGGTGGATCCGATCCTGCTGGGATACAACGACGAAGGCCTGCTGACGGATTATGTCGGCCTGACCAATATCCGCAAAGACAAGGATTCCAACTACACCGCCCATATCCGCTACACGGTGGAATCTACTCCGGAATGTGAACTGACCCGCTGAAACCGTCCTTGCAGCCAACGCGGATGCCCTGGCCTGTTGTGGTAGACTTCCTGTTCCCGACATACCGACGACAGAGAGTTTCCGCCGATGATGTTTGTGTCCTTCAACGTCAACAGTATCCGTACCAGGCTGCACCAGCTTGAGGCCGTGATCAACCAGCTCAACCCGGATTTCATCGGCCTGCAGGAGACCAAGGTAACGGATGAAGACTTTCCGGAAGAGGCCATACGGGAACTGGGGTACCACGTTCATTTCCACGGCCAGAAAACCCATTACGGCGTAGCCCTGCTGTCGCGGCAAGAACCAGACAGTATCCAGAAAGGCTACCCCTGGGACGGTGAAGCCTCCCAGCGCCGGCTGATTACCGGGCATTTCACGGTCAATGGCAGCAAGCTGGTCGTCATCAATGGCTACTTCCCCCAGGGGGAAAGTCGTGACCATCCGGTGAAATTCCCCGCCAAGGAGAAATTCTACGCTGACCTGATGCGCTACCTGGATGAGCTGAAGGCAACCAGCAGTGACATCCTGGTGATGGGCGACATGAACATTTCCCCCACCGACCTGGATATCGGCATCGGAGCGGATAATGCAAAACGCTGGCTGCGCACGGGCAAGTGCAGCTTCCTGCCGGAGGAGCGGGAGTGGCTGGGACAGGTGGAAAGCCGGGGCTTTACCGACGTGTTTCGTCACCTGCACCCGGAGGACTCGGACACCTTCAGCTGGTTTGACTACCGCAGCAAAGGGTTTGAGCGGGACCCTCGCAGGGGGCTGAGAATTGATCTGATCATGGCCAGCGACACGCTTTTACCAAAAGCAAAAGCGGCTGGCGTAAGCTACGATATTCGTGCCATGGAGCGGCCCTCGGACCATTGTCCGGTGTGGGCCAGTTTCGACCTCTGACCCCCATTCAGGCCGCGTCATGAAAAAAATCAAAACCCGCGACCGGATACTGGAGGCAAGCCTGATGCTGTTCAACAGCATCGGCGAACCCAATGTCACGACCCTTCTGATCTCTGATGAACTGGATATATCGCCGGGTAATCTCTATTACCACTTCAAAAGCAAGGGGGATATTGTCGGCGAGCTGTTCACCCGTTACGAACACGAGATGAACGATCTTCTGGCGGTGCCGGACGATGCCGATATCAGCCTGGACCAGCAGAGCTTCTTCCTGCACCTGCTGTTTGAAACTGTCGCCCGCTACCGCTTTCTCTACCAGGACCTGGTGAACGTGCTGTCGCGCTACGATCAGTTGCAGACGCGCTTCCGCCGCATACTCAAGAAGAAAACCAGCGGCTTCCGGGTCATCTGCGAGAGCTTCAGGCGGCAGGGCATCATGGAGATTACCGAAGGTGAGCTTGAGGCCCTGTGTGAACAGCTCACCCTGACCGCCTGTTACTGGAGCAGCTTCGACAGCCTGTCGCACCTGGAAGACCGGGAGTCCATGGACCCCGGCCGCGGCGTCTACCAGATGATGTACCTGATGCTGCCCTATCTGGGGCCGGATGAAAAAGAGCAGATCTACCTGATGAGCCGGGACTACCTCTGAACATCAATAAAGTTGATAACGGCTCACTCCTCTTCGGAGCGGTCTTCGTACTCTTCCCTCAGCCGGGCAAGCTCTGCTTCCAGAGCCTGTATGCGACGTTCCATGGCTTCGATTTCCTCCCGCCGATGAATGCCAAGGCGGCGTAACGCACCGGACACCCGCTCATCAAACAGATTTTCCAGGCGGTCCCAGGTGCCCGTTGCCTTTTCCCTTACATCACCCACTCGGTCCTCTACCGAACGGACATGTTTCTCCACAACGCCACGGGTTTTGCTTTCCAGTTGCTCACCTTCCTGGACCAGGCGCTCGAAAAAACGGCCGGCGTCTTCTTCCGCCTTGGTATAGGCGCCCAGCCCGGCAAGCCAGATCTGCCTCGCAGACCCCTTTATCTTGCCCGCCAGCTGTTCATCATTTTCCGGCTTGTTCTCGTTTTCATCAGACATGCAAAACCTCGGGAGACATAAAAGCACTGTTAGCGATGATTGTATTACAGCGGAACCTGAATTTCAGTGAGCTGCCGGAATCTCCCGCAAGCGATGGCACCCAGTTGCCCTGAAACCCCCATCACGACAGGCTTCAGTATAAGCACACATTCAATATGAAAAAATGTGATCAAACGAATCGTTCGCTGGCTTGAAGTGTTCAAAATATGGTCAATACTTCACTGTACCGGTGTCCCTGCTGACGCCGGTTTGTCTGGAAGTCTTTCATGGATACTACTCGCACGCCTCTGCCCGGCCACCAGTGCCGGGCTTTTTTATGCCCGGAACCTGTCGGGGTTTTCCCTACTACCAATTAGATATATAGTTATTACATTAGAGTATATCTAGAAACTGATGCATCCGGGAGGATACACCGCATGGTAGACATTGCCTGGGAGAATTTCACCCCATGGTCCGCATTGGCAGGCGGAATTATTATCGGGTTGTCAGCGGCTGCATTCATATTGCTGAATGGTCGCATTGCCGGCATCAGCGGCATTATTGGAGGACTTCTGACTCCGCGAAAGACAGACATACTCTGGCGTGTCGCTTTCCTCGCCGGAATGATTGCCGCACCGCTGCTCTGGATGATGACAGCCGACCTGCCCCCCATCGAGATTAAAGCCAGCTACCCATTGCTTGTGATATCGGGACTGCTTGTTGGCATCGGTACACGCTATGGTTCCGGCTGCACCAGCGGGCACGGTGTATGCGGGCTGTCACGGTTGTCTGCACGCTCGCTGATTGCAACGCTGACCTTCATGGCCGTTGGTTTTGGCACCGTGTATATCGTTCGACATCTTGTTACAGGAGCCTGACCCATGAAATTCAATATTGCCTCATTCGGCGCCGGCCTGCTGTTCGGTTTCGGCTTGCTGGTCAGCGGCATGGCCAACCCTGAAAAGGTTCTCGGCTTCCTGGATATCGCGGGGCAGTGGGACCCGTCACTGGCCTTCGTGATGGGCGGAGCCGTCCTTGTGGGTCTTTTCGCCTTTACCATTGCCCGGAAACGGACCCTCTCGTTTCTCGGTTTCAATATGCGGCTGCCGGAGTCAGACCGCCCTGACAAGAGACTCGTTCTCGGCAGCGTGCTGTTTGGTGCCGGCTGGGGACTGGCCGGTTTCTGTCCCGGACCGGGTCTGGTAGCCCTTGGGGCCGGCGAAACGGGTGCCCTGGTATTTGTGGTGGCAATGGTTGCCGGTATGGGCATTTTCGAAGTGATCGAGAAAAACAGGGTTGCGAACTGAAATAACTCACTATATCGCCCGGACATCCCTCTGACACCGTGGGCTGACTGTGGCATCATGCATTGGCTTTTCTGACAGGTTGAAGGATCTTGTATGGATATCAGGCGCATCGACGAAACCATTTCCGTAGCCCCGCAGTTATCGGTAGACGACATTGCCGAAGCGGCAAAACTGGGTTTCAGGACCCTTGTAGCCAACCGGCCGGACGGTGAAGAAGCCGGCCAGCCCGCAATGGCAGACATAGAAGCGGCGGCCCGCGAGCACGGGATGCAGTGGGTCTATATGCCGGTTGAGTCCGGTAATATCCTGGATAACGATGTGGATCAGTTTGACGCAATGATCCGGGAGGCTGAAAAACCCGTATTGGCCTTCTGTCGCTCGGGAACACGCTGTACAGTTCTCTGGGCTCTGAGTTCAGCTCGCTCTGAACCTGCGCAGGACATTGTCAATAAAGCCCGCGGCGCCGGCTACGACATCGGCGGCCTGGCACCGAGAATGGCCCAGCAGGCAAAGAAGCAGTCCTGAGCTATCCTCCCGCCGGACACCAACGCTACCAGGATCCAGCACCATGCAGTACAAGGGTACCGCCAACTTTCGCCATGACCATCCAGAGAAGACCGGAGTACTGGTTACCAACCTGGGAACTCCGGATGCACCAACCACTTCCGCCCTGCGCCGTTATCTGGCTGAGTTTCTCTGGGACCCCAGGGTGGTTGAGGTGCCCCGCCCCATCTGGTGGCTGATCCTGCACGGCATTATCCTTCGAATCCGCCCCAGCCGCTCTGCCAAAGCCTATGCCAGTGTCTGGCAACCGGCGGGATCTCCCCTGCTGACCCATACCGCAAATCAGGCTGAGGGCATTCGCAAGGAATTACAGGCGAAGTACGGAAACAACATCGTGGTCGGTTTTGCCATGCGCTACGGCAACCCGGGTATCTCCAAAGTGCTTGACGAGATGCAGGCCCAGGGCGTTCGCCAGTTGCTGGTACTGCCCCTGTACCCGCAGTATTCAGCATCAACGTCCGCATCCACCTTCGATGCCATTGCCCATGACTTCACCCGCAGGCGCTGGTTACCGGATCTTCGGTTTATTTCCCATTACCCGGACTATCCTCCTTATATCGAGGCCATGGCCAGCCACATCCAGGCGCACTGGAACGAGCACGGACGCAATGAGAAGCTGATTCTTTCCTATCATGGCGTACCGTTGAAGTACCTGAAGAAGGGCGACCCTTACCACTGTGAATGCCATAAAACGTCACGGCTGCTGGCGGAGCGGCTTGGCTTGCACAAAGGTGATTACATGACCACGTTCCAGTCCCGTTTTGGCCGGGAGGAATGGTTGCAGCCCTACACCGATGAAACCCTGAAGTCTCTGCCAGGCAAGGGCGTGAAATCCATTGATGTATTCTGCCCCGGTTTTTCGTCGGATTGCCTGGAAACCGTTGAGGAGATCGACGAGGAGAACCGGGAGTATTTCATGGAAGCGGGAGGCGAAGGCTTCAGCTACATCCCCGCGCTCAACGCCACGCCAGGCCATATCAATGCTCTGACCCAACTGATCGAGGAAAACCTGCAGGGCTGGAAAGTACCCACAAACCAGCCGGAGGAGCTGGCCACCAGACTTCGCCTGGCGGAAGAACAGAAACAGGCCCAGTACCCCGGCCGGGATTTATAGCCGGAATCCGGCGATGCCGTCAGGGAGTCCTGTTCTTGTCAGGGCTCCCTGAAAGTTCAGGCACCGACTCACAGAACGCACACTCCTCCATATCCACCGCAGCGCCGCCGGCTTCAACATACCGGACCTTATGACTTGCCCCGCCCCGATTGGCAGACACCGAGAATTTCCGGTTGTGCCGGACATCGTCGGTTCTGGTTTCCTGGTTTGTCTTTGAATCCTGCATCGCTGCCCCCTTTGTGGAATACACATACTATTGTGGGGGCGAACGGCGCTGAATCCAACTCAGGTTTTGAGCGGAGTAGACCGGCGAGCGTGAATCGAGCTTGAATAAGGGAATCGAATTCAAAAAGAAGGAAGAGAAAGTGGCGGTGGGCCAGGGATTCGAACCCCGGGAAGGCTACTAACCTTCGGCGGTTTTCAAGACCGCTGCATTCAGCCACTCTGCCAGCCCACCGTTTTCTCCACAGCCGTCATTGCGACAGCGGGGAGCATGATACCGGAATTCCTTTCTCTGTCAACGCCCTGGCCAGACAGACCCGCCCCGGCACAAACATTAACTCTATTTAATGGAATCCGCGAAACCCTTTTCTGTCGTAAATGATTGAAAGTTGTATATCTGGCATTATGATGAGTGTTAGATTCTATCCAGTTGTGACACACAGACGGAGATTATGATGGAAGACAGACGATTCGGCGTCCAGCAAGGCCAGGGTGCCTATTCTGCCACCGACAAAGCTCGGACGACGGGTGTCAGCGCGGACGCAATGAATGTCCTGCGCAACACCTATATGCTGCTGGGAATGACGCTCGCGTTTTCCGCGCTGACCGCATTCCTGAACATGAACGGTGCTCACCCCGGCTTCCTGATCACAATTGTGGGCTATATTGGCCTGCTCTTCGCGACCTATAAGCTGAAAAACAGCCCCTGGGGCATAGTGACCACCTTTGCCCTCACCGGCTTCATGGGCTTCACGCTGGGCCCGATCATCGGCCAGATGGTAGCCGCAGGCGCGTCCCAGGTCGTTGCCAATGCCCTGGCACTGACAGCCACCGCGTTTATTGGCCTGTCCGCCACGGCAATCATTACCAAGAAAGACTTCAGCTTCATGTCCAGCTTCCTGACAGCCGGTGCTTTTGTGCTGATCGGCGCGATGCTGCTGGCTTTCTTCATGCAAAGCTCCGTGTTGCACCTGGCGGTTTCAGCAGGCTTCACGATCTTCGCTTCCATCATGATCCTGTTTGAAACCAGCCGGATCATTAACGGCGGTGAGCGCAACTACATCATCGCAACCGTTGGCCTGTACGTGGCCATCTACAACCTGTTCGTCAGTCTTCTGCACCTGTTGATGGCGTTCAGCGGCGAAGATTGATCACCGTCGGTGACAGTCTACTGCCACACAAACCCCGGTTAACGCCGGGGTTTTTGTTTTAAGGTAAACTGGCGGTTCACACGGATCAGGCAAGCAGCCCCGATGAGCAACAAGATCTCTCATTCCACGCTTTCGTTCACCCTGGTGATCACAGGCGCCCCCTACTCCTCACAGGCGCCACAGACGGCCCTTTTCTTTGCCAGGGCCGCGGTAGCCGCGGGACACAGGATTGACCGGGTATTCCTCTATGGTGATGGCGTTCATCTTGCTTCCGCCCTGGCCAGCCCTCCGTCAGACGAACCCAACTGGTCCCGGCAATGGTGTGAATTCCTCAACCAGAACGCGGTGCCCGGCGTGGCCTGCATTGCCTCGGCTTTGAGGCGGGGGATTGTTGATGAGAGAGAACAAAAGCGCTATGAACTGGGTGCCAACAATATCGCAGCGCCGTTTTCCATAGCCGGCCTGGGTGAATGGGTGGAAGGAGTTGCGCGCTCAGACCGGGTTATCTATTTTCATGGTGGAAGCTGACATGAAAACCCTTGTGATCATGAACCAGGCACCCTATGGCGACTGGAGCGGCCGCGAAGCACTGGATATGGCATTCTCCCTGGCCGCGTTCGACCAGCCCGTCGCCCTTCTCTTTACCGGCGATGGCGTGAACTGGCTGCGCAGGGAGCAAGAGGCCGCCGCTATTTCCCAGAAGGCTGTTGACCGGAACCTGGCGGCTGCCACCATATTCGGCGTTACCGCATTGTATGCGGACCAGCAGTCCTGCCACCGCTTCGGGCTGGATCAGCATACAATGATTGCCGGCATAACACTGGCCGATACGAATGCCGGATTGCTGGGCGAATACGACCACGTCATCAGTCTCAGCTAGCATAAAGGAAGGAATGGCAAGCAATGGCATCCATCAGGACTCTGCATATTCTGAACAAACGCCCGGGACACCCAGCATTCAAAAGCTGCCTTTCGTCACTGGAGAACCAGGATGCACTCCTGCTGACCGAGAACGGTGTTCTGGCGCTGGTAGACAAAGGCCTGACACTGGAGGGCTGCGTCTATGCCCTGTCGCCCGACCTGAAGGCCAGGGCCATTCCCGGGGACGCCAGCGTTGCCCAGGCAATTGACTATGATGAAATGGTGGCCCTGACCGCCAGGGCACAAAGGGTGATCAGTTGGTGATGACAGCCATGCCGGAACGAAATAACGAAGGCTTTCTCGAAGATGCCTGGGCGTGGTCTCCCGAAGCCGCTATGGCGATTGCCGACGAAGACGGCATCACGTTGACTGACAATCACTGGGAAATCATCAACTTCCTGCGTTATTTTTACAAACAGCATGAAATGTCGCCGCCGTCGAACCGGCTGTTCGTAAAAGCGGTAAAAGAGGCTTTTGGTGAAACAAAGGGCAACAGCATCTATCTGATGCAGCTGTTCCCCGGAACGCCGGCAAAGACCGCCTGCCGTATTGCCGGCCTGCCCCGGCCGACAAACTGCCTATAGGTCCTTGCGGGGCTTTTTGCCCTGGCCCGGAACATCGCCGAGAAAACTGCTCAGGCCGTTCTCGACAAGCCCCGACCCGAACCGCAGGAACTGGCGCGTGGATTCCTTGACCGTGCTTTCAGGCAGTTCCCGCAGCGTCTCTTCGATCCCCTGCCGCACGCCTTTTTTAACGCCGGGCTCTATCGCACGGGCCGCCTCAATCATTTCCTCGACCCTGCGATCCAGATACGGCTTCACCACAGCGAACCAGAATATGGCAAGCGCTGACAATACCGCTGCCACTGTTACAAGCGCCTGAATAACGAGTGTCCATCCAAAATTCATACACTGCCCTTCTGGTCAGTCTGCGAAGCCGGGCCTGAGCCTGTCATGCAAATACATTCCCCAATACCAGAAACTGAAGCCCTCCGGCCAATGCCCCCAGCACGCCCCCCACCAGCATAAGCTGGAGCTCTTCTTCGCGGAAGGCCGGCCTCAGGATGTCCTGGAATTCAGCGGGGCCAAGGGATTTCATCTGGCTGGCGAGAACACCTGCCACCACCGGGGCCCTTTCGCGGTTGAAGGCCGGATCTCCGAATACGTCCGCGGTAGCCAGCACTGCCTTGTCGTTCATCGCTTTTTTCAGCTCGGTGTAACCTGTCATGCCGACAGTGACCTGAGCGGTAAGCTTCATCACCACCGAGTTATCCAGCAGTGGCCGCAGATGCTTCTGGATGATGGCCCGGGTACGGTCACCATGATCACCGTTGATCATCGCATCAGCAACTTTCTCGACGGTAATCAGTTCCTCTGCCACCAGCCTCGCCCAGACCTCGCTGATTTCCGGCTGGCGCCTGAGGAACAGCCCCTGGATCTTCCAGAAAAGAAAACGCCGTGGCCGAAGTGGGCGGAAGATCAGGTTGATAGCGATCCAGTTGGTGAGGAAGCCCACCGCAAAGCCACCCACCGGCAACAACCAGGGTTCCGGGTATCGGGCCCAGAGCGGCGCAAGAAAGGCACCAAGGATGCCGCCGATGATGGCCCCCCGGTTCATAACCGACCGCAGCTCCACTGAACCTCCCTGCTGAAATATACGGTTCATCAGATCCGGATGACTCTCCAGTTCACGACTGAGCAGCGCCTTCAGGTCTACCAGATCGTTCAGGTCATCGCCAAAATCCTCCACCAGCGACTCGATGCGTCCCGGCAGCTGTTCCCGGCCCCATTGGTATATGCGGTTGCGGAGAAACAGTGGCAGGTTGTCCCACAATACCGGCTGAATTTCATACATGACCTCATCGATGTATTCGTCCATGCGCGGGCCAACCTGGGAAATCACCTGCTCCACGATTCTGTGGGGCTCCAGCTTCTGATACACCGCGTTCAGGTCACCAAACTGCTGCAGCGTGCGGTCAATGCAGATATGGGCCATTTTCTCGGCCTTCCGGGGAATAACCCCCTGCCAGCCAATGAATCCCATTCCCACAAACTGAACGGGATAGAATGACATCTGGATGGCCAGCCAGTTGGTAAACCATCCAACCATGCCGGCCACCAGTGGCACAGACAGAAGTGCGACATCAACCAAGACAAACCCCAGTGTATGAGTGGCGGGAACAGTTCAGAGGACGCGCCAGTTAAGATCAGACGGGCATTATGCCCATCGTTTGAATCTGATTATGTGACTGATAATGAAGCAAATGAAAAAAATCAGCATTGGCCGTGCCGCCACCATGGGAACGATAGCGCGGCACGCCTGCAACTGACAAATATCAGCTCCAAAACAAAAGAAGCCGGCAATTGCCGGCTTCGTATCTGACTTTAATTACCGTCGCTACCTTATTGATAATAGGCGTTTTCTTTTACCGTATGGTCTGTCACATCCCGTACAGCGGAAATCTCGGGAACCCGCTCCTTCAGCGTGGACTCGACGCCCTGCTTCAGGGTCAGGCTAACAGCACTGCAGCCCTGGCAGCCGCCACCGAAGCGCAGCACGGCAACCGAGCCGTCAACCACTTCAACCAGCGATACGTCACCGCCATGGGCAGCCAGGTTGGGATTGATCTCGGACGCCAGCACGTACTGGATTCTGTCCGGCAGCGGTGCATCGTCGTCCACCTTTGGCACCTTGGCATTGGGAGCCTTGATGGTCAGCTGACCGCCCATCTGGTCCTTGGAGTAGTCAACGAAAGCCTCCTCCAGAAAAGGAACCGAGTTCTGATCCAGAAACAGGGTGAACTTGCCAAGATCAATCTGCTCGTCAGTCGGCACAACTTCGTTGGGCGGACAATACGCCAGGCAGGTCTCGGCATTCTTTGTTCCGGGCTGGGTCACGAAGATCCGGACGCCCATGCCTTCGACATCCTGTTTTTCGATAAGTTGTGCAAGGTAATCCCGCGCGGGATCTGTCACCGTAACCAATGCCATAATCGCAACCTGTCAGTAAGTTTAACCGTATTTTAAGTGAGTTCGCTCCAACATGAAAGACCAAGTAAAATAGTCAGACTTTAAGCGGTTAATTGATGAACATCATCAAGCCGTGGGACGACATCCGCCAATTTTGCTATGATCCCGCGCCATTGTGACTAATACGACACCCGGAATTAATTTCTATGACCGATCGCAACTCTCGTCTGGACCGCCTGGAACAGCTTGGTAACGCCCTGAAGCAACGTATCGTTATTCTTGATGGCGGTATGGGCACCATGATCCAGAACCTGAAACTGGACGAGGAAGCGTTCCGCGGCGAACGATTCGCCGATTATGACCGGGAAGTCCAGGGCAACAACGACTTGCTCAACCTGACCCAGCCTGCCCTGCTCCGCAATATTCATGCGGATTACCTGGACGCCGGTGCAGATATTATCGAAACCAACACGTTCAACTCAACGCAATTGTCCCAGGCAGACTACGGCCTTGAATCGATCGCAAAGGAGCTGAACGTGGCAGCGGCGAAACTGGCGCGCCAGGTGGCCGACGAGTTCACCGCCCGTAATCCGGACAAGCCACGCTTTGTGGCAGGCGCTGTCGGGCCTACCTCCCGTACGGCGTCGATATCACCCGATGTGAACAACCCGGGTTACCGCAACGTCGATTTCCAGACCCTGGTGGACAATTACTACGAGGCGGTCGAGGGCCTGGTTGAGGGCGGTTGTGACCTGATCCTGATCGAAACCATTTTCGACACCCTTAATGCCAAGGCGGCTATCTACGCGACCCAGCAGTATTTCATCGACAGCGGCATTGAACTGCCGATCATGATTTCCGGAACCATCACGGATGCCTCTGGCCGCACCCTGTCGGGCCAGACCACCGAGGCATTCTGGAACTCAATAGCCCACGCCAAGCCCATTTCGGTGGGTCTCAACTGCGCCCTCGGTGCTGATGCCCTCCGTCCTTATGTGGAAGAATTATCCAACAAGGCAGACACTTACGTCAGCGCCCACCCCAACGCCGGGCTGCCCAATGAATTCGGTGAATACGATCAGACGCCGGAGGAGATGGCGGAAATCATTGAGGGATTCGCCCGCGACGGCTTCCTGAATATCATCGGCGGTTGTTGCGGGTCTCGCCCGGACCATATCGAAGCCATCGCCAATGCGGTGTCCAAGTATCCGCCACGCAGGATTCCCAAACCGAAGAAAGCCCTGCGCCTGTCCGGCCTGGAGCCCTTCACCGGCGACGAGAACACCCTGTTTATCAACGTGGGCGAGCGGACCAACGTTACCGGCTCCAAGCGTTTCCTGCGCCTGATCAAGGAGGAGCAGTACGAGGAAGCTCTGAGCGTTGCCCGTGACCAGGTTGAAAACGGTGCCCAGATCATCGATATCAACATGGATGAAGGCATGCTGGATTCAAAGGAAGTCATGGTGACTTTCCTGAACCTGGTGGCCTCCGAGCCGGACATCTCCCGGGTTCCCCTGATGATCGACTCCTCCAAGTGGGATGTGATCGAAGCCGGGCTACGCTGCATCCAGGGCAAGGCGGTAGTGAACTCCATCAGCCTGAAAGAAGGCGAAGAGGAGTTTCTCAAACGCGCCAGGGACTGCATGCGCTATGGCGCTGCCGTGGTGGTGATGGCCTTTGACGAAGATGGGCAGGCGGACACCTTTGAGCGCAAGACTGAAATCTGCAAGCGCTCCTATGACCTGCTCGTAGACATCGGTTTCAACGCCGCGGATATTATTTTCGACCCCAACATTTTCGCCATTGCCACAGGCATAGAAGAGCACAACAACTACGCGGTGGACTTCATCAATGCCACCCGCTGGATCCGGGACAACCTGCCCCACGCGTCTATTTCCGGGGGTGTGAGCAACGTGTCCTTCTCCTTCCGTGGCAATGACGCGGTGCGGGAGGCTATCCACTCGGTATTCCTCTACCACGCCATCAAGGCCGGCATGAACATGGGTATCGTCAATCCGGGGCAGCTGGTGATTTATGACGAGATCGAGCCCGAGCTGAAGGAGCTGGTCGAGGATGTCGTACTGAACCGCCGGGCCGACGCTACTGACCGCCTGCTGGAGATCGCCGAGCGCTACCGCAGCAAGGGTGGAAAAACCCAGGAGGAAGACCTCGCCTGGCGCGAGTGGCCGGTCGAGAAGCGAGTGGAACATGCCCTGGTCAAAGGCATCACCAGTTACATCATCGACGACACAGAGGCCTGCCGCCTGCGCGCCGAGCACCCTATCGAGGTTATCGAGGGCCCGCTGATGGACGGGATGAACGTGGTCGGCGACCTGTTCGGGGACGGCAAGATGTTCCTGCCCCAGGTGGTCAAGAGTGCCCGGGTCATGAAACAGGCGGTTGCCCACCTGATTCCCTACATCGAGGCAGAGAAAACCGAGGAACAGAAGGCCAAGGGCAAGATTCTGATGGCCACGGTAAAAGGCGATGTCCACGACATCGGCAAGAATATCGTGGGCGTGGTGCTGCAGTGCAACAACTACGAGGTGCTGGACCTCGGCGTTATGGTGCCCTGCGACAAGATCCTGGAAACCGCCCGCAGGGAGAATGTGGACATCATCGGCCTGAGCGGGCTGATCACCCCTTCCCTGGATGAAATGGTGCATGTGGCAAAAGAGATGCAGCGGCTGGACTTCCATATCCCGCTGATGATTGGCGGCGCCACCACATCCAAGGCCCATACGGCTGTGAAGATCGAGCAGCAGTACAAGAACGACATTGCCCTTTATGTATCGGACGCCTCCCGTTGCGTTAACGTGGCATCCCAGTTGCTCAGCAAAACCGCGAAACCGGCCCTGGTGGAGGCAGCAAGAACCGAGTACCACGACATTCGCGAGCGCCGCAAGAACCGGGGTGAACGCACCAAGCTGATCTCCCTTAAAGAGGCACGTGACCGTGCACCGGACTTCGGCTTCGACCATTACGAGCCGCCCAGGCCGTCCTTTATTGGTGTCAGATCGTTCGAAACCTACGATCTGGAAAAGCTGCTCGACTACGTTGACTGGACCCCGTTCTTTATTTCCTGGGATATGTCTGGCAAATATCCGGCCATATTCGACGACCCCAAACGGGGCGAAGCAGCCAGGACGCTCTTCGATGACGCCCAGAAGATTCTGCGGCAAATGATTGACGAAAAAAGGATCTCGGCGAAAGCCGTTATTGGCTTCTGGCCCGCCAATCGCCGCGGTGATGACATTGTGCTCTACACCGACGAGCGCCGCGAAACCGAGCTGACCACCCTGCACCATCTGCGTCAGCAGGATGACAAGGCACCCGGAAAGCCGATGATGGCACTGTCAGACTTCGTGGCACCGGAAGGCGATGGCCCCTGTGATTACGTGGGTGGCTTTGCAGTCACCACCGGCATTGGCGCGGAAGAGTTTTCACTTGAGTTCAAGGAACGAAATGACGACTACAACGCCATTATGGTCAAGGCCCTCGCTGATCGCCTCGCCGAAGCGTTCGCGGAACATCTTCATGAGCGGGTCAGGAAGAAATTCTGGGGCTACGCAAAGGATGAAGCACTGAAAAACGAGGACCTGATTCGCGAACGGTATCAGGGCATTCGCCCGGCGCCGGGTTATCCGGCCTGCCCCGATCATACCGAGAAGGCCACGTTGTTTGAATTGCTGGATGCGCCGAATAATGCAGGCCTGGAACTGACGGAACACTTCGCGATGTTTCCGACGGCAGCCGTTTCCGGATGGTATTTTTCCCATCCCGAGTCGAAATATTTTGCCGTGGGCAAAATTGGCGCTGACCAGGTTGAGGACTATGCTGAGCGCAAGGGGATATCCAAAGCCGAGGCTGAGCGGTGGCTCGCGCCCAGTCTCGCCTACGACCCGGCGGAATAACATTCGCCGGGAGATTCACATCTGATTGGCCGGAACGAAAGCATGAAAGAGAAGCAGGACAGCGACAAAACACCCGCAAGAAAGGGACCGGGTGTCCTGAAAGTGATGCAGAGCATTCTTGCCGGCGCACTGGGAGTGCAGTCCGACAAGCGCCGGGAGGAAGACTTCTCGAGCCACAGCCCCTGGCCCTACATCATCGCCGGCATTCTGTTTACCGTGGGTTTTGTCGTTGCCCTGATCGTCGTGGTCAAACTGGTGCTGGCCGGGCAGTAAATCCTACTGACCGGACACCCAGATCACGGCGAAGGCTACCGCAAGCATCACCAGTAATACTGCTGCTACCGCGTCTGCCTGGCTATCGGATTTCATTGTCTTCTTCATACGCTTTCCCCATGGTTTTGTTATCTGTTTTTTCGAGCACGCTCGTTTAAATCTAGGCGGAAAATTGACATTCGTCCAGCAATATATCGGTTTCTATATCACTCAAATCGATAAACATATTTTGAAATAATCATTTTAAGAATAATGGCACGGTGATATTCTCCTCCGCAAGAACAGGCACCAAAGCTGTATTTCCAGCGTTTCAGCAGGACGTTCCACTATGTATGTTTATGACGAACACGATCGGCAAATAGCAGCCGAGCGCGTTGCACAATTCCGTGATCAGACCGAAAGGGCTCTGGCAGGTGAGCTGCGTGAAGACGAGTTTCTTCCGCTGCGACTGCAGAACGGGTTATACGTGCAGCGCCTGGCACCAATGCTGCGTATTGCCGTTCCCTACGGAATGCTCCGTTCTGCCCAGCTGCGCCGGTTAGCCCGCATAACACGGGACTATGACAAAGGTTATGCACACTTTACAACCCGCCAGAACGTCCAGCTCAACTGGCCGGCTATTGAAGATGTACCGGACATTCTGGCAGAGCTGGCAGAAGTGGAGATGCACGCCAACCAGACGAGCGGTAACTGCATTCGCAATACCACGACGGATCAGTTCTCCGGTGTTCAGGCGGACGAGATAACCGATCCCCGCCCCTACTGCGAGATTATCCGGCAGTGGTCAACCTTCCACCCCGAGTTTGCGTTTCTGCCCCGCAAATTCAAGGTGGCAGTGAATGCTTCCGAGCATACGGACCGTGCTGCTATCCAGGTCCACGATATCGGCCTGCAGATGGTACGCAACGAACAGGGCGAGCTGGGTTTCCGCGTTCATGTGGGTGGTGGCCTGGGCCGAACGCCCATGGTGGGCCCGGTGATTCGTGAATTCCTGCCTGAGCATGACCTGCTGACTTACCTGGAAGCCGTGCTGCGGGTCTACAACCGCTATGGCCGGCGGGACAACAAATTCAAGGCCCGGATCAAGATACTGGTCAAGGCGCTGACACCGGAGGGCTTTGCAGCCAAGGTGGAGGATGAGTGGTCCCATATCAAGGACTCACCAACCCGCCTGACTGACGAGGCCATTAACCGCTTTAAGGGTTACTTTACCGAGCCCGACTACCAGCAGGTTCCGGATGTTACGGAAACCCTGGCCACACAGCGTTTCGAAAACCGTGAGTTTGACCAGTGGATTGCCCACAACGTGGATGCCCACAAAAAACCGGGTTACGCCATTGTCACACTGACCATGAAGAAAACCGGCACACCCCCGGGCGATGTCAGCGACCGTCAGCTCGAGCAGATTGCCGATCTGGCGGACCAGTACAGTTTTGGCGAAGTCCGGGTAACACATCAGCAGAACGTGGTTCTTGCCGATGTCCGGAAAGATCAGCTGTTTGAGCTTTGGCAGAGCATTACGCCCATGGGCTTTGCAACGGCCAATCTGAATACCCTTACAGACGTGATCTGCTGTCCGGGTGGCGACTACTGCGCCCTGGCCAATGCCAAGTCCATACCGGTCGCGGAAGCGATTCAGCGCCAGTTTGATGACATGGACTACCTGTACGACATTGGCAATATTGACCTGAATATTTCCGGCTGCATGAACGCCTGTGGTCACCACCATGTTGGCAACATCGGTGTGCTGGGCGTCGACAAGAAAGGCGAGGAGTTCTACCAGATCAGTCTCGGCGGTTCGTCCCACCACGATGCTGCCATCGGCAAGATCCTGGGCCCTTCCTTCGCCCGGGATGACATGCCTGAAGTGATTCAGAAGATTATTAATGTATACGTCGATCACCGCACCGAGGAAGAGCCTTTCCTGGACACCTATCGCCGTATCGGCATTGAGCCATTCAAGGAGCGGGTTTATGCCTGATGTGATCACCAGCGACGGTTCTGTCCGTCAGGACGACTGGGTTATCGTCCCCACGCCTGCTGAAGGCGAATCTCTGGTTGTGCCCCCGGAGCCGGCACTTATCCCGGCCGGGCTTTGGCTTGCGGGCAAGGAGCATTACGAGGGCCGCGATGATATCGGGGTCTGGCTGGACAGCCATGAGGAGCCGGAGATGCTGGCCGGTGTGGTCAATGAGTTACCGGTTATTGCGGTGAACTTTCCGAAGTTCAGTGATGGACGCGGTTACAGTATTGCCCGGCTCTTGCGGGAACGGTTGAATTACCGGAATGAGCTGCGTGCCGTGGGGGATGTGTTGCTGGATCAGCTTCAGTTCATGAAGCGCTGTGGCTTTGACACCTATGTGCTTCGGGCTGACAAGGACATCAACAAGGCGGCCCGCTGCCTGAATTTCTTCACCCAGGGCTACCAGGCCGCGACGGATACAGATATACCGCTTTTCCGCCGCCGGGCCTGATAATTTCTACTCCCCTGACGAACGAAGAGGGAGCCGGTAACCAAAACACGCCTCAAGACATCCTGTTCGGCTTGGGCTCCGCCATCCCTGGCTCCGCACAGTTTTGGTTACCGGCCCCCTCTTCGTTCTTGCAAATTTCGGCGTCTGACCCCGCTCGATGCAGCATCCGTAGGTCGGATTAGGCGAAGCCGTAATCCGACAAACAAGCAGCTCCCTCCCTCACAGGGAGTGATCGAGAACAATCTTCCCTGAAGACTCCCCCTTCAGAAACGCCTTCAACGCCTCATCCAGTTCACCACGGCCAATATCCCGTGCCGAGGCCTCGGTTTTCCTGCATGCCCAGTCGCCAGAGAACTTGTCCCATACCGCCTGTTTTTCCGCCAGTGGAATTTCAACCGAATCGACACCCAGCAGGTTGTTACCCCGCAGGATGAACGGCAGCACGGTGGTTTCCAGTTGTGGCCCGGCTACCAGGCCGCAGCAGGACACGGAGCCGCCAGGCTGGATCTGTTTCAGCAGTTCCGCCAACGGGCCGCCGCCTACGGTGTCCACTGCATTGGCAAAGACCGGCTTCAGCAGGGGTTTCTTTTCAGTGGCCAGGGCTTCGCGGCCCAGCACTTCGGTAGCGCCAAGGTCTTTGAGAGCATTGGCGTGGTCCTGTTTGCCGCTGATGGCCACCACTTCGAAGCCGAGGTTGGCAAGCAGCTCAACTGCCACACTACCTACCGCGCCGCTGGCGCCACTGACCGCGACTTTGCCCTGCTCGGGAGCTGCCCCCATGGTGAGAAGTTTCTTTACGCACAGGCCGGCGGTGAGCCCGGCGGTGCCATAAATCATGGCGGTTCGCGCGTCCCAGCCTTCTGGCATGGCAACGCACCAGCTGGCCGGTACGCGGATGTATTCGCCGAAGCCTCCGTCGGTGTTCATGCCGAGGTCATATCCGGTAACCAGCACCTTGTCGCCCGCTGACAACGGGCCGGCCGAGGCTTCAACCACCTCACCGGCGGCGTCTATGCCCGGAGTATGGGGAAAGTTGCGGGTTACACCTTTATTGCCGGACGCAGACAGTGCGTCCTTGTAATTAAGGGAGGAATGGGTAACACGGATCAGAACCTCGTTTTCAGGCAGGTCAGATACCTTGAGAACCTGTTCAGCCCCCTTGTATTCGCCATCCTGCTCCTGAACGCGCCATGCCTTGAACTCGATATCGTTGCTCATGATTCTGTTCCCGTAGTCGTTGGCTTACTGGATTTTCTGGTTACGGAAGGCCCCCAGCACCCGCCAGACGGTGTGCTCAAGTGCCGCGCTGGTGGCAAGACCGAGTTTTTCCGGTAACGTGCGTTTGCGCTGGTAACTTACCGAGATTACGTCCGCGCGGTCACAGGCTTCAATGAGAAATTCGTCGGAGGTTTTGATCTCGTCGATCAGGTTGACCTCAAGGGCCCTGCGGCCAAACCAGATATCACCATTGGCGACGGCTGTGATATCCAGCCCCGGGCGGCGTTCGCCGACATATTCCTTGAACAGCACGTGAGTATCCTCAAGGTCTTCCAGGAACTTTGCCCTGCCCTTGTCAGTGTTTTCACCGAAGATGGTCATGGTGCGTTTGTGCTCGCCTGCGGTCAGCACCTCGAAATCCACATCGTTCTTTTTGAGAAAACGATGGAAATTGGGCAACTGTGCAACCACTCCAATAGAGCCGAGGATCGCGAACGGAGATGCCACAATGCGATCGGCCACGCAGGCCATCATGTAACCGCCACTGGCGGCGACCTTGTCGACACAGGCAGTAAGCCTGATGCCCTTGGCCCGGATACGGTCCAGCTGGGCTGCGGCCAGGCCGTAGGAATGAACCAGCCCACCGCCGCTTTCCAGCCGGATAACCACTTCATCCTTCTCCGGTTCCGCAACGCTCAGTACAGCGGTTATGGAGCGACGCAGGGAGTCGGTATCACTGGCCTTGATATCGCCATCAAAATCCAGCACGTACACCCGTGGCTTTACGTCCTCCTCGGTGTCACCGGCTTTACGTTTGGCCTTGGCCGCTTTTTCCCTGGCTTTTTCTTCTTTCTTGCGGGCCTTTTCGAAGGCCTTGCGCTCTGAGTCACTACGCAGCCTAGCCTGCAGAGATTCCCTCAGCTTGCGGTACTTCTCATTGAGTTTTCGAACCCGCAGTTCGCCGTCTCCGCCGTGGTCGTCCTTGTCTTTCTGGGCGACGGACATGATCACGGAAATAATGACCAGCACCGCCACCACGAGGGTGACCGTTTTCGCAATGAACAAACCGAACTCTGTCAGAAATTCCAAGTTGCTTCTCCAGGATTATTCTTGAGCGCTCGATTGTAACCGAGGTGCCCGGAGGTACAACCCATCCGGGCGATAAAGAAAATTAAAACAAGCGTTCGATCGAGCTTGACACCGCTTTGGAGTCACCCTAAAGTCGAATGGCTACGTCGGCTCACCCGCCGTCAATACGCCACGACAAACATCAATAAGGGTAAAATAATGTCTGTAGATCAGGTATTTGAAAAACTCGAACAGAATTTCAACGCAGACGCAGCCGAAGGCCTGGACCTGGTATTCCAGTTTGATATTGAAGACGACAAAACCTATCACCTGGTTATCAAGGATGGCACCTGCAAAGCCGTCGAAGGTGCCCACGATGACCCGTCCGTCACACTGATCATGAACTCTGAAACCCTTCAGGGCATCGTGTCAGGCGAAACTGACGGCATGCAGGCATTCATGGCCGGCCAGCTTCGCGCCGAAGGCGACATGATGCTGGCTACCAAACTGGGTGAGCTGTTCAAGATGGGCTGATTGCCCCCTGGAACATTCCCCATAAAAAAACCCTGCCGCGTGCAGGGTTTTTCGTATTCAGCTATCCGGTGATGTTTTTACAAACCCACATCATCCAGTGACGATTCAGCCAGCCGCAGAAGATCCCCGTTACGCTCCTCACGCTTGCCGATACTCTCGATATAGTACTCCAGCGACGTCAGAGCGTCCGCCAGTGCTTCCAGAACCTGAGGCTGCGGTGCTTCCCTCGCATCCAGCAGGCGCTCCTGGATAGATGCCGCCACCCGCTCCAGTACAGACGCCGCACCCGGATCATCCACCATGTGCAGGCCACCCCAGATACTGTGCAGGGTTGCCGGCAGGTTGGCCAGGTGAAGTTTGTCGTAGTCGGATTCGATAAATGCGGTAATGGCCCGTTTGGCCAGTGTAAGCGCACTTTTGGCCTCATCGGCCACCACGAAGGTGGCCTCCTTGAGGTAAAGGGACTCCTCACGGTTTCTTTGTCCGCCAGCCAGGGCGTCGGTTTCGGAGGTGATGCCCCGGGTAACAATCTGCATCACGGCATCTTCAATTCCGAGAACGGAATCGGCCAGCTTGTAGAGCTCATCGTCTGCCGGCAGCCGCTTCTCTTCCTCCCAGGTCCGCAGCTTGGCAGCCTCTGCGCGGGCCATGGCGCCGAGCTGATTCAGGTCGAGCATGACCAGGGTGTTCGCCATACGCTCCAGGGCCTCGGCAATGGACGACAGTTCAGCCAGGTCCGGTTCGATACCGCGCTCGACGATATCCAGCTTGTCCTTCAGCTGGTTGAGCTCATCCTGGAGGGCGGTGGAGAGGGACTTGAGCACATCGGAGCCCGGGCCGTACAGGCGTCGGGCATGGGCATCCAGCATGGAGTCCGGAAATTCAGCCGGCGCAAGACGGAATGCAGACAGTACCGAGGTAACTTCCTGGTTCGCGGACCCGCTGCGGTAAAGCAGGTAAACAAGATCCCTTATCAGGGAGTCCGGCGCATCCTTGGCTGTCGCCACCTTGCCGACATAGACTACTTCCCGGGAATACTTTTCAATCCGCATGAACATGCGCTTGCGGGCTTTGCTGAACCCCATTGCCCGGTCGAGCATGGTGTCGGCGACAATCGCCACCAGGCACCACATCTGCCCCATCGGCTGCCCCTGACACAAACGGGCGAATCCGCGGGCGGCCCGTCCGAACAGTTTTTTGCTGACCACTTCGTTCCTGTCCCGGAGAACTCCCAGCAAGGCCACCTGGAATGTCAGGCGCATCCGGCGCGCCAGGATTTCATACTCGGCCTCGTTGCCTTCGAACGGTGACACCGAAATACCGGCACAGAAGTCCGGACGTTCCTTGACATCCACATCAAAGAAACAGGATTCAGGATAAGGTTTTTCTTTACGGGCTTCGCGCAGATCATTGATCACCGGCAACAGCAGTTCCGGGTGATCGGCTCGCTGCTGGTGGTAGTATTCAACGTAACGGCGCAGAATAAACAGAGCGCTGTTCAGAGTGGTCAGGAGGATGTTCTTGTCATCGTTGGCGCCGACAGGTACATCGTTCGCCATGCTGACGGCTTCCTGGCACAGCAGGGTGCCGGCTCGCAGCTCAACAAGAATGAAAATGCCACGGAGCTGGTTCAGAAAATCCACACAGTTCTGCAGGTCCTCACCGCTCTCCCGGTTTTCCTGAAAGCGTTCCAGGCTGGACTCTGCCTGCTTGATGGTCTGCTCGATCTCACTCTTGACCAGATCAAATGACTGTGATTTCGTCGCCAGAGACGATTGAACCATAAACGCTTCCTGTAAATTATGCGGAAACTACCGCGTCCTGTTCTTGGAATGTGACCCTGTCGGTTTTATTCGAGATCTTTTTATGAGCCGGATTTACCCTTCCCAGCTAAAATAAAAGTTCGCGAAAACTCGCGAACTTATCATTACTTATAACACAAAACTCAAGTACCTCAAGAAAGCAGGAATGTAACAAAAAGTACAGCCCGGCACAGTTCTCATTGTCAGCTGTTCATCCCGTCCGTCAGGCCCTCATTCCCCGGTTTTCAGCCTGTCCCACACGGTGTCACCCGCCTGTTTGGCAAGCAGGGCCATGAACTTTTCGTGCGCAGACGCTTCTTCATTACTGGCCCGGACAACCGTCAGGGGCTTGCGGTCTGCAGGCAGCCGGCGAATACCACCCTCGCCGCCGGCTTCGTCGCTGCCGGCGTCCAGTGACAGCGCTGTCTGACCACCGGTGAGCAACAGGTATACTTCCGCAAGGATCTCGGCATCCAGCAAGGCACCGTGAAGATCACGGCTACTGTTGTCCACTCCGTAGCGTTTACAGAGGGCATCCAGATTGTTTTTCTGGCCCGGGTGTTTCTTGCGGGCAATGGCCAGCGAATCCACCACGCCGCAGTAATCAGCGGTTTTTCGGACCGGTTTCAGACGGGCAAATTCCGAGTCCATAAAGCCGATATCAAACGCCGCATTATGAATGACCAGCTCGGCTCCCTTGATAAAGTCGAAAAACTCATCGGCGATTTCCGAGAATTTCGGTTTGTCGGCGAGAAATTCATTGGTTATCCCGTGGACGGTGATTGCTTCGGCCTCCACCTCGCGCTCGGGATTGATATACACATGGTAGTGACGCCCTGTGGTCTGGCGCTCCATCAGTTCCACACAACCTATTTCGATTATCCGATGCCCTTCCGCCGGATCAATACCGGTTGTTTCCGTATCCAGTACAATCTGTCTCATTATCCGCCCCGTTGGTTAAGCATTCGCCAGTTCTTCCACACCACGGTTGGCAAGTTCGTCTGCCAACTCATTCCCCGGATTGCCGGAGTGGCCTTTTACCCAGTGCCAGTTTACCTTGTGCCTGGACACTTCATTGTCCAGCTCCCGCCAGAGATCTTCATTCTTGACCGGTTTTTTCGCCGACGTTTTCCATCCGTTCCGTTTCCATCCCTGCATCCATTCGGTAATGCCCTTGCGCACATACTGGGAGTCGGTATAAAGCTCCACCTCACAGGGTCGTTTCAGTGCTTCCAGGCCGCGGATGGCCGCCATCAGCTCCATTCTGTTGTTGGTGGTATTGGCTTCACCGCCATGCAGCTTCTTGCTGGCGTTGCCATAGCTCAGCACGACTCCCCAACCGCCCGGCCCGGGATTCCCCTTGCAGGCCCCATCGGTATAGAGAACAACCTTACCCGCCATCAGCTTTCCTCGATTTGATTATGATTCAGCACGGCAACGTTGCCGCTCCGGCCTTTCCCGGGATAGGTACGGGACGCTCCAACGGTGCCCCTGCCCGGCAAGGCAATCACCTTCTTGCTCTGCCAGGCCGGTTTGCGGGGGATCCTGGAGTAAACCCGTTTTTTGGCAAGGATACAGTAATAGGCGCCAACGGGCAGAAACCGGTTACCGCACATTCGCTCAACGAGGCCCTTGCCCTCTTTCACCGCCGCCCCCTGAAGTGGCACCTGGAAAAACGAGGAATGTGCGGATTCCACTGAAAAATCCAGCAACCGCAGCCAGTCCTCCATTCTGCGCTTCATCATGAAACGGCCTCCCCATGGGCCGGCCCGCTTGCGGGATACCAGTTTGCGGAGCCCCCACAGGCTGAAGGGATTGAATCCGATAAGAACAATCATGCCCTCGCCGCGAAGCACCCGGGAAGCCTCACGCAACGCCTGATGAGGATGGGGAGAAAAGTCAGCGGTGTGGTGAAAGATCACAAGATCCATGGAGTCCCCCGGGAAGGGTAATTCATCGGCGTCGCAGACAGCCACACCATCCGGGATGACGGAATTCCATAAGGGCGTGGTGAGAATCCGTTGGGCGAAATCCGTTGTACTGGCCAGTGGCAGGCGGTGGCTCAGGCCGACCTGTAACTGCCTGGCACCGGTAAGGCTTGCAACACAATGTTCAACACAGGCTCTCTGATCAGCCAGCAGGGCGCGCCCGAGGGGGGTCTGAAACCAGTTTTCAAAGCTTTCGTGTCGGGCAGAGTAATCAATCTCGCCAGCTGAAGTCATTGCTTCGTTCCCCTGTTCCATCCCGGGCGGTGTTGGGACGTCGCCATTAATGCACTATGATAACAGTCACACTCGTCCAGCACATGTGGGAGCCTATGCTGACCATTAGCGCCATTCCAGCTTTCAGTGATAACTATATCTGGTGTCTGTTCAATACCGAAGATCGCAAGGCACTTATTGTGGATCCGGGACAGGCGGAGCCAGCCATCCGGTTTCTGGAAGAACACGGCCTGGAACTCGACACGATTCTGATTACTCATCACCATCCCGATCATGTGGGTGGCGTTGGCGAACTGGCCGGCACGGTTTCGGACTGCCGTATCATCGGCCCGGCCAATTCTCCCTTCAAGGGAGCGAACAGCGAGGTTCACCCGGGCGACGAAGTGGTCTGGCAGGATCTCACCTTCAGTGTGCTTGCAGTACCGGGCCACACCCTGGATCACATTGCCTACTTTACGGATTGCCACGTCAACGATCGCCCGGTGCTTTTCTGTGGCGATACCCTGTTTGTCTGCGGATGTGGTCGCCTGTTTGAAGGCACTCCGGAACAGATGAAGAAGTCCCTGGAGACACTGCGCCAATTACCGGATGAAACCGCCGTTTACTGCGCCCATGAATACACACTGGCCAATCTCAGGTTTGCCCGGCACTGGCTGCCTGAAGATGGTCCGCTGCGCGAATTTGAAGCCCGGTGCCAGAAACGCAGGGACGATGGCGAGCCAACGGTTCCCTCCATTCTCGGTGAGGAGAAGCGGCTCAACCCGTTCCTGCGCTGGGACGATGACGCCGTTGTGGAAGCGGCAAAAAGGCATGCCAGGCATGCCGGGCTGACCATCAACTCCGACAGCGACGTGTTTGCAGTAACCCGGCATGGCAAGGATACCTTCTAGCCACAGGTAACAAATTCTATCAATGACGTAACGAGAGTCTTGTTGACCCTCTGAAAACCGTTCCAATAGAATCCGTGTAACCTTTGCTCCGTAAACTACTAAATATGCCGGGATTCCAGACACGTGTCCCGGCGCCGTCCAGCCAACCGGAAGTCGTAATATGTCGGTCTCTCGATTATCAGTTCTGTTTCTTCTTGGCACGCTTACCAGTGGTTGCAGTATCTTCGAGCCCAAAGAGCCGGACGAATCAAAAACTTCCGCCAATCCTCTTGAATCCCGGACAGTAACGGTTGCCGCCGGCGACGAAGACCTCAAGGAAGCCATAGAAACGGACCCGGACAGCGGCTCCGCGGACAAGTCCTCCCGCACTGAACTCGACGACGCCATCGACCCGTCCCTCAAGGAAGCTGCTGAAAACGCCAGAAAGAAGCTGGATACGCCGACACAGGAAAAATCTGAAGAGGAAGTCGCGGAAGCCGACCTCTGGCAGCGACTGAGATCCGGTTTCGCGCTGGATCATGACGGCAGCGATCCCAGGGTTCAGGCCCAGCTCAACTGGTACAAGAAACATCCCCGCTACATCGACCAGGTTGTAGAGCGCGGAAGCCGATATCTGCATTACATAGTCACGGAAGCCGAAAAGCGGGGCCTGCCCACGGAGCTTGCGCTGCTGCCGGTGGTTGAAAGCGCATTTGACCCGTTTGCATACTCGCACGGGCGCGCGGCCGGGTTATGGCAGTTTATTCCAACTACCGGCAAGTATTTCGGTCTCACCCAGAGCTGGTGGCACGACGACCGACGCGATGTCATTGCTGCCACAGATGCTGCGCTGACCTACCTGGACAGGCTGGCAAACCGTTTTAACGGCGATTACATGCTGGCACTGGCTGCCTATAACAGTGGCGGTGGTACCGTTTCCAGCGCCATGAGACGCAACCGCAACAAGAATGCGGCTACGGATTACTGGTCTCTGGATTTGCCGAGGGAGACCCGTCATTACGTACCAAAGCTGATCGCACTGGCAAAGATATTCAACGAACCGGAAAAGTATGGTATCGAGTTGCCGGCCCTGAAAGATGAACCCTATTTCGAGATTGTGGAAACCGGTTCCCAGATCGATCTTGCACAGGCGGCGGAACTGGCAGGAGTGGATATTAATGAAATTTACCTGCTGAACCCTTCCTTCAACCGCTGGGCCACTGCACCCGACGGCCCCCATCGGCTGCTTATTCCGCGGGAGAAAGCCGAAACATTCACCGCCGCCCTGGACAAGATCGACCCCGATGAACGGGTGTCCTGGCGCAACTACAAAGTAAAATCCGGCGATACACTCAGCACCATCGCCAAACGGCACTCCACCAAGTCATCGGTTATCCAGCAGGTTAACAACCTGGACAGCCACATCATTCGCGTTGGCCAGCGGCTGATGATCCCTGCCGCAGCCAAGCAATCAGGCACCTACGCGCTCAGCGCCAATGAACGACTGGCAAGAAAGCAGCAGAGCAGCGGCAAGAACAGCAATGGCAAACGCGTGGACTACACGGTACGTTCCGGCGATACGTTCTGGGATATAGCCCGCGAACACCGCGTGTCAGTCAGGCAGGTGGCTTCCTGGAACGGGATGGCGCCTGGCGACCCGCTGATCCCGGGCAACAAACTGGTCATCTGGTCAAAGTCCAAGCAGCCTGCCATGCTGGCGAGTAACGACCGGGGCAAAGGCATGGTCCGCAAAGTGGGTTACCAGGTCCGCAAGGGCGACTCGCTCTCGACCATTGCCAATCGCTTTGCGTTGAATGTGAGGGATATCGCAAGCTGGAACGATCTCAACATGTCACGTTATCTTCAGCCCGGTCAAAGTCTGGTACTCTATGTCGACATCAGAAACAGCCCCTGACCGAGATCTATGACTATAACCCGAACAGCCTCGTCCCTTACCAGAGCCCTTACCATGCTGGCCATGGCTGCGTTGCCATGGCAGGCCCATGCGGAAGATCCTGAACCACGGCACGGGATTGCAATGCATGGCGACCCGAAGTATTCCAGCGGGTTCTCCCATTTTGACTACGTCAACCCGGACGCTCCGAAGGGTGGAACGCTGAACCTTAGCGTTGTCGCAAACGGGTATGATTCCTTTAACCCCTTCGTAACCAGAGGGGTCGCCGCTGCCGGCCTGAACAGCTACCTGTACGACACGCTGCTTGAATCCTCGGACGACGAACCCTTCTCTGCCTACGGCCTGATAGCGGAATCCATCGAAACACCGGAGGACCGCAGCTACGTCATATTTAACCTCCGCGAGGAGGCCCGTTTCCAGGATGGCGAACCCATTACCGCCGAAGACGTAAAGTTTTCGTATGAAATACTTACCACCGAAGGTCACCCGTTTTTCCGCAACTATTACTCGGATGTCAGCAAGGTGACCGTCGAGGATGAGCACAGAATCCGTTTCGATTTCGGCGACACCAGCAACCGCGAACTGCCATTGATTCTGGGGCAGTTGCCGGTATTGCCCAGCCATTACTGGGAAGACCGTGAGTTCGGGCGAAACGGGCTCACCATACCGGTGGGCAGCGGCCCGTACCGGATTGAAGATTATGACGCCGGCCGCGACATCACCTACGAACGCGTGGATGACTACTGGGCAAAAGACCTTGGGGTACGCAAAGGCCGGTTCAATTTCGACCAGATCCGCTATGAATACTACTCGGACGACACCGTTGCCCTGGAATCATTCCGGGCCGGCAATTTCGACTTCCGTGTGGAGTCCTCTGCCAAAAACTGGGCAACAGCCTATACTGGCGACAGGTTTGAATCCGGCAAGATAAAAACCGAGGCCATCGAGCACGAACGCCCTGCCGGCATGCAGGCATTTGCATTCAATACGCGCAAGGACAAGTTCAGCGATCCGGCGGTGCGCAAGGCACTGGCTTATGGCTTTGACTTTGAGTGGGCCAACAAAAACCTGTTTTACGGCCAGTATACCCGCACGAAAAGCTATTTCGAGAACAGTGAACTGGCCTCCTCCGGGCTGCCTGAAGGTCGTGAACTGGAGATCCTCGAACAGTTCCGAGACGACCTTCCCCCGGAAGTCTTTACTGACGAATATGAGCCACCCTCTACGGATGGAAAAGAAGGCCTCAGGGGCAACCTCCGCAAAGCCATGGAAGAGTTCCAGGCGGCAGGATACGAGATCCGGGACGGCAAAATGGTCAACAAGGAGAACGGAGAACCCCTGGAGTTCGAGATGCTTCTGCACCAGAAGACATTCGAGCGTGTCGTGCTTCCTTTCAGAAACAATCTCCGGAAACTCGGTATCGACATGTCGGTTCGTCTGGTGGATACCAACCAGTACATCCAGCGGGTAAGGGAATTCGATTTTGACGTGACTGTGCAGGGCCTTGGCCAGTCGGACTCCCCTGGTAACGAACAGCGGGAATACTGGCACTCGTCAGCGGCGGACGCCAAAGGTTCCCGCAACTACATGGGCGTGAAGGATCCTGTGATTGATGAACTGGTCGAGATGGTTATCCAGGCGCCGGGACGGGAAGAGCTTGTGCACCGGGTCCGGGCCCTGGACCGGGTTCTGCTGCATCAGCATTACGTGATCCCCAACTGGTATATGCCCAAGGATCGAGTCGCCTACTGGTCATTCCTGAAGCGTCCTGACACTGTCCCCAAGAACGGTGTGGATATTGATAACTGGTGGATAGAACGCTAACCCCATGATCGTAACGACGTCGGAAGTTCTGAATACGGAGTTGCGCTGAATGGGCAGTTACATTCTCAGACGCCTGGCACTGATTATCCCGACCCTGTTCGGGATCATGCTACTCAATTTCATCATTGTTCAGGCGGCGCCAGGCGGCCCGGTTGAGCAGATGATTGCGCAGACCGAAGGCCATGGCGGTGGCGCACTGGCCCGGGCAGGCGGTGGTGGCATTGGCGAGGAGGTCTCTTCCGCCAGCGGTGACAGCCGCAGCTCTCGCGGCCTGCCGGATGAACTGCTGCGGGAAATCGAAGTCATGTATGGCTTCGACAAACCACCCCATGAGCGCTTCATCCAGATGCTGGGCGACTATGCCACGTTCGATTTTGGTGAATCCTTCTTTCGGGAACGGACGGTCATTGAGCTCATACTCGACAAGATGCCGGTGTCCATTTCCCTGGGGCTCTGGTCAACGCTGATCATCTATCTGATCTCCATTCCCCTTGGCATTCGCAAGGCGGTCACAGACGGCTCCCGATTCGACGTCTGGAGCAGTTCCGCCATTGTCGTCGGTTATGCCATACCCGGATTCCTGTTCGCCATACTGCTGATTGTCCTCTTCGCAGGCGGAAGTTACCTGGACTGGTTTCCGCTGCGGGGCCTGACTTCCTCCAACTTCGATGAACTGAACTGGTACCAGAAAATCGGCGATTACTTCTGGCACCTGGCCCTGCCGGTAACTGCCAACGTCATTGGCGGGTTCGCCACCCTCACCCTGCTGACCAAGAACTCCTTCCTGGATGAAATCAGCAAGCAATACGTGGTCACTGCCCGTGCCAAGGGGCTGGAAGAAAAGCAGGTTCTGTACGGCCACGTATTCCGCAATGCAATGCTGATCGTCATCGCCAGTTTGCCGGGCGTACTGGTCTCCCTGTTTTTTACCGGTTCCCTGCTGATTGAAGTGATCTTCTCCCTGGACGGGCTCGGATTGCTGGGCTTCGAAGCGGCCCTGAACCGGGATTACCCGGTAATCTTCGGAACGCTTTATATCTTCACGCTGATGGGGCTGGTACTGAAGCTGATCAGCGACATCACCTACGTTCTGGTGGATCCCCGTATCGATTTTGAAAGCCGGGAGGGGTCATGAGCCTGTTCAATCTGACCCCAATCCAGCAAAGACGGCTTCGCAACTTCCGCAAGAATCGACGCGGTTTCTGGTCGCTGTGGATATTCCTGGCCCTGTTCGGCCTTTCCCTGGTGGCTGAGCTGATCGCCAACGATGCCCCGCTGGTGGCCTCATACAAGGGGGACCTCTACTTCCCGGTGATCCAGAAGGTACCGGAAGAAACCTTTGGAGGTTTTCTGCCAACGGAAGCGGATTACCGGGATTCGTTCATTGCCGATGAAATTGAAGCCCATGGCTGGATGATCTGGCCGCCGATCCGCTTCAGTTACGACACCACCAATTATGACCTGGATGTGCCCTCACCGGCACCACCGAGTTCCGAGAACTGGATCGGTACAGACGACCAGGGCCGTGATGTGGCTGCCAGGGTCATCTATGGATTCCGGATTTCAGTATTGTTCGGTCTGATTCTCACCTTGCTGAGCTGTATCGTGGGTGTCGTTGTCGGGGCGATCCAGGGCTACTACGGTGGCAAGATCGACCTGGTCGGGCAACGATTCATTGAGGTGTGGTCCGGGCTGCCGGTGCTGTACCTGCTGATTATCCTTTCCAGCATCGTACAACCGAATTTCTGGTGGCTGCTTGGCATCATGTTGCTGTTCAGCTGGATGGGCCTGGTTGATGTGGTACGGGCTGAATTCCTTCGCGCCCGTAACTTCGAATATGTAAAGGCTGCCAGAGCGCTGGGGTTGGGTAATCGCAAGATCATGTTCCGTCATATACTGCCGAACGCCATGGTCGCCACCCTGACTTTTCTGCCGTTCATCCTCACCGGCGCTATCACCGGGCTGACTTCCCTGGACTTCCTGGGTTTTGGCCTGCCCTCGGGCTCTCCGTCCCTCGGTGAGCTGATCGCCCAGGGCAAATCCAACCTGCATGCACCCTGGCTTGGGATTTCGGCATTCGTGTCGCTTTCCATTATGCTGACCCTGCTGGTCTTCGTGGGCGAAGCGGTGCGTGATGCCTTTGACCCGAGAAAGAACTGATATGTCGCAGCTTCTGGAAATCAAGGATCTGTCCGTCACATTTGATGGCTCCGTTCAGGCAGTCAGGAAGCTCTCGCTGACGATCCACCGTGGGGAAACCGTGGCGCTGGTCGGAGAAAGCGGCTCCGGAAAATCGGTATCGGCATTGTCTGTTCTGCGCCTGCTCGACGAGCGCCACGCCAGCTACCCGACAGGTGAAATCCTTTTTCAAGGTGAAGACATGCTGAAAGCAAGCCAGAAGCGGCTGCGACAGATTCGTGGCCGCCAGGTCAGCATGATATTCCAGGAACCGATGACTTCCCTCAACCCGCTTCATACGGTGGAGAAGCAGATCAGCGAAACCCTGGCTCTTCACAAGGGCATGCGAGGTCCGCAGGCGAAAGCTCGCTGCATCGAGTTACTGGAACTTGTCGGTATACCGTCCCCGGAGGAACGGCTGAACAGTTACCCTCACCAGTTGTCCGGGGGCCAGAAGCAACGGGTAATGATTGCCATGGCCCTGGCCAATGAGCCCGACCTGTTGATTGCAGACGAGCCCACGACAGCCCTGGATGTGACCGTTCAGAAACAGGTACTGGAGTTGCTGAAAGACCTCCAGCATAAACTGGGGATGGCGATTCTCCTGATCACCCACGATCTTTCCATCGTGCGCCGGTATGCGGATCATGTGGTGGTTATGGAGAGTGGCCTGCTGGTTGAAGAGGCCGCTACCGATACGCTGTTCGATCATCCCCGGCACCCCTACACCCGTCGCCTGCTCGACGCCGAGCCACCGGCCTCGCCCTCCGGTGCCATGATCAATAATAAACCACTGCTGGATGTTCAGAATCTGGATGTGCGATTTATTACCCGAAAGAGCCTGTTGGGCAAACCGAAAGCCTGGTTCCAGGCTGTGGACAATGCCAGCTTCTCCCTGAATCAGGGCGAAACCCTGGGTATTGTGGGGGAAAGCGGCAGTGGTAAAACCACGATCGGTCATGCGTTGCTGAAGCTTACGGGCAGCACCGGGAGTATCCGTCTGATGGGGGAGGAACTGTCCCATCTGGACCAGAAACAGTTCCGCCCCTGGCGCAGCCGCATTCAGATTGTGTTCCAGGATCCTTTCGGCAGCCTCAGCCCTCGCATGTCCGTTGCGGAAATCGTCCGGGAGGGCCTGGAGATACACTCGCCGGCCACTCCGGAAGAACAGGACCGCAAGGTGATTCAGGCGCTGAATGATGTGGGCCTCGACCCCGACGCCCGCCACCGCTATCCACACGAATTTTCCGGGGGCCAGCGCCAGCGGATCGCCATTGCCCGGGCCCTGGTCCTGCAGCCGGAACTGATCATTCTGGACGAACCCACCTCGGCGCTTGATCGCACCGTGCAAAAACAGGTGATCACCCTGCTCAGGGATATACAGGACAAATATGGTCTAAGCTATGTGTTTATCAGCCACGATCTGACTGTGGTCAGAGCACTCAGCCATAAATTGCTGGTACTCAAGAACGGCCAGGTGGTGGAGTATGGCGAAGCGGCCGGAATTTTCAGCGCACCGGAACACGAGTACACCCGTGAACTTCTTGGCGCGGCACTCTTCTACACTCGGCAAACTGCGCCGGATACTACGACCAATTGAGCGTTACCCGTGCCGCAACGGTTCATGGATAATGCCTTAAACTGAAACACAGGGAGAATCGTTATGGGATTACTCAGTGGCAAGAAAGCACTGATTGTTGGCGTCGCAAGCAAGCATTCCATTGCCTATGGCATCGCAGACGCTTTCGCCAGAGAAGGTGCGGAACTCGCATTTACCTACCAGAATGAAAAACTCAAGTCCCGGGTGGAGAAGTTTGCCGAAGGCTGGGGCAGCTCACTGATCTTTCCGTGCGACGTTGCCAGTGATGATGAAATCGAAGGGGTTTTCACTGAACTGGCCAAACACTGGGATGATATCGATGTCATCGTCCATTCCGTGGGTTATGCACCGGCCAATGAACTGGACGGCAACTATGTCGACGTGACCACCCGTGAAGGCTTCCGGATCGCCCACGACATCAGTTCCTACAGCTTTGTGGCCCTTGCCAAGGCCGGGCGCAAGATGCTGCACGAAAACAGCTCTCTGCTGACCCTGAGCTACCTGGGTGCGGAAAAAGTACTGCAGAACTACAATGTGATGGGGCTGGCAAAGGCTTCCCTTGAGGCCAATGTCCGCTACATGGCAGCCAGCCTGGGCCGTGACGGCATCCGCGTGAATGCCATTTCCGCCGGGCCCATCAAGACCCTGGCGGCTTCCGGCATCAAGAGCTTCCGCCGCATGCTGTCCGAGAATGCCCGCAGGGCTCCCCTGCGCCGGAATGTCACCACTGACGAAGTGGGTAACGCCGCGGCTTTCATGTGTTCTGACATGGCCAGCGGTATCACCGGTGAAATCATGTACGTAGACGCCGGCTTCAATATTACCGGCATGGGCGAACTGGAAGACTGAGAGCGCCCGGTGATCCCGGTGGGGGCAAGCCCTGCCGGGAACTTCCGCTACCCTTTACCCCTCTGACATCGCCCGTGCCACTGCCTCAACCCACTCCAGGAAGGCGGTATCGTCCGATTCCAGAATCTGCAGCCCGACCAGCCAACCACCACTCTCCTCTGCGGGTCGGCACCAGACCACTTCAACCATCAGTCTGAACGGTTCGGAAATCTCCTCCAGGTTTACCCAGGCGGGGAGGATGGCCCCCGTTGTCAGGGGCTCGGATGTCAGCAGCCGGATCCCCCTGGCCGACAGATCACTGGTCCGGGAGACCAGGGTTCGCGAAGCACTGTCTCCGGCGTCGTCCGGAACCGCTGATTCCAGCTCTATCGTAACCTTTGCACTTGCCGTCAGCCGGTACTCGGAACGGTTATCCCCCGATTCAGGTGAATCGTCGTAGTTCCCGAAGTTGTAATCAACATCGCTCATAGTCTTCTACCTGCCGTTGCCCATTAACGGATCAGTTCCGGCCTACCCGGATTCGCCCCACAACCCTGGAAAGGGTGTCGTCAAATTCCGCGGATGCTCCCAGTACACGAATGCGGCGGGCAACAATATCGTCCACCAGCTGATCCACCAGGAACTCGCGGCGATTCAGCCCAAGCCGGTCCACAAACACCAGTTTCCGTGAGGCGTTGATCCGGACGGCCAGCTTGAGGCGGACCGGGCCCTGCCCTTTGGCGCTGTTCTCTTCGACTATCCAGCCACCGAGTTTGATGCCATCGACCAGTTCCCGCGCAGCTGCTTCCTTCTCACGCAACAGACGCTGCTGTTCCGCCTCTTCTTCGGCCTGGCGCTGCGCTTCCACCGCTTTTTTCTGGCGTGCAATTTCGGCCTGTCGCGCTGCTTCTTCTTCCTGGCGCTGCCGCTCTGCTTCGGCTTTTTCCTTACGCAACGCCTCGGCACGGGCCCTGGCTTCCTTCGCCGCCTGCTCCCGCTGTTGTTTCTGGCGATCAAGCACCCCTGAGAGAGACGTGATGGTTTCCGCCAATACCTCTCCGAACGGTTTGAGCGGTGGCAGCGGCCGCAATGTGCCACTCTCCAGACCCTCGACAAACCGGGCCCAGGACAAAACCCGGAGTTTGACACCGGCGCCGTTGGTCCAGAGCACTTCGCCGGTGTCCTCCAACAATGCAAAAAAGAACCGACGCTGCTCGTTTTCGCCCTCACCTTCCACGTACCACTTGCCCTTGAGAGGGGATATCTCATGTTCATCGGGCGGGGAAAAGGTCAGCCAGGACGGATTCCAGGAGAACCGGTCACCAGGCGGTAGCGCGGGCACCAGGTCCGGCGTTTCTCCTCTGAGACGGGCCACCATTACCGCCTGAACGCCTTCCAGCGCTTTCTCCTCCAGGGGTTTCTTCTGCACGCGCTTCCACACGTCGGATATGCGGTCTCCAATCTGTTCGCCAACAGTGTAAAGACGATTGCGGTCACTGTCGGAAAGGTCGGGGTCGCCGATCCACACCAGCCATTCCAGAAGTTTGCCGGCATGGCGCCAGTTCTCCCCTCCGGTACCCTCCCCCCAGACAATCTGCTTCAACAACCCGAACCAGTGATCAAAGATGAAACTGACGACCGCCTGGGGTAATTGGCGATTCTGCAACGCCCGGCCTACCAGCGCGCGAGCGGTCTGCTCGGCACGCCGCTGCCTGGCGGCACCTTCTTCCGTGGCTAGAAGGCGCTGGCGAAGCCGGTCGTTCTGCTGCTCACGTCTGGCGGCGTCCTGCTCCCACTGGCGACAGAATGCCAGCACCGGTTCCACATCACCGGAATCGAAACTGCCGGAAACCGCAATGATCAGTGCATCCAGCTGGTCGAGAACCGCTCTGGCCGAACGGCCGCCGGACGCACTCCAGCCGCGACAGTCCTGCAGGCTGTTCAGCCACTGGATCAGCGTATCAGGGAGAGCACCGGCGCCTTCCAGGTCCATGCGCCAGGCAAAAAAGAATCTGAGCCGGGCAATGCGGCGGGCCAGCTCCGGATGCAGGCCACTGGTTTTCAGGAACACGCCCATGATGCGATCGGCAACATAGGCAGCGTTGATCTGCCGGACGGACCAGGTCAGGGAAACCGAACGAATAACACGGGTGACCGGCTCGTCCCGTTGCTCCGTCCAGCACGACAGCAGCAGGGGGCGCCAGTCACTGACAGCGTCCGGTGGCAGTTTTCGGGCGGGGTACGGAAGCTCTGGTACACGGATGCCGGAGAGCACGTCGGCCATCTTCTCTGCAACCCGTTTCCGGGGCAGTACTTCCCGCTTTTTCTGCGTGCTCTGCTGCATCCGTTCTCCGCGCGTCAGAAGCGTTGAAAAGGTTCATCAAATAACGCAGTATAACCAACTCGCCGGGGTTTACTGCAACTAAACGCCGGCCAGTCATGTTTATGCGACGGGGATAACAACAGCATGTCGGGCACCAAACTAGAGAATCTGAATGTGGCGAGTCAGGAACCATTGATCACCCCTGAAGCGCTCAAGCAGGAAATGCCGCTTTCCGGCAAGGCCGCCGAAACCGTGGAAAAAGGCCGTCAGGCTATTTACGACATCATGGACGGCAAGGATCATCGCCTGTTTGTGGTGGTGGGCCCCTGCTCCATTCATGATGTTGAAGCAGCCCGTGAATACGCCGCCAAGCTCAAGAAACTCGCTGACGAGGTCAGTGATACCCTGTTGATCGTCATGCGGGTCTATTTCGAAAAACCCCGTACCACCGTGGGCTGGAAAGGCCTGATCAACGACCCGCACCTGAACGACACCTTTGATATCGAGCAGGGCCTTCATATTGGCCGTCGCCTGCTGCTGGACATCTCGGAGCTGGGTCTGCCTGCGGCAACGGAAGCACTCGACCCCATCTCCCCGCAGTACTTGCAGGACACCATTTCCTGGTCGGCCATCGGCGCCCGCACCACTGAATCCCAGACCCACCGGGAAATGAGCAGCGGCCTGTCCATGGCCATCGGCTTCAAAAATGGTACCGATGGCAGCCTCGACGTCGCCGTCAATGCCATGAAGTCGGTCTCTCACCCCCACAGCTTCCTGGGTATCGACCAGCAGGGCAAGGTGGCCATCATCCGCACTCGTGGTAACAACTACGGCCACGTGGTTCTTCGCGGCGGCGGTGGCAAGCCCAACTACGATTCCGTGAGTGTTGCCCTGTGCGAACAGGCCCTTGAGAAAGCCAAGCTGCGTCAGTCCACCATGGTGGACTGCAGCCATGCCAACTCCAGTAAGGATCCGGCGATTCAGCCACTGGTTATCCAGGATATCACCCACCAGATCCTGGAAGGCAACCAGTCAATCCAGGGCCTGATGGTGGAGAGTAACCTTAACTGGGGAAATCAGTCGATCCCGGAGAACCTGGCGGACCTGAAATACGGCGTATCAGTGACGGACGCCTGTATTGACTGGGAAACCACCGAGAAAGCCCTGTACGAGATGCGGGACAAACTCAGGGATGTGTTGCCGAAGCGTCGCGGCTAAGAACTCATTGGTGCGGCTGAACACTCAGCCGCCGACCCAGTCCAGCCTGTTCCTCAGGGTTACCACCCTGCCAATGATCACCAGCGTGGGAGCAGGCACCCCATGTTCCTCTACCCGCTCAACAATATTGGACAGGTCACCGGTGACAACCTGCTGTTGCGGTGTGGTCCCGCGGGACACCAGCGCTACCGGCATATCCGGCGTCATGCCATTGGCTACCAGCTGGCGACAGATGATGGGCAAGCCAACCAGCCCCATGTAAAACACCAGGGTCTGATTGTTCTGGACAAAATCCTTCCACGGCAGATCGCAGGTATCGTTCTTGAGATGGCCGGTAACGAACCTGACTGACTGGGCATGGTCCCGGTGGGTCAGCGGTATGCCGGCATAGGCCGCACATCCGGAGGCGGCGGTAATCCCCGGGACTACCTGGAAACGCACACCGGCAGCAGCGAGGGTTTCTATCTCCTCACCTCCACGGCCGAAAATAAACGGGTCACCACCCTTGAGCCGCACCACCTTGTGGCCCTGACGGGCAAGCTCAACGAGCCGGTTGTTGATCTGATCCTGGGGCAAGGTGTGGTTTGCACGTTGCTTGCCCACATGAATCATTTCCGCAGAGTCCGGGATGAGCGACAGGATTTCCGGCGATACCAGGCGGTCGTACAGCACCACATCTGCCCCGCGAATCAGCCTCCAGGCCTTCAGCGTCAGCAGTTCGGGATCGCCCGGGCCCGCGCCGACAAGGGCCACCTCACCCTCGGAACTGTTGGGGTTGTCCGTTACCGGATTCTTGCGGTACCGGACTGGTGCAGGCTTTGCACCAATGCCCTTCCCTGGTGCATCGTCGGATCTCTCACTCATTGTATTTTTTCCAGACCTCCCATATACGGCTTCAGGACCTCGGGAACCAGAATGCTGCCGTCTTCCTGCTGGTAGTTTTCCATGACCGCAATCAGTGCGCGGCCGACGGCTAGGCCGGAACCGTTCAGGGTATGGACAGGTTCAGGCTTGTTGGTTTCCGGATTACGCCAACGGGCATGCATGCGCCGTGCCTGGAAATCCCGGGTATTGGAGCAGGAGGAAATTTCCCGGTATTTATCCTGGCCCGGCAGCCACACCTCGATATCGTAAGTGCGTGCCGCCGCAAAGCCCATATCACCGCCGCAGAGATCGACCAGCCGGTAAGGCAGTTCAAGTAACTGCAGTACCTTCTCCGCATGACCCGTCAGTGCCTCCAGTGCCGCTTCGGAATCCTCGGGGCGAACCACCTGCACCAGTTCCACCTTGTCGAACTGGTGCTGGCGGATCATGCCCCGGGTATCACGGCCGTAGGAGCCGGCTTCGCTGCGGAAACAGGGGGTATGGCACACCATCTTGAGGGGCAGTTCTTTCGCATCAAGAATGGTATCGCTGACCAGGTTGGTCGCCGGCACCTCCGCAGTGGGAATCAGGTACAGGGGTTTTTCCCCGTCCATGCGGAACAGGTCTTCCTCGAACTTCGGAAGCTGGCCGGTGCCATAAAGGGTTTCTGCATTCACCAGGTAGGGTACGTACGCCTCCATGTAGCCATGCTCTTCCGTGTGCAGGTTGAGCATGAACTGGGCCAGCGCCCGATGCAGCCGCGCAACCGGGCCACGCATGACCGCAAAACGGGAGTGGGCCAGCCTGGTGGCGGTTTCAAAGTCAAGGCCACCAAGGGCTTCCCCCAGGACAACGTGATCCTTGGGCTCGAAGTCAAAGCGTTTCGGGGTACCCCAGCGGCGAACCTCCACGTTGTCCTCTTCACTCTCACCGGCAGGGACAGACTCGTCGGGCAGGTTCGGAATGGTCGCCAGGAAACCGTTCAGCTCTTCCTGCAATGCCCGCAGTTCGTCTTCGGCGTCGGACTTCTGCTTCTTGAGATCCTCCACCTCATCCAGCAGTGGCTGGATGTCTTCACCAGCCGCCTTGGCCTTACCGATAGACTTGGACCGGCGGTTCTGCTCGCCCTGCAATGTTTCCGTTTTTACCTGGATCGCCCGACGGCGTTCTTCCAGCTGATCGAAGGTGGCTTTGTCAAAATCAAAGCCCTTGATGGCCAGGCGACGGGCGATCTCTTCAGTCTGAGTGCGGACACGTTTGGGATCGAGCATGGTTATCCTGAGTTTTCCGGTTCAAAGGTAAATGTCTGTTTTACACGATTGACTGGGCATTATACCTGCGACGAGGTCTATGGCTACAGCAGGCGTTGCAGGCGGGGCAGTTCAGTTCCGGGGATAACGTTTGCGGGGGCTGGCCTGGTTGCGCTCATCCAGCCGCTCCCGCTTTTCAGCGAGTTTGATTTCCAGACCACGGTTTACCGGTTCATAGTACCTGCGCCCATGGATGGATTCTGGCAGGTAGGATTCCCCGGCGGCAAAGGCTTCGGGCTCATCGTGGGCATAACGGTATTCGTCCCCGTGGCCCAGGGACTTCAGCAGTTTGGTAGGGGCGTTGCGCAGATGCACCGGCACCTCATAGTCCGGATCATTGCGGATGTCGGCCATGCACTGGTTGAATGCCTTGTAGACCGCATTGCTCTTCGGAGCCATCGCCAGGTAGGTAACGGCCTGGGCAAGGGCCAACTCCCCTTCCGGTGACCCAAGCCGTTCCTGGGCCTCCCAGGCGTCCATGGAGATCTGCAGCGCCCGTGGATCGGCGTTACCGATATCCTCACTGGCAATCCTTGCCAGCCGGCGGGCAACATACAGGGGATCACAGCCGCCATCGAGCATCCGGCACAGCCAGTACAGGGACCCGTCCGGGTCCGACCCGCGCACAGACTTGTGCAGGGCTGATATCTGGTCATAGAAAACATCACCGCCCTTGTCGAAACGCCTCAGGCTGGTCTGCAGCACCTGCTCCAGGTGGTCTCGGGTAATCTTCGCGCTGTTCTCGCCATCGGGCTCGGCCAGGTCCGTGGCTACCTCAAGGATGTTCAGCGCCCGCCTGGCGTCACCACCGGAAGCCGATGCCATAAGATCCAGCACGGGGTGCTCAACTGAAAAGCGTCCACCCAGGCCTTCCGGTGAGATTAACGCCCGGTTCAGCAGTTCCAGAATATCGGTATCCGCGAGATTCTTGAGTACGTAAACCCGGGTACGGGACAGCAGGGCGCTGTTGAGTTCGAAGGAAGGGTTTTCCGTGGTGGCCCCTACAAAGATAAAGGTGCCATCCTCGATGTGGGGCAGGAACGCGTCCTGCTGGCTCTTGTTGAAGCGGTGAACCTCGTCCACGAACAACAGGGTATCCCGGCCTTCGGTGTGCTTGCGGTCTTTCGCCCGGGTTACGATCTCGCGGATGTCCTTTACACCGCTCAGAACCGCGGAGACAGTCTCGAAGCTGAGGTCGCCGAGGTTGGCCAGCAGGCGGGCAAATGTGGTCTTGCCGACGCCCGGAGGCCCCCAGAGGATCATGGAATGAAGCTGACACTGCTCCACTGCCCGCCGGAGCGGCTTGCCCTCACCCACCAGGTGGGCCTGGCCCACGTACTCGTCCAGGCTGGCGGGGCGCATTCGTGCAGCCAGGGGCCGGAACCCCTGCTGTTCGCCGAACAGGCTCTCCTGCATCAGGCCCCGTCCCGGATCACATCCACTTCGTCCGGATACTCGAGTACGAAAGCGCTGTCACTGACATCTTCATTAAGGACGATGCCTTCAAAGCTGAGCACGCTCAGTTGTGACATGGAATCCTCCATGCGCATCTCGCGAAGCTCGCCTCCGGAGAAGGTCAGCCGCAACGACACGAAAAGAGAATCCTCGCTCCTCGGCTCCAGGGTAAACTCACGGGTATCATCGCCGCCGGACTGCATGGAAACCTTGTAGGTTTCATCTAGGTTGTCCACTTCGCCACTCAGCAGAAGTGCCGGCGTTGTAGAGACCTTTTCGTCCAGACTGTGAACGGTCACCTGTTCAAGGTCAGGGTCATAGACCTCTACCTTGCTGCCGTCACTGACGACAAACTGGGAATGGGGTTCGCTGGTCTCCCAGTAAAACAGGCCCGGGCGTTTTGCCTTCAGGGAACCACGGCTTTCCTGCACCCGTTTACCATTTTCATTCACCACGATCTGGATGAAGTCGGACTGAAACGATTCATAACTTTCCAGCATGGAGGCCAGTTCGGCAGCGGCCGCTTCCCCACTTTCTTCCGCCTGGGCGGGCAATGCAAATACCAGCAACGCTGCCAGCATGGATACCAACCATAAACCCTTCTGCGATTGCGTCATTGATCTGTACTCCTAATCTCTTGGTGGCGGCGGGGCCAGAACTTCGCGGGCACCATTGTGCCCGGCGGCGCTGACCACTCCGGATGCTTCCATAGCCTCGACCAGGTTTGCCGCCCGGTTGTAGCCGATCTTGAATTTCCGCTGTACGGATGAAATCGAAACTCGCCGGCCTTCGGTCACGAAGGCCACAGCCTCATCAAACAGGGCATCACCCTCACTGTCGCCACCCCCTTCACTCAGGCTAGGCACACCCGGCAGATTCTCGCCTTCGGCACCGTTGAGCACATCGTCCACATAGACGGGCTCGCCCCGGGCTTTCCAGGCACTGACAACCCGGTGGACTTCGTCGTCGTCCACGAATGCACCGTGCACACGCACCGGCAACCCGGATCCGGGCGGCAGGTAAAGCATGTCGCCATGGCCCAGAAGCTGCTCGGCCCCGCCCTGATCCAGCACCGTGCGGGAGTCTATTTTCGACGATACCTGGAACGACATTCGGGTCGGAATGTTGGCCTTGATCAGCCCGGTAATAACATCAACCGAGGGCCGCTGGGTCGCCAGAATCAGGTGAATGCCGGCGGCACGGGCTTTCTGTGCAATCCGCGCGATCAGCTCTTCCACCTTCTTGCCGACAATCATCATCATGTCGGCGAATTCGTCGATCACCACCACGATAAACGGCAGGGTTTCCAGCTCCGGTCGCTCCTGCTCATCGTCGGCCAGGTATTCATCCGGCTTCCAGGTGGGGTCCAGAAGAGGTTCTCCGGCTGCGGCGGCGTCCTTCACCTTGCGGTTGTAGCCGGCCAGGTTCCGCACGCCCAGGCTTGCCAGAAGCCGGTAACGCCGCTCCATTTCCGCCACACACCAGCGCAGGGCGTTGGCGGCATCCTTCATATCGGTCACTACCGGTGCCAGCAGGTGGGGTATGCCATCATAGATGCTCAGTTCCAGCATCTTCGGGTCCACCATGATAAAGCGGACTTCCTCCGGCGTGGCTTTCAGCAGCATGCTCAGGAGCATGGCGTTAACCCCCACCGACTTGCCGGAACCGGTGGTACCCGCTACCAGCAGGTGCGGCATCTTGGCGAGATTGGCCACCATCGGGTTACCGCCGATGTCGTTTCCCAGCGCAAGGGTGAGTGCCGACGAGGATTCCTTGAACACCCTCGCGTTGAGAACCTCGCTCAGGCGCACCATTTCCCGCTCTTCGTTGGGGATTTCGATACCGACGACAGACTTCCCCGGTATGACTTCAACCACACGGACACTGAGAACCGCCAGTGACCGGGCCAGGTCCTTCGCCAGGTTGGAGATCTTGCTGACCTTGACCCCGGGTGCAGGCTTGATTTCAAACCGGGTGATCACCGGGCCGGGATTCACCTCTACCACTTCCACCGACACGCCGAAATCCGCCAGCTTCTCTTCCAGCAGTCGCGACATGTGCTGAAGCGATTCCTCGGAATAGCCTCGTTCCTTGTGCTCTTCCGGGGGGTCCAGCAGAGTGATGGGTGGAATGGGGCTCTCGATATCTTCCAGCAGCGACCCCTGTTTACTGTTTCCATCTGAATTGGTTGCAGACTGATCCTCACGCTTGAACGGAGAGATTTTCAGAGACTTGCCGGCCGCTGGCTTCTTGCCGTTCCTACGGGCCGATGCAGGTGCATCTGGCGCCCTGTCATCCCGTGAACTGAAGCTCTCCAGCCGCGCCGGTTCTGCATCGGCTTCGGGGCTCACACCCTCAAGCCCCGGTTCACGACGCTCCCTGGCGGGTGCCGCTGCCTTTGTCTTGACCTTCCGGGGACCCAGGCCCAGCAAACGGCGCCACCAGGGCGCACGGGCGGAATCCTTGTCCACGCCGGGACCTGCAACCTTGTCCCGCACCACCGGCGGTTCAACGGTTTTCTTAACGGGCTCGGCTGGTGCGGGAGCCGGTTTTCCCGATGCCTTCGGGGCCTTGCCACCGGATGAGAACAGGTTTTTGACGCCATCAGCAGCCCGCAGCGTCAATTTGCCAAGCTGGTCCATCAACCAGAACCAGGACAGACCGGTACTGACTGTCAGTGCGAACAGAAAAATGGCAATCAGCAGTAGCGTTGTCGCCGGCAGATTGAAAAACCTGACCATGGCCTCGGAAACCGCTGTACCGAGAACGCCTCCGGATGTCACACCCAGGCCGAATACGGAATAGAGCGATAACAGGCTGGTGGCCGAAAGCAGGATCAGCAGGAACCCGCCAAACCGGACCAGAAACAGCGGCATGTGCATATCGATGGGGTCATTCCTGCGCCGGATGAGCATCAGCGCATAGGCGGCGATCATCACCGGGAAAAGGAAAGCGACATGGCCGAAGAAGTCCCTAAGCAGGCTGGCGAGCCAGGCGCCGGTACGACCGGCGTAGTTCTGGACACTGGTCTCATGCCCTATGCTGGCCCACCCCGGATCCGACGGGCTGAACGTCACCAGGGCCATGCCCAGGTAGATACACAGGGCAATCAGGGCGATAACCGCCCCTTCCCGGGCCCCCTGGGCCAGAAAACGGCGGAATCGCACCTGCTTTTCGGTCAGCTCTCCTGATTTCTTTGCTTTTGCGCTCTCAGCCATGAATGCTCAGACAGTTCCCTGACGGTAATTTTCAAGAGCCTCAAATCCGCGTTGCAGATCGGTTTTGAGATCCTCAACAGCTTCAATACCTACCGAGATCCGTACCAGATTTTCGGTAATTCCAGCCTGCTCCTTGTCTTCCGGAGACAGCCGGCCATGGGTGGTTGTGGCCGGATGGGTAATGGTTGTTTTGACATCACCAAGATTGGCGGTGATAGAAATCATCCGGGTTGCATCGATGAACGCCCAGGCCTGTTCCCTTCCGCCTTTTACCGTAAACGAGAGCACACCGCCAAACCCGCTTTGCTGACGTTTCGCCAGCTCATGCTGAGGATGATCGGGCAAACCGGCATAGAACACCTGATCCACGGTCCCCTGCCCTTCAAGCCAGCCAGCCAACTCTAACGCATTGTCGCAGTGAGCTCGCATACGGATTGGTAAGGTTTCCAGGCCCTTAAGGAAAACCCAGGCATTGAACGGGCTCATGGTAGGCCCTGCGGAACGAAGGAAGCCGTACACCTCCTCCATCAGCTTGCCAGGGCCAACCACCACACCACCGACACAACGCCCCTGCCCATCCAGGTACTTGGTAGCGGAATGGATAATGATATCCGCGCCATGCTCAAACGGGCGCTGCAAAACGGGGGTGCAGAAGCAGTTGTCCACCACGAACAGGGCATCGTTGTCGTGGGACAACCTGGCGAGCGCTGCCATATCAGCCACTTCGCACAATGGGTTCGAAGGCGTCTCGATAAACAGCATCCGGGTTTCCGGGCGCACCGCGGCCTGCCATCCGGCCATATCCGTCAGACCCACAAACGTGGTTTCAACGCCGAACTTGGCCAGATATTTCTGGAACAACACGTTGGTGGTGCCAAACACCCCCCTGGAGCAAATCACATGGTCGCCGGATTTGAGCAATGCCATGCAGGTGGCAAGAATGGCCGCCATACCGGAGGAAGTCGCCACTGCCCGCTCTCCACCTTCCATGGCGGCGATCCTGGCCTCGAATGCCTGAACCGTGGGGTTGGTAAACCGGGAATAGATATTGCCCGGCTCATCACCTCCGAAGCGGGCGGCTGCCTGGGCAGCGCTGCCGTAAACGAAGCTTGAGGTCGGGAAGATCGCGTCGCTGTGCTCCAACTGGCCGGTACGAATCTGACCAGCACGGACCGCAAGAGTGTCCACGGACATGCCCTCAAGATCCGACTCGGGGATCAGGACGTGCTCTTCGCGGCGATAAGTCATGACAAACTCCTGTTTACGACCATGGCCTGGTCAGTCTTCATCGTTGTACAGATCAATAATACCGTTATCCGAGGAATCTCCGGAACCGGCCTGGAACCGGTTTTCATCGTTGCGGGCGGCCTCCAGCTTGTTGAGATACGCGGCATCCACATCACCGGTGATGTAATTGCCGGTAAACACCGAGCATTCCCAGCCTTCAATATCCGGGTTTACATCGCTGACACAGGTAATCAGGTCATCCAGGTCCTGGTAAAGGAGCCAGTCCGCGCCAATCAGCTCACCGATTTCCTCGACACTACGGTCGTGGGCGATGAGCTCGTTGACCGATGGCATGTCGATACCGTACACGTTCGGGTAGCGAACAGGGGGCGCCGCCGAGGCAAAGTACACATTGCGGGCACCGGCATCCCGGGCCATCTGGACAATTTCCTTGCAGGTCGTGCCCCGCACAATGGAATCGTCCACCAGCATCACGTTCTTGCCGCGAAACTCAAGGTCTATGGGGTTCAGCTTCTGGCGCACGGATTTTTTACGCATTTTCTGGCCGGGCATGATAAAGGTGCGGCCGATGTAACGGTTCTTGATAAAGCCTTCCCGGAATTTGACGCCCAGCCGGTGCGCCATCTGCATGGCCGACGTACGGCTGGTGTCGGGGATTGGCATCACCACGTCAATATCGTAGTCGGGACGTTCACGGAGAACCTTTTCCGCCAGAGTCTCACCCATCCTGAGACGAGCCTTGTATACCGACACCTGGTCAATAATGGAGTCCGGCCTTGCGAAATACACATGCTCGAAAATACAGGGGTAAAGATGCGGATCTTCCGCGCACTGCTGGGTGTAGAGGGTGCCGTCGGTTTCGATATACACCGCTTCACCCGGGGCGATGTCCCGCACCAGTTTGAACCCGGCGGCGCTGAGAGCAACGCTCTCGGAGGCAATCATGTATTCCTCCCCTTCCTCGGTCTTGCGCACCCCGTAACAGGCCGGGCGGATACCGTTGGGGTCACGGAAACCGACAATCCCATAACCGGTAATCATGGCAATCACCGCATAGGCACCACGACAGCGCTTGTGCACAGCACGCACTGCGGCAAAAATCTCTTCCTTGGTGGGGTCGAGCTTGCCCAGTTTCTGCAGTTCGTGGGCGAACACATTCAGCAGGACCTCGGAGTCCGAATTGGTGTTGATGTGGCGGAGGTCCGTGCGGAACAGATCCTGGCTCAGGTCTTCAGCGTTGGTCAGGTTGCCGTTGTGGGCCAGGGTAATACCGTAGGGGCTGTTCACGTAGAATGGCTGGGCCTCGGCCGAGCTGGAACTTCCCGCCGTGGGGTAACGGACATGGCCGATCCCCACATTACCCACCAACCGGCGCATGTGCCGGGTCCGGAATACATCCCGTACCAGCCCGTTGTCCTTGCGGAGGTAAAAGCGCTCATCCTGAAACGTAACGATACCCGCTGCATCCTGGCCCCGGTGCTGTAATACGGTCAGCGCGTCGTAAAGCGTCTGATTCACGTTGGAAGTACTGACTATGCCGACAATGCCACACATGGATACGGTAATCTCCGAAGCGTTAAAACTGAATGTTAGCGGGACGCGGAAGCAGGTTCCACGTCATCTTCCTGTTGAGAGTCGGGGGAGTCTTCCGTGCCTCCACCAGCCGGCCCGAGAAAGCGGGCAAATTCGTCACCGAGGGTTCTTCTTGACCAGTCCTCCACCACGGCCAGGCGGTCAATCATGATGGACGTGCGCCACCAGGTGTCCTCCGCGAGGGGGGTATAGCGCGTGAAAGCGATGGCAACAATCACCACCACCAGGCCACGTAGCAGCCCGAATCCCATTCCCAGCACCCGGTCGGTAGCAGAGAGACCCGTGGCCCTTACCAGGTGACCAATCAGGTTATTGACGATGGCGCCAACGATCAGAGTGGCAAAAAAGAGAATGGCAAACGCTGCAATCAACCGCACCAGCGGTGTTTCGACGGTGCCCTCCAGGAGAGACTGCATCTGTGGGTGGAAAGTCCGGGCAATAATAAACGCACCCACCCAGGTTATCAGCGACAGGGCCTCCTTGATGAAGCCACGCTTGAGACTGATAAGGGTGGAAACAGTTATCAGGGCAATGATGACCCAGTCAATCCAGATCAGCGCATCCATGGGAAACCCGGTGGAAATAAGGAAGCGCGAATTCTATCAGGAAACGTCACCTGACCAAACCGCCCATTACGCATTCGTGACAGTTGACAGCAACCCTATTTGTCGCCGGAAGTCACCAGGCTATTGAGTCCGAAAGCTTTGTCGAGAACCTGCTTGGCCTTTTCGGCTTCCGCCTTCTCGGCAAATGGCCCACTGAAAACCCGGGTCAGCTCGGCGTCGCCACGGGTAATCTGCTGGAGATGAGAGTTGTAACCTTTTTCCCGAACCTTGTCCCGCAGGTTTCTGGCGTTATCGTTGCTGCCGAAACTGCCCAGCTGCACCACCCAGGCGCCCTCAAGAGACCGGGTGAACTCCGCCGAATCCTCGTCCTGCACAGGCTCTTCGGGTTCAGATTCAGGTTCTGAGTCGGTGTCTGATGTCTCCTGGCGGGATACTTCAGGCTCCTGAACCGTCGGGAGAGGGTCGGGTGCTTCGGTTTCAGCCTCCACACGGGATGGTTCATCTACCTGGGGTGGCTCATCGAGGGCGGGTTCCTCGGCGCTTGAGGGCTGCGCTTCATCACCGAGTTCCTCGCTGCTTGACGGCTGCGCTTCATCACCGGATTCCTCGATGCGATAGGCCGGGGCATCGGCAGTTTCCGGTTCAGGGGCTTCAACTTCGGGGAATGGAGGTTCCTCGGGAAGCTTGATAGACGTGGACTCGCGCTCGGAATGGGGCTCATCAAACATCATCGGTACAAAGATAACGGCAAGAGACACCAGTACCAGGGCTCCGATGATTCTTTGCTTCAATCCGTCCACGTTACGCTATCCCCTGTTGATTCACGACTCGCGAGAAATGATCAATACTGTGCCCGATAGTAACCGCCGCCTACAGAGAACTCAAAGGCTCATGGCAGGCATGACGGATATTTAAGATGCGTTATTTTCCCAGAGCGTCACGGGCGGCCGCAACGGTGTAGAAAGAGCCGAACACAATGATCAGGTCCTCCTCCGCAGCGCCCTTCAGGGCCTGCTCCAGGGCTTTCTCCACTGACCCGGCCAGCAATACTCGGGAGCCCTCTACAATCCCCTCCAGCCGCAACGCCAGCTCCTCTGCGGCCAGGCCCCGGGGAACGTCCAGCCCGGAAAGGTACCATCGATCAACCACGGAATTCATTGCCCCTGCAACACCTTCCACGTCCTTGTCCGCCAGGGCAGCGTAGATGGCAATAACACGCCCATTGCTATCCCGCCGGCGCACTATCCTGTCCGCCAACCACGCCGCCGCATGGGGATTATGGCCTACATCGACAATCACACGGGGTGAGGCCTGCAGCACCTCGTAACGGCCAGGCAACGTCAGGTCTGACAATACCTGCTCGATTGTCGCAGGCGCCAGGCCAGGTTCGAGTTGCCGGATGGCGACGACCGCAGCAGCCAGGCTGTGGATGGGAAGCCCGGTATCCGGAAGCATTATCTCGTCACCGTAGCGGTCCTGCCTGAGAGCGTATCCGGGAACCATGCCCTGGTCTGACACAGGCACCAGTTGATAGGTCTGCCCCGGACGCTCCAGCCGGACCTTCTGGGCCGATACCTGCTGCAACACCGAAGCGGGCGGATCTGTGTCCGCATAGATGGCGTTGATCCCCGGCCTGAGAATCCCCGCTTTCTCGAAACCGATAACTTCCCGGTTGTCCCCCAGGTAGGCGACATGGTCTATATCCACAGAGGTGATAATGGCCAGGTCGGGATCCAGGACATTCACCGCATCCAGTCGCCCACCGAGCCCGACTTCAAGAACCCAGTCGTCAACACCAGCTTCCTCGAAAAGGACAAATGCGGCCAGGGTGCCAAACTCGAAATAGGTCAGCGTAATGTTGCCCCGCGCGGCCTCGACCCGTTCAAAGGCACGAACCAGGTCAGCATCCGCGACATTCGAACCGTTAATGCGAACGCGCTCGTTATACCGCTGCAGATGGGGTGATGTGTAGGCACCGGTGGTTCGACCGGCACAGAGAAGCAGTTTTTCCAGCGCCGCCACGGCACTGCCCTTGCCGTTTGTCCCGCCAATGGTAAGGATCCGGGCCGCCGGGTTATTACGGAAAAGGCGCCGCAAAACCAGCAGGACACGGTCGAGGCCGAGGTCAATTTCGGAAGGATGGATGGATTCCAGATAACCGAGCCACTGCTCAAGCGTGGCGCCGGCGCCCGGCACAGGGGTGTGCCGGGCAACAGGTTCATTCTGCGGGGGCATCGGTTTCCGGTCGCTCCGACACCTCGAACTCAATCGGTTCTTCCGTGGCCGGCTTTTCCAGGCCGGTAAACTTGGCCAGCAGAGCCGCAATACGTTCACGCATCTGGTGGCGATGCAGAATCATATCGATGGCGCCATGCTCCAGCAGGAATTCGCTGCGCTGGAAACCTTCGGGCAGTTTCTCGCGAACCGTCTGCTCAATGACCCGCGGCCCGGCAAAGCCAATCAGCGCATAGGGCTCGGCAATATTCAGGTCTCCAAGCATGGCCAGACTCGCCGATACACCACCGAAAACCGGGTCGGTCATCACGGATATGTAGGGAATGCCTTCGAGCTTCATGCGCTCAAGCACCGCTGCGGTCTTGGACATCTGCATCAGCGACAGAATCGCTTCCTGCATCCGCGCACCGCCACTGGCAGAGAAACAGACCAGGGGAATGCGCTCTTCCAGACACACATTGGCCGCCTGAACGAATTTCTCGCCCACAACCTGCCCCATGGAGCCGCCAAGGAAGTTGAACTCGAACGCCACCGCCACCAGCGGGGTTTCAAGACATGTGCCACGCATCGCTACCAGAGCGTCTTTTTCACCGGTGGCCTTCTGGTTCTGGGCCAGGCGATCCTTGTAGCGCTTGCTGTCCTTGAATTTCAGCCGGTCCCAGGGTTCCAGGTCAGCCGCAATTTCCTGGCGGCCGTCCTTGTCCAGAAAGATATCAAGGCGACGGCGGGCCGTAACCCGCAGATGGTGCTGACATTTGGGACAGACATCCAGATTCTTGTCGAGCTCCGGCTTGTAGAGAAAGGCGCCGCATTTCGGGCATTTCTTCCAGAGGCCTTCCGGAACTCCGGTCCGTTGCTTGGATTCCGAGCGGATCTTGCTCGGCATGATCTTGTCCAGCCAGTTACTCATGATCTCATCCTGTCCTTTGATGCCTGCCGGATACCTGTCAATCAGGAAGCCAGGCTGTCAAGTGCTTCGCGCATCGGGTGAAGCAGATCCGACAGCGCCCGCTTGAGCTGGTCAGGATCTGCCTGATTCCGGGCTATTGTATCTACCAGCACGCTGCCGACAATTACACCATCGGATACCCGACCTACTGCAGAAGCCGTTGCCGCATCCCGGATACCAAAGCCAACCGCCACCGGCAGTGCTGTCAGTTCGTGAATATGAGCGACCTTGGCAGCCACTTCATCCACATCAATCTTGCCAGCTCCGGTCACACCCTTGAATGAAACATAGTACACATAGCCGGAACTGTGCTCACTGATTGCACGAATCCGGTCATCAGTGGTGGTGGGTGCCAGCAGGAATATGGCGTCGAGATTACGCGCCGTGAACAACGGAGCCACTTCGTCCGCCTCTTCCGGCGGCAAATCAACCGTGAGAATGCCGTCCACACCCGCGTCCACGGCGGCATCGGCAAATTTCTCCTGGCCCATGGCTTCCATGGGATTGAGGTAACCCATCAGCACGATCGGGGTTTTGTCGTCTGTTTCCCGAAAGGTCTTGACCATCCCCAGCACCTGACGCAGCGAGGTACCATGCCGAAGCGCACGCTCACAGGCCTGCTGGATAACCGGCCCGTCGGCCATCGGGTCCGAGAATGGCACCCCCAGCTCTATAATGTCCGCACCTGCATCCACCAGGGTATGCATCAGATCGACCGTCTGATCCGGATGCGGATCACCGGCGGTAATGTATGGAATCAGCGCCTTGCGGCCCTGCCCCTTCAGGGATTTCAGAACCCCTTCAATTCGACTCATGCCAGCTCCTTTGCTGTTGCCTAAACCTCGATACCATCGATTTCGGCGATGGTCTGCATGTCCTTGTCACCGCGCCCGGAAATATTGATAACCACGATCTTGTCTTTGTCCATGGTCGCGGCCAGCTTGATCGCGTAGGCAACGGCATGGGCGGTTTCCAGGGCCGGCATAATGCCTTCCACGCGAGTCAGCTTACGGAAGCCGTCCAGCGCCTCATCATCGGTGACCGATACATAGTGCGCACGGCCAATATCCTTTAACCAGCTGTGTTCCGGACCGACACCAGGATAGTCCAGGCCAGCGCTGACAGAGTGTGTGCCGGCAATCTGGCCGTTCTCATCTTCCATCAGGTAGGTGCGATTGCCGTGCAGTACGCCTGGCCGGCCGGCACTCAGGGGGGCCGCGTGCTGCCCGGACTCGATACCAAGACCACCCGCTTCCACACCGTAAAGCTCCACGCTTTCATCGGTCAGGAACGGGTAGAACATGCCAATGGCGTTGGAACCACCACCGACACAGGCAACCAGAGCGTCTGGCAGCTTTCCGGTCCTGTCCAGGCACTGGGCCCGGGTTTCGCGGCCGATAACCGACTGGAAATCCCGAACCAGCAGCGGGTATGGATGGGGGCCTGCCACGGTACCGATGATGTAGAAGGTGTCGTCGACGTTGGCTACCCAGTCCCGCATGGCATCATTCATGGCGTCTTTCAGTGTGCGGGTGCCACTGCTGACCGAGTGAACGACGGCACCCAGCAGCTTCATCCGGTACACGTTCGGGGATTGCCGCTTGATGTCTTCCTCACCCATGAACACATGGCATTCCAGACCCAGGCGCGCACAGACTGTCGCGGTGGCCACACCATGCTGCCCGGCTCCGGTTTCCGCGATCACTCGCTTCTTGCCAAGAAAGCGTGCCAGAAGTGCCTGGCCGATGGTGTTGTTTACCTTGTGAGCGCCCGTGTGGTTGAGATCTTCGCGCTTGAGCCAGATCTGTGCGCCACCGGTCTCCCTGGTCAGCCGCTCGGCAAAGTACAGGGGGCTCGGGCGGCCCACATAATGGGCGAGATCCCTGTCGAATTCTGCCTGGAATTCCGGATCATCTTTGAGCCTTTTGTACTCACGCTCAAGGGTCAACAACGAATCAAAGAGGGTTTCGGAAACAAATCTTCCGCCGTAGGCTCCGAAGTGGCCCCGTGCATCCGGAAGCGCTTTGAGCATTTCTTCAGTCAGTTTCATCGACACGGTGAACCTCGTTTATAAAATCAGTGATCTTCTCGACGTCTTTGATACCTTTGCTGCTTTCCACACCACCACTGACATCGACAGCCCAGGGCCGGACCTGCGCTACAGCGCGGGATACGTTATCAGAAGCCAGCCCGCCGGCCAATATCAGTGGCAACGGGCGGCTTTGCGGAATCAGCGACCAGTTGAAGGCCTGGCCGGTACCGCCATACTTTTGCGGGTCCCAGGCGTCCACCAGCAACCCGCTGGCCTGGTGGAATTCGCGAAACGCGTTCTCAATGTCCGAACGTTGCCGCACCCGTATTGCTTTGATCCAGCGCATTCCGAAACTGTTGCAGAATTCCGGTGATTCGTCGCCGTGAAACTGGAGCAGATCCAGTGGTACCTGCGACAGCACGTGTTTCACATAGTCTGCGTCCGGGTTAACGAACAGTCCGGTGGCCACTACAAATGGCGGCACAACCCCGACAAGGTCCCGGGCCACCTGCGGCGTCACACACCGTGGACTGGGCTCGTAGAACACGAACCCGAGGGCATCCGCCCCGGCGGCGGAGGCTGCAATCGCGTCCTGTTTCCGGGTGATCCCGCAGATTTTTACTCGCGTTCTCATAGGAGTTCTATCGCTGCTTTCGGTGAATATGAGTCGGATCGCGCGGCCGGTTGTCAGCAGGGCTGAACCAGGGCACCACGAAACCCGGCCCGCATTGCGCTGCCGGTATCGAAAACTCGTCGGGGTACCCCACATCCACCAGGTACAACCCATGTGGCGGTGCGGTTACACCCGCTGCGGTCCTGTCTCTGGTTTCAAGTATCTCACGAATCCATTCCGGGTGCTGCTTCCCTGCTCCAACGGCCATCAGAGCGCCGGCAATATTCCGGACCATATGGTGCAGAAATGCATTGGCCTGAACATCAATTACGATGAACTCACCCTTTCGGGTTACGTTGATGGCTTCCAGAAAACGAATGGGGGATCGGGACTGGCAACCCGCGGCACGGAAGGACGAAAAATCATGTTCGCCCTTGAGAAACTGAGCGGCCCGATCCATCACCGGAGCATCGAGGGGGCGGAACGTCCAGCTGACCTGACCGCTGAGGATGCCCGGTCGCACCGGATGGTTGTAGATAATGTAACGGTAGCGGCGATAGGTTGCCGAAAACCGGGCGTGAAAGTCACCAACCCCGTTGCCCGCCCAGTGCACCGCAATGTCTGCCGGAAGGGACGTGTTGATGCCCATCACCCAGGACCTCGGGTTTCGCACAGAAGGCGTTTCGAAATGGGCTATCTGGTAACTGGCGTGGACACCCGCATCCGTGCGCCCGGCACACACCAGGTCCACCGGATGGTCGGCGACCTTCGACACAGCCCGGGTAAGCTCACCCTGGACGGAACGAACTCCGGATTTCTGATATTGCCAGCCGTGAAAGCCCCGGCCATCGTATTCGAAGGCCAGTGCGACACGGCCCGCCCCGATGGATGTGTCGGTGGTCAGTGGTTGCGGTGTAAGAAACAATGACGTGTCCGGATTACGGTGCTGATAACAAAACAAAACGCCGGCATTTGTTCCGGGCGTGGCCCGGTAGCCGGCGTTTTGCGTTTCCTGCGCTGATTATAACGAATCAGGACAGATTTTTAAGGAGATCCTGCGCTTCCGCTTTCTGCTCCTCATTTCCTTCCAGTGCGACTTCCTCGAGGATATCCCGGGCGCCGTCCACATCACCCATTTCCACATAGGCCCTGGCAAGATCCAGCTTGGTTGACGCCTCATCGGTTCCCGACAGGAAATCGAAGTCATCGTCATCACCAAGTTCAGACTCGTCGATATCGGCGGATCGTGAGGCACCAGCTGCCGCATCGGAGGCAACCGGGGGCTCTTCCTCGGTCTCATCCCCCAGATCCGGCAGTTCATCCTCAACCGCTTCGGCACCGGCAACCGTCTCTTCCGGGCTGGCCGGTTCTTCACCACTCAGGGCATCTTCAAGGCCCAGTTCTTTGTCCAGTGGTGCCGAGTCGTCTTCTGCATCAGTTCCGGCGGAATCGCCAGAGTCGGCAAATTCTTCCATCAGCGCCAGATCCTCGTCGGAAACATCAAGCTCCAGATCCTCAAGCTCGTCTTCGTCACTGCCCGTGGATACCTCGTCGTCACTGGCAACCTTGTCCAGCTCGGCGTCCAGTTCGTCCAGGAATGACTCATCCAGCGAATCAAGGTCGCCTTCCTGACGGTAAGCCTCTTCCGGCTCGGCATCGCCGGTTTCAGCAGTTTCAGGCTCCGGGCTTTCAAGGTCCGCTTCATCAAGCTCCAGTGACGCAAATTCATCAGCTTCGTCTTCCGCTCCAGCCGCTTCTTTTGCTGCACTGGCTTCCGTGTCAGTCTCAAGATCATCGAGCTCAAGACTCAGATCGTCATCGTCGCCTTCTTTGGAAGATTCATCCTCCAGGGTGAAGTCGAAGGCATCATCCGTAAGCTCATCAGTATCTGATTCGCTCAATGTATCCTCCGCATTGGCCTCCGCGGAATCATCCTCCGGGGACCCAATGTCAGAGAGATCGTATTCGATCATATCGTCCGGTCCGGACTCCCTGGCAGCTTCGGCTTCTTCCTGTTCGTCAAGATCGAGTTCCGAGAAGTCGGTTTCCAGGCTCCCGAACTCGTCTTCATCTTCCTCTTCCGGGCGGGATTCGTATCGGTCGGAAGCAAACTCATCAGACAGACTGTCTTCCTCCTGAGTCCCGGCAGTCTCCGTTGTAGACTCGCTGCCGGTATCGAAGGAGTCGGACCGCAATTGCGACTCGAGATCGTCAATGCTGGGCATTGACTCGGCTTCTTCAAGGCGCGAGCGCAATTGATGGGCTTCGGCAATCGCCTGCTCATCTTCCAGGGCCTCGACTTCTCTCAATTGCTTCTCGAACGATGCCCGGTCCTGCGTATCTGCATAGACTCCCAGGAGTTTCAGCCGCAGGTCAGAACGGCTCGGCTCACGGGAGATGGCGGTTTCGAGGGACTGGGCGGCCTGATCCATCCGGCCATAGGCAATGTAGGCGTCGGCTTCGGCCAGCGGGTCGCCATCAGGGCCCTCACCAACTTCTTCATCATCCAGGGTGAGATCAAAGGAATCGGTTTCACCTTCGGTTTCGCCATTGAGCTGGTCGTAGAATTCCTTCTCGCGATTGGCGTTACGACGGGCCAGCAACAGCAACAGCAACAACAGGACCACCAGGCCACCGCCCAAGGCGATCTGATACGTGGGGTTGTTGGTGATAGCGCTAATGATATTGTCCGGGAAGCCCTTATCTGGCTGAGCGGGCGGCGTAGAGGGTTCCTGGCTCGGCTGCTCCGCTGACGGTGCAGCAGCCTCGGCCTCTTCTTCCCGGTCTTCATCATCCTCCGACGCGACGGCTGTTTCCGACTCGTCAGCAGCAAGGTCCTCGTCCGCTGTGCCACTGTCTTCTTCCACAGCGGTCTCAGCAGCGTCGTCCTCGGCAACGGTTTCCTCCTCACCAGAGGCCGTATCATCCTCACCCTGGCCCATTTCAGACTCAGAGGCGTCGTCAGATTCTGCGTCTGCAGCAGCGACGTCAGCCTCGGTATCGGCTTCATCACCGGCGTCAACGTCTTCTTCAGCTACCTCATCTGACAGCGTTTCTTCATCGGCTGCGTCGGCGGGTTGATCACCGCCCGCCTCTTCGCCTTCTGTTTGCTGAATCTCGGCAAGCTGTGTGTTCTTCAGTTCCAGCAGACGCTGGAGAGTCTCTACCTGCTCCTGCAGGTCATCCACTCGGCCGCTGAGCTCTTCGTTCTCCCGGCGCGCGCTTTCCAGCTCTTCCATGGCAACCGCAGAACCGGCATCCACACCGCCTTCGGTATCGCCATCACCGCCCGCAGAACCGCCTTCATCGGCATCCCGGGAACCGGTGTCCTCACTGGCCAGCAATCTAAGCTCATCACCGCTGGTAGCTCCTTCGCCGGCCTGGCCGGAAGCAACATCGGCATCCGCACCCTCATCTGTCGCGTCGACGGTGCGTTCTGGGCTCGAGAATTCTTCATTCTGGGCCGCCACCAGCCTGTTGGCTTCGGCACGGGACCGGCTGCGAATGTCTTCCATATCCGGCACACGCAGAACTTCACCACGCTTCAGGCGATTGATGTTGCCACCCATGAAGGCATCCGGATTCAGATCCTGCAGCGCGAGCATCACCTGCTGCATGGACACACTGCTGTCAGGGCGAACACTGGCGGCAATATTCCAGAGGGTATCCGATGCCTTTGTGGGGTCAAGGGTGCGCGGACGCTGGCTGGAAGCGCGCTGAGGCTCCTGCTCACGGGCCTGGCTGCGGGGCTCATCCTGCTGCTGCGACGGCTGGGCTGCCTCGCGAGTGGCGGGAGCGGCAACCTCTTCCTCTACCCCGGAGTCTTCTGCGTATACCGGTGGATCAACCAGCACGGCATATTCGCGCATCAACCGGCCATTGGGCCAGGTCACTTCAAGCAGGAAATTGAGGTAGGGTTCCCGTAGCGGTTCCCTTGAGGAGACATTGACTACCAGGCTGCCATCGCTGGCGGTAGTCACCTCGAAATCCAGTTTGGTAAGGAAATAATTCCGGTCTATGCCCACACGTTCGTAGGCTGACTCGGAGGCGATGTCTACAAACACATCACCGGGGTCAACTCCCTCGCTTTTACGCAGAGTGATCTCCGCGTCCAGAGGCTCATTCAGATAGGACTGTAATTCGATTTCTCCCAGACCCAGGGCCTGTGCGACGCCGGAACCGAGCCCTCCCGCCAGAGCCAGAGCAACCGCAAGCTTGCGTACCTTCATGCTTTTTCCTTACCAGTCTCCGTTATTCGTTACTGCCCATTTCGAACAGATATCGGACGAGGTTGGATGACTTCCGTCTTGATTACTATCGTTATTATGTAATGTTTTTAATATTTGGTTGGGCAAGTATTGTTGATAATACCTCTTTTATCAATCAATCAGCCGCAGTCCTTGCACCATTTTTTCATAAATGGTGGGGAACATATTGTTACCGAACGATGATCCGGTTCCCCAGATCAGCCAGAGTCTAGCTCACCGAACCGCAAACATGTACAAAAACGCCTCTGAAAATAACAGGGGCGGAGGCGTATTTCAGCCTCCGCCCCCAACCGGTTCTCTGAAACCGGACACAGTTGGCATAATCTTGCCCACTGCGGGACCGCGCTACTTTTCCTGAAGGATGCGAAGCATCCGTCGCAGTGGCTCCGCAGCGCCCCACAGCAACTGGTCACCGACCGTAAAGGCAGAGATGTACTCCGGCCCCATGGAAAGTTTGCGGATTCGGCCAATGGGTACGCTCAGGGTTCCGGTGACTTTCGCCGGCGTGAGTTCCCGTATAGTGGCGTCACGTTCGTTGGGAATCACTTTCACCCAATCGTTGGCTTTGGCCAGTATTGACTCGATTTCGGATACCGGAAGATCCTTCTTCAGCTTGATGGTCAGCGCCTGACTGTGAGAGCGCATGGCACCGATGCGAACGCAGATTCCATCGATAGGAATCGGGTTGTCGCTGCGACCGAGAATCTTGTTGGTTTCAACCCCCGCTTTCCATTCTTCCTTGCTCATACCGTTATCGAGTTGTTTGTCGATAAACGGAATCAGGCTGCCCGCCAGAGGCACTTCAAAGTGCTCGGTAGGGAATCCGTCAGAGCGCATGGTATCGGTAACCTTGCGGTCAATCTCCAGGATAGCCGAAGAAGGATCCGCCAGCTCATCGCCCACGGCATTCTTGAGCTCACCCATCTGGTTCAGCAGTTCTCGCATATTCTGCGCGCCTGAACCGGACGCTGCCTGGTAGGTCATGGGGGAGACCCATTCGATCAGGTCCTGCTCCAGCAGGCCGCCCAGGGCCAGCATCATCAGGCTGACGGTGCAGTTTCCGCCAACATAATCCTTCACGCCCTTCGCCAGTGCGTCATCAATCACATTTCGATTGACCGGGTCCAGCACGATCACGGAGTGATCAACCATCCGCAGTGTGGAGGCGGCGTCGATCCAGTAACCCTGCCATCCGGCATCACGGAGTTTCTGGTATACCGCACCGGTGTAATCGCCACCCTGACAGGTAACCACCACGTCCAGCGTTTTCAGGGTGTCGATATCGAATGCGTCCTGCAGCACAGGCACGCCCTCTTTCCCCACGTCCGGGGCCGGTTTGCCAGCCTGGGAGGTGGTAAAGAAGATCGGTTCGATATCCGCAAAATCATTTTCTTCACGCATACGCTGCATGAGGACAGAGCCCACCATACCGCGCCAGCCAATAAGTCCAACTCGCTTCATGTGCGACCTTTGAACCTCGTTTTATGCCCGCCCTCTGCCTTTATCGCTGGCAGGGACAGGATGGATGATCCCGCGACAACAGCATCGCGTTGTCGTCGGGTCTCAAATAACTGCCGGCCTCAGAGCGCCGCCAGAACCGCATCTCCCATTTCACGGGTCGATACTTTCCGGCCATCGGCAGACATGATATCCGCCGTTCTCAGGCCCTGATCCAGCACCTTGCTGACCGCCGCCTCAATGGCCCCTGCGGCTTTGTCCTCGCCAAGACTGTAACGCAACATCATGGCGACACTGAGAATGGTGGCCAGCGGATTGGCAATGCCCTTGCCCGCAATATCGGGTGCGGAACCATGGCAAGGCTCATACATGCCCTGCTTCTCGGAATTCAGGGAAGCAGACGGCAGCATACCGATGGAGCCCGTCAGCATTGCCGCTTCGTCGGAAAGAATATCACCAAACATGTTGCCAGTCACAATCACATCGAACTGTTTCGGCGCCCGGACCAGCTGCATGGCAGCGTTGTCGACGTACATGTGGGAGAGCTCCACATCCGGGTACTCCCGGCGCAGGTCTTCCATGATTTCCCGCCACAAGACAGTGACTTCCAGAACGTTGGCCTTGTCAACGGAACACAGCTTCTTGCCCCGCTGCTGGGCGGCTTCAAATGCCACCCGGCCAATACGACGAATTTCCGATTCGGTGTAGGCGTAGGTGTTGTAGCCCTGGCGCTCTCCACTTTCCAGCTCACGGACACCCCGGGGCTGGCCGAAGTAAATACCGCCGGTCAGCTCACGGACAATCATGATATCCAGCCCGGAAACCACTTCCGGTTTCAGGGAGGAAGCCGAAGCCAGTTGGGGATAGAGAATAGCGGGACGAAGATTTGCGAACAGTTCCAGGTTGGAACGCAGGCCCAGCAATCCTTTCTCGGGACGGCTGGCCATGGGCCGACTGTCCCACCGGGGTCCACCGACGGCGCCCAGGAGAATCGCGTCTGCCTTGCGGGCCTTGGCCAGGGTTTCATCGGGGAGTGGCGTATCGTTCTCGTCAATCGCCGCGCCACCGACCAGAGCGGACTCAAAGTTCAGGCCCAGGCTGAAGTTATCGTTGATCTTGTGCAGGACCTTCTCGGCCTCGGCAACGATCTCCGGGCCAATGCCGTCGCCCGGGAGTAAAAGGATATTTCGGGACATTTTGTTTCCTTTGAAATGTTTACATTGTCGGATTACGGCTTCACCTAATCCGACCTACGGTTTGCGATCCAATGTAGGTCGGATTAGCGAAGCGTAATCCGACAAACCCTCTCGCACCCACCAAATGAATATCAACCACCGGCCCCGAACAACCAGGGCGCTGTCTTCCGCCGTGACTCTTCATACGCCCTGATCACGTCCGCATCTTCGAGGGTCACACCGATATCGTCGAGACCGTTGAGCAGACAATGACGGCGGAAATCGTCCACCTCGAAACTGAACGACTCACCAGACGGTGTGGTGACCGTCTTGGCTTCCAGGTCAATCGCCAACTGATAGCCCTCTTCCGCTTCGGTCTCCCTGAACAGCTGGTCTACAATTTCTTCTTGAAGAACAATCGGTAACAGGCCATTCTTAAAGCAGTTGTTGTAGAAAATATCAGCAAAACTGGGCGCTATGATAATGCGGAAACCGAAATCTTCCAGCGCCCAGGGGGCGTGCTCGCGGCTGGAGCCACAACCGAAGTTGCGCCGGGCCAGCAGCACGCTGGCATTCCTGTAGCGGTTCTGGTTGAGCACGAAATCCGGGTTTATCGGGCGCTTTGAACAGTCCTGGTCAGGCTTGCCTTCGTCCAGGTAGCGCAGTTCATCAAACAGGTTCGGGCCGAAGCCGGTGCGCTTGATGGACTTCAGAAACTGCTTGGGAATAATCATGTCCGTATCCACATTGGACCGGTCCATGGGGGCAACAATGCCCTTGTGTTGCTTTAACGCTCGCATGGTGTCTCTCCTGTGGATCAGTTCATCATCTCGCGGACATCAACAAAGTGGCCGTTGATCGCAGCGGCCGCTGCCATAGCCGGGCTGACCAGGTGCGTACGCCCGCCGAAGCCCTGCCGACCCTCGAAGTTGCGGTTTGACGTGGAGGCGCAATGCTCCCCCTGTCCCAGTTTGTCGGCGTTCATGGCCAGACACATGGAACAGCCGGGATCACGCCATTCAAGCCCTGCCTCGAGAAAGATCTTGTCCAGGCCTTCCTGTTCGGCCTGAACCTTCACCAGCCCGGAGCCCGGTACCACCATGGCCTGCTTGAGCGAGGGTGACACCTTGCGCCCTTTCACCACGGCGGCAGCCTCGCGGAGGTCTTCGATCCGGCTGTTGGTGCAGGAACCGATAAACACCCGGTCGAGCTTGATATCGGTGATCGGCATGTTCGGTTTGAGGCCCATGTACTTCAGAGCCCGGACAATACCCTCACGTTTGATGGGATCGGCTTCCGCTTCCGGGTCGGGCACATGGCCGCCCACTCCCGCCACCATTTCCGGAGACGTACCCCAGCTTACCTGCGGCATGATTTCAGAGCCTTCGAGCTCGACCACCTTATCGAACACCGCGTCCTCGTCGCTGTGCAGGGTTTTCCAGTATTCGATGGCCCGGTCCCGCATTTCACCCTTCGGCGCGAACGGACGGTCCTTCACGTAATCAATGGTGGTCTGATCCACCGCGACCATACCCACACGGGCACCAGCCTCGATGGACATATTGCAAATGGTCATGCGCGCTTCCATGGACAGTCCACGGATGGCCTCACCACCGAATTCAATGGCATGGCCTGTACCGCCGGCGGTGCCTATTTTTCCGATGATGGCCAGGACAACGTCCTTGCCGGTCACGCCAGGCCCGAGCTTGCCATTCACCTTCACCAGCATGTTCTTCATCTTCTGCTGAACCAGGCACTGGGTAGCCAGCACGTGCTCCACTTCGGAGGTACCGATGCCGTGGGCCAGGCAGCCGAAGGCGCCGTGGGTGGAAGTATGGGAGTCGCCGCACACAATGCTCATCCCCGGCAAGGTCGCGCCCTGCTCGGGCCCGATTACATGGACAATGCCCTGGCGCTGGTCCTTGATCTTGAACTCCAGAATCCCGAACTCGTCGCAGTTCCTGTCCAGGGTTTCCACCTGAATCCGCGACACCGGGTCGACAATGCCTTCCACACCCCGGGCACGGTCGGTGGTCGGCACGTTATGGTCCGGCGTGGCCAGATTGGCATCCAGCCGCCAGGGCTTGCGCCCGGCCAGCCGAAGCCCTTCAAAGGCCTGCGGCGAGGTGACTTCGTGAAGCAGGTGCCGGTCGATGTAGATCAACGCCGAGCCGTCATCCCGCTGTTTGACGAGATGGTCGTCCCACAATTTGTCGTATAAGGTCTTGCCCGCCATGGTTCTCTCTCACTCTCTGGGGGTTTCTGGTTTTACCACTATGAGTACCATCTTACCGCTTCCCCTTGAATAACCTCAATTCATGTTTTTTATGTTGTGAATTCCTGTTTGGCATATTAGGCTTTTGTGGGGCCTTCCCTAACGCCGCGCCTGATTATTGGGTGCAGGTCGCATGGCGACAGGGGCCTCCCAAAACACGCCGTGAACCCATCCATGGGGGCTCGGTCGCGCCATCCCTGGCGCTCCACGGTTTTGGGAGGCCCCTGTCGCCATGCTTGTTGAACACATGAATGGCCTACGGGGAAATGATCTTTTTTGCCGTGAGAAGTTGTCGGATTACGCCTTTGGCTAATCCGACCTACATTGTTTGAAGGCAACTCGTAATGTCGGGGAGCCGTAGGTCGGATAGAGCGCAGCGAAATCCGACAGCGTGTTCACGACAACTTTTACACCGACAGAGTTAACTCCGAGTTACGGGGAGTATGCCGGGAAGACCTTTCCAAAAACGTGGAGCGCCAGGGATGGCGCGACCGAGCCCTACATGGACGTATTTACGGGCGTTTTTTGGAAGGGGCTTCCCGGCATGCGACCTCCACCCAAAGCTGAAGTCTTACAGAGGCAGCCACCATGGACTCAAACTCCCTGAAAGCGTTCCTGACCATAGTCGACCAGGAATCCTTCTCGGAAGCGGCCGAACTGCTGCACCTGACGCAGCCGGCCATCAGCAAGCGGCTTGCGGCGCTGGAAAACCAGTTGGGCACCAAGCTGATTGACCGGAGCAATCGTCAGATCAGGCTGACCGATGCCGGGGCGCGGTTGCTGCCCCATGCACGGCGAATTCTGGATGAGGTCCACAATGCCCGGCAGGCACTGTCGGACCGTGAAGGGGCGATTTCCGGGCCGTTGTCTGTGATAGCCAGCCACCATATCGGCCTTCACCACCTTCCCGCCTGGCTGCGACGGCTTAACCGTGACTACCCCGAGGTATCGCTGGAACTCCAGTTCATGGACTCCGAAAGCGCCTTCGGTCAGATGCGCAAGCGCACGGCAGAACTGGCGTTTGTGACCCTGAGCGAAAGTATGGATCAGGCGTTTGAGGTGCACGTGCGTTGGGAGGATACCATGGCTTTTGTGGTGTCCCCCGAGCATCCATTGGCCTCTCTCGACAAACCGGGGCTGGAGGACCTGTCACGCTATGACGCCCTGCTTCCGGAGGCAGGGACCGCCACCTATCGCACCATCAGCCGGCTGTTCCTGGACGCGGGATTGCCCCTGAAAATCCAGATGCCCACCAACTACCTGGAAACCATCAAGATGATGGCAAGCGTCGGGCTGGGCTGGAGTGTATTGCCGGTGAGCATGGTGGATGACACCCTGAAAGTGCTACCGGTACCCCATTCCGTCAGCCGGATACTCGGTGCCGTTGGCCTCAGGGGCCGGTCCCTGAGCCCGCAGGCCAGGGCGCTTCTGGACATTGCAGCGGAGCTGAAGTAACCCGGTCAATGCTCCGGCGGCGGCCTCAGACCACGCCAGGTGATCACAATGGCGATGGCCATGGCAATCGCCCCACCCCAGAAAGCAGCGGAGGTACTGAACCCGTCCACCAGGAACCCGGACATCCAGGCCCCGATTGCGCCGCCGGCACCAAACGTCAGCCCACTGTACAGTGCCTGCCCCTGGCCATGATGATGCTGCCCGAAAAACCCCTGGATGTACTGGACCGAAATGGCATGAAGCGCTCCGTAGGAGGCAGCGTGCAGCAACTGTGCAAATATCAGCACCGCCACTACATCGGTTACCTCGGCAATCAATACCCAGCGGATCATCGTCAGGGTCAGCGCAGCGATGGCAATCTGGCGCACCGTAAAGTTCCGGGTTAACCGATGCATCACCAGGAACAACCCGATCTCAGCTACAACCCCCAGAGACCACAACAACCCGATCGAAAGCTTGCCGTACCCGTGCTGCTCCAGATGAATACTGAAAAATGTGTAGTAAGCCCCGTGGGACACCTGCAGCAGGAAATTCATCAAAAAGAAAGTCACCACTGCCGGATGCGTCACAATCGCCTTCAGGCTGCCTTTCGGAGCAGGCGGCTTACGCTCTCCCCGCTCCGCCGGCACCAGAAACGCCGACACCGCAATCCCCGCAAAAACCGGCAACAACAACCACGGCAACAGATGGATAGGCACCAGCTCCAGAATCCCGCCCACCAGCGCGACAGCACCTATAAAACCCACAGACCCCCAGAGCCGCACCTTGCCGTACCTGTCACGCTGGGTACCAAGCGACCGCAGGGTAATGACTTCATACAGCGGAAGAATGGCATTCCAGAAAAACGTGAACGCCAGCATCACCAGCAAAAGCCCATAGAACCCGGGCTCCATGAATACACCAACAAAGAACAGGGAACCTGTAATCGCCCCGAACCGGACCAGACGAACCCGCTGCCCGGTCCGGTCGCCCAGCCAGCCCCAGACGCTGGGTGCGACGATCTTGGTCAGCTGGATGGTTGCCATCAGCGTGGCGATTTCAAGATAGGAGAAGCCGCGGCCCTCCAGGTACAGGGACCAATACGGCAGAAGGCCGCCCAGGAGAGCGAAGAACCAGAAGTAGAGGTTGGATAGTCGCCAGTAAATAACAAAACCTCTTTCGAGATATCAGAAAAGCCTGGCTGCTTTGGCGGGAAACAGGGTTCAAAAACGTGGAGCGCCAGGGATGGCGCGACCGAGCCCTACAGGGACGTATTTACGGGCGTTTTTTGAACCCTGTTTCCCGCCGAAGCTGCTTCGCGGATTTAGACTACCTGCTTGTTGTCGGATTACGCCTTTGGCTAATCCGACCTACGTGGTTGCATTCGTAGGTCGGATAGAGCGAAGGGAAATCCGACATTGCAGCTGTGCTGGTTTCAGAGTTGACCGATGTTCGGGGTTGAGACTGACACATCGCCGTTCTGCCCGCGCTGGCGCAGGTAGTGATCCATCAACACAATGGCCATCATCGCCTCCGCAATCGGCGTGGCACGAATACCCACACAGGGGTCGTGCCGCCCGGTGGTAATCACCTCCACCGGATTACCGTGCACATCAATACTCCGCCCCGGCAAACGCAGACTGGATGTGGGTTTCAGGGCAATACTGGCCAGAATCGGCTGGCCTGAGGAAATGCCGCCCAGAACACCGCCAGCCTGGTTGGACAGGAACCCTTCAGGCGTCAGCTCATCCCGGTGCTCAGTGCCCTTCTGGTCGATACAGCCAAAACCGGCACCGATTTCCACGCCCTTGACCGCATTGATGCTCATCAGCGCATGGGCCAGGTCGGCATCCAGGCGATCAAAGATGGGCTCTCCAAGGCCGGGGGGCACACCTTCGGCGACGACATTGATGCGGGCGCCAATGGAGTTGCCTTCCTTGCGCAGGGCGTCCATGTAGGCTTCCATTTCCGGCACCTTGTCGGCATCCGGGCAGAAGAAGGGATTCTGGTGAACCTGCTCCCAGTCCAGCTTTTCGATCTTTATCGGGCCAAGCTGGGACAGATAGCCGCGGATCTTCACTCCCAGCCGCTGCTCAAGGTATTTCCGCGCCACAGCCCCGGCGGCGACGCGCATGGCCGTCTCGCGGGCGGAAGACCGGCCGCCACCGCGATAATCCCGAACGCCGTACTTGTGCATGTAGGTGTAGTCAGCATGGGCGGGGCGGAACTGCTCGGATATCTTTGAATAATCCTTCGAGCGCTGGTCCGTATTTTCAATCACCAGCCCGATGGGTGTCCCGGTGGTTTTGCCTTCGAATACACCCGACAGGATCTTGACTTCATCGGCTTCCCGGCGCTGGGTCGTGTGGCGCGACGTGCCCGGTTTACGACGGTCCAGATCCCGTTGCATATCCTCCACAGACAATTCCAGCCCCGGAGGGCAGCCGTCAATAATGCATCCCAGCGCAGCCCCGTGACTCTCACCGAAACTGGTGACCGTGAACAATTTTCCGAAACTATTTCCCGACATGATTCAGTATCTTATCCAGGGTTTTTAATGTAGGTCTTCAGCAGTCAACAGAAATACACCGTCGCCACCGTTGTCAAATTCCAGCCACGTGAAAGGCAGGTCCGGATAGGCTTCCTGGAGCGCGACCCAGCTATTGCCCACCTCGACAATCAGCAGGCCGCCCGGGTTCAGATGTTTCGCCGCCCCGGCAAGAATCCTGTGGGCAATATCCAGTCCGTCGCCACCGGCAGCCAGCCCCAGTTCAGGTTCGTGGCCGTACTCCGCGGGCATATCGGCAATGTCTTCAGCATCTACGTAAGGCGGATTGCTGAGGATGACATCGTACCGGCCTTCAATACCCTCAAAGACGTCCGAAAAGACGGTTCTGACCCGATCACCGACTTCATGATACTCGATGTTTGCGGCTGCCACCTCAAGGGCATCGGCCGAGACATCCGAGAGATCCACTTCCGCTTCCTCAAATACCGTAGCGGCGGCAATACCGATGCAACCGCTCCCGGTGCACAGATCGAGCACTCTCCCCACCGGATGCTCCCCCAGCCAGGGCTGCAGGCCATTCCGGATCAGTTCACCCAGCGGCGACCTCGGTACCAGCACCCGCTCATCCACATGAAAAGGCAGCCCCATGAACCAGGCTTCACCCAGCAGATACGCCAGCGGCACGCGCTCACTGATACGGCGCTCCATGCGGTCCACGATCAGTTGCCGTTCATCCCGGGTCAAACGGGCATCCAGAAACAGCGTATTGTTTTCCAGGGGCAGGTGGAGGCTGCGCATCACCAGCTGAACCGACTCATCCCAGACATTATCCGTGCCATGGCCAAAATACAGGGGCGAGTCCGCAAAACGGGACGATACGTAGCGCAGGTAGTCCCTGACGGTGTGCAGGTCATCAATGGGGCTGGTCACAAGCTCTCTTCCTGTCCGGAAATGGTCAAGGAGCGGAATTATACGCTTCCGGAGCGATGATTACAGTGCCAGCGGCCCGGAACTGTTGAGGTTGTCTTCGTAGCGGTCCAGTGCAGCTGCCATGCGCTCACGGCCCAGCTGAATCAACTCCGGCGCTTTGTGATAATCGTAGCTGCGGCCGGCATTCTTGGGAATGTTAACCAGCAGGTCCGGCGGATACCCGGCAATCTTGTACTGCACCAGGGCGCTCTGCATGGTCTCGATGGTCAGGTTCATTACATCGAATTTGCCAATACCCAGCTTGTCCCAGTCTATGGTTTCGTGGTCGTCCTTGTGTTTCGGGTCGCCTGGTTTAATGGCTGGCCCGGTTTTCGGGGAAACATTGTTTGCAACTGCCTTGCTGATTTTGTCGACCGGTGACTCTCCCGCCCCGGCCTCTTTTCTGGCTGTGAATGTTTTTATGGCATCCCAGTCAAACCAGCGCGATGCTTTGTCACGGATCTTGTCTACCCATTCATCCATGTCCGTCCCGCCCTCACCGGTATTTTCGAACACGGCATCCGGCACCCGCCGGCCGCGGTCGTCTTCACCGCTGAGGTTCACGGCCACCACCATATCCGCATGGGACGAAATCGTCGGGATAATCGGCAAGGGATTCAGCAGTGCGCCGTCCACAAGCACACGCCCGTTGAGTACCAGCGGGGTCACAACACTCGGGATGGCCACGGAGGCCCGGATGGCCTGGTCCAGCGGCCCTTCCTGAAACCAGATTTCCTTGTGGGCCAGAAGATCGGTAGCAACTGCGGTATAAGCAAGCGGAAGGTCTTCAATGCGGGTGTCACCGATCATTTCCCGGACCACGGAAAAGATCTTTTCCCCCCGGATGGCACCGACGGAATTGAAGGTAACATCCAGCAGCTTGAGCACATCAAACTGACCCAGGCCGGTGACCCAGTCCTTGTAGTCTTTCATCTTGCCGGCAGCGAACACGCCACCGATCAGTGCGCCCATGGAACAACCGGAGATGGCAATGATGTTGTAACCCCGTTCCACCAGGATCTCGATCGCCCCGATGTGCGCATAGCCTCTCGCACCGCCGCTACCGAGCGCCAGGGCAACGGTCTTTCCCTTGCCAGGCTTCGGTGACACGTCGGCTTCCTTTCCCGCCGAGGATTGCGCGGCCGAAATGCCCGAACTGGTCACCACCTGCGAGACACCCCCGGCAGGCTTGCTGTCGTCATCCGGTGATGTGGTATCCGATGGCCTGTTCATTCCTTTCACCTCGTTATCACCATCACTTCAACCCGGTCGCCCTGGCGGTCCGGATTGGGTATTACAACCGCGGGCCCCACCGTAATAATCGTCTGACGGCTTTCCGAGACGCCACTTTTCCCGAGTACCTGGGCCAGTGATTCCGCAGCCTTCTCGGCCCGCTCCATGGATTCTTCCAGGCTTTCGTCTTCCTGTAACTCGGAATAGGCCGTCAGTATAACCCTGGCGCCGTCTTCATCGGCCCAGTCATTAATGATCCGCCTGTCCGAACTTGTCCAGTCAAACCGGAAGGTAATACTCCCCTCCCAAGGCACGACAATCGGACCACGGATACGCTCGCTTTCATTACCAAGCCCCGGTATGTCAGTGCCCTGGGGTAAGACCAGATGCTCAACCCAGACATACTCACGCTGGTTCCCCCGCGTCACGGTATAAACCAGGGTCAGCCAGGGCTGCCCGTTTTCATCAATGGAGCCTGCCACCAGGTAGTCCTGATTCGAATCCCGGCCATACAGCTTGGACTGATCAAATATCTGGTTCGCCCAGACATTGCTGCGTCCGCAGTTACGACCTGAGCATTCAAACAGTGTCTGGGCGCCACGGGCCTGCAGCTCCCGCAAATAATGGTTCCGGGCCTCTTCGCGGTTGGCATCCCGCTGCAGCTCGTACAACTGGCCCACACCCTTCACGGGGAGCCGGGCCATGGCTGACGAGCGGATTTCATCGTTTACTTCGCGGACCGGGCTGAACAGCACCAGGTGGCCGGGGGATTCTATGGTTACCTCCGTGTCCAGTTCCGCATCCGGAAACGGTTCCGGTGGCGGCACCTGGGCAGATGCAGAGCCTGTCCAGCCAAGGCAAAACACCGCAAAACACACTACAGATTGCGACAAGCGCTTATTCAGCATTGTTCAAAAAGCCTCTGACTGCATCGACAACTGGCCTGATATCCCCGTCAAGGTGGCAATGATGGCCTCCGGGGACGGTAACCAGGTCCAGGTTGGTAATGGCTTTGGTTCGTGAAGCCAGTTCGGGGCGCTGCGCCAGCAGACCGTTTTCGGCCTTCAGAAATCGGGTTGGCGTAACCACTTTACCCAGGCATGCCTCCACTTGCGGTTCATCCATCATGATCATTGAAGGATGTCGTAGCCGGCGGTCGGTGCGCCATACGTAACCATCCCCCTCGGGCCTCATGCTCCGGTCAATCAGCATGCTTGCCGCTTCCCGGGAGAGAGGGATCATCCCCCCCTGCCTGGCTTTGGCCGCAGACTGCAAGTCAGGGTATACGACATGCTTGCCAGAACCTGTCATCCGTTTTTCGATAGCCTTGCGCATCTGGCCAACCACTTCCTCAGGTTCCCGGCTGATGGGCCCCAGGCTGTCGATCATTACCAGCCGTCTTACCCTTTCCGGAAAAGCAGCGGCATACAACACACTGACAATACCTCCGAGGGAGTGGCCCACAAGGTCTACCTGGTCCTGTGGGCCTTGCCGGAAATGGGTTTCAACCAGTTCAGCCAGGTCGGCCACGTAGTCCATCAACAGATAACCCTGGCCCGGGGGCCGGTGCCCGGAATGGCCGTGGCCCGCCATATCCAGTGAATAGACATCTCTTGGCCCGGCCAGTTCCGGTGCCAGTCGGGCAAACGACAGGGCATTATCCAGCCAGCCGTGAATCATCAGTACCGGGCAGTCCCGGGTGGTCGTGGCGGCAGGCCAGTGAAGACCTGCAAGAGTGATGTGGTTTAATGGCCAGTTGATTTCCCGATACGTAACCTTGGCATCGGGAGGGGTATCCAGAGCGGTGTCGTTCATTGAAACGCTTACATGGTGTGAGTGGGTCGATCCGAGCTCAGTGAACCCGCCAGATAGGATTCGATCTTGGTACGGGCTGTTTCGTCGTCACCATTGAACTGTACGCCAATGCCGGCTGCGCGATTACCCTGGGCCCCTTTCGGGGTAATCCAGATAACCTTGCCGGCTACCGGGATTTTTTCCGGTTCATCCATCAGGTTCAGTAGCAGGAACACCTCATCCCCAAGCTGATACTGCTTCTGAGTGGGTATGAACAGGCCACCCTGCCTGATGTAGGGCATATAGGCTGCATACAATACAGCCTTGTCCTTGATGGTCAGGGTAAGAATGCCACTGCGTGCGCCAAAGCCAGGCCCCATAGTTAACACCTATCTCTCATAATGATGACCGGAGTCCGGAAACTCCTGATATTTCGCAATCATAGCAGTAGTTGTTCAATACTGCCCTATCCTGCCACGCCCCTGACGGCAAAATCATCCCGCGGCCGGGCGGCGTACCGGCATCAGTTTCTGCCAGGCAATCAACAACCGCCCGGCTTCCAGCTCCGGGTTGACGTTATAGACACCGGCGGAGCGTGATTCATGGATAGCTTCCAGCAGCTCATGAGCCCGCCATGGCAGGTTATGGCTGGCGAGGAACATCAGCATCTCCGCTGCTTCCGCATCCCGGGGCTGGCCGCCGGCGGAGATTCGCGCCAGATCACCGGCCCAGCCTTCGAACAGCCACAGGGCTCGCTCCAGCCCCATGACCTTGAAGGGTTTGGCGGCCTCGGCCACCGAGAGCTGGTCCTTCATGAAACGCCGGAAATTATCCAGTGCCTCGTCCCGGGTAGTGATGAAATCCCCAGTCACATATTCCAGCGCCAGGCGCGGCGCATTGGCCGCCAGGCCCAGGGCCTTGTGACATTGTTCCTCGGTCGGACGACTCTCTTCGTCCAGTTCTTTCAGTTGCCCGGCCAGCCAGCGGGCAGCTTGCTCCCGGCCCGGTGTTGCAATCAACAGACTCTGGCAGCGGGAACGGATTGTCGGCAGAACCGGCCTGCCACTCTCCTGCAGCAGTAACAGGGTGACATCCTCGGCCGGCTCTTCCAGGGTTTTCAGCAACGCATTGGCGGAATTGATATTGAGCTGGTCGGCACGGTCGATAATGGCGACCTTGCGCGCCGCCACCTGGGGCGAGCCCACGGCAAACGATGACAGCGCGCGAATCTGGTCAATCTTTATCATCCGGGATTTTTCCGGCGTGTACACCCGTATGTCCGGGTGGGTGCCGGCCGCAACCAGCTCACATTGCTTGCAGCTGCCACAGGGGGCGCCGCCTGCCATGTCCGGCCTCTCACAGACCAGCAACGCAGCAAGGGCATCGGCAAACAGGCGCTTGCCAACACCGTTCTCGCCGGTGACCAGCAGCGCATGGGGCAGTCGACCTTCGGTCATTCTCTGCATGAGCTTGTTCCAGCTATCCTGCAGCCAGGCCATTGTTGCTATCGACGTGTTCACTCATTCACCTTCAATGGTTCCCTTCCGGATGCCCCGGCGGTTGGCGATCAGCCTGTGGTTGCCGTTCGGCCTGTCGTTTCATGGTTGCCAGCAGCCGTTTCATCCTGGCAAGTTCACTGCGGGCACCAATACCGGGTTCCCGGCCATAGTAATGTTTGTTGATCATGCGGGCAAAAGCGGTTGCGGTTCCCGCCGCTGCGGGTTTTGCCCGTGCCAGGCGGAAAGCCAGTTGCGACGGCGTTTCCCCGTGCCGGACGGGCACCCCGGCGCGATCACAGAGCCGATGCCAGCGGCCGACAAGGCGGCTGAAAGGGTCCCGGCTCTCGTTCCGCCGATAGTGCCAGGCGGTAATCAGCCCAGCCAGCAAAAGGCCTGCACCAACAATACCGGCGGTAATGTAACCAAGCTCACGAAGCCCGATGCCCCCGGGCAAACGGGACATCAGATCCATCTGCGACTGGCCCTGGTAACCGACCACCCACCGTTGCCAGTGGTAGTTCATGCGATCCAGTTGCAGCGAAGCCCACTGAAGCATGGCCATGTCGCCGTAACGCTGGGGGGAAGTCCAGTCATTCTCGAGGAAGGACCCCTCCTCTGCCACGGCATCCCGCAGGCCGGATTCAATCCGCTGGGGGGCAATTGCAGCGGTAGGGTCCATACGCACCCAGCCCTGGCCCGGAACCCAGGCCTCGACCCATGCGTGGGCATCATACTGGCGCACAATCAGGTACTCGTCATCAGCGCCCGAATCACCACCCTGGTAGCCCACCACAACCCGGGCGGGGATGCCCGCGGCACGGAGCACAAACGTGGCCGCACCGGCATAATGGGCACAGAACCCCCGTTTTTCGTCGAACAGCAGGGCATCAATCCCATCCTCCGGCATGGCCGGTGGCCGCAACGTGTAAAAGTACTCCTGCTCCCGAAACCGGTCCAGCAGGTGCCGGACAATGGCTTCGGGGTTGTTGTATTCGTCGGCAAGATCCTGTCCGAGGGCCCTGGCCCTGGGATTCCCTGTTCGTGGCAGTTGCAGGTATCTCTCAACATTGTCCGGCTCAGCACCGGACACCCCGGGCAGGTCCTGCCCCGAGAGCGCCATACGGTATCTGACCGGGCTGTCAGCCGGCCGGTCGAAACGGAACAGGTCTTCGTCGTTGGGTTTTACATTGTCAGAGACTGCCCGGGAGTTTTCCAGGGCAAATGCCCAGGTCTGGTCCGTAGGCTCCATCAACACATCGTACTGGTTTGATTCCAGCTCGCCCACGCCGCCATCAACCGAGACCCGCCCGGGCCTGCGAAACTGCCGGCCGAAGCCCTGCTGCCAGGTTTCACCATCGAGGCGGTCCAGAATCAGCCCGCGCCAGTAGCGGTCACGATACGCCGGTGTCTCTCCGCCAAAGGTAACCCGGAACGCCCGCTCGCTGCTCTGGGCCAGGCTGGAGATATCACCGGGAGTCATTGAATCACTGATACCGGTGCGCGCTTCACCGGATACAAGGGGGACACTCCACAAGGGGGCCATCCGGGGGAAGAAGACAAACAGGAGCACGACGATAGGCAGGGTTTTCAGCAGCATCATCCCCAGGCGACGCCAGCCGGATTTCAGGGCCCCGGGAATTTCCGGTGCATTGACCACCTGCAACCCGACCAGCAGGAGCACAACGCCGGCCAGATTGATCACGCTCCAGTGAATCTCCTGCCGAAACAGGAAGTTGACCGTGGCGAGATACACCAGGATGAAAAACAAAACATAGAAGTCCCGCACCGAGCGGGTCTCCAGCCACTTCAAACCCACCGCAAGCACAAAGAAAGAGGCAGCTGTCTCAACCGTGAAGCGCCCCTGGACTGTGGCAATGTAAACCGCCACCAGCGCCAGCATAATGCCGGAACGCAGCCATTTGCCGGGTAACCTTACCCTTCCCGACTGGGCCAGCCAGCGCCATCCCGCCAGCACAGCGCAACTGGCGAGCAGCCATACCGGCAACCGGTCCCACTGGGGCACCAGCAGCAATGCAAAGCTGGCAATCAGCCAGATCAAAGCCTTGCCGGACACCAGCTCCGCCGTTTCCGAAACCTCCCGCTTAGCGCTCCGGTTACGAAAATACTTCATCAAAGCGCCGCCTCCCTGCCGGAAGCAACCGGGCGACCAACGCCCTCACCAGCTCGGGTACCATGGGGTAGCGGCCCGCCCTCCCGCGGCTGCTCCAGTCCGAACACTGCCAACGCCTTGAGGCAGCGGCTGGCATGCGCTGGCCCGGCATCCGGCTCTATTACGTGCCCCGGCAGGTTCAGCCCGAAACGGCTGTTGTTCCTGGAACGTTCCAGCACTTGCTGCGCCAGATATCCCAGCCGCAATTCCCTGTCGACACCGGCAAAGGCATCGTAGTCGAGCCAGTGCGGGCTGCCCTGCTCACCTTCCCAGTCCGCGATGACCATCTCACCCGTCCGGGCAAAGCGCTTCCACTGTACCCGCTGGCTCATATCACCTTCCCGCCAGGGGCGGAGATCCGCGTGATCATTACCATCGATGGAACGGGATTTTGAGGCTTGCTCTCCGTCCTGCACCGTACTGGCCGCATCCGGTGCCGGCAGTGGATTGGGATAGACGATGCCGGAAGTCACAGGCCGGAGCCAGGACCAGGCCCGGAACAAACCAAAGGGAAAACGGGTTTCAACCAGAATACGGTCCGGTTGCAGGTAGCCTCGCCGGTACGACGGCACGGAAAGACTCAGGTCGGATTGCTGGCCGGCGTGAATATGCTGTTGATTCAGGACAACGTCATCGCAGGCGAGGCTCAAAGCCAGGGTGTCGTGGCGTGGCGATACCGCACGCAGGCGGAACGGAATCAGATCCCCTGCAAAGCCCTCACCGGCCTGGATCAGGGTCAACTCAAGGCCGGATAGGTTGCGGTGAGTCTGGTGCATGGCGGCCACTGCAACCGCACCCAGAAGAAAGGTCAGCAGGTAGATCAGGCTGTTCTGGTAGTTGATGCCGGTGATCAGCATGATCAGCAACAAGGCCCCGAAAACAACCCCGGCACCGGTGGGCAGAATGAATATATTGCGCTGCCCGAATGTCCGCTGGTCTGAGCGGGGAATACGATGGTTCACCCAGCGTTGCCAGCGGTTGCGGATTGCCTTGAACATAAACGCCCTGTTACGTAACCGGATTGATCAGGCCCCAACTATAAACACGTTTTCGGCCCTTTACAGAAGAATACTGCAATTACTCCGATTCTGATCACAAATGCCACACAAACGGCTTGAAATACGGCGCCTGCAGAAGAATACTGATCAAAAGGAGCCTACTGACTGCAGTCGACTATCAGCAGCACCTCTATTTCGCGTCTGGACACGGCAAGAGGCTACGTCATGATACGCCGAACACCCCTTTATATTGCCCTGGCGGGTACCGCCGGCCTGGCAGCATCCATTGCGCCTCCCCTGGTAGCAGGCGTGCAATCCCTGTCATCCGACGAGATGGTTGAAACCTACGTGAAGGATTCCGCCGTTATCGTCGTGCCCAGGGAGCGCCAGAAAAGCGAAGCGGACCGCCGGAAAATCCTCCGTTCCCTGACCATATCACCCGGTGAGCCGGTGCTCACGGAAGCGGAAGAAGAAGCCTACCGCGAAGCCCTGGAGCGTTTCCAGCGTGAAGGCAAATCCGATGCGCTGGAAAGCGCCGAGGAAGAGTTTCTCCGCAGGGCCCTGCTGTTACCACAGGAAGAACTGGCCCGTGCGCAGCCACCCAGGGACCTCACCCCCAACATTCCGCCGATTATCTTCGGACAACAGGCGGAAATCCCGGACGAGCCTTTCACCCAGACGTTCCTCAACGATCAGCTGAGCCTCGGGTTTGACGGCCAGAACCTGAACTTCTCCATCGGCAACCCGCCAGGCATTGATGATATCCAGGTGCCCCATGGTATTGACGAAGGCCCGGTGAACCTGACGCCCAGACCCGGGGGCGGGTTTGATCTGTCAATTGAGGTGCCGGACCGGTAAGGCGGTTCGTTCAAAGTCAGCCACACAAACGAAAAGAGCGGCAATCCTGTAGAGGAGCCGCTCTTTTTTTGTGTCCGGGCAACGCCCAGACATAAAAACGCCCCGCAGAGCGGGGCGCTTATATATCAAGCTAAATATAGCTTTCGATCACTCGTGACCATACACAGCCATCTTAGTGTTACTGATGTGCAGGTTGTCGATACCGATAGCACCGATGCTTTCACCGCCGATAACGGTTTCGGCAACGTTGATATCCATCAGTACATCGTCCACATCTACACGGAGCACGTCGGTCGCTGAGGACTCACCGATGCCGTCACCCTTATACACATCCAGGCTCACGACTGCAAAGCCCTGTTGAGCGGCTCCGATCAGGCGAGCTTCTGTCTCAGAAGGATCAGTGGGATCTTCAGCAAACATCGCCGCCAACTCTTCTTGGGAAAGCGTCTCGCCACCAGCGTTGGAACCTTCAATGCTCATGCCACGGACACCAATGCCGAGGAATTCAACATCGAAATTCATCTCATTCACTGTGAACGCCGTGTCGATGTTCAGAGTGCCAGTGCCGGCCTCTCCCCCTACATCGTCGGTATCAACGCGGATATCGAGTACGCCAAGAAGACCCCATGCATCCATATTGGAAACCAGAACAGTATTCTGGTCGCCGTTGCCCTCAAGCTCCATGGAATCGGCCGTCATACCCCAGTCAATTGGAACCGGATTGCCTTCTCCATCTTCCTGAAGTGAACCAACGTGGATGATCGCGTCGCCATCATCAGCAATGTCGATATCGATTTTCAGTTGGTCAAGAAGGGCACCAGCTTCATTGGCATCTGCATAGGCCGCGGCTGATTCTGAGTCGCTAGTCAGGGCACCACCAAGTTCAATACCTTTTACTGAGAAGGTACCTTCGTCGGTATAGGTGAATTCACCAATGCTTACCTGGGTTTCCAGCTCGATGGTTACACCGGCCTGACCGGTGACGTCGCCCATCGTGCTGTCGTCCATCGCCTGCAGCTCTGCGTGAGCGGCGAAGGGTGCAGCGGCAACCGCTGTTGCCAGTGCTAGTTTCTTCAGGCCTTTCATATTGTTCTCCTTGATTGAACTTATTGTTATCCAGTTGAACTTTTCGTTTTGGTGTGAGGCCTTACCTCACACCCTCATTTAAGATTGTTTTACACTCCGGTTCCGTGAATACATTCACAAATTGTCACAAAACAACACAGAATCTTAATTAAGACAAAAAAAACAATTTAATATTAATCAGTTACCTGACCCTTCCGCTTCTTTCTTTTCGTCATAGAAAATCTGGAATGGTTTGTCCTGGGACATCGGCTCACCGAAGCTTGCCTCACCATCGTCAAGCCTCACCGGAATCAGCTTGATACCGGACACACCCAGCCTGTGCTCGTGCTCCAACACCAACGCGCGGATATTTTCGCCATCCTTTTCGACGCTACCGGGATAGGCAATAACGGCTCCGTGTATTTCCTTTCGCCGGGCGATTGACTTCAAACCTGCACGGTACATCAGTACTTTGATTTCTCCCGGGGCTCCGTCGGCATCTTCCCCAAGCTTCATTTCCTGCACTTTTTCCGATTTCATCACCATGAACGCCATAGGCCGGAATATGCCTGCCTCTTCCAGCTCATCACCGGCCTTTTTAAGCGCCGCATCGGTCATCTTCGTAAGGTGCTTCTGCGCAACCGCCACTACCGCAGCCAGATCCTTATCATCCAGCTTACCGTCGGAAAGCACATGGTCGTCCCGATCAATCGCATCCTGCCCAAAAGCAGACATCGAAAACGCAAAACCAACCACAAGTGCCAGAACAAACCGCTTACCAATACCGTTACAAATCTTCATACTGGTTACTGCCCCCAGGATTATTGTTTAGAATGCACCGGCCCTGTCCCGTACAGAGACAAGAACCCGCGACCTGCCGCACAGGCTACCGTGAACCCATGCAAGATTTTGTTAAGTATGTAACATCGTGAAAACATTAAGTGCGGAAGAGGCAGAACGCCTTGTTTCACAGATCAGCAGTGATCGTGGGTTTATCGACTACACCGATGCTGTTCGTCAGCGGCGCATCGTTACGGCATCACCATGGAAGTGCTGGCAGGTGCCCCATGAAGAATCCGCTTTCCGGGAGTTCATAAAGGATATTGAACAGGCCTGGGCGGAATTCTCGGTCAGGGACGATCATGAGGTCGCGGGCGGCCTCATGGGCACCCTTTTCTATGAAGCCGGGAATCGCACAGTGCCGGGATTCGCCGGCAAAGCGGCAACAGTCACCGGGGATTATGGTTATGTCGGCCTTTACCTCTGGCAACTGACTCTGGATATGTCGGGAACCCGGCCCCCGGAACTCCATTTCCACCCCCGCTGCGACAATGACACCAGGGACACGGTTATAAACCTGATCCACACTAAAACGGATACGCCCGCCCCGTTCAGAATGTGTCAGGGTTTCACCGCCGACCGATCCGCAGACGAATACCGGCATGGCGTCTCCAGGGTCCTTGACTACATCCATGCCGGCGACTGCTACCAGGTAAACCTGTCCAACAAATACACCGGTAGCTACCAGGGTTCACCCTATACCGCTTTCAGCGCTCTGTGCCGGGCGGTACCCGTACCTCATGCCGCTTTCATCAATGCCGGAACATACCAGGTACTGAGCATTTCGCCGGAACTGTTCCTGAGCATCGAAAAGGGCCGAAAGGTGGTCAGCAAGCCCATCAAGGGCACCCGGCCCAGGGACAGGAGCAGTGTCGAAAACGACCGAAAGATAGCCGATGCCCTGGCCGCCGCCGAAAAGGACCGGGCCGAGAACCTGATGATTGTGGACCTGATCCGTAACGACCTGTCGCGATTCTGTGAGCCCTTCTCCGTCTCGGTTCCGCACCTGTTCCACATTGAAAGCTATGAAAACGTCCATCAACTGGTCAGCACGGTGGAAGGTAAGCTGCAACCTGATTTCACGCCGTTCCGGGCGTTTCTCTCGGCCTTCCCGGGCGGCTCCATCACCGGTGCACCCAAGCGCCGCGCCATGGAAATCATCGACAGTCTGGAAGAGCACAGTCGGGGGCCTTACTGCGGGTCGGTTTTCAGCTGGAGTTTTTCCAATAACCTGGAAAGCAATATCGCAATCCGTACCCTGATGACGGATTCACAGGGGCAGATTCACTGCTGGGCGGGATGTGGCATCGTGGCGGATTCAGACCCGGATGACGAATACCGTGAGTCGGTGGACAAGGTGCAGAAGCTGATGAGTGTACTGGAAGCCATGTAACGCGAAGAAGCCATGCCGGGGCAGTTGAACCACCCCGGCTTCCCTGAACAAATCAGCCGTGGATATTACTGGCCTTCAGGAACTCACCTTTCAGCTCCTCAAAGGTATGCACCGCCGGAAACTGCGGAAATTCTTCAATCACGTTCTGCGGCGCGTGGAACAGAATGCCCGCTTCCGCCTGGCCCAGCATGGTGGTGTCGTTGTAGGAGTCACCTGCAGCAATAACCCGGTAGTTCAGCAACTGGAAGGCACGTACCGACTGGCGCTTGGGATCACGCTGACGCAACAGGTAATCGGTGATCCGCCCCTCTTCGTTCACCTCCAGCTTGTGGCACAGCAGGGCCGGGTAACCCAGCTTGGCCATCAGTGGCATGGCAAACTCGTAGAAGGTGTCTGACAGAATCACTACCTGGAACCGCTCCCGCAGCCAGTCCAGAAACTCTTTGGCACCCGGCAAGGGGTCCAGTTCGCCGATCACTTCCTGGATCTGTGGCAGACCGTAGCCATGCTGGTCCAGCAATTTCAGGCGCTGGGTCATCAGCACGTCGTAATCGGGAATGTCGCGGGTGGTCGCCTTGAGCTCCTCAATGCCGGTTTTCTCCGCAAACGCGATCCAGATTTCCGGGATCAGTACTCCTTCAAGGTCAAGGCACGCGAGTTCCACATTGGTCTCCTGGTCATTAAACGCCGGTAAGCCCCGCCTGGAAGAAGCCGGGGAATCAGAATCAGGCGCTATGATAAAAAAATCCGCGCAGGAATGCATCGTGGATATGGCCAGCTATATCGATAGATTCCGGTATTCCTTCAGACTACAGCCGGTTAATGGTAGATTTATCACACATTTACACCCCAGGTGATGCGTTCAATGACGGATATTTCACAGCTACAGGCCGAGCTCGAGGGCCAGAGCCCCAGGGCCGTCCTCAAGGCGGCACTGGCGAAGTACGACAATATCGCCATTTCTTTCAGCGGTGCGGAAGACGTGGCACTGATCGAGCTTGCCCATAAATTGACGGATAACCTGCAGGTTTTTACCCTGGATACCGCGCGCCTGCATCCGGAAACCTATGAATTCATAGACCGGGTCCGCGAACACTACGGCATCGAGATAGAGGTGATGTTCCCCGACGCCGCCGAGGTGCAGGACCTGGTCACCCGTAAAGGCATGTTCAGTTTCTACAAAGATGGCCACGGCGAGTGCTGTGGCATTCGCAAGGTAAATCCGTTGCGCAGGAAACTGGCTACGGTGGACGCCTGGATCACCGGACAGCGCAAGGACCAGAGCCCCGGCACCCGCAACGACGTGCCCGTGGTACAGATTGACGATGCCTTCTCCACAGAAGACAAGCAGCTGGTGAAGTTCAACCCGCTGGCGAACTGGAGCTCAAAGGAGGTATGGGACTATATCCGTATGTCGGAAGCGCCCTACAACAAGCTTCATGAAAAGGGCTTTGTCAGCATTGGTTGCCAACCCTGTACCCGTGCCATCCTGCCCGGACAACACGAGCGCGAGGGCCGCTGGTGGTGGGAAGAAGCCACACAGAAAGAATGCGGCCTTCACGCAGGAAACCTCATCGCCCGGGAGTAACCCGGGCCCGAGTCAGTAGGTGGGCAGCTCGATATCGCTGAACAGGGCCTCGATCTCGGCCCTGCTGCCCTGGTGGGCAACCGCTTCGTCAACCCGTTCCCGGGTCAGGTGCGGGGCAAACCGCTCGATAAAGTCGTACATATAACCCCGCAGGAAGGTTCCCTTACGGAAGCCGATGCGGGTGACACTGGGGCGGAACAGCTTGCTGGCATCCAGTGCCACCAAATCCGGGTCGGTCTTTTCGTCAAAGGCCATGCTGGCAATAATGCCAACGCCCAGTCCCAGGCGCACATAGGTCTTGATCACATCCGCATCCGCTGCCGTGAAGACCACTTTCGGGGTCAGGCCGTAGGCCTGGAAGGCTTCATCCAGCTTCGAGCGGCCAGTGAAACCGAACACGTAGGTCACCAGCGGGAACTCCGCCAGGTCCGGCAGGGTCAATTCCGGCTTCTTGGCCAACGGATGATCCCTGGGCACGATAATGCTCCGGTTCCAGCGGTAACACGGCATCATGATCAGATCGGTAAACAGTTCCATGGCTTCCGTGGCGATGGCGAAATCCACCGCCCCGTTGGCGGCCATTTCCGAGATCTGCATCGGCGTGCCCTGGTGCATGTGCAGCGACACTTCCGGATAGGACTCGATAAACCCGCTGATAATCGGTGGCAAGGCATACCGGGCCTGGGTGTGTGTGGTGGCTATACTCAGATCACCCTTGCGCTGGTTGCTGAATTCCTGGGCAATTTTCTTGATGCCTTCCACCCGGCGCAGAATTTCACCCGCTTCCCGGATAATGATTTCGCCGCCCGGTGTAATCCGTGTCAGGTGCTTGCCGCTGCGGGCAAAGACTTCCAGGCCCAGTTCATCTTCCAGAAGGCGGATCTGCTTGGATATTCCCGGCTGCGATGTAAAAAGGCTCTGGGCAGTGGCGGATACGTTGAGATCATGGTGCGCAACTTCCCAGATATAGCGCAACTGTTGTAATTTCATCTACCCTGTCGCTCCCCATAAGGCCCGGTCGGAACCGGGGCATGTATACGCTTGTGTTATTGTAGAAGAATACGCATAAAAACAGGATTTTTCATTCTTATTGAGTATACAGATTCCCTTCCACCACAGTTTAGACCAAAAAACAGAGAACGCAGCATGGTGACCGGGTGTTTTGTCTGTATGGCCCTTGACTTAACTGTGACAAAGCACACAATCCGTTATCAAATCATCCACCGGCATTCAGGGAAACAATGCTGCTAACCACCAAGTTCCTCAGACCAACCGCCGACCCCCGCTCGGTGCAGCGTGAGCGCCTGAGCGCCCTGTTGCAGCCGGATGGCACCAAGCGGCTGAACCTGGTGGTGGCGCCGGCCGGATTCGGCAAGACCACACTGGTGAGTCAGTGGTGTTCCCGCTCCCCCGGCACCGTCGCCTGGCTATCCCTTGATGAACACGATGATGAGCCCCGGCGTTTCTGGCAGTACGTGGTGGGAGCGTTTGAACACAATGGCCTTGCCGGCCTGGAAGAATGCCGGCTACAGCTCAGCCACTGCAGCCTGCAGGAACTGGAAGGCCCCATCACCGGCCTGATCAACGTCCTCGCCGCGGACGGTTCCCCCTGGTCGCTGGTTCTCGACGATTACCACTTCATCCGTGATCCGCAACTGCAGCGCCAGGTGTCCTATTTTATCGATTACCTGCCCCCAGGCATCCTGGTTACGCTTGCCTCCCGCACCGAACCCGCCCTGCCATTATCCCGGTGGCGGGTTCGTCGCTGGGTAGAGGACATACACCCCGGTCTGCTGGCGTTTTCGGAGGAGGAATGCCGGAAATTTTTCCACGACACCATGGGGCTGGAACTTTCCGAACAGGAAGTGCGAAAGATTTGCCGAAAAACCGAAGGCTGGGTGGCCGCCATGCAGTTATCTGCACTTTCCGGTGGCAGCATTGAAGACCAGAAATCCGGCGAACGCCCGCAACACATAGACCTGGATGAACGAAAGATCAGCGATTATGTGCTGACCGAGGTCCTGGAGCAGCAACCGGCCCCGGTCCGGGAGTTCCTTCTGGACACCGCATGCTGCCCGAGGCTTTGCGCATCCCTGTGTGATGCTGTGCGGGGAACCACCAACAGCCAGGCACTGCTCGAGCAACTGTTGCGGGAAAACCTGTTTCTGATCCCGCTGGATACCCGCAACGAATGGTTCCGCTATCACGATCTGTTCCGCGATGCGCTGCTGCAACGGGCCAGGCATTTCAAACCGGCGGACACCGAACAACACTGGCAGCGTGCCGTTGACTGGTTGCTGACCCACAGCCATGTCCAGGAGGGCATTTCCCAGATTGTCCAGCACCAGGACTGGCCCTGGCTGGCCCGGGTGCTTGCGGAGCATGGCAACAACCTGATCCACGGCGGTTTCCACCTTCCGGTTCTGAGCTGGCTTGACGCCCTGCCCGCCGATATCCTGCAAAGCAGCCCCCAGTTGCTCATGTTGAGGGTCTGGGCCCTGTTCTTCGCCAACCGGGTTGACGTGCTGGACCCGCTACTCGGGGAACTGGAAGACATGCTGGACAAGCGCGTGGCGGACTCTCATCCGGATGCCGAAGGGGCCCTTGGCCTGCAGAGCGAAATTTCGCTGATCCGGTCCTACCTGGCGCGCTCGAAGAGTGATGACAAGAACGCCAGCGATCTCACCCAGCAGGTATTGAAGGACATCGACCACACCCGGATTCCCCTGAAGTCGGTCACTTATTACGGAGTTGGCCTGGACTATTATGGCAAGGGGGATCTGGCCGCCGCGGAAGACGCCCTGAAATCAGCGGTGCGTTATGGCGAGCTGGAGCGCAAGCCCAGCACTGTACTCTCCAGCGGTGGTCTGCTGGCCTGGATCCAGTACAATCGTGGTGACATCGACGAGGCCCTGGATACCTGCACCCGGGTGCGGCAATGGGTGGACCAGCATCACAGCGACCCCCGTCAGCCCAAGCTGATTTCCTGCTGGCAGAACAGCGCACTGATCGAGATCTACCGGGAGCGAAACGAACCCCAACTGGCGGCTTCCTACCTGGCACCGTTGCTGGAGCACGTGAAAAACGGGACGGAACCCGGCCAGCATGTGATCATCCAGTTTGTTCGCGGCCACCTCGCGTTCAGCGAAGGCCGTTACCAGGAAGCGATAGAAGCCCTGGAAGACGCCGCCAGCGTGGCACGTCGAAGACGCGAGCATATCCTGTTCGAACCACCGGCCTGCTCTGCCCTGCTGGCTCGCTGTTACCTGGCCACCGGGCACCTGGATCTGGCCGGGGAATGGATGCAGCAGGTAACGAATGACCGTTTCACCAATCCCCTGAACCGGGAACAGAATCAGATCAGTATTGCCCGGGTACAGGTTGCCCAGGGCCACACACGGGAAGCCATGGCCACCCTCGCCCCCCTGCGCCTGAGCGCCGAAAAGGACCAGCATTTCCGTCATCTGGTGGAAATCCAGCTGGTCTATTGCAATGCGCTTTATGCGGAGGGGAAAACCCGGGAGGCGGAACAGATGCTTGCCCGGGCGGTACAGCAGGCCGCGGATGCGGGTTTCATGCGCCTGCTGGCAGAGGAAAGCCCCACTATCCGCAGGCTGTGCCTGGAACTGCCTTCACTGAAGGCACCGGGGCGCTGGAACACCCGCGTGCTGGACATGCTGCGTGAACAGTCGGAGGCAGAGACAACGGCTGTGGAGCCCCCTCAGGAGACGTCCGCCCCGGCGGACTCGGGCAACGATGAACTGCCGGAACCACTCAGCCAGCGGGAACTGGAAGTGCTGGAGCTGATCAACCAGGGCCTGGCAAACAAGGATATCGCAAGGACCATGGGCGTAGCCCCGACCACCGTAAAAGCGCATATCCGCAACCTCTACGGCAAACTGGCGGTGGGCTCACGCACAGAAGCCCTGGCCCGGGCCCGGGAACTGCGGTTGTTGGCGTAGCAATCCGTTAATGGGGGGCCTTGAATCCCTGCATTTTTGTGACCCATTTCACATTTTCGCCGATATTTAATGACCCACTACGCCCTTTGGACGATCCAGATACGCCCCCTCCTCTTTTATGATTCTTCCGACGCTGAGGGAAACCTCGGTAAGAATTCTGAAACTTCAGGCCTTCAGACTTCTTGTTCCGCGTTGTTTCGACGCCCGGGTTCGTAAAGAGCCCACTTTACAAGAGCCACCCGATTGGGTTGGCTCTTTTTTTATGGCTCGATGATACGCCGGAACGGCGGCAGCGCGTCCAGCAACAGCTGGCCATACCGGCGGGCAATGATACGACGGTCCAGAATGGTGACCCGACCGGTATCGGACTCGGTCCGCAGCAGGCGGCCCACGGCCTGCACCAGTTTGATGGAGGCGTCAGGCACGGTGATTTCCATGAACGGATTGCCGCCACGGTGTGTTACCCACTCCGCCAGGCTGGCCTCGATCGGGTCATCCGGCACCGAGAACGGCAGGCGCGTGATCACCACATGGCTGAGATACTTGCCCGGCAGGTCAATGCCCTCGGCAAAGCTGGCCACGCCGAACAGCACGCTGGGAAGGCCCTCGTCCACACGGCTGCAATGCCGGCGCAGCACCTCCCCTTTGGCCATGTCGTCCTGGGTGGTGATCAGCTCCGGGTAGTCCGGTGCCAGAGCATCCCGTACCAGCTTCATCTGCCGCCGGGATGTAAACAGCACCAGAGTTGCTTTCTCGCCAGCCCACAGGTCAGGAAGGCGCGACACCACCTGGTCGGTGAAACTGTCGTCCGTCGGCATGGCCGTCATGGCAGGCACTTCCACGGTGGCCATCTCCCCATAGCGGAAGGAGCTGGGAACCACCACAAACCGGCTGGCTTCCGGCAGGCCGGCCCGGGCCTTCAGGCGATCAAACCTGCCCAGGGCCGTGAGGGTGGCACTGGTGAGAACCGCGCCGTAGGCCCGGGACCACAGCCTTGAATACAACAGGTTATCCGCCAGCACCGGACTGCTGAAGAGTGTGATGTCTTCGGCATGTTCCCACCGCTGCCGCACCGCCCAGCGTGCCGCTGGGGGGCCGGAGCGCTTGTTCTGACTGGCGGGCGTGTCTTCCCCCTGTTCGGGATCTTGCGCCGGTTGGCCGGGGTTATCGCTCCAGGCCGCCCACAAACGCAGCTGATCTTCGGCGCGGCTGTGGAATGAACCGATCACCGGGTACCACGACTCGGCGGTATCCCGGTCCACATCGCTGGCCTTGCGTTCGTCGAACGCGGTCTGCAGTTCTTCCACCATCACACCGAGCTGTCGCGTCAGTGTTGCGGTAGCTATCCGGGCTTCCACCGCCAGCCCGGCGAGCGCCTCCGGCAATGCCCCTTCCGGGTAACGCCACTGGGCGGAGCGCCGTTCTTCGTTGAATTCCCAGCCGGTGTTCTGCTCCGCCTCCTCGTAGACTTTCGCCAGGGTGACATCCACCTCCCGTGAAGCAGAGCTGATGCGGTCGATGGTTTTCGCCGCCTGGGTGCCGGGGGTCAGGAACGGCTGCATCTTGCCCAGGGCCTGTGACAGCTGTTTCAGCCATTGCCGTGTGGAATTGAGCGGCACCGACGCGGCAAAGTGATTCAGGGCCTTGTCCGGCAAATGGTGGGCTTCGTCGAAGATAAACAGGGCGCTTTCCGGCTCCGGCAGAATGGCGCCACCGCCAAGAGCCAGGTCCGCCAGCACCAGGTCGTGGTTGGCCACCACAATGTCGGCGTCGTCCAGGTCCTTGCGGGCATCAAAGAAGGCACAACTGTCGAAATAACTGCAGTGGCGATTGGTGCACTGGCGATGGTCCGTGGTGACCTGGCGCCACACATCATCGGGAATCTGGTCCGGCCAGTGGTCGCGGTCGCCATCCCATTTGCGGGAGCCATAACTGGCCAGCATATCCTCGAAGAACGCCCGGGTGCCGGGCTCTTCCTTGCCGGGCCCGTCCAGCAGGAACAGCGGCATGGTGTCACTGTCGCCATTACCCTCGTCGTGAAGTCGCGCTTCCAGCCGGGACATACACAGGTACCGGCCGCGGCCCTTGGCCAGGGTCCAGGTGAAATCCAGCTTGCTGTGTTTCTTCAGGTCCGGCAGGTCCTTGTGCACAATCTGGTCTTGCAGGGCCACAGTGGCCGTGGAGATGACCAGGGTCTTGCCAAGGGCCCGGGCCACGGGAATGGCCGCAATCAGGTAGGCCAGGGTCTTGCCGGTACCGGTGCCGGCTTCCACCACGCAGGTACCGGCCGCGGAGGTGCGCTGGCCGTCGTTCTCGGTGATATCGCCCATGTAGCGGGCAATCTCGGCAATCATCAGGCGCTGCCCGTAGCGTGCACGGATATCCTTGCCAGCCAGCACATCCCGGTAGGTCTGCTGTATCTGCTGTTTGACGTCCTCGGACAGTGCCATTACTCGGGGCTCACCCAGTTGCGAACGACACCGACACGGAAGCGACGGCCATCCATACTCAGTTCAACCCCTTCCTCGGTAATCCGTTCAACGGCAATGCCGGAAAATGATTCACCGGGTTTCAGATAGTGATCGTTGATCATCACCCGCCTGGAGGATGGCTCGGAAGCATAAATATGACTGTTGAAGATAAGGTCAGGTACTCGTTTCTGAAATGACAATGGCAGCTCGACAAGGTGTGGTGTGCGTTCGGCGGTTGTATCGTTATCAACTGATTCGGAGGGATTGACCGCACTGGGTTCCCGGGGTGTCGGAACAATCACCGTTGGCCGCTCACGGCTGTCACCGGGCTGAGTTCCGGACACGGTCGGCACCGGTATTTCAATGGCATTGGCCAGGGTATCACTTTCCCTTGAGGATGCCTCCGCAGGCCTGACTTCCGGAATCGGTTCCGGCGCGGACTGCACGGGCTCCGGGGCCGTTGCAGCCGGTTCAGCCTCTGCAACCTGAGGGGCCTCCACCGGCTGCCCGGAAGGCTCCCCCGCGGAGAGCCTGTTATTTTCAGGCCAGAACGCCCAGACCAGAATGCCCGCATTCAGCACCAGGCCAATGGCTACCCACACCAGTACCGGCACGGACTTCTTCCTGGGCTTATGGATCATCTGGACCTGTTGGCCGAGATCCGGCACACGGCCCTGACGGCGCTCGTTTTCCGATTTTCTCAGAGCATCAAGGATATAGGACATGTCAGTTAACCATCCCCTGCGAGCTGAGCCGCGGGCCACCGGACTCAAGATCATTATTCATCTGGATAATGGTCATGGCACCGGCAATACCGTCCACCGTCAGGCCCTTGCGCTCCTGGTACCAGCGTATCTGTTCTTCCGCAGACATGCGGTTAACGCGGTTTTCCTCCTCGCGGGAATCAGCATAGCGGCTCGCCAGCTCCATCATCCGCGACCCCATCCAGATCTGCTCTGAAACACCGCCTTCCTCATCATCAATATGGGAAGGCACTTCCCATAACACGGTGAACTCTCCGTACCAATAGGGCTCCAGGCTGGAAAACGTCACTTCCCGGCGGCCTTCCGGCAGCTCCAGGGTGGCTCGATCCTGATCAAGACCGCTCAGCACCGCATAACGGTTGTTACCCTCGCCATTACGAAGTTTCAGGATCGCCGGCCGGTCCAGGTATTCCAGGCTGCGCCGGGAGCCCCGGTTCTCCAGACAGCGAAGGCCCTGCTCCTCGGCATAACGACAGGCCACGGGGCTTTCAGAGACACGGTATTCTCTCCCCCACACGCTGAACAACTCCCGGAACGCCTCCGGCAGGGACAGAGCGCCGGAGGCAAACTCGAAATCCTCCGCCAGGGTTTCCGGTTCCGGCTCACGCTGATCTTCGTCGAACGCCGGGCTTTGTTCTGGCAGGTCTGGCTGCACAATCACCGGCTGCAGCTCAGGCTGCGCCGGCTCTACACGCTGAATCTCCCCTGACAGGACGTCGCCCTCATCGCCGGCTGTTGCGTCGGGCGTCATCCAGCCCGCTCCCGGCAACCGGTCCAGTGCCCAGACCGTCATGATAACGGCCATCACAATACTGGCAGCCACCAATAACAGGTGGGCTTTTGCAGAGACGCTACCCGAGCGTCGCCGGGCCGGCTTTCCGTTCACTTCCCGGGCTGCGGTGCGGATATGGGCTGCCGTAATCTGGTGCTCACCCTCGGCATAGGCGCCCAGCAGCGCACGATCACTGATCAGGTTAATCAGCCTGGGAATGCCCTGGCTGGCACGAAAGAGGGCCCGCACCGCGCCGTCGGTGAAAATTTCGCCCCGAAGGCCTGCAACACTGAGCCGGTAGCGCAGGTAGGCCGGGATTTCTTCACGGCCGAGCGCATCCAGATGATAGCGCGCCGTAACCCGCTGGTTCAGTTGGCGGAGTTCCGGCAGTTCCAGGATGGCCTGCAATTCCGGCTGGCCAAGCAGCACAATCTGAAGCAGCTTCTTCTCAGCGGTTTCCAGATTGGTAAGCAGCCTTAGTTGCTCCAGCACCTCGGCGGAAAGGTTCTGGGCCTCATCGATCATCAGCACCTTGTGACGGCCGGCAGCATGGGCCTTGAGCAGATCATCGTTGATCAGCCCCACCAGTTCCTTGATGGTGGCCCCGACTTCGTGGGGGATTTCAAGCTCGTCACAGATGGAGGACAACAACTCCCGGGCGGACAGCCTCGGATTGAGGATCAGGGCGATATCCACATGATCCGGCACATTCTCGATAAAACAGCGGCTGACCGTGGTTTTTCCGGTACCGACTTCGCCGGTAATCACGATGAAACCACCCTGCCCCTGCACCCCAAACATCAGGTGCGCCAGCGCTTCCTTGTGGCGCTCGCTGAGGTACAGATAGCGGGGATCGGGGGCAATCGAAAACGGGGGTTCCCGGAAGCCGAAGAAATCGTAGTACATGAGTGTCCAGTCAGGTGCTCAGGCGGAGCTTGCGGGAGGCGCCATCGGGCTCCCCGGCCATCGCGGTATCATACCGCCCGGCTCCCGGGGCTGTCATCTCATGATGTGCCGGAATCCGCACTGCTTACCAGTCGTAACTCGGCGGTGGAACGGCGTTGCTCGGATTTGAGACGGCGAATGCAACGCTCCAGGGTTTTGGAGATCCGGGCATGGGAACGAATCATGGAAATCTTCGGCCAGGTGGCCCGCTCCCCCTGCAATATCATCTCACGAACCCAGGCCGGGTCGGGGTTGGCAAGCATCCGGCGGTAATCCTTCAAACGATAGGACGGTGAGATGGTCACATCACCGGAATAGCGCTGCCCCATGATGGTGTACATCTGGCCCGATATCTGGCGCAGTATTTCCGGCTGAACCCGCTTGCGCAAGTAATCGAAAATGCCCTGGCCATGGAACTGGATTTCCGATTTCAGCAGGTGCATGGGCAGATTGGCGAGATTGATCTTCTCATCCTGGCCCCGGCGGTTGAGAAAGGGCACTACATGGGGGTTGGTCTGGCTGACGATGGTGAAATTCACGTCGTACAGATGCATCAGGCGCTCGATCGGCAGGTCACTGACCACGGAACCGTCCACAAACTTCAGACGGGACATATAAGGCAGTATGTTGCCGTGAATGTCCTTTTTCATCAGCGGCACCGGCGGGAAAATCCCGGGCACCGCCGCACTGGCCAGCACCGCACTCCAGACCAACAGGTAGGGTGAGGTATAACCACACAGCAGTCGGGCTTTCTGATGGGTCTGTACCGGCGATACGCTCACGTTGATGGAGCGGCCGCTTTTCTGGAAGGCCTCTTCGAAGGTGTACTCCCCGATATTGGCCCGCAGGCACTTCTTTAACTGCGCCTGGTCCATCAGGCCGTCACCCCGCAAGGCGCTGAGTATTCCCCGCCACTTCCAGGCCTCGAGATTGTGGTTTTCCGGCACCAGCATCTCCGGCACCTCGGCATCACTGTGAACGCCGAGCATGCCGGCGATGATGGCACCGCTGCTGGAACCGGCGATCACCTGGGGCAACAGCCCCTTCTCCCATAGCGCCTTGATGACCCCGAAATGGAACATGCCAAGGGAAGCCCCGCCACTTAACAACAGCGCGGGGCGGCCATAACTGGTGAGCGTGTCCCGGAAGAACTGGAGCTTGTCGGCTACCGGAAAACCCGGCACAGACGTGTCGCAGAGGAAATCGAGGGATTCACAGACCTGGGTGATGTATTCCTCGATCAGGTGCTTGGTGCCCACACGGGAGCGGGTGTACAACGCTGTGTTGCCCATATTGCCAAGGTCATGGTGGAGTCCTTCCCGCAGGGCACGCTTCAGGCGTTCGAAATCATTCTGCTGGCGGTAATTACGCAGATTACTGAGGCGGTCGTAGATCAGCTCGTAATGATACAGGTCCGATGCGAAGTCTTCCTTCCACTCGACATTGCCTTCCAGAAAATCCAGCTCCAGGGCAGCCGCCTTCCACATTTCATAATTGGGCGCTTCCGCGAGCAGTTTGCGGAATTTGCGGATACGGTCATCGGCCATCAGGTCAACCTCCCTTGTTCAAGCCTGAGCCTTCGGTCAGAAATCCTCGAGCATCAGGTCTTCATCGTCTTCGCTGGCGAAGGGATCGTCCACGGTGCGGCCATCATTGATCAGATAGGCACGGCGCTGAAGATAGGCGTTGCGCACAAAGGTGTAGCCGTCACCGGACATGAATGCTTCCGCGGGGATCAGATCCGCCCGCTTGTCCACCACCTGCAGAGCCCTGGCGTAATACTGGTCCGGGCTCTCTGCCAGATCCCAGGCAGAGGGCAGTAATAACATGTCGGATGCAAAACCACTGAAGTCCCGGGGATTCGACGGCCCCAGGAACGGCAGCATCAGATAAGGCCCGGATTCAACGCCCCAGTAGCCAAGTGTCTGGCCGAAATCCTCGGGCCTTTCAGGCAGTTCGAACATGGTTGCTACATCAATAAATCCACCCAGGCCAAATACCGTGTTATAGGTAAAACGCCCGGCTGCAACCACGGCCGATTCGCCCTTCAGCTGGAAGACACTGTTGGCGAAGTTGCGGATCTCGGTGAGGTTGTTGAAAAAGTTGGTAACGCCGCGGTCCGCGAATCCCGGCATAACGGCGCGATAACCTTTGGCAACCGGCCTCAGAAACCAGTTATCAATGGTTTCATTAAAGCGGTAAACCTTGCGGTTCCAGTCCTCGTAGGGATCAACCTCACTGGCGGGCTCATCAAGTTTCTGCCCGGCCGTCTCCGGATCCGCGGGCTGAACGGTCTGCGCGGCTGCACCGCCGGCAAACAGAAATAGTGCAAACAGGGCGCCAAATACCCGGTGCCGGAAAAAAATGTCTCTCATCATCAAGCCTGAGGTTGTTAAACCTGTTTCAGTTCGTCGAAAATACCGGCGCTTTGCTTTTTCTTATTATTAACCCCCTTTTCAGGAGGAGCCCGATGCCTGTACCCGGGAATCTGGTCAGTACCATTACCATGCCTTTGCGCTGGGGTGACATGGATGCATACGGTCACGCCAACAATACAGTCTACTTCCGCTTTTTCGAAGAGGCCCGGATCGTCTGGCTGGCTTCCCTCGAGCTTGGCGCAGAAAACGACCCCGACGGGCCTGTCATTATAAAGACCAGCGCCACCTTTCTGAAGGAACTTTCCCACCCGGCTACGGTTGAGGTGAAAACATACGCTGACAAGGCAGGTAACACCAGTCTCGACACCTATCATACCCTGACCGATGCCAACACCGGCGAACTTTACGCGGAAGGTTACGCAAAGATTGTCTGGTTTGACCGTACCAAACGCAGCTCCATGGCGTTGCCGGACAAACTCAGGGCGCTGGCCGCAAACTGACGGCCACGCCCTCAACCCAACGTTCTATCGGCGGCGAACCACAACGCTGCCGATGGAATAGCCGGCACCGAACGAACAGATCACACCCAGGTCGCCGGAGGTGAAGTCACCCTTGTGTTTATGGAAAGCAATGATGGAGCCGGCCGAACTGGTATTGGCGTACTCATCCAGAATCACCGGTGCCTCGGTGGTGTCGGCATCGCGCCCCAGCACCTTACGGGCAATCAGCTGATTCATGTTCAGGTTGGCCTGATGCAGCCACATGCGCTTGAGGTCGTCGGGAGAAAGCGACAGGCTATCAAGCTGCTTCAGTATGGTTTCGGCCACCAGCGGCGACACTTCCTTGAATACCTTTCGTCCCTGCTGGACAAACAGTTTGTCCGGCTTGTTGATGCCGGACTCGTCACCCCGGTTGAGAAAACCGAAGTTATTACGGATGTTATTGGAATACTGGGTTTTGAGGCTGGTGCCTAGGATTTCAAAACCCTGGCCTTCCGCTACATCGGCATCCCGCTCAACCAGAATCGCGGTGCAGGCATCACCGAAGATAAAGTGGCTGTCACGGTCGCGGAAATTCAGGTGCCCGGAACAGATTTCCGGGCTGACCACCAGTACTGCCCGGGCGGTGCCGTTTTCGACCGCGTTGACCGCCGCCTGCAGCCCGAAGGTGGCGGAACTGCAGGCCACGTTCATATCGTAGGCAAACCCGGCAACGCCCAGGGCATCCTGGACTTCAACGGAAATGGCCGGGTACGGGCGCTGCAGGTTGGAACAGGCCACAATAACCGCATCCACGTCCGCTGCCGACTTGCCGGCCTGTTCCAGCGCTTCATTACAGGCCGCAACCGACATTTCGCACTGTACCGATGGCTGGTCATTACTGCGGTCGGGAATGTTCGGGCACATGCGTTCCGGATCAAGAATGCCTTCCTTGTCGATCACATGCCGGCGTTTGATCCCGGAGGCCTTCTCGATAAAGGCTGTTGAGGACGGCTGCAGGGGCTCCATCTCCCCGTTTGCGATCTCGTCGGCATGACGGGCATTGTGGAGCTCCACGAAGGCATTGAATGCCTCCACCAGTTCGTCGTTGCTGATGGTTGCTGGCGGTGTGTACAACCCGGTCCCGCTGATAACGGCTTTAATCACGCTCACCCCACGTAGTAGGTCGGATTTACCCATGAAGGGCACAATGAGCCTCAGGCGTAATCCGACAGAGATATGAATGCACCAATATTGGCCAAATACTAACACAGTCTCAAAGTTTTGCCCGCGGGAACAATCGTCCTAGATCTTCGTTTTCTCCCACTGCCGGTCCAGGCGCTTAACCGAGACCGGTAAGGCGGTACCCAGTTGCTGCGCAAAGAAGGACACACGAAATTCCTCCAGCATCCACCGGTACAGAACCAGCTCCGGATCCCGCACCCCCTGGCGTTGCTGCTCATCCCGCTTGCTGGCATAGCGCGACCACAGGGGTTCCATGGTGTGCAGGAACTCCCGTTCCCGGCCCAGTTCCCGGGGAATCTTCTCATAACGGATGCTGGCCGCCTCGAAATAACGGCCAAAATGGGCCAGCCATTCCGGCGGCGTCGCTACGAGAAAGCCCGGATAAACAAGGTTCTGAAGCTGGAACTTGAGGTCAGCCATACTGTTGGCCAGCGCCAGGCTGATTTTGCCTTTCAGCTGTTTCATCACACCATGATAGCCGGTCATGGCCTGGTGCAGACGCTCATCGGCTTCTTCCAGGGCCGGAAAGAAATCCGCCCTGCCTGCCTCGAAAACCTGCTCGAAGGCGCGCTCGTTTCTCGGCACCTCACCGGGTACAAAATGCTGCATGGCGGTTGCCAGCAACAGGTCGTCCAGCAATACACGGGCCTTGCCCACCGGAGCAAACATCAACGCAGACGCCTTGAAATGGGGCAGCCTGCGCTCAATATCATCCAGCGCATTACCCAACCGGATCAGAATAAGCCGTGCTACCGCCCTGCGAGTGGAATCGTCCGCGGTCAGGCGGTCCAGGAAACGGGTCTGGCGCACAGATTCACCCAGGTCTTCCAGTGCCGGATATACGGTCACCTCCATACCACTCTTCTCGGTACGGACCGCTTCGGGAAGCTCTCCGAAATCCCAGCTTCGGGAGGTACTGGCAGGCTTGTCGCCCGGCTCCTTGCGGGTAGCGGACGACAGCGCCGCTTCCGCGCGGTCTTCCAGTTCGCTCTGGAGTTTCTCCGTCTCCCGGCCCTCGGCGATGGGTTTGCCGGCATCATCCACCACTCGCAGGTTCATGCGCAGGTGCTTTGGCAGATCCTCCTGGGGCCAGGCGTCCGGGTCGATCCGTACCCCGGTCATTCTGCGCAACTGCTCACCCAGTTGCAGGGCCAGGGGCTCATTGGAAGGCTGCATGTTTTCCAGGGCCGCATCCACAAAGTCCGGCACCGGCACAAAGTTCCGCCGCAGCGCCTTGGGCAGCCCCTTGACCAGGGCAATGCATTTTTCCCGTAACAATCCCGGCACCAGCCATTCCAGCCGCCGGGCCGGCAGCTGTTTCAGCGCCATCACCGGTGCCTGCAGGGTGACACCGTCCCGCTCGCTGGTGGGCTCAAACTCATAACTCAGGGGGTAACGCACACCCTCCCATTCCAGGTAATCCGGATACAGGGCACCCGCCTGCTCATCCACCGGCCGCTGGAGAATATCCGACTCGGTCAGTTCCATGTTGCGCAGTTCATCGGCGCCGAGCTGCTTCCACCAGCTTTCGAAATGGCGCCCGCTGACAATGTCATCCGGCAGTCGCTGGTCATAGAATTCCACCAGCACTTCGTCTTCCACCAGCAGATCCCGGCGCCGGGTCTTGCGCTCCAGGTTCTCGACGGTATCCAGCAACTCGCGGTTGCGGGCAATAAACGGCGCTCTGGACTGATAATCCCCCTCCACCAGCGCACGGCGGATAAACAGGTTCCGGCATTCCGCAGGATCCACCTTGCTGTAGGGAATCCGGCGTTTGGCAATGATGTCCAGGCCGTACAGACTGACTTTCTCGTAGCCCATCACCTGGGCGCGCTTCTGTTCCCAGTGCGGCTCGAAATAATGATGCTTCACCACATGCCCGGCCAGGGGCTCGATCCACTCCGGTTCGATCTTTGCCACTACTCGTGCAAATACCCGGCTGGTCTCAACAATCTCGGCAGCCACGATCCACTTGGGTCCTGTTTTGGACACTTTGGAACCGGGGAAGATCATCACCTTGCGATTGCGGGTGGCCAGGTATTCCCTCTTTTCCAGCTTGACAGCCACCTGCCCGAGCAGGCCCGCCAGTATGGCCTTGTGAAGAGATTCGTAACTGGCCGCTTCCTTATTGAGCTTCAGTTTCTGTTCACGGCAGATCAGCGTCAGCTGGCGATGGATATCCCGCCATTCCCGCATACGCATCCAGGACAGGAAGCTTTTCTGGCACACCTTCTTGAGCTGGTTCTGGGACAGCTCCTGGCGCTGTTCTTCATAGAAGTTCCAGATGTTCAGCAACGTCAGGAAATCGGATTCCTTGTCGTTGAACGGGGCGTGGGCCTGGTCGGCCGCCTGCTGCTTGTCCTGGGGGCGTTCCCGTGGGTCCTGGATACTGAGCCCGGCAATGATCACCAGGGTTTCCGCCAGGCTACCCTGCTCCGAAGAGGTTACCAGCATGCGCGCAAGCCGGGGGTCCAGCGGCAACCGCGCCATGGTGCGGCCCAGGCCGGTCACCCGGCGTTTGTCGTCCACCGCACCCAGCTCTTCCAGCAGTTTGTAGCCGTCGTTGATCAGGCGGCGATCCGGCGGTTCCAGGAATGGAAAATGGCGGATATCTCCAAGCCCCGAGGTGGTCATCTGAAGGATGACAGACGCCAGGTTGGTGCGCAGTATCTCCGGATCCGTGTACTCGGGCCGGTTAATAAAGTCGGTTTCGTCGTATAGCCGGAAACAGATGCCCGGTGCCACCCGGCCACAACGCCCTGCCCGCTGGTTGGCACTGGCCTGGGAGATGGGCTCAACGGGCAGGCGCTGGATCTTGGAACGCACACTGTAACGGCTGATCCGGGCCACACCGGTGTCAATCACGTAGCGTATACCCGGCACTGTCAGGGAGGTTTCTGCCACGTTGGTGGACAGCACCATGCGCCGGCCCCGGTGGCTCTGGAATATCCGGTTCTGCTCCCGGTTGCTCAGGCGTGAATACAGCGGCAGCACCTCGGTATGCCGCAGGTCGGCGTGGCGTAACACCTTGCTCAGGGCACGGATCTCCCGCTCCCCCGGCAGGAACACCAGAACGTCCCCCGGGGGTTGTTTCTCCGCCCGTTCGTGCTGCTCGATTTCTTCCATGGCCCGGAGCACGCCGTCGGTCCAGCCCTGGTCACGGTCGTCTTCATCACCGGTCAGCGGGCGGTAGCGGATATCCACCGGAAAGGTGCGGCCGCTGACTTCAAGCACCGGCGCATCGTTGAAGAACTGGCTGAACCTTTCCACCTCAATGGTGGCGGAGGTGATGATCACCTTAAGATCCGGGCGCTTTGGCAGAAGCTGGCGCAGGTAGCCCATCAGGAAGTCGATATTGAGACTGCGCTCGTGGGCCTCGTCGATGATCAGGGTGTCGTAGCGGTCCAGGAAGCGGTCGTGCTGAACTTCCGACAGCAGAATGCCATCCGTCATCACTTTCAGGCGGGATTGCTCAGATGTGGTATCGGTAAAGCGTACCTGGTAGCCCACCTGGCCACCGGTCTGCTCCCCCAGTTCTTCGGCAATGCGGCCTGCGACCGTGCGGGCAGCAATCCGCCGGGGCTGGGTATGGCCGATCAGCCCCCGAATCCCGCGGCCGCTGTTCATGCAGATCTTGGGAATCTGGGTGGTCTTGCCGGAACCGGTCTCACCGGCAATGATCACCACCTGGTTCTGCTCAATCGCCTCACGGATGTCATCAACCCGCTCGGATACCGGCAGCGACGATGGAAAAGTCGCAGGCTTGTGCAGGGCCTGGCGTTCCCGGACCTTTGCCTGGCCCCGGTCAAGCCACTGCGCCATTTTCTCCAGGTCTTTCTGCCCCAAACGGCCCTTTTTTCGGGCCACCAGCTTGCGAATACGGGCGGCTTCCTGCTGGTTACAGGTGTCCAACTGTTCCAGGACGGCCTTCACGGCCGCCCCGTTTGATGGTGTATTCGCTGGCTGTTCTGGTGGGGCTTGTGTCATCGGGCCTTTTACTTGTTATTGGCTTCGTCCCGGAGCTCGCGGCGCAGGATCTTGCCAACGTTCGTCTTCGGCAGCTCATCGCGGAACTCGAAGGACTTGGGCACCTTGTAGGCGGTCAGGCGCTCACGGCAGAACTCTTTCAGTTCGTTTTCCGTGACACCCTCTGCCGTGGGCACCAGGTAGACCTTCACCGCCTCGCCGCTCTTGGCATCGGGTACACCGACCGCCGCACACTCGACGACTTTCGGGTGACCGCTGACCACATCTTCAATCTCGTTCGGGAATACGTTGAAGCCGGATACGATGATCATGTCCTTCTTGCGATCCACAATACGGATGTAGCCATCTTCCTGGATCAGAGCAATGTCACCGGTCTGCAGGAAACCGTCCTCGGTAAAGGACTTCTGGGTGTCCTCAGGGCGCTGCCAGTAGCCACGCATCACCTGCGGGCCCTTCACGCACAGTTCACCCGGCTCACCGATGGGCGTTTCCTTGCCGTCGTCGTCGATGGTTTTCACTTCCGTACCCGGAATCGGCAGGCCGATGGTGCCAAGCTGAATGGCACTGTTCGGATTGAAGGTAACAACCGGCGAGGTTTCCGTCATGCCGTAACCTTCGGAGATTTCACAGCCGGTAACACGCTGCCACATCTTCGCGGTATCGCTGGTCAGCGCCATGCCACCGGACGAGGTCAGCTTGAGGCCGCTGAAGTCCAGGTCCTGGAACTCCTCGTTGTTGCACAGCGCCACAAACAGAGTGTTCAGGCCAAGGAAAGCCGTGAACCTGTGATTCTTGAGTTCCTTGACGAAGCCCGGGATATCCCTCGGGTTGGGGATCAGAACGTTGTGGGCGCCGGCTTCCAGCATGATGCCGCAGTTCAGGGTAAACGAGTAGATGTGGTACAGCGGCAGCGGGGCAATGACCACTTCCTTGCCCTCCTCCACCGTGTCTTCCATCATCGGGCGAACCTGCAGCAGGTTGGCCACCAGGTTACCGTGGGTCAGCATGGCGCCCTTGGCCACACCCGTGGTACCGCCGGTGTACTGCAGTACCGCAATATCATCCTTCTTGCACTCAACCGGCGTGAACTTCTCCTTGCTGCCGGCGCTGAGGACCGCTGGCAACTTATGGGCCTGGGGCAGATTATAGGCCGGCACCATTTTCTTCAGGTGTTTGACCGCCGCGTTCATCAGCGTGCGCTTCAGCGGGGAATGCATATCGGCGATTTCGGTTACGATGACGTGCTCGATGCCGGTATGGGGAAGCACTTTCTCAGCGTTGTCGGCCATGTTGGCCAGCACGACCAGCGCCTTGGCACCGGAATCATTGAACTGGTGCTCCATCTCGCGGGTGGTGTACAGCGGGTTGGTGTTCACCACAATCAGGCCCGCACGCATGGCACCAAAAACCACAACCGGGTACTGTGACACGTTGGGCATCTGGACAGCGATGCGGTCCCCAGGTTTGAGGTCAGTCTTGTTCTGCAGCCAGGCAGCAAAATTACGGCTCTGGGTGTCCAGGTCGCGATAGGTGAGCGTAGCGCCAACAGCGCTGAATGCAGGCCGGTCAGCGAACTTCTTTACCGCCTGGTCAAATACGTCCACCATACTGGTGTACTTGTCCAGGTCCACTGTGCGGGGTACACCGGGTGGGTATTTGTCCTGATAGAACTGCTCAAAATCCATCACCATCTCCTGTTAGGCGTTTGTGCTTGTAATGTTTACCGATATCGGTTTGATCAAAAAATCAACCAGACAAAAGTATCAGCCTCGAAAAGTCGGGAGAGAATAGCAGTTTTGTGAACGATGAGGTAGTTTTCGAGCAAGAACTGTAGCTCTTATAACCAATAACCCAATTGACCACTCACCCATCAGGATCTCCGGCGGAACCCGTATGAGCGATACCTTCGATACCCTTGAAAACATTACCTACGACGAACTTCAGGAAGGCGACTCTGCAACCTATGTAAAGACACTGACTGAAGACGAACTGGTGCTTTTTGCAGCGGTGTCCGGTGATGTAAACCCTGTGCATCTTGATTCCGAATTCGCCGCCGACTCCGCCTTCCGGGAACGTATTGCCCACGGCATGTGGAGCGGTTCCTTGATTTCAGCGGCACTGGCAACGGTGATGCCCGGCCCGGGCACCATCTACCTGGAGCAGAGCCTGGCCTTCAAACGCCCGGTAAAGCTCGACGACACGCTCACAGTCAACCTGAAAGTACTGGCCAAGGGGCGGAGAAACCGCGTTACCCTCGCCTGCGATGTGCGGAACCAGAATGACGAACAGGTGGTTTCCGGGGAGGCCAAGGTGATTGCACCTACCCAGAAAATGTCCCTCAGCAAGCCCCGGCTGCCCAAAATAACCATTGAGCGGTAGTCCAGCCTAACCGGGCAGGAAGTCGATGGGAAATCTCACGGTGCGTGTTTCCACGTCGTCTTCACCAAAGTTGAACAGCCGCACCCGGGTGGCAATTCGCTGCTCCAGGCTCTCGTTGTCCAGTTCCGAATTCACTACCTCGCAACGGGACACGGAGCCATCCGGCTCAATGACCAGCTCCAGTTCAAGCTTTCCTTCCAGGGTCGGATCCTGTCTCAGTTCCCGGCGGTAAAGGGAATAGAGTGCGGTTTTCTGGGCATCAAATACCTGCCGGATATTACTCATGGCTCGCCTGCCCGGCCCGGAATCCTCAGCCGGTGCCGGCTCCGGAGCCGCTTCCTGTGCCACCTCAACCTCCCGGACCTGATGCCCGGCAACCGCCACATCGGTTTCCGGGCCGGCCTCGCGGCTTACACCGCCACTGCCCGCCAGGGCGGAATCCTGATCCACCTCAGCTCCGAAAAGATCCCCGGGCTCGCTTCCATCATCCGCCTCCACGTTGGCAGTCAGCGTTTCTGTGGGCTCCGGTGACGACGTCCGCATGCTGGCCAGCTGGTCCTTCATCGCCATCAGGCCGGACCGGGAAGCAGTCTCGCGGGCCTGCTCCACGGTTTGTTCAGGCTCTGCCGCCTCCTCTGGCGGTGTCACCTCCGGCGTTTCCGTAACCTGCGGGGCTGGTTCGTCCGGCTCCGGCGTATCGGTTTCTGCCGGCTCTGGTTCTGGTTCCGGCTCGGGTTCAGGCTCTGGCTCCGGAAGTGCTACCGGCTCCGGCGGCTCCCGCTGCTCAACCAGCCTGGCCAGTTGAGGCGGAATCTCCTCGGCCTCGTTTCGGTCCGGTTCCGGCAGATCCAGAGTCGGAATCAGGAATGCAGGCGGCAGAAAGACCACGAGCATGACCAGCAGGGTCAGCAGGAAACGTCGGTTCTCACCTTTTTCCGCGCCCCAGGGAAGGCCGGAAGACGGGTTCTGACGGTCAGCCACTGCTCACCTCCCTGGTCGACTCCACGGCCAGCCGAACCCGGCGGAAGTCCTCGTCAATGCAGGTCTGCATAATCTTTCTGAGCAGGCGATAATCCGTTGAACGTGCGGCCATGATGGTCACTTCATGGCCCTGCTCCGGCACGTCACCCCGGCGTTCCCGTACCCAGGCAAGCTCTTCGGCCAGGCCGCCGATGGTCGTGTCGCCGGTTTCGATGCCATCCACCCGGGCTACTTCACGGCCCTGTACCAGAATGGACTGGCCAATCACCTGCACCATCATGGATTCCTCGGCGTCTTTCTCGGCGGTGGACTCCGGCAGCGGAACGTCGGCGGTATTCTGCATCACTTTTACATCGGAAGAGCTCACCATCAGGAAGAACACCAGGATGGTGAAAATATCCATCAGTGAGACCAGGTTCAGGCCACCGGGCCGGTGCATACGCCCGTAATGGCGCTGCATCCTGCGGGCACGACGGGATGTTTTCATACCCCCTCCCCGTCATCGGACAACACCCGGTCTTCCGGTGCATCCGCCAGGGATACATCCGGAAACAGCTCTCCTTCCACCACACTGGTAGCCACAACGGCCTCATAGGAACGCAGGGTGTCCATGGCAGTGACCAGGGTCTGGTAGTCAATGTCCGGGCCGACTTCAAGTACGATATCGGTCTTCTCCGGTACCCGTTTCTTGACCTGCTTGAGGGTTTCCCGCAAGCCGTCAAAGTCCTGCTCGCCTTCTGTCAGGGGCAGCGTTCTGATCACCCCGCGTTCGCTGTCCAGCACCTCGAGCCCGGCGGGTATCAGGGCAACCACCAGCCGCAGTTCCTCCGCCTCCGGTGCCTCACCCGCTTCCATACCGGGAAAGTTCAGCTCGATCATACGAATCTGGCTGAACACCATGCCCAGCAACAGAACCGGAACCAGCACAATCATCAGGTTCAGGAACGCCGTGATGTCCAGTTCGGGACTACTGGTAAGCCTGCGATGCTTTCGTCTCATACTGCGAAACCCCGGCTCAGGCGGCGGATTGCCCCGGTGAGGATGAAGGTGATGCCTGCTCGGAAATGATGTTCAGCAGCTTCACCCCGGCCATTTCGAAACTGTCGACAATCTCGTTGGTGCGGGTCTGAAGCAGCGCGTGGAACATCAGCAACGGAATGGCGGACATCAATCCGAAGGCGGTGGTGTTCATCGCCACGGAAATGCTTTCCGAGAGCAAGGTGGCCTTCTGTGACGGATCCGCCGCAGCCACCGCCGTGAAAGCGGCAATCAGGCCGATGATGGTGCCCAGCAGCCCCAGCAACGTGGCTATATTGGCAAGGGTGGCAAGGTACTGGGTGCGCTTTTCAAGCCGAGGCAACACCTCCATCAGCCCCTCTTCCATGGCGTACTCCACGTCCTCGCGGGGATGATTGTTCAGAAGCCGGCTAATCCCGGCACTCATGATGGTGGCGATGGCACTGTCGGAACCGGCAGCGGCTTTCATGGCCCGCTGGTAATCCCGCTTTCGCAGCAGGGGCAGTATGCCTTTCTCGAACGCCAGCCGGTTCCGGCGCCGCACCGAGGCCAGGTACACAAACCGTTCTATGGTGATCGCCAGGCCAATGGCCAGCACAATGGCGATCGGGTACATGAAGGGACCACCTTCCTGAAAAAATCGAACAACAGTTTCCAGCATAATCAGACTCCCGTTTCTACTGCAGGGACAGGGTGGAATCCAGGGACGGATTCAGCGTTTCACGAAATTTCCGGTGACGCTCAAGCGTCAGCGGATCCTTGGGTTCAAGCAATTGCTCATTCCCGGCCTCCAGTTCTGCCCGTGTACGTCGGGGCAGTGTTGGTGGCTGCCAGGGCAGAATATAGAGCACGCCCGGGTCGTCATCCCCGGTGTGCCGGGTGATGCCTTCAACACCGAGCGATACTGTCTTGACGTCGGTTTCCGGCGCGGCTGCATCGGCCTCCCCTGCCACAAGTCGGGAAGAGGCCATCACCATCAGTGCAGTCAGGCCAATAGCGGGTATCCGGAGGGCTTTGTTCACTTATTCAACCCTCCTTTCCAGGTCAGCAATCCAGCCGGCCACTTTCTTGGCCTCGGTATTGCTACCGGAGTCGGCCAGTTCCCGGTACCGGCGGTAGTGGTGCAACGCGGTGTCCAGGTCCAGCAGGTAAAGCTCGGAAATAACGGCCAGGTTGTAATGCAGGTCCGCGGTATCCGGTGAATGTTCCAGCCCTTCCCGCAACAGGGCCACCGCATCCCTGAACCGCCCCTGATCCTGCAACAGCAACGCCATGTTATTGGCTGTCATGGCGTTATCCGGGGCCAGCCTGAACGCTTCCCGGTAGTGGTCCAGCGCCTGATCGGTATTGCCCTGTTGCTGTGCCTCCCAGGCCTGGCGCGCAAGCTTCCCCGCTTCGGCGCTTTGATCCACAACCGGTTCCGGCTCAGGTTCGGGTTTGCTGGCGCATCCTGCGATCAGTGCAACCAGGCAGGTCATCACCACCAGGGAGCGGGCCATTTCACGCACCATGTTCAGACTCCTCATTCCATGTCATCCAGCGAACCTCCCGGTCATAACGGCCGGGGAACAGCCGGGCCAGAACCTGAAGGCTTTGTTCAACCCACTGGTCAAACTCACCGCTGGCCAGGCGTTGGTGGTTTTCGGCGTGGAGCTTGATGGCCTTCTCCTCGAACGGATAGGCTTCTTCCTCCAGCAACATCTGGTACTGGCTGGCTTCCAGTTCGTTCAGACTGGCGGGTGCTTCCGACGCCATCAGGTCTTCCGCCATGACCCGGTAGAGTTCCGCGCGACGGTAAAGGATCTCCGAGCGCAAGGTTTCGCCACTGAGCTGTTCAGCCTGTGAAAGGCGCTGCCGGGCCGACTCCAGGGCCTGCCGTTTCTTTTCCAGGGAGGGCCCCAGAGGGTGCTGCAATGGCACATCCGCAAACCGCCCGGCTTCGCCTTCAGCCAGTACCATCGCGGCCCGCCCGGCCCAGTCCAGGGTGTCGTCCGAGTGCCACTGGCTTTCCAGTTCCCGCTCGACCATGTCAATGCGATGCCGGTGCTGATCAACATCCGCCTCCACAAGCCGCTGACGCATGGTCTGGTTGCGTATATGGGCGGCGGAATCCGTGGGGGCAATGGCGCTTTCATCACGGTTCAGCCAGGCCTGGTAAATGCGGTTACGCCGATCCAGTGCATCGGCCTGGTGATACAACTCGGCCGCCTTCAACCGTTGCGCCCAGGATGGTGCGTCATCCCCTGAACCGGCCACCAGTTCGTCGGCAGCCCTGACCGGCTGATCCGAAGACTGGTAGGCAAAAACCAGTTTCTCGCTGACGTTGGCGGCAAGCTCATGCTTTGGATAGTCGTCACGGAAACGGTTGAGCTCATTGATCGCCGACTGCCAGCGCCGGGCCTTGAGCAGGGTATTGGCGGCATCGTAACGGCCCTTGATTGCAACGTCCGAGCCCGGGAGAACCGATTCCACTCTCTGGTAATGGGCCACCGCCTGATCGGTTTTATCCCTGGCGGCAGCCTGTTCGCCCTGGTAATAGATACTGCTGGCTAGCTGGCGTTTCAGATTTTCGCGGTCTTCGCCCTGCCTGTCTGGCAACTCACCCGACTCCAGCAATGCCAGTGACTTGCGCCAGGCGTTTTCCGCCAGACCGAAAGACTCACCGGCAACAAAGGATTGACCGGAAGCCAGCCAGGCACTGTATTTCTCCTGGGCACTGGCCGCCGGATGGGCGATGGCAGCCCGGGCAAAACGCAAGGCGTCATCATGTCGCTCCCTCGCCAACAACCTGTTGGCCAGATCCGCATTCAGGCCAGGCAACCGGGCATCATCCGGAAACGCGTCAGCAAAGCGCTCGCTTTCCGATGCCAGATCATCCAGCGTGGCAGCCAGGGCATACCGGTTGTCCACTGCTCCCCGCTGAAGAACGACCGCCGCCCAGGCGGCGTCGGCAGCCTCCTGATATCCACTGGTATCGTAGGCGGCCTCACGGAATCCGGTGAGTGCCTCCCGGTATTCTCCGGCCTGCAGGAAAGCATCGCCGGACAGCCTCAGAACCTCTCCGGGCGCGGATATCCTTGGCGCCAGCTGGCGGTAATAACGGGCAGCTTCACGGAACTGCTCCTGCTGAACGCCGGCGGTGGACTCTTCCGCCTGATCATAGTGGTAGTCCGCCAATGACCGGGTGAATTCCTGCCAACGCCGGCGGTCGGAATCGGCAAGCTCAAGATAACGCTCCTGCTCCGCGAAGGAACTCACGTAGTCCGTCCGGGCCTCCCGGGCCCGCTCCGCCTGACCGGCCATTAGCCAGACGTCAACATTCTGGGCCAGAAAAGCAGGCTCCGCCTCGTGGTTCCGGTTATCCTCAACAAAACGACTGTTAACCGCCACGCTGTCTTCATAGCGGCCGTTACCGGCATAGTAATCCGCCAGTCGGTCGTAAAGCAGGTAGTCATAGCGTCTGCCACCCGCATTCCCGAGCCACCGGGCCAGTGAGCCGGCTCCCTGGTCCTCGGCCGCCATCAGGGCAACCACCCGGAAAGTATCATCAACAAGTTCAGCGTCACTGGCGGGAATGCGGCGGAAGCGGTCGGTTTCCTCACTGAACCGGTCCAGCACCGCGAGGAAGGTTTCGCCGGCCCTGTCCCACCCCGAGGGGCCCTGTTTGTATTGGCTCCAGCCCTGCATGTAGCGGGCCTTGGTTTTAAGGCTGGCTGCGCCTTCACCGGATATGACCCGGGCGTATTCCGCTTCCGCTTCGGCAAAATCACCCGCCGAAAACGCCGCCTCTGCAATCCGGAACCGGGCCTCGGGCACCAGTGATGAGGAAGGGTAAAGCCCTGTCAGCTGGCGTAGCCGGTCAATGGATTGTTCCGCCTCGCCGGTATACGCATGGGCCTTTGCCATCTGGTACAGCAATTCGTCAAGCCGGCCCTGATAGGAGCCCCGGTCGAGAATGGACTCATAGCTGTCCAGTGCCTGGCGGTACACCCGTTGCTCCCGTTCATCACTGAAACTGACATCTTCATCGGTGACATCCTGGATATTGGACAAGCGGTTGAGGGCGTCAATTCTCACTTCCGGCTCGTCCGAGTTGTCGAACAGTCGCTGGTAGCGACGGGCCACTTCCCGGGGGGATATCGCCGGCATCGGGCGGGACTTGAACTCGAGAAACACGGGCCGCATATCGCCGATGGTCTCGCCATCCCGCCCCAGCTCAACCCGGAATGATTCCTGTGCGGCCAGGTTCTGGCCCGAGATCAACAGCGCCACGGTGACCGGCACGATCAGCAGGCGTCTCATGGCTCACCCCGTTCAATATTCCTGATGGCGAGGTACTCATACAGATGGGCAATCTGTTGCTCGGTGCGGTCCAGGGCAAACGCCATGCGATCATCCTGTTTGTCCACATAGGCCAGGGCAATCTCGTTCAGGGCGGCTTCCGCCCTTTCCTGTAACCGTCGGGTACGGCTCCGGTTGGCTTGTATCCTTTCCAGGGCACGGTCACTACGGGACAATAATTCGGATAGGCGCTGATCTTTCTGCGCGAGCCTCTGATCCAGCTTGTCAAGGGACGATCCAAGCTCTGCCAGGGTGCCGGCCGTGTTTCTCAACGCCGCTTGCTGTTCAGCCGTCAGAGCCTGCTTGTCAAGCCCGGACATCCGCTCTGTCAGGGCCTCGATCTCGTCCTTATAGCGGGCAACGTCTGCCGGAGGATGATCTCCCGATTCCAGACGCTCCCGGATAACGCCCCGGAAAACCACAAGGCTGTCTTCATGCCGCGCCAGTTGCAGACCAATCTGCTCGAGCTCCGCCACGCGACTGACCGCCTCCTGAGCCCCGGGATCTTCCATGAACTGCAGCAGATAGGCGGTTCTCGGCTGGGTCAGCGTGCGGCTGTCGGCGAGGAACCATTCCGCATTGGAATCCCGGGCATCCCTTACCAGTGCCTGGTAGGCGCCCTTGTCGCGGATCTGGTCAGCGAGTTTGCGCAGCGTAACCCGTTCGCTCTCGAACGACGCATTGGCAGCCAGATAGGCTTCGCCAGCCTGACCCAGATACCCGGAGAGATCGTAACCCCGACCGGTTCCCAACCAGGCGTTGGCCACACCGGGATAGGCGAGGGGGTACTTTTTGGCACGATGCCAGGACTGCATGGCAGCCCGGTGGTTACCATTGGCGGAGAGCGCGAGACCATGGAGGTACAGCCCCTGGGGCGTGCTGTAACTTTCGAGGGGCACCTTTTCCAGAAAACTGATGGCCTTGTCATAGTCTTCATGCTTGTGAGCAAGGTGCCCCGCCCTGACCAGAAGCCTGCTTTTCAGTTCGTTGCTGCGACTGCTGTCTGAATCCTCTTCGGCCATGGCCAGCGCAACCCTCAGCGCCACCAGTGCCCGGGACGGGTTCAGGTCCCGCCGGCCATAGTCGGCGGCGATGTTCATGTAGCCCAGTGCAGCCCAGTATCCCGGGTCCATGGAGGCCAGCACCTGCCCGGCCCTGTCGGTCTGCCCCGCCTCACGGTGGCGCTCCGCCAGCCGGTAAAGTGCCTGCTGCCGGATGTCGCCATGGGCAAGCCGGGCTGCGGTTTGCAGATGTTTCCCGGCGTTTTCATCGTCGCCGCTTGCCGAAGCCAGTTCGGCGAGCAGCAGAGCTGCTTCGCCACGGTGGTACTGCCCCGACGAAAGCTGCTCCAGTAACTGTCGCGCGCTATCAGAATCACCGGTGGCCAGCAGTGCTTTGGCACGTACAAGCACAGCTGCTTCAGCGGACAGGTTGCGGGTATAACGCAAGGCGGCCGCCGGATCTCCGGAATCCAGTGCAAATTTTGCCAGACCACCAGACAACCGGGCCTGGTCATCCCCTGCCGCGTTTCCCGGCAGCGGCGTAAAGGCCAGCGCCAGCGCCAGAAAACCAGTGCATTTAGCGAACCGGAGTTGCAGCATCATGGTTCCGCCCTACTTCCATTCCTGAAACGAAACATCCGGTTCATAATCAGGCGCCTTCGCGTCCAGGGTCATCTGGATGCGGGATTCGCCGGGGCTCTTGCGAAAAGCGTGGGTCACTTCCCGGCGAACAAAGCGCTCGTTCGCCGAGCTGGCGGTGAGCACTGCCTTCAGCTGATGGGACCCATGTGGGAGGTTGCCCATGTAAAGCCGCTGCACACCGCCCTGCTTCAGGGAGTCCCGCTCCCGTTCGGTGTAAAGATGGGATGCCACGGGGGTGTCGTTGAGGTAGAGCTCAATGGTGTCCAGTTCAAGTCCGTCCCTGTCCCTGAGTGTCAGGAAAACTGCCACCTGGGTATCCGCCGGGTAAAGTACGTCCTCCTCCAGCTCATAGAGTCGCTGGCTGAGGTCGGCCACATCGGCCTTCAGACGGTCAATGTCGCCGTCCAGGGTATCGGCTTCGACGCCCGGGCCAGAAGGTAGAACCAGGGCGATGAACAGTGCCGCCAGAGTGGCTGCTGTAACTCCGAATTTACGCCTGACAGGCTGTGTTAACTGCGCTCCGGCCACCATACGCCTCCTGCCTCCTGCAATGTTCTGTAACAAACTGGCGGAAAGAGTAACACTTGGTAACAGCCAAGAACGGTATCCAGATCACCAAATGGAGATCCGTAAGTGTCGGTATTTTTGACACGGGCGAAACAGAGAAGGTTGTCATATTCAGACAGGAAACGTCGGAGGCACTCTAATTGATTGATTTCCGGTACCTATTATTAAGTGGCCCCGGATTTGCGTAGAAAGGAATGCGGGGTGGTCAACCGAGCACCCCGTTTGATATGCCGAGCTTAGCCGATGCCCTCAACCGCATCGGCTTTTTTTATTTGCTCAACTGCTTCATGGCCGATTCCAGGCCTTCAATCGTCAGCGGGTACATGTGGTCGTTCACCAGCTGCCGGGTCATTCCCAGGGAACCACCCTGCCCCCAGTAATTCTCTGGCAGCGGGTTGATCCACACAACCTTGCGGAAATGCTCGGTAATACGCTGGAACCAGGTGGCGCCGGCTTCCTCGTTCCAGTGCTCGATGGAACCGCCCGGGTGCGAGATCTCGTAGGGTGCCATGGTGGCATCCCCCACAAAGATCACTTTATAGTCCGGGGTGTATTTATGAAGGATATCCCAGGTGCTGGTGGTTTCATTCATCCGGCGAATGTTGTTCTTCCACACGCTCTCGTAAATGAAGTTATGGAAGTAGAAGTACTCCATGTGCTTGAACTCCAGCCTTGCGGCGGAGAACAGCTCTTCACACACTTTCACGTGCGGGTCCATGGAACCACCCACATCAAAGAAGATCAGCACCTTTACCGCGTTGTGCCGCTCCGGGACCATTTTCAGGTCCAGATAGCCGGCATTGCGGGCGGTTGAGCGGATGGTGTCGTCCATGTCGAGCTGGTCCGCAGCGCCCTGGCGGGCGAATTTCCGCAGCCGCCGCATGGCCACCTTGATGTTGCGGATGCCGAGGGTAACGCTGTCGTCCAGATCCCGGAACTCACGCTTTTCCCACACCTTCACCGCGCGGCCATGGCGGCCCTTGTTCTGGCCGATGCGGAAACCTTCCGGGTTATAGCCATTGGCACCAAACGGTGAGGTGCCGCCGGTACCAATCCACTTGTTACCACCCTGATGGCGCTCCTTCTGCTCTTCCATGCGCTTCTTGAAGGTTTCGATCAGCTCTTCCAGGCCACCTAGGGAATCGATCTTCGCCTTGTCTTCCTCAGACAGCTGCTTTTCGAACTCGGCCCGCAGCCACTCGTCAGGTATCAGCGCTTCCATCAGGTCGTCGAGGTTTTCAATACCCTCGAAATAGGCCTGGAACGCCCGGTCGAACTTGTCAAAATGGCGTTCGTCCTTGACCAGGCACACCCGCGCCAGATAGTAGAACTCCTCCATATCGGCAAAGGCGAGCCGGTTCTGCAGGGCTTCCAGCAGATCGAGGAATTCGCGCAGGCTGGCAGGCACTTTGGCGCGCCGGACTTCGAGAAAAAAATCAATCAACATACCGTGTTGCTCTTGCCGGATTTCAGCTGCGACGACGGGCCATGAAGGCCAGTTTCTGCAACAGATGGACATCCTGCTCGTTCTTCACCAGGGCTCCGTAAAGCGGTGGCAGGGCCGAGCTGGTGTCCTTCTCCTGCAACATTTTGGCAGACAACTCATCCGCCATCAGCAATTTCAGCCAGTCAATCAGCTCCGAGGTGGACGGCTTCTTCTTCAGCCCCGGAACCTTGCGCACATCAAAGAACACTTCCAGGGCATCCCGCACCACCTGCTGCTGCAGGCCCGGGAAATGCACATCCACGATGCTCTGCATGGTGCTGTGATCCGGGAAGTTGATGTAGTGGAAGAAGCAGCGGCGCAGGAAGGCGTCCGGCAGTTCCTTCTCGTTGTTACTGGTAATAACAATGACAGGCCGGTGTTTCGCCTTCACGGATTGCTGGGTTTCGTACACGAAGAACTCCATGCGATCCAGTTCCAGCAGCAGATCGTTGGGGAATTCGATATCCGCCTTGTCGATCTCGTCAATCAGCAGCACCACCTGCTCTTCGGATTCAAAAGCTTCCCACAGTTTGCCCTTGACGATGTAGTTGCTGATGTCCTTGACCTTTTCATCACCGAGCTGGGAATCCCGCAGGCGGGAAACGGCGTCGTACTCGTACAGGCCCTGTTGCGCCTTGGTGGTGGACTTGATGTGCCAGGGAATCAGGCGCATGCCCAGGGCGGAAGCCATCTCCTCCGCCAGCAGGGTTTTACCGGTGCCGGGTTCACCCTTGATCAGCAGCGGGCGTTGCAGCGTGATCGCCGCATTCACCGCCATTTGCAGGTCGTCAGTGGCTACGTATTTCTCGGTACCGGTAAACTTCATGCTGTCAGTATCCTGTTCAGTTAACGGTTAAACGACTGTTTGAAATCAGCGTTCAAGTATAGAGAACCAAAGCCGCGCTGATAAGGCCCGGTTACTTTTTCTTGCCGTCGTCAGGCTCATCGTCTTTGTCCAGGAGCCCCTTGTCATTTTCGGTATCCGGCAGATCATCAAACTCGGAAAGATCGAAATCCTCAAGACCGAACTCCTCGTCGTCATCTTCCTCCGGCTCTGCCTTTTCACTTTCAGGCTCGGCCTCCCGCTCGGGTTCAGGCGTTTCCGCTGACTCTTCCTCTGGTTCTGGCTCTGGCTCGGATTCGTCCACTTCCGTGTCCGCAACGGGGATTTCATCCTCCGGCAATTCGTCCTCCGGTTCCGGCTCCTCGTCAACCTGCTCTTCCGGGGCTATAACCGGAGGCTCGTCCTCCTCGCCGTTATCTGCGCCTGTTTTCTTCCGGCGGATTGCCACAAACACCGCGCCCGCGACAGCTACCAGGCCAAAACCGCCAGCGGCTGCCATTGCCCAAACTGGTATCCCGCCTGATTCCGCAGTGTCCGGAGCCGGTTCCTGCTGGCCTTCCTCTGCGTCGTCGGCGGAAGGTTCTTCGGCAACGGGCGCTGTGTCCGGCTCTTCCACCTGGCTTGTGTCAATGAGGCCGGGGTCATCAGTGGCCGGTTGCCCTGCCACATCCGGCCCGGGTTCGGATTCCGGTTCCGGCTCAGGGATCGTTTCAACAGGCTCCGGCGCAACGGAGGCTTCCTCCCCTTCCGGTACTGTAAAACGGGTAACCGCACTGAACCGCCGGGAGAAGGTCTGGCCATCAGCCACGACATCCAGCTCATACTCGCCCTCGTCCGGCAGGCGCGATATATCGTCGGTATACACGCCATCTGCCGGGGGTTCGTCCCCAGAAAGGGTCTTGGTACCGCTGCGGCCGTCACCGGAAGTCAGGGTGAGCCGAACATCAATTACTCCGAGGAAATCCGTATTATCAATTTTCTGGTCGTCCTCGAAAAACGCCACGCGGAGTTCAACCGGCTCATCCTCTGTAAACATGGGTGGTACCGGGCTCACCACCATCCGAAGGTCGCTGACAACCGTCACCCGGCTACCCTCGCCCAGCTCGCCGTCAATCCGCCACTGGCCGGCGGCGGGATCACTCACCGTAATCAGGTCGTATTCGGTTTCCCGCACCCAACGCATTCCGTCAGGCACCGAGTCGGCCGTCGCTTCCTCGCCTTCAGGGCTGATCAGACCAAGCTCCCGGGTGTCTGACGGCTGTTCGTCCGCGCGGAAAATCAGTGCCGTGAACTCATCAACGCCTGCGTCCACCGAGAAACCGTCACCGTCGATGGGTATCTGCTGCTGGGGCACGGCGGTGTTGAGAGCTTTCAGAAAGGCGCGTGTCAGTGCTTCTGCCGAGGGTGCCAGGGAATAGCTGCCGCCGGTTTCAGCAGCAAGTCTTTCAAGCAATGCCTGGTCCGCCTCATCAGACAAGGCAACCGTATGGATGGTGGCGCCCCGGTTATCCAGCTCCTCTAGCAAAGGCCCAAGAATCCTTTCCCGCTCCGCGTCATTGGCGCCGGCATCATCGGAGATATCCACTTTACCGTCACTCAGCAGGATAAAATCGGTATTGCCCAGTTCATCGCTGCCCGACAGGTATCGGTCACTGGCAACGCTGAGGGCCTCGCCAAGATTGGTGCGAAGAGCCACGGAATTGATCTGATCGGAGCGTTCAATGGCCTGCTGCCGCCAGCCGTCGGTTACACCGGCGTGAGGAACCAGCATGTTCACATACTGCCCGAACGTCCATACACCGGCGCTGGCGCCTTCCGGCAGCATTCGCGCCAGCAGCCTGACTGCAGGCTGGCGAAGGTTGTCGGGGTCGTTGGCCTTCATGGAGCCGGATATATCCACAATGATGCGGATATCGGCGTCGTCCGGAAGTTCAAGGTTCGGTGATGACTGGGCAGCCACCACCAGCGGCAGACTGAAAACAGCAACAAGCAGGCAGTTCAGTATTCTCTGCATCAGGGCTCCGGACAGGCTCTCAGTTCAGGAAGGGTTCAGCGTTTCACAAGCCGGTATCTCACCAGATCGAGGATCCACACCAGAACCATGACCAGGGCGGCAATACCGAAGTTCAGAAAGGCCCGCCCGGCTTCGCTGGCATCACCCAGAATGGTTTCATAGCCCCCGTGCAGCCATGCAGGCATCCACCAGCCAGCCACTTCGCCGGACTCCACCGGGGTAAGGAATATGACGATCAGAGCGGCCTGTAACAGTGTGCGGATGGCGTAAACCGGAATAATCCGGAACAGCCGCGACATCATGTAGAAAAAGACCACGAAAGCGACCGCATACGCGGCCCAGAATATTCCGTAAGCGATGTTGGTTTCTACGTCTATCATCAAAGGATCCAGTGAATAATGTGTTCTTCCCAGTCTTCTTCTGCCACGTCCGCCTCCGAGATCACCCGATGGCGAACCGACACACCGGCTTCATGCACTGTTTGCGGGTCACCCGATCGCAGCGGGTGCCAGTCCGCCAGCGGGCGGCCTTCCGCAAGTGTACGATACGCGCAGGTAAATGGCAGCCAATGGTAGTCCGACAGCGTGTCCGGTGTCAGTACCGTGCAAGCCGGCACCTTCTGCAACCTTTCGGAGTACACCGTGCACTGGCAGCTGTCCCGGTCCATGTAACGGCAGACCAGGTCCGTGTAATACACGTCACCGGTATCTTCGTCTTCCAGTTTGGCGAGACAGCATTTACCACAGCCGTCACAGAGGGATTCCCATTCCGCGGGCGTCATCTCATCCAGGCGCTTGCGCTGCCAGAACGGAATCCCGGCAATCATTACCGGCTCTGCTCCGGCTTGCGGCGGAAATCCACCACATAGCCGCTGCTTTCTTCCGGCATCTGCAGGAAGAAATCCTTGTCGGCAATGGCTTCCAGTACCTGCCTGCCACTGGTTCGCGCCAGCTTGCGGTCCATGGTCATGATCAGATCCATGGAGTGCACGGGGGTGCCGAATATCTCACGCAGGCTTTCCGGCAGATCATCCCAGATCTGGCCCCGGCGAACGTAGATATAGGTATCCGGTTTCTTGCTGCTGCGGAATACCGATACAAAGGTTTTGTCCGTCATGTTGTCAACAATTCCTCGATTTGTTCCCGCACCGGTGCCAGGGTTTCCTGGCGCCAGCCTTCGTCAAACAGCCCGGCGGAAAGGTCCCGCTGTTGCACCACCGCTTCCAGGCGCCTGCGGGGGGCCAGCAGCTCCACGGGAATATCCCTGGCCTCGGCTGCCTGCACCATCAGGCGCTTGAGCTGTTTGTAGAACATCTGCTGTTCCCGGCTCAGTGGCGGGGCAATTGTTTCAATGGCAGAGTTATCCGCGGAAACCGCGTCGGCAATCATGTCGATAATGGTATCACCATAACGACGAACCACCGCCGGGGGAACACCCTGAACGGAGGACAATTCCCGCGCCGACCCCGGCAGTTTCTGCGCAATGGCAATCAGCAACGCATCCGCCACCACCCGGCCCCTGGGCCGGTCCCGCCGCCGGGATTCCTGTTCACGCCAGCGTACCAGATCCCGCAATACACCCTGCTGCTGCCGTCTGAGAGTCCAGCCACCCCGGAGCTTGAGATAGTGATTCTCCGGGTCATCCTGCGCCGCCAGCTCTTTCGAAAACCGTGTGGACTCTTCCGCGAGCGCCTGTTCAAGACCACGCTCCCTGAGCCGTTCCATTACCCACTGGTACATGAGCGCCAGAAAACGAATATCGTCCAGCGCGTAACGCTCCTGAGCCTCGGTCAGCGGCCGCGAAACCCAGTCCGAGCGGGTGGCGGATTTATCGAGCGTTTCCCCGAACAAGGTTTCAACCAGTCGGGCATACCCCACGGAGAACCCTGCCCCGGCCAGGGCCGCGCCAATCTGCAGATCGACAAGGCCTTCCGGCTCCAGCTGCAACCAGTGGCGAAAGAGTTCCAGATCCTCGCTCATGGCGTAGAGCAGCTTGGGCACGTTCGGGTCGGTGAGGATCCTGCGGAAGCCTGCGGATGCTTCGGCAACCTCAGGGTCCACCAGGCAGAACCTGTCACCCAGGCCAAGTTGCACCAGGCCCGGGATCGGGTAAAAGGTATTCACGCGCTCGAATTCAGTATCCAGCGCCAGGGGCTCACCTTTGCCTTCGGCAATCCAGCGGTCCAGGTCCTCCGGCTCCCGAATCCAGGAAACAGTCTCGGGCGCCGCGGGAACAACTGCGGCCGGGTTGGTATTGTCCATAGTAAAAGCCAGGTCAGGTTTAATCAGTCAGGGGTTTGCGACCACGGAAGGCGTGGGTCAGGGTAAACCCGTCCACGTATCCCAGCTCACCGCCCACGGGAATACCATGGGCAAGGCGGGTGATAAGAATGTCACGGCCATCCAGCCTGTCGGCAATATAGTGCGCTGTGGCTTCACCCTCCACCGTCGGGTTGGTTGCCAGGATCAGCTCGGTCACGCCCTCATCCTGGATACGCCGTAACAGGCGTTCAATGCCGATTTCTTCAGGGCCAACGCCATCAATCGGCGACAGATGCCCCATCAGCACAAAGTAGCTACCGCGGTAGTCACCGGCCTGCTCGATGGCCAGCAGGTCTGACGGGCTTTCCACCACGCAAAGGGTGCCGTTACGGCGCTCGGGGTTCTCACAGATATTGCAGGTAGGCGTGTCGGCAAAGTTCTGGCAGCTTTCACAGCGGCGCACCCCTGTCATCGCACGGTCCAGCGCATCGGCAAGTCGCGCACCGCCTGAACGTCCCCTTTCCAGCAAGTGAAAGGCCATTCGCTGGGCCGTTTTCTGACCGACACCAGGCAGACAGCGTAGCGATTCCACCAGCTCGTCTACCAACGGACTAAAAGCCATCAGCAATCCTCATCAGAACGGCATTTTGAAGCCCGGGGGCATACCCATTCCGGACATCATGCCGGACATTTTCTCTTTCTGGTTTTCCTCCACCCGGCGAACCGCGTCGTTAATAGCCGCCGCCAGCAGGTCTTCCAGAATTTCCTTGTCTTCGCTCAGCAGGGAAGGATCAATGTCCACTTTCCGTACATCGTGACGGCCGTTCATGGTCACCTTCACCAGGCCGGCACCGGACTCGCCGGTAATCTCGGCTTTTGCGGCCTCTTCCTGGGCCTTCTTCATTTGTTCCTGCATCTGCTGGGCCTTTTTCATCAGGTCGCCCATATTGTTCATCATGCTCACCTTCTCCGGAAATGGCTTGAGAGTGCCTCACACAGGCCGAATACTCTTTTCGACTACCCGCGCCTCGAATCGTTCAACGATGGACTGCACCGCCGGATCGTTGCGGATAGCTTCCTCCGCGGCCTGCTGGCGGGCAAGGCGCTGGCGTTCTTCCCAGGCGGCCGGCGTCTTGCCACCGGCATCGCCCTGCTCTACACGCAGAGTTATGGTGTCGCCAAACCGATTCCTCAATGCCTCCAGAATCTTTTCTTCATGGCGCGCGTTCAGCAAACGGGCGTGGCCTTCGTCAATCGTCAGTACGATCTCGTCACCGTTGCGGGTCATCGCCGCATTGCTGGCCAGGTTTCCCGGCATACCGACAATCCCCAGGCTGCGGAAATCCCGCTCCCAGACAAACTCCCCGGTTTCCGGCAGATCATCTGCAATTGCCTCTGCCTGCGGCGTTTCAGCGACGGGTTCCTGTGCAGCCTCAGGCTCATCCAGTGGCGTCGGTTCAGGCTCAACCACTGGCCCGGGCATATAATCATCGGCACCGGCAGGCTCTTCCGTACCCGCTTCCGCAGCCGCATCCAGGCTGGCCAGCCACGCATCATCCGCCTCTACTGGTGGCGGCCCTGCGTCCTGATTTGGCGCAGGTTCAGGTTCAGGCTCAGGTTCTGATGCCGGGGCGGGTTCGGGCTCCGGCACCGGTTCCGGTTCTGAGGCAGATGCAGTCTCAGCGGGAGTAGAAGTGGACGCTGCCGGGCCAGGTTCAGGGTCTTCCCGTGATTCCTGGCCAGACGACGAACTACCCGAGGCCAGCGTTGGCGGTTCGCGACGGTCCGCTCCGGGGCGGAACGCCAGCATTCGTAACAGGGTCATCTCGAACCCCATACGCGCATCCGGTGTCACCGCCAGGTCTTTACGGCCCATCAAGGCGGCCTGATAAAACAGCTGCGCATCTTCCGCGCTCAGCCTGCGGGCCAGAGACTCCACCTGGGCAGCATCCCCAAGGGCGTTGTCCACGCTGCCCGGCACCACCTGCTCCATGGTCACCCGATGGAACAGCGACAGGAGGTCCGCGAGAATCACGCTGTAATCCGGTGCAAAATCGGAAATACGGCTGATTTCAGAGAGCAGCGCAGGCCCGTCACTCTCCACCAGGGCATTCACCAGTTTTTCGATATCACGCTGGTCGATGGTGCCCAGCATGTTGCTGACATCACTGCCACTGAGTTTCTGGTTGCCAAAGGCAATGGCCTGGTCGGTCAGGCTCAGGGCATCCCGCATGCTGCCGTCGGCCGCGCGGGCCAGCAGCCACAGGGCCGGTTCCTCAAAGGGAATGCCTTCCTGTGTCAGCACGTGCCTTAAGTGCCCGGCGATATGCTCGGGTGTCATTCTTTTGAGATTGAACTGCAGACAGCGGGAAAGAACGGTCACCGGCAGCTTCTGTGGGTCGGTGGTCGCCAGCAGGAATTTGACGTGCTCCGGTGGTTCTTCCAGGGTTTTCAGAAAGGCATTGAAGGACTGGTTGGTCAGCATGTGCACCTCGTCAATTAGGTACACCTTGAAACGGCCGCGGGATGGCGAGTACTGAACGTTGTCAGTCAGCTCCCGCATGTCATCCACACCGGTGCGTGAAGCGGCGTCGATTTCAATCAGGTCAACAAACCGGCCTTCCTGGATTTCCTGGCAACTGGAGCAGATGCCACAGGGGGTGGCAGTAACACCGGTTTCGCAATTCAGGCACCGGGCCAGCAGGCGCCCGATCGTGGTCTTGCCCACCCCCCGTGTGCCGGTAAACAGATAGGCGTGGTGCAGCCGCTGGTTGTCCAGGGCATGAATCAGCGCCTGGAGCACATGCTCCTGGCCGACCATATCTTCGAATGTACGGGGGCGCCACTTGCGGGCAAGTACCTGGTAGCTCATGTTCTGCCAACTGCCGTTAAAAATGGGTTTAACCATAGCACGGTCATGGTGTTAGAAGAAGACAGGAAGGGTACGGGGGATGGGGGTGACCCCATCAGCGACACTCCGGCACACAAGTCCACCGCTTCGGCTGCTCCCTTCCGGGCCTGACCGGGTTCACGGTTTATCGTTGCGGAGGCACCAATGGAGCCACCATAACGGGCTTCAGGGCGAAATCTCCCGAAGCGGCGCGCATATTAGCAAAAGGCCCTGACCACTACAATGCCAAAGTCGCTACAACGGCAACGGCACTTCATCACAACGAAACCAGCATGCCACGCTGTAACGGGTGCGGTTGGCAGGCAGAACCTCATGGGGGATTTCCTCGCTCATGAACAGTGCCATCCGCCCCGCTTCGGGCAAGATGGTGCCGCAGATCTCGTCCTCATTTTCCCGGTTGCAGACCTGCAGTGCGCCGCCGTCGGCTTCCTGCCAGTTCTCGTTGAGATACAGCACCAGACTCACAACCCGTGACGCCCTTCCCCGGAAACTGTCCACATGTCGGCGATAGAAATCCCCCTCGTGGTAGGTGGCATAATGGGCCTCGAACCGGCGAAGCCCGAGGAACAGACGCTGGTTCAGCCCGAGCCGCACAGACTCAAAAAAGGCGAACAGTTCCGCCTGGACCGGAGTCACACCCTGGAGCCAGGCAATCTTGTCCCGGCGCACCGAGCGGTCCCGCAGCATATCTGCACCCCGCCCTATACGGGCTTTCGCCAGCGCCTCTGTCCGGTCCAGTATCTGAACTTCATTGCGAAGACCCTGCAACAGATCCGCACCCAGGCGCGAAGCCACGCATTGACTCATCCAGCCGTGTTCGGTCAGACCATCGGCAAGCTCATCCAGCCAATGATCACTCACCGCGGGGGCTGGCCGGCTGGACGGGAAAACGGGTGCAACAATCTGGTTATTCATTAAACGGAACTCCGGCAGGGACGACGGATTTTAGGCCGGTTTCTCGCCGTAAAGACAGTTTTAATTTACCCTGACCGTAAGGAAATGCCGTAACAGCACCACGCGTGGTTCGGCCACGCTAATACGCAGTAACGAGGCAACACGTGACACTGAAACCCGGGCACTGGTCGTTTACCCGCTGGACAACCGTCGGGCATCTGGAAGCTATTGAAGTAAACCACCCCCAATTCCATGCGCGCCTTTTTTTACAGGGCGCCCACCTGAGCCATTTTGCGCCCCGTGACGAACCGGACTGGCTCTGGCTCAGCAAAACCGCCCGATTTGAACCGGGCCGGGCCATTCGTGGCGGCATCCCCGTGTGCTGGCCATGGTTTGGCGTACCCGACAGGAACCCTCCGGAAGTGCGGCGGAGGATACTGACAGACGCCTCCCATGGCTTCGCCCGCACAGCGGTGTGGAAACTGGAAGATGTTCGCGAGACCGCCCGGGAAGTGGAAATCAGCCTGTCCCTGGATGCAAACACCGATTTTGCCGACGAGTGGCAGGGGCGCGCACTGCTGCTGATGACGTTCAGTTTCTCCGCCAGCGGCTGCCAGCTGGCGCTGACCACCACCAACCCCGGAGCGGAACCACTGGCCTTTACCCAGGCACTGCACACCTACCTGCCCACAACGGATATCCGGCAGACCCGGATTGAAGGGCTGGAGAACTGTGGCTACGTGGATTCCCTCAGAGACTGGAGTTACCACACCCAACAGGGCCCCGTGCAGTTTGACGGCGAAACCGACCGCATCTACGAGAGCGGCGCGCCAGTTATTGTCTCCACACCCGCCGGAGCCCGGAAGCTGACCGCCATTGGCAGTGACTCCACGGTGGTGTGGAACCCCGGCCCCGAGAAGGCGGCACGGCTGTCGGACTTCCCGGATGAGGCCTGGCAGTCCATGCTGTGTGTCGAAAGTGCCAATGCACTCAGCGATTATCGGGTGCTTAATGCAGGCCAAAGCCATACGCTTGGCGTTATGATCGGACGAATCTAAACCATCAGGGAGCCCAAATGGGTCTGGCATCGTATCTGAAATCCAGGCTGATACCGGCGGAGCTGGACAGCCACATCAATCGAATCCGCAAGCCCATCGGTTCACTCGGTTATGATCCCTGGGGCTATAACAATGAGGTGATGAAATACGGCTTCTCCCTCACCCGGCAGATCTACCAGAAGTATTTCCGGGTAGAAGCCACCGGCGTTGAAAAGATACCGGCCGACGGCCCGGTACTGATTGTTCCCAATCACAGCGGCCAGTTACCCATCGACGGCCTGCTGATTGCCTATGCCCTGGCCTCCCGTGAAGAAAATCCCCGCATCCCCCGGGCCATGATCGAGCGTTTTTTCCCGACAGTCCCCTACCTTGGCAACCTTCTGAACGAATTCGGTGCCGTGCTGGGTGACCCGACCAACTGTGCCAAGATGCTGGCCAATGGCGAGGCCGTTATCGTGTTTCCGGAGGGCGTTCGCGGTTCCGGCAAGCTGTATCAGGACCGCTACCAGCTCAAACGCTTCGGTAACGGCTTCATGCACCTGGCCATGAAGTACAAGGCCCCCATTGTTCCTGTTGGCGTGGTGGGCTGCGAGGAAACCATTCCCGCCATTGCCAACATCAAGCCCCTGGCAAAGCTGCTGGGCATCCCCTATGCCCCACTGGCGGCGCCAGTCATCCTGCCCGCCAAGGTTCATCTGCACTTCGGTGACCCGATGATGTTTGACGACCTGGAGATACCCGAGGAACAGATCACCGAGCGGGTTGAGCAGGTAAAAGCCGCAATCAGTGAACTGATCGACACCGGACTGAGCGAAAGGAAAAGGCTGTTCTGATGGGCGAACAACGCAGACCTCATATTCTGGTCACCGGTGCCGCCGGTGCCCTTGCACAACAAGTCATCAATCAACTGCGGGACACCTGCGATCTGGTTGCCGTGGATTTCCGGGAACAGGTCTACCTGGGCGATGACATTCCCAGCTACTGCATCGACTTCAACAAGCGCTCGTTCGAAGACCTGTTCCGCCGCTACCAGTTTGACGGGGTTATCCATCTGGGCCGCATCATGTCCAGCCAGCTCACCCGCATGCGCCGCTACAACGCCAACGTGCTGGGTACCCAGAAGCTGCTGGACCTGAGCCACAAGTACAACATCAGACGGGTGGTGGTCCTGTCCACCTTCCACGTCTACGGCGCAGTCGCCTACAACCCGGCACTGATCGACGAAGAGGCACCCCTGAAAAGTGCCGGCCTGAGCGCGGACCTGATCGACTCCGTGGAGCTGGAAAACCTGGCCAACATCTACCTGTGGCGTTATCCGGACCTGAACATCACCATTTTGCGGCCCTGCAATATCGTCGGCCCCGGCGTACGCAACTCCATCAGCACCCTGCTCGGCATGGAGCGGGCCCCGGTACTGGCCGGGTTTTCACCCATGATGCAGTTTATCCATATCGATGATATGGCAGACGCCATCGTGCTGGCCTATAACAAGCCCCAGCGGGGCGTTTTTAATGTGGCACCGGAAGACTGGGTGGCCTATCAGCACGCACTGAAACTCTGCGGCTGCAAACCACTGCCGATACCGTCCATACCGCCCGTGCTGCCAAAGATGATATTGCGTACCCTGAATCTGCGAAGTTTTCCTTCGTATCTGATGGCGTTTTTCAAGTATCCTGTCGTCATAGACGGCAGAGCATTCGCCCGGGAATTCGGATTTACCCCCAGGCGGCCGCTGAAAGAAATATTCCGGTTTTACCGCGAGAACAAAAAACCGGTCTGAGTAATGGCGCATAACGCAGGACGCGAGCCATGTTGGACGATTTCAGCCTGATCAGTCATTCCGCGGCAGCCATTGCCTATGGGCTGCTCGCGCTGGTTATTGCCACCCGATACCTCCGGCGCGATATCGACCGGTCCCTGCTGCTGGCTTCCGTGGTGACCCTCATCTGGGCCGGTTCCCTCATCGCCCAGAGCCTCTGGGGCGAACCCGGCTTCTTCATTCGCTACATGCTGGAACTTCTAAGGGACGCGGCCTGGATTACTGTGCTGTTTGCCTTGCTGCGGGATTCGTTCCGCACATCCAATCTGGTGGGCCGTCTGCGGCGCATCCTCGCCACAGCCACGGTGACTCTCGTCGTACTGCTGCTGGGTTCCGGGGTACTTGAGTTCTTCTTCGGGCTCACCATCCTGGACGGCAAAACCAAAGTGGTAGGCCAGATTGCCCTCTCCCTGCTCGGGCTCTCCCTGGTTGAACAGATCTGGCGCAACTCGCTGTCGTTCGGCCGCTCCAGCATGAAGTATGTCTGCATTGCCGTCGCCACCCTGTTCGCCTTTGACTTCTTCATGTATGCCGATGCGCTGCTGTTTGGCCAGGTGGCGGATTCCTTCTGGAACGCCCGTGGCCTGCTCAACGCGGCCCTGGTTCCGCTGTTCGCGGTCAATGTCATCAACACCCGCAAACAGCCGGTGGATTTCCAGCTCTCCCGGTCCGCCGTATTCCACGCCGGCACCCTGCTTCTGGCCGGCGCCTATCTCCTGTTCCTGGCACTGGGGGGCTACTATGTCAAAACCCTCGGCGGCGAGTGGGGAGAAGCCCTGCAGGTTCTGTTCCTTGCCATCGCCCTGGTGTTCCTTGCCACCCTGCTCACCTCAAGGCGCGTAAGGGCCCGGCTGATGGTGTTTATCAGCCAGAACTTCTTCGACTACAAGTACGACTACCGGGAAGAGTGGCTGAAAATGACCCGGGAAATGGCGGACCTCAGTGACAACCCGCCACTACCGGAAAGGGTCATACGTATCCTCACGAGCCTGGTGGAGAGCAACGCCGGAGCGCTGTGGATCCGGGAGGACCGGGGCGATTTCCTGCTCAAAACCGCCATCAACATGGTAACCCCGAAATACACAACCATTGACGCCGATTCGGAACTGGTGCGGTTTTTTGGCAACCGGGAGTGGATCATCGACCTGCACGAGTACAAGAGTGACCCGGTAAGCTACAACCTGCTGGAAATTCCAGACTCCATCTCGAAAATTCCTGAGGGCTGGCTGGTGATTCCGCTCTACCTCAGTAACGACCTGTACGGCATCGCCATGATCGGCAACCCCTACGCCCGGGTGGAACTGAACTGGGAGAATTTTGACCTGATCAAGGTTGTGGCCCGGCAAACCTGTAACCTGCTGGCCCAGGAAGACGCCCGCAACCGGCTCTCGCGGGCCATGCAGTTCGAGGCCGTCAGCAAGGCGTCTGCTTTCATGGTGCATGATCTGAAAACCCTCATTGCCCAACTGTCCCTGCTGGTAAAAAACGCCCCCAGGCACCGGGATAATCCGGCCTTTATCGACGATATGATCAACACCACCGACCACGCCGTTCGCAAGATGTCCAACCTGGTGGACCATATCCGCAGGCCGGCGGACGACACCCTGGTGACCGAGGTGATCGAGCTGAGCGACGTGGTCAGGCACCTGGCGGACCACTACGGCCGCCGTCAGCCAGCACCCCGGGTAGCCGGGGACACCGGAAAGATCTACATTAATGCGGACAAGGAACAGCTCTACAGTATTCTCGGCCACCTGATACAGAACGCCCAGGATGCCACACCGCCGGATGGTGAGATTACCCTCACCCTGAAAACCGCCAGGGACACCGTGGCACTGTTCATTCAGGACACAGGTTCCGGCATGACTGAAGAATTTATCGAAACCCAGCTGTTCAAGCCCTTTGAAAGCACCAAGGGGCTCACCGGCATGGGCATTGGCGCTTACCAGGCGCGGGAGTACGTACGAAACGTCGGGGGCAACATAGACGTTACCAGCGAACCCGGCCTGGGCTCCTGTTTTTCAATCCGGTTTCCACTGGCCAGGCCAGCACAGGCAACAAAACCGGCCGAAGATGAGCCAGAGCGTCTGGTTACCGGCGAAACAGAGCAGCAGCAAAACGCCAAATAACTGGCGCAAATCAAATCAATCGCACACTGTCATTGCAAAGTGTCAATGTTCGGTTAAGAATCAGGGGTAAAGAATAAGCCCTGCAAGACCATCACAATACAGAAAAGGGATTTGTGGCCATTGTGAGTAGACGACTTTTAATCGTAGAGGATGATCCGGGACTGCAAAGCCAGATGCGCTGGTGTTTCAGCGAGGACCTGGAAGTAGCCGTTGCCGCCGACCGTGAGTCTGCCCTGGCAGCCTTGCGAAGAACCGAACCAGACGTGATCACGCTGGACCTGGGGCTTCCCCCCGACCCCGGCGGAGCGTCAGAAGGTTTCCTGTTGCTGGAGGAAATCCTGCGCCTGGCCCCCATGAGCAAAATCATCGTGGTCACCGGTCGTGAAGACAAAGAAAATGCCGTCAAGGCCATCGGCATGGGGGCCAGCGACTTCTACCAGAAGCCCCTGGACGCCGACATCCTCACCTTCGTTGTCAACCGCGCTTTCCGACTGGCAGAGCTGGAGCGGGACAACCGGGAGCTGGCCCGCCAGCGCAACGGCACCACCATCAAGGGCATTGTAGCCGCCAGCCCGCAAATGCTGTCCATCTGCCGCACGCTGGAAAAGGTCGCGCCCACGGATGTAACCACGCTGATCACCGGCGAAACCGGTACCGGCAAGGAACTGTTGGCAAGAGCCCTCCATGACCTGAGCCACCGGGCCGAAAAGCCCTTTGCAGCCATCAACTGCGCCGCCATTCCAGAGAATCTTCTGGAAAGCGAACTGTTCGGGTTTGAGAAAGGCTCTTTCACCGGCGCCACCCAGAGCAAGAAAGGCAAGATCGAAAATGCCAACGGCGGCACCCTGTTCCTGGACGAAATCGGCGACATGCCAATGGCGCTGCAGGCCAAACTGCTGCGTTTCCTGCAGGAGCGTGTGGTAGACCGGGTTGGCTCGGTAAAACCGGTTCCCGTGGATGTACGGGTAGTCTGTGCCACCCACCGGGATGTGCAGCAACTGATAAACGAAGGTACCTTTCGCGAAGACCTTTATTACCGCATCAGCGAAATCACCCTGGATGTGCCGGCGCTGCGAGACAGGGAGGGTGACGCCCTGGTGATCGCGCAATCGTTACTGCAATCCCTGGGCAAGCAGATGGACCGCCCCAACCTCGCCTTTACCGAAGACGCCATCAAAGCCATCAAGAGCCACCCCTGGCCCGGCAACGTGCGGGAAATGATCAACAAGGTCAAACGGGCCACGATCATGGCGGACGGCAAACGGGTAACCGCCGCAGACCTTGAACTCAGTTGTGATCAGGATGCCACCGAAAGCCAGCTAAATCTCCGCCAGGTGCGGGAAAATGCCGAACGGGCAGCCATAGTACAGGCACTACAGTCCTGCGGCTTTAACATGGCGCAGGCGTCGCGCCTGCTGGGCATTACCCGGCCAACGCTCTATAACCTGACAGACAAGTACCGGATAGAAACTTCAGCAGAATCATCAAGCGCCTGAGTAACAGGCAGGGAATCCAAAACAATACCTGGAAAGGAAAGGAACAGGGCCATGAAACCAGCTTCAGCAGTACGTGCCACCCTTCTTTCAGTTGCCATCTCGCTGGCCCTCGCCGGCTGTGGCGGTGACAACGATGAAGAAATGAGCCAGGAGGATATCGAGTACCTCAGCCATATGGACCAGTCGCGCTTCTTCCAGCGCCAGGGGGAGCTGAAGGCTAGCACGTTGGAGGCACGCAGTGCGATCGAGATACAGCCGGATCAGATAGAGCCGTACCTGGTGATAATCAACAACCTGGTAACCGCAGGGGACGCCCGCAATGCTGAGCGACAACTCGACCAACTGGTCGATAACGTTGGGGAGAAGGCAATTGATCAGCAGAACCTGAATGATGCTTCACTTATCCGAGCCGAAGCCAGGCTGATCAAACAAGAGTATGAAGATGCATTGGCGGCTCTGAATGAGCTCAAAGATCCAGACCGTACTCAACAACTGAAAAGTTCGCTGCTTAGGGGAGAAATCCATCTCGCAGCCGGCCGACCAAACGAGGCAGAAGAAGCGTATTCCGCTGCCCGGGAAACTGATGGCAGCGCGGCCCGGCCATTGATCGGACTTTCCAAAGTAGCCTTCACCCAGGGTGACCGTGATAAGGCCGATGACTACATTGCCCAGGCGGAGGAACTCGACCCGGAGCATGTTGAACTCTGGCTCTGGAAAGCCGAGATTGCACATTCAGAAGAAGACTGGCCAGAAGCTGAACAGGCGTACATAAATGCATTGGAAACGATTGGCCAGATTGATGTAATGACCTACAAGAAGTATGAAACCATGTCTGCGCTCATCGATGTTCTGCGCGAACAGGGTAAATCCTCTGAAGCCTTCGTTTACGAGGAGATTCTGGCCAAATCAGCGCCGGGCACTATCAAGAGTAACCTTGAAGCAGCACAGGAAGCATTTAACAGCGGCGAACTTAATGACGCGGGCCGTTACCTTGAGGAAGTTCTTGCTCAGGTTCCTGAGCACGAACAGGCATCACTCATGCTTGGTCTGGTCCGATTTCGCCAGGGACGTGCCGAGGAAGCAGAAGACCTGCTAGCGCCGGTTGCGGACATGGGTGATTCCGAACAGGCCAGAAAGCTCCTTGCAGCCACCCGCTTGCAGATGCGCGACCCGGAAGGCGCGCGAGACATACTTGCCAACATGGAAAACCAGGATTCAGACCCGGAAACTCTGGCACTCGTCGGTATCGCCTCACTGGTTAGCGGGGATACCGAAAGCGGTGAACAATTCATCGAGAAGTCCCTCGAACTGGCCCCAGATAACACCAACCTACGGCTGAGGTATGCGACTTATCTGATACGATCAGGTAAAACTGACAAGGCCATCAAACAGGCCAATCAGGTACTGGAGAGCGATCCGGAATCAGAGCAGGCACGAATGCTGGTCGTCCAGGCCCATGTATCCGCAAAAAATAACGATGAAGCCATCAACGCCGCTTCCGACTGGGTTGAAGAACAACCAGACAATGTGGCTGCACTGGTTACTCGCGGCAATGTTGCCGCCAACGCCGATAATATTGAACAGGCTAAAGAGTTCTATCAGAGAGCTGTCGAAGCGGACAAAGAGAATCCAGCCGGGCTAAATGCCCTTGGCGATCTGGCACGAATACGTAATGAAAGAGACGAGGCAAGAGACTACTATCGCCGAGCCATTGAAATGTCGCCGGATAACCGGCAGGCTCTTCGGGGTCTCTCCTCCGTAATGGAGCGAAAAGAGCTGACAACACTGATGGAGCGGATCAGGGAACAAAACCCCGAGGCATATGGCCCCAGGCTGGTATTGCTGGAATCGACGCTGATCAACAACGATACCGAACAGGCGGATGAACTGACAGCGAGCTTGCTGGAACGTGAAGGCGAATCCGACCCTGCCCCGGCTGAGTCGCTGGTAGCCTCGATATATCATGGTATCGCCACTCAGTTGGCCGAAAGAGAAAAAACAGAGCAGGCATCCGATGTGTTGCGCAGGGGGCGCATTCTCTTCCCGGATAATGAAGAAATCGGCATTCAGGCCGCTGCCATTCAGTTCACCCAAGGTAACACCAACGAGGCCCGGGAGATCCTGAGAGACGTCAAACAACAACATCCCGAATCTGCAGCCCCCTTCCGTGTCGAAGCCCGCTATTTCGAAAGACAGGAAGAACACAAGGAAGCTGCAGAGTTGTATCAGCTTGCACTCGATAAGGAAGAGACAGCAGAACTCGAAGTTGCCCATGCCCGGGCACTTGCCCGGTCGGGCAGCCGCAGTAAAGCGATAGAATCACTTGAGAATGCCCGCAAGAAGTTTCCACGCAACCCTCAGATTCTGATGAACCTGGCCATGCTGCACCAGGAAGACGAAGCACCCGAAAAGGCAATTTCACCATACGAAGAGCTACTGGAGATTACACCCCGGAATGTTGTAGCCCTGAACAATCTAGCATGGATCTACCACGAAAAAGGGGACGATCGTGCAATGGAACTGGCAAGAAAAGCCTTTGAACTCAGCTCCGACAACGCCGCCGTCGCCGATACGTATGGCTGGATTCTGTTCAAGGCCGGGGAAACAGAAGACAGCCTGCCAGTACTGGAAAAAGCTCACGAATTGCAGCCCGATTCAGAGGAAATTGCGATGCATCTGGCAGAAGCATATCGTGCCGCGGGCCGCGAATCTGACGCAAAACGAGTGCTGGAAAAATTTAGTAATCAGGGTTAAGGACGAAAAAGAAAGAAAGGGCATAACTACATCTGCGCCATACCAAAACGTTCCAAGGGTTTGGTGGCGCCTGCCATGCTTCGCAACAATACTTCAGACATCGTAATGTTGCGCAGGGAAGGTGTGGCATGGCAAAGGCAAGACTGTTGGGACTTGCGGGTTTCGTGATTGTAGTCAGTGGCTGCCAAAGCTGGCAGATTGGCGACGTTGAATCTTTGCCGCCTACTGCGTCTTTACCCGACACCAGCACACGGGGAAGAGTGGAGCTGAGATTATTCGAGGACATACCAGGTTCGAGGATTAAAGAGCTTCTTGAAAGCCCAAAATACCCTGACAATCCCGATGAAGTTATCGAAATGACTTCTCTGGAGATGGTCGAAAACAGGGGGGATAAGTACGGAGCGCTGGCACGAGGGTTCATAGTGCCCCCGGTCAGTGGCGATTACACTTTCTTTGTCAGTGGCGACGATCAAACCCAGCTATGGCTCTCAACTGACAGTACGGATGACAATCTTTCATTGATCGCGTCCGTTACCGGATACACCACCCGCAACAGATATAACAAATACAGTTCCCAAACCTCTCCCATCCAATCCCTTTCCGGAGGTAACCGTTATTACTTTGAAGTTCGGTTCAAAGAAGGACTGGGAGACGATCACTTCAGTGTGGCTTGGCAAGGGCCTGGAATCAGCCAACAAGTCATTGGCAGTGACCATATTTACTCTCTGGGAAAGCCGTCATCAAGCGATGAGTTGGCAACTGCAGAAGCCTACTCCCTCGGATACCGCGTCGGCTTTCTGGACGGCACCGAGGCGCTCGCCTTTAATCCGGAATTCCCTCCTCTCGATGAAGACCGGGACGGCATCTATGACAATTGGGAAGTGGTCCATGGCCTGGATCCGACAAACCCTGACGATGCCTTGTCAGACCCTGACAATGACCTCATTGTAGCAGCGGATGAATTCCTGATCGGAACCGCAGAAAACAATCCGGACACAGATGGAGACGGCATCCCCGACGGTATGGAATACGCTGCTGGCCTTGACCCCATAGATCCTGATGATGCCTTGGGTGATCTGGACGGCGACGGCTTCACCAATCTGGAAGAGTATTCTGCCGGCACCGGGATGAACGATTCGAGTGATATGCCTGAGACCGAACCCGTCTATTCTACCGGATTCGTAGGCCAGTATTTTACCGGCACGAATTTCGATGAGTTTGTAAACGCTCGCCACGATTCCTTTATCGACTTTAACTGGGGCAGAGGCAAGCCTTTCCCTGGAATACCCGAGGATGAGTTCAGTGTGCGCTGGAGTGGAGAGTTCACAGCCCCTCATACGAATGGCGGGCGGGATTATCGCTTTACCGTTAAAACAGATGATGGGAATCGTCTTTACCTCGACGATAAAATGGTCATCGATGATTGGAGCGCTCATTCATTAAAGGCTTTCAACCATACTGCAACAATGCAACCAGGGGAAACGGTAGGTGTGACCGTGGAATTCTTCGAGAGCCGGGGCGCTGCCATTGCAGAATTCTCGATTACCGACCTCTCGAACGGAGACACTGTTTCGGTTGAAAACACGATGCTGGCTCCCAACCTGAATGACAGCCATTCAAAGGATTCAGATGGAGACGGCATACCAGATACCTGGGAGCTAAGGCATGGTCTGAATCCTTGGCGAAACGACGCATTGGAGATAGTTAATAGTGATGGCGTTTCAAATCGGGAAGCCTACAACAATAACCTTAACCCGTGGACACTGGAGCCGGCGATCACCGCCAGTGGAAGCCCAGAAACTACCGACCCCGAAACCAGCCAACCAGAAGCGCCCGCAGGAGGCGTGGTTATTCTTTCCTGGACCCCACCCGGTACACGTATGGACGGGACATCAATCTCCCTAAGTGAAATAGACTACTACGAAATTCAATACGGTCAGAATTCTGAGAACCTGACTGAAAACCAGCCTATTGATGGTGCGGAAACATCCTACGAGTTCAACAACCTCTCGCCCGGCACCTGGTATTTTACAATTAGAGTAGTTGATACGAACGGCCTGGGAAGCCCACCATCAGAAATCGTTTCTCACGAAATAAGCGAGTAATCCGAGCCCAGCGCAATAAGACGTTACTCCTGAAAATGCCCATCGACCTGACTAACAATCGGTGGCATCACATCGCTAACCAACTCTTGCACTGCGGACTCACCGTCACAGTCGTCACATGCCGCGCCAAAAATAATCAGGGATGCGTCCGTGCGTGGACTGAAAAAGCTCAATATTTGTGCGAATTTAGCTCGCCACTGATCTGTCTCCCACAAACCAGCCACATAGTACCCATAGGCAAGATGTACATGCTCCCTCGAGGACATGCTGCGAAGCGTCACACCCTGCAAGCGCACGCCAGAAGGCGAGATTACTTCGAAAAACCTTTCTGGCAGCCATTCATCGCCATCATAGATACGGTTAAAATACTGAATGAGTTCTGCCCTGTGGCGCTGGTACTCGTAACTGTAAACACCCACATACAGTCTCTGGGCAGGACCTGAACTCCCTGTAACAGATCCTATGTCATACATTGTTTGTACATAGACAAGATCCGGATTCCGAACTTGCGGCTTCCAGCCATTCAGCCGATTCTCGAATAATGGTCCATAGCGCTCAGTGTTCAAACTCAGCTCAAACGAATCCGGTGACGGCTTTATTTCTCCCGAAGATGACGGCAAGATTACAAGAAGGAGAATTGGCAGAACCGAGGTGACCAGAACACCCGTCCATATTGTATGGCGACTGCTTTTTGTTGCGTAAGCAGACCGCACAGGTTCTGGAGTGGTGTCCTGTTCCGCCTTGGTCATTTCCAGTTTGCGGCCGATAAAAAACAGGGGGACTAGAGTGGCGGCAAACACCCACCAGCCAAAACTATCGTGATCTTCGATCAGACTGGTCTGCATATCAGTCTCATAGCCCATATAGATAATCACGAAAACCCGGATCCAGTTGGCCATCAGCGCAAATAGCACAGCAATGAGGAAAAATAGGACGCGGGATTGCAAGCGCCGAAAATTCAGTTCGCCATAGAGCGAGGCCAGTGATTGCCCGACCAGCAGATACCGCAAACCAGAGCACCCGTGTGCAACCTCAAAAGCCCCCACACCGATCAGATAGACAAACACGCCCTCCACTTCAAACTCGATGTCAAAAAGCCCCAACAGCAACTGATCGATCTCAACCGTAATCAACTGAAGCGGCCAGGAAAGGAAATCCCATATCGGCACCGTGAAGAAGAGCAGCCCGACTGGAAGAATAAATGCCTTCACCTGCCCCCAACCCAGCAGAATGGCAAGAGCGCCCAGAAAGAGGGGAATAACCATCAACTGTTGCAGTGCCTGCACACGCAAAATATCGCCGAGGCCATACGCTATCAACGCCAGGGCAAACGGCACCAGCCACAAAGGATAAAATCCGGGAGTCGGCGCTTCCCGTTTTACGGTTCTGACAATAAGGACAGCGGAAACCAGAAGAAGTAACAATCCGTGGGAGTAGGATTCGTCAAACTTGAACCAACGGCTGACAATGCCCTCAACAGTAGGCCAGATAAGCAGGAAAAGCGCGCCGAATACTACAAAGAATGGAAATACTGACTGGATCAAATTCCGAAAACGAATCCCTTCAAAAGTCATACGTTTACATCCCTTGCGTGTTAGTCGACCTTCAACTCATTGTGCCTGCACGCAGTAGTTATTACCACGACAGGATTACAAACCCACCCTACGGCTGAACGCCCTTGCCACAAGCGGGGGGCTGGCGGCCTGGACACGGTACAGAGCCTTAAGCAGCGGGCTGCGAACAACCTGAAACGTTGAGAAGTGCACCGTTTCGCCGTGGAAGTGTGATTTATAGAACTGCTTTTTCCCGTTTCCCGCCAGTAAATCGTAAGCAACCGTAGTGTGGTGGCGGAAAGCCGCTTCAATCGCAAAACCTAGGTGAAGATAGCCAAGAGACACTTTTGTGTCGAATTCCTCCTCATACCCTGCCTGAAGATTGTACCGGCAACCCCGCACCACCAGATCATACAAAACAGACACACAACGATTGTTAAAAAGAATCACCGTCATCGCCTGCGTACCGCCACACAGATGGAGCCTTTGCAGAAGCAGCCGATGGAACCGGAGCGCTTCCCGCTCGAACGCCGGTTTCCCCCAACGTTTCATATGAAAAGCATTAAGACACGAAAAAAAATCGCCATCCCGGCCTTCATCGTGGTCCAGATGAGCCAGCTCACCCTGCTTTTTCAGGTACGATCTGCGGTTATAGGCTTTAAGCCGGGTATTCTTTCCAAGCCCCCCCAACCAGTTATCAAAGCATCCCGTCGTATCAATACGAATGCCTGCATCGTCAGTACGTGGAATAACCCGGCAGCCACCCTGCCCGGCAAAGCATCCGGTCTTCAGCATCTCGAGTTGGTTCTCGGGCACATCCGAACAGATCAGCTCATCCCACCCCAGACGCTCCAGGGCCGAAACAATCGCGGCTTCAACTGGTTTTTCGTAACCCCGACGAGCAATAATCCCGCAATACTCTGTTCGCACAGTCGGGGCAAGTCGCCATGCATTGCCAAGCATATAAAGACGAGAGACTCGAATCCCCGCTGGGGTCATCAGAACCCGGCGGCAGAAAGGGCCAATGCCAACCACTTCGCCCTGCTGATCAAAAACCTCTAAAAGCACCAACTCCATACCGAGAACCTGAGACCATGTTTCCCACCAGCTGTAAAGCCAGGGCCAGCTCATGAACAGCGGATCTGAATCAGAAGCGCCGAGACACGCCTGCCATTCCTCTGCCATTGCGGCAAATCTTGCCTCGGAAACAGGTTTGATACTCAGCATGGCGTGCGCTCCACGGCTGACACGCCGGGTATGGTTTCGGTGGTATAGAAATCACCCGCAGCCTGAAGGAATTCACCATCCGAATCACCGGCCATAACAAACCATGATGACGGGTCAGCGGAGTTCTCCGCCGCCGGTTCATAAATGTAGAAACGTGGCCGCCCCCTTAGTTGCACAAAACCCTCAGCCCGAAAAATTGCTGCCAATTCAGGGTCTGAAGTAACCGAGACCACCTGATTTGCATGGGGCCAGTGCCGGACGGCTGTACCCACAAGAGTTCGTTTGAGGGGGTGATTCCGGGCGGGGCCGCAATAATCAACAATACGGAGCGAACCCCGGCTGAAGCGAGTAACAAGAATTCCTTTAAGTTCATCATCCTGCCAGGCGCAGACAAACCCGTACCTGGCCAATGGGTGCTTCTGGTACCGCCAGTCGAGGTAGGCATAGCGTCTCTGAACAACCCTTCCGTACTCTGGAACGCAATGCTCCCAGAGTTCATCAACCCGCTTTTTTTCGGGGAGTCGGGAGCACACATTGATGCGCAATCCTGCAGCGTCGGGCCTCTCAGAGAAAGCCTTCCTTAACCTGTTCAACCACTGAAGACAAGTCAGCAACCAGCTCCTGAGCCCCTTCCTGCGACGCAGCATCCTGTAGCTTCTTACCGATTCATCGGGAACCCAGCCAAGGTGACGGAGTACTTCGCACGCCCGGTCACTGATCCCAAAGGCCATTATCACGGGCGCCATCGTATGCAACTCATGTTTGATGACACTGCCCAGCCCCTTGCCTCGCCACTGTTCAGCGAGGTAAAAATCACAGCTCCATAGTACCGATAGGCCTTTCCCCCGATCGGATGCGCGAACTGCCATCACCCCGTTGAACCCCACTACCCTGTCGTCGTCATCAACCAGTACAACGGGCGTAAACGGCAAACCAAACGGATTGGACTCGAACTGCCAATGCCATAATTCAGCCTTGTAGGGAACATCGCCGAAAAGCTGGAGCACACCTTCGCGGTATTTTGCCTGCCAGGGAACACACCGGGGCAAACCGCCACTTACCGACACGGACCTTACCTTCGCATCCTGCGTCATTTGCGCGGCACCATTACGCGGTACAGGGCTTTCCAGACAACAGCATCCAAAGGCGCGTTAGTGAGTGCACCTGCGATAGCGCCGACAGCCTTACCACGTTCTCCCTCGCGGGCCAGATACCTTGCCTTGCGGCAAAAGAACCTGGCCAGGCCCCAGCGACGCTCCCACGGAGACAGGACTTCCCCGTAGCTTGCCAGGAACGCCCGGATAATCCGCTCATTGGCGGCAAATCGCCTGCGTTTGTCGGATGAAATCTGATCTGCCATCACCCGATACGAGGCAACAACACCCGGCTCATAGTGGTAACGGTAACGGGCGGAAAACCTAAGCCAGAGTTCGTAATCATCGGCAACGCCCACCGAGGTATCGAAACCACCCATCTCATCAAAGCACCGCCGCCGGACCAGCGCGGTGGTGATGCTCACGCTGTTGTCAGCCAAAAGCTGTCGCGTGATCCGGCCTGAGTACCGCTTCATGTTCTCAACGCTGATAACTGTACCATGCTCATCAATGGTGGCCTCATCACCATGGACGATCTCAACGTCGGGATGTGCGTGAAGTACAGCCAACTGCTTCTCAAGTTTATCCAGAGCCCAGGTGTCATCAGAATCGAGAAACGCAATAAAATCTCCCGCAGCCTGGTCAAGGGCGAGATTACGAGCGCGGCTCTGCCCCTGATTTTCCTGGTAGAAATAACGAACTCGCCGATCAGCAAGGAACGGCTCCAGCACATCGCGGGTATTGTCCATAGAGCCATCATCCACAATGATCAGCTCAAAGTCGGGGTAAGTCTGGGCCAGCACGCTGTTAACGGCATCCGGCAAAAACCGGGCCCTGTTGTAGGTTGGCGTCACTACGCTAACGGTTGCCATTGCAAACCCCTGATACCATTCCAGGCATCACCTATTTCAGCACAACGGCGGCAAGGCTGCGCCAAGTGGCACGACGAAACGGGCTTCGCCGAAGCGCCTTTGCCATCTCCCCCAGCGCCTCGCGCTTCGAGCCATGGCTAGCCAGGTAGCGGGCCTTTCTACTGTGAAAAGCCGCAAACCCGAAATCGAACTCCTTCTCTGACATGGCATCCGGAAATTCCCGCCTGAAATCATTGATGATTTGCCAGTTGGAATCAAAACGTCGGGTCTTGTCAGAAGAAATCTGGTCGTCCATTACCCGGTAGTAGGCGAAATACTGCGGGACATAGAGAAATCGAAACCTAGCCGAAAATCGAAGCCACAAATCATAGTCATCGGCAACCCGCCGCGTACCGCTCATCGCACCGAGCTCGTCGAAACATCGGCGTCGTGCCATGGCCGTATTCATGCTCACGCAGTTGTCACGAATCATATAAGTGGCTATGTGGCCCGAATACCGCTTCATGTTCTTTCGGGTCACTTCCTTGCCATCCTCATCGATAACGATGATGTCTCCATAGATAACATCGTAGTCCGGATGCTCCCTGAAAAGTTCAACCTGCTGCTCAAGCTTCTCAGCGGGCCAGTAATTGTCTGAATCCAGGAAACATACAAAGTCACCTTTTGCCTCGACCAGGGCAAGATTGCGGGCAACGCTCTGGCCCTGATTTTCCTGATGGAAATACCGGACCCGTGAATCCGCCAATGCAGGCTCGAGCAGGTCCCAGGTATTATCTGTTGAACCGTCGTCAACAATCAGCAACTCGAAATTCGTGAAAGTCTGGGCGAGAACACTATTGACCGCCTGTTCTATAAAGTCAGCCCGGTTATAGGTGGGGGTGATTATGCTCACCAGGGGGCTAGTCGACTTATTCATTTTTCATTCCTGAACCAATCCATGTTCCTGATCTTTTAACCAGGCCTGAAACATCAAAATACCCCACAATTCAAAACTATAATCCTCCCGACCTGAAAGGTGTTCGTTCCATACCTGCCGAACCATCTCGGGCTTCCAGTAGCCCTGTTCACGCAGGCGCACCGGCTCCAGTAATTCTTCAGCCCACTCCCGCAAAGATCCCCTCAACCAGGCTGCGACAGGAACCGCAAACCCCTGCTTGGGCCGATCAATCAGTTCCCGGGGAACATGGCGGTAAAGCACCGACCGGAGCACCTGCTTCCCTACTTTACCGTTCATATTAAGAAATGTAGGCAGCCCCATGGCAAACGACACCACCCTATGGTCCAGCATGGGAATGCGGGTTTCCAGGCTACAGGCCATAGCGGCGCGATCCACCTTGGTCAGAATATCATCGGGCAGGTACCAGTTGAGATCCCGCCACATCAGCGTTTTCAAGTCATCCTCCGGCACCTGATCCGGAAGTGGCCCTCTCAGCCCGTAATCGCCCTCCCCTGACTCTGCCAACGCCATAGCCGGGTCTGGCCAAATAGAAACAGATTGGCGATAGAACTCTGACAGACTCTGTGCAGAAGCAATGGTTCGGGCCCGTGCCAGGAGCAACCTAATTGCATCCACACTGCGCCCTCTCTGGGACGGAACAAGAGCGCGAATAGCCCTGGCGGTTGGTCCAGGCGGAAGCCGGCCGGAAAGCGCTTTCATTCGGGACCGTACCGAACCACGCCGCTGCCATGCCCGCAACATGCCTGGGTAGCGAGTGTAACCACAGAACAGCTCGTCACCACCATCGCCGGAAAGCGCGACAGCCACATGCTTGCGGGTCATCTCGCTGACCAGATACGTAGGCAACTGGGAAGAATCGGCAAACGGTTCGTCGTAAATCTGCGGCAGCCGCGGAACCAGATCCCTGGCGTTCTGTTCTGTCACGTAAAGCTCAGTATGGTCGGTGCCCAGGTGGCTTGCCACTGCTGCTGCGTGTACCGCCTCATTAAAGCCTTCTTCATTAAAGCCAATGCTGAAGGTGCGAACGGGCTGGCTCGCCTGCTTCTGCATCAGGGCAACAATGGTGGAGGAATCCACACCGCCGGACAGAAAGGCTCCCAACGGCACGTCCGATACCATCTGATCTCCGATCACATCTTCAAGAAGCGCTTCCAGATGGGAGGACGCATCGTTGAAAGTCCAGTCCTGCCCCTCAACAAACTGATCTTCCAGGCGCCAATAGCGGGTGGAGTCGGGCAATTTTCCGGGCACCAGCTGGTCGAGGTCCAAGCTTACGAAGGAAGCCGGGAGCAGCTTATAAATGCCGGAATAGATGGAATGGGGCGCCGGAATCAGGTTGTGGCGCAATAACAGCGGTAATGCACCACGGTTGATCTCCCCTTGCCAGGCCGGATGGCGCGTAAGGGCCTTGAGTTCTGATCCAAACAACAGGGTTTGGCCCTGCCAGCCATAATACAGCGGCTTCTCGCCCATGCGGTCCCGAGCCAGATAAAGCTTTCGCTTCGCCCTGTCTGCCACGGCAAAGGCAAACATGCCATTAAACCGCGTCAGCGCCTGTTCAACGCCCCAGGCCTCAAACGCGGCAAGCATCACCTCCGTATCGGAATGGCCGCGAAAACTGGCCCCAGCCGCTTCCAGTTCCGCTTTCAGGTTCCGGAAGTTATAGACCTCACCGTTAAAGGAAATAACATACCGGCCAGATTCGGAGGCCATGGGCTGAGCGCCAAGCTCGGACAGGTCAATAATAGACAGGCGGCGGTGGGTCAGACCCAGGCGTAAGTTCCCGTCAAACCAGATGCCACCCGCATCGGGGCCACGATAGATGATAGCCTGGCCCATGCTGTCCAGTATGGATTCACATTGCTCCCTGCCACTAGGTGGCACTGGCCCGGCAAATCCTGCGAAGCCACACATTCAGTAAACTCCCTTTGCCATATGCCCCGCCTGAAAGGTGCCTGTATAATGCGCATCAGCATCTCTCAGCGACCTTTGTTTTGCCCCACTAGTTATCTGAGTCCAGAAAGCAGACGACGCTTCCTCGGATTATCGAATTCCTATTTTTAGGTTGATCTAGACAATCGTCTTGGTCTCGCTTTCACCGCTTCAGTAAGCCGATGCTTAACCTTGAAAATATTTTTCGCCCAATGACGCTTTGTGCCGGGAGGATAGCCTAGTTCATTGAGAATGCTTCCAGCATACTCCCAAGCAATGGCCTGATCAGGCCCAGAGAGAACTTTCTTCCACTTTGTCACGTTTCCAATATCAATGGGCCCAGAAAGCCCCGCATGGTGGCTATCTATCCGATTACCTACCTTATTGGCCGCCTTCCGTGAGAAAGCAGTGAGCATCTCAGGCGCATAGTCTACCTCGAGGAACTCACAAAGATCATGAAGCCTCTCCTCCGGCGCCTCCGCAAGGTCTTCCATCTTGAGCAGGAATACCCGATCAGGCGGTAGCATAGCCAGCATCTTCTGGCCGACCATGATACGCTCCTTCCAGAAATTTAGCGCAGTTATAAAATCATTCGGTCCGAACCATTGCTGCATTAATGACAGTGCAACGTCTCTCCCATCCCGCACCAGATGAATATACTTGGCATCAGGAAATAAATTATTGAGCACATCAATATTCGTTATGTAGCTTGGCGTTTTATCCCCCCAGATATCCTTTCCATGGTGTCGGGCATAGGCGACGTATAATTCGCGAATGGTTTCCGCCAAATTACTGCAGTTCGATAAATCGATGGCCTCGATGGACGGCGTGTAATCCCATCCTTTCACATACTTCTCATTAAGGATTCTTTCAACCACGTTTTGCCGCAGTTCTGGTTGATTCAACTCATCATTGATAGATTCCCTATGCCTGTAATATTCGGTAAAAAAATGGGATTCGTAGGGAATCGCAATTCTGGGATGGGAGTCCAGCATCAAGCTCAGAATTGTAGTCCCTGACCGAGCAACACCAATTTCGAAAATGGGAGGTTTTTTCTTTATATCCATTCTGATTTTCCCTATTTAAGTTCAACCTAAATGTTTCAGGACTTTGGTCTCCCAGATACTAAACATTCAACTGGCAATGCGAATATGGATACTGGCTCGCTCCATAGCGATGGGTTTATGGGGCACGTGGCGATATAGCACCGACCGCAACATCTGTTTACCGATACCATACTGGACATTCAGAGGTGTCGGCAAAAGTAGATAAGATGATGCAGCGTTAATAGCCCAGCGCCAAGCTCGGACAGGTCAATAATGGCCAGGCTGCGGTGGGTCAGCCCCAGGCGTAAGTCCCCGTCAAACCAGACGCCACCCGCATCCGGGCTTCGGCGGATAATGGCCTGCCCCATGCTATCCAGTACAGTTTCCCATTGGCCTCTGGTACCAGGCAACTCCGTCCCGGCAAATCCTGCAAACCCACACACTCAGAAAACTCCCTTTATGGTACTTTCCGCCTGAAACATGCTGGCACAATACGCATCAGCAATTCACGCTCCTCCTCTTTGAGGGCCACCAGCCAATACAGCAGGCCATACACCGCGCCCGACACCACAACGGACAAAACAATATCAAGGTAGCCCGGAAACCCATACTCAACCCGCCACAAGGCGAGGCCAACACCCATAACAGTCACCGGAATAAGTGCCGGCAGAATCACTTGCTTCACAAACTGAAGCATTGTTATCTCCAGATTATTTGCAACGACCTTCAGATATATCGGCATAACGACAAATACTGGCAACACTGAACCCAACGCCGCACCAATGACGCCATATTCAAAAACCAGCCAGATGCTAAGGCCCAAATTTCCCAGCGCGGCTGGTGGCGCAACTTTGGCAAAAATTACGTGTTTGTTAATAGCGGTTAGATAACGGCTTGCGAAAGGATTTAGCTTGGGCACAAGGGTGTAGACAACAAGCAGCACGATAATCGCATCTACCAGCGCCGGATCAAACTCCCCCTCAAGCCAAATGGCGATGAATGGTCCTCCAATAAGGCAGACCCCCACCCCCATTGGAATGACCAACCCAACCACCAGTTTGCTGGCAACCATATATATTGATTTAATTTTGTCTTGCTGATTTCTGGCGTTGAGATCGCTAAACAAAGGCATAAACACATGAGTCAACGTCATCGTAACACTTGAAATATATCCCACCAGAGTAGAGGGAATGGTATATACGGGTAACGCAGCGGGCCCAAGTATGGAGCCGATTACGAGTTTGTCTGAAAGCCGCTCAACCTTGTAGGCAGCGCCCTGAATAAACGACTTAAGCCCAAATGAGAGCATCTCTTGGAGTTTCTTCCGAGAAAAGTACCGAATATTGGGGTAAATAGTGCCAAGAGCAGGTTTAAGGAGAATTAGACCGAAAATCAGCAGCTTGATCACCTGGGATGCAGCTCCCAGCCCCACAAGTAAAACAAGACCATTCTCAGGTGTAATATATATATAGCTAATAACGGCTATGGCTATGGTCGTGAGAATATTGACCATATTCTTGAAGTAATAGCGCTGCAGACCCTCCAGATAACTTTCTGTGACATATTTGGGAAAAACAAAAAGCAATTGCACCCCAACAAGCAGCAAGAAAAGCACATACTTCGCCATCTCTTCTTCACCACTGGGATTAAGCCACTCAGGATAGGTCGTCGCCCATATCCAGAAAAAGCTCGCAAGTAAAAAACCTACGATTCCAAGAAAAACAAGACTGCAAGCGTAAACGGTCAATAGTGCGTCACGGTCTTTCTGGGCATTGTACATAGAAGCGAATCGGCTGACAGTCGGTCGCATACCCAAGTCAAGCATCCCCATATAGCCCACCAAAGCCAGCACCATCTCGCGCAGGCCGTAGTCATGGTGCCCCATTGCTTTTAGGTAAATAGGTGCCATCACAAAGGTAACAACCATACTGACAATCAGTTGGGCCATGTTTGAACTAGTGTTAACAATTATCCTTTTTAGCATCAAATAAGATCACTTGAAGTGTGTATAATTATTGAAGTGCGCTGACCTAACTTACCGACCCGTCAACTGAGTCACTCTTTTTAACCATTGATACAAAGGGTAAACAACATCATAAAATCTAAACCTTGGATATTGATCCCAATCATGATCTCCTTTAGTCAAGAGCGTGGAAATATCAGGATCGACCATTGATAAATCTTCCGACTTACTGTCAATTACTAACGGACGATTCTCAACCTGTAAATAACCTTTCTTTGCTAGAATATTAATTAAAATATTATCACTGGATGCCACCTGAACTTGAACCACCTCAATTCTTCGCAGATAGCCCTCCACCACTTCTAACAACTTGGCTATTACCGAAATATCGCCTTCTCTATCAAAAAGCTCACATATAACTGCGCTTTTTTCGATTGCCTCATCGGCCAACCTGAAAACAAGCAATCCTGAAAGTTTATTATTAGTGTCATAGGCCCGTATGCAATAGTAATTCATCCAGGGAGCATGGGTGTATCTCCAGGATAGATAGGATTGGTCTCTCTCAACAGCGAAATCATAACGCTCTCTGGATCTACGCCATAATTCAGAATCATGCTCATCAAAAATCGCTGGCTTCGGATCTGAAGTTTTAAGCGTTTTATGCTCCTTACCGGTTAAACGCTCTTTCACTAAACCGATTGCTCTAATGGAAGAAAAAGCAACAAACCCTAGCCCCACAGCCAAGACCGAAAACCCTTTATAACGCTGTTTCATTATTTCAGGCTGTCCTCTAAATTTAAAAATCTTACAGTATAATTTCGAGGAGGGTCCAATATGGGCACCAAGCTTAATTTTTAGCCTTTGATTTGTTGGTGTCATTGCCAGACTCGCAAAAAAGTTGTGATCCTGGCGATTTAATTTTTGTAACTGACTTCCTAAACCGCTTCCCCGATATTCTTTAAAAACGTAAGTATCAATACTCCAAGCCAGAGGCACAGTTCTATCAAATAATTTACAATTAACTCGTAATGCTGCATTGTGACCGACGACCCGGCCATCACTCACCGCAATATAAACCGGAAACTCTGTTAAATGTCCCAGGTCTCCTGAAGACATCAGCCAGTGCCATCGTTCCGGATACTTATATTTTTTTCTTCGCCCATATACTTTATCGTAGAATGCTTCAAGCATCGGTATATCGTCGATGGTTGCACGCCTAACATCAATCGAGTTTTCCCCACTCATAACCTAGACCTCACCTATTCACCATCTCTGTATATAAGTGCCTCAGAGAGTTGGCGGGTTTACTGATGGAAAACCTATCTACTGCGATGCTCTGATAATCCTGAAATTGCTGAACCTTCTCATTTATTCCAAGAACGTAATCAACAAGCTTCATTTTCAGGCTTTGCGAGTCACCAACCTCGCACATATCAGCAGGACTTCCCTCAAGAACTTCCCTCAAACCGATGCAGTTGGACCCAATGATGGGTTTTCCCGCAGCCAGTGCTTCCATTGCCAATAAGCCGCAAGCTTCCCAGCGTGAAGGCATAACAACCACATCAACGCCCTTGATCGCCGCCGCCATATCGTTCGTTTGATCGCACTGATGAAAATAATTGTCTAACCCTTTTTTCGTCAGATATTCATAGTCCTCTCGAATAAACCCACCCCAACCGAAAGTGGCAACATGGGGCAAGGGATCCAGAGCTCCACTTTGGCGTATCTCTTCAAAAGCATCCACGAGTAAACGAAAACCCTTCTGCCCCATAAAGCGGCCAAAAAATCCCAGTAAGGGGGTCTTCTCATCAAGCCCGAGTTCCGCTTTGAGCGCTCTTGGCTCACGGTCCCGAAAGTATTCCGTATCGACACCATGCAGAATCCCATGCACCCTGCTCTGATCTATTGCTGGAAAAAACTCCAGCAAGTTGGATTTCGCATCTTCGGTAACCGTGTGAATGGCCGTCATGCGTCGGAACAGCAGCGACATTGCCAGCTGCTTAGCCCTTCCTTTCCACCCAGCGAACTGGGCAGGCAGGAAAACATCATGGGCCGTCATCAGGTGCGGTACATCGTAGCCAGTTCCAGCAATTTCAGATAACAAACCAGCAGAAAAGCCATGGGAATGGACCAGGTTGAACTCACCCCTGGCAATCAGTTCCCGGAGCTGCCTGGTAAACGCAGCACTACCCCGCCGAGCAGGTAATACGGTGATGCGGTTGCCGGGAACATATTGGGACAGAAAATCAGAAAGGCCATTATCGGGTGCGACCAGAGTGAAACTGCATTCACTGAAACAAGGCTGGCTATAAATGTAACAAAAGAAGGTGCGAATGCCCCCACCGGGCTGAAGAGCAGACATGAGAATGCGCATTGCTTAATTCCATCCTGGATTTAGCGACAACGAATGCCAAGACTCGCAAACCCGTATTACGGGCTCAACTCCCAACAGACAGAGCATTATGAGGCAAGTGAGCGTGAATGTCATACGCCGTAGCTATCCAGTACCCAAATAACCTCAGCACGCCCCCAACGATAGGAGTTTCTCTGCATTTATGGGAGAATCCGCAGCGGAAACAGGCCGGACAACGCCACTATTTTCAACTGCACCAGGGACGATGAAATGAGCTGGATCCAGAACCTCTACAACAATCGCAACCGCTTCAAACAGGCGATCATGGGCAAGCGTGTTGTGTTTCACCATGTGCCCAAGTGCGCTGGCACGTCCGTGTCCCGGGCCTTGCGTTTGCGCTACTTTCTATCCGAGGAATCCATCGCTGCACCGGGAACAGCCGCAGTAATGGAGCGCCAGCACGGCCCCCTGGATTTTTCCCGCCTGGAAGACTTCAACCGCATACGTACATTTCGGGTGGAGCTGCTCCACTACCTGATGTGGAAAGATATCTACTTTATTGGCGGGCACGTTCCATTCAATAGCAAAGCCTACGACCAGTTCCAGGGATACAAGCTGATTACCGTGCTACGGGATCCAGTAGAGCGTTTCATCTCTGAATACTTCTATAACTTCCAGCGGGACCACCAATCCAGGATTGAACTGGATTTCGAAAGCTACCTGGACTCCCCCCTGGGCCAGCGGAACGCCCTGAAATTCTGCGAATACTTCTGTGGCGATACCAAGCTGGTTATCGATGAACCGGCCAGGCTGGTTGAGAGGGCCAAGGCGAACCTGAAGCACTTCGCCGTGATCGGTTTTACCGATGACATGGAGCGCTTCGAGGCGGATGTTCGCAGGGAACTTGGGGTCCGGGTTTCTTTTGGCGTGCAGAACAAGCGCACAACCAGCGACAAGAAGGTTTCAGAAATCGTGACCCCGGAGCTAAGGAAGAAAGTGGAGGAAATGTGCCGGTTTGACCAGGAGATCTACGAGCACGCAAAACAGGCCTGTCTAAACTGAAGCCAGGAGGGGAAAACGGAACTCGCTCCTCGGCGCGGAAGCAAAACGCCTGGCCAGGCGAGCACCATGCAGTTTTTGATGAACCAGACCCAGGACGTTACCCAGTACCGGATTACGGTAGGTTATCAGTCGCTTTTCCAGCCAGGAGGCAGGCTTGTTCTCTGCATTGATACGGCGGACAAGCTTCGAAGTACCCATGCCATTCCCACCACGCAGAGTTGAGAATTGCGAGGAAAACCCGCAACTCCTCGCAATCCGGACCATCTCATTACTGAACTGCCCTTTTGGCCAGCAAAAATTTGGAGAGCACTCGCCCGCCCTCTTCTGCAACACCTCCCGGGTTTCGGCAAGATCCTCTTCCAAAATAGCCAGTTTCTCCTCCCAAGTGGCTCCCTGCTCCCACCAGTTGCCATGCCGATGGGAGTGGCTGGCCAGGTCCACAAGGCCCGTATCTCTGGCAGCCAACAACTCAGACCATCTCATTGACACTTCATCACCTTCAGGTGTTCCAGCAAGCGCCATTGAAGCTGCATGAGAGGGCTGCTTCCAGCTATCTGAGCCCTGAAGATCCCACCTCGGGCCCAAATCTCCGGGCCATGATGTCACCACGAAAAATACGGCCTTCGACTCAAATTCCTGCAATATAGGAAGCGCGTGCACCCAGTTGTCCAACCAGGCATCATCGAACGTCAATAGCACAGCCGGCTGACTCAGAGTTAGTTCCCCTGCCCTCCAGGCTTCAAATTCAGACAGGGAGAGCGTCCGAACATTATGCTCAGCAAATAACTGAAGGTGTTCGCGGAATACTGCCGGCGAAACCGAATGCGGTCCATTTATCGGTGAGATATGGTGATACATCAAGGCAGGAACCATCATGAAGTGTGTCCTTCGTATTGCGGGAGCGCCTTGGAACGATACTGAGCGCGAAACCAGGTCTTCCTGAAGCCGATAACCGATGCTGTAACCTTTTCACCAACCGGCCGAAACCCGAGTTTGAGATGGGACTTGATGGATGGGGAGCGGGTATACCAGACCAGCGAAACACATCCCTGAACCCCTTTTCCTTTCATAAGGCTACAGGCCCTATTTATCAACACAGCTCCGATTCTTTTACCCCTTGCCTCGGGGGTCACAAAAAGTGTTGATATCTCAAATACGCTGGACCAATTTGGAATCAATGAACGTAAAGCATGTTCGTTAGCCAGAGGGCGGCACCAGCAACCACCGAGAATCTCTGACGTTTTGGTATTGAATGCAATTACACAGGGCACGCCAGCCTTGAAACGAGACCTGACCATTGCTAACTGCCTCTCATCAGTGAGCCGGCCTGCAAGCTCATCCGGTAATGCATCAGCTACACGCTCAAGATCACTCTCATTCACCTCTTTTACGTCAATGCAATCTGCAGCCGTCCTGACTTCATTCCCATCAAGCAGTTTACACAGGACAACCCAGTCTTGCTGGGAGAACAAGCGATTGCGTGCCCGGTACAGAAAAAATTGAATTTCTTTGAACTCATTTTCAAGCCACTTCACACTCACCCTCTTATCCTGCTTGCCAAAGGATAGCTGGGCCGGACCTCGTCAGTGTGTCTGGAGGACGAAGATAGCTCGCAAGAGGCTGAAAGCTCGTGCGACACCAAACGCCCGAAGGCGATCACCAGCCCCCCCAAAAGATACCAATAGTACTGGGACAAGCCCCAATAGTTCAGGCTGTACACTGCGTACATCCAGAACACCGCAATAAGGCACTTGTTCAGTCTTGAATAATAGGATTGGTTATTCTTGTCCAGAGCCGCGAACCGCGATCGTACAACGGAGAGTCTGCGTGCAATTTGGTAAAGGAAACGGAGAAAAATGACAAATCCAATCAACCCCAGTTCGATAACAATCTCAGCATAGAGATTATGGCTAGCCTTTGTTGACCCCCATTTGTGATACTTTGCTTCGGGAGTAGTTCCAAGTCCATGACCTGCAACGGGTCGCGTCAATCCAAGCTTGAATTCTCCTACCATACCTCTCAAACGACCGTCGGCCGAGGCCCCCCCCGCAGTGTTGCTATCTACCAGCGAAAGATATCGATCTTTCTGAAGAGGCGTCATCACATTAAGAGCGCCAATAACCAATACCACGGCCATAACAATCAGCCCCATCTTATGCCGCGACTCCTTGAACACAAGAAACGCAACGACCAGCAGCGCAACAAATGCACCTCTGGACATGGTAAGAAGCAGTGCGTATAGCATGGCCGGCATCAAAACCAGGTAAATTAACTTGGATTTCCAGCCCAGCGGCCATAGCAGGTAATGAAGAAATGGAATGGCGGTCGCAATCACAAAACCCAACTCATTGGGGTTAATCACGTCGGCCGGAGCGCCTGCCAGTCGATCCGCAAAATCACCCCCACTCAGGTGCGTGGAACTTCCCCAGTAACCCTGGGTAATATTCATGTATAGCGGTTCCAGCACACGGAACACCTGGCAGAACACGAACACGCCAATAAACCACTTAAGGCGCTTTTCTGTATCCACAATCAGTGCTGTGAAGAACAAAAACACAACGGCTTTAATGAACGGATCGAGGTTCGAGCGGATTACACTCCCCGGCCACTCGACCAGAGGCAGACTGATGACGATATAACCAAACAGAACAAAGAGTGCTTTAAAGATCGGATCGTTGAAACGGCCCCTCAGCTTTTCACGCTGCAAAAATAATAGAAGGCTAATAACAACTACGGCCACCAAGGTTGGTCTGATGACACCATATCCTGGAATCCGGGATGAAAAACGGAGAAAAAAGTCGAGGATGAAATATAGATACAAAACGAAGCTGAACTGATTTACGATTTCTGTATCCAGTTTCGAAAGGACGCCCTGCTTTGCTTGCCGAGTGGAAGTCATCATTCCCTGTTTCATGCGGCAGAAGAACCTGGCTCAAGCCTTCGATCGCCCTTTACTCGATGCCCCAGAAGCTCGAAACCCGAAACAGCTTTATGAAACTGAAACATATTATCTCCGCTGGCATGCCGTCTCATAAGGTATGGATCATTTATTCCTTGAGAATCGGGGAATGCAGTAACGGCGCCAAGGAAACCTGCCTCCCGCACCAACTCTGGCAGAAAATGCTGAAAGTCCGAAGGTTGGCCATTGGGATAGCAAAAGGTACGCTCCCGCTGTCCAACGTGCTGATTAAGCGCATCACGACAGCCGAAAATCTCGTCCCTTGCCCGGGCTTCAGTAACGCGCCCCAGTGAAGGGTGGGTTACCGTATGGCCGCCAATCTCAATGCCTCCAGCCTGCAATTCCTTTAACTCAACCCAATTTAGCGGTGCAAAGGCCTTTGGAATTTCATTTGGAAAGCTGAGCCCGAGCTCGCTGGCCAGAGCCGTTATGAACTCATGCTTGTCTTCATCGGGTAAAGAAAGGGCGTGAGCAATCCACTGCTTCCAAAGCTGGTTCCGCAAACCGCCATCCAGGGCCCCCACTTTTACGGTAAGGGAACCAATCGTAAATTCCCGGTCGATATGGGTGATCTGATCCAGAATCCAGGTGATCTTGTCCGGCCAGAGCCATAGTCGTCTTTCTATAAACCCGGTTGTCACAAACAGGGTGGCCGGCACGCCATGGCGTTGCAGAATGGGAAAGGCGTGCTCGTAGAAGTCCCGGTAGCCATCGTCCACTGTAATGACCACCGCGTGGGAAGGCATGCGGCCATGCTCTCGCAGATACTTCATCAGCCCGACCAGGGAATAAGGGTTGTAATGCTCCCGAATATACCTGACCTGCTGCTCAAAAAACTCAGGGCTTGCCCAGCCTTTGACCGGCAGATCCGAAAAACGGTGATACATCAGTATTCTCGGCTGGTTCCTGCAGATCTGGCGAGCAAACCGGTAACCACCCATAGGGCCGAGCTTGCGGATTGATTTGGAAAACAGTCCCATTACCCGGCGCTCCCGGGCTCAATCAGCTCTTCATAAATATCTTGATGTTTTGCCACCATCGTCTCCATACTGAATCGCTCCCTGGCTCGCTTAATGGCATTGTGGCCGATACGTTCGCGTAATTCACTACTATTGGTCAACGCCTGCAAGTGGTTTGTCAGCTCTGCAATATCACCGCAGGGGTACAGGTACCCCGTTTCACCATGTTCGACCGCCTCCGGGTTGCCTCCTACATTACTGCAAACCACCGGCAGACCTGCCTGCAGGTACTCAACAATCGCATTGGAAAACCCCTCGGACTCTGAACATAACAGACCAATATCCAGCGCCTTGAGACAGGCTTTCACATCGGCTCTGGGGCCAAGGAAATGCACCTTATCAGCGACTCCATACTTTGAGACCAATAACCGCAGATCCGCCTGGTCGCCATCGCCAATCAATATCAGGTGCAGATCATGGCCACTTTCATGGAGCTGACCAACAGCTTTAATGGCATCTTCCATCCGCTTGATCGGACGAATGTTGGCAACCAGCCCAGCAAACACAGCGTTCGGATGCTTATTCCTGAGGCTCACAAGATCATCTGGCAAGTCAGAACCTGTCTCCCCCCCATCGTAACCATTATAGATAACATGGACCCTGGACAGCTTGAATGGTTCCGACTTCACGGTCACTTGCCTTACCGCATCACTGTTGGTGATAGCCGCGGACACGAATCGCCCCGATACAGCCAGCATTGCACGATAGGCCGTCGTGTACCAGTACCCCATATCACGCCTGGAGATAATGGTTTTTATGCCATTCAACCGGAACACCGGGGGGCAGATTACGGAAGGATCATTGAAAAAAATGTGAGCCAACCGAACCCCAGAAGCCCCGAACCTTCGGGCCAATGCCCAGAGTGCAACCCAGGTTGCCGGAGCGAACAACCTTGTGTGCCCCAGGACATGGTAGTCACAGGGGAAGCCATTTTGCTGCAAATACTCGGAATCACGAAACACCAAAAGAATGGGTTCAAATCTGGCCCTGTCCAACCCTTTGACCAGATTGAACAACTGACCTTCCGTGCCGGCATTGGGATTACGGAAATGGTCAATTACAAAAAGGATTGGCTGGGGAACATCCTGCTGTGGCATTAATTGTGCTTCCTGCTATAGCTATTGGCCTAAACCCGTTCCCGGCCAAGGATAACGGATAGCGCTCGGGCTGGATCAAGTGCACCAGAGGTGACCAGATGCGGCAATGCCTTCACTCTATCACCTTCCCGCCAATAGGTCTGGCCCAAACGGAAGTGCAGAACAGCCTTGCGTTTACGAATGGTGCTACTTTCATAAGGATAACGCTGGCGGGCGCGCTCTAGAATTTCCATGCCGGTTTTCCAGCGGCGCTCCAAACCTTTTGCGCTTATGGAATCTCCATGCTTTCGGTAGTAAAACGCAAGTTTCGGAAGATAAGCTGTTTTCGTGGCCTCCATAATCCGCAAAGCCATATCGTGATCTTGCCCAGCACGAAAAGACTCTTCAAAAAATCCAACTTCGTCTAAAACCGATTTCCGAATCAACGCCCCGCCAGGAAGAGCCATGTAGCAGTCGAGCAAGAGGTAATTAGGATCTCCGAGTTCTAAATGTTCGTCTCCGGGAACCTTGAATAGGAAATTGCCCTCCACATCAACTGCGTGCCCTTGTCCATAAACCATTCCAATATCCGGGTGCTCTTCCAAAAAAGTTACTTGGTTGGCAATTTTTTCGCTAGCAAACATATCGTCACTATCCAGTACAGCAAAATATTCTCCGCTTGCGTGACGAATTCCGAGGTTAATGGCCGCAGACTGACCGCGATTCTGACGATCAGGGTGTGTCAACAAATCAAGTACACCCAAAGCCTCATAATTTCCAAGCTTTTCATAACTACCATCATCTGAACCGTCATCTACAACAATTAACTGTATAGACTTATAAGATTGCTTAAGAACCGAATCTACTGCTTCTTCAATATAAGCTGCCCGATTATACGAGGGGATAACGACTGAAACTAAACCTTGCCTTGATTCCATTCTTAACAACCGATTTTATAAAATATATAATTGATAAATACATTTTCTTTCAACCCGCCAATAAATCAACTGGACAACTGTAATAGCTAATTGACATCAAGCTGGACTTTCGAAGGAGGAACACGGCAATCATCACATAATGAAAAACCTTCCTCGTTTACTTTTCCACTCTCATCAACTACATAAAGGTAAGCTTGGGTTTTAGGGTCAATTGCCCCAAAATTAAGCCTTACCTCAATCTCCCCACTTTTCCATTTGATAGGATATTGCAACTCATAGTGGTCCAATTCTGAATATTTTGGTTTGTCTCCAATTACTACACGTGAGAAGCTACTATCCATATAGATGTCATCGATTTGGATGTCTTGGAATTCTTGAGTTTTACCATTGAAACCTAGCAACGCGATGGTGGGACTCCATTTACCAGGGTAATTCTCTTTATCACTGACATCGACTTCAGCAACAAGCTGCCTGTCGGTATAAGCTCGGACCACACCCTCATCAGTATCTAGCATAAATTCCATTAAGTGCCACTCACCAGGCGTAACAGGTGCCGCCTCCCACTCATCATGCACCGTCATTTGAGTCCACGATAGCCTGATTCCCTCTTTCCCCTGAGGGTCTTCCCAAACACGAAGATACTTGTTTGAGCCTGGATTTTCAAAACCAACACCGGTGCCGCGCGCCGAATCGGTAGGGAAAACTGTAGAAGCCCCCGAAGATTGACCTACGATTTCCTCTCCGCGAATATCATTCGTATTGCCTTTGCCGAGGATTTCGAAATGAAGCATCCCTTCGGAGTGACCCTCTGTTCCGATTCCAATATACCTTCCTTCAAAACCATTAACTATTATCTTTTCATTGGGAATAAATTGACCCTCCAATTCAAGAGGAGAGACTGTCCAATAATACCTAGGGTCGTAAGACATTTTCAGATACCAAGCAACATAGAGCTTCGTGTTGTCCGCTGGCGTGTCATTTCCCCCGTAGGCTGAAGGCCAACCGAGCCATGAGTTATAACCCTTCAGATGATAGAGTGCTCCGTTTTGAATTCCTCTACCGTCTAAATCCCTCACAATACTTGGCGCCTGCAATGCATCTGTCGAGCCCCGTGACGGTTTCCACCAAAGGGTATCTGGATCCTCATCTATCCGCAAAACCGGATCTAACTCATCAAAAGACTCATGGTGTGTATTTGTTTCGCCATTAATATAAGCTTTATCAACCATATCGAACATAACTGCATGAGGATCAGACGACTCGCGGACGAAGCCGGAACCTTGGATTGTCAGCGTGCCTCCCTGCTCCAATGATTGACTTGTAACCTGAGAAATCTGGGGGGCAGCAAACACTAGCGGGGAAGCGAGTGAAAACGCCACTAACACCGTAGCCAAGCTATACACATTTCGGCTTTTCATTTTCTTCTCCAAATATACATCTTAGGCGTGTCTGTAATCTCGACTTATATTACCCTGACAGCCTTCCTGATCGGCGACTCACAGCACAGGATTTCAAAAACACACATTTCTTTGCCGAACACTCGATAAACTAAACCCTGCAACGATCACTTAAAATCGATTGTAGCCGCGGTAGAGGCAACGAACCGAACTAAATGTGATCACCACCTAAAGTTACATTAAATTTGCATTCCCCAATGTACACCCGCTGCAGTCAAAATACCCGTGACTATGCCGGCAATTATTTCGATCAAGGTATGACCCATCCGTTCCCTCAGTTGAGGGATGGACATCCCCTGGGATTCTGCTAGCTGATTTATCGCATCTGCCTGCCTACCGATCTGGCGGCGAAGGCTGCTTGCATCCAGCACAACAATAAATGCCAGAGCCGCTGCCGCCCCAAATGCCGGGTGCTCAATGCCTTCTTTAAAAGCGATCAAGGCCGCAATGCTACTTACGATGGCGCTATGATTGCTCGGCAAACCACCGTAACCAATTAGACCGAACGCAGGCTTACCCGCCTTAACACTGTTTATGGCAAACTTTAGCCCACCGGCTACCAACCAAGCCAAAAAGGGCGTAAGGGCATAAGAATAATCCATTATGTTACCGCCATCGGCCAGAGTGACCACGCGCAAGCACCAATCCACAACACGACCGTCACGAGCAACTGCCAGTCAGATAGCAGTGCATCTGTAGGAGATTCGCCGCCCTCCAACGCCTCGACCACGTACCAATAACGAAACAACCCGAATAACACCAAAGGTACTGTCATAACCAACTCGGGCCGCGACTCCATCACGAACATACTGTAAAACACCAGGGCACCGGTGGCCGACATTTCCGCATAGCGATCGACAAGCGCAACCGAATAACTACCCAGGACCTTCCGCCCCTCGTTGCCACTCTGGCTGATTTCCTGCCGACGCTTCACAGCTGCAAGATACAGGGCCAGACAAAGAGTCGTGACAAACATCCATTCTGAGACTGGTACATCCAGAGCGACGGCTCCGGCATATACTCGCAATACAAAACCGATTGCTATAGTGAAAATATCCAGTACCGGCTGGTGCTTCAAACTGAAGCTGTACGCCAGGTTAAGTACCATATACACCAGAATAACTGCCACGACGGCAGGGGCAACAAACCATGCGGCAACCAAGACTGCATACAACAACGCCAGCAAAACCATAGCTGCAGGCATTTTAACTGTCCCAGCCGCCAGTGGGCGGGTGCGACACTTTGTCGGATGCCTCCGATCGTCTTCAATATCCCGGGCATCATTAATAATGTAGGTGGCAGAGGAGGCCAGGCAAAATAGCGCGACTGCCAGGAGAGCGCTGCTTACGGAAGAGGGATCGAGAAATTCGCCGGCAAAAACAAGCGGAGCCAGAACAAAACCATTTTTTACCCACTGACGCGGGCGCATGAGCTTAATCAAACCCGCCAACTGCCGTAGAGGCGAGCGGTTTACTGCTGTACTATCCATGGCTCATAACCCTAATATCCCTTTAATATATACCGGCTTCCTGATGAAACTTGCTCTGGTTTACGCAATTCTCGCACTAATCGCTACGGCAGCAAATATTGGTGCGCAGGACTTGACTCTCCGCGTCTACTCAGGGCATTTCAGCCTGATAGCATCCGTCATCGTCGGGACAGGCGTTGGCCTTGTGCTCAAATACATACTGGATAAACGTTACATCTTCGGATTCCAGAGCAAAAATATGGTACATGATGGCCAGACATTTGTCCTCTACACCGTGATGGGCGTCGCCACTACCGTCATTTTCTGGGGGTTCGAGTTCGGCTTTCACTTTCTCTTCGAAACCAAAGAAATGCGTTATCTCGGAGGAATCATTGGGCTTGCCATTGGTTATGTGGCCAAATACCATCTCGACAAACGTTATGTATTTCGCACGGAGGCGATATAATCCAATGCAACCTACTCTGCTGGAACTTTCCAAGGTTTACCAGAAAGCTTCATCCAGAAGCGTATTTTTTTCTTTGCTGACTTTAGGAGTTCTAAGCAGGATTATCTGGATTTCGCTCGTAGATACCTCGCCAGTAAGCGACACGATGGTTTATCTTTCCCGAGCGATGTCGATCGCCGCGGGCGAAGGCTATGTGTATCCGGACGGTAAACCGACTGCGTATTGGCCAGTGGGATATCCGGCCTTTCTCGGCAGTGTTCTCTGGCTGGCCCAGGGCTCCCTCCTCGCAGGAAAACTCGTAAATATTGTTTTGTACATCGTCACGGCATTCATCTTTTTCAGGATTGCACGCCTGTACCAGAAAACCGGCATTGGACTATTCATTATTGGCTACTTGTCCTTATCCCCCAATCACATTGCCTACGCCAATCTCTATGCGTCCGAACCTCTGGCCCTGTTCTTTGTAAGCCTGGTTGTTTATCTCCTGATAAGAATCGTCAAACAATCTAGCGCGAAATTGATTATTTGCGCAGCACTGGCGACCGCCTTTGGGGCGTTTGTCAAGCCCCAAATTGTGATCTTTCCTGGCGCTGTTCTGCTTCTCTTTGCCCTTCTCCACCGCCGCCCCGCCCACTTGGGCCATCTTGCTATCATCGCACTGACCACTATCGTGATGGTTATACCCTGGGGTCTAAGAAATTACGAACACTTTGATGCGGTGGTCCCGGTATCCAACAACGGTGGTATCAACCTTTACATCGGCAACAACCCTCACGCCAGCGGTGGCTACAAATATGACGATGAGGTTGTTGCGCCGCTGGAGGGGCTAGATGAAACAGAGCGTGACAAGAAAGCGAAAAAACTCGCCATTGAGTTTATTCGAGATGAGCCCGTCACTTTCATTAAAATGATTCCACTAAAGCTGATTGCGCTATACAAAACCGATGCGGAAGGCATCGCCTGGAACCTCGAAGGCATAGAATCTCCCAGTCAACTTGAGAAGAGCTCTCTCCACGTTGCCAAATGGGCGGCACAGATACCCTATATGCTACTGGTCGTTCTGGCTGTCCCATGCGTTATTTACACGGCAAGACAATGCTTAAAAACACAATCTTACAGCCAGTTCATACCGGTGCTTGCGGTATTTGCTGGCACGTTCGTGTACATGGTGTTCTTTGGTACCACTCGGTTCCACTTCGTTTTCTTACCGTTTTTGTTCTTCTATATTGACTATGCATTTGGAAGCCTTAGACAGGAAGCCAGAACATGACACCGCTGAGTTCTTGGGGGCGACTGGAGGCGCCACTGCACTATGCGGTGCCACTATCGCGAGAGAAAGCCTCAGAACAAATCTCCGGGCCACCGTTTCCCGGAATTGCTTATGGCATGGGGAGAAGTTATGGCGACATTTGCCTTAACCCACGGGGGACGGCCTGGCAAACCACCGATCTAAATAATTTCATTTCGTTTGATGATAAATCCGGACTTCTGCGATGTGAGGCGGGCTTATTACTCAAAGACATTCAGAAGGTTGTCGTGCCAAGAGGCTGGATGCTGCCCGTAACCCCGGGCACCCAGTTGATTACTGTAGGTGGCGCGATCGCTAACGATGTTCATGGTAAAAACCACCATCGATTCGGTACCTTTGGAGATCATGTCCAGTATCTCAGGCTGGTAAGAACAGACAGCCAGATAGTCGAGTGCTCAACGACAAAAAATAAGGACTGGCTTGCGGCGACGGTTGGGGGCATGGGGCTTACCGGAGTAGTTCTTGAAGTAGAAATCAAATTACGAGCAGTGGATGGCCCGTGGCTGGAAACCGAAACTCTGCCCTATCATAGCCTCGAAGAGTTTTTTGAACTGGCAGACAGTTCCGAAGCCCATTGGGAAAACACTGTATCCTGGATTGATTGCCTGGGTGGACGTCAGGGCCGTGGTATTTTTATGCGCGGCAACCCCACGACCGCCTCACCAGACTTTCCACCGCAAAGCAAACAACTGAACATGCCGTTTGTGCCACCGGTTTCACTAATCAACAAGTTATCACTAAAGCCTTTCAATACTGCCTATTTTTATCTTCAGACCCGCAAGGCTGGTCGAGGCATCAGTCACTATCAGCCATTCTTTTATCCTCTGGATAACATTCGGAATTGGAATCGAATGTATGGACCTAAAGGATTTTACCAGTACCAAAGTGTAATCCCCCGCATTAATGGCCTAGACGCCACGCGCGCTATGCTGGACGCAATACAGCGTTCGGGAGAAGGTTCGTTCCTCGCTGTACTGAAAACTTTTGGGAAAAGGCCGGCAGCCGGCATGATGAGTTTTCCCATGCATGGTGTAACCCTGGCACTCGACTTCCCGAATAAAGGGCCCCATACCCACCAACTGTTCAAACAACTGGACGCAATCGTCCAGGAAGCCGGGGGCAGAATTTACCCCGCAAAGGATGCAAGAATGCCAAAAGAACTCTTTGAGTCAGGCTATTCTCGCCTGGACGAATTTCTGCAATATCGGGATCTGGGCATCAGCTCCGGCCTTTCTCGCCGTCTCATTGGGAGCTAGGTGACAACTATGAAGCATATCGTAATCGTGGGTGCCACGTCTGCCATGGCGCATGAGTGCGCCAGGATTTGGGCTGAGGAGGAAGCAACGCACTTTACGCTGATAGGCCGCAGTGCAGAGCGACTCCAGAGAGTAGCGGATGATCTGAAGGCTCGAAGCCCCGGATCAGAATTCGCTACCCTCACAACAGATTTTCTCAAACCCGAGGCCATTCAGACCGCCGTAGACGCCGCAGCAGGCACACGCCGGATCGATATAGCCCTTATTGCTCATGGATGGCTACCGGATCAGCGTGTATGCCAGAGTGATCTTAACGCTTGCTCGGATTCTCTAGCAGTGAACGGTCTTTCTCCTGCACTGTTCGCAGAGGCATTGGTGGGGAAAATGGAAGAGGTAAATTATGGTTCACTGGCAATCATCGGCTCCGTAGCCGGCGACCGAGGGCGGAAATCAAACTATTCCTATGGTGCTGCAAAAGGGCTCGTTGAGAGGTATGCTCAAGGTCTACAGCACAGGGTTTCTGGAACTGGAGTGAGCATAACGCTAATTAAGCCTGGGCCCACAAAAACACCGATGACTCGCCATCTACAAGTTAGAGGAGGCTCTTTTGCTCGAGCCGATAGTGTCGCAAGAATTATTGTCCATGCAGTGAAAGTTAAGAAAAATATTACGTATGCACCACCAAAATGGTGGTTAATCATGTTTGTTATAAGGCATATTCCACACTTTGTATTCAAACGAATGCAGATATGATTCCAGCTCACCACCGTGTAGGATTCGTCGCTTCCATAATTGAATCAACTTCTCTTGGGTCAAGCAATTATGGGTGCGAATAGTGTCACCCCTAAAAGTAACAGGCGAGAAAAGACTATTAGTGATAGGGTGATTAGGGCAGCACGTTCGCAATGATCGTACATACAAGCGGCGATTACTCTTAGATCAAATCATTTAAAGTCAATTGCTAAGGCAAAAAGCATTTCAATTAGGGGCAAGCTAAGCCTGCCCATGTTTCAAGGAAGCGAAACGTCAATGATCAGTGATATCCAAGCGAGAACATGGGAATACCTCTTCAATTGCTTCCGCTACACGGCCTACCTTCTTAGGTTCTGGTTGGCACTCGTGTATAGCAAAAAGCTTAAACAAATGTGCTTCGTGGGCATCACTGGAAGCGCAGGCAAGACAACTGTCAAGGACCTTTCCGCAAGCATCCTCGCCACAGCAGGAGAATGTTACAGCACTCCAAGGTCCATGAATTACCCTGACGGCATTGCCAAGATTTTGCTCAAGGTCAGTCCCCGTAACAAATTCTGCGTTCTTGAGGTATCTGGCGGCAACCCAGGCGACCTGGATCGGCCGCTTAAATTATTCACGCCAAGCATCGCTGTCCTAACTCTGGTTGCCAGGGACCACTTCAAGGCTCACAAGAGCTTGGATGCCATTGCAAAGGAAAAAGGCAAGCTTATTGCGGCTTTGCCACCGAACGGAGTGGCTGTCCTGAATATTGATGACCCTCTCGTAAGATCCATAGGTGAAAGCTGTAACAGGCGTGTCATTTGGGTAGGGCAATCGGAAGACGCAACTTTAAAGCTTCGTTCGGTACGATCCAGGTGGCCCGAACCCCTGATTCTGGAAGTGGAGTATAAAGGGGTCATTCATGAGGTAAGAACGAGCTTCCACGGTAAACACCTTGCCTTGCCAGTCCTTTCTGCCTTGGGTGTCGGGGTGGCCGCCGGCGTTCCATTGGAGAACGCAATTTCAGCTTTGGCAGATGTGAAACCGGCAGAAGGAAGGATGCAGGCTGTTACGAATAAGAATGGCGTCAACTTTCTACGAGATGACTGGAAAGCCCCCCATTGGTCCTTTTCGGCACCTCTCGAGTTTATCGCTGAGGCAGAGGCACGGAGAAAAATTCTCGTTATCGGCACACTCTCTGACTATTCCTTATCTGCATCGAAGCTCTATCCCAAGGTAGCCAAGCAAGCACTCGAGGTCGGCGATATTGTTATTTTCGTAGGACCTCACGCACAGAGGGCAGTCAAAGCGAAGCAAAACACTACCGTTCAGAATCTACATGCTTTTAGCGAAATACGCGAAGCGTCTGAATTCCTGAACAGGCTCCTTGAACCCGGCGACCTGGTGTTGCTAAAGGGCTCCAACAAAGCAGACCACTTGGTCAGATTGATGTACAACACGGAGAAATCTGTCGGTTGTTGGCGCGGCCGATGTGGGATACAGGATTTTTGTGGTGACTGCCCGAAGTTGTACAAGCCTATGGCGTCTGAAACCGGGCACGCTATAGGTAGTGATAAGCAACACCTTCATTCGATCAAGCCTCCTTTGGCCGGTAACGATTCAGGTCGGAAAATAATCGTGGGGCTGGGAAATCCAGGGTTGGAATACGAGAACACACCGCACAATGCCGGGTATCGGGTGCTTGATCGGATAGCGGCAGAAACAAACGCATCATGGCTTTCCCGCCCAGAGGGATTGTTTTGTGAGCTGGATCTCGAAGGAACAACCGTAAGCTTGTTTAAACCCTCAGCGAAAATTAATAACAGTGGTCCGCCAACCCGGCTATTCCTTGAGCGAATGAACACGTCTGTAAGTAACTGCCTGGTCGTCCACGATGAAATGGATTTGGCCCTGGGTAAGGCGAAGTTGAAACAAGGCGGCGGCGATGCTGGCCACACAGGGCTAAAGTCGGTAATTGCTGCACTCGGATCCAATGACATCCAACGTTTGCGGGTTGGCGTGAAACGGGATGAAGAAATCATCACAATGAAAACAGCGGTTCTTCGATCCTTTTCCCCTGCGGAAGAGAAAGCTCTGGAGTTGGGCGTAGATCGTGCGGTGGAGCTCCTGCGTTACGAGATAAAAACCTCCACTATACCTACACCGAACCTTGCATATTCCGAGCAAAAAACTAACAATGCGGAACGAAGCCACTAGCACAAACAAAGACTTATCACCGTACACCTCTATAATCGACGGTTTCAACCAAAATGGAAGTTTTAATTGTATACAAGGAAGACTATCCGTGGGATGTACGGGTAGAGAAGCTCGCACTATCGCTCAGGAGCGCTGGGCACAATGTCACTATTATTGCCCGTAACAGGGATCAACTGCCCTCGATAGATGAGGACAATGGCATTGCCATTCGTCGCCTCCCGGTAACTCGCCAACTCCCCAAATTCCTTCAGGCAGCTGTCAACCTGCCACTTTGGTTCAATCCCTTTTGGATATGGCTTTTATTGAGATCATCCAAGATTTTAAAAGAAAAGCGAGGTGTACTTATTGTTCGGGATCTGCCACTTGTTAAAGCTGGACTGCTGATAGCAAAATTCAGGAGGTCAAAAATAGTTTTCGATATGGCCGAATGCTATCCGGAAATGTATGAATCTGCAGCAAAATTTTCGAACAGGTCACTAACAACAAAAATACTGAAAAACCCCTGGCTGGCAAGAACTTATGAAAAAAGTGTTGTCAATAAAGTAGACCACATACTGGTTATGATCCAGGAGTCTAAAAACCGTCTATTATCGATGGGGGTCAATGACACCAGAATATCCATCGTAAGCAATACCCCGCCTGTCGATAAGTTCAAAGGCGCAATACATGAACACCATGGTAACCAGCTAAGAATTGTTTATGTGGGATTTCTGTCAAAGCTAAGAGGCCTGGATTTGCTCATAGAGGGAGCCGCTCACTATATTAAAAAACAATCGTCTGCTGATGCGATTCGAATCGACATTATAGGAAAGGGAGCACAGAAGGAACATTTGATCGCTCTAAGCAATCAGCTTGGTATCAGTGAAAGCGTCGTAGTTCATGGATGGTTGGATCATGATGAGGTAGATAAACTGATGTCTTCAGCGAATGTAGGCGCCCTCACCTATCGCGTATGCGGCCACTGGAACCATACGATCCCCAATAAAATATTTGACTATATGCTGGCTGGATTACCTGTGCTAGCCACGGAAGTCATCCCTATAGCACGAATATTAAAAGAGACTGATAGCGGAGTGGTCTGCAAAGATCAGGATCCAATAGATATTGCAGAAAAACTAGGTATTTTAAGCGACCCCCAAAAAAGGAAAACTCTTGGGCTAAATGGTCGCACAGCAGTTACAACCAAATACAATTGGGAAAATGACGAAAAGGTATTAAAAGAAACAATAAACAATATGTTCGTATAATATCTTGGGTCAGCGCGCTGTACTATTTCGATTTTAGCCTGTAGAGGCGCGCATAGAATTTTGGATAATTTTTCAAGAAACTTTTTACCCTTGGAAGCACCCTCAAGTGATAGCGGATTATTGCGCTAGTTGGCAGTCGATAGCCCATGCCTTCTTCAGAAACCACAATGCAAGGGCTGCAAACCCCACAAGGTTTACCGCTACGGGTAGGAGAGTGGCAGAACCAGCTTTCTTCAATGATTGATAGGAACCCATTATCAATACACCACTTTTTCATATCATTCTTTGAATAATTAATAAGCGGGAAATTCAGACCTTTAAATATTACAGAAAATGGATAATCTGTCCTGGAATGATTTCTTCGAATAAAAGGATTATTCTGCACCGAAATGTCAATAGATTCCAAGTTTGCATGCCGACAATAATCAGCAATCCATTTGTATTGTTCCCCTATATAGTGCTCCCTCATAAGGTCAATGTACGCCTTTTCAATGTCGTTATATTTCGTAAAATCAGAAAATTCGACAATTGTAAGAGGTAGTAGTGCGCCTTTCAGTTCAGGGTTTCTTTTCAACGAGTCGCTTATACGATTCATTGCCGAGATTTCTAAAGGAGAGGAAGCCCGGCCTGGATCGCAAATGTAATGGGGCTTGACGTCAATACCCTGGAAGAGTAACTGGATCACCCTGAAGGTTGAATCCCATCCCCCTGTCCACAACACATCAACTGTCTTGTTCATTCATTTATCCTTAATGACACCCGTTTTAGTATCCGTCTACTCTTAAGCCGCAGTCAGGTTCCAGTTAGCCGCCTGTAGCAGGTCCTCATAAACGACTGGAAGATAATTCCGAGCGGGTATCGGTATATGTTTTTGATAAAATATCGGTATTTTCGCGGCCTAACCATTGCCAGATTCTCCTTGTATCTCGCTCGATACTCCTCTGGCGACATCCTGGCAATAGACTCAATGGAATGATCGTCAAACGACAATAATTTGCTTACAGTAGAGCACTGCTGTTGGTTCGCCTTTCTCGGGATAAAATTGGAATCAATGTACACAGGTTTGAATTCAACCTTTGGAGCGCCACCATGCGGAATGGTTATTTGTGCAACCACCGTTGGCTTCGTTTCCGGATGCCACAGATCGAATAGGAAATTACCAAGGCTGTAGATGATTAATCCGTCCTTATAGTACTCGAAGGGCTGCAAAACGTGTGGATGATGCCCAATGATCACATCAGCACCCGCATCGATAAGCCTCTTGCCCAGTTCTAATTGCTCAGGCCCTGGATAGGTCAGATACTCCAGCCCCCAGTGAATCGAGACCACAACGGCTCCATCCACTTCATTCCTGAAACCCTGTACCTCGGAGATCAAGGAATCGATGGAGTCTCTGTGACTGTAGGGGATATCATTTTTGCACCATTCTTCCGGTCTTAATGAATAACCAAGGAATACATTTCTTCTTCCGGATTTTTCAAACACGAAAGGAACGGTTTTATTCGTTTTCTCATCATCCAACCCTATCGATTCGATACCAATTCTTTTCAGATTCGCAACCGTATCATCGAAGGCGTCTTTTCCGTGTTGCAATGCATGGTTGTTTGCAACGGTCAAAACATTAAAACCTGCTTCTTTCAGGGTCGTCAGTGCGGCCGGATCGCCACGCATCTCAAAAGAAGACAGCTTCCCCGGTATTAAGCCAACATCAGATGCCACGGTTTCCAGATTGCCAATCACCACATCGCTGTTTGACCAGTATTCTCGAACATCAGAGAACAGATCGACGCCATGGGTACCGATGGCCTTCCTCATTCCATGGCCGACGCATACAGGATGATCACCTAACGATATGTCGCCCACTGCTGAGATGGTAAGTGCAGATTCAGCCATCATGATCAGGTTCCATTGCTTGTATAAAGTAACCTTTCTTTGCAGTGGGTTCTGCAACTATCTTTTCGTTCTCGGGCGTGATCTCCACGCGTACTCCCACCACACCGTCCAAATATTCAACAATAAAGTCGGATAAATCCTGGATGCCTTTTTTTGGATCTGAAGAGGTCTCAAGGACAAAACAGCCATATCGATACTGGTGAACAGTAAAGCCAAAAACTTCACCGGATTGTGATTGGTACCGATCCACCGCCCGAGCAAACTCCAGCGCATGAAACTTTTCATTCCGCGACAAGTAAGCAAACCGGTTGATCGACCGCCCTTCCAGGTGGCTAATAACTTCAGGGGCGCCTAACCTGATACATTCTGAAAGTTCCAGCTCAATGGAGTCACCCAATTCGTAGCGCACCAGGCTTTGAGAGGTTCTCGAAACGTCGGTCACCAAGCAGCCATTATCTCCTGAATTCTCAACAAGTACCCAGGGGTTTACTAGGTGGCGGTGCCCTTCCGTGCACTCAAACGCAATCACATCAAACTCGGTTGCCCCGTACTCTTCCGCTACCGGCGCCTTGAACACTCTTGCAATATACGCTTTCTGAGCCGGCAGGATAGACTCTGCTGTACAGATCACACATTTCGGTGGAACGAACTCTATGTCCATCGTCTCCAGAATCTGGGCAGCATCCAGTAACAGCGATGCATAACCGTATAGATAGTCTGGCTTCCAATCCAACAGGCCCGCCATCTCATTATTGGCATCTGGGCCTACCGGATGGAAAACGTGCCTGTTCAGTATGAAGTTCTTGACCCAAGATTTCATGCCTGCTTCTGGCCTGCCCCACAACCTTGCCTCTCGTTGACCAAGCTTTAAACCATAATGACGAAAACAATAATCTCTGACACCTAACATCCTGCCAAGCTCACTCCGACACAGCGACACATGGTTTGGCTCTCCAGTGGTACCTGCGGTATGACGACCAAATCGACCGGCCTTTTTCCCTCGTCCCTGACTGTCTTGCTCCCTCAACGCCCGCTTGGACAATGGGGGCGAACTGAACAGCTTCTCGAGACTCGTCACCTCTTCCGCCGCTGCGTTTAACGGCCGGTTTTTACGAAGCAGCCTGTCCAGCTCGTTGTTTCGATCGTTCTCAGGCATGGCCCACAGGGCCTCGACCTCTTTCCGGTATTTGGAAACACGCAGGCCCATACAGATAAAAGCCATCCGCGTGAGCATGTATCGAAGTTGACGAATCACGCTTTCTGCCCCACCACGGTGTTGTAAAGTGACAGGTAATTATTTGCCATCGCCTCTGCCGAGTAATCCCTCACCACTGCCTGGACCGCCCACTCGGTTTTCTTACGGGGCCCAGAACTTTGCAATTGTGCAATCATGGCATCCGCAAGTTCTGCCGGTTCGATGGACTGGGTAATGTGCCCACCCTCACCGTAACCAAGCACTTTGGGCATCTCACCGACAGCAGACACCAGTACCGGCGTTTCAATGGCCATGGCCTCAAGCAATGTAATGGGCAAGCCTTCTGTTAGCGACGGCATAACCAATAATCGGGCCTGTTTCAGTAAAACGGGGACATTGCTGCAGTAACCGGGCATTAGTACCGCCTCACTGAGACCAAGCTCTTCGGCCAGACTATCTAGTGCACCCCGTTGTTTGCCCTCCCCCACCAGGATCAAACCTGCCCCTGGGAATTCGTTTTTCACTTTTTGGAAAGCACGTAGTAGATGATCGAAGCCTTTCTCACGAGACAGGCGGCCGATACCCAGGATCACCAGTTCATGACTGTTGAAAAACTGTTGGATCTGGTCTTCAAGCTCATTGGTCGATCGTTTTTTCAGTTCAGCTATATTCAGGCCATTCGGGATAACCCTGATATTCGGGGAAGCGCGCAAACGTTTCGGAACCTCGCCTTTCATTGCTTCCCCGACAAGCACCACGCCGTCCATACGGTAAATTGCAATGCGGTCAATGCACTCGTAGATCCACATTTTGGTGAAACGTTTGGCGTGAACGTATCCGTGCAGCGTGGCTATGGAAGGGATTTTCCGGAGAAACCTCGGGAATAATCCAACCAGCACATTGAACTTGAAGCCATGGGAGTGCAGTAGTTGGTAGTTCTTCTCCTTCGCCCACCTGATAATGCGCCAGGCTTCTTTGAGGTTGAGCCCGGGAGTCATCCTCCAGGCGATTACCGGTAAGCCCAGTCTCTTTGCCTCTGACTCGATTGGCTTTTCCTCAATATGAGGCTCGCCGGCGCTCAGGATCATGGGCTCAAGGCCCTGGTTCAGCTGTTCCTGCACCAGATTCAGCAGCATCTTCTCCGCGCCATAAAGGCCACCACTATCAATCAGGTGTAATACTTTGAGTCCCATAACGGGATTAACCCTTCCTTGGATTCCAGATAACCTTCTTCTCGCCCTTCAGAAAGGCAACACAGGCCTTACAGGAAGCCACATTCAGTAGCATGAAGTAATAAGGTATCGAATAGATGACAGACAATGACTCTCCCCCCGCCTCCCGCTTATGACCGGTCCAGGCCAGGGCGAGGAAAACAACCAGGCCCAGAAAGGCCAGCGTGTAGATGCCCCGGGCCGGGGCCAGCAGCAATGTTGCCGCCGCCAGCGTCGCAAGAGGTATGAATGCGGCATAGCGCAGCAGTTTGTGGGAGACCAACTGCCAGGCGTACAACGGATCCCTCAGGGGGTTCATAAGGTGCCGCATGTCTTTCAGCGCCCACAGGGCGCGTAGGCTCACCCGTACCCGCATGCTGAATTCACTGTCGCTGTCGTTCAGGGCTTCTTCTTTGAGCAGAGCCTCTGGCTCGTACACCACCCGGTAGCCCTGCTCTACCACTTTCAGTGGCTGCACGAAATCCGGCAACTGGTCTGCGCGCAGGGGTTGATAGAGTTCTTTGCGCATAGCGTCGATACCGCCGTCCACGCCTACCACCGAACCAATTAGGGTTTCCTGTTCCCGCAGCCAGTTTTCATATTTCATGTAGGCGCTGCAGCCATCCCCTACCAGGGAGCCGTCTTCGTTTACGTAGACCATTTTACCGGTTACGTAACCCACTTTCGGATCGGCAAGATTGCTGCACAGTCTGCTAACAGCATAGGTGTCCCACTGGGAGTTGGCGTCGGAGAACAGGATGATTTCGCCATTGGCTTCCGGTATCAGCGTATTCAGGCCGGCGGTCTTGCCCTGCCTGGGCACCTGGCGGAACAGGCGGATGGGAAAGGGGGCGGAGGCCGCCACGCGCTCTACGATGGCATCGGTGCCGTCGTCGGACTCGTCCGAAATGACCAGGATTTCCAGCTTGTCGGACGGGTAGTCCAGCGCCAGTTTGTTCTGCAGGGTGGCTTCGATGTCTTTTGCTTCGTTGTAGGCGGCTATCAGTATGGAAACCTTGGGCTGGTGTTCCGGGTTCTTGCGCACGGGGTTAGGCCACAGGGTTGCCACCATTCTTGCCAGTAGCGGGTAACCAAAATAGATGTAGACAAGTAACGCCAGGGATAGCCAGAACAGTGCGACTAGCATGGTGATGAAAATTCCATTTTCTCGTGGCCGGTGTTTACTGGTGTTTCCTGGTCAAGCAGCTGCTGGTTCTTTAGCACATCCCCCATGGTGGTAAACCGGAAATCGCCCAGCAACTGGTCAAGCCGCTGCTCGCACACATCCAGGTTGTTGTAATGCCGGAAGCGGGAGAGCCATTTTACATCCAGCCTTGGCTGGCCCGGGTCCACCTCCCAGGGGTGGAGGTAGAACACAAACGGCTGGCCCTGGCGGTTGATGCTGCCCAGGCCCCAACGGCTGAACCAGTAGGGAAACAGGCGAAAGTAGCCACCACCGGCGATGGGCAGGGTGTAGCCGGGGAACTTCAGTGTACTGAGAGGAAATTCCGCCAGTTCATAGCCTTTGTCGGTCTTCAGGCGATGAGGCCAGCGCGGGGTGCCTGGCATGCCGTAGCGGTCATGATGTACCGGGAATATGGACGAATCCCACACAAACCCTTCCTCGGCCAGTATGTCCAGGGCCCAGCGGGACTGGTTGGTGATGGAATAGCTGGCTGCCCGGTAACCGGTGATGGGCTCGCCGGTAATGTCCTCAAGAATGTCCTTGGAGCGTCGGGTTTCTTCCCGGAACACTTCTGGTGTCTGGTTGTAGATCAATTGGTGGCTGTATCCGTGGCTGGCAACCTCGTGCCCGGCTTTCTGGATATCGCGAACCAGTTGGGGGGATTTCTCCGCCACCCAGCCCAGGGTAAAGAAGGTTGCCTGGGTATTGTGGCGATCAAGCAGTTCCAGCAGCCCGTGGGTGTTGGCCTCTACCCGGTATTCCATGGAATGCCAGTCGTCACGGTTAACCGCTTCGGCAAGGGCTGCCACCTGGAAGTAATCTTCCACGTCGATGGTGAGGGCGTTGGCTATCCGGGTGGTGTCGGTATGGTTGGTCATTGCTACGCCCCCCTTCTCAGAAAAATCGATAGTTAAGGGAAACCATTATCCAGTTTTCATCATATTCTCTGGATGTAAAGTCACTGAACTTTTGCCGGCGCCCGATGCTGGAACGGATATCCATCCGGTTAGTCAGCCGGTAATCCAGCCCGGCAGACACCGAAACCAGGTTATCTTCAGCAGCTTCCTCGAACCGCTGGTGTTGGTAGCCTGCTTCTGCAAACCAGGAGAGCAGTTCAGTTACCGGGCGGGTATATCCGAGATCAATACCGCTTCGCTCTTCACGCTCGCCAGTCTGAATATAATCACTACGGCTGGTAGACAACCCGGCCGTGAATACGGAGCCATTGCTGAAGCGGTTGTTGTACCCTGCCCTTATCGCTGTAACCTCCACAGCGGAGGTTTGATCCAGGTCAAACTCGAAGTCCTGAAACTGTATGCCCACGGTAGATGTCTGGTCTGTCAGACGTCGATTGGCATACAGGGTAAATTCACTGGTGGGATTGATTTCCCGCGTCAGGTTGAAGGTTCCGGTAACGCCATCCGTGGAGGTATCCTGGGTGCCCCGGCTGGTTTCCAGGCGGTTGACACCAAGAGAGCCACTGACCTGGGTTGTTGCCCAGGTCTTGTCGAAGGTCACCACGGCGGATTCTCGGTCCAGTTCTTCTCCGGTGTCCAGTTCCGTGCGCTCGGCACTCAATGACAACCCGCCCTGCAGCGTTTCACTGAAAATGTGATTATAGGCAACCGAACCTGTAACGCGGTCGCTGTCCGGTTCTTCCGGCTCTTCAAACTCTGTATTTTCGTAGGCTGCGGAGAACTGCAGTTCATCCACTTGTGTCAGCTCCAGTGTGTATACCGGGCCGGTACGGAAGACGTTCTTGCGGGTGCGGTTATCCGGAGTGTCGGCCTGGCTGCTATCCTGCGTGACCTGGCTGATACGGTCAGATGCCTGCCAGACCAGTCCCTTGGCCAGTTCGCACTGCCCCATGAGCATGCCGTTGGTGTAGACCTCGGAGTCAAAGGCGTCATCGTGCCAGTATCCATAGCCAAGCCCCATATCCACCGAAGATGTGCACTGGCCCGGATCGCTGCGATGCTGGTAGTTCAGGTTTACCCGGGTTTCCAGGTCACTCTGCTCATTGGACGCGGTGCGGCGAGCATTGTCGGAGAAGCGGTTATCAATCCCACCCGAAAGGGTATTGGTGGCCGCAATGGCTGGCGCCGCGGATGCTATCAGCAATCCTGTGCCGATGGAGGTAATCCACCGGATCTTCCCTGACCCATATGTTTCATCCATTGATAACAGCTCCTACAAACCTCTCAGGATCGAACGCCTGGGCTGCGTTTTCCGCTGCGGTGGCGGTTATCCGGCCATGGGGCACCACCAGCATCGAGTAGTCGCACAGGTCGCCCAGAATGCGGGCATCCGGTGAATCGCTGATGGGCGCGGTATCCAGTACTATGAAGCGATCCGGGTAACGCCGGCGAATCGCCTGCAGGAACTGTTTCATACGGAATGAAGTAAAGAATTCCGCCGGGGTTTCCCGTTGGTTGCCAGCAGGAATAAGCCGGAGCCGGGGAATACCTGTTGGGTAAATAATTCGCCCTATATCGTAGTCCGAGTCTTCCAGGAAATCCGTCAGGCCTGTGTCTGCGGCAAGGTCCAACTGGGAGTGCAGTGTTGGGTTGCGCAGATTACAGTCGATAATCAATGCTGTTTTGGACTGATCAAAGGCAAACGCAGCCGCCAGGTTCAGAGCCATGAAGGATGTGCCGGCCCCTTCACAGGCACCACTGACCACCATGGTAAAGTTGTTGCCGCCTGACAACTCCAAAAGTTTGGTGCGCAGGTGGCGGAACCGGTTGACCAGTTCCCGGTTGCTGGACTCGGGGTATATGATGCGCCGCTCGTCCATGTCATCGCGGGTAAGCCGGCGTGGCTCCTGCATTTTGACGATCTGTTTGCTGATAACGTACTTGTCAACAGCGCCGGGGCCGAGCTCCAGAGAGCTGGGCACCAGCATGCGGGAATCATCGCTCCATTGAGAGAATCCACTGCCGTGCCCGTTGTCTCCATGGCCTCCGTCAACACCCTTTCCCTGTTTATCAAGATCGCCAGTTCGCTCTTTTCCGTTAAGATCTTCGGACCTGGATGTCTTATCCCGGGGGCGGGTATCTGCTTCCATGTCTTTCCTGTCGCTGTTCTGTTTTTGCTCTGTCATCAAATAACTCCCATCAGAGCAGCACCGGCGACACCGCCATAGGCAGCTACAACCAGTACGGCACATACAGAAACTGAAACTGTCAGCCAGCGGTCTTTGCGTTTCTCGTAGGGTGTTCTCACAGGTGGAATTTCGGCCAGTACCGGCAGGCCAATACCATCTTCAAGCTGTTTACGGGCCCGTATGCGCGGATCTATCTGCAATACACCGGCTGCAAGACCGAACGGAGCCAGGGCTCCGAGTATCAGGCCGGCAGAGGCGAACAGTTCAAACTGCGGCCCGGACGGATCAAGAGGGTACTGGGCGGTTTCGTTGATTCTGAAGTTCAGGCCCTGGCCTTCGATATCCAGGTGCATGGATACGCGGGCTTTTTCACGGCGTTTTAGCAGGTCGTTGTAGATCTCCTCGTTGACTTCCATATCGCGTGTAAGCTCTGAATACTGCGCATTGTTTTCCTGTATCCTCTCCATTCGCTTCTCCTGCTCAGCAATCAGGCCCTGCAGGGAGTCGATGCGTGATTCCTGGGTACGGACATCGGCGCGGGTTGTCGCAAGTTCAGAACTTATATCCTGGTGCAGCGGGTTAACCATTTGGTCTCCCTCGCTATTAGACTGGTCCAGTTCTCCGCTTTCGGTTGCCCTGTCACGCTGGTTCCGCAATTCGGCAATCTGCTCTTTCAGCGCGACGATGTCCGGGTAGGTGTCGTGGTATTGCAGGCGCAAGTCGTCGAGTTGGGCTTCTTTCTCCCGGATTCTTCGCGTATAGGCATCTGCTGAACGCCCCTGATTCAACATCGGTCGCACGCTTTGAATCTCCGACTCCAATGATTCGGCCCGGGCCATCAACTCGGTGCGTTCCATCTGCGCAAGCTCCAGTTCCCGGCGCAGATTCGCCATTCGGGCATTGGCTTCGTCCTCTGTTCCATCAACATTTTCGGACAGGAAACTCTTCAGCTTTTGCTCCACGTCGGCGATAATTTTCTCGTAGCTTTTGACCTGTTTGTCGATAAAGTTATAGGCGCTTCGGCTTTCCTTACGTTTGTTCTCGGAATTTTCGGAGATAAAAAGCTGGCCCAGCCGCTGAGCAACTCTGAAAGCTTCCATCGGCGATTCGGACGTAAAGCCAATGCTGAAGTAACGCTCGCCGCGGGGACGTACGTTCATGTTGGAGCGAAGCATACCAATCCGGCGCTCCAGTGCCTCGTCAGAAAGCTCCTCGGCGTCCGTGCCAAATATCTCTTTATCTTTCGCTACCTGTGCCATGACATCCCTGGACCAAAGCATTTCCTTGGCTGCGGAGGTACGTTCGTCGATTTCCGTGGTCACGGCGCTGCCTTCCATCAATGGACGTATGATGTTCTGGTCATCCACAAATATCACAACATTCGACTGATACTTGTATGGCCAGACAAACCCCGTCCCCAGTACAGCAAAACTCACAATTGCAAACAGGAGGAAGGCCAGCCACTTGCGTGACCGGACCTCTCTGATTATTTCTGACGGAAGTTGATTTAGTGGAAGTGCCATTTTTCGTACCTATAAACCGGTTCCGCTGTTTCTATCAAGCAGCGGTTAAAACTGATATTAGAATGTCCGTTCCGGCACCGACAGGATATCCCCGGGGCGCATACGATAGTTGGTGGACACATCCCCCTTGTTCAGGATGTCGTCGAGGCGAACCGGAATAGCTACCACCTTGTCGTCCGCCAGGCGGTAAAGCATGGAGTCATTAAGCTTGGCAAAGGGGTTAGCGCCGCCGGCACTCAGTACCATATCAAGTACAGTCATTCCGGACCTGTGAGGCACAGAGATGGACTCATTGACGGCACCTGTTACCCGTACGCGGTCGCTGAATTCGTGACTACCCATGGATTTGACAACAACGGTTACCTGCGGCTCCCGGATGAAGTCTGTCAGTCCCTCTTCTATTTCGTCTGAGAGCTGCTCCGGGGTTTTTCCGGTGGCCTGGATATCGCCAATAAGGGGCATGGAGACTCTGCCGTCGGGGCGGACGGGAACGCTTATACTGAGATCCTGATTACGCCAGACGGAAATCTGGATTTCATCGGTGGGGCCAAGCACATACTCATCAACGCTTGTTGAGGTTTGCAGATTGAGGGCTGCATTAATATCTTCCTGCGAAGATGACTGCGGCCCGGCGCAACCCGTTACAAACGCTACCGCCGTCAGGGACATAAGCAGCCCCCGGAGTGAATACTTCGATGACATTGTCATTCCTCTCTGATTCCGTTTCTGTTTCCATGTCTCGGGGAGAGCTGGTCCCGAAACTACCTTGATCCTTTCTTGAACAATACCACTTCTACTGTCTGAATTATAATCAATAAGTCGAGCAGCAGGCTTTGGTTCTTGATGTAGTAGAGGTCGTACCGGAGTTTTTCACGGGTATCCTCTTCATTATCTGCATAAGCAAAGCAGAGCTGGGCCCAGCCGGTCAAACCCGGTTTAACGCGGTGTCGCTCGCTGTAGAAGGGAATCTTCTCTGACAGCTGCTCCACAAATACAGGCCGCTCCGGACGTGGGCCGACGAAGGCCATGGTGCCGTTCAGTACGTTAAAAATTTGTGGTAATTCATCAATCCGGACCTTGCGGATGAATGCCCCCACTTTTGTAACCCTGGCGTCGTTCTGGCTGGCCCAGACAGCGCCGTCTTTTTCTGCGTCGGTTCTCATTGACCGGAATTTATGAACTTTGAAAACACTGCCGTTAAGCCCTACCCGTTCCTGGCTGTAGAAAACCGGCGCTTTGAGGCCGTCCTCGATCTTGATGGCTATGGCGGTCAGGATCATCAACGGCAAGCCTGCCACCAGCAACACAGACGCCGACAGGATATCCAGAGAACGCTTACCGAAACCGAAAACCGAAGACACCGTGAACCCGTCTGAGAAAACCAGCCAGCCACGAGTAACCATCTCAAGGGCGACTTTTCTGGATTCCCGCTCGTAGAAGCTGGCCCCGTCAATAATCCGCACCCCCTCCATTTTGCATTCCAGCAAATCCTCCATTGGCAAGCCTTTACGCCGGTCATCCACGGCTACCACAATTTCATGTACAGGATGCCTGATGATGTATTGCTGGAGAGTGGTGGGGATGTTCAGCAGGTACTCTTCGCTGATTTCAACCGGTTCGTCCGGCAGTGGTACGAAACCGGTCAGGATAAACCCCTTGCGATTGAAAGGGGTTCTGAGGTCTTCGTGAATCTGTCTGGCACGGAAGCCGGCACCCAACACCAGTACTTTTCGCTTGAAGGACTCCTTCCCCACTACCGTAAAGAAAATTGACCGGATGATTCCAAGCAGGAAAAAACCGAATACGGAGCCCGTTGTCAGTACGCTGCTGGAACCGATATACCAGAGCCACTCGTTCGCCAGCAGGTAGGCAAAACCGCACAGTGGAATGCTGACAATCAGTGCCATGATTGTCCGGAGCATCATGCCGGACATGCCCTCTTCCAGGCGGGACTGATGAACCCCGATAGCAACCATTATGAGCAAGTTGATTGCTGAGAACACTGCCGCTGATGGCAACATGAACTTCAGGTTTTCAAGGAAGAATGCAATATCACCAAAGTAACGAAAAAACACGGCCAAAGCGAAGGCACACGCCAACACCAGAAAATCAATCAGGCCGAGGATGACATACGGAAGGTGGATGTAGTGTCTGAACAATCTGACGTGGGCCACGTCAACTCCTTTTGCTGCTCACAACATTAAAAACGCATCCAGTGCGTTGTATACAGCGTTACGTGAACAGCAGTGTACTGCAATTCTCAGTTACTGCAATGGACAGCTATGTAAAAGAGCATGACAGCATGTAAAGAAAGCTGACAACCCGAAGCTCGAGGGTTACCAGCTATCCCACGCTATCCAACATTATGGCTGCTTGCGCTTGCGGGCCAGCAACAGCCCAACCAGTCCAAGGCCGAAAAGTGCCAGGGTGCCAGGTTCCGGCACCACTACTTTGCCAACAGTTACGTCATCCAGACCATAGCCATCATCCGAGTTATTGGAAAAGATGGAGACATCACCAAGGCCGGCCGCGTCAAACAGTGAAATGTAGAAAATCTTTCCGTTACCGAGTGAAGACCCGAAGATATCCTTGAATTCGAAATCCACGCCGCCAATCGAGAAACGACCACCTGAGTCATTGGGGTCCGTCATGTAAAAGCCCATGGCGTTATAACCAGAGGTGGGAGAGATCGTCATTTGTTCCGCATCCATGCTGTCCAGCCAGTTGTCACCGGATACTGAATAACGACCGGTGAAAGGCGTGGTGCCTGAATCGAGAACAGCAAGGCCATCGTCGCAGCTGTAACCGCCACTGTCACAAAGGCCCCCGGAACCGGCTGTCACGCTGGTGAAAGAACCGACACCCTGGGGGGAAGTAAAGGTGGTCGTTTGTGCGCCCGGGGCATTGTAGACAACTCCATCTTCTTCAAACGTTTCGAAGGTTTCAGTAAGAAAGCCGCCGTCCAGTGTGGCAAGGAAGTTGCCCTCGGCATTGCCCGCTGCCGATTCTCCCTCGTCGCTGATTGAAAGGATAGGTGCCGCAGAGGTTAAAGAAGTAGCACCGAAAAGCAGTCCGGTTGCGATGATGGTTGTTAGCTTGTTCATATCAGTACTCCGTTTACCTGACGTAATTCGACTTCACGGAGTACTGAATGCAGGGCCCATGCCACAATAAATTATTACTACATTACAGGCACTTATGTCGCCAGGCTTAACCACGTGTAAATTAAACTGACACCCCTGTAACTTTCATGCAACACCTTCATATTACAAAAAGGGCGACAAACTCCTGAACTGGCGTACTCTCCAGTGCCTTCTGCTCCCTGCAAAGCTGGAATATCTGATCGCATCGCTGCCCCGGAAACCGTGTTGCCAGGTTATTGCGGAATTTGTCCTCCAGCAGAGGAATGCCCTCCTTCCTGCGGCGACGATGGCCAATCGGGTATTCAACCGCCACGTTGTCCGTGCTGGTGCCGTCTTTGAAGAACACCTGAATCGCGTTGGCAATGGAGCGCTTGTCTTCCTCCAGGTATTCGCGGGTATACCGTTCATCTTCGACAACTTCCATTTTTTCCCGAACCTTTTCGATAATCGGATTCGCTTCGTGGAAGCTGTCTTCGTAGTGCTCCGCTGTCAGGCTACCGAAGATCAGGGGCACCGCCGCCATGTATTGCAGGCAGTGGTCCCTGTCGGCCGCGTTGGCCAGCTTGCCCTGCTTGGAGATAATACGGATAGCGGATTCGTGGGTGGTGATGACAATCCGGTCGATCTCATCAAGCCGGTCCTTAACCTGTGGATGCAAGGTAACTGCCGCTTCAGCCGCCGTCTGGGCGTGAAACTCCGCCGGGAAGGAGATCTTGAACAGGATGTTCTCCATCACGTAGGAGCCGAATTCCTGGGGTAAGGAAAACTGACGCTTGTCTTCGGGTTTGAGTTTCTGGTCTTTGTTGGTTTTGCTGAACAGCACATCGTAAAAGCCCCATTGGGGCGCCGTCAGAGCGCTTGGGACGCCCATTTCGCCTCGCATGGCGATGTCTGCAAGTCGGACTGCCCGGGAGGTGGCGTCGCCTGCGGCCCAGGACTTTCGTGACCCTGCATTGGGTGCGTGGCGATAAGTACGAAGAGACTGGCCATCCACCCAGGCGTGAGACAGGGCAGAAAGCATTTGCTCGCGGTTTGCCCCCATGAGTTTTGCCGTGACGGCTGTGGAGGCCACTTTGACCAGCACCACATGATCCAGCCCTACCCGGTTGAAGGAGTTCTCCAGTGCCAGTACGCCCTGGATTTCATGGGCCATGATCATGGCTTCCAGCACGTCCTTCATGGTAAGCGGTGACTTGCCTTCCGCCACCCGCTTTTGGGAGAGGTGGTCCGCGACCGCAAGAATACCCCCCAGGTTGTCAGACGGATGGCCCCACTCAGCTGCCAGCCAGGTATCGTTGTAATCCAGCCAGCGTATGATGCAGCCGATGTCCCAGGCGGCTTTTACCGGATCCAGTCGAAACGATGTGCCGGGCACCCTTGCACCGTGGGGCACTACCGTTCCTTCCACGAGCGGGCCGAGGTGTTTGGTGCACTCGGGAAACCGGAGGGCCAGCAGGCCACACCCAAGCGTGTCCATCAGGCAGTTGCGGGCAGTGTTCCAGGCTTCTTTGCTTTTTATGCGGTAATTCAGGGTGTAGTCGGCAATGGTCTGAATCACCTGATCGTAGTCGGGACGTTCGTTGAGATCGAATGTTGCTGACATGGTATGAACTCCGGGTGGTCTGTGCGTTTTACTTCAAGCTTAGCTGAAGATCTGACACTGACAGGCTTACGGAGACTGTTGCAACACCGTTCTTTTATCACCAATCGTTCTCAGCATTCATTGCTGCAACATAGCTTTGTCGGCGAGATCTCACCTATACTCTGAATGACATTGGTTAAAAATTAGCCGCGCACTTCTATCACTAATTCAGAGCTACTTCGAATGACGCTGGAAACACCTGTGAACAACACCGCTACCGAGTCTGCAATTGCCGAATGGGTGACTATTCTGGGCGCGTCCGGCGTTGTAGCGGCTGGAGAAACAGGTGTTGGCGCCTCCACCATCGGAGCAAAACGTTCAATACCGGCCGTGCTTCGCCCGGAAAACCAGGAACAGGTGGCAGCGGTTCTGCGGGTTGCGCAGCGACATAATGTGGCGGTTTATCCAGTGAGTACCGGTAATAACTGGGGCTATGGCAGTGCAAATCCGGTTGAGGATGGCTGCGTGATCCTTGATCTTCGCAAGCTCGACAGTATTTCCGATTTCGACCCTGAACTGGGGGTTGTCACAGTCGGGCCGGGAGTAACCCAGGGAGCCCTGCGGGAATTCCTTGATAAACACGAAGGCGATTACCTTGTTCCCGTCACCGGCGCCGGCCCCACCTGCAGTATTCTTGGCAATGCCCTTGAGCGGGGCTATGGCATCACCCCGATTACTGATCATTTTGCGGCCGTAACCAAGATAGAAGCAATATTACCCGACGGCACCCTTTACCGGACGCCACTGAGTGAACTTGGCGGCGCCGAAGTGGACGGGCTGTTCAAATGGGGGCTGGGGCCTTATCTGGATGGGCTTTTCAGCCAGGGAAACTTCGGTGTTGTTGTCAATATGACCATCGCCCTTGCACCCGCCCCCGAAACCGTGACGGCATTCTTCTTCTCCACAAAAGACGACGCCAGGCTGGAAGCTCTGGTGCCCACTGTCAGGGCTGTGCTGCGAGCGCTCGGCGGTTCCGTAGTGGCCATTAATCTGCTTAACAACCAGCGCATGCTCTCGATGATGACGCCGTTTCCTGAAGATAAGGCCATAGACGGAGTCTTGCCCGCCGAGGAAGTTGAAATACTGGCCAGAAGCCATGGCGTGCCTGCCTGGAGCGGAGTCGGGGCGATCTATGCCTCGAGGGAGGTCGCCCGGGCGGCCCGACGCACCTTGAGGCGGCTTCTCGGGCCGGTAACGGACCGCCTGGTCTTTATCAACCGCCAAAGAATTAATATGGCACGAACCTTCGCCCGGGTACTGCCCGAAAAGCTCGCCACACGGGTCAACGGCATGGCGGACACGCTCTCGGGTGCGCTTGAGATCATGCATGGCACACCGAATGATGTTGCACTGGCGCTGGCCTACTGGCGCTCCGGTACCCTGCCAGCGCCGGGAAAACCGAAAAACCCCGCACGGGACGGTTGTGGGCTTATCTGGTTCGCGCCACTGGTCCCCATAAGGGGAAAAGATGTTCGCCGCTATGTGGATATGATTGAAAGGATTTGCCCGCAATTCGGGGTGAATCCGTTAATAACACTGACAACAATCAATGATCGCTGCTTCGACTCGACCGTTCCACTGCTCTTTGATCGCGGGGATGCCGATGCGACAGCGCGAGCCAACGAATGTTATCGCGCACTGTTCGAAGCGGGGCAGAAGGAGGGATTCCTGCCCTACAGGCTCAATATCGACGCCATGGGCATTCTGACGACAGGTGACTCAGTTTTCACCAGGCTTTCGAGCCAGTTGAAAGCGGCAGTTGACCCCAATTTTATCCTGGCGCCCGGGCGTTACGTTTCCAGATCTTTCAATGGAAGGGAATGAGGTGCTGACATGCAGAACGGCTCCGCTTACCAGCAAGGCAAAGGGAATTCAAAGAACGAACAGGCTCGCGAGGACATCAGTACCATATTCAACTCGGTATTCCAGGTTGAAATGGCGACATCCCAGGAGGCAATCAACGAGGTGTTCGAGGTCAGGTACCAGGTTTACTGCATTGACCGGTCCTTCGAAAACCCCAGTTGCTTTCCCGATAACAGGGAGCATGATTCCTACGACCCCCGGTCCTCCCATGCCCTGATCCGGCATCGGAAAACCGGCCACAGTGTTGCGACCGTTCGACTGGTTATGGCCGGGAATCATCCGGAACAGGCCGATTTTCCCATGGAAGCCCCTTGCCTGCACCGGATGAGCCGGCGGGCACGTGAGGCGGTTGCCGGCGCTCGCCGCGATCAGATCGCTGAAATCTCCAGGATGGCCGTCAGCCGTGAATTCCGGCGGCGGCTTAATGAGCAGAATACAGTCTCCGGGGTCAGCGAGACTGCCTGCTATAAGGATGCGGAGAAAGGTAAGCGTGCCGTACCCTATATCAGCCTGGGGCTCTTCGCCGCTATTCTCCAGATGTCGGTAAGGCACAACATCACTCACTGGATGGCGGTTATGGAGCCCGCCCAGCTACGCCTGTTAAAACGGTTTGGTGTGGAGTTTGATCACGTGGGGCCGGTGCTGGAGTATCACGGCCTTCGCCGCCCGGCTTTCACTGAAGCGGCGTCTTTGATTGATCGTATAGAGAAGCGCCGGCCCGATGTCTGGTCCCTTATTACCGATGACGGACACTACCTACCCGCAAGGCCGGATATTCCTTAAGGGAAAGCGGGCTTTTACCTGCGTCAAAAAGTTCCATTCGAACCAAGTTAATTTATTTTAATTAACAGCCTGCTCCATATTGTTCCCATTTCGCTGCAACTGTCTGTTACCAAATAAGTTCCCTAATAACCTTTATAGCCGAAGCCGTAATGCTGCGACATATTTTGCCGGCACTGACTCACTTATAATCTTTTCGCTGTTGGTGAACAACCCGTCAGCGAATTTACTCCAGCATTACGAGGTTTGATGAGCTGTAACCTCGATACCCCGTTGTACGCCGTCAGTGGATATCAAGATGGTGTTTTTTCATTAAGGATTATCGTCATAACAGCTCCCTTAACGGGAATATGAGGACCTTCAGATGCATACAGGGTTTGCTCTTCAAACTGATACCGTTAATAAGAAAAATCAACAAACTCAGGAAGACGTAAGTACTATTTTCAATTCAGTGTTCAATGTTCAGCTGGCGAACTCTCCGGAGTTGATCAATGAAGTATTTGAGGTTCGCTACCAGGTTTACTGCATTGACCGACCTTTCGAAGATCCCAGATGCTTTGCCGACAAACGGGAACACGATTCATACGACCCGAGATCTGCGCATGCCTTGATCCGACACAGGATGACAGGCGACAGCGTTGCCGCTGTTCGCCTCGTGATGGCAGGCGATAACCCGGAACAGGCCGATTTCCCCATGGAGGGCCCGTGTATCCATCGAATGGACCAGCAAGCGCAGGAAGCCATTGCGGGCACACGCCGGGATCGGATTGCGGAAATATCCCGAATGGCCGTGAGCCGGGAATTCCGGCGGCGACTCAATGAGGGACGGTCTGTGTCCGGCATCAGCGAGCCTGCCTATTACAGCGATTCGGAAATTGGCAGGCGCGCCCTGCCCTATATCAGCCTGGGGCTGTTTGCCGCCATACTTCAGATGTCGGTCAAACACGGCATTACCCATTGGATGGCCGTTATGGAACCCGCTCAACTGCGCTTGTTAAAGCGGTTTGGTGTGGAATTCGATCATGTGGGGCCCTTGATGGAGTATCACGGCCACCGCCGCCCTGCCTTCACTGAAGCAGCTTCACTTCTTGAAGGTATAAGGCAGCGTCGTCCGGATGTCTGGTCGCTTATCACGGACGGTGGGCGGTACTTGCCGGCAAAACCGCATGGCGAACAAATGGAAGACGACAGGCAGGTTGCATAACGCCATAACAGGAAGACCCCCGCTTCTCAGCGGGGGGCTTCTTTAACCTGCATTTTATCCGAACGTTAGAACCGACCGGATATTATGCCTTTGCTGCTTTCTTCCTGCGTGACAGACCAAGGCCGGCAAGGCCGAGGCCCAGCAGTGCCAGAGTGCCCGGCTCGGGTACCTGTGAGGCGTTGATCCGGAAACTGGTATCAAACTTGTTTTCAGTGTCCTCCAGAGTCAGAAGACCAACACAACCGGAGCTGGCACCTGCTTCCGCACAAGTATCGTCATCCAAAACGGAGAGGCCGGCCAGCTCAAGGAACACCGTATACTTATAGTCAGCAATAGTAAAAGACTGAGCGAACTCGAATCCGCCATCGCCATTTTCTACCGCACCAAGCTCGTCAAAATTATCAATGGTGAAGATGTCATCACATCCTGAGGTTGATGGGAAGCCACAGTTGTCGACGTTATCTCTGTTGAAGGTTTCACTGAAAAAGCTCATAAAAGTAAGAGATGTCGGAGGCAGAGGGTCGCCAGCTTCAGGGGCAACCGGAGTCAATATCAGCGTGGACGTGAGATCGAAACCGGTCAGTGACTGATAGTCGGCACTAATAACATTGTTGTCATGGGTAAATGTTCCGCCATCGACAGTGTTAACGTTGGTGAAAAGGCCACCCGCCGAATTTACGTCCTCTATTGAGACAGAAGACCGATCCGAGTCAGAATCACCCCCCCATGACAATTCGTTATCACTTTCATCAATGGTTCCGTCATTCACGCCATCTGCTGCTGTGAACGTTGCATCGGAGAAGTTGCTGTCGACATCATATCCCCACTCAGTGATCATATCTGCGCTGGCAGACTGAGCAGCCAGTGCAAAGGGTACGACAAGTGTCGATAAAAGCGTTCTTTTGAATGCTGTATTCATGATTATCTCTCCTTGATTGTGAACGCTGGCAGCCAGGATTGACGCCAGCGATTCAGTGGTATCCCTTCACAAGCATCTGCCGTACCACCTATTTAATATTCCAGCTTTTCAATACGTTATCTTCACAACCAAATATACCAGAGGTTCAGGTGTAAGTATCTTCGACATCAATTGCACGCACACGAATCGCCTCAAGCGTCATGTCTATTCAATAGCACATCGGAATAGGCTCAACTAGAACAAAAAGATTTATACGCGCTGATTTTTAGTTACTGAAGAATTAAACATCACAGGAGACTACAAACAGGCCAATAAAGTACGTAAATAATGCTGACGCATTGGAAGGGCAGCCTTAAGAAAGATAGAGCAGCCTTTAAATCGGGGGAAGGGATGATAACCGTTTGATATCCCAATGTGAGCCTAATACGTCGATTATTTTTACAGTTTCTGACTAGTACTCCATAAAATACTGAAATTAGCCCTAATAAATTATGGCGTACTTTGTGCATGCCTACCAAGAGCGTGCCTGCCCTACAGTACGGTCAGGCTTCATAACCAAAATTTCTCACGGGAATTAATATGGAGGTTACGATGAGAAACGTTAAATACCTGGTAGCAGGATGTCTACTGGCCGCAGGCAGCACGAGTCATGCGGCACCGATCAATTTTACTGGGCAAATCGAGTACCACAACGACATCATCTATAACTATTTCACGTTGGATTCCGACGCCACCGATGTCAGGATGTGGACGGATTCCTTCAATGATGGAGAGAATTTCGATCCGATTACAGCCCTTTGGAATGCGGATGATGGTGCGCTGATCGCCGAGAACGATGACGACGACACCATTAATCCGGATACGCAGACCATATACGATTCTGGCCTGAATCTCGGTTCTCTGTCGGCAGGGGATTACCTGTTTACAGTAGCGACCTACGCCAATTTTGCAGCCGGCACCAACCTGTCTGATGGCTTTGATTATGATGGCCAGGACCCTATTCTGCTGGCCGAATGGGATCAGCCCGCCAACGAAGTTGATATGGGCCCCAACTGGAGCGTTTGGCTCGACAATGTTGATCGCGCTTCTAATCCTGACGACCCGGACGATTCTGATGATTCAGTTTCAGTTCCTGAGCCCGACACTTTGGCACTGTTCAGCCTTGGGCTTTTGGGTCTTGCCTCTTTGCGCCGTCGTAAGTCCGCCTGACTGGCCCTTAACTCTAAATAACAGAGAAGCAAAACCAGAAAAGGTCCGGCAAAGTTCCGGACCTTTTTGTTCAAGAGGCAGGAACTGTCGGGTATTTTTACACGTTTCCCCCGCCGTGAACCAGTATTCAAATTAAGTAACTGAAAATATGAACAAAGTCTACGGTGGCATTTTTCCTGCTTAAGAGCAGAGAGCTGGCGGAAGACGATGAGTCTTAGGGGTCAATTCCGGCCATCCAGCCTTGATGTAGATCAGGAGAAAATAATGAAGAATCCGATAGTAGGAGTAGGGTTGGCGCTGGCACTTGGTATGGCTCAACCGGCAAGTGCTGCACTAATTGATTTCACCGATGGTGGGTGGACGGCCAACAATCCCCGATTGTTCGGAAGCCTGTCGGTAACGCTCGAAGCGTTTGACACTGACGGGAACTCTACCGGATTTACCGAAACCGGTTTTGACGGCGACAGCTCCAAATGTTCACCAGTAGGACTGGCATGCACATCAGACGGCATCGGCATTGTCGATGATGAAGTCACTTTCGGAAACGGGGAAAAAACAGACGTACAACGCCTCAAGGTTTCCTTCTCTCAACAGGTAGATATTCTCTCGGTCTTTTTCCTGGATCTTTTTTCAGCGGACAGCACGACTGACTCACCTGCTGAGCTTGCGCAATTCCAGGTGAACGGAACTGGGGCCGGCGGCGGATTCACGGGAACAGCCTCTGACACCACAGGCCTGTTCGAAGGCACCATTCTTAATGCAAGCCCGCTTTCATCACTGGATGCCTTCACTGGTGTAACCTCCATTGAATTCTTTGCGGACACAGCTAAGCTGACCAGCCCGGATAATACAGACTTCGCCCTGGCTGGCATCCGTACCGCGTCAGTTCCTGAGCCTGGCACACTTGCATTGTTCAGTTTAGGCCTGCTCGGCCTGGGCATTGCACGTCGCCGTAAAGAAGCATAGTTCTGAACATATGTAGCTGAACTAGCCCCCAGGCGGGCCATAAAAGGGTCAATGGAAGCTCCATTGACCCTTGTTTCATGCTCTTGCAGAAAATTCAGTTCAATCAGGTTCTGGCACCCTCACCCAACCTTCCATTAACACCCGCGCACTGCGGCTCATGACGGCTTTGGTAGCAGTCCACTGGTTATTCACCAAAGTGGCTTCCGCACCTACCTGCAGGGTGCCCGAAGGGTGCCCGAAGGTAACGGAAGTGCGGTCCCCACCGCCGGCTGCAAGATTAACCAGCGTTCCGGGAACGGCTGCAGCGGTCGCAATCGCAACGGAAGCAGTGCCCATCATGGCGTGGTGAAGTTTGCCCATGGACAGGGCCCGGACCAGTACGTCCACATCCCCTGCCCTGATGTTCTTGCCGCTGGATGAGACGTAATCCGCCGGCTTGGCAACAAAGGCCACTTTCGGGGTGTGCTGGCGGCTGGCGGCTTCGTCGATATGGTTGATGAGTCCCATCTTGACGGCACCATGGGCACGGATGGTTTCGAACATGGCCAGGGCTTTTTCGTCGCCGTTGATGGCTTCCTGGAGCTCCGTGCCCTTGTAACCGATATCCTCGGCGTTGACGAAGATGGTGGGAATACCGGCGTTGATCATGGTGGCCTTCAGGGTGCCGACGCCGGGCACTTCCAGGTCGTCCACCAGGTTGCCCGTGGGGAACATGGAGCCTTCGCCGTCGGCCGGGTCCATGAACTCCACCTGGATTTCCGCTGCCGGGAAGGTGACGCCGTCCAGCTCGAAATCGCCGGTTTCCTGCACTTCGCCATTGGTGATGGGGATGTGGGCGACGATGGTTTTCCGGATATTGGCCTGCCAGATACGGATGGTGGCGGTGCCGTTCTCGGGAATACGGTCTGCCTCGACCAGGCCGCTGCTGATGGCAAAAGCACCGACGGCTGCTGAGAGGTTGCCGCAGTTGCCACTCCAGTCCACAAAGGGCTTGTCGATGGATACCTGGCCGAACAGATAGTCCACGTCGTGGTCCGGCATGGTGGGCTTGGACAGGATCACGGTTTTGCTGGTGCTGGAGGTGGCGCCGCCCATGCCGTCGATCTGTTTCTGGTAGGGGTCGGGGCTGCCGATCACCCGCAGCAGGAGTTTGTCCCGGGCTTCGCCCGGGGTTTGGGCGGCCTCGGGGAGGTCGTCCAGGCGGAAGAAGACGCCTTTGCTGGTGCCGCCACGCATGTAGGTGGCTGGGATTTTAATCTGTGGCTTGTTTGGCATGGGGTACCTTTTTGCTTGTGTCGGATTACGCTTCGCTAATCCGACCTACGTTGGATTGGCGATAGCTATGACGTAGGTCGGATTAGGCCCAGAGGGCCGTAATCCGACATTCCGCAGATTACGCCGCACCTTCCGATTGCAGGAAATCTTCTGCAAACCGCTGCAACACACCACCTGCGCTGTAGATCGACACTTCCTCGGCAGTATCCAGCCGGCAGATTACGGGCACTCGTTCCGTGCTGCCGTTTTTGCGGTGGATGACCAGGGTAAGCTCGGCGCGGGGCGATGGGGTGCCTTCCACGTCGTAGGTTTCGGTGCCGTCGATGGCGAGGGTTTTGCGGGTGGTGCCTTCTTCGAACTGCAATGGCATTACACCCATGCCCACCAGGTTGGTGCGGTGGATACGCTCGAAACCTTCGGCCACGATGGCTTCCACGCCGGCCAGTGCCACGCCTTTGGCAGCCCAGTCGCGGGAAGAGCCCTGGCCGTAGTCGGCGCCGGCGATGATGATCAGCGGCTGCTTGCGCTCCATGTAGGTTTCAATGGCTTCCCACATGCGGGTGACCTTCCCTTCCGGCTCGATCCGCGCCAGGGAGCCCTGCTTCACGTTGCCGTTTTCGTCCCGGACCATTTCGTTGAACAGCTTCGGGTTGGCGAAGGTGGCACGCTGGGCAGTCAGGTGATCACCCCGGTGGGTGGCGTAGGAGTTGAAGTCTTCCTCCGGCACGCCCATTTTGTGCAGGTATTCACCGGCGGCGCTGTCCATCAGGATGGCGTTGGATGGCGACAGGTGGTCAGTGGTGATGTTGTCCGGCAGCACTGCCAGCGGGCGCATGCCCTTGAGGGTTTTCTCGCCGACCATGCCGCCTTCCCAGTATGGCGGGCGACGGATGTAGGTGCTCTGGGGCCGCCAGTCGTAGTTCGGGTTGGTATTGGCATGGGCATCCCGGGTGATGTCGAACATCGGGATGTAGGTACTGCGGAACTGTTCCGGCTTCACGCTGGATTTCACGATGGCGTCAATTTCCGCGTCGTCCGGCCAGATATCCTTCAGGGTGACAGGATTGCCGTCCTGGTCGTAACCCAGGGCATCTTTTTCGATGTCGAAGCGGATGGTGCCCGCGATGGCATAAGCGACAACCAGCGGTGGTGACGCCAGGAATGCCTGTTTCGCGTAGGGGTGAATCCGGCCGTCGAAGTTACGGTTACCGGAGAGTACGGCGGTGGCGTACAGGTCACGGTCGATGATTTCCTTCTGGATTTCCGGATCCAGCGCGCCGCTCATGCCGTTACAGGTGGTGCAGGCAAAGGCCACCACGCCGAAGCCGAGCTTTTCCAGCTCATCCATCAGGTTGGCTTCTTCCAGGTACATCTTCACCGTTTTGGAACCCGGTGCCAGGGAAGTTTTCACCCAGGGTTTGCGGGTGAGCCCCAGTTTGTTGGCGTTACGGGCAATCAGGCCGGCAGCCACCATGTTGCGGGGGTTGCTGGTGTTGGTGCAGCTGGTGATAGCCGCGATGATGCACGCGCCATCCGGCATCTTGCCCTCTTCCTGTTCCCATTCGCCGGCAATGCCGCGCTCGGCCAGCTCAGAGGTTGGCAGGTGTGCATGCGGGTTGGAGGGGCCAGCCAGGGTGCGGGTAACCTTCGACAGGTCGAACTTCAGCACACGCTCGTATTCAGCGTTTTTCATGCTGTCGGCCCACAGGCCGGTTTCCTTCGCATACTTCTCGACCAGAGCCACCTGATCGTCTTCACGGCCGGTGAGCTTCAGGTAATCGATGGTCTGGCCGTCGATGTAGAACATGGCAGCGGTAGCGCCGTATTCCGGAGTCATGTTGGAGATGGTGGCGCGGTCACCTACGGTGAGGCTGTCTGCGCCTTCGCCGTAGAATTCCAGGTAAGCGCCCACCACCCTTTCCTTGCGCAGGAATTCAGTGATCGCGAGAACCATATCAGTACCGGTAATGCCCGGCTGCAGCTTACCGGTCAGTTCCACGCCAACGATGTCCGGCAGGCGCATCATGGAGGCGCGTCCAAGCATCACGCTCTCCGCTTCCAGGCCGCCAACGCCCACGGAGATAACGCCCAGGGCGTCCACCATCGGGGTGTGGCTGTCGGTGCCTACGCAGGTATCCGGGAAGGCAACACCATCGCGGCTCTGAACCACCGGTGACATCTTCTCCAGGTTGATCTGGTGCATGATGCCATTGCCGGGAGGAATCACATCTACGTTCTTGAACGCGGTCTTGGTCCAGTTGATGAAGTGGAAGCGGTCGTCGTTGCGGCGGTCTTCGATCTGGCGGTTCTTCTCGAACGCGTCCTTTTCAAAGCCGGCGTGCTCCACGGCCAGGGAGTGGTCTACGATCAGCTGGGTGGGAACGACAGGATTGACCTTGGCCGGGTCGCCCCCCTTCTCCTTGATGGCGTCCCGCAGGCCTGCAAGGTCCACCAGGGCTGTCTGGCCGAGGATGTCATGGCAGACAACCCGGGCCGGATACCAGGGAAAGTCCAGGTCCCGCTTGCGTTCAATCAGCTGTTTAAGGGAGTCCGTCAGTGCCTCTGGATCACACCGGCGGACCAGTTGCTCCGCGAGGATTTTGGAGGTGTACGGAAGCTTGTCATACGCGCCAGGCTGGATGTCTTCCACGGCCTGGCGGGTGTCGAAATAGTCCAGGTCTGTGCCTGGGAGGGGTTTGCGGTAATCTTTGTTCATTGGTTTACGCTCCTAGGGGTCAGGCTCAGGAGTCTGACCCCGCATGGGGTCTGACCCCACTAATACTGACCCGGCTTAACTAGTGCCGGAATTGAGGCCTGGTCAAATGTTTTGGGGTCTGACCCCATTCGGGGTCAGACCCCTCGACCACGTAGGTCGGATTAGGCAAAGCCGTAATCCGACAAACAGGCTGCTCTCATCTCTTAATCGCGCTGGTCGATCGGCACCCACTCCGAATGCTCCGGGCCGTTGTAGTCGGCGCTGGGGCGGATGATGCGGTTGTTTTCGCGCTGCTCTTTCACGTGGGCGGTCCAGCCGGATACCCGGGACATCACGAAGATGGGGGTGAACAGCTCGGTGGGAATGCCCATGAAGTGATAGGCGGAGGCGTGGAAGAAGTCGGCGTTACAGAAGAGTTTCTTCTCGCGCCACATGACCTCTTCGCAGCGCACCGATACCGGGTACAGCACGGTGTCGCCCACTTCGTTGGCCAGTTTCTCGGACCACTTCTTGATGATGGCGTTGCGCGGGTCAGATTCGCTGTAGACGGCGTGGCCGAAGCCCATGATCTTTTCCTTGCGCTCCAGCATGCCCAGCAGGCCCTTTTCGGCTTCGTCCGGGGTCTGGAACTTCTGGATCAGGGCCATGGCTGCCTCGTTGGCACCACCATGGAGAGGACCACGCAGGGTGCCAATGGCGCCGGTTACACAGCTGTGGATATCAGACAGCGTGGAAGCGCAGACACGGGCGGCGAAGGTGGAGGCGTTGAATTCGTGCTCGGCGTAGAGAATCAACGAGACGTTCATTACCCGCTCGTGCAGTTCGTTGGGCTTCTTGCCGTGGAGCAGTTCCAGGAAATGCCCACCAATAGAGTCCACGTCGCTGGCGGTTTCAATGCGCACGCCTTCGTGAGCAAAGCGGTACCAGTAGGTAATAATGGCCGGGAACAGGGCCATCATGCGGTCGATCTTGTCGTCCTGCTGGCTGAAATCGGTTTCCGTTTCCAGGTTGCCCAGCATGGAGCAGCCGGTGCGCATGACGTCCATGGGGTGGGCGTCTTTCGGAATGTGCTCAAGGACTGTCTTCAGGGCGTATGGCAGTTCACGCAGGCTCGCCAGCTTTTTCTTATAGGCGTCCAGCTCCTGCTGGTTGGGCAGTTTCCCGCGCAGAAGCAGGTAGGCGACTTCTTCGAACTGTGCGTTTTCGGCCAGGTCGCTGATGTCATAGCCGCGATAGGTCAGGCCTGTGCCGGACTGGCCCACGGTACACAGTGATGTTACTCCGGCTACCTGGCCCCGAAGGCCGGCGCCACCGAGTTTTTTTGCTTCAGCCATGGTGTTTTCCCCCTCATCATTGATTCTGGCGTCGGATTACGCTTCGCTAATCCGACCTACGTTTTATGTCTAAGGGGTCAGACCCCTTGGGGTCTGCCCCCATTTATACTGATCAATTAGTATCGGTTGTCGGATTACGCCTTCGGCTAATCCGACCTACATTTTATTTTCGGCCTGGGTATTTGTAGGTCGGATTAGGCAAAGCCGTAATCCGACAATCAGGCTTAATATCAAGCTTTTTTGTGCTGAAACAACTCATCCAGCTTCTGTTCAAAGTCGTGGTAGTTCAGGAAATCGTACAGTTCCATCCGCGTTTGCATCAGGTCGACGACGTCTTTCTGGTCGCCTTTCTCCAGGATGTTTTCGTACACCATCAGCGCGGCTTTGTTCATGGCGCGGAAGGCGCTTAGCGGGTACAGCACCATACCGGCGCCGGCCTCTGCAAGTTCCTTGCGGTTGTACAGCGGTGTGGCGCCGAATTCGGTGATGTTGGCCAGTACCGGCACGTCCAGCGCTTCGGAGAAAGCCTTGTAGTGTTCGAGTTCGGTCACCGCTTCGGCGAAGATGCCGTCGGCACCGGCTTCAACGCAGGCCCTGGCGCGTTCGATGGCTGCTTCCAGGCCTTCTTTCTGGAAGGCGTCGGTGCGAGCCATGATGAAGAAGTCTTCGTCTTCACGGGCGTCCACGGCGGCCTTGATGCGGTCCACCATTTCTTCCTGGGACACGATTTCCTTGTTGGGGCGATGACCGCAGCGCTTCTGTGCTACCTGGTCTTCAATATGGACCGCGGCTGCACCGGCGCGTTCCATTTCCTTGATGGTGCGGCCGATGTTGAACGCGCCGCCCCAGCCAGTGTCGATGTCAACCAGCAGCGGTACGTCGGTGGCTGACGTAATCCGGCGGACGTCTTCCACGACATCGTTCATGGTGGTAATACCCAGATCCGGCAGGCCATAGGAGGCATTCGCTACGCCACCACCGGACAGGTAAATCGCCTGGTGCCCCACTTTGTCGGCCATCATGGCGGTATAGGCGTTGATGGTACCCACGATCTGGAGCGGGTGGTTGTCTTTCAGCGCCTTGCGGAAGCGGGCGCCCGGGGATAGTTTTTTGGTCATGGTGGTGGCCTCTCTGTTCTGGTGATTTTCTGCTGTCGGATTACGGCTACGCCTAATCCGACCTACGGGTCTGGTGGTTTTCTGCTGTCGGATTACGGCTACGCCTAATCCGACCTACGTTACTGGTTTTCTGCGTTGGTATTTGTAGGTCGGATTAGGCGTAGCCGTAATCCGACAAGATCCGTTGCCCCCTGCAATTATCAGATCGTCAACGCCCCTTCCTTTATCTTTCTCTCGATGTTCTGGCGAGCAGCGTTAATGTGGCGCTTCATCAGAAACTCCGCCAGCTCGCCGTCGCGCTGGGCGATGGCTTCTGCGATTCTTCGGTGTTCTCCCAGGGCCATGTGGGGGCGGCCGGAGGAGGTGCTTAGCCGATAACGGTACATCCGGACCATATAGTAAAGATCACCCAGCAGCATTTGCGCGAGTTTTGTGTTGCGGCTGCCGGTGGCGATGCGGTGATGGAAATCGTAATCACCCTCAGCCTGGTAGTAGGCCTGGCCCTGGGCCTGTTCAATCATCTGTTCGTGGCTGTCGAGGGTTGCGTGGAGGTCTGCGATTTCTTCGTCAGTCATTCGCTCGGCGGCCTGGCGGGCGGCGAGGCCTTCCATGGTTTCGCGAATGCGATACAGCTCCATGAGTTCTTCAGCACTCACGGAGACGACTTTAACGCCGGCATGGGGCCGGCGGACGAGTAATCCACGGGATTCGAGGCGGCCAAGGGCCTCCCTCAGCGGGCCACGGGTGAGATTGAAACGGGAGCAGAGCTCAACTTCCCCGATTTTTTCGCCGGGAACCAGGTCGCCTTTTACGATGGCCGTTTGCAGACAATCGAAGGCTTCATCGGCTCGGGTATAGGTTTGACTGGCAACTTCAGACATAAATTGTCAACAATAGTGACTTTGAGGACCCGGAATTTACGCCCGAACGACGCTATTGTCAACAATCCACGGATTAAAGATTGAACAATTGTTGACATGGCACCCTGAGTGCGCGCTTTACTTCCCCAATAGCTCCCCTACCGGGGTTAAATTGCTAACATGGTCGCAAAGGGTTTTGACGATCATTAACAGTGGTGTCGCGATGATGAGCCCCACCGGGCCCCAGAGCCAACCCCAGAACAACAGGCCTATAAAGATGGCGATCTCGTTGAGGCTGGAGAGCCGGCTGGTCAGCATCGGAAGTAGCAGATTACCCTGAATGCTGCTGATAACGAGCGAGACAACGGCAACGAGTACCGCCATGTCGATGGTACCGAACTGAATGAAGGCCGCCACGCCAGTACCCAAAAGCACCAGAAATGGCCCCAGGTACGGGACGACGCTTGCCAGGCCGGCAACCACACCCCAGAAAATGGCCTGTTCAACCCCTATCAGGTAGAACGCCAGCCAGGTGAAAAAACCCACAAACACAGCAGACAACAGCATGACGAACAGAAAGCGCCGAACCTGGCTATGGAATTCATTCATGATTCGCGCCGCCTTGCGCATACGATGGAATGACGGCCCCGACAGCCTGACGACTTTACGCTTGTAGAGTCTCCCCGCCGACAACATGAAAAATACCAGCAGCAGCGCGGAAAAACCCTGGGACACCAGCACCACTATTTCCGAAGAACCCTCGATCAGGTATTCACTGATATCGAAGTTTTCATCCACAACTTTGACCCGGGTCACTTCCGGCTCGTCCGTCTCCTCCTCTTCACCTTCTGCACTGTCTTCGATTTTCTTGGCGACATCCTGGGCCTTTTCCATAACGCCTTCTTCCTCCGGCGCCGAGCGCGCTTCTGCACGCTGGAACTGCTCGATTGCGAGAGGTGCCTTATCCAGTATCGCCATCGTTTCCCGCTTCAGGGGGATGCTGGCTGCTGTAACGGTGGCCACGACAATGATCAACACCAGCGCTGCGCCAAGCATACGGGGCACCCGGAATCGCTCCAGCCCGGACACCAACGGGTCCAGCGCGTAACTGATGAGTATGGCCACCACCAGGGGCAGCAGCACCGCCTGGGCCCACGAAATGAAATACAGCGCGGCAATGGTGGTCAGGATTATTATTGCAGTACTGCGGACATTAACCCCCGGTATCAGGCCACGTTCAGACACGCTTTCTGATTCTTCGTCCCGTCCTTCCATGACTATGTTCTCTCTTGTTCTGGCGGTGGCGTGTACTGGTACAACCAGGTTTCTGTCAGTATCTGGTCACCCAGTTTCAGTTGCAGGCGGAGATTAATCGGCTCCACGGAGTCATCGGGTACCAGATCGAACATGGCGCGGTAGCCACCATTCGAAGGCAGGGGCCGGGCCGAGGTAATTTCCACCTCGCCGCGGCTGGCGGTAATCACCGGCTCCACCTCGGCATCGTCGGCAAGCATAGGCAGTGGCCCGCCGGCGAAATCCACCGCAAACCGCCAGGAAAAATAGGTTCGTTCCTGGCCGATCACACCGCCAATCCCGGTGCGGGTTGCTTGCACAGTAGCCAGTGAGTCGGGGCGTTCTGGCGCCTCCGAACCCCATGTCAGGGTGTAGCCGTACAGGTATTCGGTTCCCGGTTTCAGTGGCTCTTCCGGGTTCCAGAAGGCAACGATGTTGTCGAAGGTTTCATCGTCAGTGGGAATCTCCACCAGCCTCACGCTGCCCGGCCCCCACTCCCCGTGGGGCTGGACCCAGGCGCTGGGGCGTTTGTCGTAGAACACGCCGTCGTCCTGGTAGTTGGCAAAATCCCGGTCTCGCTGCAGCAGCCCGAAACCTCGCGGGTTTTTGTCGACAAAACTGTTTACCCGCACCGAGCGTGGATTCACCAGGGGCCGCCATAGCCACTCACCCTGGCCGTTATGAACCGCCAGCCCATCGGAATCATGAATCTCCGGGCGCCAGTCGTTCGCCATTCGACGATGGTTCTCTCCGGTCTGGTACATGCTGGTCAGGGGCGCTATCCCCACTCGCTCCATGGGTTTGCGTGGGTACAAGGCAGCGTCCACCTTCATGACCATGTTGCGCCCCGGGGTCATGGTGAAGGCGTAGGCTCCGGTGGTACTGGGAGAGTTGAGCAAGGCATAGATCACCAACTGGTGACTGCCCGAAGCGGGTTTCTCCAGCCAGAACTCGGTAAACTGCGGAAACTCTTCTTCCTCATTGAGGCCGGTGTTAATGGCCAGCCCCCGGGCGGAAAGCCCGTACTGCATGTCGGAACCTACAGCGCGGAAATAGCTCGCCCCGAGAAAAGCAGCCAGATCCCTTTCGTGGTCTGTGTGGAAGTGCACCCGGAAGCCCGCATAACCCAGGTCTGCGGGTAAAGTGCCCAGGGGCTGCTCACCGTCATAACGGAAGTATTCCGGTGCATAGGCCAGTTCGCGGGCCTCTCCGCCCTCTATTTCATGGATTCGCACCGGAGATCTGAAATACAGGCCCAGGTGGAATAACTGAACCTGGAAGGGATTATCGTCATTGCGCCACAGGGCTTCTTCGGGACGAAAACGGATGGCCTGGTAGTCGTCCCAGGACAGATCCCGCAGGGAGCGCGGCAGATCCCCCTCCCCGGATTTCCAGGGTTCACTGGCCAGGGCCCGGGCGTGGCCCTTGAGCCACCCATAACTGAACGGCCGGGCCTCTCCCACTGTATCAGCCTGTGCCTGCCGGCCGGTTAACAATGCGGACAGGGGCAGTGCCTGAACGCCCGCCAGGGCAATAAACGTTTTGATCAGCTTGCGTCTGTCCATGTTGTGCTCCTCGTTACCGGGCGGGATCGTTAGCCCCATATACGCTGCGTTTGCCAAGCATGGTTATACGGCGCCCCCAGAAACTGTGGGGTGGTGACTGCCACGCCAGTTGGTGCAGCTCCGCCACGGATTGCCTGTCGCGGAAGATCTGGCTGAGTTCGCTGCGAGACAGCGATCCCGGCCCCTCGGCACTGCAAGATTGGACCAGCGGCTCCAGTAACTCCGCTCTGCGGGCAAGTCGGATATCCCTTGCCAGGGCCTGATGAAGCTGATTGAGCCGGGGACGGACCACCGCTTCTTCCACGGCGGTCAGCACGGAATCGGCACCACTGTGAAGCCTGGCAGCCCGGGCATCTTCCAGCACCCGGACGGTCGAGCGCTCTTCCGGTATCAGCAGCAAGCCCCATTTGCGCAGCCTTTGCCCAAGTCCGACACGGCTAAGCAGGACTGACGTCGGAGCAGCCAGTACCAGTGGCACGGCTACCGGCAGTGACCAGAGAAAAAACATGGGGTCCAGGCTCCAGGCAAAGGCAGACCAGCCGGCGCCTACCAGCATTCCGGGGAACTGGGTAAGAAAAGCGTCCCGCCAGGTGGTTTCCTGTGTGCGGTTCTGGCCGGCCCATGTCAGTGACAGGTTTAACAGGGCGCCGAGTACATAACGGCTGTGGGCCATCATCCGCACCGGGGCCAGCAGCACCGAAACGACAATCTCCGTAATCACGCTGAAAAACAGGCGAAAGAAACCACCGAACTCTCTGGCAGTGCCATGGATAACGGCGTCCAGAATGGCCAGAAACTTGGGAATAAACAGCAGTGACAAGGTGCTCAGCGCCAGACCAAGGGCCCATTCCGGGCGCCATTCCGGCCAGAGCGGCGCCAGCCCCTGATGCCCCTCCGGGAAATAATCGATGCTGGCGAGTGTCATCTGTACCGCCTCCACGGTCGTCAGCATCAGGAATCCCAGCCACAGCGGTGACGCCATGTAAGCCATAACGCCGTTAAGCAGTGCCATCCTGTGCGCCAGCCGCAAGCGGCGGCCGAACAGCAGGATCCACAGATGCTGGAGATTCCCCCGGGACCAGCGGTTGTCGCGGGAGAGCTCGTCGGACAGCGTTGGGGGTGATTCTTCGAAACTGTTACCCAGGCCGGGCTCCAGCCAGACTTCGTATCCGGCACGGCCCATATAGGCGGCCTCTACGAAGTCGTGGCTCATGATGGGGCCGCGGAAAAGGCCAAAACCGCGCAGCTTGCGCAGGCCGCAGTGATCCATGAAGGGCCTGATCCGGATAATGGCGTTGTGCCCCCAGAAGGCAGCATCGCCCATCTGAATGGCCGCCAGGCCAGTGGCAAACAGCGTCGAATACAGGCGGTTGGAGAACTGCTGAATCCTTGCGAACAGGGATTCGCCGTTGATCACCGAGGGGGCCGTCTGCAGTATGCCCACGTTCGGCTCCCGCTCCATCAGTTTCACCATACGCACAATGGTATCGGCACTGAGCAGGCTGTCGGCATCAAGCACCACCATATAACGGTAGCGGCGGCCCCAGCGGCGCAGGAAGTCGGCCACGTTACCGCTCTTGAAGTTGAGATTCACACGCCTGCGGCGATAGAACAGCCGGCCTTCTGCCCCCAGTTCCCGGCAAAGCCGGTACCAGGCCGCCTGCTCTTCAAGCCAGATATTCGGGTCGCGGCTGTCCGAGAGGATGTGGAATTCGAACTGATCCAGATGGCCGGAACGGTCCAGGTCCTGATAGACCGCCTTGAGGCCACTCAGAGTCCAGTGCACCGGCTCGTGGTACACCGGCATGATGATCGCGGTTTTCGCAAGCGGCGTGGCTTCCAGTGCCTCACCGGCATGCCGTTTCAGCAGGCTGTGACGATCACCTCCCGCCAGCCTGAGCACAAAGCCAAAGATGGCCGTCCAGAAGCCAACGGCAATCCACATATACAGCAGCGAAAACAGAACCAGAAGCCCCAGCTCCACAAGGGTTCCGCCATGGTAGGGCAAAATCCATAGCAGGAAGTAACAGGCTATGAGGGTTTGCCCCACAACAAACACCGTCAGCAACAGGCGCCTGAGTGTGGCGACCCTGCGCCAGCTACCGGAGCGTGTGCGGGCTGGTGTGGCGTTTGCGGCTCCGGTGTCAGTCATATCCGATTCGCCCCCGCTTCAGCGGTGGATTAGCGTCTGGAATGGATTCGGTGGGTAGCTCGAAATAGTGAGCAATGCTGCCCATGCACCTGGCGGGCAGATCCGCCCCGCCCCCGTCAGCCAGGGCCGAATCCACAAGACGAAGCGCCTGCCTGCAGGCATCGGTGGTCAGGGGAACACCGTCATCCCCCAGGTAGGTCAATACCCGCTCCAGCGCCTGTTGGCAGGAAATCTCTGGCGTAGACGTCGTTGTCATGATTCGCTCTGGCCATTCCTGGCAGCTTCCGACAGTGTATAGGTCCAGACTTCGGTCAGCGGCTTGTCGTCAATCAGTAGCTGGCCCCGAAATACCGGGTCATCTCCGTCACCCGGCCGTACGAGCATCGACAGGCGCCAGTTGTTGTCCGCTTTTATGTACTCAACAAAATGCTCGATGATTTCGGCGCCTTTACTGTCACCAGCCTCGCTGACCTTGCTGACTACCGCAGCGTCCGGCTTGAGGTTATCCAGCGGCCCGCCGGCGAAATCAACAATAATCCGGTAGGCGTTTTCAGCATCACCGCCCCCTGTGCGGTTGCCGTCTCCCACGAAGGTTTTGACAACCCGGCCGGTGTCCTGGCCAGCGACGCTGTGATTTCCGAAACTGAGCCGGTAGGAAAAGGTGCGATGGTCGCCTTCATTCACCGCTTCCCCCGGTTTCCAGAAAGCGACGATGTTGTCGTTGGTTTCGGAATCCGTGGGGATTTCCACCAGCACAACTTCTCCATCCGCCCAGCCCTTTGCGGGGGACACCCAGGCGCTGGGCCGAAGGTCATAGCGGGCTTCGGCATCCTCGAACTGGTGAAACTCCGTGTCTCTCTGGATCAGGCCAAAACCGCCGAGCCGGTTTACCTGAAGGTAACTGAGGCTGAGCCGGGAAGGATTGAGAAGCGGGCGCCACAGCCACTCGTCGTTACCCTTGTCGTGGACCAGCAAGCCATCGGAGTCATGGACCTGTGGCCTCCACTCCCCTGCCGGTCGCAGCGTGTTTTCACCGTAATAGAACATGGACGTGAGCGGCGCAAGGCCCAACTGCTCCATACCACTGCGGAAAAACAGCTCCGCCGTTACGTCGATACGTGTGGCAGGGCCGGGCTGTATATCGAAGCGGTAGGCGCCCGCCACACTGGGGCCGTCCAGCAAGCCGAAGACCCGGGTCCGGTCGCTGCCACCGCCGGGCCGCTCGATCCAGAACTCTGTGAAGGAAGGCAGTTCCTCGCCGGAGGGCAGGCCCGTGTCCACGGATACGGCCCTTGCGGAGAGCCCGAAGCGGTTTTTCGACCCTACACCGCGAAAGTAGCTTGCTCCGGCAAAAACAAGGAACTGATTATGTTCAGTCTCCTCGCCGAGGGGATAGGTGAGTTTGAAGCCGGCATAACCAAGGTTGGCCGGTACTCGCTTAGCAAGTTCATCACCGGGAAAACTGAAGGCACTCTTATCGAAGGGTATAGGCCGTACACCGCTGGCATCAACTTCGTTGAGTTTTACGGTGTGGGTGTAATAGTTGCCCGGTGGAACCAGCATGACCCGAAACCGTGAACGACCTTCCCGCCACAGGCTGGCCTCCGGATCGAACCGGATGGCCTGATAATCACGGTAGTTCAGGTCTCTGAGAAATCCCGGCACCTCTGGTGGCGGCTGGTATTTACTCTCTGCCAGTTCCCTGGCCCGGTCGACCACCTCCCGGAATTCGAAAGCGTGAGCCTGAAAGGCGTAGAAAATACATGGCAAAAAAAGCAGCGATAGCAATCCTGTCCCTGAGTGCATGGTTCTCCGACCTCACTAATATCCCTTAGGACACTAATGTAGCACCTGCGGCCAAAGCTTTCTCAAGTGACATCTTCGTAAGGCTGCGCACACCAACGACGCAATAGAGGTCAGATCCCCATGGACAGCGAGAAACGCACATCCGGATGGTCCGGGGTGGTCATGGTTGTGCTTGAAGCGTGAATCATCCGGCCAACACTGACATTGGCGGTAAAAGCCCGCCCTCGCATTTTCAGTGCTACCTGGCCGGCACAGGCTTTGCCGTGTCGGTCTGTCTGGCCTGCGGAATAAGGAACCCAGCCCTGTAATACCGCAAAATTGATGCTGGAAAGCACACCGTCCATGAATGGCATGGGCCAGGTGGGGCTGGCCGTATCCAGGCGCAGCCATCCGCCCCTGATCACGGAAACCGACTGGCCATTGAAGCCGGTGAGCATGGACGGGCCCGCAACGTTCAAATATTCAGACGCCGGAAGGTCCTCATCCGCAAACTGATACCGGCCTTTGATACGCCAGTTCCATCGAAGCAATTCCTGCTCCAGCGCTGCGGACATGGCCACCTTGTAGAAATCTTCTTTATCGGCCGCAACATCCTGCCCGGGATAATCGGTTGCCTGGAATTCACGGCCGCTCAGGGCCAGCACGCCGGTGCTTGCGGACAGGCCTCCCCAGAGTTCGTGCCCACCCTTTGCTTTCAGGCCCAGGGTCGAGAGCTGGTAACGGGATTCAGACACCAGGTTTTCTTCCTGGAAAGACGTGGTATCGCGGCCCCGGTGCCGGGCAACCCCATCAAAGGCCATTCCAAACCGGGAAAACAGGGGGCGACTGACTCCGAAGCCCACGATGCGGGATTCACCGCTGGCATTGAAGCGACGATCTCCATCACTGACAGCACGATCATAACGGGACCTGCCCGCCTCAAACTGTAATCGGTTGGCGCCTGCCGGGAACCGGTAACGAAAAGACGCAGCGCTGGAATCGGAGTCATTTTTGTACGACCGGGCATCCCGGAAATCAAAGCCAATGGCGTCGCTCTGGCTGACCAGACTGTCTGCGGCAACCCCCAGGGCACCATCGCGACCATCCGTGTTCAATTCCGTCTTGCCGGAAAACTTCAGCCGTGACCGCAGCCAGTGCTCTCGCTCTTCCTTGAACGCATCGGTACTTCCGGCCAGGTTTCCGGAATACGGCTGCCAGCCATTGCGCAGCCAGGTGCCGCTTTCTTTGGCATGGAGAGGTTGTCCGGAAATGCACCATAGCAGTGCAATCAACAGGAATAATTTCAAGGTTCAGGGTCCCGCCAGATAGCGCCGGCCTTCGCAGCCAGGGAAAGCCGTTTTTTCTGAATATTCTTTCATGGGGGAATGTATTGCATCGGGAGGGATATATCCAGCACTGGTTGCCAAATTTTACAAACCAAATGTGCATATTTTACAGACAGTTACGATGCTATTTGCAAGTTTTTTCTATGCAAATCAACAGGCAGCATCAAAGGTGATCGGGTTCACCCTATTACCAATCTATACAATTCCGTACCCCGGCCTCCATTTAAACGAACAACTTGGTTACACTTGGCATACTTTGTGAGTCTGCCCTCACGGATGACTGACTGAAACAAGGCCGCGACCCAAGCGAATATAAGGACGAACGTTATGATCAAGAAGTGTCTCTTCCCTGTTGCCGGATACGGTACCCGTTTTCTGCCGGCCACCAAGGCCATGCCCAAGGAAATCCTGCCGATTGTGAACAAGCCCCTGGTTCAGTACGGCGTGGAAGAAGCTGCTGAAGCGGGCGTTCACGAATTCGGATTCGTCACCGGCCGGGGCAAACGCGCCATTGAAGACCACTTCGACATCAGTTACGAACTGGAGCACCAGATAGCCGGTTCAGGCAAGGAAGACCTGCTTGACTCCATTCGCGAGCTGATTAACAACAACTCCTTTGCCTTTACCCGCCAGAACGAAATGAAAGGCCTGGGCCATGCCATTCTTACCGGCCGAAACCTGGTGGGTGACAACCCGTTTGCAGTAGTACTGGCGGATGACTTCTGTGTGGCGGACAGCGACGGCGAAGGTGTGCTGGCGCAGATGGTGAAACTCTACAACCAGTTCCGTTGCTCCATCGTGGCCATTGAGGAAGTGCCGGAGGATGAAACCCACAAGTACGGTGTGATTGCCGGCGAGTCCATGAAAGATGGCCTTTACCGCATAACCGACATGGTGGAAAAGCCCGCCCCTGAGGATGCACCCAGCAACCTGGCCATTATCGGCCGTTACATCCTTACGCCGGATATTTTCGACATCATCAAGCGCACGCCTCCGGGCAAGAATGGTGAGGTGCAGATTACGGACGCCCTGCTGGAGCAGGCCAGGAATGGTTGCGTGCTGGCCTACAAGTTCAAGGGGCGCCGCTTTGACTGTGGCAGCATTGATGGCTTTGTGGAAGCCACCAACTACGTCTACGAGAATATCTACAAGAAAGGCAAGTAAGCAGTTCTGGCCTATTTACCCAGTATCTGCAGAACCATGCGCCGGTTCTCCCCGGAGGTCTTCCGGAACCGGCGCAGCAGTTCCACCTCTTCTTCCGTCAGCTGAAACCGGCTGATTTCTTTCTCCAGCTCCTTCAGTGCCGCCGACAGATCATCGCCCTGGCTGAAAGCCAGGCCCGGCAGTTCCAGTTGCCCGGTGTCTCCGGTGTCGTCCAGATCCAGCAGATCTTCCAGCGGGGTTTCCGTTCTGATGCACAGGTCAAGCAGTTCAGTAACGCCGGGATAACCGCGCTGCCTGACGTCAGTCGCTTCCCAGCCAACAACCCTGGACTCGTCAACGCCACACATCTGGGCTACGTCCTGGCGGGACAGCTGCCCGGCTTCCCGTATCTGCCGCAAACGGCGGTTGAAGGTTTGCAGGTACCGCATAAGGATTGTTCTCTGCCGGGTTTCTGAACGTTTAATTACACTTTCAGTGAATCAAACAGGAAATGTAACGTACATATAGCTTTGCACACAATCTGCCTATAATGAATCCACCAGCAATGGAATTACTCGGTATGGCGGCACAGATACTGGACAAAAATACGGCCTGGACGCTGATACTGGAAGCAGTGAACCGCAGTAACGAGACACTTCCATTACCCGGCAGCGACACAGCGGCCCTGAAACTTGGTAGTAACGGCGACTGGCAGTTATGTACCCAGGCCACTGCGGAGGCCAAAAGCCTGCTGTCGGTATTCCTGCCGCTGTGTTGCCCGCTTTCAAGGGGAGCGCCTTCGAGGGTGATCGGCCAGTTGGGCCAGAGCCTGGATGGCCGGATCGCCACGGTGACCGGCGCCTCGAAATTCATCAACGGTGAGGATGGCATTACCCATCTGCACCGCCTCAGAGCGGTGTCGGAAGCGGTTATTGTGGGTGCCGGCACCGCTGCTACTGATAATCCGAGGCTGACGGTTCGCAAAGCCCCGGGCGCCAATCCCGTGCGGGTGGTGATTGATCGCAACCGCCGGGTACCGGATAACCACCATCTGTTCAGTGACGAAGCGGCGCCTACCCTCCGACTGGTTGCCGGTGAGTACCGGGCCGGCCACAAACTGATTCCCCGGCAGGGCGTTACCGAAGTTCCCTGTCTCGGCAGTGATAGCACCACAGCCCCCGCTCACATCCTGTCGGTTCTGGCGGATTTCGGCCTGCGCAAGATCTTTGTGGAAGGTGGCGGGCTGACGGTATCGGCGTTTCTCTCTGCAGACCTTCTGGACCGGCTCCACGTGATGGTTGCCCCGATGATTATTGGCAGCGGCCGCCCTGCCTTCTCGCTTCCGGAGATCAGCCACCTTGGCAGTGCCCTGCGCCCCAGGGCCCAGATGCTAGACCTTGGCAGCGACATGCTGTTTGACCTGGACTTCACCCGGCAGGCGCACGGCCACGAATAATGAACAGCGCCCCCGGCAGGCTTGATACCAGCACCGCCAGGCCGTAGCCCACACTCAATGCCACCCCCTGCTCAGGCGGCAACCCTGCCATCGGCCACAACAGAGCGGCCGCTCCCTCACGTACCCCCCACCCGGCCACACTGACGGGTACCGCCATCGCCAGCAGTAACAGGCTGCACAGCGCCAGCAGGGTAAACATCTCTGAAGGCCCGGGGCCGTAGCCTGCGCCCAGAGCCAGCAATGCGAACACGCCCAGGTAGGTGGCCACAACCAGAGCGGATGAACACATCTGGATCAGGAACGCCGGCCAGCTTAACAGCGACTTGCGGATATCCCGCCGCAGGGCATACACATACCCCCTGCCCCGGGACCACAACCGGAACGAAAGCCCCAGTGCGACCACCACCGCGAATACCGCGAGCAAGGCGCCGCCGCCCAGATCGGCAACAACGCCGGCAACCCTTCCCTGGTGCAACGTGAGCCAGAGCCCGAGTACCAGCGCAACGGTTACCATGACCAGCTGGCCGGAAAGCCGTTCGATCATCACCGCATGGAGAGCCCCGAGCCGGGTCCCGGAGTCCTGGCCATGGCGCCAGGCGCGATTGACATCCCCGAGTACACCCCCGGGCAGAACCTGGTTCAGAAACGTGGCCAGGTAATATTCTCTTACGGCCACTGCAAAGGGCAGGCTGACACCCAGCTGCGCGGCGGTATAACGCCATCGCCAGGCCGACACCATTACCTGGACGACCGAAACCACCATGGCCGCCAGCAACATGGGCAGGGAAAAGCGGGCAAGCTCCTGCCAGAGCGCTGGAATATCTAGGAAGGTTGCAGTGGCCAGCAACAACACCAGCGTCAGGAGCCATCGTAACCACTGGGGTACGCCGGTTCGCAACACTCAGTTACCAGCCTTTGCGTGGGGCCGCGCAAACAGGTCCTGATGGCCAACGGAAATGGACAACTGCCGTTGCCGTGCCTGTGCCAGCCGCGTTTCAAACCAACGTTCTGCCCGCTGCCGTTCACCCGGGCTCTGCTCAAGTACAGCCTGTTGCCAGCCTTGCAACAAGGCAATCTGCAACTTCCACTGGTCCGGTGTCAGTTGCCAGGGGCTGGGAGCAACCGACACCTGGTAGCCACGGGTTTGCAGCTGTGCCTTCAGATAGCCAGTGGCGTCCGGGCCCAGGGCGGCCCCGGCGCCTTTTTCCCGGTGCTGATGGGCATTGACTGTTGCCAGTATCCACGGGTCGTCGGCCTCCGATGGCGACAATTCGAACCGGCCATCGTAGGTAAGCGCTATCAATACACCAGCGTTGCGAGCCGCGGCCGCATCGGCCAGTGCGGTTAACCAATCCGCTGACACCAGGTCAATCAGCGCCGAGGCTGTCAACAGTCTGGCATCCTCGGGAATCTGGCCGGAAAGCTCTGGCGCCGTCAGCTTGCAGGTTCTGGTTACAAGAGGAACATCCAGACGTTCCATCCGTTCCGCAACGCGGGACAGAAGGCCGGCATCCTGGTCCATCAGTACCCAGTGCTGGGGTACGGCCAGGGCCGGTGCCAGATAGCGGGCGTTGGAGCCCGTACCTGTGCCCAGGTCGGCAATGACCAGGGGGGACGCATGCTGACTTTTTTCTGTATCCGGAGTGTTGTACGCCTGCTCTGCCCACGCCCGCACCCCGGACATCAGTTCTCGGTTGCGGGCCTGGTGGTCCGCGGGTTCCCGCAGCGCCAGCCAGTCACTGTCGAAGACCGTAAGGTCGCCCGGGGATACCAGGCTTGAGAGCGCGTCCCGGAACTCCCTGGCGGCCTGGCTCCAGCTGCGCAGGTGCTGTGCCTGTTCGCGCGCCTCTGCAGTAGCCCGAGCCAATGCTGCCGGGACATTAACCCAGTTCTCCAGGCATTGCCTGAGCTGTGTTATGTCGCCAGCCGGGTACTGCCGGATACCGGGGCGGTTACCGGTGTTCGCCAGAGCGCCACCGTCGGTGGTGATAACGGGAAGGCCCGCTGCTATGGCTTCGTCGATGACCATGCCATAGCCTTCATACAACGAGGGCAAAACAAAGATATCCGCTTGCCGGTAGGCTTTTTTCAGCCCCTCGTCGTCCAGTTCACCGGCCAGGGTGATGCGTTCCTCAAGCCCGTATTGATCGACCAGCTGTCGTACACTCTGGCCGTAGGCTTCATCCCGGTCCATCGAGCCCGCCAGTGTGCAGTGCCACGGCAGGTGTTGAAGACCCTCAAGGGCCTCCACCAGATGATGCTGGGCCTTGCGTGGAGAAAGATGGGCCACACACAACAGGCTGATGGTGTCGCCGGACTCTTGTGAAGTCTGGGGTGAAGGCCGGGGTGAAGACTCGCCGGATGCGCTGACACCCGCAATGGTGTCTGCTCCCGGTTCCACAACACATATACGCTGTGGCGAAACCTCGTAATCCAGCAGTCGCTCCGCCGTGTGCCGGCTGGTAGCTATAACACCGGACACCACTGCCAGGGCCCGGCGTTCAGCCTCGAACAGCCAGTCCCGGGTTTGAGCTGTCAGACCGGTTTCATCCGCCAACGGATGATGCACCAGCGCCACGAGATTCAGCCGCCCGGCGTGGGCTGCAACCACATCGGGCAAAGCACCCATGGCCAGGCCATCCAGAACCACCGTGGAACCGTCCGCCACACCGGCCAGGAAGCTGTTCATTGACGCCTCTGCCAGGCGATCCGGTAACGGAAAACGACCACTCAGCCCCTCCCGGCATGCTTCAACGCCGGTGGCCCCGAGCCCCTCCGCTATCCGCCGGACATACCGGTAACCACCGGTATTCTGGTCAGGATCACCGGGAACAACAAAAAATACCGGGTGAGCGCCCTCAGAGCTTGCCATGGTAACTGGCCCAGGCAATATGGGATTCGCCGAGAGTAACTTTCATTCCGCACAACCCCCTGCCGGTCTCCCCCAGCCTGCCCTCCTGTATGGCTCCGGCCATCCGGTCAAACACCGTTGCGGCCATGAACTCGGTGGTGGTGTTGCGGCCAGCAAACTCCGGGATATCGTCCAGGTTTTTCATGTTGAATTCGGCGATCACTTCAGAGAGCACCTTTGAGGCCAGGCCGATATCCACTATGAGATCGTCCTCATCCAGCGCTTCCCGCTCGAAGGTTACGTCCACAACGTAAGTCGCGCCGTGCAGGCCCTGGGCGGGGCCGAAGATTTCACCGTTGAAGCTGTGGGCGATCATCATGTGGTCTCTGACAGTGAGACTGAACATAGGGTCGGTTTCCTTTGGGTAATTGAACGATATCAGGTGCGGTTATAGATAATACGATGGCACAGGGTTTCCGATGCAGAGGGGAAATCTTTGCCGCCGGAGCCACCGGCCAGTGCCGCCATCACCCCGGGCAATGAGTCGAAATCACTCTCTCCGGTAATCAGGCTATCCAGCGCGTTATCCCGCAAAAGATCCAGCGCCAGGGCCATGCGGTCACGATACTGCCAGCGGGGAACCTGTGCCGGGTTGAGATGCCCCACCTGGCTGGAGCGGATGGTCAGCCGGCGGGAATGGAAACCCGAGCCCAGTGACAGGGGCACTGTTTTCGAGCCGTACCAGCTCATCTCGATAATGCGCCCTTCCATACCCGCCAGTTGCAATGCGGTTTCAAGGCCTGCGGGATGACCACTGGCGTGGATAACGAGGTCGTTATCATCCTGCTGGCAACGGGTTGTGAACTGCAGGCCCAGGGATTCGGCCACGGCCTGCCGGCCGGGGTTGGTATCGACAGCGGTCACCCGGGTACCGGGTATCCGGCTGGCAAGCCATGCCACCAGCAGGCCCACCACCCCAAGCCCTACCACGGCAATACGGTCTCCGATGCGCGGGGCGGCGTCCCACAGGCCGTTGACAGCCGTTTCCATGTTCGCCGCCAGCACGGCTCTGCCGGCGGAAAGCCCTTCCGGCAGGGGCACAACCGCCGTTGCGGGAACCCGGTAGCGGGTCTGATGGGGAAACAGGCAGAACACTTTCTGCCCCGCCAACTCATCAGGGCCGGAGATAACCTGCCCGACGCTGGCGTAGCCGTATTTGACCGGAAATGGAAAGTCACCCTCCTGAAAGGGTGCCCGCATGGTTTGGTATTCGGACTCCGGCACCTGGTTGCTGAATACCAGGGCTTCGGTTCCACGGCTGATACCCGAGTACAGGGCCTGAACCTCTACCGCCGGGTTGTCTGCCGATGCCATGGCCGGGGGGTGGTGGTCAAAGGTCGCCTCGCGGATCGCCCCTTCCAGGGGACCGGTGACCCAGAATGCGTTCGTCATATCGTCTGTTTCCTTACAGCGCACGTAAGCAACTATAGTGCATACAGAGGCACATACGCAGAGGTTTACTGATGGATTCCCGCACCCGGACATTTAGCCTGCCGCTGGCCGCTGACCTGGCCTGGGGCGCCTGCCTGACTGCCCTGCTGGTAGCCGGTTCCGGTATCGGATTTCCATTGCCCGTGGCCTATTACGTTACCGCAGCGTTGCTGTATCTGGCCATTGCGCTGCCCGTTCTGCGCTACTGGCCTGCAGGGCGGGACTTCGGCTGGGCTAACCGGGCCACCCTGGTGCGCGCTGCGCTGATCGTGGCATTGGTCGGTATGGCGCCCTTTATTACCGTGCTCGGGAACTGGCTGTGGCTGTATGGGTCATTGTGTTTACTGGCCCTGGTTCTGGACGGGGTGGATGGTGCCATTGCCAGGGCCACCGACTCGGCAACCAGCTTTGGCGCCCGCTTTGATATGGAACTGGATGCCCTGTTTATCCTCGGGCTCTGCATTGCAGTAATGGCGCTGGAAAAAGCCGGTGCCTGGGTGCTTGCCCTGGGGTTGATGCGCTACGCCTTCGTAGCCGCAGGCCAGTGGCTGGCATTCATGAAGCTGCCACTGCCCGAGAGCTTTCGACGAAAAACCGTGTGTGTCTGGCAGGTAGTGACACTGATGATTGCCATACTGCCCGTCACCTCCACGGCGTTTGCAACCTGGACACTCGCAACTGCACTGGCGCTGTTGTGTTATTCGTTTCTGACGGATCTGCGCTGGCTTTATCAAACAGGGAAACAGCCATGAAAACCACCATCTCGAATGCAATCCTGGCAACCACAACGGCCGCCAGCCTGGCAATGGCCAGTTCCTCGGCGCTCGCCGAGCCAGCCACCTACGTGCTTGACGAAGAACATTTCTCCATGGGGTTCGAAGTCATGCATATCGGGTACGCACCGGTTATGGGTATGTTCCGGGAGGTTGAGGGAGAGTTTGAATACGATGAGGAAGAAAAAGAGCTGACCTCAGGTAAGGTAACCTTCAAAAGCAAGAGCGTGTTCACCAATCACGACAAACGGGACGACCATCTGCGTAACGAAGATTTCCTCAACAGCGGCAAGTTCCCGGATATCACCTTTGAGGTGACAGGATTCGAGACCACCGGAGACAACACCGGCGTTGTCACCGGGGACCTGACACTGCTGGGCCAGACCCGCTCGGTGGATGTGGACGTCACGCTGAACAAGTCCGCCGATTACCCCATCGGCCACAAGGATTACACCCTCGGCCTGTCCGCGGAAACCACCATTAATCGCAGCGACTGGGGAATGACCTACGGCATCGAGGATGAACTGGTGGGCGACGAGGTACGCCTGCGCTTCGGGCTGGAAGCGATTCGCGAATCAGGCTGGCTCTGAAATATGTGACTGCCATCACAGCCTGGAAACATTCTGTTACACAATGGGGCCAAATTTTTGCTTCGGACAAGTTCGTCCCGCTATGTTGATGGAACAATAACAACACCAGAAAGGATCCGGGAATGCCACTGCGGGCGCTATTGTCCCTCACACTCGCTGCATCCACTGCCGTCGGGCTGGGTTACCTGCTGGCCGCCGAGAACCCTGATCGGTTCTCGTGGCTGACCGGCGACCCGGCCGGCGAGCCCGGGCCCGATTCGCAGGCGCCCCGGGCCGAAGCCGCTTCCGCCAATGCCTCGCCACCACCCAGGCCGGAGCCACCCGATGACGCGGTGGGCTTCATGCTGGCCAGTGCCGCGGATCAGTACAGCCAGAACATCCGCTACCCGGAATACTCTGTCCCGCTTTCCGAGGAACAGGCAGAAGCCTACACCGGAAACCGTTTCGAGCCCGTCGAGCTGCCTCTGGAGGGTGACGGGCGTTTCACCGTCACCCTCGAGAAGTACCGCTTCGTGCAGGACGAAGACATTCTTGTGGTAGCTACCATTACCGGCTCTTCCGTGGTGTCCGACAGTCTCAGTGCCACACTGGAATCCACGGACTCCCGCCAGCAGCATGCCAGCGCATCACTTGGTAACGCCTCTGACGACACTTGGTACGAAGGGGTGATCACAGCCGATGCCGACCCCGGAGAATACCGGCTGATTGTTGAAGCGACCATCGACGGCAAACCCGTACGCCATGCCTCCACATTGACCATTGAGCCTGACCTGGGTGAATTCGACGGCCTTGGCAGCCCCCGTGTTAACAACAATGACCTGATCATCCCTGTTCACTTCGATGCCAATGAACCGGGCTTCTACGCCCTGGCTGCCCAGCTCTACCATGGTGAACGTGCCATCGCACAATTACAGACCGAGAAGCGGCTGGACGGCACCACGGACACGCTGGAACTGAAGGCCCACGGCTCGGTTATCGCCAACCGGGAGATCACCGGCGAGCTGGAGCTGCGAAACCTGCAGATCCGCCGGTTGCCGGCAAAGCCCGGCGACCGCACGGATTACGGTTTTGGCCCCGAGGAAGGCTATACGTTCTCGCCACCGGACCTGGACGGATTGACCGACAGCCCGGCGAGCGACCCCGAATCAGAGCAACGGGCGGCCCTGCTGCAAAGGCTGGCCAACAAGTTCTGATACAACAATAAAACAAAAAACGGAGCTTTTATGAAAACAAGAACGAGAAGTGCCTGTAAGGCCGCCCTGGCGGTCGCCCTGGCCGGCGGGCTTTGCGCCGGTACTGCCCAGGCCCAGCTGGCCGGCCATAATGTGATTCTGGTTCATGGCTTCCAGCAGGAAGACCTGGCCGATCCACCTGCCAACCTGGACGCTGTCAAACGTGCCGGCGAGGATTACTGGCGCACCTTCTGGCTGTCCCGCTCCGATGCCCGTGTTGACTGGGGCAGCGATGGCCGGGTGGAAGGTAACATAGCCCAGCAGGCCTACAGCCAACTGCGCCAGATCAGCCAACAGGGCCTGTGTAACGACTACTGTATTGTGGTCTCCCACTCCACCGGTGATCTGGTTACCCGCTACCTGCTGGAGAACCAGGCACGCTGGCTGCAGGCTGAAGGTCTTCAACCCCTGAAGATTCTGGCTGCCATTGATTACTCGGGGGCCGGTGGCGGCACCGAACTCGCCGACCTTGCCCTGAGCATTGCCTACAACGACAGCTGGTATAACTGGCCACTGAAGGAGGCTGTTCGCGCCTTCACCGGTATTGATCCGGAACCGGGTAAGCTGGGGGTGGTGAATGACCTGCAAACCAACGCCGCCCGGAACCTGGCGGTCAGCCCCAACAACATACCGCGGTTGCGGTTTGTGGCCGGAGGGTCGTCTTACGGCGGCATCACCAAGCCGTTCATCGCCGGCACTGACGATGGCGTGGTTCCCACCCACTCTGCCTGCGGCGCCACATCCAGCAGTGGCATCGACTCCTGTACCTCCGACCTGAGCCTGGCGGGCAAGGTATCCAGCCAGAACGGGCCGTCCGACCTGTATTACAACCACTTCCCCATTCTGATGAACGAGGGTGTGTCGCACAGTGGTGTGCTAGGTTCGGAAACCGGCAATATCTCCGTGCCGGTGGTGAACAATACAACCCTCAACGGGCTCCAGGTGGACTTCGCCAGCCGTACCTACAACAAGCGGGCCTGGTGGCAGCTGTGGGGGTCCGGTGACCAGTATGTGGAGGTTCCCGGCTCTGACCAGACCGACATGTCGACCCTGGTCTACAACACACTCAATAACTGAATAACAACCAAAGGGCTCACCCGCCCGAGGGAGAACCAACCGGCTCACGGAAGAGCCATTTTCCCGCGCTCGTGATAAACTCCGCCGCTGCCCCGGACCGGGCCAGACGATTTTCTGCAAGGCGGTTGTGAATGCCCCTCTCGAATACCCACAAATCCGACCTGTTACTGGTTGTTGTCACCCTCATGGCCGCCATCAGCTGGATGTTTTCCAAAGAAGCGGTACTGCTGATGCCACCCCTGATGTTCATGGCACTGCGTTTTCTGCTGGCCGGTTCTGTTCTGGCCGTCATTGCCTGGCCTTCCCTGCGAAAGCTGAGCTTGGATCAGGTCAAACGCAGTACCGGCGTGGGGCTGGTTTTCGGGGTTGCCATGAGTTGCTGGGTCATGGGTCTTTTCCATGCTACCCATGTGGGAGAAGGCGCCTTTCTTACCAGCCTGGGCGTGGTGATTGTACCGGTGATTGCCCGGGTGGTTTTTCGGGAGGAGCAGCCCCTGAGCACCTGGTTTGCCATTCCCGTGGCTGTCAGCGGGCTGGCGCTGCTGTCACTGAAAAACGGCTTCCGCCCCGAGATCGGACAGCTGTTCTTTGTCGGAGCGGCGTTTATCTTCGCGATGTACTTCACCCTGAACACCCGCGCCGCCAACCAGCGCACGGTGGTCAACCGCAGGGGTGAAACGGTGGAGAAGCACCGCGTACCCGCCCTGCCCCTCACCAGCATCGCACTGCTCACCGTAGGCACCGTGACGCTGGTGGAATCCACATTGCTGGAACCCTGGACACCGACCCTGGAAAACTTCTCCGGCGTGCTGGCCATGTGGATCATTGCCAGCGCCGTGGTGGGAACAGCCGGGCGTTTTCTGCTGCAAACCTACGCCCAGAGCCTGTCGGCCCACAGCCATGGTGTGGTGATCCTGGTGCTGGAGCCGGTATGGGTGGCGCTGTTTGCCGCCGGCTGGTTCAGTGAGAGTATGACGGCCACCCAACTGGCCGGCTGCGGGCTGATTTTCCTGGCCTTGCTGATCAATCGCTGGGGTGTTATCAGCAAGGCAGTCAAAGGCTGGACCAGAAAACCGAAATCCGCCTGAAAGAGGTTGACCACACCGGTCGGAATCAGTATATTTCCTCCCCGTTGCAGGACACAGGACCATAGCTCAGTTGGTTAGAGCGCTACCTTGACATGGTAGAGGTCCCCAGTTCGAATCTGGGTGGTCCTACCATTTTCTGTAACAAACAAGGCGATCAACGAAGCCTTCCTGCCTTCAGCTCTGGTCAATGCTGAATTGGCTGCTCCCTGAATCCAGGCTGCCGTGTTCCAGCCTGATTTTCACTTCAAGATTATGGCGGGAATCGGCGTTGGCCAGCGCTTCCTCCTGGCTGATTTTTCCCTGGTGATAGAGTTCAAGAATCGCCTCGTCAAACGTCTTCATACCCTGCTCCGGGCTTTTCTCCATAATTTCTCCGATGCCTTCCATTTCACCTTTGTTGATCAGATCCTTGATATAAGGGCTCGCAAGCATTACCTCCACGGCCGCGGATCTTTTTCCGTCTTTGCCTTTTAGCAGACGCTGAGAAACCACCGCCTTCAAATGCATGCTCAGATCCATGAAAAGTTCCCTGTGGGTATTTTCCGGGAAGAAGTTCACTATCCGCCTCATGGTCTGGTCGACATTGCTTGCGTGAAGTGTGGCAATGCAGAGGTGGCCGGTTTCAGCATAGGTCAGGGCCTGTTTCATGGTGTCCCGATCGCGGATTTCGCCAATCATGATCACATCGGGTGCTTCACGCATGGCCCGGCGCAGGGCCTCGCCGTAGGAAAGTGTATCAACGCCCACCTCCCTCTGGTTTACAACGCTGTGTTTATGGTGGTGGGTATACTCGATAGGGTCTTCGATTGTGAGAATATGCCCTGTTCTGTGGCTGTTCCGATGATCGATCATGGAAGCAAGCGTTGTGGATTTTCCGGACCCTGTTGCCCCCACCACCAGGATCAGCCCCCTGGGTTCCATGATCAGCTGCTCCAGTATATCCGGCAGCCCAAGCTCTCTGATCGTGGGTATTTCCGTTTTAAGATGGCGGATGACCATAGCCACTTCGCTCCGCTGCCAGAAAACGTTTACCCGGAACCGTCCGATCTGGCTGATCCCGACAGCCATATCCAGTTCAAGCGTTTTCTCGAATTCGGCGCGCTGTCTGTCATTCATTACTGAGTACGCCAGCTCTTTCACCGCACCTGGCGGCAACGGTTTCTGGGTGATGGGGCCAGTTTTACCTTCGATCTTGAGCATCACCGGAGCCCCGGTGGACAGATAAAGATCGGAAGCGCCTTTTTCGGCCATGACTTTGAGATAGGCGGGCAATTCCATCAACAACTCCTTGAGCCTTTCCGGTCAGGAAAGACGAATACGGTAGACTTCGGCAACTGAAATGTCGCCATTCCGGGCCTTGCCGAGCGCATGGCCGGTCAATGGTGTCATCCCCGAGGCGAGAGCCTGTTTTTCCAGTGCATCCACGGCAGTTCCCGAAACAATCATGTTCCGGAGTTCCGGTGTCAGAACCATGAGTTCGTAAACCGCCAGTCTGCCAGAGAAGCCGGTTTCGTGGCAGGCATGGCAGCCTTTGCCTTTGTAGAACACTTCATCGGCGCCGATACCCAGGGTTTCGCGCACCCAGGGATCAACAACCTCCTGTTCGATGCAATGGGGGCAGTTGCGCCTGACCAGTCGCTGGGCGAGAACACCATTGAGTGTCCCGCTGATGAGATAATCTTCAATCCCCATATCGATCATTCGCATCACGGTGCTGGCGGCGCTGTTTGTGTGCAGTGTGCTTAGCACCAGATGGCCAGTAAGCGCGCTCTGAACTGCGATCTGGCCGGTTTCCCTGTCCCGTATCTCACCGACCATAATAATATCCGGGTCATGGCGAAGCATATTTCGCAGTGCACTGGCAAAGGTGAAGCCTGCCGATTCGTTCACCTGCATCTGTTCAATTCCGTCCATGTGGTACTCGACGGGATTCTCCACGGTCAGAATGTTTACGCTCTTTGAGCGCAACTCATGCAGCGCTGCGTAAAGCGTCGTGCTTTTTCCCGAACCCGTTGGACCGGTAATGAGCAACATGCCCTGCCCGCGATGAATGAGGTCAACAAACTTCTGCCGGTCTGTATCGGTAAACCCCAGGTCATCGACGGATTTGAGCCCCTGGCGGGTATTGAGTATCCGGATGACAACACTTTCCCCTACGATGGTGGGCATTACCGAGATCCTGAGATCCACATCGTGCTTGTCCCACCTTACTGATGCACGTCCGTCCTGGGGTGTCCGGCGCTCGGTGATATCCATACCACCGATAATCTTTATCCGGCTTACGGCAGCCGCCAGCATCCCTTTGTTGAAACGTTTGATGGGAATCATATCGCCGTTGAGCCGATAGATAAGCTGAACATAATCCTCTCTCGGGCTCAGGTGAATGTCAGACGCATTCTGGCGGATTGCATCCCGGATGACCGAGTTTACAAACCGGATAACCGGTTTTTCCCGACCAAGTTTTTCAATCGCCTGCCGGTTGGGCTGAGCAGCCGGGGTTTCCACCAGCTCCATCTCCAGCTCTTCAGCGGCTTCCTGACTTTCGGCGGCGCCATAATAGCGATCGATTTCCCGGGTCAGTTCCGGCCTGGATGCCAGGACATATTTAACAGGATAGCCGGCAAGAAAATTAAGGATATTGAGAGCTTCAGTGTCCGAGGGATCGCTCAAAGCCACGACAAGCCGGCGTTCGTGAAACATGAGTGGAAGCACACTCAGCCGGGCGGCAGTCGTGGCAGGAATGAAACGGGTGGCCTTGGGATCTACATCGAACTCGTCGAGACGAACAAAAGGAACGCCAAGCTTGTAGGCCAGGGCTCGTTGAATGGTTTCTTCCGAAACAAATCCCAAGTCGACCAGAACCTGGCCTATGGGACGGGTTGGCTCAGTACGTTTACGGTGAAGGGCAGTATTCAGTTGCTCGCTGTCCAGAACCCCTGACTGGACAAGAATATCGCCAATGGTTTTTCTCAGAGTCCTGTCGAAGCCGCTCTGTTCAATCGTTTTGCTGCGATCCAGGGCATCCGACAATTGTCGGGCATTGCCCACCTCCAGAAGCCCCAGGGACAAGGGAGACGTGTCTTTTTCCTGCGAGCTATCTGCGCTTTCCGCCGCCAACCCGGGAGGGTCCTCCACCGGCCCTGACTGTAAAGGAACATGCCCGAGCCTGTATGTTCTGATGGCTTGCCAGGGAACGAAGCGTTCTACAAGATGCGCTTCGTCCGATGCATGCCAGACCTCCACCCCGTGGGACGTGACCACGGCTGAAACCATCGTGCCACTAATAGTCTGGCCGTTAACAAGGGTGACAATGTAATTCTGGAACTCGTGGGGGCTGCCCAGATGACTGGCGTACACGGGACGGTCTACATGAGCAATCAGTGGCCATTGGATGGGTATAGGACTATGGTTCACATCTGACGTCAGATCAATCCGACCAGAATTGGGCTTCCAGGCCGCGACGGTGCCAACGCTCTGATGGCCGTCGAGATAATAGATGGTTGCCTGAGCCACGGAAACTCCTCGTTAGCAATACATTACAGTATAGCTAGTATGACCATTATAGAAGCAACAGGGATCCTATCCCGGGATCTGGGACCATCCAGGACTTGAGACTCAAGCATGATCAGCCCCTGCACAGAAGAACATGCCATAATCTACCCCTCGGCATAAAAGAGCCGTTTTCCCCCTCCCTGGAAGCAATACTCAAGATTTTGTTCTCAATATCCGGCAACTATCGCGTTGGCGGCGCCATGAACTCTGGGCCGACGGGGTCGTCAATGCACCTCTCGAGAATCCCGTCAATCGTTTCAAACGCTTCCTTGTCCCGCGACCAGCCTTCGATATCGTCCACCGGATCGAGTTGCTCAGGCCTCCGTGCGCGCCAGAGCAAGAACATTCTTCTGGTAGCGCTCACGGGCAAACGCATCCAGTTCAGCCACGGCATTCAGGTACTGGCGAAAGCGGTCACCCTGGAACTTGGGATCGTTCTTTCTCAGGTCGTCACCGGTAAACTGCGTATCTTCACGCATCTTGCCGGACAGCAAACCGCGGCATAGCCCGCCAGGGCTTTGCCCACAATCTCTTCCGATCGTCCGAATCCGTATACCGGTGCGGTATCAATCAGGCCAATGCCCCTGTCGATCGCCCGGTGGATGGTATCAATGGACTGGCCTTCATCAGTGCCGCCCCACATCCAGCCACCAATGGCCCAGGTACCCAGGCCAACCGGTGTCACCTGAATATCGGTGTTTCCGAAAGATCGGGGCTCCATGCTTCCTCCTGTTTCCTTGTAAAAGGCGCTATCTGAGGGTCTTAAGGCTCACTTGATTATTGGCAATCAACAATAACATTCAGCCTGAACTCTCGCCAATTGCGCAAGTCTTGCGCTCCCGGCAAAAACCGCCTGAAAATGATAAAAGTCAAAATGAAAGATTTTTTACGGCTTTTTTAGAGTCATTTTGATTAAAGCCAGGCTTTATATAACCGTCGATTTTTATTTGTTTGTAAATACAGAGCCTTAACAATAAGGTGGATATTACTTACTGATATAGTGTTGAAATCACTGAATATTATTAGTTGATTAACTCATGTTTCCATACCAGACTCGATTCAAAATGGAGTATTCGAGACTTAGCCTGGTATCGATTATGTTCACTTATCGAATTTTCTCAGTGTTAGGGAGACTCTGAATAAGTCTCGAAATCAGCGATAATACGGCCATCGCCAACCGCAT